>Ga0209749_1000115_pt1 | contig 138208 bp, 122 predicted proteins | sample EPASupsiteSAE347_FD_187267 | JGI IMG/M metagenome (GOLD analysis project Ga0209749, IMG submission 187267) | Bioremediated contaminated groundwater from EPA Superfund site, New Mexico - Sample SAE3-47 (SPAdes) (version 2) | ecosystem: Environmental > Aquatic > Deep subsurface > Groundwater >... | reverse complement strand
GGTGGTACAATAATCTAAGATAATGAATATCAAGGCCTTACATACAATTATATGCTTATTTTATCAACATAGTTATTAACATTACTCATTGACAATCAAACTATTAAAAAATTGTCATGTACTAAGCAAATACTTATAAAAATTACATTGATTTAAAAGTGTAAAGTTTTTTTACAATGTTGTAAAAAGCGTAAAAAATTTTTACACTTTTACCCTTATGAATCCCATCTTTTACTGTCATCTATTTTTTACCTTATATTTGGTAAAAAAAAAGATGATGAACTCTATTCCTAATGGCATCCTGTGTGGTGTGATGATCCTCTTCCCGGGCGCATGTACCAAGGATGAACCGGAAGAATCACCCCGCGGCAACGAAGAGGTGTTCGAAATGGATTAATCTATCACCATCCGACCCCGCCATGACCGATCCAGCCAGAATTTTCAGGTATAACACCCTCCCGGCAACCTCCGGCCCCGTGGTATACTGGATGCAACGCGACCAGCGTGTTGCCGATAACTGGGCCTGGATCTACGCGCTCGAACAGGCGCTGAAGATGAATCAACCGCTGGTGGTCGTCTTTTGCCTCCTGCCTGAATTTTCAGGAGCGCAACAACGCCATTTTGATTTCATGATCCGGGGACTGGAAGAGACCAGCCGTACCCTGTCGGATCTGAAGGTGCCTTTCTACCTGCTCCGGGGTGATCCCGTTGAGCAGATCCCTCCCTTCCTTGATCAATTCCGGGCGGGAATGCTGGTCACCGACTTCAACCCGTTGAAATTCGTCATCCGTTGGAAACAAAGGATCGCCGGGCAGATCCGCGTTGCATTCCATGAAGTGGATGCCCACAATATCATTCCCTGCCGGTTCATATCGGATAAAGCTGAATACAGCGCTTTTACCCTCCGGAAAAAAGTCGAAAAGCTATTGCCGCGGTTCCTGGTACCGTACCCCGGCGCTGTTCCAACCGAACTGCCGCAACGACTTCCGGCTTTGGAACCCGGAGATGAAACACAATACTTTTCCGGTTTCCCCGAAACATTCGCGAACCAATCGACCGGCGCCGGTCCGATCCGCTTCAAACCGGGTGAACGGGAAGCGCGGCAGTGCATGACCCGGTTCATTGAGACGAAACTCGCCGGCTATGATACCCGGAGAAACCGGCCGGAGATCGACGGACAATCGGATCTCTCACCGTACCTTCATTTTGGCCACCTTGCCCCGCAACGACTCGCCCTCGGGGTGCAAAAAGCGGATGACGGAAAGGGATCAGCCGCCTCATTTCTCGAGGAGCTGATCGTCCGCCGGGAACTCTCCGACAATTTCTGCCTGTACAATCCCGATTACGATAATATTAACGGCTTTCAGCGGTGGGCGCGCGTCACGCTCGACAATCACCGGAATGATACGCGCGAATTCCACTATACCCCCGAACAGTTTGAACAGGCGCTTACCCATGATGACCTGTGGAATACCGCGCAACGCGAAATGGTCATCACCGGTAAGATGCACGGGTACCTGAGGATGTACTGGGCAAAAAAAATCCTCGAGTGGACCGGATCGCCCGATGAGGCATGCGAGATTGCCCGCTGCCTGAACGATAAATATGAGTTCGACGGCCGCGATCCGAACGGCTACGCCGGAATCGCATGGGCCATCGGGGGCATCCACGACCGACCGTGGAAAGAACGGCCGGTTTTCGGGATGATCCGGTATATGAACTATCAGGGGTGCAAACGAAAGTTTGATGTTGAAGCCTATGTAAGAAAAATTAAAGCCCTATAAAAACATGTGCATCTTTAATGTGTTGAATGCTTTTTATTTACGATTGACATGATTTACGATTTACGATTGAAAGAAATTTACGATTGAACAAGATTTACGATTGACATGATTTATGATTGAAAGAGATTTAGGATTGACATTAATGTTAGATTTGCAGGGCAATTGAACCTTTTGAATATTGTACTTCGCTGATCTCAAAACCTGAACCTGAAATGAAAACCAAACCCTCGTGCGACTGGCCTTCAAACGATCCGATGATGATCGCCTACCATGATACGGAGTGGGGCGTGGCGCTGCACGACGATACAAAGATTTTTGAATACCTGGTGCTCGATGCCTTCCAGGCGGGACTGAGCTGGAAAACGATCCTGCATAAGCGGGAGCATTTCAGGAACGCGTTTCACGGCTTTGATTACCGAAAAATTGCCCGGTATGGAGACAAAGACTTTAACAGGTTGATGAACGACGCGGGAATAATCCGGAACAAGGCCAAAATCAATGGCGCCATCAACAATGCCCGGTGTTTTCTTGAGGTTCAGCGGGAGTTCGGAACTTTTGACCACTATATCTGGCAATTTACGGGTGGGAAAACGATTCATCATAGCCTGTCGATACTCTCGGAAATACCGGTTTCGTTGGCCGAATCGGATGAAATGAGTCGCGATCTGAAATCGAGGGGTTTCAAATTCGTCGGCACCACCATCTGTTATGCCTTTATGCAGGCCGCCGGCATGGTCAATGATCATCTGGTGAAGTGTTTCCGTTACGGAGAATTGAAAAAGCAGGATTGCCATGGGTGAATTCATCAATTATCTTTCGGCCTTTAATCCCGGGGCACACCGGGGATTGGCAGAGATCGTTCAGGAAGCAGATCATTTTCTGATCTATGAGGATGGACGGCCCATGCTTACTCCGGGCGGCAACCGTTACAGTCACCGGTCGGAACGGGTGGTACGGTTACTTCTCGCCGAAATGATCCTTTCAGAGGAGAAATGCGCTACCACGATCACGGCGCCGCTTTTGTTCGCTTTCCAACGGGACATTATCGAAACCCGTGGCGATCCGTTTCCGGATCAATGGGAACCACTGATCCGGGACGATCCTTTCGTCAGGCTGAAAACAACCGGGAAAACAGGGATTTCGCCATTCTCAACGGATGATCCCCTGTTCAATTTCTCCTTTATCACCGTCACTTCACTGGTCCGCAATATCAACGAAATGGTCAATGCGCTGATCCGCGAACAGGATCTGCAGGAATCGGACCTTCATCCTTTCACCGAGCTGCTGCGCCATCAGTATCTGTCGCTCGATCATGTCGACCGGTGCATCCTCCAGGCTTTTTCAGAAAAGCACCAGTCAGGACTTGTGCTTCCGATGGGGCTGACGCACGGATTGCTGTCGCCCCTCGAATACGTGCACGGGCTGATCTCGTTGAAGATGCAACCTGAGACCCGTGTGAACGAAATAATTTGCGACGTCATACACGGCCTCGATTATCTGACCTGCGTGAAAAGCGGGATTCAGCGGCTGTCGCGACTCGATGACTTGATTGCAACAGGGGAGAGCGATATTCTCGAGTTCAAATCAACGCTTCGTTGGGACATCCGGGCGGGAAAGACGAGTCAGGCCATTGAGCGGGCCTGCCTGAAGACCATCTCGGCATTCCTGAACACCAACGGCGGAACCCTGCTCATCGGGGTCAGGGACGACGGGACCCTCGAGGGAATCGAATCCGACAAGTTTGTCAACGAAGATAAGTTTCTCCTGCACCTGTGGACCCTCATCCGGACCTGCCTGGGTCGCGATGTAAGCCTGTCGGTGCGTACCAGCCTGGAGAAGGTTTCTGATAAAACCATCTGCAGGGTTACCTGCATCCGGAACAGCCGGCCGGTTTTCCTGCGGCAACCGGGTTTCCCCGAAGAATTCTATATCAGGGTCGGCCCTTCAAGCAATGCCATGGACATCAGCGAGGCGCTCCGTTATATCGCGGATCACTTCAATGCTGCAGGTGAAGGATCAGCCGGATAAATTTCCGGAAATTACGGGATTTCTCCCGAAGGTTTACGTGGTAAATTTAAATGGATGAAAAACCGGGGATAACACTCCGGAAAGGTATCAATACGGATTGTATAACCCGTTGCCAAATCCGTTAAATCCCGTTTCAAACGGGTATTGATAATCCGAACAGGGGTATCCGGGCCCTGTATCACGGCTGTACCGGAAGCCGGCCTGAATGAAAAATCCTTTTCCGATGCGATAATCCACGTTTACGTTTACTCCCTGGGCGTTGTATTTTGGGATGGGAAGGAAGGGATTAAACGGGAGCGGCTCCTGGCTGATCGGGATCTGTTTGAATGCCGAACCACTGATTCGCAGCCGGTCGTTGACCGTCCATAAACCATTCACAAAAACCGTCGCGGTCGAAAAATTCGTGTAAGAACCGGCATCCGGGATCTCAGACCGGTACGATTTTGCAACAAAAAAACCGGTATTGGCAATACGCAGCCCGCCTCCCAACATGAGATTCCTGCCGACTTTGTAAGAAACCCGTGGTGTGATCCACGAGGTGACTCCGGTGCCGTATCCCGAAAACGAGGCAACCTGGGTGCCCATGCTGAGCCCGTAGTCGAATGGTCCCTGCTTCTGAATAGCGCTATCCGGTGAACCCGTGAAACCGGCGGATAAATCCTGGGCAGATGCGTTCAGGAAAAACAGGAGTACCGGAAGAAAAAAAATCTGGCGTTTCATACGTGAGACCGGATCATCGAATTTGATGCAAAGATAATCATAACGCGGAGAAGCTGTTTTTATTTGTACCGGAAGGAACATCATTTCTTTAACTGCGAAACGATTTCGATTCAGTAAAACCATTCGGTGGATCGGAGCTCAGAAAGCGCACGTGGTTCTCGGTGATCTCCATCCGGATCATTTTAAGGAGTATAAATTTTACCAGGATGGTTTCGGCGCGGCGGGCTGAAATCCCGGTAAGACTGGTAAAATCCGATTGGGAGATCGATTGGAATTCCTCGAGATACGAAAGCAACCACTTCTCCGGTTCGGTGAATTTCAGAAAAACGCCCCGGGGTTTGCTTTCTTCCTTCCAGACCCGCATCAGGATCCGGTTTACGATGAAATTCTGGTCTGCCAGTCGGTGATAGGCTTTCCAGGCGCCGTCCTGCTGCTGCGCAAAATGCGGACGACTGACGCTTTTCGGAACGGTTACCTCGAGCACGGTTTTCTTGTTCAGGTTCCATTCTTTAACCGTGAAGTGAACAGGCGGTTTGCAGTAAAGCTTCGCCGCGGCTTCGACCATATAATATTCTTCCTCACTCCGGATCCCGGCGATACTCCCGTTGTCCTTGACCCCGATCAGAAGCCGCCCGCCATCGGTGTTCGCAAATGCAACGAGCGTGCGGGCGATTTTATGAGAGTCGGCGACCTCGAACTTGAAGTCGAGTTGTTGATGTTCGCCCTCTTCGATCAGCCGGGTAATGTGGTGCGGCATTACCGGAATGTAATATTATCGCGGGCGGTGATTTTTTCGCAATAGTGACAGCGTAACCGAAGCTCCTTTTTGTCGATGACCGTGAACCGGGTGGGAACCTCTTCGTGGTTGGTGATGCAATTGGGATTGAAACACTTCACAATGTTATCGGCACGGTCGGGGATTTCAACCTTCTTTTTCTCGACGACCTCGAAGTTCTTGATCACGATAAGGGTGGCAGATGGCGCTGCCAGGGATATTTTATTGATCTCATCGCTCTTGAAGAACTTGTTACTCACCTTGATGATCCCTTTTTTGCCCATTTTACGGCTGTCGAGGTAACTCCCGATCAGAACCTGGTTGTTATACTTTTCCAGGTTTAAAATCTTGATGACCTGAAAGACATTTTCTGCCGGGATATGGTCGATTACTGTGCCATTTTCGATGGCCGATACTTTAAGTTCTTTTCTTGAATCTTCTTTTTCCATGATTTAGGAATGTTTATTATTCAACAACACCGAGAATAGATGCCAGCAACGCCTGACGGACGAATACGCCGTTCAGCGCCTGGGTGAAATAGTAGGCCTGGGGGTTGGTATCGACATCGGTCGTGATCTCGTTAACGCGGGGCAGGGGGTGCATGATCTTCAGGTTGGACCTGCTCCCATCGAGCATGGAATTACGCAGGATGTAAGCATTCTTGACTTTTTCATATTCCATGGGATCTGAAAAACGTTCCTTTTGGATTCGGGTCATGTAGAGAATGTCGACCTTCGAGATCACCTCCTGGAGTTCGGTGTACTGGTAATAGGCAAGATTCCGGTCTTTGATATGCATTTTCACGGAGCTGGGCAGTTTCAGTTCCTGTGGAGATACCAGGTGGAACGTTGTATTGTAATTGCACATTGCGATAACGAGCGAGTGGACGGTTCTTCCGTATTTCAGGTCTCCGACGAAGGCGATGTTCAGTTTATCAAGGGAACCCTGGGTTTTGCGGATGGAGTAAAGATCGAGGAGCGTTTGGGTGGGGTGCTGGTTGGCTCCGTCGCCGGCATTGATGACCGGAACTTTCGTGACTTCGCTGGCAAAGCGGGCGCTTCCTTCGCGGGGGTGGCGCATCACGATGAGGTCACAGTAATTGCTGACGGTAAGGATGGTATCCCGCAACGATTCTCCTTTCTGCGTGCTCGAGCTGCTGGAGTCGGAAAAACCGATGACCCGGGCTCCCAGACGGGTCGCGGCGCTTTCGAAACTCAGCCGGGTTCTGGTTGAGGGCTCAAAAAACAGGGTCGCCACCACGTAATCTTCGAGGATCCGCTGTTTGGGATACTTTTCGAATGCACCCGCCAGATCCAGGATCCTGATATGTTCTTCACGGCTGAAATCATTAATGGAAACTAAGCTCTTATTTTTCATTGGAATGTGCGTTTAACATGGGTTTTCTTTCGAACAAATATAAAAAAAATCCCGGGCTGGCCGGGATTTTGGTACTATTTAATTTTGTGTTTTTTCAGGAATCCTTTGATGATCTCTTCCAGATCAGGTTTGCCGATCTCCTGAAGATCGTAGTAGACCCGGGTGTTGGGTTTTTTGATTTTCACAATGCGGTTCAAATCGATCGGGGTGGCAATGACCACGGAGTCACACTTGACTTTATTAATCGTTGCTTCGAGGTCTTTTACCTGCTGGTCGCCATAACCCATGGCAGGAAGGAGTTGCCCGATGTTCGGATAGATGCGGAAGGTCTCGGCAAGTTTCCCGACGACATAGGGGCGGGGGTCAACCAGTTCGGCGGCGCCGTATTTCTGAGCAGCAACTACACCGGCTCCGATCTTCATCTCCCCATGTGTGAGGGTGGGACCATCTTCAATAACAAGTACTTTTTTACCACGGATTACCGATTCGTCATCTACGCGGATGGGAGATGCACCGTCGACCACGATGGCGTTGGGATTGATCTTCTGAAGGTTGTCACGAACGGTCTTGATGTGCTCGGGATAGGCTGAATCGATTTTGTTCAATACCACCACATCCGCGATGCGGATGTTCACTTCACCCGGATAATACGACATTTCGGCTCCCGGACGGTGCGGATCGGCTACGGTGACCATCAGATCGGGCTTGTAGAACGGGAAATCGTTGTTCCCACCATCCCATAAAATCACATCACAACCCTTGGGATCCTTCTCGGCTGCACGCAAAATAGCTTCGTAGTCGACACCTGCATAGATCACGTTACCGCGAACAACATGCGGTTCGTACTCTTCCATCTCCTCGATCGTGCACTTGTGTTTTTCCAGATCCTTGACCGTGGCAAAACGTTGAACCTTCTGTGCAACAAGGTCGCCATAAGGCATCGGGTGCCGGATAGCTACGACCTTCAACCCTTTGGCCATCAGGATCTCGATGATCCGTCGTGAAGTCTGGCTCTTGCCACATCCGGTACGGGTTGCACCTACCGCAATCACCGGTTTCGTGCTTTTGATCATGGTATCCTTGGGCCCCAGCAACAGAAAATTGGCTCCGGCAGCATTAACCACGGAACTCAGGTTCATGACCCTCGGGTAGGGGACATCACTGTAAGCAAAATTGCAGATCTCTACGTTGAACTTCTTGATCAGCGCCGGAAGTTCAGCCTCGGCATAGATGGGGATACCTTTGGGATACAATTTTCCTGCAAGAGCCGCAGGATATTTTCGACCATCAATGTCCGGAATCTGCGCTGCTGTGAACGCTACCACGTTGAAATTCGCGTTATCGCGATAGTACGTGTTGAAATTGTGAAAATCTCTTCCGGCAGCACCAATAATGATTACATTCTTTTTCATGCCTACCTTTTTTTAGAGTTTGATGTTTATGATTTGGTTTTGTGTTAATAATCAGGAACAATGGTTTGCAAAATTACTCAGTTTTTACTACATGGCAAAATCAAAAGAAAAATAGAAACGCTTTTCAACACAGATCATGTTTGTTTGCTTCATTGTAAATACCTTTGCAGCCTAATCGGATATTTCATGATCGAACTGAAGATACAACAGGAGGTTTGCAACGCGGTGCAACGTTTATACGGCGCAATGATCGATCCTAAGATCATCGGCATTGAAAATACAAAAAAAGAGATCGAAGGCGATTATACCGTTGTGGTGTTCCCCTTGTTAAAAATATCCAGAAAATCACCAGAAATAACAGCAAAAGAACTCGGCACCGCGTTGATGCAGAACATGCCGGAGATTCAATCGTTCGGGGTTATCAAAGGATTTCTGAACCTGATACTCGCCGACAACTTCTGGATTGATTTTCTACATAACGAATATAAAAATATCATGTTCGGCCATATTCCCGAAAGAGACGAGGCCCCGGTGGTAGTGGAGTTCTCCAGCCCGAATACCAATAAACCACTGCATCTGGGACACATCCGCAACAATTTGCTGGGTCATGCCGTGGCTGAAATCCTGAAAGTCAACGGCCATAAGGTCTTTAAAGTTAACCTGGTGAATGATCGCGGCATCCACATCTGCAAATCCATGCTGGCCTACCGGAATTGGGGCAACAATGAAACCCCCGGGTCATCGGGATTAAAAGGAGATCATCTTGTAGGGAAATACTACGTCATGTTCGACAAGTATCATAAGGAAGAGGTAAAACGCCTGATGTCGGAAGGATTGACCGAAGAGGATGCGCTACGGCAAACACCGCTGATCCTCCGGGCGCAGGAATTGCTCCGGTCGTGGGAAAGCGGGGATCCGGAGACCATCGCACTCTGGAAGCGGATGAATCAATGGACCTATGAGGGATTTGATCATACATACCGGAGGATGGGCATTGAATTCGACAAGACCTACTATGAAAGCGAGACCTACATGCTCGGTAAAGAGCTTGTTATGGAAGGACTGAGAAACGGGGTGTTGGAGCAGAAAGAGGATGGGAGTGTCTGGGCTGATTTGAAGGATGATGGACTCGACGAAAAACTGTTACTGCGCTCCGACGGCACTTCCGTTTATATGACCCAGGACCTGGGGACAGCCCGCAGACGGTTCGACGATTTTTTACCTTCAGAAATGATCTATGTCGTCGGAAATGAACAAAACTACCATTTTGATGTATTGAAACTGATTCTGAAAAAACTCGGACAGCCGTTTGCCGATCATATTCATCACCTCTCTTACGGAATGGTCGAACTTCCCCACGGAAAGATGAAATCACGTGAAGGGACCGTGGTCGACGCCGATGATCTTATGCAGGAGATGTATCAGACAGCCGAAAAAACAACCCGTGAAGTGGGTAAAGCGGATGCGTTCCAGTCGGACGAGGCTGAACAACTTTTCGAAACAGTCGGAATGGGAGCGTTGAAATATTTCATACTGAAAGTTGATCCGAAGAAGAACATGTTGTTCGACCCTGTCGAATCCATCGATTTTAATGGTAACACCGGCCCGTTTATACAATATACATATGCCCGCATTCAATCGTTGCTTGTAAAAGCCGGACAGAACGGCTATGACCCGGCCGGCCTGCATATAAACCACGCTGCAGCCCTTCTGAAACCTGAGAAAGAGATGATCATGAGGTTTTACCGCTACCCCCAGGTCATCCGGGAATCGGGACAAGAACTGAGTCCTGCCATTTTGGCCAATTATGTCTACGATCTTGCCAAAGGATTTAATCAATTCTACCAGGAAATCCCCATCCTGAAGGAGGACGACCCGGAAAAAGTTACCATTCGGTTGGCCATCTCAAGCTTCACGGGCGATATCATCCACCGGGCGATGGAGCTTTTGGGTATCCGCGTTCCTCAGCGGATGTAATTAAGGGGTAAAAAAAAGAGGGCGACTTTGCAGTCCGCCCTCTTTTTTCATCCATCCTCAACCGTTAGTTCTTGATAAACTTGATGTTTGAGGTTCCTTTATTGGTTTCAACCTTTACAAAATAGATGCCTTGAGCGAAGCTGCTGACATCAACACTGGAATTGATTCCCTGGTACAGGATCATTCCTCTTGCATCGGTGATCACAATACTCTTAACGACGCTGTTGGTAGTAACATTGAGTTTGCTCTTTGACGGATTCGGATAAACCATGACTGCAAGGTTTTCCACTTCGTCCATGCCAACGCCCACTACATCGAGGGTGACAAGAACATCCAAAACCGGAGTTGCCGGATCGTTGCTCAATAACTTCAGGATTGCGTGGTACTGTCCAATGGAAAGACCTGCTGCGTTGAAGGTAAGGAGAAGGTTATCGGTTTCAGCCGGAGGAACGGTTCCTGTCATCGGGGCTACGGTGAGCCAATGCGGTGCTACGTTACCGTTGAGGTTAGCGCGGATGTTCCAGTTATAGTCGAGCGACGGTGCAAGGTGTGACCAGCCTACACCGGTACTCAGGAAATCACCATTGGGATTTGCAGGGCCTGCATCGGTTCCGGGGATATAAATTCCTGCATCGGTCTGTGTGAACTGGTATCCTACCCAGATATCTTCGCCGGTGATCTTGACCGGGGATGTTAAAGTAATGGTTTCCCAGTTCATACCCATCGGGGTGAAGGTTTGCTCGTGAAGAATCGGGCCGGGTTCATAAGTATTTCCCATACCGTAAATCTTGAGGGTCATGAGGTTGGTTGCCGGAGGAGCGTTGAGTTCATTTACAAAAACTTCAACAGAGGTAAGATCCAATCCGGCATAGGGAAGGGTCATGGCATTTGGGAAGCGGGCTGCAACGGTAACAGTTACCGGGGGGGTATTCCACCCGATAGCCGAATTGTTGTCGCCATCGTAATGTAATTGTGCGCTTGCGTCGGAGATCGGAGCGGGTGTGATTCCGTTGCTCTGGGCGACCGAAATGTTCGAGAGGGCTTTCTTGACGCTGTATCCATTTTCTTTGGGCTGTACGATGCCGTTTTTAAGAACATCGAGATCGTAAACAACGTTTACGTCATAGGTAAGATCAGATAATCCTGTGTTGGAAACAGTCAGATCTCTTGTCGTGGTTCCGTCAACCAGCCAAGCCGACACCGAGGTTGGTGAAACCCCGATGATTGGGTCGTTGCCGCTTTCCAATTCCGCAAAATAGATATCATCGATGAAATAACCGGGAAGCTCACCAGTTCCGGTTTTTTCGCCCGCGAAGAAGTCAACGCCTCCGAGCTGCAAAGTTCCGCCGGGATTCTGTGCCTCATTGCTAAAGGGCCAGGTTTGAACCAGGGTTCCGTTAATGTATAATTTGATCTCGTCGGTATTCAAATCGATCTCATGTTTGCATTGGTACCAGGTGTCTTTCGGATAGGTTCCCATAATAGTGTTGCCACCTTCAACAAGTTCAAAATCTCCGCTTGTTCTGAAATAGATTTCAAAGGCCCATTCGATACCGGGTGACTGGAAATGCTGGATATTGTAATAACCGCATTTGCCGGTTTCAATATACATATACCAGGTCAGCTCATATTTACCGGATACTTTGTTACCTAATTTCAAAATAGCATCTGACTGACCGCCGGTTTTATCCGCAGAACCTGAATTTGGCGCTGAGTGGGAAAATGAGGTTAAAATCTGAATGTCCTCACCGCTGCCGGGGTTGTTCGACCATGTGGTCCACCATGTTGGATTTACAACCGCGAGGAAACTATTAGCAGCATAGGAATCAAGGTTATCCTCATAAAGGACTGTTTGGGAAAATCCCATTCCGCCCCACAGGAATAGCAAGGCGCAAAAAAGTACAAGTTTCTTCATCGTTTTTTTGGTTTTGGTGAATAATTAAGTTGTTAGCACAAAAATAATCATTTTTAATTATGCCGGGATAAATCTTTTGAAAAAAAACTTTTTAACAGCAGATTTGATTTTCTGTTTCAGCCTGTAATAAATGGAGTAGGAGGGCGCCTTTTGGAATGAAAAAAATGGGTACCTTCGCAAAAAATTCTTAAATTCAATGTTTGAAGGATTAAGCGATAAACTCGACCGTGCATTTAAGGTACTGAAGGGCCACGGTCATATCACCGAAATCAATGTTGCCGAAACATTGAAAGATGTCAGAAAGGCGCTGCTCGACGCCGACGTAAGTTTTAAAATTGCCAAACAATTCACCGATCAGGTGAAGGAAAAGGCATTGGGTCAGAATGTACTGACCGCTGTTTCCCCGGGTCAGCTTATGGTTAAGATCGTTCACGATGAATTGGCCGAGCTGATGGGTGGACAGAAATCAGATCTGGTTCTGAAGGGCGACGCCGCCGTGATCCTCATCGCAGGATTACAGGGATCGGGTAAGACCACTTTTTCAGCGAAACTGGCCCATTACCTGAAAACGAAAAAAGGGAAAAGGCCTTTACTTGTTGCCTGCGATGTGTATCGGCCCGCCGCTATAGAGCAGTTGAAGGTCTTGGGCGCCCAGATCGGGGTTGAAGTATTCTCTGAGGAGGGATCGTCAGAACCTGTAAAGATCGCCCGTCATGCCATCAGCCATGCCCGCGACAACGGTTGTAACGTGATCGTGATCGACACGGCCGGCCGCCTCGCCATCGACGAAGAGATGATGGATGAAATTGCCAATATCAAAATGGCGGTGAACCCTCAGGAAACCCTCTTTGTTGTTGATTCGATGACCGGCCAGGATGCCGTGAACACAGCAAAAGCCTTTAATGACCGGCTCGATTTCGACGGCGTCGTGCTAACAAAACTCGACGGCGACACACGAGGCGGCGCGGCTTTGAGTATCAAATCGGTGGTTAATAAACCCATCAAATTCGTCGGACTGGGTGAAAAAATGGATGCAATCGACCTCTTCTACCCGGAGCGCATGGCCGACCGGATCCTGGGAATGGGCGACATCGTATCACTGGTTGAAAAAGCCCAGGAACAGTTCAACGAAGAGGAAGCGCAGAAACTTCAGAAAAAAATTGCACGGAACCAGTTCGACTTTAACGATTTCCTATCCCAGATCAAACAAATCAAGAAAATGGGAAATGTCAAGGACCTGCTGGGTATGATACCGGGTATGGGCAAGGCAATCCGCAACCTCGAAATCGACGACAACTCCTTTAAGGGCATTGAAGCTATCATCCATTCCATGACTCCTGAAGAGCGCGTCAATCCTGCAGTGCTGAACGGAAGCCGGCGTAAACGGATTGCCCAGGGTTCCGGGACTACTATCCAGGAAGTGAACCAGCTCATCAAACAATTTGACGACACCCGGAAAATGATGAAAATGGTCACTGCCAACAAAGGAAAGAATATGTCGCAGATGATGCGGAATATGAAACGTTCAAATTAAACCTGATACCGGAATACAGCGGCCAGCCTGTAAGCACGGTGTGGAATTGCACATCCCGGTATCGGCGCCTAAAAACAGATCCGTGAAATATCTGCAGGAACCAGGTTCATGCAAATCGCGAATGATAACAATGGATATTCCATGTGACCAATGAAATATAAAATTATTAACACATGAAACTTTTAGATGGTAAACTGATTGCCGATCAGATAAAAGATGAACTGGCCCGCGAGGTACGGGAGAATTTCATCGACAAAGGATTGAATCCACCCCACCTGGCTGCCATCCTGGTTGGAGAGGATCCGGCGAGCCTTTCTTATGTTGCCGGGAAGGAACGGTCCTGTCGCGAAGTAGGATTCACCTCCTCAGTTTACCGCTACCCGGAAAACATAAGCAGGGAAAAGCTTTTCGAAGTAATCGATTTTCTGAACCATGATCCCGAGATCAGCGGTTTCATCGTCCAACTGCCCCTGCCGCAACACATTAGTGAACAGGAGGTGATCGAACGAATCGATCCCTCCAAGGATGTCGACGGCTTTCACCCGGTAAACCTGGGAAAGATGATGCTGAACCTGCCCTGTTTCCTTCCGGCAACCCCGAAAGGGATCATGACGCTCCTCGAAAGATACCAGATTGAAACATCCGGTAAAAATTGTGTGGTACTCGGACGAAGCAACATCGTCGGAACGCCGGTCAGCGTGCTCCTATCGAGAAAATCGAACCCGGGAAATGCAACCGTGACGCTGTGCCACAGCCTATCCCAAAACATCCGGTCGCTGACGGCACAAGCCGATATTTTGATCGCCGCGATTGGTAAACAAGGCTTTGTCACGGCCGACATGGTAAAGAACGATGCAGTGGTTATTGATGTCGGGATTCACCGGATACCATCCGAAACTTCAAAGTCGGGATTCCGACTGGTCGGTGATGTAGATTTCCACGGGGTTTCGAAGAAATGCAGTTATATAACCCCGGTTCCGGGTGGTGTCGGGCTGATGACGGTCGTTTCATTGCTCCAGAACACGCTCGCGGCAGCCAGGATGAAATTACCTGCGGTACAGTGAACCATTCCCAAAATACCCTGCTGGCACTCGGAAAATTACTCCCCGTGATGGAAGAATTCTATTCCGTACAGGGTGAAGGATTCAATACCGGGCAACCCGCCTACTTTATCCGTATTGGCGGGTGCGACGTCGGCTGTCGCTGGTGTGATGTGAAGAAATCATGGAATGCTTCCGACTTTCCGCCGGTCAGTACCGATGAAGTCATCAGCCGGGCCGCGGGATTTCCGGCCAAAGCCATCGTGGTGACGGGCGGCGAACCCCTTCTGTATAACCTCGACTACCTGTGTGAAAAGCTTCACCGGTTGGACTTCAGGACGTTTCTTGAAACATCGGGATCACAACCACTCAGCGGATCCTGGGATTGGATATGCCTGTCGCCTAAGAAGGATGCGCCGCCGTTTCCGGAGGTTGCAGTAAGGGCACATGAACTGAAGGTCATTGTTCATGACGATTCGGACTTCGCCTGGGCCGAAGAAAACCGAAAGTTAATACCTTCCGGTTGCCTGTGTTTCCTTCAACCCGAATGGAGCCGGCACAATACCATGATACCCGCCATCGTTTGTTATGTAAAGGACCACCCGGAGTGGAGAATCTCGTTACAAAGTCATAAATACATGCACGTTCCCTGACCATGCGCCGGATCTTTTTTCTGATACTGGTTTTTGCAGCATCGTTGCATCAGGTCGACGGGCAACAGTCTCAGTTGTCAACCCGGAATAAACGGGCCGAAAAGTATTTTTTCACGGCAATCGACGCTTACCGGGCCGGCAACCTTTCAAAAGCGTTGAATGATCTGAACAAAGCGGTTGAAGCGGATCCGCTTTTTACCGAAGCCTTTATTCTCATGGGTGACGTTCATGCCGATCTGCGTCAGCCCGACCAGGCCATCGATTCATACCAGTCGGCCATCATGACCAACAATCCTTTCGCCCCGAGTCTCTACATGATCCTTGCCGGAGTACAGCAAAATGCAGGACGATACGGGGATGCACGTCTCAACTACATCAGGTTCATGGAATCGCAGGGAATCCCGGAATCAAAGAAACAGCAGGCTGAAAAAGAAGTTATGGCCTGCGATTTTGCCCTTGATGCGATGGCACACCCCGTTCCGTTCTCACCGGTCAACATGGGCGACAGCATCAACACACCTTATGACGAATACATTAACGCCATAACTGCGGATGAAGAACAACTCTATTTCACAAGGAAAAATCCCCGGAATGCAATGACCATCGACCGGAGCCAGGAATTCGAAGAAGATTTTTATTTCGCTGTAAGACAGGATACAACATGGCGTTACGCACAGAGCCTCGGTACTCCCATCAATACCCACGGCAACGAGGGGGCACTCTCCATCTCCCCCGACGGGAAATACCTCTTTTTTGCCGCCTGCAACCGGGAGGACGGATTTGGGAGTTGCGATCTGTACTGGTCCCGGTGGGTCGACAACCACTGGAGCCTCCCGGAGAATCTGGGACCGACTGTGAATTCGCCTCAGTGGGATTCCCAACCCTCTTTCTCCTCCGATGGTAAAACCCTCTATTTTGCAAGCAAAAGGAGCGGCGGAAAAGGAAGCTCCGATATCTGGACAACACACCTGCAGTCCGGGGGGAATTGGAGCGTCCCTGAAAACTTGGGAGATTCGGTCAACACCCCTCAGGAGGAGATGGCCCCCTTCATTCATCCCGATGATCAGACCCTCTATTTTTCTTCAAAAGGGCATCGGGGTATGGGCGGGTTGGATCTGTTCTTTTGCAGGAAAAACCGGTATGACCGGTGGGGATCACCCGTCAATCTTGGATATCCCATCAATACACACGCCGAAGAAATTACCCTGGTCGTAAATTCCAAAGGGAATATGGCATTCATCTCCTCCGATAAACTGGGCGGTAAAGGACGACAGGACGTTTATGAATTTCCGTTATACGATAAAGCAAGACCTTTGCTGACGACCTATTTCAAGGGCGTAGTCTATGACGAAGAGACTAAAACCAGGCTTGACGCACGTTTTGAGCTGACTGACCTGGAACAGATGAAGCTGATCGCCGAATCACGGTCGGATCGGGTAACCGGCGAATTTCTACTTGTACTGCCTACCGAACGAAATTACGGACTTAACGTATCCCGGGAAGGATACCTGTTTTATTCCGAAAATTTCCCCCTCACGGGAAACGGAGATCTGTCGAAACCTTTTATTAAAAACATTCCCCTGAAACCGATTAAAGTAGGAGAGAAGGTCGTTCTGAAGAATATTTTTTTCGATACGGATCAATATTCTCTGAAAGATCAATCCATGGTTGAACTTGATAAACTGGTTGATTTTCTAAGGAAAAATCCGAAATTGAAAATCGAAATCAGCGGACATACCGATAACATTGGAACCTCCGGCCACAACCTGGAGTTGTCGCAAAACCGGGCGAAAGCGGTATTCGACTTTCTATCAGGTCACGGCATTGACGGTAAAAGAATGACCTACAAGGGCTATGGCTTCAACGATCCGGTCGACTCGAATGATACAGAGTCGGGGAGGGCCAATAACCGGAGAACTGAATTTAAAGTCATTGGGAATTAAATTAAAGTTCGTACCTTTGCACCCCTCAAAACCACACGTTGACTCATGATTCGTATTACTTTACCCGATAACTCCGTTCGTCAATATCCTGAAGGGGTTACGGGACTTGATATTGCCAAAAGCATCAGTGAAGGACTGGCGCGGAATGTTCTTTCGGTTATGGTTGATGGAAAGGTACAGGATGCTACGCGTACCATCGAAAAGGATGCTTCTGTCCGGTTGCTGACCTGGAATGATCCCGAAGGTAAAGCCACCATGTGGCACTCCTCGGCACACTTGATGGCCGAAGCGATCGAGTTGCTTTACCCGGGCGCCAAATTCGGGATCGGTCCGGATGTGGAGAACGGATTTTACTACGATATCGATTTCGGCTCGCAGACCATTTCCTCCGATGATTTTCCGAAGATTGAAAAAAAGATTCTGGAGCTGGCAAAGGAAAAGCAGCAGTATCTCAGGAAAGAAGTTTCGAAGGAGGAGGCGATCCGTTATTTCACCCAGAAGGGAGATGAATATAAAATTGAACTGATTCAGGACCTTCCCGACGGGAGTATCACTTTTTACGAATCAGGAAAATTCACGGATCTTTGCCGGGGGCCGCATCTGCCCGATACCGGATTCATCAAAGCGGTTAAACTGTTGAATATCGCGGGCGCCTATTGGCGCGGCGATGAGAAGCGCAAGCAGTTGACACGCATCTACGGTATCACCTTCCCAAAACAAAAAGAACTTGACGATTTCCTCATTCTTCTTGAGGAAGCAAAGAAACGGGATCACCGGAAGCTGGGGAAAGAGTTGGAATTGTTTGCCTTTTCTCAGAAAGTAGGACTGGGATTGCCACTTTGGTTGCCCCGGGGCGCCCAGTTGCGTGAACGACTTGAGATGTTTCTGAAAAAAGTCCAGAAAAAAGCAGGATATCAACAGGTTATATGTCCCCATATCGGGAATGTTGAGTTGTACAAGACCTCGGGCCATTACCAGAAATACGGAGAGAGCTCATTCAGGCCCATATCGACTCCGGTCGAAGGGGAGGAGTTCTTCCTGAAACCCATGAATTGTCCCCATCATTGCGAAATCTATAAAACTTCCCCCAGATCTTACCGGGATCTTCCGATCCGGCTTGCCGAATTTGGCACGGTTTACCGGTATGAACAAAGTGGCGAACTTCACGGATTGACCCGTGTTCGGGGATTTACGCAGGATGACGCCCACATTTTCTGTACACCGGAACAGGTGAAGGATGAATTCAAGGGCGTCATGGATATCGTCATGCTTATTTTTAAAGCGCTCGATTTCAAGGATTTTATTGTTCAGATTTCGCTACGTGATCCCAATAACAAAGAAAAATATATCGGATCGGATGAGAATTGGGAAAAAGCTGAAACCGCGATCATGGAAGTTGCAAGCGAACGCGGCCTGACAACCGTTGTCGTACCGGGTGAAGCTGCCTTCTACGGGCCAAAGATGGATTTCATGGTCAAGGACGCCCTGGGACGCAAATGGCAGCTCGGAACGATCCAGGTTGATTACAATCTTCCCGAACGGTTTGATCTGGAATACATTGGAGCCGACAACCAGAAGCATCGTCCGGTCATGATCCACAGGGCTCCCTTCGGTTCGATGGAACGGTTCGTGGCAGTATTGCTCGAACACACCGCCGGCGATTTCCCGCTCTGGCTCACACCTGATCAGGCTATCGTATTGCCAATCAGTGAGAAATATCAGGATTATGCAAAAAAAGTTTTAAATTTGCTGAATAATTCCGAAATTCGCACCCTGATTGACGATCGGAACGAGAAGGCAGGCAAGAAGATCAGGGATGCTGAAATGAAGAAAATTCCTTACATGCTCGTGGTGGGTGAACGCGAAGAGAATGAAGGAACGGTCTCAGTCAGAAGGCATGGTCAGGGTGATCTTGGTCCCGTAAAAGTGGAAGATTTTATTAAAAAGATACGGGAAGAGATCAGTAATGAACTGGGTGAAATAAACTGACGCTTTAACCTGGATGCATCGATACCACATTCTTTGACTGATCTGCTGCCAGATAAAAAAACAGAGTATTAACCAAAGATAGGAGATAACACTATAGTAACGCAATTCAATGGTCCCCGGCGGACTCCCAGACCCGGGAAAAAAGAAGAGCCGTACAATATCAATCAATGGATTAAAGCGCCCGTAGTCCGTGTTGTTGGCGAAAATATTCAACAAGGCATTTACAACATCCGTGAAGCCTTGAATATTGCAGAAATGCAGGGTCTTGACCTGGTCGAAATTTCCCCCACCGCAAATCCTCCGGTTTGCAAGGTGGTCGATTACAAAAAGTTTCTTTATGAATTAAAAAAGAAACAAAAAGAGATGAAGGCCAAAACGGCTAAAGTCGTGATCAAGGAGATTCGCCTCGGACCCAATACCGATGACCATGATTTCAATTTCAAACTCAATCATGCCATCAAGTTTCTTAAAGAAAATGCAAAAGTCAAGGTGGATGTGTTTTTTAAGGGCAGATCCATCATCTATAAAGAACAGGGAGAACTGATCCTTCTGAAATTTGCCCAGGCGCTGGTTGATATCGGAAAAATCGAACAGATGCCGCGCCTCGAAGGAAAACGGATGATCATGATCATTTCCCCAAAGAAATAAGTTAAATCAATTATCAAATCAATCAATCAATAAATCAATCAATTAACAAAGGTAACATGCCAAAAATGAAAACGAAATCCGGTGCCAAGAAAAGGTTTTCTCTTACGGGGACCGGAAAAATCAAACGGAAGCATGCCTACAAAAGCCACATTCTGACCAAAAAGACCACGAAAAGGAAACGTAACCTGACCTATTCGACGCTGGTAAATAAGGCCGATGAAGCGAATGTAAAGGAGATGCTCCAGGGTTAATTCACCATTGTTTAACTTGTGCACAGCTTCAAGATCCCGTTTTCGGGACGCTGACACAAAAAATCGAAAAAAATGCCAAGATCAGTAAACGCAGTCGCCTCGCGTGAGAGAAGGAAAAAAATCCTGAAACGGTCCAAAGGACAATTCGGCAGAAGAAAGAATGTCCTGACCGTTGCGAAAAATTCAGTTGAAAAAGGTTTAACCTACGCATACCGTGACCGCAGAACCAAGAAAAGAAATTTCAGGGGGCTGTGGATCACCCGCATCAATGCCGGGGTGCGTGCCTATGGAATGTCCTATTCGGTATTTATGGGAAAACTGGCGGAAAAGAATATTCTGCTGAATCGTAAAACCCTTGCCGACCTGGCAATGAATCACCCCGAGGCTTTTAAAGCCGTCGTCGAAGCAGCAAACACATAATCCCTGCTGAACATGAAACGAAAAGAGCGGCTCAAAGGCCGCTTTTTTATTTGCCCCGCTCAATCAGTTCTTCTTTCCCTGAAGCTTCTTGTCGTAATTGATGATGAATTGCTCCAATTGATCCCCAAGCAAACGTTTGGCAATGATCTCCTTCTGTTCATTCAGAACGTATACCACAGGCGTTGAGAAAATATCGTACTGATCGTGGTAGTTTCCGGTCAGCGTCCTCGGCCCGTTAACATTGATCCAGGTCATATTTTTTTTACGGATCCCGGCTTTCATTTTAACCATCGACGTGTCGGAACAAACAGAAAAGATCTCCAGTCCGTACTTTGATTTGTCCCTCAAATAAAATTCCCTGATCTTCGGAACCTCAACCTCACAATGACTGCATTCCGGATCCCAGAATAACAGAATTAAATACCGCGCTTTGATACTATGCATCGAGACCAGGTTAAAACTGGTGTCCTGCATGATCATGTTGGGTGCCTTATTGCCAATGAGAATCGGTCGTAACTTATTGGCTTTCTTTATGATGGATTCATTTACGCTTTTTGCTATCCAGGGGGTCTGCCCCGTGGCATAATAGGTATCGACGATGTTGACAAAGATCCGGTCAAAGCCCATGATCTCTGAGCTTTCGTAATGATAGGTTGTAAACCAGATCAGGTATTTGAACATCTCTTCATTGGGGCGGGCCCGCTCGGCGAGTTGGTTGATCGCCTTCATGATGGTATCGGGGGTCTGTATGATGACATTATCGAGGTATTTCTTTAATTTGTTGTAGAAAACAGGGGTTCTGAGGATCCGGTCATCCGCAAGGTTTACACCATCCCAGTATTCCGCAACATAAGTCCGGTAGGAGTAGGTGGAGTCTTTTTTCCCGTTGGGCAAGGTGGGATTCTCCTTGATATCCGGCTCCTTCATCACCTTAAGCATCAAAGCGAGAAAACTTTCAGGATGCTCCTTTATGATCCGGTACTTATAATCGATCAAGGCTTTATTGATTACCTGTATCTGATCGTTAAGTGCCTTCGCAGTATCACTGTTTTCACCCGATGCTTTGATGCGGTCCTGCAACTCCTGCGCTTTTTTAAATTGTATCTTGTTGTAATCCAGATATTGATAAAACAATTTATTTTCAGGTGAATCTTTGATGATCATTTTCCCGGTAAGATCGGTTACATCCGTTTCCATCGAAAACCTGCGATCATTGTTGATGATGAAATCACAATAATTCTTTTCCGACACGATCAGAATGTACATGCCACCGGGCAGATCCTTGGATTTCAACGTACAGCGACCGGATCCATCCACTTTAAGAGTATCTTTAATATAGGTATTGTTACCGTAATAGTTGCCGATCATACAGACGGTGTCTTTAAGTCCGTGGATCTGAATCCGGATAAGGGTTTCGTTCTGGGTGTATCCGGTAATACCGAACAAAAACAAAAAAATGGTCAGAGAGGTAATTTTGACTCGCATTCTTAAAAGTTTTAGCCTGTTAACGCAAATTGTTCCGATCTATTTTGCAGGAAGCTCATTTTCATAGGGTCTGAAAAAAAACCGGACATAAAAGTAACCGATGGCTTCATTCATCGTTTCCCGGAATCCTTTGCTTGATTTCCACCAGGAATGTTTTCCATAATAAAAACTGGGCAGAGAGATGATTCCTACTTTAATGGAGTCACCCATCGCGGCTTGAAACAACAGCCGGCTTCTGCCCCCGTGCACGCTCATGGTCATGAGATTGAGCGACCGGATGCCGGGCCGGTGCACTTTCAGCCACCGCTTCAGGGCAATGGCAGAATTATAGGTCCGGTCGTTTCGGATTTCATCGGTGCCCACCATGACCAATTTACTTGAATCGAACCCCAACCGCAGCAAAGACTCCCCCGCTACAATCGCCGTGTTGTGATAGGGCGCCAACAGATCGCCATACTCCAGCGGGGTCCCGGTGGTTACGAGTAATTGGTACTTATTATTTTTGAACTCATTGATCGCGGCTTGTAAAACATAATCGCTGATAAATCCTTCAACGACGAGCAGCTCCGTTTGTTCCCGTTCAACAGGAGCGAGGGTGGGATAAAGGTTGGAAAGGATGAGGTAAGAAATCCCAATAACAAACACAAGGAGCAACAGGTGCCCATAAACAGTCAAACCCCACCGTTCGCGCTTCCGGAAAAGAAAATTCTCTTTTTTTAAGGAATTGTTCATGATTCAAGGTGTTCCTTACGCAACAGGTCGTTCACGGTCTTCACCGGATTGAAGGTAATAATAGGTACCTCAACAAACAAGGTAATCCAGTGTGACATGGAACCGTTCCACAATCCGGGTAATTCCTGCGCTTTTAATGTCATCCCGCCACTCGATTTCAGGGTGATGAAACCCGTGTTTTCATCAATGAATTGGTTCAGATCGAATTTTTTGCCGGAAAAATCACGGATGCAGCAGACCAGGTCGACCGGGTTAAAATGAGTTGATGATTTTACGATCAATCGCTGTTGTTCATTGTTGAGATCTATCTGTGAAGATTCGACGATCTGCAACGAGTTTTTTCCCTGCCCGTCAACGATCCAGAAAGGACCGCCCCCGGGTTCACCCTCATTTTTAACCATTCCGCAGACCCGTATCGGGCGGTTCAGGAGATTAAACAGAAAGTCTGCTTTTTCATTGACAGGCCAATGCAAGAATTCACCGGGAATGTCGAGGTGCAATACCCCTTTTGCAAACGCGGAGATCCGGTTCAATTCCAGGTCACCGAGTCTTCCCGACTGAATTTTATTAAGGTGGCCGAAAATTTCATCCCGGAGATGGATCAGGTATCCCCCAAGCAGCTTTTTATATTGGTAGGTTGTGCCTTTGAGCCGATCGGGGACAATGTTATCTATGTTTTTTATGAAAATGAGGTCGGCGTCAATTTCATTCAGATTTTCTATTAAAGCCCCATGCCCTCCGGGACGAAAAAGGAGGGTTCCCGCTTCATTCCTGACCGGGAGGTTATTTTCATCAACGGCAATGATATCAGTCGATGGTTTTTGTACCGAGAAGGTGATGTCAAAATTCACGCGGTACTTTTGTTCGAGACCCGGAATTACTGCGGCAACCAACTTCCGGAAAATATCCGTGTGCTCGGTCGAAATGGTAAAATGCAATCTTGCGACATGATGGTTGTCACGGGTATATTCGATGGCCTCAACAAGATGCTCCTCTGCTGAAGTACGGGCTCCGTCAGGATAACGGTGAAACTTGATCAGTCCTTTAGGCAAATTGGAGTAATTGAGACCTTTTTCTGTTAAAATATATTCAATGATTTTATTAAATGACTTATATTCAAGTAATTCTGAAAGATTTAACCCATCGCTGGCCAGCATATCCCGAAGTTCCTGGTAAAAGGCAATACTTTCAAAATGCGTCATCAGGTAGTACACCGAATTGGGCCCTTTATCGGCAAGGTAAAAGTGCATTCCGGACTGATCTTCAGTGTATTTTTCACGAAATTCAAACAAATGCTTGAACATCCTGCTGGCGGCTCCCGAAGCCGGTACGAATTTGACAATTTTCAATTCAGGTTGCCGGCTTGCAAAGAGTTCAATCATCCGGGCCCGGTCGGTTTCGTCGAATACCATCAACCCATCGGATGGGGAGGCAGGCCTCACAAGGCTGACAAACGGGAATCCTTTGATAAAATGATCGATCTGCTTCCTGATTTTTACGGGATCAATACCCTTCTGTTCAATTTGAGCAAGGTCCTGTTGATTCAGCATTACCATAATCTTGAGATTTCAACGCAAAATTATCGGAAAAAATGAAACAGGGGGGAGGAATTTTTATCTCTACGAAAGATCATTCTATAAGGTAATGCCGGTTTACTTTTCCCGGAACCATCAGTCGGATGACTCAAAACCATTTTCAATCCTGTTTTTTATATAATTATAAACCAGCTTATAATTAAATATACATAAACTATTGCTTAATAATATATTTAATATATAATTGTATTACATTATGTTACTGTCATTTGAAATGATTTATCTGAGGATTCTTTACAAATCAAATAATCCATGAACAGATTTATTTACGGATAGATACGGGTAAGTGTTTACAAATGTAATTACACTTGTAAACCACGTTAAAACACTATTTATTAATATTATATATTTGTTTTTCATTTTCCTCATATTCGATTTTACATTTGTAATTTACATTTGTAATCTTTTTGATTTTTATTAATAATTCATTGTTATAATATTATATATCAATATTATAAAATAAAAGAAAAAACTATTACTTTAAATAGAATAATTTTTAAAGTACTTTGATGTTCGTTTTTAAATATTTACTTTTGTAAAAAACTTTTTTCGATGGTCGACCGGATTTTATATCTACTCAAGCAGAAAAATCTGACGATCTCCCAGTTTGCCGATGAGATCGGGATCCAGAAGTCGGGTATGTCACATTTAATTTCAGGCCGGAACAAACCAAGTCTGGAATTGATTTTAAAAATTCTGCAAAGGTATCCGGAGGTAAAAACCGAGTGGTTGTTGCTGGGCACCGGCGATCAGTTTTCAGGTAGCAGTAAAAAAGAAAATCCGGTTCAACCTGTCGGTGATAATGCAAAACATGCATCAACGGGTGCCACCTTATTCGATATTCCCGAAATAGTCACAGGAGAAGCTGAAGCCGACCCGGTATCCGTTGAACCGGACGATGGATCGGTGAATCCCGCCGTTCACATTGATCCGGCTCCCATCCCTTCGACAAATCCGACAGGGATTACCGAAAATCAGGGATCAGGCATCGACCGTGTAGTCCTGTTTTTTAAGGACCGGACTTTCATGGAATACTCACCCCGCTGACCGTTCATATCGCTTTTGAACGTCGTATGAACCCGGGTGAGGAAAATGGTGGTCAGTGGTTTTCTAACGAAGAGAAAAAGAAGGAGGATTCGCGCAGGGCGCTTTCATCGCTGTCGGAGCCATGAATGGCATTTTCACTCAGATTTTTCCCGTAAAGTTTACGGATGGTTCCTTCGGCTGCCTTTGTTGGGTCGGTGGCTCCTATAAATTGACGGAAGTCATCAACCGCATTTTCTTTCTGAAGAATAGCCGCAATGATGGGGCCGGATGACATGAATTTGGTAAGATCCTCATAGAATGGTTTTCCCAGGTGCATTTCATAAAATAATCCGGCTTGCTCCCGGGTCAGCCGGGTTTTCTTCATGGATTTAATCCGGTATCCACCCGATTCAATCTGTGCAAGAATTTTACCGGAATAACCGGCTTCGACAGCTGAAGGTTTGATCATGGTAAAGGTAATATCTCCACGCATTTTCAATGTTTTTTAACCGGACAAAATTACCATAAATAATTCAAAATATCCCTATTTTTGCAAATGCTAAACTCCCTTCTGCTTGGAAAATACTGATTTTATTGATATATCACAATTGCTGTCGACACGGCGGCGAATTCTGATTACGACGCATACCAATCCCGATGGTGATGCCATTGGCGCGAGTCTTGCCCTGGCGAGCTACCTGAAGAAAAAGCGGCACCAGGTTTGGGTAATGGTTCCGGATCCCTATCCCGATTTTCTTGCCTGGATGCCCGGTACCCAAGAGGTAGTGGTATATAAAAAACAACCCGAAATCTGCGAAAACATCGTGAATCAGGCCGATGTCATCCTGGCCGCCGATTACAACTGTTTCGACCGGATAAATGAAATCGGGCCTTTGGCAAGGAATTCCCGGGCCGTGAAGATCCTTGTGGACCATCATTTGAACCCGTCGGATGAATTTGATTTCAGAATTTCCGTTTCGGCGGTCTCATCCACCTCTGAACTGGTTTATAATTTCATTGAAGCAAATGGCGATCTCAACCTGATAGACCGGGAGATTGCGGAAAATATCTATACAGGAATTATTACCGATACAGGTTCACTGAGTTATTCCTGCAACTACATTAAAACCTACCTGATTGTCGCAGAATTATTTAAACTTGGGATCGATGGCGAGCATATTCACCGGTTGGTGTACGATACCTATTCGGAGAGCAGGTTGAGATTGCTCGGATATTCGATCAGTCACCAACTGGTTGTGTTACCGGAATTTCACACTGCTTATATCACCTTGACAAAATCAGATCTTGACCGGTTTCATCATCAGATCGGAGACACAGAGGGTATTGTTAACTATGCCCTTTCCATCGAAGGGATCAACCTCGCCGCATTGTTTATGGAACGGGATGGTATCGTTAAAATCTCCTTCCGGTCAAAAGGTAACTTTTCGGTGGACTGCCTTGCCCGTGATCATTTTAACGGGGGAGGCCACAGAAATGCCGCTGGCGCCAATTGCAGTACTACCATAAATGAAACGGTTCAGCTATTTCTGAAAATCTTGCCTCAGTTTCAGTCTCAGCTCAATTCAGTCTATTAGTGAAAAGATTAAAAGAACGGTCGTTTTTACACTTGACGGAATTGTTCATGTTCCTGTTACTTTGCTGGGTTTCCTCCTGCAATGACCATTCACAACCTGTTGAAAATACAGTAAATTTCACGATGACCGACGACACCGTCATCAAATACAACAGAGAGATTGTGCAAGCAGAATCACAGGATATTGAGGATTTCATAAACCGGTACAAATGGAACATGGTGAAAACCCCGACAGGCCTCCGGTACATGATTTATAAGCAAGGAAGCGGACGGCATCCGGTGGGGGGTGACCAGGTGACCATTAATTATTCGCTGAAACTGCTCGACGGCAAAGAGATCGTTAAACCGGGTTCCTCTGATACCCTGAAGTTCAAGCTCAGCACAGGTAAAGTTCCGGGCGGACTGGAAGAGGGCATCATGCTGATGACGGCCGGCGCCAGGGCAAAACTGGTTGTACCGTCGCACCTGGCTTTCGGATTGCTGGGTGATCTCGACAATATTCCTAACAGGGCCGTTCTTGTTTATGATGTAGAACTCTGTCGGATCAATTAAATGAATCCCTAACTTTGTACCTTCACTTTGAACGGAATGTTTATAAAACTGTTGAAAAATTAAATATAAAGAAAGGCTTGTAAAGCCGGTAGCTTGTTAACTTAACATGCTTATTCGCAACTGCTTTCACCGGTTTTCAATTTTTGGGTTTAATAGTGTTAATTATTTGATAACCATTAAATTATAACTTCAATTTTGTTTAATTAAAATGTAAAATGCACATTATGAAAAAAATTGTTCTGAATCCGTTGGTCATGGTGATGTTGGTTGCTTTGACTGTGTTGGCTTGTTCATCGAAGTATGCAGGTTATGATAAGAGTGAAACAGGTTTATATTACAAGTTGTACAAAACCGGAAAGGATACCGTAAAAGCAAAAATCGGTGATTTTGTATCGCTTCAGATGCGTTACGCCTATAAAGATTCCACGCTCTTTAACAGCAAGGCGATGGGTGAGCCGATCAGATTTCAGGTACCCCCTTCCGATTTTAAGGGAGATATTTATGAAGGCATCCGGATGATGTCGGCAGGCGACAGCGCCTCATTCATCATCAACGCCGACTCGCTCTTCCTGAAAACATTCCGTCAGCCCCAAAGGCCTCCTTTTGTCGACAGTAACAGCGTGATCTATTTCTATGTGACCTTACTGACGGTTGATTCTCCTGATCTTATGAGAAAGAACGAAGAATTGGCACTGAAAAAATACCTGGAAGAAAAAAAGATCACAGTAGCTCCTTTACCTTCAGGTCTTTACTATATCGAAACCGTTGCAGGAAAAGCTAAGAAAGTGGATACGGGAACCTGGGTAAGGGCACATTTCAAGGTATCGTTGATCGACGGAAAGGAGATATTCTCCTCCTTTGATCGTCCCGAACCAATGGAATTCGAATATGGCCAGCGTTTCGACACTCCCGGTTTTGAAGAAGGCGTTGGAAAAATGATGAAAGGCGGGAAATCGACGCTGATCGTGCCGTCTTCCATTGCTTTCGGTGAACAAGGCCGCGGCTCTATCGTCCCCCCGTTTGCCACCATAATCTATGAAGTTGAAATAGTCGATATCCAAACCAAGGCTGAACATGAAAAACAGGTTGCAGCCAAACAAAACGAAGCCAAAATGAAATCGGAAAATGCCAAGAAACAGGAAAGTGAACTGATGCAGAAATACCTGAAAGACCACAAAATCACGGCTAAGCCAACGGCAAGCGGACTGATCTATGTCGAAAACGTAAAAGGAACCGGAAAGCGCGCTGTTCCCGGACAAAAGGTTAAAGTTCATTACACCGGAACCCTTTTGAACGGAACCAAATTCGATTCTTCCCGCGACCGCAAGGAACCTTTTGAATTCACACTTGGTAAAGGACAGGTTATTCAGGGATGGGACGAAGGCATCGCCATGATGAATGTAGGTGGAAAAGCCACGCTTGTAATCCCGTCGAAAATCGGTTACGGTGACCGTGACATGGGAAGTATTCCTCCCTTTTCTACACTCGTCTTTGATGTAGAATTACTGGATGTGAAATAATTAAAATCAAGGATTTGAAAAAAATAATTCTCCTGGTAATAATCAGCTTTCTGGTTGTTAGATCAGAGGTGGTTTCATTGACCGTTAACTTTTCATCGACAAAAGTCTGCCTTGGAAATGAAACCACCCTGATCAACAGATCGGTTGCCCCTGGCGACAGCATCCAGTACGTGATGTGGGATCTGAATGGCGATGGGAAATTTGATGATGCATTTACCGATACCGTTCAGACAACACTCAGCTATTCGGGCTCACACGAGATCGGATTAAAGGTGATCACATACGGCGGTGAGGCGAAAGCATTGTATCAGCTGGTTTATGTCGGAGCGGTCAGGGCCGGATTTTCTTTCAAGACCGGCTGTATGTATCAACCCATACAGTTCGTGGATCAATCGGAAGTTATCGGTGATGCCGCTGCAGGTTATTACTGGGATTTTGGGGATGGCACGCTTCCGGTGTATATCCAGAATCCGACCCATCAATTCACTTCTTCAGGCACCTTCGTTGTGAAACAGCGGGTTACTTCACTGCTGGGATGCATGGACTCGACGGTTCAAGCCATTACCATTGGAAACGAGGTAACGGTTAATTTAAGTTTCATGGGGGATACGGTGTTCGTCAAAGGAGACAGTGTAATCGCTTATCTTACGAGCACATACGACAGCGTCAGGTGGTCGACCGGAGCAACAAGTTCTTCGATCGTTATCAAAACCGGAGGGTATTATTGGGTCCGGGTTTACGTGGGCGGCTGTTTTGCCGATAAAAGCTTTCGGGTTCAGGTCGACGAATATGGATCTGATGCGGTGATAATGAACCTGATCACGCCCAATGGTGATGGGATGAACGATCAGTGGAAAATCCTGAACCTGGAAAAAATCGGTCCATGCGACGTGAATATTTACAACCGTTACGGGGAGCGGGTTTTTTCAAATTCGACGTATGACAATGCGTGGGAAGGTACTTTCAAGGGCAAATCCCTTCCAAACGACACCTATTTTTATTTTGTCCGCTGCTATAATCAGGATTTGGTCCAGGGAACTGTAAATATTCTGAAATGAGAAGGATTCTACTCTGTATCATCATTTCCATCGGATTTTTTTCTGGTCTCCGCGCCCAGCAAGTCCCGATACCTGATAACTACCTGATCAACCCGGTGATAGTTTCTCCGGCATTTTCGGGTAAATATTTTCCATTTCAGGCCTATGTAACCCATCGGAGCGAATGGACCGGTTTATCGGGAGCTCCGGTCATCGGAAATATCAGTATTGACGGCAAACTCGGGAAAAAAATGGGGATCGGTGGCAACATCCTGTTGAATAAAGCCGGGATATACCGTAACTTCACAGTGAATCTAAATTACGCATTTCATTTACAGGTTGCCAAAGATCACTTTCTGAGCTTTGGGATTACCGGAGCTTTTTATCAGAATTCAGTTGATTTGTCGGATCTGGTTGTGAGTGACCCCTATGACCCCATGATCCTGAACCATGATAAAACGACCGAGAGTTATTTCAACGTAGGAGCCAGCCTGTTGTATAACTGGAAGGATTTCAATTTTTGTATCGCTTTCCCGATGATGATCAATAACAAATCGTTGTATTCCGATACGCTTTACGACAACGTGCTGACCATGAGCCGTAACTGGATGATTTACGGCAATTATTCCATTTTCCTGGCAAAGGACTGGAAATTGAAAATTGATCTGCTGTTCCGGCAGGCCCAACACATGCCCTGGACTTTTGATATCTCTACGGCTGTGAGGTATGCCGACAGTTACTGGTTGGGAGTTTTGTACCGGAAAAATAACATCATCGGAATCCAGGTCGGACTGGCTGTGGTCAAGACCATCGTGCTCAACTACACGTATGAATTTTCGGGTTCTTCCATGGATGGGAAAAGCGGAGGAACCCATGAAATTACTTTAGGATGCCGGATCGGGAGCCCCGCTGCATCAAAGTCAAATTCCGCCCTGAAAATTAACGAATATGACAGATAGAACATACAGTTTCCCGAGAGGTATTATTTCTGACAGACCGGGATGGAGAATACGGCTGTTTTTTCTTTGTTTGATCTTATTCCTCGGGTATTCATCAAATGTGACGCTTGCTCAAAACATAACTAAAACAGGGGGCATCTGTTTCAGGGTAGATGGTAATCCTTCGCTGGCAAAATTGGTATCGCTGGATTCTCTTTTTGCTTCCCATCAGCAGAAATTCTGTCTCGCAATTACCTCGTGGTCACTGCCACTGACACCCGATTATGTTACAAAACTAAAGGAGTTCTCAGCAACCGGACATGAGATTCTCGACAATACACCGACACATCAAACAAGTTATTTCACGGTGCTTAATATTCAGGACACCTCCCTGTATTACAATTCCTGGGGGGTTGATCACATTAACGGCCAGCAGGTATGCCTGAAGTACACTTCGGTTGACCTGTCGACCCCGCATGGCGAAGGTCCTCTTAATGTTTTTGGAAATCAGGTGATCAGTGCGAATCCCGGCGAGTTTTCCGATCTGAACGGCGACCCGTATTATTTCGCGCTGTACATTCAATTTAAAGACCTTCCCTATCTCTGGTACGATCTGAAGAACAAGAATCCGAATGATCCGGATTCCTTAAAGATCAAATCATTCTGGGGTGAGCCCGTCGATATCGGAACGCACTGGTGGTTCAATTACAAAAAGCTTACACAACGGGAGGTATTTATGCATCCTGCCGGTATCAGCCTGTTGGGAAAACGGTCGCGGAAGATCTTTGATGACCTGGGCATGGAGCTTCCTACAACATGGATACACCCGTCGGGTCCGATGCCCTGGCTGAATGCCAATGAGGTCAAATCCAATCTCGGCGATTCCCTGGGGTACACTTGCGGCTCCAACTATTCCAGCGCCGCCTATTTTTGCTTTAATGAAGCAAACCCGGCCCTTACCAAACAGTTTGCCTTACAATCGGGTGACATATCCCTGGAAAACCATTATTTCAAATGGAATAAACCCCGCATTGCCGAAGCCGTTGCCAAACATTTTGTAAAAGTTGACCTTTCTTATCTTTCAGATCCGGTTGATGGCTGGCACAGCTATCTCCAGAGGGTCGACAGCCTGTTGACCTGGTGTACCTTGAATAACATCCCGGTCAAAACTTATAACCAATGGAGTGCAATGCTGTACGACAGCCTGCCAAACCGGGGGATCAATGTTTTTCCCAGGCTGAATTCAGATCTCGACGGTGATGGTTTCCCGGATGGGTATGACCAGGATACAGCTACGCTAACCGGACATTTTCTACAGACTGATGGGGTTTCAGCCAGCGGAGGGAAGAGTTTCGAGATTGCCGGAAGCGGAAACATCTGCAGGATAACCACATTGGCAGGCATTGAGAAGGGGAGCAATAAATTTACGATCTGGGTGAAACGAACCAGTGCCGATTCAACCACGGTTGCCGTCGTTTTTTCATTCCCCGAAACGGGGGCAACCCAGACGCTCTTATTTCCGGTTGACACCAATATCTGGGTCAAACAATTTCAGATCCTCGATGTTCCCGAAAACGCTTCACTTCTGAATATTCTGATCCGCAATGATGGCCTGAATACCGATTCAGTCCGTGTCAGCGGGATGGACCTCAGATCAACCGGCTTCCTGAAAAAAACCATTTATCCCGACCAGGAGGTAATGCAGACGGATCAGTTCCATAATGTTGCTCTGAACACCCTGGTCAACGATTCCGTCTATGCGCCTTCGACAATAACCTGGACCATCGGTCATCGGGATACGATGGATCTGAAAATCCTCACCGGGAATATTCTTCAGGTTTTAAAACCTTGTTCTTTCTGGACAGGCCGTGACAGCACCTATCTGATCGCTGAAAGTGAAGACGGGTTCCGTGACAGTTGTTTTATGAAGTTCATTTCAAATCCGCTGGAAAACGGGTGTAGCGGCGTTCCCATAACCCTGACACTTCTTGATACCCTTAGCAATGATATCATTCGTTGGTCTTCCATACCTTTTGATTCCCTTTTCACTGATACGACCATTTATAATCCCACCGTTGCCCCACTGGTAACCACACAATACAAAGTAATGTGCATCAATCCATTGGGAAATATTAATTATGACAGCATTATTTTATTCCGTTTTCCATTTCCTGAGCCGGGTTTACCAGTCGACACTGCTATGTGCCTGGGTGATAGTGTTTTGTTGACTTCTCTGGAAGGTGTGAAATTTTTATGGAGTACCGGTGATACAACGGCTTCGATCTGGGTCAAGCCCGAAGAAAATACGACCTACACGGTTGTTGCCACCAGCGCCTTTGATTGCAGTAAAGCCGACAGCACGCTTGTGATCGTCGCAGAGAAGCCCATCGTGAAGTTAAACGGACTACGAACTGCTTATTGCCGGAACGATTGGGCTGCTACTATTTATGGTACTCCTCCCGGTGGCACGTTGGGCGCAACATCCGGACTTATTGGCAACCAATTTTTTCCTGACAGAGCCAACATCGGGGTAAACAAGGTCTGGTACACCTATACCAGTGAAACCGGATGCGGGGATACCGATACAGTGACAGTCAATGTTTATAATCTCCCCCAGATAAAAAGGTTACCAGATACCACATTATGTGCCGGCAAATCGGTGGTACTGAATGCCGGTGGCGGTTTTGATAACTATCAATGGTCTAATGGAGTGCGGGATTCGATCACGCAGGTTGATTCGACTGGTTTTGGAATTGGAACCAAAGCTGTTTGGGTGTACGTCACTAAAAATGGTTGTGCAAATAAAGATACTGCCTATATCCAGTTCATAATTTGTCCGGGGTTGGATGAAAATTCGCATTCCGGAAAATATGTTCTTTATCCCAACCCGGTTTTCACGGAACTGATTGTTAAGGTATCCGACGGGAACACTGATCCTTTTGAACTATGCATTGTTGACATGACCGGCGCTATTTTGAGCCGGTTACAATACCATGGCATCATCAATAAGATCCCGGTTGATGGACTCCGGTCAGGTATCTACTTTATCAGGATAACACGGGGAAGCGAGGTCGCCAATTACAGGTTCATCAAAATATAATTCCGTTTTCAGGAATTCTGATCCCAATTAAGATTATCGAGGATTGCCAATAGATCACTCGGACGGTAAGGTTTTGCAAGGTATTCGTCCATTCCTGCAGCGAGGCATCTTTCGCGGTCGGTCATCATGACATGGGCGGTCACTGCCACAATTTTTATTTTCCTAATCCCACGTTCCAGATTCCGGATTATGCGGGTAGCTTCAATCCCGTCCATGATGGGCATCGCGATATCCATCAGGATCAGATCGTATGGGCGTTCTTTGTATAGATCGACGGCAACTTTCCCGTTCTCAGCGAGTTCAACATGATGGCCAGCCCTTTGCAGACTGGTCATCGCGAATTTTTGATTAAGCAGGTTATCCTCAACCAACAGGATGCGGAGCGGTCCGAGTTTTTTCCGGGGAGTCGGGATCCCGTTACCGATGTTCCGGATCCCCGCTTCATCACCTACCTCAAACCCGAGGGTGAACCAGAATGTGGAACCCTGTCCCTGTGTACTTCTAACCCCGATTTTGCCCTTCATAAGAGTAGTCAGATTCTTCGAAATGGATAGCCCCAGTCCGGTACCTTCGTACCGTTTCATTAATGGATTTTCTAGTTGGGCGAATTCATTGAACAGGTTTTCCTGTTCTTCCAGTGGAATCCCAATCCCGGTATCTGTGATCTCAAATTTGAGGATGACTTTATTCCCGACATTTGTCGGTGCATTCAGAAATTCATCCGGGAGGAACATCTGAAATGCTGCATCAGGATGAGAATTCATTTCGATCGTTTCGACGGAAACCTCAACATGGCCACGGTTTGTAAACTTTATGGCATTATTGGTCAGGTTGATCAGTATTTGCTTTAGTCGCACAGGATCTCCGATGAGGCATTTCGGAACCGAGGATTGGATTTTTGAGAAGAGATCGATTTTTTTCCCTTTGGCTTTGATAGATAACAACTTGATGACCTGTTGAATTTCTTCATGGGGATAAAACGGTTTATAATCCAGTTTTAACTGTCCGGCTTCAATTTTTGAAAGGTCAAGGATATCGTTGATAATGGTCAGAAGATTGACACTCGAAATATTGATAATTTCCAGGAACTCCCTTTGTTCGTCTGTCAGAACGGTCTGGCTCAGAACATTGTACATGCCGATTATGCTATTCATAGGGGTTCTGATCTCATGACTCATGTTTGCAAGAAACATCGACTTCGAACGATTGGCATCTTCGGCATCCTGGCGTGCTCTGATCAGTTCCTGGCTAATTTTCTGATGGTCTTCCAGTTCCTCCCGGTCCTTTGCTGATTTTTCAATGATCACTTCAAGTTCGGCGATTCGTTTTTCGAGCTCTTTTATTCTGCTTTCAGCGTCCATTCTATAGTTTATTCAATTGGTTCTTCATGATTGAATACAGCTCCTGTTGATTGATGGGTTTCGAAATATAATCATCAAAGCCCGCTTCAAGCAGCTTCTCCTTGTCACCTGTCATGGCATAGGCAGTTTGGGCGACAAATGGAATTGTTTTGTATGCTTTGATCTTTTTTCTTACCTCATGCATCAGTTTAATACCATCCCAGGGTGGGGGAAGGTTGATGTCGAATAACATGATATCAAAAACTTTTCCGGCTTTGAATTCATCCTCGATGACCTTCAGTGCCTCGTCCCCGTCCATAGTCGTTACCACGTTACCAAGTGACTTTGTCATCTCGTAGAGGACGATTTTGTTCATAAGGTCATCCTCCACAATAAAGATTTCGAGCCCTTGTAATGTTTTAAACTTTTCTTTCCTGGTAGGTTCCTTTCTGTGCGAAACTTCGGCTTCCGATTTCTCCGGCGGGAAGAAGATGGTTACGGTGGTGCCCATCCCTTTTGCTGATTCAATTTCGATATGCCCACGCATCATTTCGACCAGGCTTTTGGCAAGCGGTAATCCCAATCCTGCGCCGCTGGTCTCCTTTGTATATCCCAGGCTATCTTGCCTGAAGGGATCGAAAATTCCCGGCAGATAGCTTTGATCTATTCCCACCCCGGTATCCTTGATCCGGATACAGATCTCACCCTTTTCACTCTGAAAATCAGTCGAAACATTGATAAATCCGTTGGGGGTGTACTTCACTGCATTTTCAAGAACGATGCTTAACACTTTATTCAGCCCCTTCTCATCAATGAAAGCAGTGGGGACATCGTTGATTTTCAGGTTCAACTTCAGTTTTTGCTCGTTGGCTTTGAAAATAAACATTTGTGTTGTGTCGGCAACCACATTGTTAAGCTGACATGACTTCATCTTTATTTGCATGTCATTTGCTTCCAACTTGCTAATATCTAATATATTATCAAGCAAGTGGGAGAGCTTGTCCCCACTTTCGGAGATAGCCCTGGCATAATCAAACAACTCTTTATTTTCAAGAAGAGAAATTTCTGCTTCGAGCAGACTTGCAAATCCGATAATATTGTTCAGGGGGGTCCGGATCTCATGGCTAAAGTTCGATAAGAAGGCATTCTTCATGAAGTTGGCCTCTTCAGAACGTTTTAGTGCTCTTTTCAGGGTAAAGTCAGACTTTTCCGGTTCGCCTTCTTCATTTTTCAGTTCTGTTATCTTGTCTTTGATAATCTGATCGACTGATTCTTTGGTCTCGGCCAAATCGGCGCTCAGTTTTTTCAAGGATTGATCTTTTTTCAAGGATTCAGCCCTGAGGCTTTTCAATTTTCCCGAAAGGAGGATCACTGCCACGATGAGCGTCAATAAAACCAGACAGGCTATGTAGAAAAGCACACTATACAGATTCATGATCAGATATTATTTATAGGCAACATAAAGGTCCTCTTCAGGATTGATGGCATATTGCGTGAGGTTTGACTTCCACTTTTCCCTGGTCGGATTGTAGGTCTTAACCATAAATCCCCCGTTTTCCAGCCGGTTTTTATAGTCCTGGCCATAGATTCTGACATGATCAAACTGACCGAACACCTGTTCCCTTGATTCCGGATCGGTGATTGACGGATCTTCGTAAGTGGTTTTCAGGACTTTTGAGATCGGGACCTGTAGAATCGCCCATCCGCCGGGTTTCAGTACCCGGTATAGTTCCCTGATTGCCAGGTTATCATCGGGGATGTGTTCAAGGACATGATTGCAGATAATCACATCAAATGATTCATCTTCATAAGGAATGGCCGTTATGTCGAGAAGATGGGTTTGTCGGGCGTAGTAATAGCCTTCGAGGTACTTGACTCCGGGAACATACAAAAGATTTGGCAATTCACTCAGCATGGCTCTCAGGCAGCCTTCGGGAGCTACATGAAAAAGTTTCAGGGGCGATGAGAAAATGGTGGTTTTTTCCTGTAGAAACAAATAAACCAGTCGATCGCGGTCTAGCGAATAGCAGCGGGGACACACGTCGTTATTTCGAAACCCGGCTCCGATAATCTGTTTTTCATACAGAACCGGAAGGTCAAATCCGCCGGGAAGAAATTTGCGGAATGATTTCTTACAGAAGGGGCAATAATAAGAATCACCAGAATAAAGTAAACCGTTGATTTTTTGGTAACCCCCTCTGAGTTTTCTGCCAAGCCAGAAAGGGATAATTTTCTTTATTACACTTTTCATAATCGGTTTATTTTTGATTTATTAAAATGATTTTTCTAACGATCGATTGGTCCAAGGTTTTCAACAGGAGCGAATATACTCCCGCTTGCAACAGTTCCGTTTCCAGGTGTATCTTTACGGGACCTGGTCCGGAACCGGGATATTGTTTATTGAAAACGATCCTGCCATTCGCGTCCAGGAGGGTCAATTTCAGATTTGATAAGTGTTCCAGCGTCACAGAGATATTGATTTCATCTATTGCCGGATTTGGAGATATGGAAACCGTCAGGATGGGTTTATGATGGTCAGGCAGCGCGAGCAGCGCAGAATCCTGACATTCGAATGCGCCGATATCATAAAGTTTGGCAAACGGCCGGATCCGGTTATGGATGTCGTAAGAAATTTCAAAGCCGGCGATCATGGCGGCGGCATTGACAGCCTGGGAGGTCCGGGTCAGGTCAAAATTGCCCTGGGCCGGATCGACAAATCCCACGGTACTGATATCAAGTGTTTTAATGTTCTGGACCATACTGACCGGGGTCGATGAAGATCCGATGTAAATGAACGACCGCTCCCCCTCGGTTCCGTATGAACCCGGATTGATCAAAATATTATTTGAGATATGATTGTTCGAGCTTAGATTGTCTTCAAACCTTACACCATAACTCTTGGGATTGATCACCGTATTGTAAGCAAGAAGGTAGCTATTCGATGCGGAAGTAAATGTTGAACCGACAAAAAAGCCGTATTTTAAATAGGGTGCAACGTTTTGTTGGGGTTTATAGGTTCTTCCGGGATTAATGATCAGGTTATTGAATATCCTTTGGTCTCCGAGTGAGATGATATCGATTCCATCGCCTTTCCCGTCGCGGATGTCGTTGTTGTAACAGGAAGCCTGAGTCCCTCCGCCTAACAGGATCCCTGACATCTGGTACATAACTTCAAGTTGGCTGTCATGGAGTATGACATTATCGTGGACGGCGCAGGCGGAGTCGGCGGAACTTACCTGTATCGCATCCCACCCGGTTCCGGAAACAAAATTTCCGTAAACATCGACACCCTTTAACAAATGAGGCAGTACAGTTGTATCCTTTCCATTGCAGGGAATGGTCTGACCGGCATATTTTGAGCTGCCGATATACATACCTTCCATCCCGGTATCAAAGATAAAGCAATCATGGATTTTCAAATTTCTGAGGACGAACTTTTCGCGGGTGGATTTGAACTGGCAATCGGGTTCCGTTTTTGCAAAAATTCCAACCAGGCCTGTTTTTCCTATTTCAAGGTACGCTAATTCGACATCGGTCGATAGTCCGTCGACCGATAATCCTGCACCCACGGTATTGTTAATCTTTATTCCATACATCGAAGCCGGATCCCCGTTCCCTGAGAGTTTTACATAAGAACAGGAATCGAATTTAATTCCATAATTGACACAATTTAAAATAGAGACCACACCACCGCTGTTTAAAATAACAATCGGATTATTTCGTAAGCCATGAAGGTAAGAGAGCAGTAACACGGTCCGGGTCCCTTTCAACAGGCAGATGGTATCGCCCGGCTCTACTCCTGAAGCGTTGGAGCGTCCGTCGATTATTGTTACTGTGGAGTCGAAGCTTACTTTACATCCGGTTGCATTCCTGATTCCGGTCAGGGTTGTCTGGCCTGAGATCAGCGCCAGGATGATTAAAATTTTGCTTACGAATGACTTTATAAACATTGTATTCCTTTTGTTGCGTACAACGGTTCAGCCCCGTTTGGCCCGTTCCCAGTTTACGGATTGCTGTTTTTTGATATACCTAATAAAACCAAGATATACCGCAAGGTTCATGATCATGAAATAGTATGGGACGAAAAGGATTTTGATTTTGATCCTTCGCTCTTCCAGAAACCAACCGGTGAATGCCATCAGGTAAATAAGTAATTGTCCCCAGAAAAGCCAGGTATATACCGAACCCGCGTTGAAAAAGCCATCCGACAGGGCGATAATAAAATTGCAGATCAGGATGATAGCCAATCCAATCGGAGCCAGGGTCCATCGCAGCACACGGTGTGAAATATATTGAAAGGAGAGTATTCCGTATTTAAACGGGTTGAGCAGCGCTTTCAATCTGATGACCGACTGGATCCCGCCTGCAGAGATCCTTATCTTGCGTTTCAGCTCTTCTTTGACACTGGCCGAAGGATTTTCAATGGCATAGGCATCAGGGTCATACTGGATGGTATAACCCTGCATGGCGATCCGCAATGAAATGACAAAATCATCGAGCAGGGTGTCACGTTCCACGGGTTTAAACAGTTCAGTGCGGAGTGCGAATAATTCGCCTGCCGCGCCAACCACAGAGTACAGTCGGGCATCCCACTGTTTGAGTTTTGATTCATATTTCCAATAGATTCCCTCGGTTGCAGCGGCAGTATCTTTGTTGAATATCCTTTTTTCACCCGACACGCAGCCAACCTTCGGATTGCTGAAAAGGCTGACGATCCTGCGGATAGATTCTTTTCCCAGCATGGTATTTCCATCGGAAAAAATAACTATCGGGGTCTTCACAAACTGCATTCCACGGTTCATGGCAGCTATTTTACCTGCCCGTTCCGGTTGGTGGTACACTTCAATGCCCGGGTAGTTCCTGAGCAGATCGGGTGTGCCGTCATCTGATCCGTCGGTGATCCACACATGTTTTACCTTATCCTTAGGATAATCCAATGAAAAGGAGTTCTGTAGTTTCAAATCAACAAAATCTTTTTCATTGTAAGCGGTCACGAATAGTGTTATCTCGGGTTCATAGCCGGTATCTTCCCGTATTTTATTCTTCCCGGCGATCATTTCCTTAATCTTTACCAAAAAAAAGAGCATTAATCCATAACCCAGGTAAGAGTAGAAAATGATGAATAGAAAGACCCAAAAAAGAATTTTTACTGCCAGCATAGCAATTTCAGTTAATGGTTCTTAGTTCCTGCATTGCTTTATATATCTCATTTACATTGGCTTCCCACGTATGTCCTCGGGCGAATTTTTCACGCCGGGCCGCTTGTTCGGGCGAATCTTCCATAAGCGCTTTTTCAACCAGTTCAAGATACTCCTCCCGGGATATTGCCAGATACGTGTGTTTGTCAAACACAACCATCGCTTCAGTCCGGGTTGCAACCACAGGTTTCCCCATAGCAAGGTACTCATCTATTTTACGAGGATAATTCCCAATGGTTACCTCATTCAGGATTTGAGGATTGATAGCCACATCAAAACAGGAGAGATAGGCCGGTAGTACATCGGGGTTTTTACTTCCCAGAAAATGAACATTCGGCATACCGTGAAGCGGACTTGCTTTAAATCCATCATCTTCCGGACCGATCAGGACGATGGACCAATCGGGTCTCTGTTCGGCAAGATAGCTGATGATACCGATATCGAGCCTCAGGGTGAAAAGTGCTCCGATATAACCGATTATTGGTTTTCGGATTTCTTTTATGTCATCGGGCGCTTCTTTTATCAGTTTCATGTCAAATGCCGTGACATCACAACCTTGTCCCACATAATAGGAGCGGGGGTTGAATTTACGGAGGTAATCGGCCAGGTATACCGAATTGGCAACGGCAAGGTCTGCTTTTTGAATCAGTTTTGCTTCAATCCTTATGCCTTGTCGTTTCCACCAGTCAACGGCTATCAGGTTATCGCGTGAGTAATATATATACATTTTCGGTTTCAGAAGTTCTTTCAGATAAAAACTCCGGAACATATCACTATCGTTAAAAATAATGAAATCCCTGAATCCGAGTTTTTGGATTGCTTTATCGATTTGTCGTGCAAAGCGCTTGTTATTGACCCGGTTCAGGAAATCGAACAAGCAGTCATTGCTGATCTGGCTAATGGATTCGAGAATGGTCCTTGGAAATAGATTCCACAGGTTATCCTGTACCTGTATAAGATCATCCAGCTCTCCCTTCAGGATCTTCCTGCGTTTCATGATCCGTGGATCCTTTCGTTCACGGTACAGGGTCAACCGGTCGACCGGGTAATTAACGTAAAGAACTCTGTGCTTTTTTGCGAATTCCAGGGCAAGATTGATACAGTTGCTTCCAATGGCGCTGTCGAATGCTTGCAATCCGGTTACTACGATATCCATAGGCAGGTCGGTTAAGGGCTTCTGTCAGGGCGCTGTTTCGTGATAAAGTTTAAGTACGTTCTCAGCCATGGCTTTCCAGGAAAACCGGGCGGCATTGTCGAACCCGGCCTTAATCAGCCGATCACGGAGATCCTGATCAGAAAGTAGCCGTTTGATGGCAGTTGTTATCTCTTCAGGTTTGAATGGGTCGATAAAGAGGGCAGCATTACCGCCGACTTCAGGCATGGAGCTGGTATTGGAAGTAATTACGGGAACACCACATGCCATTGCCTCGAGCATGGGGATGCCGAAACTTTCACGAAGTGAAGGATAGAGGAATATAGTACAAAGTCCGTAAATGGCGGGCAATTCCGTATTGGGTACATATCCGGTTAGCTTTATATAGTCTTTCAGGTTGGGATCGCCGACATCGCCGATCAGTTTATCCAGTGCGGCACGGTCAAAGTCGAGCATGACCAGCGGTATCTTTTCGTCGGAGGATTGAAGGAAGAGCGACAGTGCTTTCAAAACGCCGGCTGTGTTTTTTTTCGGATCGGTATTCCCGAAGAAAAAGAAGAACCGGTCGGGCAGGTTGTACTTTTTCTTTACCCGATCCTGTTCCTGAAGATCGGTAACCGGCTTAAAATGTTCACTAACCCCGTTATAGATGGCACATAGTTTTTCATCGTTGACCTTGAATAAGCTGGCTATCCGTTTTTTTTCGTATTCCGATACCGTTATGATCCTGGATGCTTTTTTGACAACCTGAGGTACCACCAGCCTCCGGTACATATTTCCGAATTTCTGGTAAGGCGTGAAACCTTTCTTAAGCAGGCTGAGGCTTTCCATGTAGATGATGTCATGTAAAGTGACGACCAGGGGGATGGCCATATGGACAGGGGCCGTATTGCTGGTACAGTGCAACAGGGAACACCCGGCTTTTTTTGCGGCATTCGGGAGGGTTACCTGTTCCCATACCGGATAGGGAGCGGAGGGAAGCTCTACTACCTGAAAATTGCCGTTCGATGCGATGCAACGATCTTCATCTTGTTTTACAAATATGAAATATTCATTCGCATGGTCGAGTTTCTGCAGGTTCCTGATCAATTCCAGGGCCACCATATCCATTCCGTGCTTCTTGCGACGAAACAGACGCTGCCCTTCGATTCCGATTTTCATAATGTTGTTATTAGTATTTCGAATATTCAAGTACAGATGCTTACAATCCTTATTACACCATTCGGATCATTAGTTTTTTTCATGGTAAGAATGTTCCGTGTGGATAAATGTTTTATTTCCGCCTTTAATTCTCAGGGTTATCAGTATCATCAGCAGAAAAATCCCGGGAAGCGATATCAGAGCCTGTAGTGTTTTAAAGTTGAAGAACCGTTTCGGAGTGGAGATCAACAGGGTAATAAGAATCAGAGAGAGGATTCCTGTCCAGCAATAAAAAAATGGCATATCCGGGATGATCAGGTTCAGGGTGCCGATCAGAACCACGATGCCGAGGAGTAAAATTCTGGGGGGCAGGGAGAATTGAAGCGTTTTATCAAAGTAATCCAGATTCCGGTGCCTGAAAAGATGATAAACAGATTTCAGGAAGTCTCTGCCAAAGAAATAGATCTGCGAAGATATCCATCGTTTGCGCTGTTTGTAGAAGACATGGGCGTTCTGGACCTTTTCGTCCAAAACAAAGGCATTGTTCAGGTATTCAATCCGGATGTTATCGTGAAGTAGCATCAGTTCCAGTTCTTTATCGAAACCTCCAACGGCATTTAATTTCGGGATGTACTTGCGAAACAGTTTTACATCAAAGACCATGGCCGATCCGATGAGGGCTGAGGAGAGTCCGAGCGCCCGGTGACCATTCCTGAAAATATTGTTGTTAATCTCTTCGCTGATGGCATCAAGCAGTGCAAATGAGGTATTCGTATTTTTCGCGATCCGGTGACATTGAATAACACCGGCCCCTGATTCGGCTGCTTCATTTATTTTTTGTAAAAAACGATCCTCCATGAGGTTGTCGGCATCGAGGATCAGGATAACCTCTGTTTCAGGTAAAAGATGTTCCAGGGCAAGTTGCAGGGACTTGGCTTTGGTGCTTTTTTCAAACTTTACTTCCACGAGTTGTATCGGGAAACCTTTGAGTTTTTCGAGGGTCTCCTGCTGAAAGGTATCGGCAATCAGGAGGATATTAAAACGGTCGGAAGGATAATCCTGTTCCAGTGCCGACCGTATGACCTCCAGAATCACAGGATCCTCCATGAAGGCAGGAATGACAACGGTGATGTGCCGGTTGCGATCGGAGGTGTATTTTTTTCCGGGTCCGCTCAGAGATCCAACGAGGGCGAATACAAAGAGGTACAGGGTGGTGCCCCCGAAATAGATGAGCATCACGATCTGGATTATCCGAATAATATTTTCGATTAGCTCCATATCGTTCTCCTCTTTATTGTTTTTCTTTGGTTACTCCGTGCGTAGTATGGCCGAATCCTTTTTTTGCCTTGAAAATCCTGAACAAGGAACCCATCATAACGAGAAATCCTTTTGGAAGGAGCATTACCGCTTTCAGGGTTTGCAGGTTAAAATAGGTTCGCGGAACAGCAATCAGTAAGGTAAACGATGTTATCAAAGTAATGCCTATCCATCCCAGGGTCCACAACATCGGGTTAAAAAATAAGGATAAGACCGAGATGATAAAAAGAAAACCGATCAGGAAGATTCTCGGCGGGAGAAATTGCTGGAATACCTTATCGAAATAATCGATGTTCCCGTTTACAAAAAGTTCCCTGATACTCGAAAAGAAATATTGGCGGGCGTATATGATCTGGTTTGCAATCCAGCGGGTCCGTTGTACCAGGAATACATTCGATTTCTGAACCTTTTCATCGTATACCCGGGCATCTTCGCGATATTCGATGGTATACTTATTTTTCAGAAGTTTAATTTCCAATTCTTTATCTTCACCAAAAGAATCGATCGTCGACATATAGGATTTGAATAACCCGTAATCGAAGGCCATGCCACTGCCAATCAGCGCCGAAGAAATACCGGCCACCCGGTGTCCCTTTCTGAAAATATGGTTATTGATCTCTTCGCTAACAGAATCGAGAATCGCGAACGAGGTATTCCTGTTTTTCGACATCCGGTGGCCCTGAATGGCAAGGTATCCGGCCGAAAGCGAATCGCTCATCAGAGTGATGAAATTATGTTCCATGAGGTTGTCGGCATCGAGAATGACAGCCGCATCATAATCACCAGGAAGCAGGCTCATGGCTTTATTCAGGGCTCTTGCTTTAGAGCTCTTTTCAAATGACACTTCGACGACACGGATCGGTAATTTCTTCAGCTCGGCGAGGGTTTCGGCTTTGAACGAATCAGCAATAATGATTACTTCAAAGCATGACGACGGGTAATCCTGATCGAGCGCCTGCCTGGCAACGTCAACGATCACGGCATCTTCTTTATAACCCGGTATTAAAACCGCGAATTTCCTGAGTCGGTCGTCTTTCTTTTTTTTGGGATGGTAAGTGAATAGGCCGGCAATGGAAAAGAAAGCAAAATACAGCACGGCAATCAGAAAATAAAAGAAAAGAACCGCTTGCAGGATGTTAATAATTATAATCAGCGTTTCTCCGACCATGGTATATCTGTTATGAAAAGTTGAACGGCATATGGCAAATTTAATCAAAAGTGGTTTGAAAACAAACCGGATTATTATAAATACGGGTTGTTATGAATATGGGCGCTTAAGGATCTCCTGAGGTGCCAACCGATCGCCCTGACATAGGCATAGAACAACGAGAACCGGCCTTTCAGCAGGTATTTAAGGGCATTTCGGGGAATGGCAACCAGGAGCTGGTACAACAATCCGATGAAAAAATCAGTTCCAAAAACATTTCTCCGCATGAAGACAACGCGGTTCCTGTTAAGGTAGTAAATTTTCATCGGGCTTAATTTTCCGACTGAAACAGATTCTTTATGATAGACGAGTGAATTGTGGACATAAAAAATTTTATAACCGGCCCGCTTAATCCTGTAGCTCCAATCAGCTTCCTCGTAATAGAGGAAAAATATATACGACATCAGTCCAATTTCCCTGATCACCCTCATCGGAACCATCATTGCTGCTCCATGGGCATAAGCTGTTTCAGTATCCCGGTCATGTTGTCCTACATCCTTTTCGCGGTATCCGATCGCGAAGTTGCGCATCGTCCGGTGGTTAATGGGTGTATATCCTGCATATTGGAGGATGTTCCGGTCATAATAGAAACGAAGTTTGGAACTGACAGCGCCAATGGTTTTATCGGATTCCAGTTTTTCGACCAGGGGTTCCAGAAAGCCTTTGTCGACGATGGTATCATTATTTAACAAGAGCACGTATTCACCCCGGGCCCGCATGATACCCTGGTTATTGCCACCCGCGAACCCATAGTTAATAATACTTTCGTACAGGATGACCGAAGGGAACCGTTGTTTGATTATTTTCGGGTTATCGTTGGGGGAAGCGTTGTCGATGATAATAATCTCGATGTTGGGGTAGGTGATTTTGGTAAGCGATTCGATGAATTCACAGGTATCCTCCGATCCGTTATAGTTCACAGATACAATTGAGACCAATGGGTACCTTTTTTGAGCCATTTTGGATTGGTATTTTCCCGGTTTCAGGTATTCAGATGCGGACTCCGATGCAATTCAGGGTTGAAACAGTTTTTCAGATGCCATCCCATGGCTCGGGCGTAGGCTTTAAACAGGCTGAATTGCCCTTTAAGCAGGAAGACCGAGAGGTTTTTAGGAACGGCAATAAAAATCTGATACAGTATTGACATGAGCGCAGTTTTCCCGTGAATATTCCGGCGCATGAAAAGGATACGACCGCGGTTCAGGTAATAAATCTTTAACGGGCTGAGGCTTCCTGTCGTGATCGAGTCTTTATGATAAACGATGGAATCATGAACGTACATGATTCTGAATCCGGCATCCCTGATCCGTTGTATCCAATCGAGTTCTTCATAATAAAGAAAGAAAATATCGGCCATCAAACCAACCTTTTGAACGACACGAACCGGCAGGAGCATGGCGGCACCGAATGCGAAGCTGGTTTCCCGGTCTTCGTCGTATTGTCCGTCATCTTTTTCATTAAAACCAATGCCGCGATTACGGATGGTTACGGGATTCATGGGCGTGAAGCCTGCAAACTGGATGGTATCTTTTTGGTAAAAATATCTGATTTTCGGACTGACGGCCCCGATAGTCGGGTCGCGTTCAAGTTTTTGAATCAGCGGTTCGAGAAATCCGGGTTCTACCTCCGTATCATTGTTGATCAGGAGCAGGTAGGAACCATGTGCTTCGTGGATTCCCAGGTTATTACCGCCGGCAAATCCCAGATTGGCTTTGCTGCTGATCAGCCGGACATTGGGATACTGTTCGGCGATCATATCCGGGGGACGCGTGGGAGAGGCGTTGTCGACAACAATGATTTCGACCGAAGGGTACGTTATTTTACTCAACGACCGGAGCAGTTCGCAGGTCACCTCCGGCTGGTCATAATTCACGGTGATGATTGAAACCAGTGGTAATACAACGGATTTGGGATCATCCATTTTGTCGTTCCTCCCTTTTTCTGTCCTCGGCTGCTTTTTTTGTCGCTTTCTGATCCTGGTACCACGCGGCAATGACACCGATGGGGGTAAACAGTACCAGTCCGATCAACATATGTACAACAACTCCTTCCATACTGGATTATGATATTGTATTTGATTTTTGTTCAAGAATCATCTGATCGAGGCCGGGGGCAAGAAATACATAAGCCATGCTGGCATAAATCAACAAACCGGTCGGGAACTGGCCCAGAACCGCGTTGCCGTAACTTGCCACCATAATGCCGAATATTCCGCACAACAGTGCGCTTATTTTGACCAGCAGTTCGGGATCTCTGATTTTGACCATACATATATAACATCCCTTTCCGATGATATAGCCGAGAATAAACAGGTGCAGATACAATCCGATAATTCCGCATTCGGCCCAGATCAACACGAACCAGCTGTCGGTCGCGACACTTGATAAGAACGTTCCAGGAGTGTAAGCCTGGGCACGGTCGCCTGCATGGCCGATACCACCTCCGAAAGGCCTGGTTTTCAAGTATTCCTGAAAGAGCCGTTGGTTCTTCAACCTAACCTGGTAAGAAGCGTCCTGTTCCGGAACAAAGGCGGTACGCATGCGGTAAATCTGGTAGTTGCTGTTACCCAGGGTTGTGAAGCGCATGAAGGAATAGAATATTATCATGACAACGGTTCCGATCAGGATGACCTTAACATTCTTTCGCAGGATGATGTAGAGAGCAAGTCCTCCCATGGGAACAAAAATTGCTCCCCGGGTACCTGAGGCCGACATCCCGTAGAAGCCCGTAATCATCACGGCGATCCAGAACAATCGTTTTCTGAGATTCTTTTCACTCATCATCATGATGGCTCCGATCAGTCCGATCTGTCCCTGAGCCGCCCCGAATTGCCCGGCATCGGTGTAAAACGAAAAAGCCCGCAGGTTGCCCCAGATTATATGTGTAATACCTCCAACTTCATCCAGCCACCGCTGTTCCCATGGATCCACTCCGATATTTAACTGGATCCATCCTTTAATTCCGGCGAGTATCGAAAATACGCCCCAGATGGTTAAAAATTTATCGAGGTGCTTCGGAGAATTGTATAGTAAATAGACCAGCGGGATGGTCAGGATCATGTAGAACGCGATTCCCCGGAATGCCGAAAACCAGGCTGTTTTACTGATGGCTTCAGGGTTAAAAAATTCCAGGCAGATATAAAGGAACCAGATCAGCGACAGGATTACAAGATCTGACTTCAGGGAAGTGATATTAAGTTTTTTATCAAAATAATGAAAAAATATGGCCACATAGATAACGATCTCAGTAATATCCATCAAATATCCCATCTTGATCGGGACATAGCGCTGAACGCCCATTAAAAGGAAATTGATAATAAATGCAAAGGTCAGTCCGATTTCGGGTTTTGCGATAACCCGGTTAAGGGCATAAACGATAACGGGAAGGGCCATCAGGGCAGATGCGATGGTAAATCCACCGCGGGCAATGACGAAACCGATACCAATGGCCATAACAAGGATCGATCCGGCTAAAAACGGATTTTTCAACCGGTCGGCTCCTGTTCTTTCATGAAATGGATTTAACGACTCCACGCCTTGCTATGGTTGTTGGTTAATCCGGAATACCCGAAAAATGTAATTTCTGTAAAAAAAGTATCCTTTCCTGAAAATGTCAATGAAGGAGATGTCGATTTCCTGCCGCAGAAAACGATATCCTACGACGATGCCAATGAGCGAGAAAACAATAGATGCGACCGCAACAAAAAACAGGATGGTGGTAACTGGCATTTCGGGAAACAGATAATGCATGCCAAAAACGGCAACAATATCACCCAGGATATTGGCGGTGGTCATATAGATCACTTTCTGGAAATTTCGCTGGGGTTTATTCAGGCTGTCGAGCGCCACCCCGGTGAAACGGTCTAACGGCAACAGCACGCAGTAGATGATCATGGCAATCATGACATAGGAGAGGGGAGTGAGGAGCTCGCGATACTGGTTCCCGCCGATAAACAGGATGAATAACTTGTTAAATATCAAACTGACAAGTGCGATGGCAATGAACAGGTAAGCAACAATTCCGGTGTAGGAATAGTAGATGTCTTTAAAACGCTGCATGTTGTTATCGAGGCTCTCTTTCGACAACTTTGGAAAGGCGGTGGTCGCAAAGCTGATCAGTGGAATTTCGATTAGTTCCACATATTTGAGCGGTATGGCATACATCGCGACACCGGCAGGGCCGCAGTAGGCGCTGAAGGAGATGATGAAACTGTCGGCGCCCTTGAGAAGACTGCTGCCGACCTTGGTCCCCATCGAGAACTGGCCGTATCGCAATACTTCCTTCATTTTAACTTTGGTAAAGTAGCGGAGGTACTCCAGGCCCGTCCACTTACGTATAATGCAAAAGAGGGAGGTTGCCAGGTTGGTCAGAAGATAAATCATAACAACCACGGTAATAGTGATATCGGTGAGCAGGTACGCGATAAAAATGATGACCAGGAAGGAACAAAGGTTGAAAAATCTGATCCAGAATATCTTACCAAATTGAAGTTCAGCCTGGAAGATGGTCCAGGCATAATTCCATGGCAGGTTAATCAGGGCAAGGACGGGGTACCAGTAACAGAAAACATCGTAACCACTGCTTTCCAGAGTTCCCGGAATGATCAGGGTCAGGCACCAAAGGATTGCTGCAATCGGTATAAGGATCAGAAAACCGATGATCCAGCTTGATCCCAGGTAGTATTTGCGGTCTTCGGGCGTGGGTGAGGAGAGAAACCGTACAAGGGCTTCTTTACTAAGTCCGAACCTGAGCATGTCGATGAGAGAAGCCGGCGCCGTAAAAAGTACCCATTTCCCGAAATCCGGGATGGAAAGCATTCTCATCAGGATCATGAAGGAAAGCAAACCCATCACAGCCGTTGACAGATTGGCTGCTAATGAGAGAAAATTCAGGTCATTAACCAGTTTTAGGAGTCTCGTTTTCAAAACTAAATATTATTCTTTTCACGAAACCTGAATGTTAAAATCTGTTTGATCACTCTTCTTAGTTTGGATCTTTGTCTGGGCAATTCACCAAAAACCACATCGAGGTAAATAAGTTCAACACCATTTAAGACGATTTGCGGGGTCTGCTTGAAAAGTGGTAAAAATGCGTTGAGCGCGCTCTCATCTGCATCTGTCCATGAACGGTTTGCCCGGGTCACGATCAGACCGAAATCAAATGCCCGGATCAGCTCGAGGGGATATGAATTGTTGATCAGGGACGGAATTTCAACGAGTACGTAGTCGTAGCCATTCAGATCGAGATGTTCATAGCCTACCAGCAGGGAGCTGAGTTCATTTACTTCAAAGAAGTTATCCCGGATTACAAACTGGATTTCATCATCGGTTGGGGGAATCAGCTCACCGGATGATACATACGACTGATTTCCGGATTGCTCCTTTACATAGTTCAGGTAAATAACATTTTCGCCGAATGATCTCATTTTGCGGGTCAGTTCGCGCCCGATGCTGGTTTTACCTTCCGCATCGCGGGTACTGAACAACAAGATCATGATAGGTCTTTTGTTTGGCAGGATATTGGAGCGTGTCAGGGCAAGTTTGATATTCTGCGCAAGGATCTCAACGAGTCGGGGCAGAATAAACCCGATATCGACCGAATAGATCTCTTTTCCGATCTGTGGATAGATACCCGCGACTTTCAGTTTAATAAACCGTTCGGCACGTTCGGGGGTTTTGATGGTGGTATCGAAAAATTCGAGGGCCAGCAGGATGGCGGCCATCAGAACAAAGCCTGCAACGGCAGCAATCAGTACAAGAAGGAGCGCTTTCGACCGGATCGGATTCAACGGGTAGTAAGGAGGGTCGACCACCTTGAGGTTGGTCGAGAGCTCATCGTCCTGTTGTCGCAATTTGGCTAAGTTCAAATCGTGAAGCAATTGCAGAAATTCGCTTTCAGTCACGGAAATCAACCGTTCGATGCGTTTCATTTCAGCGCCAAGCGGAGCGAAAACCTCGTACACCCGTTGAAAATGTTTCTTTCGCTCAGCCAATACCCGCAGGGCGGCCTTGCTCTCTTCATAGGCCACCACATTGGCCAGCCAGGAGTTCAGAAGGTCCTTTAACGGCAGACCTTCGACGCTGTTGGTGACCAGGTAAAGCCGGTCGATGTTGTTTTTAATGGCGGCTTTAATGTTTTCAACACGCGATTTCAGCATGGAAAGCTGCTGGATGGTGGCCGAATCATTACCAAGATCGATCTCAATGTTGGCAATTTGCATGGTCGTTTCCGCCAGCTCATTCCTGAGACGGAGGATGGCGCTCGTGTTGAGTGAAAGTTTCGCGTGTGACTCCAGCTTCTTTTCAATAATTTTAATTGCCGCATCAGAGGAGGCAAAAGCAATTTGTTTATTCTGAAAAGTCACGTCAAGCTCTTCCTTGGTGATGGCGATCTCCTTGGTCTGCTCGTAGTAATTGATGATGTTGTTTCGTTCATTAAAGACCAGCAGGTCATTTTCTGCTTTCTGAAGCCTGCGGGCTGCATCTTCAAGTTGCCGTCTAAAATACTGAATGACGGCATCCGTCTGGTTTTGCTTTAAAAGCTTATAGTTCCAGATAAAAACCTTGGTCAGGAAGACCAGGGTCTGCTGGCAAATTCCCGGATCAGGGTTCGAGTAAGTCAGCCGCACCAGGTCGCTGTTCTGTACCCGGTAGATTCCGACGGTCGAAAGTACTTTAATGCTATAAAACCGGTCTTCTTCCGAGTTCCATAACTTATAGATAAAGTTATAGTCATTCTGATGGCCGTAAGCCAGCAAGCGTCTTACGATCCGGTCAAAGGCTGAAGAATCCTGAACGCCTCTCGTTATGGAAATCAAAGTGTCGGAGGTCGAGAAGTAATCGCGGATTCGGGAGTTTGAATCGCCGTAAGAGGCAGGGGAGGGTTCGGGTTCATACCCCTGCTCCGGTACCGGTGAAGCTTCGGGTACATCAGCAACAACGGAAACCTGCAGCTTTTGACCGACCGACAGGGTATTCCCGGCAAGGTCGTTGATTGATTTTAGGTCGTCGACACTCAATCCGTTCGAGCGGGCAATTGAATACATGGTTTCACCCCGTTTGACGACATGAAATTTGCCGGTGGAAGCGCTCCGGGATTTCACATTGCCGTCTTGGGCCTGTCCGCTATTGTAATCATTTTCGAAAAGTGCGGTATCAAGTTGTGAAGTCCGCCTGGATGGGGCTTTGTAATAACGTTTATCGCTCCTTTTGGCTTTTCTCACGATGTCGAGCACATCGGGCGGGACTTTGGAAAGGATGTCGTCGTAGTTTTCTTTGGAGATGTAACGGGAGTCGTAATGGTCGAGAAGGAGATGTTGTGCAAGGAGGCTTACGGATACTTCTTCAAGGGTTTGACGTGATTTGATAAGGTTGATCAGGTTGTCGAAAGAGGCCATGGTGGCCATCATATCGTAGGAAGTCTGCTGCTGAACAGAATAACCTGAAGTCACGCCGGTGTATATCGTTGTTTCGGAGTAATAAGACCATTGGCTTTTACGGGTCAGAAAGAAGACCACTGCAGCGATGATCAGCGGCACAAGGATCAGCAGAATGATGTGACGCTGTAACAGTTTTATAAAATAAATGATCTTCATTAATCGATCTTATTGATTACGTTAAACTTGATACCTGCGATTTCCTGTAATATCATATATGCATTGTAAAATTCGTTGCGTGCCTGTTCAAAATCGGTAACTGCTTTTCGGTACATTTCATTGATGTAAGCAAGTTCGTACAGCGTAGTCTGACCGTTGAGAAATTCTTTATCACCCATCTCTTTCTGCAGTGCATTCGCGATTACGTTATCGTTGGCAATTTTCAAAATACGTTGGTTTACGATCAGTTGATTGTACTGGATAATGATCAGTTTACGCAATTCCACGATCTCATTATCCTTTACTGCCATGGCCTTTTCAACTTCTTTGGTTGCGGTCTTGATCCGGTTCCTTCGGTCCCATATGTCGTCCATGGGCAGACGTAAGCTGATGCTTGCAAGCGCTCTGTTGTTGTTCTGGTAAGATAAGATGGTATTGTTGTCACCGTAATTTGTCTTATTGTTGGTTAAAGCATCCCAGACATCATTTTGAAGAAGACCGTCGATATAAAAGTTTTGCATCCATTCGCGACGGGCTGTCTTTACTTTGTATTTCCAGATGGAGATATCGGCATCCTGTGAGCGAAGCAGGGGGGAGTGTATGATGGCAGAATCGATCAGATCTTCGAGCGGGGGGATGCGTTGGGTGATATCATCGACAAACGGATTAAAGGTGACCGTTGAATCCTGTGGATGGCTGCCAACCTTCATAAATCCCTGTCCCCAAAAGGTAAGCGGGATGACAACCAGGAAAAGGGTCATGAAGGCGGTTTCAATTTGTTTTCTCATAAGCTGAGATCAAGAGGTTCAAAAATTATACATTTTCTTTTTGAATAAAAACTGCAAACGTCCTAAAAATCAGGACGATATCACCCCAGAATGAATTGTGTTCCGCATAGTAGTTATCGAGCGCGAACCGTTCCTCCTCCGACATAACTCCTTTTCTGCCTCTTTTCTCGACCTGCCACAATCCCGTCAGTCCGGCGGGAGCCCTGAACCGACGGCTCCATTTTTTCTTTGTTAGGGCTTCGGCTTCATTCAGAGGGAGGGGGCGGTTTCCCACAATCGACATGTCGCCCTTCATGATGTTGAAAAGCTGGGGCAGCTCATCGATGCTGGTCATCCGGATAAATTTACCCACTTTCGTTATCCTGGGGTCATCTTTAATCTTCAGAAAGGCTTTTTTAACGTTCCGCCGTTTGTTGGCCAGTCTTTCGCAAATCTCCTCCCCGTCATAATATACAACGGGTGAACAGGTCTGACCCTGGGGTAATTTAGCGCATTCGGAACAATTGTCTTCAACGATATCACTGATGTACTGGTTCAGGTGGGCGACGTCTTTGAGCCGTTTGTCAGCATCGGGGTACATCGACCTGAACTTGTAAAAATCAAAAATGCGGTAATTGGCTCCGACCCTTTTGGAAATATAGTAGACTTTTCCCCTTGACTCCAGAAGTATGGCGATAACAGTAAGCAACATTACCGGAGAAAGAATAAGCAGTGCAGTCAGGGCGATGGTGATATCAAAAATTCGTTTTGGAAGAGGTGTTTTATAGGGTGTAATGTCTTCATCCTGAAGCGAAATCGGTTTTGAAACATGTTCCGACTTTAATCTCTTGAGAAAATTGATCCTGCTGTGGATGTTGCTCACATTGATCTCCTTGTCGTAGTAATCGTCTGCCCCCATATTATAGGCATCCAGTTTCAGGCATTTATCACGGAAGAAAGAGATGAGGATATAGGGAGTTTTGGAATATATCTTTTGTACTTTGATTTTATGGAACAGCGTAAGTCCGTTGATACCGGGAAGGTAGTATTCACTTATGATTGCGTCGATCTGCCGGTTTTCGGTGAAGGCTTTTTCTTCCCTTGCGTCGGTGGTCACATCAAAAAGATGGAAGGTATTTTCGGTCAGCCAATAAAGCGCGGCAAGGCCATTGGCGAAATGGGTGATATGAAAAAGTTCACTATTCTGAAACAGGCCAAGATTTACCTGGTCGTTTCCGATATATAATACTTCTAGCCTGTTGGCGGAACCTTCAGCCATTTGGTTCAGTTTCCCCTGCGTTGTGTGTATAAATCTCTGAATTCCAACCTTCTTTTGATCCGGGCAATGAGTTCCTTGGGATTAAAGGGTTTCAGCACATAGTCATCAGCGCCCATTTCAAAACATTTTATTTTATCTGCGCTCTCCTCTTTTCCCGAAAGCATAATCAGAGGAATTTCATCGAAGAAACCGCTTTCCCGGATTCTTTTGATAAATTCAAATCCATTCAGTACCGGCATCTCGACATCGCAAATGATAAGGTCAGGCAGGTTGCCTGACTGTAGATAAAACAATGCATCCATCCCGTTGCTGATGGAAGTTACATCGAAGTCCTTGTTAAATGTGTTTTCGATGATAAACCGGATACTCTTTTCATCATCAATAGCGAGTATCTTTTTTTTCATTAAATGAGGATTTGGTAAGCAAATATATTTAAATCCATCAGAAATGCAGAAAATAAATATTAACAATAAAATAAAAGTTACTGACTTTTCGGCCGAATTTACTTCGTTTTCTGATCGAAGGCATAGATTTGTTCACGGAGGATTTTATATTCATCACGCAACCGGGCGGCTTCGAGGAAATCGAGTTCTTTCACAGCCTCTTCCATAGCCCGGCGGTTTACCGCGACCATTTTGACCAGTTTTTCTTTTGAGAGGTACTGGTAAACGGGATCGGCAGCAATTTCGAGGCGTTCTTTTTCAATGTAAGGTCCTGGTTGTGTCCGGGAACCGTCGGCAATGGCGGTTTGTCCAAGAATATCCCGGGTGCTTTTGACGATTTGGGCCGGGGTTATGTTATGTTCAGCATTATACCTGATCTGTTTTTCACGTCGCCGGTTGGTCTCCTCCATCATCCTTTTCATCGATTCAGTCAGTTTGTCGGCATACAGGATGACCTTGCTGTTGAGATTTCGTGCAGCCCGTCCTGCAGTCTGGGTCAGCGACCGTTCGGATCTGAGAAATCCCTCTTTATCCGCGTCGAGAATGGCAACCAGCGATACCTCGGGAAGATCCAGTCCTTCGCGGAGCAGGTTTACGCCGATCAGGACGTCAAAGGTTCCAAGCCGCAAATCACGGAGGATTTCAACACGTTCGAGGGTGCCAACATCCGCATGGATATAACGGCACCGGATTTCGAGCTTTAAAAAATAGGCTGAAAGTTCTTCAGCCATCCGTTTGGTGAGTGTGGTCACCAGGGTGCGTTCCCCTTTCCCGATGCGGTGATGGATTTCATCGAGAAGATCGTCTATCTGGCGGAGGCTGGGACGAACCTCAACAAACGGATCGGGCAGGCCCGTCGGCCGGATCACCTGTTCTACAACCACTCCTTCACATTGCTGGAGTTCGAAATCAGCCGGCGTAGCGCTTACGTAAATGATTTGATTTACCAGCGCTTCAAACTCATCGAATTTCAATGGCCGGTTATCAAGGGCAGAGGGCAACCTGAACCCGTATTCGACCAGGGTTTGTTTTCGCGAACGGTCTCCGCCGTACATGGCTCTGATTTGCGGTATGGTCACATGGCTTTCATCGATAACCATCAGAAAATCATCGGCGAAGAAATCAAGAAGGCAGAAGGGTCTGGATCCGGAGGTCCTGCCGTCGAAATACCTGGAATAGTTCTCAATCCCGGAGCAATATCCCAGTTCACGCATCATTTCGAGATCATAATTCACACGGTCTTCAAGTCTTTTTGCCTCAAGTTCCTTACCGTTTTCCCTGAAATAGGCACATTGTCTGATCAGATCATCCCTGATCTCCTCCAATGCTTCCCGCATTTTATCGGGCGAGGTCACGAAAATATTGGCAGGGTAAAGAGTCATCGCGGGAATCAACTCAATTCGATGTCCGTTGACCGGATCAAAGGTCTCGATCGATTCGATCTCGTCGCCGAATGATATCACCCGGTAAGCCACATCCATGTAAGCCGGATAAATATCCACCGAATCGCCTTTGACCCTGAACTTTCCCCTGGTGAAATCGCTTTCGGTACGGGAATAGAGGCTGTTTACCAGGTATTGCAGAAGCTTGTTGCGCCCCATCTTTTCTCCTTGCCGGAGCCGGATCACATTGTCGTTGATATCCTGTGGGTTGCCAATTCCGTATATGCAGGAGACCGAGCAGACGACGATAATATCCCTGCGTCCTGACAACAACGCGGAAGTCGTGCTGAGTCTTAATTTTTCGATCTCGTCATTGATCGACAAATCCTTTTCAATGTAAGTATTCGTAACCGGAATGAAGGCTTCAGGCTGGTAATAGTCATAATAGGAAACAAAGAATTCCACCGCATTCTCGGGAAAGAACTGTTTGAATTCCCCATAAAGTTGTGCTGCAAGGGTTTTGTTGTGGCTTAAAACCAGTGTGGGTTTTTGAACCTGCTGGACGACATTGGCAATGGTGAAAGTTTTTCCGGAGCCCGTCACCCCCATAAGGACCTGACCCGGATCACCCCTGACGATTCCCGCAGTAAGCTGCCTGATCGCTTCCGGCTGATCTCCAGTCGGTATAAATTCGGTTGTCAGTTTAAATTCCACGGGATCAGTAGTTATCGATTTTTTATTAAAACAACTCCCACAGGTTCATGATCCGATAAATCCAGGTTGAATTTCTGATAGGCAAGGGCGGCGAATTCATCTGAATGTAAGATGTAATCAATTCTGAACGACGGAAGCTTTCCTGAGTAGGTGCTTTCAAAAAATACCTTTCCGGCTTCCCTGTAACTGTCTTTTAACTGCCTGGAAAGCCGTTGATAGGTAAACGATGTGGGTGCATCATTGAAATCACCGGCCAGGATGACCGGATAGTTACAATGGGCGATATGCTCCTGCAACTGTTTCACCTGTTCGGCGCGGATCATGAAAGCGCGTCTTAATTTCCACAGCATCTTCTTCGAACCCTCTGTCAATCTTGGGGTTTCTTTATCCGGATCGGTCAGGTTGGAGATAAAGTTGTAATCTTCATCTCCAAAACGGGTTGATTCAAGGTGAAGGTTATAGACCCTGACGGTATCCGAATCGATGAACAAATCGGTATAAATGGCATACAGGCTGTGACCTTCCATATTTAAGTAACCCTTGCCCACTACCGGAAACCGGGAGAAAGTAGCAATGGCAACGATTTTCTTCCGGTTCCAGAATTTTTTGTAATTCACGAAATGATATTGCTCCATCCGGATCGATTCGGTGAAGTTTTTAAATGTTTCGTCAAAATCTTCTCCGATGGCATAAAACTCCTGGATGCAAACAATATCTGTTTGTCTTTCGGCGATGAAATCGATGATTTTTTCACGGTTTTCCGGGATACTCTGAGCGGTCGATCGTGTACTGCCATAAAAATGATGGATGTTGTAACTGATGATACCGATCTGTTTCCCTGAGAGCTTTTTGTCCGGCGAACCATGGATCGGAATATAAGTCATCAGATAGCTCCAACCTGCAATAATCAGGATGAGCGAAATAAATAAATACCACCTCCAGAGAACCAGCCAGATCATTACAAATACGGCATTCAGGATCAGGAAGGCCGGGTAGGCCAATCCGAACAGCGCGATGATCCAATAACCTGCAGGGCTTAAAAATGCCGCGGTATAGGATAACAGCAGACCAACAGCAGTGATCAGATTTAATACCAGAAGTACTCTCTGAAATACCGTGCGTCGTTTTTTTCGATTCATCTGCAACGGATCAGCGACGGTTTGATGATTTGAACAGAAACTCCTTTTCCTCCCGCGTCAGGCAGTCATAACCTCCCTTTGATATTTTATCGAGAATTTCATCGACCCTGCGTTGTTGTTCGGCTTTATTCCTGTTATATTGTTCGTCAGAAACCGGTCGGCCCGTATTACCAGGTTCATAATAGCCGCTCTTTTTCCCGCTGAACCTGCTCCTGAACCGGTTCCTGAATGACTGATAACCGGGGTCCATGATGCCGGATCGCGACAAACGATAGAACTGAGTGTAAAGGAATCCGAAAACCGCGCCACCGATATGTGCCAGGTGTCCGCCTGCATTCCCGCTGGGAATCATGAAAAAATCAAAAACAAAGAGAATTATGGCCAGGTAAAGGATCCGTACCCTTCCGAAAAAGAGGAGTTGGATCTGGTACTGCGGAACATAAAACGAAATGGCAGAAACAATGGCCATGACGGATGCGGATGCACCAAGGGCAAAGGAAACCGGAACCATCTCTTCGAATACCGGAAATATGTTGAATGAAAGGATGAAAACAAGTCCGCCTGCAAGTCCGCCTAAAAGGTAGACGGCCACCAGGTTCCGGTCTGACAGGAATTCCGTAAAAATCCTGCCAAACCAATAGAGCCACAACATGTTAAACAGCAGATGCCAGAATTCCAGATGCAGGAACATGTAGGTGAAGGCAGTCCAGGGTTTCCCGGCCAGCGTTTGAAGCGAAGCAGGCACCGCGAAATTATGAAGGATATAATTATTAAGTACCTGATTTTCGGGGTGGATAAAGAAGAAGAGCAGCACCTTCGTTGCCTGGATCAGGATCCAGATTCCAATGTTGATCAGCAGGAACACAGAAAGGGCAGATCCGGATCGGAAGAATCTTTTCAATTCCTCCATTACGGGATGGGGTTGATTATAGGAATAATTCATCATAGCAATGGGCCGGCTTTTTTTCTCCAGTAGAGAATCAAAAAGAAACCAAAGATCATCCCCCCGAGGTGGGCGAAATGCGCCACGTTATCATTCGGGTTGCTCAAAAGGCCCGATACCAGTTCAATAACCCCATACAGGATGACAATCCATTTTGCTTTGATCGGGAAAAGAAAATAGATAAAAACCAGCATGTTGGGGAACATCATCCCGAAGGCGAGTAAAATTCCGTAAACGGCTCCGGATGCACCGATGGTCGGGACATCCATCTGCATCCGGATAAGCTGTCCGATATATTCGACCGATTGATTCAGGTATGCAGGATTCGTTTTGTCGAGGTTCCAGGTCTGAATGAATTGAAGTATGGTTCCTTCCGATTCATAATAATTCGGATAGTGATTTCTGACGAATGCGATAAATGCATCGATCGAAGGGGCATTCTGGTAAGCTTCGGCAGCCGCCTGAATAGATGAGATGTCCAACCAGTTCACAAAGGTCTGTACCAGGGCAGCTCCGATGCCGGTAATCATATAATAGGTCAGAAACCGTTTGGGCCCCCATACATTTTCTAAAAGATAACCGAACATCCAGAGAGCGAACATGTTAAAGAAAATATGGCTCATGTTGGCATGAAGGAACATGTAGGTGACGTACTGAAATGGCCGGAAGAGTTCTGATTGAAAATAGTGCAGGCCGAGCAGATTTTCAAGATCGATGCCGAAAGCGGATTGAAATGAGATGGTAGCAAGGAAAAACAAACCATTGATTATGAGGAGGTTTTTCACTACCGGTGGCAGCAGGCTGAATCCGGCCGGGCTGTATTGTTGTGTCATCATTCTGAATCAGGTGATTTTAAGTTTATGTATAAGGTCACTGAAGGGAAGTACCATCATGACCGGTTTTCCGTCGGGTGACAGGTCCGGAACCTGGCAGGCAAAAAGATTCTCGATGATCGAATCGATCTCTTCCGGATGAAGGCGGATTCCGCGTTTAACTGCAAGACGGCAGGCCATCGCTTTCGCAAGTTTCTGGTCTTTTGACAGTTTGGCGTCCTGGGAAGGCGTCTTCAGGCTTTCAAGGACCGACTCGATGAAGGGTCCCACCTCTTTGGGCGGCACGTCCGGTGGAAGTGTATGTACCAGAAAACTGTTCTTCCCAAAATGGCTGATCTCAAATCCCAGGTTCGAAAAATGGGAGATCCATTCCTGTAAAAGCCGTGTGTCATCGGGATTCAGGGTGATGGTCGGAGGCAGCAAAAGGTGTTGTCCCTGGATTTTTTCCGGTTGATTGGTTTTCAAAAAACGTTCATAAAGGATTCGTTCATGGGCACGATTCTGATCCAGGATCACAATTCCGGTTTTTGTGTGCGTGATCAGAAATGCGGCATTGACCTGGATGTTCACTTTTTTTTCCCCGGTTGCCGATGGTCTGGAAGCAGGAACTTCCGGTTGGTTTTCAGGGAACAGAGGAGGATTATCGGATCCGGGTCCCGGTTTTGGCAAGGCTGCATACATTTCATTCCAGGCATGGATGTAATCATGCGAGGCAGGGTGATGGTTTCCCTTATCCGGAGCTGGTCTTTGCGTCGTGAAAGGATTATAGCCCGGGTTGACGGTGATGGTCGGTTGCCTGACCTGGTAACCTTCCGGCAGGGGTGGGGGATCCATTCCGGGCTCTTTCTCAAAATCAAGGGAAGGCGCGAGGTTGAACTTCCCGAGCGATTGCCTGACTGCCGCGTGCAGAATGGCATAAATGCTTTTATTATCCTGAAAATTTATTTCGCTCTTTGTCGGATGAATGTTCACATCGATGGTATGGGGATCAACTTCCAGAAAAATGAAATAGGAGGGGGTTGAGTCATCGGGTATCAGTTCTTTAAAAGCAGTTTCGACTGCATGATGAAAATAGGCGTTCTTCATAAAACGCCGGTTTGTGAAAAAGAACTGTTCACCGCGTGTTTTTTTAGCGAATTCGGGTTTGCCAAGAAATCCCGAAATATTTACCATCGGAGTCTGTTGTTCGAGCGGGATCAGTTTTTGTCCGTAAGAGGAGCCGTACAGATTGAGGATCCTTTCTTTCAAATGCCCGGATGGCATCTGGTACAGAATTTTATCCTGATTATAAAAAGTAAAGGAAACATGCGGATTCACAAGTGCAACCCTGAAAAATTCATCCAGAATGTACTTGAGTTCAAGGTTGTTCGATTTCAGAAAACTGCGACGGGCAGGAACGTTGAAGAAAAGGTTTTTAACGCTGACGGAGGTGCCATCCGGGCAATTCACCGGAAACTGGGCTTTAACTTCGGTTCCTTCGATTTGAACACAGGTTCCGATTTCATCGCCCCTGCGTTTGCTCTTGAGTTCTACCTGCGAAACCGCGGCAATGGATGAAAGTGCCTCGCCTCTGAATCCCAGTGTCTGAATGGCCAGCAGGTCATCGGCTTTATGAATTTTGGAAGTGGCGTGACGTTCAAAGCACATACGGGCGTCTCGTTCCGACATTCCACAGCCATTATCTATGACCTGGATCAGCATCTTTCCCGCATCTTTTACGATCAGTTTGATATCGCCCGCTCCGGCATCAATGGTGTTTTCCATCAATTCTTTGACAACCGATGCCGGGCGCTGAACAACTTCGCCTGCAGCGATCTGGTTTGCAATTGCATCGGGTAAGAGGTGAATCAGATCAGTCATCTCCACAAAAATACCGAAAAAATTGATGCGGCAACGAAATTACCGGCCGGGGAACTCAGGCTATCTATATAAATGCACAAGGAAAGCTGTTTTTCGATTCAAATAGGAACAGCATTTCTCAGCATGCATGCATCAATAGGACTACCCTTCGAAGGTACACCCGAAAAACAAAGGATCATTATTGTTGTGGTTCTATCAGAGCCGGATCACGGCTGTTCTGTTAAAACCTGGATTTGTCCAGAACCGGGAACCTCATCAGGGTGAGGTAATAGGCTCCGTAGAACACAGCGCTGTAAAAGATTGTCCCGAGAACATCATTCATAAAGAATGAGATTCCGTAGGTGGCATCACGGAAGAACAAAAGGCCGGCGACATAACATTCGATGAGGCCGCCAAAAGTCTGGGGGTACATCGGATTGCCTACCCACGATGCGAAGTTGGTTATCACGAAAAAGATAACCGACGACGACAAGGAGGCAAGCAACACGGAGCCCACCTGGACCTTTTTCTGTATGCTCATACCTATCAGCACCGTAATGGCAAAACTCATATAAACCGCGGGCATGTTGGCATGCAGTCCTATAACGAGATCGCTTATGAACATCGCGGCGATCGGAAGGGCGAAAGCATATTGCTTTCTGTCGAAATAGGTACCGGCAAATAGCGCCATAGCCGCGATCGGCGTGAAATTTGGCCAATGCGGTAACAACCTTAACAAGGCTGCAGTTAAAATAACAGTTACAACAATAATAAATCTAGGATTGATAGATTTATATTTCATTAATATATTATGATTTAATTGAGACAAAAATACTAAATCATTTTAATAAAAGTCAAGTTACCCGGAAATTTGTTTCTATTTTTGACGAACGATCTTTAAACCAATTAATTAAAATGAGAAATTTTTATTTTTTATCCATTTTTATTGCATTTTCTATGATTTCAGGGTGTACGATTCAAAACAAGGATGCCGATCTCCTGGTTTATAACGGACGGATTTACACCGTCGATTCATCGGGGCAGGTGGCAGATGCCATGGCCGTGAAAAACGGGAAAGTGCTGGCAATCGGCACTGCATCCGCATTGTTCAGGGAATATGATTTCAAGGATACTTTAGACCTGCAGGGAGGATTTGTTTTTCCGGGTTTTATTGATGCGCATTGTCATTTCTTTGGTTATGCGCTGAGCCTTCAGTACATTGATCTGAAAGGCAGTTCCTCATTCGAAGAAGTACTGTCGCGACTGGAACAGGCCGGGAAACTGAAGCCCGGCAGCTGGATTGTGGGCCGTGGCTGGGATCAGAATATCTGGCCCGTCAAAGTCTTTCCCGATAACCAGCGATTGAACCAATTATTTCCGGAAAACCCTGTTTTGCTGATACGGATCGACGGTCATGTGGTACTTGCCAATGAGGCGGCACTGAAAGCCGCAGGGATGGAGCGGTTTTCGACTTTTCAACCCGGTGAAGTCCTCATGAAAAATGGAAAACCGACCGGGATCCTCTCCGAAAACGCTGCTGATCGCATTCGGGATATGGTTCCGGTCCCGCAGGGAGATCAATTGGCAGCGTTACTCCGGCAGGCAGAAAGTAATTGTCTGAATACCGGGTTGACCGGTGTTTCTGACGCCGGACTCGATTATGACCGGGTTATGCTGATCGATTCCCTTCAGAAAAAAGGAGTACTGAAAATTTTTGTAAATGCCTGGCTGACGCCTGATCCTGTCAACCTTGAGAAGTTCGTTGCTAAGGGGCCTTACCTGACGGAATGTTTAAGCGTCCGAGCGATAAAAATATATGCTGATGGAAGCTTGGGCAGCAGGACCGCCCGGCTTAAAAGACCTTACTGTGATGATCCTTCAACCTCCGGTGTAATCGTGACCTCACCCGATTCGGTTCTGACGTTGTGCCGTTTGGCATATGATCATGGTTATCAGATTAATACCCATTGTATCGGAGATTCGGCAGTGGCGATGATTCTTGATCTTTACAGTCGCTTTCTGAAGGGTAAAAATGATCTGCGGTGGCGTATTGAACATGCCCAGATAGTGGATCCCCGCGATTTTCACCTGTTCGGAGAATATTCGGTTATTCCCTCCATACAGGGAACCCATGCGACCTCGGATATGAAATGGGCCGAACGCAGGGTTGGATCTCTCAGAATGGAAGGTGCTTATGCTTACCGGACGCTCCTCGCTCAAAACGGATGGATCGCCAATGGGACCGATTTTCCCATTGAGCACATTGATCCCGTCATGACTTTTTATGCTACTGTTAGCAGAAAAGACAGGGAAGGAAATCCGGAAAAAGGGTTTTACCCGGAGGAGGGTTTGTCAAGGACCGATGCCCTGCGATCCATGACGATATGGGCGGCAAAAGCCGGTTTTTCGGAAAAGGTGAAGGGAAGCCTTGAAACAGGGAAGGATGCCGACTTTGTGATCCTGGACCGTGATCTGATGGAGGTTTCTGAAAGAGATATTCCTGAAACCCGCATCGTGGGTACTTTTATCCATGGACAACGGGTAAAATAAAGAAGGCCGCCCGCAAAGGCAGCCTCCTGAACAAATAGGCAATCAGAAGCCTACTTAAGTTGTTTGCAGAGAAATTTTCCCAATTGTTTTCCGGCTGATTCAAAGCATTCGGAAATCCTGAGTGTCGCATCATAGGCTTTTTTGTCAACGGAAACCCCTCCGACCGACATTGAAGGTGAGGTCTTTGGTTTTACGCTTTCCATAAGAATAGTGGCAAGCACCTTGCCGGGGGTGGCGGTTTCAATCAGGTCGACTGAAAGGTCGATGGAAGCTGATTTTGCGGTGCCCATGACAATGGTCTCAACACCCTGCTCCACGTAGGTTACATGGACGACCAGGGTGTATTTGGCTGACGGATCGGAAACGCCGGAAAGTCCGCAATCTTTTGATTGTTTGATAAAGTCTTCCTCGAAAGCCGGTTGATATTTTTCTGTTTTGGCCGCTTTCCATTTTTCAGCCCACATCTCTCCGGTACCAGGGTCTTTTGCATTTCTGTCGGCAATCCCTTTTTTCAGATAATCGGCTTCATTGTCGAATTTTCCGACCGCCATGGCCGAATAATCGTATTGGATGTTTATGGCTGACTGGCCTTTAAGGTCCGAGATGCTGCCTGTCTTAATTTTTTGCCCGAAAGTGGTCCCGGCTGAAATTATTAACGCCAGGAAAAAAAGTAATAGGAATGATTTTTTCATTGTTTTGAGTTTTGTTTAGGTTTCTAATTTTATTTAGACAAAATTACAATAATTTTGAATACCTGTACCTTTAGTTTGAAACATTCCCGTTTTTTTCGCGGTTATCGATAAATTTAACCGGTTTCCGGCTCATTTCGGGGCTTTGCATTTTCAGAATTTTTGCCTCTGGTTCAAATGAAAGGAGGGGTGCAACGCGCAGTTTGGCTCTGAAGTGGTCTTTGATATTTTTCTCTTTTTCTTCACCGATTTCCTTGCAACTCAGGTGGATCAGAATTTCGTCCGTTCCGATCTGGTTCGTATAGACCTCCACGATGTAATTCGTTACATATTCGATATTATCAAGAATGTCGTACAAAGCGGGAGGGAAAAGAGTCGTACCTTTGTACTTAATCATCTGGTTTTTACGACCGATGACCGGACCGAGTCGCATGGTGGTTCTTCCGCAGGAGCAAGGATCTTTATAATGATGACAAACATCTCCTGTTTTGAACCGGATCAGCGGCATGCCTTCAACGCCGAGGGTGGTTATCGTCACTTCTCCCAATTCGCCTTCTTTTACCGGTTGATCGAGGTCATTCAGAAACTCGACAATGATCAGTTCCGGGTGATGGTGGCCGCCGCAGCCTTCGGTACATTCGGTGAAGGATGTTCCCATTTCGGTTGAGGCATAGGTAGAATAGAGTTTAATCGGCCATTTGTCGAAAATTTTCTTTCCGAGGGTATTCAGGGAGAGGTCTTTTTTTCGAAGTGGTTCTCCGATGCAGATTGCGCTTTTAATACTGCTGGAGCGGTAGTCAATGCCATTTTGTTCGGCGTAGTCAATTATTTTAAGGATGAAGGATGGGACGGTTACGATGGCGTTGGGTTTGATGCGTCCGATGGTATCCCACTGTAGCTCAGGTATCCCGTTTCCGACCCTGACGACGCTGGCCCCCAACATTCTGATACCGAGAAAATAAGCCAGGCCGGCCATGAAACGACGGTCGATGGTGGTCATTAACTGGTAAATGTCGGATGCGGAGCCGCCCGCACAGGTAAAGGAGATGGCCTCATTGTATGCCAGGCGGTCCAGGTCTTTATCGGTCATGGCAAAAGTGACCGGATCTCCCAATGTTCCGGAAGTGGTTATATAATCGATGATCCGGTCAGCAGGGACACACAGGAAATCCCGGTTGTATTTTTGAAGGTCTTCCTTTTTGGTAACCGGGATTCTTTTCAGGTCGCTTACCGATCTGATCCGGTCCACGTCAATATGGTTCAAGGAAAACAGATTCCGGTAGAAGGGTGAATTTTGCCAGGCATAATTCAGGGCTTCCCGGAGTCGATGGTCCTGATATGCGGCAATTTCCTCAAGTGGTTTCTGTTCAATTGCCGGGAAAAATAATTGATTCATGAAAAATTTGAAGTACGGGGTTGTTAAATTTTAATACCGATCATGATCTTAAAGACGGAGGTCTCAATGGTCTGACTTGGTTTGCTTTTATTGAAATTATCATATTTCATCTCTCCGAAACTGTATTGGGCGGAGAACAACATCACGCTGTAACGGATGTTCATTCCGATCTCATTTTGCAAAAAATTCATCCCGTACTTGGAGAAGTTGGATTCGCCGATCCCGTCCCATTCGTCATAATGATAGGCAAAGTTTGCATTGATCTTGTAAAAGATATCGATCATCAGCCGGTCGACCGGATTGATGGTAAACACGGGACCGAATTTTTGACCTCCGTACCAGTAGTAGTGGTCGGTCGGTTTGTTCGGATCGACCGGGTTGGTTGAATTGAACCACAGGGAAAGGAATGTGGCGTCGAGTCCGGCGCGCAGGTGGTTATTGGCAAACGCGGGCCCAAAATAGATCAGAAATCCCATATCGAAAGCCCCGCCGATCTTTGCAGGCAGGTAGTTTAACCCGGTGACTGACTGGTTTCCCGAGGTTGGATAAACATGTTGTCCCATGGCATAATTGCCGATCGGGAATACTGGTCCCAGACTGAAGTAAAACCCGCTGTTAATCCGGTTTTTATTATAGGTTGGTTCATCCTGGGCATTCCCTGCCAGCGGTATCAACAGGGCAAACAGAACGTAAATAATTGCAGTTCTTTTCATGGATCAGTTCTGAAAATTTGTCAAAATTACACCTTATCATTATTGTTTGAGTACCAAACTTCAATTTATTCTGAATCTTGTTCAGCGCGGGTAGTTATACCGGTCCATAAACAAGGTCAGTTTATTGGTAATGATTTCTTTATCGACTGATGAAAGTGTGAACTCATTTTTTTTAAAATTGGCATTGGAGTCCATGTAGTTTTTTATTTGCCGCTGCAGATCTTCAGGAAAGGGATGACCCATTCCCGTGTAGAGATCCCGAAGAACAGAGACGGTATCTTTTTCAAGATCTTCAAACCTGATTTCGAAGAAATTACCCGGCCTGATCAGGTTCCGGTCCTTTTCTATGGTACGGAGCAGAAACTCCAGGAACCCGGCAACCGATTCAGTACTAAACCGGCACTTGAATTTTGTAAGTGCATTTTGTTTCTGAACGATATTCCACATGTTGATGGTAGAGGGCACAACATTGTAAGGATGCCGCAGGATATGTATAAATTTTGCATCCGGGAAGCGTTCGGTCAGGAGTTTGATGCGGAATGAGTTGAACGGATTTTTAGAGACGATGGTACGGGAGTTACCCATCTGAAGTTTGGCAAAGTAACGAACCAGGTTTTCACTCCAGTTAACGAGGAGTTCATCGGCAGGCAAAAACGGCAGGTCATTTTTCAGGAAGTAAGAGGAAGAGGTCGGGAAAACCAGTTTCTCCAGCGGGGAGTAGTTTGTGAGGCGGTACATCGCGTACTCATCCTCCTGGGGTTCGTCCATTCCGATCCGGACCATATCCATCGGGCGGTGCTCGTCGATCAGGTTTTTGAAGACCGGTTTGTAGTATTTATAGGACAAAAGAAAACTATCGGGTATGGCTACCTGAAACAGGGTAGGGGCAAGCATGGAGGGATCCAGGCTCAGGAGTTTATGAAGGAGTGTGGAGCCGGTTCGCCAGTGACCGATTATGAAGATGGGATTCCTGGGTGGGATCGCTTCAGCCAGTTCTTTTCCAAACCTTATTTTTTCAGCCGTTGCGAACAACGAGGACCAGACCGAACTTTGAAAGAGGAAAAACAACCGGGCCAGTGTTGTCGGAGTATAAGAGATTCTGTTCCTGCGAAGTAAGCGGACAAGCTGGCCAAAAGTGATTCCGGCAGTCAGATAGGAATCTTTCAAGATTGTCCTGAATTAGGATGGTTGCAGATTTCTTTGTTCCGTTATGAAAGCGGCGATGGTATTGACCGAACGGATCACTTCCCGGGCGAGGTTTTGATCGTTGATGCGAATCCCATAAGTTCGCTGGATAGCCATTATGATTTCAATTGCATCGACCGAGTCAAGCGTCAGCGCGTTGCCTCCCCCAAAGAGAGGTTTTTCGTCATCCACCGTGGCAGGGTCTACATTGTCGATTGCCAGGGTAGACATGATCAGTTTTTTTATTTCAAGTTTCAATTCATCCATAGTGGTCAAACGGTCTTCGATAACTTCCTGAAAAAATTCTCTTCCACGTCGGCGCGGTCGCGGATCATATCGCTTAACTGTTTTAATTTTTCGGCGCCAAGGTCCCGGTTCTTGCCGATCCGTGCGGCAAAAAGTGAAATTTCCCTCCACCCGTCGCCGATAAGCATGAGTTCGGCCGAAAGATCCCGCAATTCGGACTTATTCAGGATTTCGGATGCCTGCTGAAGAAAAGTGGCATAGATGAACCTGAATCCGGCCCCGCCCGTTCCCTGATCTTCCAAAAGAATGTTGATCTTCATGATTTCGTGCGAAAGATGTTCGGTATCGCGGGCTATGGCAGGCCATTCGAGGATCTTGCGGGAGAACATCCGCATTCCCCGGATACCGAGGAAGGGAATCGGGATTTTTAGCATATTGAAACAGGCTTTCCGGATGCCTCTCTCCACAGCCTTTTTCATATCGATTTCGGGCGGGATCCGGTCGAGGTGGTACAAAAAACCCTTTGGTGACATTTCACCGCCGGCAAACCTTCCCTTTTGAAGCGATGTTGCTTCGAGTTCGACCATCTTCGGGAAATAGGCATCGCTGATAAGATATCGGGTTCCCTGCCGGCCGACTACCACCATGAAATGGACATTGATATGGACCCGCTCCCAGGATGGTACGTAGTCAAGGTAGAAGAAATCGACCTGGCAGGCCGTCGGGATTTTCCGGTCGATAAGGTCATCGAGTGCAGTCATTCCCGATGCCGGATCTTTGAATGCGTAAGTTTTGAACTTCACACCCAGGCGTTTTTCGATATCCACGCGCATCTGCCCGGGCTTATTGCGGACAATAAAGGTCGGGAATGCAAAAGATTTCATCTTATGGAAGTAACCGAAAAAGATCCCGCCGGATATGCCGAAAACCAGGGGCTCGGTAATGTCCAGTCCACCAAAATTCAATAGTGATGTTATGGTCCCCGATTCGCAGTGGGCCGCCATCTTATGTTTAAAGTCGAGTTCCGTCATCTAAGTCCGCTCCGAAATTTTGGTGAGCACCACATAGGGATTTTCGGTCTGATCCTGTATTACTTCGAGATGATCGGTACGATTTTCAAGGATCATGGCCGGTTCAAACTGTTCTTTGTTTTTGATCAGCACGACCTGTAAAAGGTTTGCCAGGGGAACATTAAATACGCCTGCATAGCGGGAGAGCTCGGCAGCCGTCACCTTAGCAAAACCTGATGGATCCAAATGTTTCTTTACCCGTGATTTCCGGATGGCAGCCCGTGCTGCAAGCTCCGAAAGGGTCAGGTCTTCAAGCACCATGAAATATTTCACAACGCTGATGGAACCCCTGATAAGCTGGTCTCTGAGTGTAGATTCAAGGTTTTTTTTCTTCAGAAAAAAATCATCCAGGTAATTGGCTGTAAGATAGGATCCGGTTTGAATGGGACCGTACTTTCCGTCATCCTTTTCAACATAAAGAATCATCTGTTGATCAGGGCAATCCACAAATCCTTCTTTTTCTTTCATACCATGACCAGTAAGTGCTTTATTTACGCTTTGCAAAAATAACAATGCTGAAGAACATAGCCAAACCAAAAAAACCGGTCAGCGACAGGGTTCGGGGTACCATATCACACAGGGTTCCGTTGCGGACGAACAGATCAAGATAGTTGTCGATTCCCCATCGGAGGGGCGAAGTCAGACTGATTACCCGGATGGCCTCTGGCAACAGATGGACCGGCAAAAAGACGCCGCTGATCACACCGAGCAGAACCACGATCACCGATCCGAACATGGCGGCTTGTCCATGGGTTGTGGCGGCCGAGCCGATGATCATTCCGAAACCGATGGCTGCGAGCGCGGAGCCAAAGGTCGTTATGGCTATGGCAAGGTTGTTTGATCCGGTTTCAAGGGGCGGGAAACCAAAGAGCAGGGGAAATACCTGCTTCCCGATCCACAGGATCAATAAAAACTGCAGGAGGCAAACCAGGAAGTAGATGATCACTTTCCCTGAAAGGATCGACAGCAACCGGACAGGCAGCGTACGGAGCCGCATATAACTTCCCTCGTTTTTTTCCGTGATAAGGCTTCCGGACAGGGGTATCACGATGAAAAACATGGCAAACAAGATGAATCCCGGAACATTGTTCTGGATGACATTGGGTACGATCGATTCCCGGTTACGCGATGGGTAGAGGCAGGTTATGGGAGGAAGCGATTTCTGTTTCTGTTCGGCCATTACCCTGATCACCGGAGCAAGTTCTCCCGAAAGTCCGTCGATGATTTCGTTCATTGCAAGCCGGGCTTGAACACTTTTAATCAGGTATTGCAAAGAATTCAGGATTGATGTTCTGTAACCCTGGTCCAGGGTCGGGTCCACCCAGATCCGGATGGTTGAATCGGAATGATCCAGATCGATACCGAATTTATATTTGCCCTGAGCAATCAGACCGGAAGCCAGTTCCGGGGTAAGTGGTGCTTCAGGAACCTGGCGGACCACCGTAAAAAATCCCGATGAATCGAGCGCTTTGCAAACCTCGCGCGAAATGAGCGACGGTTTTTGGTCGACAACCAGAACCGAAGTGCGTTCACGCTGGTATTTCAGCGCGTTTTCCTGTGCCAGCGTAACGACAAAAATCAACAGAACCGGCATAAAAAAGAGTATGAACAGTCCCGGAATATCGCGAAGCAGGAGAAGCGCTTCCCTGACCAGTATTGATCGGAGTTTATGCATCAGGCAAAAGTAACAAGAAATGTCAATTCTTTCTGATTTCGATCAGGCTGATCGGGGAAATAGTAGGAATGACCCGGGAGCAGTGCAGGCCGGAATTTTCGATCAAACGCAGGAATTCTTCTTTCGTCCGTTCTTTCCCACCAGGCATGGTCGCAAGCATCTGTATATCGAGCAGTTTCGACAGGGAGGGTTCATTTTCCACCGGAACAACCATATCTATCACGAGGATCCGGGAATGATTGTCCATCCGGTCCGAAATATTTTTCAGAAGTTTCGTGCACAGATCATCATTCCAGTTATGAATGATGTTTTTAAGGATATAGAGGTCGGCTGACAGGGGTACTTCTTTGAAAAAATCACCGGTAATCAGGTTGATCCTGTCACTCAGCCCGTACCCTTCGATCAGGGCCGGCGCGTTGGTGAGCGCTTCAGCCGTATCAAACAGGATCCCGCGTGCCTTATCGGTTCCCGAAAGGATGTTTGACAGCAGAAATCCTTCGCCTCCTCCGATATCGGCGATTACTGGGAACTTTGAAAAGTCGTAGGCATTCAGGATGGGATCCAGTCCGAGAAACGACAAGTTGGACATCGATTTATCAAAGATACTGCTCTCATCCGGATGGTTCTTTAAATAGTCGTAAATACCCATGCCGTATTTATGGGAGAATGCATCATTTCCGCTCCTGACTGCGTGTTCCAGATCGCCGAGGAGGTTCCAGTTCACCGGACCCAGGTGGTGGAGGATCATATATCTCAGGGATTGCGGGCCGTCGAGCAATCCACGGGAAAGGGAATTCAGCGCGAAACTTCCGTTGCTTTGTTGTTTAAATATTCCCACCCCGGCCAGGGCCCGCATCAGTCGGTATATGGCCTCAGGATCGGCCTTTACCCTGTTTGCAATGTCACTTGAGGAGCGGGGTTTTTCCTCCAGATGCCCGGCAATATTCAGCTTCGCGGCAACATAAAGGCAGGGAAGTACCCAGAAGTTCTGAAATTGTTCATAGAGCACCACGCTACCGGGAAAAGTCCGGCGGTTAAGCCTGATTAAAAAGGTGCGGAATCTATTGATGGCATTAATGAGCCAGGTGGGAGGAAGAATCATGCCAATACTTCTTCGTTCTGATGAAGTGGAAGTTTTTTTAATTCAAGTTCATATACTTCCAAATCCGAGATCAGTTTTTTCTTTTTATCGAACAAGGTTGTTTTCACTTGCGAAAACAGCTCTTTGTAATACTGAATACCGTTGCATAGGTTATCCCTGAAATCAGCGAAGTACTCCTGTTGTTTTTCCGTCCAGGGAAGCGGGGTCTCATTCATTTTCTTCCTGAGATAATCAATGTAGATCGTCAATTCTTTAATGAACATGTTTGGCCTGTCATTGCGGCTGATGATGTTTATTTTACCGTAGATATGATCCACCATTTCCTTGAGTGTCATCACCACTGAAAAATAGGCCATATTAGGTCCCGGACATATTGAAACACCTTTCTTTTCAACGCTGGTATCCAATTCATTCACCAGAAGGGCTGAGGTGCCTAAGCCGACGCAGATACAGGATTTATTGACTACTTTACGGTATTCGGCCTGAAATTCATCATCGGGGAGACCACTGGCTTTTAATTCCTCAATTTTAAGTTTTTGATATTTCCGTGATGCGGTACAGAGCGTAGGTTCTCCGAATTCATTATTGAGGGCGGCATATTTTTTATGACATGGATTTCCAGGTGTATTTTGATGGATATAGGTCTCTTTCTCTTTATCTTTGGTATTGCCTTTCAGGTTATTGAATGGCACACCCAGCGGGCTGATATCACTGATAAACAGGTACTCTTCCCTGGCTTTGCAAAGCAGATCAAGGGTTTGTTCATCCACGTTGACCACTTCGGGAACCAACAGGAAAGGGGTTCCCCAGCCCACGGAATCGATCTGGTACTGATCAGCCAGGAACTGGTGTTCTTCAGATGTACCAACGCCGCCTTGTGCAGTGATTTTAATTTCAAACGCGTTTTCGGGGCAAGGACGGTTTTTTGCTTTCAGGGCAACCTTAAGCAGTTCAAAAGTTTGGTAGATGAGGTCCTCACGGTTGCGTTTGATCTCTTCGAGTACCGGTCCAAGGAGGAAACCGTTCGTCGGAAAGGCATGTCCTCCGCAGTTTAAACCTGATTCGATGCGGTATTCAGAAACCCACAGGCCCTTTTTCGCGAGGTATTTTCCCTGGATAAGCGCCGACCGGTGGTCACTCACTTTAAGGGTTATTTTTTTCTTCAGGGTGAAATTCGAATCCGGATAGAAGTCATCAAAGGTCTCCAGATAATTGTATAAGCGGGGACTCATCCCGGCCGATAATACAACAGATGAATTCAGGTCGCTGTTCACGAATCCACGCAAGGCTGCATGCCCGTCATTGTATTTAGCCGGAAGTTTTACATGATCCCTGTAGTTTTCTTTATCCACTTTGGTCATGATATTCACATCGATGCTGCCCATAGAAAGATTTTCATGGATCCAATCTTTTAAATCGAGGTTATCCCAATCCTGTTTGAATTGTTCGAATTTCTGTTTAAGGGCTGAAGAATCCTGAAGAAGGTCAATATATTTCGAAAATTCACTGCTTTTCTGATCGCAGGTGGTTTTCAGTTCTTCAAATTTATCGTGGGCGATTTTATTGACCATGTTGAGATAGGCAGTGATCCGCTTTGCCCTGAAATCATCGATTTTTTTTGAGATTCCCTGAAATGGCAGGTCAAATTTTTTGCTGTAAAACGCTCTGAGTTTTTCCATTAACATATCATCCAACAATGAAATCACGGATGAAATACCCAGATGAGCAACCTTTACCGGTGTATCTATGGAATATCCAATCCCAAGTACAGGGATGTGGAATGAATGCGGGTTTATTTTATTCATTATAAGGGGCTAAGGAAATGCAAAGGTACGGATTATTCTTTAAAACTGGATTCTCCAGGTTCCCATAGGGAAAAAGACCATGTTGAAAAAATCCCTGATCTCTCCGGTTTTCGGGTCGATCCGTTGCATGGAGATGTTGGTGAAGGCGGTACGGTACTGAAGGTCTACGGAAAATTCGATGTTGTAACCGGGCAGGTTTCTGCGGATTCCGAACCTGAAAGCGATCCTTTTATATTCGGGATACCGCGGAATATAAGCCTGTTGCCAGTCGTAAACCGCTTCGCCGGTGGCTGTTGTGGCTTCTATATCATAGGGCACATAAGGACTTCCGCCGGTCCAGGTAACCCGAAGTCCGAACGACATGACTCCCCATTTTCGTTTTCCCATCACGAATTCATATCCGCCCGCGGCATTCAGCGCGTAGTTTACGTTGAATGCCGATGATCGTGATGCACCATCCGAACCAAGGTATCCGGAGTTGAACAGCGAGGCAGTTATAAGGAAATAGTAATTCTTCCTGAAGAAATGTTCGAAGGTGAACTCGATGCCATAATTGTGGCCGGTGCCCTGATTTACCAGGCTGTCGGCATATTGCCGGTCGATGAAAAAATCATGACCCTGGTTGCTGAGCGCGTAAGAGGGAATGGATTCTTTTACTGGGATATCGTACAAATACTGGTAGTACAATTCGGTTCTGAACCTGAGGTCTTTGTTGATCAGGTAGTTATATCCCAGGGCGCATTGAGCGCTCCGTGAAAAATCCAGGTTCAGATTCGGTTGAAAGGTCGTTCCGTCGCTCAAAGGACTTAAAATAAAATAGATCACACGGGGTTGTAATTGGCTGTAAAGTCCGGCTCCGAAGTCAAGGGCATGTTTTTCGGCGATATCCCATTCAAACCCGAATCGCGGCTCAACGCTCCAGGAATTGTTCAGCGACAGCCAGGCGCCGTAAAGTCCAAGGGTGGCCGAAAAACGTTCGCCTGCGCGATGGTGCCACTGCGAAAACCCGCGTACCATCGACATGAATTCATCCGACCGGGTATGGACCACAAACCTGCCCTTCGACATGGCGCTGTCGGCGAACGACATCTGAAAGAAATCGAGCGATAATCCGCTGTTCAGGATATTCGCGGCTGCGAATTTCCGGGTGATCTGCGAGGAGAATGAATATTTAAATTCGGTGGAACGTTCTCCGGCCCAGGGCGAAGGGGTTTGCTGAACATTTGAAAAGGTATCGATCTTTGTCCGGGTTTCCGAAGCGACCAGGTACAATATGTTTTTCCACAGTATCTCTTTTTTCAGAAGGATTTGATGAGATATTCCGAGAACCCCGATATCGGAACCATTCGACAGATCCTCACCATAATCGGGGAAGAGCCATTCGCCGGGATCTTTATTGCTGTCGAAGAGATTTATGGCGCTTAGTCCGCCGATACCGGTCAGGGTAAAAGTGCCGGCTTTCCGGGTCGGGATGGTGACTTTCAGGTTAAGATCCTGGTATTTCGGGATGATTCCGGTATTGATACCGAACAAGCTCAGGAATTGAAGGGGAGAATACCGGTATGCCACGAGGTACGATGAGCCATTCGATTTCGAAATGGGTCCTTCGGTTCCGAATTCCAGGCCGTTCCAGCCGATTTCGAACCAGTACCGTCGTTTTTCGGTGTTCCCGTTCCGCATCCTGAGGTCGAAGATCCCCGCGAGTGTATTGCCGTACTGAGCCGGAAAAGCTCCCGTGAGGAAATCAGAATTGGTGATCAGGTTGTTGTTGAGGATGGTCACAGGCCCCCCGGTGGTTCCGACTGCCGCGAAATGGTTGGGATTTGGGATCTCCATATCATCGATGCGCCATTGCAGCCCTGCAGGTGAGTTGCCCCTGACGATGATGTCATTCCGGTTGTCGATGCCGCTGGTAACTCCGGCAAAGTTGGCGACCATCCGGGCCGGGTCGTTGTAGCTTCCTGCAAAGCGGAATGTCTCATCGACACTGAACGACCGGATGCTGACGGTCGCCATTTTATTGATGGACTCATTTTTTTGATAGTCAGCCCTGATTTCAACCTCCGGTGCGTGCTGTGGCCGCTCTTCCAGGTACACCGTCACCGAAGTCTCTTTCCCGGTCGTAACAATGAGCGGTTCTGTTATCGTCGTGGCATAGCCCACAAAGGAGATTTTCAACCGGTATTGTCCGATTTTCAGGCGCTGAAGGCGGAATTTGCCCAGGGTATCTGTGGTAGTGCCGATCAAAGGATCGGAATCCGTGATGATGACCGTTGCTCCAGGTAAAGGTTTAAGGGTTTGATTGTCAAGAACCGTCCCGGCAATTACGGACCGGAGCACCTGCTGGCCGTTCAGTTCACGAAATGGCCAGGAACAAAGCAGGATCAGGAGCAAAAACTGGATAAACGCGGCCCTGAAGGGCGAAATCCGGAATTGATATTTCAGCAGGCTGCATCTCATAACGGATTGCAAGGTTACAGAATTTTTTCAAATCCCTGCAACCGGTAAGGATTGCCAGTTAACGCGTGGATCAAAAAGCAGTCGGGAACCCGATACAGGCGTTGTACCAAATCATCCGGCCATCAAGTCATCAACTTCAGCAGTGCTGAGTCTTTTCCATTGGGGGTTGGTGAGTTTACCATCGGCAACCTGAAATGATACCAGGTCAAAGGTTTCATCATAAAAATCGAGTTTACTGCCCATATCGGGTGTATGCTCAACGAAGATAAACCGGCCGGGTGTGCAGTTCTGCTCCTTCATGATCTGTGTTGCAAGCGGGGCGCACCATTCTGTGACGGGAGTTCCCGGATTGAGGCGGTATATTTCGGTGGCAATGGCAAGGGTTTTTCCATCTTTCCTTTTGACGATTTTCAATCCGCAGCGTGAAGGGCTGTCCCATTGGCCCAGGAAGTCATAGTAGCAATCCATGTATTTGTTGAGGGAAGGATGAATCTCCATTTCGAATCAATAAGATAGTTAAAATCGATTTATGCAACTTTAGGCACTTTTTTACCGAAGCTCAGATCGGCGATGTCACGGCGTCGGGGCGTGAAGGTTCCGTCGGCAATTTCGCGTGAGACCACCCGGTTAATCAGGTTGAACATTTTCATGGTTTGGGGTTCATCCTTATAAAAAGTATCCCATGCGTACTGATAGAGTTCGGCAAGCCGTTCGGCCGACATATGTTTTGGGTGATACACCACCTTTCCGGCATTGTAATGATTCCAGTCGGTATCGAAAATCCGTCCCTGCTTAATCAGGTCGCTGTAAGCTTTTGTGTGAGGGAACGGGGCCAGTACCGTGAATTCGGCAAGGTCAAGATCGATCTCGAGGAGGAAATCGATGAGTCTTTTGATGTCGTCCTCAGTCTGGTTATCCAGCCCGAGAAGGATGGTGCCTTCCACGGCAATGCCGTAATCATGGTATTGTTTGATCCGGTTCCGGATATAATCAGAAGTGTCGAAAACAGCCTGATACACATACCATGCGCCGGCTTGTGCCGCAAGGTCAAGCACTTCGTCTTTATCTTCGATGGTATGGCTGACCCATTTTTTCTTGAGCGGGATCATGGCTTTGAAAAGTTCTTTTTCCCAATGGGTATCGAGCGCCAGCGAATTATCCACGATGAAGAGCCGGTTATTGTCCATCTGGGCAAGTTCTTCGACGACCCGGTCGATCGGACGGGGCCGGAACCCGCGACCGCCCAGGTAGCGTACGGCGCAGGGGTAGCAATCGTAGATACACCCCCGGGAGGCGTGGAAGAGGTCGACCATCCGGAAGCCTTTGTGATAGTATAAATCTTTTTTAAGGATGTCGCGGCGGGCCGGCCCTATCAGGCTCATTTCGGGCGGCTTGTTCATGAAATTGTATACTTTCTTCAGATTGTTATCGTGAAAATCCTTGAAAACCTGACTGAGACGACCCTCCACCTCTCCAAGGAAAACCGAGTCGGCGTACTGCATCGTTTCCTCCGCGTGCAACATGGTCGAAATACCGCCAAAAATTACCTTTTTACCAAGCTTCCTGTACTGGCCGGCTATCTCCCATCCCCGCCTGACCTGGGTGGTGAGCATCATCGAGATGCCTACAAAATCAGGGCTGTCGTCAATAACGAGCGCTTCGACGTTTTCATCTGTAAAATCTACTTCGACATCGTCGGGAAGGTCGGCTGCCATTACAACCGGACCATGCGGTGGAAGGTTAAAGATGGTTTGTCCTTCAAGTTTTTCCCAGCGTGGATATATTAATTTAAATTTCATATTAACTCTTTTTTGTCGATTTGAGCATCCTCATTGATTATTCATCCATTCAAAAACAATCTTCCGGGGCGGTATAAACCAACCTGGTTTCATTCTGAACAGATCAGTAACTACATTTTTTATTTGCAAGATTTCTTGATCTCACAATCTGCCAGCTTTTTACTGATCCTCTCTTTTTCCTGCCACCGTGGTATTTCGAGTCTCAACGCATGCCGGTATTCATGACATGCATCATTCCACCGGCTTTTTTTGTAAAAGATATCACCGGCCAGTTCATAAACCTCGAAACTGAGCGGGTTGGTCGCCCGGAACTGATCCATAAAAGAACGGGTTATAAGATCGACATTGCCGGAACGGAGCGCTGATCTGATCCTGTTCCGTATTTCCAGAAACCTCACGAAACGATGGTATTCACCGGATTCAAGAAAGGGGTCAGGAGCGATGTTAAGGTCCGTCTCAGTAATTTCAATCTTGTGCTTCAGGCCTGCAAATTTATGAAAAATTTTATACAGGTCATAACATACATATGATCCAAGTTGCCAGGGTTGAGTGCTTACCCAGACCAATCGCTGCCGGGGCATAAAAATGACAGAATGATGCGCGATCAGTTGGTTCACGGCTTTTTCATTGCCTATGCCGATTTCCTTCCCATTAAGTCCCTGCCGGTCGCGTAATATCAAGGCCATCTCTTCCACGGTCAGCGGTGAATGGTCGCTGATCAGCTGAACCAGCCTGCGTTGCCGGTACACGGAAGGACTTTCCCGCCGGTCCTGAGCTGCACGGGGATCGTTTGCATAAATTTTTGATTGAAAGTGGTTTGTGCATGTGATATAATCGTTTTGGGTCATCACCAGGGCCATTTTGTCGGGCGATTTCTCGATGATTGCCGTGGCGTTGTCTTTGGCTGATCCCACCAGGATCGATTCAGAGACAAAAATTTCCCGTTTTGAGGCAATGGCATAGGCTTCGCGGATGGTGGAAGCATATTGGAGTATTTCACGGGCAAGGATTGAGATCGGGGTGCGGGCTGATCCGGGGATCTTAGATTTTGCTGCATTGATGGTAACCGTAAGTCCCTGCTCGTTCATCCCGGATACCGCGCCGACCATTCCCCCCCAGGTGATCATCATAAAGGCGTGACCGTTGTCAGGCTTTTCAAACAGGATGATTTTGTTTTTCGCGAAGTCATCCCCGGAATAGAAATCAAAATTCCGGCCGATCAAAAGGGATTGCGCCGATGACATTCCATCGCGGACACTGAAGCTGGTACACCCGACCATGCTCAGGTCCTGCAGGGCGTGACCGATATCATGCGCGGAATGGTAGTTCAGCATGCGCTGGTACGCGGTACCGATAAAGGAAAACCGATCGGATGCAGCGAAAGAGATCCCGAAAATTTCGAGTCTGAACTCTTCGGGAATATGCTGATCCAAATCGCGGTTGAACCAGTAAATGGCATATTTCAGGAACCGGAGGTATGCATCCGAAGGGATGATCTGGCGTATGCGGTCGATAAAGGCCTGTTCCTGGAATTCGATAAGGTGCCTTGACAGCTTTCCATTGATGACGCCCCGGTCAAATGGTTTTCCTTCGATATACATTTCCCACAGACCCGACTCGCTTTTCTTCAGCCAGTTCGGTCCGATAGTGAAGAAATCGGGTTCGGGATTTTCAACCTTCAGTTGAAGGGCTCTTTCATCCTGAGGCACCGGGTAATCAATCCGGGTAACCAGGTTGAAGGTCAGTGCCAGAGCCAGCGCTAACAGAATCAGGATGCCGGTGATGACCAGAAGCCGGTAAGTCCATCTTCTTTTCATTTCAACAATTTTTAATTTTCCCGAGAAGATGATCCAGGCCGATGATCTCGCCCGATGTCAGCACGGAGCCGATGGTGACTCCCAGTAAACCATGCAGGTTGGTGTTCTGCCCCGTAAAATAGAGTCCGGGCACTTTGGTTCGGGCCGTCAATGTGGTAAGCTCAGGCCGGGTAAAATCTTTCGCGATACCGTATAGAGAACCTTCCGGTATCCCTGTGTAATCGCGATAAGTCAGAGGTGTGGAAATGGTGATGTGATCAATGGCATGGATCAGTCCGGGAAATTGTTTACCGACCAGGTCAAGTAATCGCAGAGCCCGGTCGTTTTTGAAGTCGAGATATTCGCTGCCCCGCTTCCCGGAACCGGTATATTCCCATCTCTTCACTTCTTCAAATTTCATATAGGTCATCAGGGTCACAACATCCGCGAATTCCTGATTGTTTCCGCTGCATCCCATGGAGAGCAGGTACATTGCCGGCCATGCGTCGCCAGTCACTTCCGATTCGGTCCACACGTTCGCGTTTTTGTGGTAATACACGTTATAATTGAAATAAGGGAAAGCCCCGGGTTTCATAGTCAGAAAAAGTATGAAGGAGGAGACCGTACCGGCGAGCGATCCGATCCGTTGCCGGTACGAACGCCGTAATAACAGAGGATTCAGCATGGAAAGCGTCACGGCCGGGTGCAGGGAAGATACCAGTAACGGGGCCCGGAAGATCTCTCCGCTGACTGTTTTAACCTGGAAGTTTCCATCGTGGTAATCGATGGAGACGACCCCGCTGGAGGTGATAATTTTCGCCCCGTTCAACCGGACCTGATCGGCCAGGATGGTTGCGATCTGCCCGCTGCCCCCGACGAACCGGTACGCTCCCGAAATGAAGGAGTGGTGTATCAGGGATGAAACATGCAGTGGGGTCACGGGAGATCCGGCGTACAGGAAGTTATTCCCGGCAAGTATCGAACCCATGCTTACAGATGGGTCATGTAAGGATTTCCATTCATCGAGTCCGGTGAAAAAAAAACGCGCACTTTGAGCGGCATAGTGAATTTCCCGGTGACCGGCAGGCAATTCAAGGTTATATAAGGGGAAGGCCGAGGCAATTTCCCGGAGGATACTTACATATCGGTCCAGTCCTTTTGTGGCTTTCCTGAAAAGAGGTTCGAGGGTGGCCGAAAAATTCTCAAGACCTTGCGCGTGTTGAAATTCTTCTGTTCCGATCAGAATATGATCAAATCCGTTGGAATCAAGCCTGCTTACACGGATCCGGTCGCTGAGGCCGAAATATTTCCAGTACCGGTTTAAAACCTGTCCGGGTCCGAGTGAGCCGGCATAATGAATCCCGGTCTCGAATTCGTGGTTCTTGTATCTGAAAGTCTTTAAATTTCCTCCCGGTTCAGGTTCCTTTTCCAGGATCGTCACCTCAAAGCCTTCCCGGCTTAAGATGCAGCCATTCAGCAGGCCGCTTAATCCGGAACCAATGATGATGACTTTATTTTGTTTCATCCGGGTAGTGAAAATAATGATTGACCGGCAAAGTTATGAAAAGTCCCGTGAAGCGGATGCTTTGAACAGATTCTGCCCGGTGTTCACAGAAACAGTCATTGAGAAAATGGCTTTAAAAGCAGGTTCATATGTTCCTGATTTGTTTTTCGTTTTTTCATTTCATATATTTGAAACCCCATTAAAACAAACCGTCATGAGAAAACAAACGATTTTAACCTTCATGTTGTTGCTGGCGGGCTTCTCAGCCTTCAGCCAGCTCGAGATCAGTTCATTCAATGCCACCGGTGGCGGATATTCGACCACATTTCTGACCGATTACCAGTGTCTGGGTATCAATCCCGCCAACCTGGGATGGACCTGGGATGATCACCGGTTCAACATCGGATTTCTTGAAACGGGAATGTCGATCTATTCAGAACCACTGACTAAAAAGCAGGTACTTAACGACCTCTTCAGCAATGAAGATCATCTTACAATGGCCGAACGGCAGCAGGCTGCCAAGGATTTTACCAACAGCTTGTTGTGGGCTCAGGCAGCAATTACCTGGTTTGGATTTTCTTTTCAACATGAAAAGGCAGGCGGATTTGCCATCAGCATCAGGGACAGGGCATTATGGAACACCGTATTAAACGACAAGGCGGCCGACTTTCTGTTCCTGGGGTATAACGATCCCTATTTCGACAGTTTGTCGGTATCGACCGGCGACACCATCGGTTACAGTACGAATCCGAGGTGGGCGAATGATGTATATAACGGATCCTACTTGCATTTTCTGTGGTACCGTGAATATAATTTCGGGTATGGCAGGATCATTATCGATAAAGAAAATTTCAAATGGTATGGTGGAATCGGTATCAAGTACCTGGCAGGATACGGGAGTTATCAATACATTCAGAAGGGTACCGATCTGAAGGCATATACTGCATTAAGCCCGCTATTCGATGTGGATTACGATACGCCGACGCCATCGCAGGTTAGTGGTAACGGCCTGAAACGGGTTGGCGACGGGATCGGGTTCGATATCGGATTTACCTTCCTGATTAAGGAAAAGTTGAAAATAGCATTGGCCCTGAACGACATAGGATTTATTAACTGGAACGGAAACGTTTATAACGGGAACAACACTTCGGTCTGGAAAATTGAGACCTCGGGAATGCATAACTACAACATCTTTGAACAGGGTGAACTGATCCAGACCGACAATGCGCCCAATGATCCGAATTTATGGACCGGTGTTGAAAAAAAGAAGGTAAATCTTCCGATGCACTTCAGGGGAGGGGCCAGCTTCAGGTTTAACCCGAAAATTGAGATCGGAGGAGATCTTTATGTACCCCTCGAAAAAAATGTGCCCGGAACCTATGAAAAGATCATTGGCGGTATCGGGTGTCATTATGACCCTGCAAAATGGGTTCAATTATCCATGGGCGTGGTTTCCGGTGGGAAAGTCGGTACCAACCTGCCTTTTGGTGTCTCATTCTTCCCGGTTCGCAATGAAAATTCGACCTGGCAGCTTGGATTTGCCCTTCGCGATATGATCTCCCTGTTCAAGAAGAATGATGCCACCGTTTCGGGCGCGTTCGGTTTCATCAGGGTCAGTTTCGGCAATAAATCAGGCAAATCACAGGCTCCGCCAAAGGAGGAGACGCCGGTTGAGACTACCCGTGAGGGTTAGCAATCACTTTCTGATCAGAAACAGGTTGTTGGAGGTAAAGTGTTTGGAATCCACGACCTGGAGGTTCAAACCGAATTCCCGTACGATGGCGTCGATCCGGTTTGCGGTAGTGAAATAAAGAACCTTGTCGGCAGTAGGCGTCAGGTTAAATCCGGTACGGGTTGAAAAAAATTCTGTCAGTTTTGATCTTTCATGCCTCTTTTTAAGGTCGGCGTCGGCCTCTCTTATCAGAATTATTCCTCCCGGATTCAGATTTATCAGGCATTTTCTGAGCAGTTCATCCTGTTTTTCCGGGATCATATAATGAAGTACATCACTGAGTATAAATCCATCAGCAGGGGCAATATCAAATTCCGTAACATCGGAACAGTGGAATGAGATCCGTTCATTTTTGCTGAAGTTGTTTGACGCCACGGCGATCTTTTCCGGGTCATAATCAACGCCCGTAATGGTTCTTTCAGGACTTGTCATCATCAGCATGTAAGCGATATATCCATATCCGCAACCCAGGTCATAGATCCGGCCTTCGCGGGGCAGCAACCGGTTGTACTGTTCATAATTTCCTTCAAGCCGGAGTTTTGTTTTGGTGTACCACTCCAACACCGGACCTTTGAGTGTATAATTAAGGGCAACGGTTCGCCGGTAATAATGGGCATCACCTTCTTCAGCCCTGAATGCCTCAAAATGCCGGATAAAAAACTGCCTGAAGTTCCTTGCCCGTTCGCGGTAATCTGTTCCGAATGATGGATCATCGTACGGGACCCGTTTCAGGATCTTCATCCTCAGACTGTTCGGACGGCCCCAAAACTGACCCTTGGGAAGGAAATCGCCGGAACCGAAAACCAGTATGGGCAGGATATCGATCTGAAGTTTTTCGGCCAGGTAGAAAGCCCCCCTGTGAAACCGTTGTATCCGCTGATCACGGGAGCGATGTCCCTCCGGAAAGACCAGCAACGAAAATCCTTCCCCGACTTTCTTCCGAAGTGGTTCCACGATGTTATCAATCCCATTGTCCACATTGAAAAAGGAAGCGAGCCGCGCGATCGGCCCGAAAACCGGAGATTGCCAGACCCACCTTGTGGTGAGAATGATCATCCGGGGATGGAGCCGTAAAAATGCCGGGGTTTCGATCAGGCTTTGATGATTGGCGATAATGATGGCCGGCTTGTCAAACCTTTCACCCGGTTCATTGATCAGTTTCCGGTCGAAGGCAAAAGTAAAAGCAATATAGACTCTTGTCAATGCCGAAAAAAGGTTGTGGAATAGGCGTTCCTTCATTTTTCCGGGAACCGGGAGTAAAAACCTGATAATGGTACCGATGATCATCATCACGATGGCGATCAGCACAATGTTTCCCCAGGTGACTATGGTTTTGATAAAGATGCGGACCGTGACGGGGAACTCATTCCGGCGGCTTCGTTCAAGGATCAGCTTGTTGAAGATCCAGGGTTCGATGGTAAAGGCGATCAGCACAACCGTGATCATGCCAACCAACGAGATCAGGGCGATGGAATGCAGCGCGGGATGACGGGCCAGAAACATCGAGGCGGCGCCAAAAAGGGTTGCGCCGGATGAGAGGATCACCGAGACCCGGTAAGAAGCCATTTCGTCGCCACCATATTTCAGGGATCTTTGCAATCCTCGCATAATAAGGATGCTGTGATCAACGCCCAATCCGAAAATAAAGGATGATAGGATAATGTTGAAGATATTGAAGGTGCTCCCCGTAATCCCCATAAAACCCAGGGTGATCAACCAACTTCCGAACATCGGTAATGCAGCCATCAATCCCAGTCCCACTCTTCCGTAAGAGAGGATGAGCAATAAAGTGACGAAGATCATAGAATAGGTGACCAGCCTGTTGAAATCGCTTTTAACTCCTTCCACCATTTTCCCGGTCAGCGATTGTCGGTCGAACATCACGAAAGTCCCGTCGGGCTTCAGATTCCGGTAAACCTTTTCCCGGTCGGTTTCCTTCACCCTGAGAATGGTCGGTACAAGTACCCGGTCAGTCCCAACATTAAGCCAGTCGCCCAGAATCGTCTTGATTCCCGCATCCAGGGATGCCGGAGCAAAGGTAGTGAATCTGGAATCGATATATTCGATGAAGGGTACAAATGCATCATTACGGAAACCAGCTTTAACAGCGGCAGCGGCAATCGTTGTTTTCAGGCTGTTTTTTCGCTCTGTTGTCCAGAACGAATTCCATTTCTCGATTCGTATTTTCTGCAGGGAGTCGGAGATCAGCAGCGGTCCGGCATCTGAAATTTCCCTGATCACGGAATCTCCTGAAAGTTGCTGTATGGCAGCCTTCAGTCGGTCGTGCCTGCGCAGCGCCTCTTCTGTCGTTGCACCGGTAGCGACCATGAAAATGTTTTTCAGTTTATAATTGGTGATCCGGTCAAGGTCTGATTCGGCTTTTTTCAAAGCCGGGGTCATAAAATTCATCGAGCTCATCCGGGTTTCGAAACCGGCATGGCGGGCGAAAAAAATACTGATAACGGCAGCGATAAGAAGTCCCGCTATGAGCCATTTATTTTGATGATAGGGGTAAGCCCCCATCCGGTCGATGAAATTTTTCCCCTTTGCTTCCGGTTGCTTTAAAGGGACCAGGTGAATGAACTGGGGAAGGATCAACAAGGTAAACAGGGCTGCCCCGGCCACACTCAGCAGGGCAAACCAACCCAGGTCGCGCAGGACGGTTGAATCGAGAAACGTAAGGCAAAAAAGGGCGCCGATGGTGGTCACGGCACATATGACTATTACGTGCGCCATATCGCGGATGGTAGAACGAATATCGCCCGACTGCCGGTAGCAGTTCATAAAGTACATGGCATAATCGACGATAAGGCCCAGTATCACGGCTCCGATGCCCAGTGAAATTGCAGAGATCGTTCCCTGGAAAAGTGAGAGAAGGGCCAGCGCCAGTCCGGCGCCGAAAACGGCAGGAAGCAAACCGAGCAACCGGGTACGGAAATCCTTGAAATACCACCCGACCAGGATAAAGATCAATCCGAACGAAAGCGTCAGGGTGACCATGATGTCGGTTTTCAGTTGCCGTGCATTGGCAACCGCTATGACAGCGGAACCGAAAGCGGTTATGTTTATGGAACCGTCCTGCTCCCGGATGCCGTTCGTTATCTCCTCAAGACCATCGATAAGCCGTCCGTTTACCGAGGTTTCACTGGGCGGATTGGCAGGATTGATAAACACAAGCAGGTGTCGCCGGTCTTTCGTAAACACGCAGCCGTCGTAAAGATCGAAATTAGTTCCCGCCTGCAGGGATTTAAGTTTAACCAGCGCCAGGTTCGAAATTCCGAGCGGATCTCGCGAAACCCGCTCTTTCAATAACATGCTGGCAGGAGAGGAGAGGATCCTGAAATTGGCCGCCATCGCTTTCTCAACAGCCCGGTCCGACAACATCGAATCGATCCGGAGGTAATCGCGATCCACGAGAAAACCTGGCAGGTGCCGGAGGGCCAGTTCCATCATTGACCTGACATTTGCTTCGGATGCCCTGAATATTACTGAGCGGACCAGAGTGGAATCGAATCGATGGGTTAATGAATCCGTCAGGGCCTCTCCTGCCAGGATAAGCCGGTCAGGATCGGGCGGGGAAGCGGAATCGGTGAGGGAAAAGGCCACGATGATCTTATCCGCCTGACTGAGGTGTGAAACGACGTATCCTGTCTGATCCTGCTTATCACCGACTGAGATGGTCCCGGTAATATTCTCCTCGAACCGGATCCCTGCCGCGTACCACACCATAAGTGCCAGGGTAGCGGTAAACAACAGGTAAAACAGGATCCTCTTTTTCCTGAAGAACAGGAATATTTGAATGAGGATGTCAGACATTCTTTTTACGGAAAAGGGTAAGTAAAATATAGGTTATCGGTCCCAGCACGAGAACCAGTCCGACGCCCAGGATCAGGCTTCCGATCAGGTACTGGATCAGGTTCTCTTTGATCCACTGCAATCCGATACCGGAATCATATTCCATGGCCGATGTATTCAGTCCCAGGATCCATCCGCCGGCAATGTAGCTCAGGAAGATGATCAGCGGCAACACGGGGGGAATGCTGATGTTGGAGGCGGCGACTGCAATAAATTTGTTAAGCTTAAAAGCCTGGGCGAGGCCGAAGGCTGCCATCATCTGCCATCCCCAAATCGGCATGACACCGATGAAAAGACCCAGAGAGACGGATAAGGCAAGATTCAGGTTAGAGTCGCCGCTGTTCACAATATATTCCGTGAAGAGATCCCTGAAAGATTTTTTTCTGAGTGATTTCAGAAAAGCGAAGGGCCGTACCCACAACAACGCGACAAAAACAAGGATGGTATTGGCAATACTTACCCGTGTGAAATCGCGGACTTTCCTGAAGTGGGTCACCCGTTGCTCCCTGGGTGCGTAGTAGACCCTGACAGGAACCGACAGGATTTTCACTCCCATCCACGCCAGCCTGACGAGAATTTCTACTTCGTACTCGTACTTGCGTGAAACTACCCGAGTGATCTTTTCGAGGGATTCGAGCGGATACAAACGGTATCCGGTCTGTACGTCGGGAACATTTATACCGGTTTCGATCCGGAACCAGAAAATCGAAAATTTATGACCGAAATTACTACTCCCCGGAACCTCTTCCTGGGTCATATTCCTGGCTCCGAGAACCAACGCACCGGGATTCAGTTCAATGACCTCGAGAAACAAAGGCAGGTCATCGGCAAAGTGCTGGCCGTCGCTGTCGATGGTGATTGCATACCGGAATCCCATACTGCATGCAAGGCCAAATCCAAGCCGCAACGCCCATCCCTTGCCCCGGTTGTCAGGGACCCGGATCACCCGGATCTGCTCATAACCAGCGAGAATTGTATCGGTCTGATCGGTACAACCATCATTTACCACGATGACATCATCCAGGTATTTTAAAACCCCGTCGAGTACAGTGGCCAGAGCATGGTCGTTGTTAAAAGTCGGAATGATCACGCAACACCTGAGATCCGAAAACCGTTTCTTAATTAGTTTATTACCAGTCATTTTTAGAAGCGTGCATGATGGGTGGATCCCGGAATAAAAGATTCCTTTATGCAAAAATAACAAAATAAAATCAACAGGGGCAGATGAAGGGTCGGACCGGTTGCCTTAAAAATGCTATTTTCGCAGGCAGGTCCGGAATCTATGAAAATCCTCCTCGTCAATCCACCCCGATCCACTGAGAACGCCATCCTGAAATACGCCCCCGAAGCGGCAAAACGGTTCATTCACAAGAAGCTGATCGGTCCCCCGTTGGGATTACTAACCGTGGCCGCAGCCGTGGCGGATCACGATGTGACGGTGTTCGATATCAAGGGAGAATTCGATCTGGTTCCTGAAAATCTTTCGCTGGAGCTGTTAATCACCCGCCTGGTACGGGGATACAGACCAGAAGTAGTCGGAGTCACCACCATAACCTCAGAATTTGATGCCAGCGTTGAGATCTGCCGGATTGTGAAACGATGCGATCCCGGGATCCTGACTGTTGCCGGGGGGCTTCATGCAACGCTGTGTCCGCGCGATTTTACCGATCTTGCGATCGACATCACGATTCCCGGTCAAAGTGCCCACATCTTCCGGGAATTGATCAAGGCATTGGAGTCGGGGCGTTCGCCGGAAACGGTTCCCGGGATACTGATCAACACACCGGAGGGATTGAAGAAGACGAAAGGAACCCCGCGTCGGGTCGACCCTGCCGGTTCCGACTATCTAATGCCAGACCGCACCCATCTGAAGCGGTGGATCGATACCTACCGGGTCGGAAACAATCCCTGGCCTACAACCTATCTTTTTACTTCCCTGGGATGTCCCTATAAGTGTACCTTTTGCTCAATTTGGACCCAGTTTCGCGGAAAATACTATCAACGGACCATCGACAGCCTGATCGCCGAGCTGAAAACCCTTGATGAGTACCCGGTGGTAAGGTTTGCCGATGCCAACACCGTGGTCGACGAAGAATTCATGGTCGAATTGTTTCGCAGGATCGAAGCGGAGGGGATCCGTAAGGAGTTTGTGATGGACATCCGGGCTGATGTGGCTGCACGGCGTCCCGATATCATAAAAATCTTGGCACACGGCGGTTTGAAGGTCGTTATTTGTGGTTTTGAATCCTTCAGGGACGAGGAGTTGAAGAGATATCGCAAAGCCTCCCCGGCTTATGACAACCAGGTTGCGGTAAAGGTCTTCGAGGAAAATGGGATCAGTGTACGGGGGAATTATGTTATCCCGACCGACTACACGGAAAAAGATTTTGATGCGCTTGCCGAATATGCCGACCGGAACAGGGTGGTCTACGCGGGATATACCATACTGACTCCCATGCCCGGAACCGTGTTTTACAACCAGGTCAGGAAACAGATCGTTGATCCGGATTACCGCAAGTACAATTTTTTCAATGCCGTGATGAAAACCGCCTTACCCTATGAGGCGTTTCACGCCCGGGTGGGATCCCTGTGGCTGATTAAAAAAGGTACTGATGTAATCTGACGATGTGTTTGTTTCCTGGCGCCGGATGAGTTCAGAAAAGCATCAATTCATTACCGCTAAAATCCTGAAAAGAATAAAACCGGAGGTCACCCGCTACAAATTTCGCATTCTTTGGCAGTCCGGTAGGAAGGCCGCATTCGACAAACCTGCAACCGGGGTGCAATTTGTGTATTTTTAGCATGGTATGATGCCAGTTAAGCGGGGTGAAAAGGTTACGCACCGTTTCGGCCCGCATGGATTCCGGATCGGTCAACAGGGACTGGTCGATCAGGGAGATGACAGGATTCGCAGGTCTGACGAAGGGGATACCGGCTGTTTCTTCCAAAAATTTCCGGGCGCCGGTTTCTGCAAATGCAGCGTGATAGGGGAGGCAGACCCCGAGGAATCTGACATGTAAGGCGCCTTCGTTCCGTGCCGTATCTGCAAGGATGCGGAGGTCGGATGACCGGCCGGAGAGGGAAAATGAAAAGGGGGCATTTTCATTGATGATCCTGCACCGGAGCTTTTTTTGTTTTATAAGGTATCCGAGGTCATCCCGACTGAGCCCGATCACCGTGATCATTCCTGAACCGGGGTCCCTGCTTACCGGCGCCAGCGAATGGTAGGCACACCGGATCAGTTCAATTCCGTCGGTAAAGGTGATCGATCCGGCATCAAAGAGTGCAGCGTAAATTCCCATGCTGTAGCCTGCCGATAAGACCGGTGTGAAATTATTTGACCGGAGCGTTTCGGAAACCGCACAACTGTAAATGTAGCTTATAAATTGCGTCAGGAGTTCATCCTGTGTCAGGAATGTCCCGGTGAAGAAGTTATGCGGCAAACCGGTTAGACCTGACTTTAAAGCCATGTCGAGCAAGGTTTGAAAATGATCCCCGAAACCCGGTATGTTTTTCCCGGGAGGATCGGTCAATTCGTTTGGGAAAGCCGGAAAAACAAAGATAATCGGGGTTTCCTGCAAGATGAGGGAATTGGTTATCGTTCCAGTTCGAGTAAATGGTTCTCGTGTTCAATGATCAGCATCTGCATATCAATCAGTTGACCAATAGTGGTCACCGGGTGTTTGACGGCGTATTTTCCGATCACTTTCAGCTCAATATCCAGGTTGTATTTTTTTTTGAAGATCTCAATCAATTCGAGGAACATGAGGGAGTCGCCATCGATGTCTTTGATGATGTTGGTGCCATCATGGATCGTTTGTTTATCAACCTCGCATTCTTCTGCAAAAAAATCAATCACGATCTCCCGAACTTCAACCCGGGTCTTATCCGTTATCAAGGCCATGGTTCTAACTTTTTGTGCAAAAATACTTTTTTTTTGAATTTCAGGAAGGGTATTTCCTAAAAACGAGGGTCGCGTTGTGCCCACCGAATCCAAAGGAATTCGAAAGGGCAACACGTGCTTCAGTAACCCGGGCGATATTGGGGATATAGTCGAGATCCAGGTCGGGATCCGGCACCCGGTAATTGATGGTGGGAGGAAGGATGCCCTCCCTGAGCGCCATGACCGTGATGATGGCTTCTATCGACCCGGCTGCGCCGATCGTGTGACCGATCATCGATTTGGAAGAGGAAACGGGGATCTTACCGGCAAGGTCACCGAACACCTTTTTAATGGCAAAAGTCTCATATCGGTCGTTCAATTCGGTGGATGTTCCATGGGCATTGATATAACCCACTTCGCCTGCTTCAATTCCCGCGTTAGCAAGGGCCTCACGCATGGTATAGGCCATTCCTTCCCCGTCGGCAGCGGGCGCCATGATATTGTATCCCTCGCTGGTGGTGGCGTACCCGGCAAATTCACCATGGATCTTTGCATTACGGCCAACTGCATGAGAAAATGATTCGAGGATGATAACACCGGCTCCTTCACCGATCACGAATCCGTCGCGGTCGCGGGAAAATGGTTTGCTGGCCTGTTCGGGCAGGTCGTTGGAAGTTGAGAGCGCATACAGCGCATTAAAACCGGAGATCTCTTCCGGATTCACAATGGAATCAGCCCCTCCGCATATCACTATATCGCATTTCCCCTGGCGAATCAGATCAAAACCAAGCGCCAGTGCATAGGCGGATGAGGCACATGCCGTATTCACCGAGAAACTGGGCCCGTTAAGCCGGTATTCCATCGAAATCCAGGCAGCCATCGAGTTGGACATGTTTTTGAACACGAAATTCTGGAGGGTGGTATCCTTTTCGACACTGGAATTTCCGGTATTCACTACCCCCATGATTACAGCACACCGCCGCCGGTCGGTAGCATCAAAGTCGATAGATGCATCTTCAACCGCCATTTTCGAGGCCGTGACACACATCCTTGTAACCTGCGTCATCTGGCCTGCCTGTCTTTTTTTAATGTAATCCCTTGAAAACTCCTCGAACCCGGGAGAGACTTCAGCCGCAATCCGGGTCGCTAAAGAGGAGGCATCGAATCGTGAGATTGTATGAACCCCGCTTCTCCCTTCGACCAGGTTCTTCCAGTTACTTTCCACAGTGAATCCCAGGGATGAAATCATTCCCATCCCAGTCACCACCACTTTTTCGGCCATCCGTTGATTTATTTGATTGATTTTACCCAATTACATATCCGGGTTACCTCAGTCTGCGACGGAACATCATCAGGATTGTTTTTCTTCCATCCTTTCGGAGGCATCGAACCATCCGAGAGCTCTTCACAGATTGCCCCGGCCTTCTTTACTTTTTTCGCGGCATCATAAGTTTCCCATTTCGAAAAATTCACCTTTCCCCGGGCCATGGCGCTGCCATCATCTGAATGACAATCCATACATGATTTCTGAAAGACCGAAAAGACACTGTCGGGGATTGTTGTTGAGGGATCCGGGAAAAGCCGATCTTCAGATCCTGAAACTGTGCCGGGCTTAAATACCATCAGCGCTGCAGCAACAATAACAGGCACGATGAAAAGCATAAATGTTACCTTTTTCATGTGGAGGAATTTTCAACAAAAATAAGGAAAGAAAATTCAAATCCGATGACTATTTTACCAGATCGAAAGGTCCCTGCTCCATTCCGAAATATTCCCTGACGGCAAAATTCATATCCCCGATCGGAAGTCGGGATTGAACGGTGAAACGTTTGACCGAGGACAACCAAATCTGACGCAGGTATTCGATGATCTCTTCACCGGTTTCCGGAAGGGTCACGGAATCCCAATCGACCGGATAAACGTGGAATCCTTCTCCACTGTTCCGGCCTTTTTTCCCGGCATTTACAAGGTTGCTGAGTTCACTGATAAAGGGTTGATAATAAGCTTTATCGGAATAGCAGTTTACATAATTTCGCACCGAAATCAACATGGTATCCAAACCAACGCTGTCGCAAAAATCGAAGATGCCAAAAGTGAAAAGTTTCGTTTTTACCAGTTTATCCATCTGGAGACGGGTACAATGTCCATCCGTCACGATCCGCAGGGCTTCAACCTGAACATCGAGGCAGATTCTGTTCAGAACAAAACTGGTTCGTTCACCGAGAAGCAGATAATGCCTGCCGATCTGGTCGAGAAAATGTTCGATGACAGACTGTGTTTCTTCGCCGGCTTGATCGGCCAGGGTGACTTCGATGATGTTTTTCAGGGATACGGGATAAAAAAAGTGCAGGCCTGCCATGGTTTTCAGTCGTTCGGGGTCGGGCGAAAGTGCCGTCGGGATGAACGATGAGGAGTTGGTTGTGAGGATAGATCCGGGTTTGACAATCCGGTCGAGGGTTTTGAATAACTGTTGTTTCAGGGCCAGATCTTCAGGTACCGCCTCAATGATCAGATCGCAGTCAGCAAGGGCAGCAGGATCAACGGTAACGGTTGTTTTAATGATTCTCTGGTACGAGGGATCATCAATAATTCCCAACCTCCGGGAACGGTTTGCCCGCCTGATCATTTGTTTTTTAATCGTTGCAATATCGGCATTCGGATTGCAAAGCCAGGTAAGTGTGAACGGAAAATCCAGCAGGTACTGGCAAATGGAGCTTCCCATCTTTCCTTCACCAATGATCCCGATATGATGTATCTTTTTCATTTTATATTCACTTTCCAGGGTCCCAGGTCCTGTTGCAAAATCATCTTTCGGTAGAAATCCATATTTTTCCAGTGTTTCCGGATGTGTCGGTGGTATCCCAGCATGGACAGCAGAAACCCGAGGCCTTTATCGATGGCGACTTTTTTTTGCCGGATAAGCTTCAGGATAAACCAGAACAGGAGCCGTCGGTCGCGGTCGCGGGTAAAAACGTACTCCTTCACGGTTATCCAGGAAAGCCTCATTTTGGTTATAGCCGGGATGGCTCCCCCTTCCCGGATGAATGCGCCATTGCCGAGGAGCGCCGTTCCTTTGTCCCTGATGACCGGGTAGGAGTAAAGACGGGTCACGGTTTCCATATACTTGTCGAAGATCCCGATCTGCGACATATTCATATAGTGAAGCGTAGGAAAATGACCAACCCCCAGCTCGGTATCGCAATCGGGAATCCGCCCCTCTTTTTGATACCGCTCAAACAAAGCTGTTCCGGGAGGAGCGTTCAGCAGGTGAAGGTTTACATTGGGAAGGTGGTGTTCCAGGGTGAAAGCAAAAATGCGGTCAAATTCTTCCAGGGTGTCGTTATCGAAACCAACAACAAAACTGGCGTTTATGTGGATCCCTGCAGCATGGATTTTTCTAATGGCTTCGGCATAGATGGTTCCGCCTTTGTTATGATGCTTTTGCGCATGGTCGAGGCTGTCGGGATTGAGCGATTCAAATCCGATCAGAATGTTGAAACACCCTGCTTCAGCCATCAGCCGAAGGAGTTCTTCATCGGTGGCAACATCGAGGCTGCACATGCATCCCCAGGAGATTTTCAGCGGGATGATGGCTTTCATCAACTCCTTCGCATACCGTTTGTTGATGGTCAGGTTGTCGTCGACAAAGAAAAAATACCTGGACGGGGCTGCTTTGATTTCCTCAACTACGTTACTGATTTCACGATAGCGCATCTTTCTTCCGAAGATCTTTGAGACAAGGCAGAAATCACAGTTGAACGGGCACCCCCGGGAAACCTGGATGGCGACCTGGAAAATGCGTTTCATGTTTACCAGATCCCATCGAGGTGCTTTTTGAACCTTGTAGTCGGTGAAACCGGGAGCATCATAGATTTGTCTCATGGCCCCCGATTCAAAATCGCGCAGGCATTCTTCCCATTTTCCCTCGGCCTCACCGACTACAACACTGTCGCCATGTTTCAGCATTTCGGCGGTGTTATAGGAAGCATAGGGCCCGCCAAAAACGACTTTTGATCCAAGTAACCGGAAACGGTCTCCGAGTTCGGATGCCCTGACAGCCGTAGCGGCAAGGGTGGTTATTCCCACGATATCGGGTTTGATATTCCGCGGCAGATCCTCTAACTCCTCATCATAAATGTGGATCTCATAGTGAGCCGGAGTCAGCGCCGCCACGGTGGGAAGCGCCAAAGGGATCATCAGCCGCCGTTTTCCAAACATCCGGGCAAGTTCGCTGTGCGCCGGGTAGTTGATAAACCGCTGCCGGGGAGAAATGAGGAATAGGGTGTATTTTTTGGAGGAATTCAAAATTCAAATGTCAAAATGCAAAATTAGGCAATAGGCATTGGGATTTGGGGATTAGGGGAAAAGAATCAATTAAAAATTCAGATCAGGCAATAGGCATTGACCATTTTTGGGAAAAAAGCTCAAAGTTCAAAGTTCAAAGCTCAAAGCTCAAAGTTCAAAATTCTCACATTAGCACATACTCAAATCGTTTTCCGTTTTCAATTTTCAATTTTCCATTTTCCATTGTCAATTATCCATTGTCAATTATCCATTGTCAATTATCCATTGTCAATTATCAATCAGTCAATCAGTCAATAATGAAATAAAGTATTACCGTTGTTTCAGAATATATCCCGCCTGCATAAATTTACTGACTTCGGTGACAAAACTCAGGATGATATCACCGGGAATAAGATGCTCCTCCTTCCTTATCTTATCGAGGCACAGAAGCGCCATCGGAGGGCCGATATAGCCCATGGTCTGCATTTTGGTGTAGAGGGTCTCGCGGTCAATGCCAAGCGCTTCACACTCATCCATGACCAGTCCGGAGATGTGTTTCGAAGGAAAATTGACCTGAAAAAAGCGGATCTTTTTCAGATCAATGGGGTGCCTTGTAAGCATTCTCCGAAGCCCTTTAACGAACACCGATCCATCGGGGTCATGAAAATTTGCCCGCAATTCTTCCTGGAAAAGTTGTGACAGATGGTGGTACCCCGATTCAAACTCTTTCTTAGGATTCATAAAGTAAGCAGGCCTTTTATTGCCCATGGCAGAGGGTTTTTTACCTCCGACGGATTCGATGTATGTATCCTCGACGACCAACCCCCTGTAATCCGGTGGCACCGCTTGAAGCACCAGCGCGGCAGCCCCGTCGCTCAGGAAATAACGGAGAAACAACGATTCCCTGGTAATAAGCGGCTGATTATAGTAATCGGCTACCAGTTCTGAAGAGGAGATGTTGGCGGAGATCACCAGTGCAGTCTTGTACCTGCCGTTCCGGATCATGTCGCATCCCAGCATCAGAGCTTTGTAAGCTGAGGTACAGTTTGCATGTACGGAGATCTCGGCACAGTGTTCAATACCGAGCGCCTCCTGGATCCGGACACTTGCAGTTGGCATCTGATCCTGGTGCGGACTGCCATAGGCAATAAAATCAATATCACCGGGAGCAATACAGGCGTCCTCAAGGGCTTTCCGTGCCGCTTTGACCGCCATGGTCACATTGTCGTCGGTGAACTGCCGTGTAACCGGATCTACTGCAAAATGATAGAACCCGACTTCAACAAGTTCCTGCATCAATGGCCTGATGCGGTTGAACCAACGAATAACCCTTGGCGGTGCGGCAGTGAGTTCCCCGAGATAGCGATCGACCTGATCAGGTTGAACAGGAGGCCCCGGCAGATAGGAACCGCTGCCGGTAATGGCTGCAAGACATCCTTCAGATCGGTTTACGCTGGTCATTTGTCGTTTGTTTTAAGATCATTACAATTCCTGGTGATCACCCCGTTTGATGCTTTGATCCTTCTGTAATTACTAAGCGTCAGTTCCCTCAATTCGCGGTCGTAGACCCCGGGAAGATGAAGGATCAAATCATGGCAGGCGTTGAGAACTTCTGAGCGGGGTACGGTCAGGTCGACCAAACCCATCTCCAGCGCGTCGGGAGCCGGAAATGTACAGCCTCTCAAAACATATTCCACGGCTCTTGATTTGCCGGCCAGTTGGGCAAACCGTTGAATGCCTCCCAAACCGGGCATCAATCCGAAAGTCGATTCTGGCAGGCCCAATACTGCATCATGGCTGCAAATCCTGAAATCACAGAAGAGGGACAGCTCAAACCCGGATCCGATACAGACACCTGAGATCGCGGCAATTACAGGCAGGTTAAACTGTTCCAGAGCCAGAAAGGAGCAGTAATTTTCCGAAAGAAACAGTGGAACTGAACATGTTGCATCTTCTCCGGGTACAATCTGTTGCACCCGATCTATTTCGGATAACAGGGAATCGAGGTCCGAACCGGAGGAGAAGTGTCTCCCTGCCCCGTGAATGATGACTGCCTTCAGTCCGTCGAATCTGTCAGGATCGCCGATCCACTCTTTGAATTCATCAAAAAACCGGAACGACATCGTGTTGGAGGGCGGCATGTTCAGGATCAGATTGCCGATGCCGTCACTCCGGGTCCAGGAGAGGGTGTTATGGGATTGGAAATTCGTCACGAACGTTCCTCGGTTTTCCGGCGGAGCAGTTCCGCTGCCGCCAGTGAACAAAAACTCCGGATCTCTTCGGCATATGCATCCGCGGGAGTGAGTTTGCCAACGTTGTTGAGGGTTCTCATTACAGCTTTGATGACCCTTAGCGATCTTCCGGATGTCATCTTCATCATCAGTTTCAAACCTTCTTCCCGTGCTGCATTGGCCGGCGCCAGACGGTCGACAATCCCCAGCTTCAATGCTTCCTCGGCGTTAACCATATCGCCTCCTAAAATCAGGGTCAGGGCGCTGATTTTTGTAATAAGCGCGTCGGTTCTTTTAATTCCGCCAAGACCGGGAATCAGGTTGTGGTTGACCTCGGGGAAGGCAAAAAGTGCATTCGCCGCGGCAATTCTGATGTGGCATGCCAATGCGATCTCAAGGCCGCCGCCAAAACAAATCCCATTAATGGCAGCGATCACGGGAATATCGAGGTTCTCAATCATCGAGAGCGTGTGTGCTCCCCGATCCATTCGGTAATGAAGATTGCCCGGATCCTCACCCTGGGAATAGAGCTTCGGCAGGTCAGCGCCTGCGCTGAAGTTACGACCCGCTCCGTGAATGATCAATCCCTTCGGCTCATCCCGCTCAAGGATAGCCGACAATGTTTCCGGATCCAGAAAGTCGGGAGCCGGTAACAGATTCCCGGGAGAACCGCAAAGGGTAAATACACCAATACGGTCGGTCAGCTCGTAACGGAGGTTTTCTGATACCATCATACGCTCCTGGGGTTTATTGCATCGAGTATTGCTGTGGGAATATCCCGTGGCACACGGTCCCCGTCAATAAAAATCAGTTTAGTCTGTGCCCTGGCAGCCTGCAACCCGGTTGTGCAGTTCAATAATTTTTGCTGAAAGACCAGGTAAGGACCTTCATGACGGCATTGAGAATCTACCTTAAGTTCATCGAAAATTCTTACCTCACGTTGATATCGCACGTGAATGTCGGTGACGACGGCAACGACCCCCAGCTTTTCAAGAAGTTCCAACAAACCGAGCGCTCTGAAGAACTCCCATCTGGCATGTTCAAAATAGTTCAGGTAGACGGCATTGTTGATATGGCCGTACGAGTCGAGTTCATATCCTCTGGCTGTAAAAGTCAGGGAAATCGTCAGGGGATTCATGGGGTTGGAGAAAAATGTCCTTTGAATTTAAGAAAGATGACGGGGCCGGCCATTATCGTTGCATTCACGTCCACCTCAAGGGTTTCCGTTCTGCGGATCCGAAGGTCTGCCTCCAATTCGGGATCTTTTCCCGGATCGATCATCCTGAGAAATTTGATCTGGTCGGCAGCGGTGAGGCGGAGCGGAACCTGAAGTTGTTCTTCCAGAAGTTCATGAATCATCCGGATCTGGCATACCCCTGGTACTACCGGATTTCCGGGGAAGTGCCCTTTATAGATCGGATGTTCTGAATTAAGGGTCAGGATGAATTTCAACACGGGATCAGTTGCAGCGGCATCCGTTTTTTCAGCGGGGCGAAGGGAAAAAAAACTGTTTTTGAGCATAACCAGTGTTCTCAGAGAAAGAGGCAAAATTACAGAAAAATAGTGTGTTTTTTTTTGTTCAGGTATTCATTGGAAACTTTTTGTACTTTTAACAGAAGAATGCATAACAGAAAAATCTACACATGGTAAGCGAGAGGTTAAAAGAGAAACCGAGGATTCTTTTTGCAGAGGATGTGATGATCCATCACAGGATGGCCGTGGAAATTCTGCATTCCGAGCACCTGGAATTTGAAGCATTGCTGGTCGGTACCCGCGAGGATTTTATCCATGCACTCGATGAGTTTCATCCCGATCTGGTGATCACGGATTACCAGATGCCCGGATTCAATGGCATGGATGTCATTCATTTGACGATGAACCACGATCCTGCCTTGCCCGTTATCGTACTCACGGGATCGATCAGTGAAGAGGTTGCCGTGGAGTGTATGCGGCAGGGCGCCATCAACTATGTTCTCAAGGAAAACCTGATAAGGCTGCCCTTTGCCGTTAATGAAGCCGTTGAGAAAAAGGTTGCGCTTATTGAGAAAACCAAGGCTTTACAGGCATTGACGGAAAGTGAGTCAAAGCTTCAGATCATAACCAATGCCGCGGGCGATGCCATTGTGATGATGGACGACCGGGGCCGGATTTCTTTTTGGAATCCGGCTGCTGAAAGGATTTTCGGTTACCACGAAGCGGAAGTAATCGGAAAGGACCTGCATGCCTTGATCTCTCCGCCGGAATTTTATCAGGACTTTTCGGAGCGCTTCAGGAACTTCCGGGAAACCGGAATAGGCAATGCCATCGGTCAGCCACGCGAACTTGAGGCCGTTAACAAGGAGGGGAAACGCTTTTTTATCTCCCTGAATCTTTCGGCTGTGAAGATCAAAGAAATGTGGCATGCAGTAGGGATTATTTCTGATATCACGGTCCGGCGCAAGGCGGCTCAGGAACTTCTGGCGGCCAAGCAGCGGGCCGAAGCGAGCGACAGGCTCAAAACGGCATTTATCAATAATATCTCCCATGAGGTGCGGACCCCGCTGAACGGGATTCTCGGATTTGCCGATCTGGTAACCCAGTCCGACTTACCCGAACAGGAAAAGAGAAGCTACTACTCCATGATCAAATCGAGTAGTAAGCGGCTTCTCGACACCATGACCAGCTACATGGATATCTCCATGATCGTGACCGGAAACATGCAGATCCAGGAAAAGATCTTTGATCTGAATCAGTTAATGAAATCGGTTTATGAACAGTACCGGCCGTCGTGTGAAATTAAAAACCTCCTCTTTACCCTTAAAGTCCCCGAACCCGGAACGCCCTTCCTGATTGATTCCGATCCGGCATTCCTCACAAAAATACTTTCACATTTGCTCGAAAATGCGTTGAAGTTCACATTCAGCGGCTCAGTTACCATGGGATATGCCAAAACCCGGTCGGCGCTCAATTTTTTTATAACAGATACCGGCATTGGCATCAGCACGGAAATTCAACCCCGGATTTTCGATTCGTTCATGCAGGAAGAACATTCACAGACACGTGGCTTCGACGGGAGCGGACTGGGTTTATCCATTGTACAGGGTTTGGTCAATCTTTTAGGGGGAGAGGTTGTGCTGAAATCAGAAAAAGGTAAGGGATCGACGTTCTTTTTCACCATACCCTATAAGGTCCCGCGGGAAGCCAGGCAACCGGAGCAAAAACCTGAACCGGTTGCGAAACCCACCCGGAAGACGGTTATCCTGATTGCTGAGGATGATGAACCCAATTATTTATTTTTGAAAACCTTACTACAACGAAGGGGATTTGAAATCCTTTGGGCACCCAACGGCAGGGAGGCTGTTAAGATCAGTACGGAACGCGACGATATTAGTTTGATCCTGATGGATATCAAGATGCCTGAAATGGATGGACTATCTGCAACAAAGCTGATCAAGTCAAAAAAACCGGCTATCAGTATTATTGCCGTTACAGCCTTCGCCATGAGCGGTGATGAGCAAAAAGCCCTCGATGCGGGTTGCGACGATTATTTACCCAAACCCATCGTGGAAGAATTCCTTCTCAGCAAGATCAGGAAATGTATTCCGGGGTGATTTTGTTACTCCTTGAATGCGAGAAGCGCCATTGATTTTTCATTCAGTTCGCCGAAGGAGATAGATAGGCTTTCAATTGCCGCGGAGACCTCTTTTGACATCTCCGTCGTTTTGTTGAATTCTTCTCCGGCGGTTTGAATGTTGCCAATGATTTTATCGAAGAGGTTTTCAATTTCGGCAAGGTAAGGTCTGATTTTATTCGACTCTTTATTGGAATCATAAGCCAGACGTTTTACTTCAGATGCCACGATGCCGAATCCCTTTCCCGTCTGGCCGGCTTTTGCGGCTTCGATGGCCGCATTGACCGAAAGTACCTTTGTTTGCTGGGAAATTTCGTTCAGGGTCTCGGCAATGGTATCGAAATCCTGGATCAGGTTCGCGTTCTCACGGATCAGGCGGTTCAAACCTGAAAACTCCTTGTTCAACGATTCTGACATGGTACACAGCCGCGAGGAGATAGCTCTGATGGTATCGGCGCTGGTGGCAAGATCGTTCACGGTTCCCGTTAGCGTTTCGGCCGTATTAAGGATGAGCGACCGTGTGAAATAGTGACAATTCTCGGGTTTGTTCAACCCGTTGTATATGGCCACCGCCATCTGTTCACAACTGCCATAACCGCATGAAGAACAATTGTAATGATCCGTATCGGAAAACTTGTTCATCCGTTTATAGATGGTCTCAAATTCGAGGGGCCCCGGGGTGCGGATGGTAAAATTGTCATGGTGGTTTACATAATCCCTGTTGTAAAGGTTTTTATCGAAAAACCTGTCCAATACCCGGTTAAGACGGCGTCTTCCCTGATATTTTCTTACCGGGTTTCCCGTACCGTATTGTTGCTGAACTTCGCGGTTACGCTTTTCAACATAATACTCGATCAGGTCGGGCGATTCATCCCGGTTCAGCGTGCCAGGCCCCCCGTTGCATCCCATCTCGCAGTTCAGGCAGTCGATCAGAAAGGGTGCAAATCCTTTGTCGATCATCTCGGGTAATTTTTTCAGATAACCATATACCACGGAGGGTCCCTCAATTTTCCGGGTGACGTTGATCAGATCCGGGTGGTCGCGCAAAGCAGTCCGGAGCAACCCGCCGGGAGTCGAAAATAACACGGCCCTCTCGGCAGGAGGATTATCAAATTCAACTTCGGGGTAATCAGCAAGCGAAATTTTATGAGCCTGTAAATAGGAATACAGGGTTTTGATGGTAACGGTGTAGTCGCCGAGCTTCAACTCATCGAACTCCCGGCGCTTGGCGGCACAGGGTGCAATGAATACGAATTTATGACCTTGATAGTCGTGGTAAAATTCACGAACCATTTTAATGGTGTGCATCACCGGACTGTCGGCAGGCGCCAGGTAAGGGATCAGTTCGGGCTGATAAAGTTCAATGTAGGTGACGATGGCCGGACAGGGTTGCGAAATAATGGTTTTAGGGTTGTGTTTGCCGGCATACTCTAAATAGGATTTGATGGTCAGTTCGGCACCGAAACTCACATCAAACACAGCCTTTATCCCGATTTTTTTTAAAAATCCGTTCAACCGGAGGTATTGATCCCGGAAATTAGAGGCAGCCGAAGGAGCCACGACCGCAACCATGGGTACTCCCTGATCCAGATCATGAAAAAAAGCATCCAGATCGTCCAGGTATTTCCGGGCATCATGGGTGCAGGCATCAATACAACTTCCGCAGGCAATGCACAGATCGGCGTTAACAGAGACATGATTTTTGCTTCCGTCGTTGCAAAACTTTACCGGACATACCGTTATACAGGCATGACAGTTGACACATTTATCCTGATCAACCTCAATTACGGGAACAAGTCGGGTTTGCATATTTTCAAAATATAGGCAAAGTTAACAGCATTGGCTTTACAATATCAATTTTTCACTACCTTTATCGTAAAATTAATACTGCCGAATGCAAAACAACGAAATCTTTTGTTTCCGGATTGAACACCAGCGGTATGCATTCCCGCTGGCAAGCGTGGACAGGGTTTTACAGGCTACTTCAGTGATCAGGATCCCGAATTCACCTTCGCTGATCCATGGCGTGGTCGATTATTTCGGAACCCTCATACCGGTCCTCAATTTCAGGAAGAGGCTTGGCTTACCGGATCGACCAATCGGTATTGATGATTATTTTATTGTGGTTGATACCCCGAAAAGAAAACTGGCTGTCGTAATCGATGATGTGGACGATGTGATCGTTCCGGATGATGCCGACCTCATTCCTGCATCGAATATGGATTCGTCGCTGGAGCCGCGGTCTATTTGCCGGCTTGACGGTGATATGGTCCTGATATACGATTTGGAGCGTTTTTTAACAGGTGCGGATGATATTGCCCTTCAGGAAGCGCTGAAAAAAGTGACCACGGCAAAAAAGAGAATATGATCTCCCGGCAACTTTTACAGGAAGTCAGTTCAAAAGTTGCTGACCTTTTAGGTTGGGATCTCTACCATCACCGGTTGTCCGACCTGAAGCGCGGGCTTACAGCCACGGCCGCGGAACTCGGCATCAAGGCCACTCCGGCAGAAATTGAGATCTGGATCAGAAATACCCGCTGGCCGCAACGCGAACTGGATATCTTATCTTCGCATCTCACCGTGGGCGAAACCTACTTTTTCAGAGAAAAAGCCAGCTTGAACGCGTTTCAGCAACAAATTATTCCTGAAATTATAAACCGGAGCAATGGCCATGATCCCTGCCTGAGAATATGGAGTGCAGGCTGCTGTAGCGGCGAAGAACCCTATACCCTTGCAATCCTATTGAATGAAGCATTTCCGGCGTTACAAATCCGGAAAATGCACCTGTTGGGAACCGATGTTAATCAATCGTTCCTTGAGAAAGCAAGAGCAGGGAAATTTTCGCGCTGGTCGTTCCGTGAAACTCCGCAGTTAATTCAACAAAAATACTTTTCTGAGAAGGAGGGGGTCTGGACCCTTGATCCACGGATCAGAAAAATGGTTGTGTTCAGCGCACTGAACCTGGCAGAAGACCTGTACCCATCGGCTGCCACCGCCACCCAAAATATGGATGTCATATTCTGCCGGAACGTCCTGATGTATTTTACCCCCGATCAGATCCGGCTCGTGGTCCGACGTTTTTATAACTCCCTGACCGAATCGGGATGGCTGATCACCAGTGCAGTTGAATTGAATGATCAGTATTTTGGCGATTTTGAGACCGTCAAGATTGGATCCTGCATGCTCTACAGGAAGAATAACGTGAAACCAAAGAAAGCGGATATTGCAGGAGAAATCAAAAGCCCCGTGCAACCTTACCTGGTTAGCCCCCGTAAAAAAAAATCCGGCCATGTCCCTGTTCAGTCAGGCCAACCGGTTATCAGCAGCGTACTTCCTGTTGAGAAGCCCAAACCGGTTTCAGAAAAAGCCGGTGAACTATTCGGGGAGGGCAGGTACGATGAATGCATCGCTTTATGCAGTGCTGAACTGAGCCAATCGCCCGGCAATCCCGATCTCATGTTGTGGGTCGTACGTTCGATGGCAAATCTTGGAAAACTTGACCAGGCTCATGAATGGGCGGAAAAATTAAGGTCCAGTCCGGATGTGAAAACCGATCACCTCTATTTGTATGCACACATTCTTTTGGAAAAAAACGAATTCAGTGAAGCTGTTATAAACCTGAAAAGAGGATTATTTTTGAACCCGCATCACCTGATGTCCCATTTCTTGCTGGTAAATATTTATTCCCGGATGGATAACAAGACTGCGCGAATGAAACATTACCGTAATGTAACAGATTTATTGTCATCCTATGAAGCGGATGAGGTAGTGCCGGATTCGGGCGGGCTGACAGCAGGCAGGCTTGAAACAATTTTAAAATCCTTTAAGTAAAACGGTAATGACCAGAGATCCTTTGGAATTATTGCAGAAACGCGCCCTCATGATTTCACGACGACAATCAGATCCTGAAGGAGACTCCCGGACCATCATGGTAGTAGAGTTTTTACTCACGCCGGAACAGTACGCGGTCGATACGTCCTTTGTAACTGAGGTGCTGCCCCTGCGGAACCTGACATTGATTCCGGGAACCCCGCCTTATGTCGTTGGTATTATGAACGTGCGGGGAAAAATTATTTCGATCGTTAATCTGAAATCGTTCTTCAACCTGGCCCAGAAAGGATTATCATCCCAGAACAGGGTAATTGTGCTCCGGCATCAGGAGATGGAATTCGGGATCGTTACCGATTGTATATCTGCCACCCGCCGCATCGACACTGAAACGCTGAGCAAGCCGCCGGCATCCCGGCAGGATCCCGGATCCGACTATATCCGGGGGATTACCGCGGAGGGTTTGATATTGTTGAACGCAGAAGCGCTCCTGAGTTCGAAGGCAATTGTAGTAAACCAGAAATAGATAGTAACACGGAGGAAAAAATATGAAATCATCCATCAGAATCTCATCCCGACTCAAACTTTTAACAGGCTTTATCCTGATCCTGGTATCGATCATTGCCATCCAGGTGATCAACTTTATCGGAGTCGGAAAGATAAAAAGATCCCAAAACGACCTGATCGCGGCTTTTCAGACTTCGCAATCGATGTTGAGCCTTAGGAACGAGGAAAACAGGATCAGGGTTTTGACGCTGGAAATGATCCTTACCCATGATCAGGAAGAGCGTGATGCCCATATCATGGATATCAGAAGGAGGATCGGGGAAGTGGAGGAAACTATAACTAAAATTGAAAAGAACATTGCCAATAATCCTGAAAATCTCGAAAAATTCAGTGAAATAAAGGAACTCCTGAAAACCTTCCGGGCGAACCGCGAAAGACAACTAATTATGATCAATCAGGGTAAAAAAGACGAGGCACTCGATTTTGCGCTGACCGTCCAGAATCCGTTATATGAATCCCTTCAGTCAAAAATGGGTGATATGGAGCGGATTCTTGAGAATAGCACCAAAGAAGTCCTTGCAGAAAATGACGCGCTTAACACCCGGATCGCGGCATCCCTGGGAATCCTGGGCAGTTTGATCATAGTGATTTCCCTGTTGTTCATCATCTGGACATTTCGTTTACTGCACAATTTGTCACGCGAGATCAAAGCGGGCGTTAACATTCTTGGTACCTCTGCAGCAGAAATCCTTACCACGGTCAATGAGGTATCGACCGGGGCCACCGAAACAGCGACCGCGGTTTCAGAAACGACAACCACCATCGAAGAGATCCGGCAAACCGCCTTACTTGCCACCCAGAGAGCTCAAATGGTGCTCGATAGTTCGCGGAAGGCATCTGAAGCCGCCGACAACGGCAAAGAATCGGTTCAACAAACCATTGAAGGAATGGATCGCATCAATCAGCAAATGAATCTTATAGCTGATAGCGTTGTTAAACTGTCAGAGCAAAACCGGTCGATCGGTGAAATTACGGCTTCGGTTAACGACATTGCCGACCAGTCGAATCTCCTGGCCGTCAATGCGGCCATTGAAGCGGCAAAAGCTGGTGAGCAGGGCAGGGGATTCGCGGTGGTGGCCCAGGAGATCCGGAGTCTGGCAGAACAGTCAAAACAAGCGACAAGTCAGGTAAAAGAGATCCTTACGGAGATACAGAAAGCGGTCAATCTTGCCGTCATGGCCACCGAACAGGGTTCCAAGGCAGTTGACCACGGGAACAAACTGGCCAGGCAAAGCGGAGAGATGATCGATATCCTCGCGGAAAGCGTGAACGATGCGGTTCAGTCGGTCATCCAGATCAGCACCTCCAGTCAGCAACAAATGGCAGGTATGGATCAGATCGTTCCTGCCATGGAGAACATCAAGCAGGCCAGCGAACAGAATGTGGTGGGTACCCGGCAGACCCAGAATGCGGCACAGACCCTCAACGAATTGGGTCAGAATCTGAAAAAGATCATCTTAAAATATAACGTCTGATCGCTGCTATGGATAAAGAACAGGAAGCGTTTCTTCTCGAGTTGCTTAATGATTTTAAGGTTGAAGCTTTGGAACATCATCAGGCCATTGTGAATGGGCTGATTGAACTGGAGAAAAATCCTCCCTCTGACAATTATAAACAACTTGTTGAGACCACATTCAGGGAAGTGCACAGTCTGAAAGGCGCCGCAAGGGCCGTGAATCAGAGCGAGATCGGGCGCTTCTGCCAGTCCATCGAAGGGGTTTTCCACAGCCTGAAACAGGAATCCGGCCAACTTGCACCCGAACATTTCGACGCACTGTACCTGTCGGCCGATCTTTTGGGGGCCATGCTCAAAGAGATCGACCTGCAGAACAAAAGCGTCAGTGCTTCAGCGCTTGCCCAATGTATGAAGCGCCTCGATACCATGATGCTTGGGAAATCGTTGGTGCCACCGATGGAGATACCCAAGCCCCCTCCATTTATACCGGGCCAGCTATCCCGGGAAGCGCTTGACAAGCAGCAACCGGTGCACGCGGAGCAAACTGACCTTCAAGCCGGGGCCCCGGATCCTGTAACCGGGCAAAAGATTGGTGCATCAGGTAAAGACAGCTCGAAGGATACCGTCCGGATTACAACAGCTAAATTGCAGACCCTGCTGCGGGAAGCCGAGGAGTTTATCTCGGTTAAGACTTCGCTCGGGTATTATATCCGGGAAATTGAAAAAAAACAGAACAAAGAATTTTACCCGCTGATTCGCGAAATGGATCAGTTTAACCATTCCCTTTCGAGAATGGTTGATGATCTTTTAATCGATATTAAAAAGACGCTTCTCAATCCTTTTTCCACACTTCTCGATGTTGTACCCAGGATTGTCAGGGATTTGGGCAAGGAATACAAGAAAGAGATCAACCTGACGATCAGAGGGGGAGATATTGAAATCGACCGGCGCATCCTCGAAGAACTTAAGGATCCGCTGATCCATCTGATACGGAATTGCATCGATCATGGCCTCGAAACGCCTCATGTACGGAAGAATGCAGGAAAAGATCCGAACGGGTTGCTCGATATCTCCGTAAAACATGATTCGGGTAGCATGGTTGTAATAACCGTTCGGGATGACGGAGCCGGAATTGACCGGGAGAAGCTACTTCATACAGCGATCCGGAATGGCCTGGTTACTCAGGAGGCTTCCGGAAGGATGTCGGATAACGAGGTCCTTGGATTGATCTTCCGATCCGGGGTATCGACCAGTCCGTTTATTACCGACATATCCGGAAGAGGGCTTGGGATGGCCATTGTCGCTGATAAGATTTCAGACCTGGGCGGTGATGTAACAGTTTCGTCAACACCTGGCAAGGGTACTTCTTTTGTAATAACCCTTCCGGTGACCATCTCCAATTTCCGTGGAATCCTGGTACAGATCGAAGATCAGTCCTTTATTGTTCCGACGATTTCCGTTGAGCGGGCCATCCGGTTAACCAAAAAGGAAATCCGTACCGTGGAGTCAAGGAATATCATCCTTTTACAAGGCGAGAGTGTTCCACTGGTCCGGTTAGGTGACGTCCTTGCCATTCCTTCACGTGGCCAGAGAACAAAAGAAGACAAGCCATTTCCTGTCCTGATTTTGAATCATGCAAAAAAACGGGTGGCGTTCATGGTTGATCAGGTAAATGGTGAACAGGAGGGGATGGTCAAGGATATGGGACCGCAGTTGATCCATATCCGCAACATTACCGGCGTGACCATCGTGGGCGGAGGTCAGGTGATCCCCATTCTGAATGTTCCCGAATTAATCGAATCATCGGCGGGTCTCTCATACTCCGAAGAGGCCTCCGTTGTAGCCGAAGAACCTGAAATCGCTTCGGAACAACAAAAGTATATCCTTATAGCGGAGGATTCCATTACACTACGTTCCCTTTTGCGAAACATACTCGAATCATCGGGCTATAAGGTTCGTACTGCTGTCGACGGATTGGAGGCCTTTCAGTTTTTACAGAATGAGACCTTCGACCTGGTCGTCTCTGATGTGGAGATGCCAAGGCTGAGTGGTTTTGACCTGACGCTTAGGATACGGGGTGATAAAATACTTGCAGAAACTCCTGTAATTCTGGTTACTGCGCTTGATTCGCCGGTCGACCGGCAACGGGGTATGGAGTGTGGGGCCAATGCCTATATCGTCAAAGGTAGTTTTGAACAAAGCAACCTCCTGGAAACCATTCAACGTTTGATCTGAAAACCATGCCTGGAAAAGAAAAGATCAGGGTATTGATCGTTGAGGATTCCCGCGTCAATCAGGAACTCCTGAAGGGATTACTGGCTGTTGACCCGGTTTTTGAGGTTGTGGGTGTCGTGGCCAACGGCAGGGATGCCGTCGACTTTGTTTCCCGCATCAGGCCGGATATAATCAGCATGGACATTTTTATGCCGGTAATGGATGGCCTGGAGGCCACCCGGCTGATCATGCAGTGCACACCGGTACCGATCGTGATTGTCAGCAGCCTTTACAACCCTTCTGAAGCTCGCCTTTCCTTCAGCATCCTCGAAGCAGGCGCCTTGACGATCCTGCCGAGGCCGAATGGTCCGGGACACCCCCTGTACCATCAGACAGCCCGGGATTACAGGCATACCCTTCGGGTCATGTCAAAAGTAGCAGTTAAGGCACTTCCGCGGTTTTCATCTCCCCCGGGCATCCGGGGAACCGCCAATGGAAAAGAGCTTACCGGAAAAAAGACAGGGTCGGCACTCCCGGCGAATGATCCGAAATCATCAATGCCCGGTAATAAGGCCGATTCGTACCAGATCATCGCGATCGGAGCTTCAGCAGGCGGACCGCAGGTGATCCAGCCGATCCTTAAGAACCTGGACTCCAACCTGCCGGTTCCGGTCATGATCGTTCAACACATCGATCAGAATTTCGCGGAGGGTTATGTCGAATGGCTCAATGAAACCTCTTCACTCAGGGTAAATACCGCATGTAACGGAATGCCTCTTTTGCCGGGTCAGGTGTACATTCCCCCGGGCGATCATCACCTGGGACTTCTGGGACGGGGAATTGCCGCGGTGAAAAGGACCCCGGAGGAGAAGGGGTTGAGGCCGGCGGTCGGTGTACTTTTCAGGGATGTGTTAAGGTTTTACGGAAAGAATTCCGTGGCGATCCTGCTCACGGGAATGGGAACCGATGGAGCGCCCGAAATGAAACTGATGCGCGACGCAGGCGCATACACGATCGCTCAGGATGCCGAGAGTTCACTGGTACACGGAATGCCCGGGGAAGCCATCAGACTCAACGGGGCATGCCGCATTTTAAACCCATCGGATATTGTTAAAGAAATACATTGGTTAATTAAATAATAAATCTGAAATTATGATCACGTCGTATCAGCTTACACTGGGAAAAGGTTATGTTATGGCCGTTGAGGATTCTCTTGTTCAGGCAAAGAAATTAAGACACTTCCTCGATGAAAAAAATATCAACAACGCGTTCTTCACAAACGGCAAAGATGCGCTGGATGCCGCACATGACCGCCCTCCGCTGTTGATCATCAGCGATATCGTCATGCCCGGGATGGATGGATATGAGTTTTGTTCCCAAATCAAGGCCGATCCCGTTCTGAAAGATATCCCGGTGATTTTGCTGACCTCGCTGCGGGATCCGCTGGATATCATTAAAGGATTGCAGGCAGGAGCCGACAACTTCATCACCAAACCTTATGAGGAGGAGTATTTGTTGTCGCGAATCCATTACCTGTTGGCTAACCGCGATATGAAACGATCCGGTGGAGCAGATATGATGATCGAAATCATGTTCAGGGAAAACAAGTACCAGATAAACTCAGAGAAGAAGCAAATCCTTGATTTGTTGCTCTCGGTGTATGAAGCGGCCGTACAGCGAAATGACCAGTTGATATCGACCCAGATTGAGCTTGAAACATCCAATGAGAACCTGGTTCGTGCAAATCAGGAGCTTGAGGCATTTTCCTATACCGTTTCGCACGATTTGCGATCCCCGTTGAATGTGGTCAGTGGTTATGTGCAGATCCTCCAGAACGATTATGAATCAGTATTGGATGTGGAAGCCCGGGAGTTCCTCGACCGGATCTTACAGGCGGCCTTTTCCATGGCCCGGCTGATCGACGACCTGCTTCAATTCTCCAGGTCGGGAAGACTTGAAATCAAGACCGAGCCGGTCGACATGACCCTTCTGGCCAATGAGGTAATGAATGAAATAAAGCTCCGCGATACTTCACGGATTATAACCCTGTATATTCAGGATGGCATGCAGGTAACCGCCGACCGTGCGCTGATGCGCATAGTACTCGATAACCTTCTTGGAAATGCCTGGAAATACACCGGAAAAATCACCAATCCGATAATTTCGTTTGGTCAGATGGAGACTGCCACCAAGAAGATATTTTATGTGCGTGATAACGGCGCCGGGTTTGACAGCTCCAAAGCTGAAAAGCTGTTCAATCCTTTCCAGCGGTTCCACACCAACCAGGAATTTCAGGGAACCGGGGTGGGATTGGCTACTGTCAGAAGAATTCTGGAACGACATGGCGGCAGGATCTGGGCTGAATCCAAACCCGGTGAAGGCGCCGCATTTTACTTTTCAATATGACGCGGAGTCAATGATCAGAAACAGCCGTTTGTTCGTCATGAACCCCGGCAAGGATCATTCAGAAATCCTTCTCAAATTTATCTGCAATCCGATAACCGGGTTTTCAATGGAAATGGCTCCCGGAACTCCTGAACGATAACCGCGGTATCCGATAGTCACGGCATCGGCCACGGTCGACTTTCCTGATACAACAAGCAGTGTATCGCCCCGCTGGTTGCGGGTTTCCCATACCTTCGAGTGGTTCGTGCCGATCTTTATTACCTGGCGTCCGGTCCCTTCCTGGAAGTAAATTGAGACCGGGTCATCGGGATATAAACTGAGCAGGAACCGGAAATCGGTTTTTAAAATGTTCAGCAACGCTTTCCGGTTCAGCGATTCGAAACATTGGAACACGGTGAAACCACCAGCCGAAACCCCAAGGTCAAAAAATGTAAGCCCGATCTCATTGGCAAAGACGATCCGGTACGTTCGTTCTTGAACAGCCCGTATCCCTGGTGAATCGTAGAGGGTATCCATCTTTTTGATCAGCAGAAGCCCCGACAGATCCTTGTTTTTAATGCGCATGGCAGCTTTGAACAAGCCTTTATTGAAATTCCGGAAAGGGGAGGTCGTGGTAATCGCCATGTCGTAGCTCGTATTGACCCGATGCGAACCGGAGATACGCGACAGATCGGGAGGTCTGACCGTTGTACAACCTCCAAACAGGATTACCAGAAACAGGTTAACGAATATCGAATTTCTCATCCCCGATCGGCTGATTTGTTTTTTTGTTTGAAAAGGTGATGACCGTCCGGTCGTTGCCTGCCTCCATCATCTCAACCCGGGTTACCGAATAGTCGCTTTTATCAAAACTTATGATGATTCCCGGAAGCGATTCCCTGAGTTTTGGATTAAGTGTTTGAAGTTCAACCCGGTAAGCATCCCGGCTCTGGTAAAAGGTTGGCTTGAAATTTACCTCGTCATACAACAGGGTTCCCCGGATACTTCCCAGGATCACCCGGTTGATCTCGAGGAACACTTTATTTGATTTCAGATCAAAGCGGTTGACCTTCTCCTCGTCACGGATCGTGATGCGGTCGTCGTGGATCATGATGATGTAGGAGTAGGGCGTCAGGTATTCCCACCGAAGGCTTTTCTCCTTTTTAAAGTAGAATTTTCCTTTTGAAACAAGGTTTTCCTTCAGCATCTTCATCTCTTTTACCTGGATGAAATCGCTGATCAGGGTCCGGGTATTATCCGCAACCTTTTTCACACGCGACCGAAGCGATTCGATAGCGGGCGCCTCCATACGGACGGTCTGTGCCTGCAGACTTTGCAACAGTAAAATAAACACCACCCCGAAAAATATTTTATTCATAGGCAGGATGTTGAATAAGTTCGGGAAGGGGTTTTATTTCAAATCCCTGTTCTGTAATATTCCGGATCAATGCTTCGAGATGATCCCGTACGAAAGGGGTCCGTTCGTGCAACAGGATAATGGAACCCGGCTTCAGGTTCCGGACAAGCTTTTTCATAATGCGTGACGAATCGCCCGAAACGGTATCGAAGGATCGCTGGTTCCAGCAAACCGTCAGAAGGCCGGTCACGGCCAACGCCCGGCTTAGCATGGGATTGATAACCCCGTAGGGTGGCCTGAAATACCGGGGAGTTTTTCCGGTATGCAGCCGGATCAGTTCATTGGTCTGTCGCAACTCCCTTACCATCCGCCGGGTTGAAAAGAAATCAAACCAAACGGAGTGGCTGAAGGTATGGTTCCCGACGATATGGCCATCCAAGTCAATGGCCTTTACCAGTTCAGGATGCTGTTCAATCTTGGTTCCGGTAAGAAAAAAAGTTGCATTAACTCCCTGTCTTTTCAGGACTTCAAGGATTCCGGAGGTAAACTCCGGTTCCGGTCCATCATCAAAAGTCAGGGAGATCCATTTTTTTTGCTGGTTCCCTTTACATACCACTTTGTGGTGGAACCCGGAGCATGGAGAAAATGCCATCGTAAAGGAAACAGTGAAATAGAGGAATATCAGTATAGCGTAGATCAAAAGCTTATGAGAACAGAGGGAACCTGCATCGTTCGGGCATCCTGAAATAAAATACAAATTAACCCCGAGGAGAAAAATGAAAAAAAGAAGGGTAAATCTTTTGAAATTCAGCATTTACGGGGCGCTAAGCAAAATAAAGGTGTGGTTGACATGGAGATAATGGTTATAAATCAGGATGTTCCGGAGGTTGGCAGGTGGGGGCGTCAGAAGGGCAAATTCCGGAAGTATTCGATGCCGGATCATCATGGCTGAAAACCAGGTCGCGAACGCCGTAGATGTTTGATATTCCCCGCAAAGGTGCTTGTAAAAAGCTATGGCAGAACCGGGCAGACAGGCCGTGATCACGTTCCGGTAAATGGCATCAGATCCCGGATCACCATTGAAGCCGGCAACGACCAGGTCGATGTCGGCCGGAGCGATTTCATTTTCCTGCAGCATCTGCAACAGGAAACGGCCGGTTTTTTCATCTGATCCGGGTTTCAGTAAGGTCCTTACATCCCGTAACCTTGCATAGGAATTGTGCGTGCCCTCTTTTTGGAGGAAAAAGAAGGTGGCGCCTTCTCCGGCCACCGACCCACGCTGGTGGTCTTCGAGCAGCCCGTCGTTACATACCGGTTTCCGCTTCCAGTGGCCCAACCTTGAAGTGATGGAAAAGTAGGCGGGTGTAAGCTCATCGCTTCCGCCTGCCAGAACATTCGACACCGACCCCGAGCGAAGTTGTATCATGGCATCGAGAAGCGCATTCTCAAATGAAAATCCGCGATGTACATAGGTAAAGTTGTATCCATGGCATTTTAAAAGCAGCGCGATCTGTCCGGCAACCGTGTTATGGGTCGACTGGATGAACGAGGTAGGGGTGAGAAACTCCTCGTTGTTACGGATCATGGTGGCCAGGAATTTCTCGGTATCCTCCATGCATCCCATCCCGGTGCCGGTGATGATGGCCTCTGGAATAATCTCCGGGCGCTCCGGGCCCGAAGTGAAACCGGTAACATGAGCGGCATCTCTGAGGCATAATCTCGCGGCAGTAACGCCCATTTTGATGACCCGCCCCATACGCCTGATCTGGTCGCCCGGAATAAACTCCTTATAACCCGGATCAGGGCACCGTAGCTGGTTCCCATCGTATTTCGTGAATTCGAACGGAAACTGACCGGAACCGGCATTCGGTTGGGGTGAAACAGCGCCCAGCCCGTTTATAAATATCATGTTCTTAATTTCTTTAACAATGAGTCGTGGTTTTATGAAAATCCGTTCGTTATCCCTGAATCCTGATATTGCATCAAATATAAGATGAGATAATAATACTCGAATTATTTCCTCCGAATCCGAATGAGTTCGAAAGCACATGCCGAAGCGGCACACCGGTCATCAATTCCGTAACCGGTTTGATATGGAGCTCTTTCATCGGGGTCGAGAAATTGAGGTTGGGAAACACGACCTGGTTTCGGATCGAAAGTACGGCGATGACCGCTTCGAGGGCGCCGGCAGCTCCGAGGGTGTGCCCGGTGTATCCTTTTGTCGAGCTGAACCGCGGAACGCCCTGATCGAATACCCGCTCCAATGCGATCCCTTCCGAAAGGTCGTTATTCTGGGTTCCGGTACCGTGTACATTGATATAGTCGATTTGTGATGGACTCAGCCCGCTCATGGCAATGGCTTTGGTCATTGCCATAAAAGCCCCTTTCCCGTCGGGAGAGGAGGCTGTCTGATGATAGGCATCGTTGGCATTGCCGTATCCGGAAATTTCAGCAAGCGGATGCTTTTGCGACAGGCCAACTGCCTCTTCCGACTCAAGTACCAGATAGGCAGCGCCTTCGCCCAAAGTCAACCCGGCACGATCTTCATCAAAGGGGCGACATCCCCGTTTATCCAGGATCATCAGGGTATTAAACCCGTTCAGGGTGAACCGGGTTACCGAGTCAGTCCCCCCGACAATGACCCGGTCAAGGATTCCGGCTTTGATCAGGTTGGAGCCGTGTATCATGGCATTGACTGAAGATGAACAGGCTGTGCTGATGGTGGTGATATAACCGTCGATCCCGAGATCTGCGGCAATCCTTTCGGTCGCGTCGGCGCAATCGTGGTTCACGACATCGATCAACCTGCCCTTGCGGTTATCTCCCACGAATGACTGATAAAACTGTTCACTCCGGTCCATCCCGCCAACGGTGCTTGCTGAAACCAACCCGGTTCGGAATTCATCGATATCGGTGATGCATGAATTCTTCACTGCTTCGCGGGCCGCCAGGATTCCAAGCAGGGCGGTCCGTGTGTAGTTCCGGGATCCGGAGTGACCTGCCATATCAAGAAGCACGGAAGTGGGGTGTTTGACCTCGGCAATGGGCAACACCCCCTGGTGGATCGTTGGCAGCAGGGTTATGGGACCAATCCCGCTCCGCTGTTCCAGCAATGAAGCCAGGCATGCGTCGGCATTATCACCAATGGCGCTGATCATTCCGATCCCCGTGATAAATATGCGTTTTGACATCAGATTCTGAGCTGTATCTGTCCGGTTTCAGAAGTCACCAAAACGTACCTTGAAAGGTTCCGAAGGGTATCCGTTATCCGGTATTGCGTATAAACGGATACAAAATTAAAGGTTTTGGTCAAAACACCATGCATCCCGTTGTCAGTCGGTGGAGCTAACCAGGAGAAAAGAGTGGTTAATATTGCGAAACTGATTGTATATCAGTATATTTTTTAATCTGGAAGGAACCTTGTGATTGAGAAGGAGGATTTCAGGGCATTCCTGGCTCTTAAGGATTTGGGCGGCGGTATATAATGCGAATCCGGTGGAGGTATGATATTCTCCGCATAGATGCTTGTACCAGGCAAGCGGTGTATTGGGAAAGAAGTCGGAAGCAAATTGATGGTAAACCGGATCAAAGACGGCATCGCCGCTGATTCCCACGATCAGAAGGTCAATATCCTCCGGTTGAAGTTGATTTTGAAGGAGAAAATTCCTGATTGCCTGATCCCGGCGGTAGGAGCCACGGATATCGATCAGGGTACTGACATTCCGCAGTCGTGCATAGGAGTGATCCGACCGGTCAGCGGAAATAAGGAAAAAAGCAGCCCCTTCGCCGGCAAGCGCTCCGGGCGTTTTGCTGTTGAGGAGTTGAAGATTGTTTACCGGTTGCCGTTTCCACAATCCGATTCGCCGGGTAATGTTGAGATGGTTCAACGTCATCTCATCGATGCCTCCGACCAATACCCGGGTGGATGAACCCTCGCTGAGCTGGAGCATCCCGTCGATCAAACCACTCTCAAACGAAAAAGTCCGGTGGACGTACGTAGTATTGTAATTATGACATTTGAGATGAATGGCAATCTGAGAGCTGATGGTGTTATAGGTCGACTGGATAAACGGGGTTGGATTAAGGAACTTTTCTTCCTTCGAAATGTCACTCAGGATCTTCTCGGTATCCTCAACGCTTCCCAGGCCGGTACCGGTAATGATCGCATCGGGCATTGCAATACCCGCGTCAGCAAGGCACATGCGGGCCGAACTGATGCCCATCCGGATCAGCCGGCTCATCCTCCGCAATGGTATGGGATCGATATACGTTTTATAAACCGGTTCGATACATTTTAAGAAATCGGCCGTGTATTCGACAACATCGTCCGGAAACCTCCCGGGAACAAGTGTTTGCTGGGGAGAGATCATTCCGATGCCGTCGATGAAATTCATTTTTAGAGTTTTGTGAGGGTGGTTTTATATCTTGGTGAAGATCAGCGAGGTGTCGTTGCCGCCGAATCCGAAAGAATTGGACATGACGGCACGGACCGGCTCACCGGTAATGAGCCGGGTCACCGGTAAAAAATTCAGTTCATCGATTTTTTCAGAAAAGTTCAGGTTGGGCCAGATGACCTGATGTTCCAGACAAAGGATCGACAGGATGGCTTCAATCGATCCCGCTGCACTGGTAGTGTGGCCGGTAAATTGTTTGGTAGAGCTCACCATTGGAATCCGGTTGCCGAAAAGGGTTTCAATGGCTTTGCCTTCGGAAATGTCGTTGTTATCGGTTCCCGTGCCGTGGGCATTGATGTAATCGATATCGGCAGCCTTCAGACCGCTTAGTTCGAGTGCCTTTTTCATTGCCAGGTAAGCGCCGACCCCGTCGGGTGATGAGGCAGTCTGATGAAATGCTTCACAGGCATTTCCCCAACCCTTCAATTCGCAGATCGGCTTATTTCCCGTTATTTTCTGACTCTCTTCCGACTCCAGCACAAGATAAGCAGATCCTTCGCCAAGGTTGATCCCGGCACGGTTTTTATCAAACGGGCGACAGGGTTTCTGATCCAGAATTTTCAAGGCATTGAATCCATTCAGGTGAAACTTCGTGAGCGATTCGCAGCCACCTGCCAGAACCCGGTCAAGCTTGCCGCTCCGTATCAGGCGGGCTCCGAGTAGAATGGCATTGGCGGCAGAAGAACAGGCCGTACTGATCGTCGTAATAAAATCGGTGAGGTCCAGCCGCGATGCAATCCGTTCGGTGCTGTCAGCACAGTCGTAACTGTCGATGTAAGCGTTTCGTGTCTCATTGGTCAGAAAATCGTTGTAGAACAATTCACAACGATCCATGCCCCCGACGGTTGTCGCGGATATCAGGCCGGTACTCAACTGCCGGTTTTCATGGAGCCGGGCATGATGAAAAGCCTCCGACGAAGCAATGATCCCCAGTACTGTGTTCCGCGAATATCCCTCCTCGGGCTCTATCCCGGCCATATCGAGCAGTTCGGGAAGCGTCCGTTTGACCTCCCCGACGATGAGTTCATCTCTGAGTACCGTATCGATATTGCAAATCCTTCCAATCCCGGGAACACCCGAGATCATGGATTGGTAACACTCCTGAACCGTGTTGCCGATGGATGAGATGATGCCATAACCGGTAACGAGGATCCGCTGAGGCATGAACATCTATTTTTTATTCGCCGTGATGTATTCGGCCATGCTACGGATCGAAAAAAAGATCTTTTTGCCGTCTTTCGGATCTTCAATCTTGATACCATAATTCTTTTCCAAAAGAACGATCAGCTCCAGCGCATCAATCGAGTCCAGACCCAGTCCTTCACCAAACAGTGGGGAATCAGGATTTATATCTTCGGGTTTGATATCTTCCAAATTTAATTGTTCAATGACCTCTTTTTTCAGTTTTTCAATTAATTCTTCCATGTTTATCTATCATTTTGGTTCTTTAATAGTTTCAAATGTTCTGCATCGAAAGGTACCGGATTAAACATTCCCGGTTTTGTTTCCGCAACATCGGCCTGATTTTCGACCCAGGCGAGAAAAGCTTCACAACGGTTTCCCAACACTTCAATCCATCCGCACAAACAACCTTTTACCAGCTCCCGGCTGAACAGATCGGTTACATACCCGGCAATCAACTCACTGTTGAAGGATTCTGAAACCAGAAAGGCATTTTCACCTTTGATTCCGTTCCGGATACAGATCTCGCCGATAACGATATTCGGCAGGGTGTAAACAAACACCGAAGGGCTCGGAAAATAATGCTCCCGATCCCTGATGGTTTCATAATGCGCGATATCCGTGTCAAGACTGGAACTCGAATTCGACAACACCACCCCGGTCAATTCCGGAGGGTACAATTTAAAGTCCTTGTTTCTTAATAAAAGCTCCGAAGCAATGAATCCGAGTTTACCCAACGCGTCCATCTTGTAAAACTTCGGATAATTAACCTGTTCCTGCTTATACAGCGCTTTAATAAAGTCGGCAAAGGTAAGAATATTTTCCTGATAAAAGAGTAATCGGCCGTTTACCATGCATTTAAAGCCATCAATCAGGGTGTAGGCGGTAATAAACTGTCTCATCTCAGATCTTGTTAAATACTACTGCCGCGTTACAACCTCCGAAACCGCTCGCACTCTTAAGTACATGGTCAACCTCGGCATCACGGTGTTCCGTCAGGATGTTCAAAGGTACTGTTACACCCTGGGTTTCGAACCCTGCCGACCTGTAGAGCTGGTTGTTCCGCATGGAGGCGACTGCCACAACCGATTCAATGATTCCGGCGGCCCCTAAGGTATGTCCCCAATATCCTTTCTGGCTGGCAACCGGAACCTGTTCTGCTTTACTCAGACCAATGGCTTTGGCTTCCATCTCATCGTTGTATGCCGTAGCTGTGCCGTGAGCGGCAATGTAATCGAGTGAAGATGCTTCAATCGCGGCTTGTTGGAGCGCACGATCCATGGCCAGACTCAATTCCTGCCCCGTCCGCGACGGTCCGGAGATGTGGTTCGCGTCGTTGGTGGTTGCACCGCCCGCGAGGATGATTTTTGGAGAAGGGCCAACGGGCTCTTTCGCTGAGAGGTGAATGGTTCCGGCGGCTTCACCCAGCGACAACCCTGTACGGTTCTGATCAAAAGGCTTGCAGGGATCGGGGCTGAGGGCCTGGAACGATTGAAATCCGGCGATCACAAATTCGGAGACGATATCGCCGCCGGCCACCACCACATCATCATACAATCCCGACTGGATATAACGTGAAGAGATGATTAAAGCGAGAACCCCCGAGATACAGGCATTGGAAATGATAACAGGGGTGTTGATAAAACCAAAGAAGTTTTGAACCACCCGTGCCAGTTCCCATAGAAAGAGCCGTTTATGGTTGAACCGCGCCTTGTAGCGCTCTTCCAAAAGATCGATGTTCCCTTTTGTCGTGCTCAGGATCAGCAGGGTTTTGGGATGGTAAGGATTGAACCCTCCTTCCTGAACGACTTCCTGCATGGAGGTGATCAGAAGCTTTTCAAGCCGGGTAAAGGAATCGGGAGCAACAGGGCGTTTCCGCTGTTCGCAAAGGGCATTGAAACGTTTTTCCAGCGTTTCTGAATCAATCAATGAAAGGGGAACGGGCCTGGGATAGAGCAGGGGATCATCCGTTGTCCGGATCCCGATTACGTTGGCGCGGATTGATTCAATGTTTTCCCGTGTGGTGAATCCGAGCGAAGTGATGATGTTATCGTTGATGATATAGGTCTGCCTCATGCTTATTTGGGTAAGATGCCCCATGTTTTTTTCCAGCCTGTAAAAAAATCAGGCGTTGTCAGTAACAGCTCCCCCTGAGGGGTCAGGAAAACCTGCGTGGATGAACCGGTTGCTGCTATTTCACCGGTGCTTTTCCGGTAAATGGTGTATTCAAAAACGATTTTGGCCGCTTCGCTGTTAATGAACCTTGTTTCGATGATGGCTACATCGCCGTACTCGAGCGGTCGTTTATAATCACACTGAATTTTAACCAGCGGGATCATCACATTGTGTTTATAAACATCGAGATAACCCAGGCTGTATTTCAAACCGAATGATTCACGGCCATCTTCGAAATATTTCAGATAGTTACCATGCCAGACAATTCGCATGGAATCGACTTCCGAAAACCTGACCAGAATCTCTTTGCGATCAATAAGCTCCATGACTCATTTGTTCATAGGGTTTTTCAGCTTCCTGTAAAATGCTGTGCCGGATACCATAACCAGGAAAAAGATCAGGAGTTTCAGGGTGTCGGGAAAGATCTCCCGGAGTCCTCCACCCCGCAAAAAGATGGTATAATAGCCGTTGAGGGCCCAGTTCAGCGGGCTGAAGGTAGCAAAATGCTGCATGGCAGGATTCATCAGGTAGGTGGGGACCCACAATCCGCCCATTGCCGCCATGATGATGATGGAGACTGCTCCGAATGCCGCTGCCTGCTGATGGGTTCCGGCGATGGTTCCGACCAGTACCCCGTAACCCAGGGCGGCAAGGGCGGTCATCACGGTGATGACCACAAGTGAAAAGATGTTAACGGCCATGACCAGCGGTGTCACGTTGACCAGCGGCAACAGGTACATGCCGGCCAGCATCATCAGTACTGCCTGAACGAAGCATACCAGCAGGTAAACAAACACTTTGGCCATCAACAACTGCATATAGGTCACCGGCATGGCCATAAGCCGGAACTGGCTGCCGGCCTCGCGTTCGATGATCATGCTCGATGTAAGCGGAATGATGATGAAAAACATCGCGAATACGGTCCAGGCCGGAACATTGTGTTCAGCTGAATCGGGGATCCGTTCCACTTCATGGTACGACGGGTACTCCTCCTGAAATTCAACGGCATCCTTAAACGACTGGGACGGTGGTCGGTAAGTCGGGAATGCCTTTGCCAATTCCTGGTTGAAAGTGCTGAAGATCATCTCCGATTCGATTTGGTAATTGTACTGTTTCAGGGAACTGACCACGCCGTACTGGAAACTTTTTTTCACAGTGGGATCGAAATAAAGGGTGATGGTATCAGCTAAGCCAAAGGGGATCTGATCCACGATGCGCTGATCGTACAACCCGAATCCGGCCATGGTCTTTGCAACCATCAGTTTTACGTTTGACCTTATTTTTTTAGTCACTCCTTTCGGAATTACCACGCCGACGACATACTTACCTTTCTTTACCGCGTCACGGATCGAGGAATCGGTGGCAGGCTTCCCGTCGACCGAATCGATCAGGTTAAAATATCCAGCTTTCATAAGCCCTGTGCGGATCTTGAATCCAAGGCTGTCGCCGTCGTGATCGAGAAAAAGAACATTGACCTGGGTTTCACGGCGGACAGAACTGTAACCGAATTCCTGAAGCAGCGACATGATCACGATCAGAACGGTGGGCATCAGGAACAGGATGATCAGCCCGGCTTTATCACGCAGCAGGATCAGCGCCTCTTTCCTGATGGTATAAATGAATTTCAACATAAGTCTCAATTAGTCACGCATCTCCTTTCCAGTGAGATGTAAGAAGATATTTTCCAGATTTTTAAATTCAGGGTGTTCCTTCACCAGCTCTTTCGGATTGCCAATGGAGATGATCTTTCCGCGGTCGACAATCGCTACCCGGGAACAAAGATTCTCAGCTTCCTCCATGTAATGCGAGGTATAGATGATGGTGGTTCCCTCCTTGTTGATTTTGTTCAGGTATTCGAGAATGACGAAACGCGACTGAACATCGATTCCAACGGTCGGCTCATCGAGGAATATGATCCTCGGATGGTGCAAGAGGCCGGCAATCAGGTTCACCCGTCGTTTCATGCCGCCGGAAAAGCTGTAGATCTTTTTGTGTGCCACCTTCTCCAATCCGAAGACCTTCAGGCAATCAAAAATACGGTCGCGAAGATCTGCGCCTTTAAGTCCGTACATATTACCGAAAAAGGTCAGATTTTCGAGCGCTGTCAGGGTGGGATAGAGGGCCAGATCCTGCGGCACCACGCCGATCCGATGTTTGATGCGGCTCAGATCCTTCCCGATGTCGAGCCCGTCGATGGTGATCGAGCCCCGCGTCGGGGCAAAAATACCACACAGAATAGAGATCGTTGTCGTTTTACCGGCGCCGTTGGGTCCCAGTAATCCGAAGATTTCGTCAGGATAAATATCCAGGGAAATGGAGTCGACAGCAGGTTCATCAGAACCTTTGTAGATTTTGGTCAGATCCCTGATCTCAATGATGGGTTTGACTGACATTAAAGTTTAATTTTTTCAAGCTTCCTGTACACTACTTCTTCGCTCTGGGCAATTCCCATCAGCATTTCCGACAACATGCTGTAGTCCTCCTCAGGCTTGGAGCGGTTCTTGCAGTTCCGGGCGCCGATATAGGTGAATTCCCTCCATTTGTTGGCCGTTTTCCCCATTATATCAGCAGCTTCGAGCAATTCAGAATGATTCCCGAAGAGCTCTCCTGCCTCCTTGAGGAAGGCGCCATAAATGTACCTGAACCCTGCGCCGCCGGTGCCGAAATCCTCAGCCATACGCAGGATCTGCCCAAGGTAGAAGGATGCTTTCTCATTGCCATGCTTCTTTGGCCATTTTTTCAGGTCGCGGGCCATCCATTTCAATCCTTTGACGCCAATCAACGGAAAGGGAATTCCGATCATTTCATAAACGGTTTTCTTTATTCCTTTGATAATTGCCGGTTTGATGTCGATACCCGGTTTCAGGTTGTTGATCCAGTACATCTTTCCCTGGGGTGCAAAGGCTCCCCCGGCATAGCGCACCCTTAACAGATCGTCATAGGTGAGCACCTGCGGAAATTCCATCACGGTATCGCTGATGTGATAAAGGTTTCCCTCTTTTCCGAAGGCCACCAGGTTGTGCATGTTATAATGCTGCCGGTATTCGGGCGGGAAGAAGGTCAGTTGAAAAACACCCACCTGCATCCCGGTCGGAATTCCCTGCTCGAGATTTCTGTCGAGCATTGCCATCGCTTCTTTCGGATCCTTGATCTTTTTGATGACTGTCGCTTCAATACCCAGATACTGGGTTGCCCTTCTAAAAACGGTGTTAGGGAGGTTCCTGAAGGAAATCATCGGGGCAAACATGATCTTCAGAAACGGGATGTAACTAAAATAAAGCCCGTTCCCGATCCCGAACGCCATGGGTTCTGAAATGTCAAGCCCGTAAAACTTAAAGAGGTTAGATGTAGCCCCGCTTTCACAATGGCCTGCCTGTCGATGCGTATAATTGATGATGGTCTTTGTGGTTTCCATAATTTCTGTGATTATTCGATATTTTTAAGTTGATCGATCGTGATGTTAAATGCCTTGGCATACTTCTTAAGCGTCTTTTCCTGCAACCGGTTGAAAACAACGGGTCTGAAATGCCATTTAACCCGCCACAGGGAGATCCCTGCGATCATTCCCAGGTTCATGGGATCCAGGAGGTTTTTTTCCATGTAATATACGACAGGGCTGACTTTTCCCGCTTTTACCCGCTTGCGGGCATCTTCGATACGTTCACCGAAAAGGTCCCAGGCCTGCTGAAGGATGATCCGGTCGGGTTCGCCATGAAATCCAACCGTTTTCTTGTACTGACCATCATTCTCATACGAATAAAGAAGCTCACGGGACTGCCCGTAGTCCTTATTCTTGTAAACGGGATTCTGATTTTCTTCCATAAGGTTATATTAAAATGACAATCAATTTATTTTGGCAAGTTTTCTGAAGATCTTTTCTTCCCGGTCGGCCACTTCAAGGAGCATATCTGCCAGGAAATCATAGGACTGTTCAGGCTTGCCTCTTTTTTTGCAATTTCGCGAGCCAAGGTAAGAAAATTCCCTCCATTTATTTGCATTTTCACCCATCTCAAAGGATATTTCACGCAGCCATGACTGATTTAAAACATCGGCTGCCTCGTTCAGAAAAGCTCCGTAAATGAACCTGAATCCGGCGCCGGCGGTTCCGACCTCTTCCTCCATACGGAGAACCTGCCCGAGGTAATAGGAAGCTTTGTCGGGTCCGAGTTTTCTTTCCCATTGCCGCATTTTCCCCGAAAGATACCGGATCCCTTTGACCCCGATGAGTGGAAAGGGAACCCCGATCATATTGTTTGCAGTTTTTCTGATCCCTTTGATGATGGCAGGCTTGAAATCGACCTCGGCAGGGATTTTCACCGGGTAGTACATCCTGCCCTGAGGGGCAAAAGGTCCTTTGGCAAACCTGACCCGGGCAAGATCATCGTAATTGATCTCAACCACCGGCTCCATAAGGGTATCGCTCACGAAATAGGTCTCTTTATCATAACCGTAAACGACCATGTTATGCATGTTGTAGTGCATGCGGTATTCGGGTGGAAAGAATGGCAGATGAAAAGTCCCGACCTGTAAACCTACCGGGATGCCCTGGTCCAACACTTCGTTCAGCCTGTTCATCGCATCTTTGGGATTGCGGAACCGGTGATTGATGGTCGTAATTCCGAGTGCGCGGGTCGACCGGTTAAATACCATTCCCGGCCATACCCTGAAGGATGTGGTCGGGGCATGCTGCATCTTTAAGAAGGGAAGGTGACTGAAAAACAATCCCGCCCCGATCCCGAAGACCATGGGTTCACTTATCTGAAAGTGATAATAATTCAACAGGTTTGAGGTAACCCCGCTCTCGCAATGACCGGCCTGCCTGTGTTTGTAATCGAGTTTTACCATAATCGTCTATTTGTTCATAAATCCGGGCTTTTTCAACTCCTCAACCGTAATTTCAAAAAGCCGGGCATAACGCTCCAGCATCGGTGGTTTGAGCCTCCTGAACCCGGCCGGGGTCATGTGCCATCGCACCAGTAACCGGTTCAATCCCATGTAAGCCGACAACATCGGCAGTTCCATGAGCATTTTCTCCATGTAATAAACTATGGGGCTTACGTTCCCCGATCTGGCCGCTTCTTGTACCTGCTCCAGTCGCTTTTCCAAGGCATCCCAGCTTTGCCGGATGATCACCTGGTTTGACTGGTTTTGATACGACAATTCCCGCGTGAACCCCCGTTCTTTATCAAATCCGTAAAACAGTTCCCGGTTATAACAGTAACCGGGAACATCATCCGGGTGTTCTGATTTATCAATGGATTCCTTCATTCTGCTTTGTTCTGTTGCGGTAGTAAGAATATTTTTAATTCACAGGATGCGATCCGTACCTGATCACAAAAAACCTCCCCCAGGGCAATGGTCGCATCAAAGACTTCATGAAGTACGGTCACCTTTGTTGTAATCGTATCACCGGCCTTAGGAAGCGATGTAATGCTGAGGTTTTTGATTCCCCCGATGAAACCAACCGGAGCTTCGCTTACACCGGGTTTCATCCCGGCGCCGCAAGCTGCAGTTTGCGCCATGTTCTCGATCAGTCCCGGCTCACGAAAAAATCCCTCCTCCACGAAAACGTTGTCGCTCCGGATTGTGAAAGCTGTGACCGTTGAAGGACCAAAAACTTCAAGTATCCGGTCAACCATAACCATCGGAGGTTTCTGAGGTATGTTTACTTTTTCAAATGATGCCATAAGGATCCTTTCCTGTTTCTTTTTCTCATGCGGTTCATGACCGTCGCCACATCTTCATCGGGGAAAACCCAGCGCCGGCCGGTCTCTTCCGCCCGCTGTTTCAGCGATTCATAACGGATTCCCGGGGCAATGTAATAAATGGGCTCCAGAAGCGTATCCGATTGATGAACGATGCCTTCATCAATCGCGATCCGGTGTAAAGCCGTACCGGGATAGATCCGCATTCCGATAAACGGGAAAAATACCGTGTTGCTGATCCGTTTCGAATTCTCAAAACTTTCATTAACAGTCGCCTCCGTCTCCCCGTACCCGCCAATGATCATAAAATGGCAGAAATAGATTTTAGCCCGGTTACAGTAATCTGAAACCCGCACTACTTCATCAACGTCGAAATGTTTACCGTAATTACGGAGGGTGGTATCGGAAAGCGACTCGGTGCCAAATTCGATGTGTGTTAAACCGGCTTTTGCAAAAAGCCTCAGTTCCGAAAGCTTCAGGTTGTGTGGCGAAAAATAGGCCCCCCACCGGGTGGGCAATCCGGCTTCGATCATCTTGTTGGCCAGATCGATATTGAAACGATTGCTGATATTAAAAACTGAATCTGTGAAAAATACATAGTCGATATGATGCTTTTCGTAAAGCTCTTTGAGGGTGAACACGACCCGGTCGGGATCGAGCGTTCGCACGTTTTGTCCTTCAATCAGCGGATAAGTACAGTAAATACAATGGTATGGACACCCCCGCTTGGTTTGCACATTCACCATCCCGGCCTTGTCCCAGTAAAAAGAGAGGATCGACTGCTCAAATTCGAGATCCGGACGGTGAATGAACCGATGGCGCGGGTTGACATGAACGGACTTTTCATTTTGGTATACAAGACCATCAATACCTAAATCGGGAATACCTGATTCAAGACTATTAAGCAAACGGAAGAGGCTCTCTTCACCTTCGCCCTGTATTCCGAAATCGGGGGCCAGCAAGGAAAATAACTCACCGGGATAGATTGAAAATGCAGATCCGCCGATGATCAGGGGTGCGCCGGAATTCCGGCGAATGATATCAACAATTACTTTATATCCGCTAATGAAACTCTCTTTGCTGTAGAAATTTACATCATCAACATTCCGAAGGGATAAACCGATGTAATCAGGACTAAAGTCCTTTAAAAAGCTTTGAAATTCGTCATGGTTGTTCAGGTTGAAATCGAAAATCCGGATGATAAAATCGGGCAGCCGCTCCTGAAGGTAGGTGGTAATATAGGAAATTCCCAACGGGTAGACCGGGTAGGGGTTGGCATATTGGTTGGCCGAAACGAAGAGCAGTTTCCTTTGTTTCATCTTATGAGGCGGGTTCAACGGTACGGACTGACGATTCCGGAACATTCCAGAAATCATAGTAGTTGAACCATTGCATCGGGTATTTCTTTAATATTTTTTCAAGGCTTCCAATATACATTTTCAGTATTTCACGGAAGCTCTCTTCGCGCTTTTTCAGGTTCCCACTGAATGGAATTCGCTGCAGTGGTGTTGCGTAAAAATGGTAGTGTTTCCGACTCTCTTTGACGGCATAAACGAATGAAACGGGAACGCCGAAACGAGCAGCCAGGTTTACGGGGCCGATCGGGAATAAAGCAGGTTTCCCCATAAAGTCGAGGGTCAGGGTTTTATTTCCTTCAATAAAACGGTCGCCATGCATCGCAACGATTTCATGACCGGCCAGCGCTTGTTTGATTTCCGCAAGGTGGGAGAAGTCGTCTCGGATGGTGATAAAATGGACATTCCGGTTTGTCAGCACATCCGACAGGTACCCTTTGATGCGCCGGTGTTCGGCATCAAAAAGGATGATGTTGATGCGCTTCTCCAGGCGGTTGAGCAATTGTCCGGCAATCTCCCAGTTTCCTACATGGGCACTGACCAGCAGACCGCCATCCTGCATCTGCCGCAGGTACTCCTCACCTTCGAAATCGAACGTGAAGCGTTGCTGAAACCCGGCCAGCATGGCAATTTTGTCGAGAAGAATTTGCCCGAACATGTAAAAATTCCGGTAAACACTAATCATCGACCTGGCTTTGCCGTAATGCATTATTCCTTCATAAAATCTGTAGATCGGTTGAACGGCTTTCAGGGAGGTGATGAAAAAGTAAGCTGTAACAAAATAAAGCAGAAAATATGCAAATGGCAGTCCGGGATATTTCAGCACCCAGATAAAAATCTTATATCCGAGCAGCCCCCCACGGGTTTTCCCTTCCCACGACGGCATGGCCGTTAGTTTGGATTGATTCTGTGGGTGATGTAGTCGTAGAAATCCTGAAGCGTCTTCACTTCCGTCATCTCTTCGGCCTTCATCTTGAACCCGAAATTATTTTCAACAATTACAAAGAGGTCAACAAAATCAAGACTGTCGATCCCAAGGTCTTTTTTCAGGTCGGCAGCGGGGTGTATCTGGGTTTCTTCAATTTCAATTTCCGCTATCAGGAGCTGGTTGATTTTCCTGATGATCTCATCTTTCTGCATCATCGGTCCGGTTAGGTGGTGCAAAAATAATGATTTTTATTTATTATCGAAGGATTAAATCTTCCGGACGATGAGGGAGGAGTTGGTTCCCCCGAAACCGAATGAGTTGGAAAGAAAGGTGTTGAACCCGGTCAATTTTGTCCGGGTGACGAGGTTCAGTTTGGATGTGATCTCATCCGGGTTCTCAAGGTTGATGTTCGGCGCGATAAATCCATGATGCATCATTAACGTGGAGTAAACCACCTCGCTGGCGCCGCCCATCCACATTTCATGACCGGTCATCGATTTGGTGCTGCTGACAAGCGGCTTCGACTGTCCGAATACCTGATCAATTGCAGTTGCTTCGTTGCTGTCGCCGGCCGGGGTTGAAGTGGCGTGGGCGTTAATATAACCGATCGACTCAGGGCTGATATCCCTGTCCTTTAATGCTTTCTGCATGGCGCGCACCGGTCCGTCAACATTGGGTAAAGAGATATGTTCACCGTTCGAGGAGAATCCATAGCCGATGATCTCGCCATAGATGGTGGCGCCCCGTTTCAGAGCCGATTCATAATCCTCGAGAATCAAAGTGGCCGCCCCGCCGCTCGGCACCAGTCCGTCACGGTCGCGGTCGAAAGGCCGTGAAGCCTTCTCAGGCTCCGATTCACGGATTGAAAATGCATTGAGTGCATCGAAACTGGCGGTCGACTCGGCATTGATCTCCTGTGCGCCACCGCATATGATCATCTCCTGAAGCCCCTGCCTGATCAGCAGATAACCGATTCCCAAAGCATGTGAGCCGCTGGCACAGGCTCCGCTCAGCGTGAAATTCACCCCCTTCAGCCTGAAAATCACCGAAAGATTCATCGATACCGTCGAATTCATCGACTGGAATATGTACCCGGAGCCGATCATCATGGTATCTTTCTTTTGCCGGAGAATGTCGACCGATTCAACGACAGGAACCGCCGAACTGTCATTCCCGAAGAGTATCCCAACCTCGTGGGCATCGAGATAATGCTGATCAATACCGGCTGTGTTCAGGGCTTCGACTGTCGACAGATACGCGTATTCCCCTTGTACCGGCAGCCCGATCCGCATCCTGCGGTCGAGAATCCCCTTAAGCTGTGGCCGCTCCAGATAACCCGTCAGCGCCGACCTGAATCCCATCTCCTTCCGAACCGGATCGAAAACAATCCCCGATCGCCCCTGGTATAAGGAATCTTTGACCTCCGTAAGGTTCTTCCCGATTACGGAGTAAATACCCATTCCTGTGATAACTACCCTGTTCATTTTTAGCAAGTCAACAGGCCGTGTTGCATTTTCATTTTACCTGTCATTTCACTTTTCCGGATTTTGGTATCCGGGTTGATTTCAGGTACTCCTTGTTTACCAACAATCACGAAATATAATTCTTGAATTCTTCGTTTTCAATTGTCCATTGTCAACTGTCCATTTTCAATTGTCCATTTTCAATTGTCCATTGTCAATTGTCCATTTTCAATTGTCCATTGTCAATTGTCCATTATGTGTACAGCCCTCCGTTCACGTGGATCACCGATCCGGTCACGTACGAGGCCTGTTCTCCGGCAAGAAACCCGACCACTTCGGCGACCTCTTCCGGTTTTCCGAATCTGCCCATCGGGATCATGACCTTAAGCTGTCCTTCGTCCAGGTCTTTGGTCATGTCGGTGCGGATAAAACCCGGTGCAACCGCATTGACCGTGACGTTCTTTTTGGCAACCTCCTGCGCCAGCGCTTTGGTCGCCCCGATAATTCCTCCCTTTGCCGCAGAATAATTGGCCTGTCCGGGAAGTCCTTTTACACCCGAAAGTGAAACTACATTGACGATCCGGCCCCACTTGGCCAACAGCATCTCTTTCAGCAAAAAACGGGTAGTATAAAGGAAGCTGTTAAGGTTGGTGTTCATGACATCGAACCACTCCTCATTTTTCATCCACATCACCAGAGCGTCCTTCCGGATTCCGGCGTTGTTGACCAGCACCGAAATATGAGAACCCTCGTTTCGGAGCTGCCAATCACCCAAAGCCGCTTCCGTCTCAGCCTGTGAAGCCACATCGAAGGGTATCAACGATCCTTCGCCGCCAGCCTCTCTGATCATCTGCATCGTGTGCTCCGCTTCTGTCAGGTTGGTGTGATAATTTACGAGCACATGGTAACCCATCCCGGCCAGCTTCAGGGAGATCGCTCTGCCGATACCCCTGGAACCTCCGGTAACCAACGCGTACTTCATAGGCAATCGTTTTTTGGATTATCAACCGATCTCTTCAGAGTCGATTCAAACCTTTACGGTTTCTACTAATCTATTAAGGGGAATTTGGGTTTATTCTCGAGGATATAGTAAGCAATCTGCTGTATTTCCTTGTATTTCGTAGTGTCTTCCGAAAACATCGGAACGATCTGTCGCAGATCATCGAACTTTTTACGGGAATAGGCCGACAGTTTTTTCTCACAACCCATGTAACTTATGGCTTGCAGGATTGTGATCATGTGAATTGCCAGTACGATATAGCTGTGATCAATCACCCGCTTTGCCATCATGGCCGCGTTGGTTCCCATGCTCACGATATCCTGGTTGTCGTTGTTGTTGGTAATACTGTGGATCGACATCGGAAAACAGAGTGTCTGGTTTTCGGCCACAGTCGATACGGCAGTGAACTGAACTCCTTGCATGCCAAGGTTGTAGCCCAGTTTACCCAGGTTGACAAAAGGAGGCAGTTTCTGGTTCATCTTGTCGTTCATCAGGTAATTCAACTGTCGTTCGGCAAGCATCGAAAGCTTGGTAATGGCTATTTTCAGCTTATCCATCTCGAGTGCCACATAATCGCCGTGAAAATTCCCCCCGTGAAAAACATTTTTGGCGTCACTGTCGATAATCGGGTTGTCGTTGGCTGAGTTCACCTCGTTGACCAGAACCTTTTCAGCGTTAAGAATGGTGTCGAGAATCGGTCCCAGCACCTGGGGGACGCACCGCAGGGAGTAATATTCCTGTACTTTGTGGGTGAATACCTCTATTTCTTCGGTCTTCCCGTTGTAAAGATGTTCGGCACGGCGGCGGATCAGTTGACTGTCCTGCAGGATCGACCGCATCATCCGGGCTACCTGGTTCTGTCCGTAGTGGCTTTTAACGCGGTTTAAACCATCGGAAAAGTGGTCGTCGTACGACTCCACGATCTCGTTGATCATCGCGGAAGCAAGAACTGCCCAGTCGAGAAGGTTTTTTGCATGCACGATGTTGATCATTCCGATTCCCGTCATGGCCGAAGTTCCGTTGATCAGCGAAAGACCTTCCCGGATGTGCATGGTGACGGGCTTCAGGTTTTCGCGGGCAAAAACACCGGCAGTCGGCTGAAGTTTCCCCTCGTACCACACTTCTCCTTCACCGATCAGGTTGAGAGCCAGGTGGGCCAGTTGAACCAGGTCGCCGCTTGCCCCCACACCACCGTGTTCGGGAATATGGGGATTGATATTGCGGTTGATGAGTTCGGCGAGGAGTTCCACTACTTCCGGATGGATTCCCGATTTGGCCTGCATGAAGGTGTTGAGCCGGGCCAGCATCGTCGCCTTGGCATAGATTTCAGGAAGCGGGGAACCGCAACCGGCGGAATGACTGCGGATAAGGTTATATTGGAGCTGAAGCTCACTGTTGTTGTTGATCTTATACTGTGCCATCGGGCCGAGGCCCGTGTTGATGCCATAGATTACCTTACCCTTGGCAAATTCCTGCAAAAACTCGTAATTGGACGTTACCCGTGCCAAGGCATCCGGATCAAGTCCGATCTTTTCGTTCAGAAAAAGAATTTTGTAAAAATCTTCGGGAGTTAGTTTTTGTTTTCCAACAAGTATCATCATTGCGTCGATTAAAAACCCACCTTAGTTTTGATTCGTGAATCAAATTTGCAAAGGTATAAAGTTTTTTGAAAAAAGTATTATCTTTGCACCCGCGAAACGAAACCCGAACGACAAAGTTTTTTCAATCGTAAATCGTCAATCGTAAATCAATTTGGCTCCGTAGCTCAACTGAATAGAGCATCTGACTACGGATCAGAAGGTTGGGGGTTTGAATCCCTCCGGAGTCACAAAGATTAAGCAGAATCCCGCCTTTTCACCGGGGGATCACGAAGAAGGCCGCAGGCCTTCGAGTACTCCCTCCGGAGTCACAAAGAAATCAGCCACTTACAACATCATTTGTGAGTGGCTGTTTTGTTCTTGCCCAACTCTGCATCCGATATGGATCAACCGGATATCCGTTTTTACTTATCAATTCGTATTTATTCAGAAACTCGATTTTTCTACTCATTTTCGATTAGCGCTAAAATGGGATATATTTCTTTAGTTTCTATGTATGGTACGGGAAAACGTTAATCAATGTTTTACTGAACTAATATTTAAATTCAATGATATGACAATGGTTATCATACAATTATCAGTCGAAGATCTTAGGCAAATTATCCGTGAGGAAATATCCGCGTTAATAAGGCCAGACGATACAATCCTTTCCAGGAAGGAGGTTGCTCAATTGATCGGTAAAAGCACTAAAACGGTTGCACGCATGGAAAATCTTGGATTGATAAAACGTATCTATCCTGATGGTCATCCAAGATATTTCAAAAGGGAGATTTTAGAATTAAAGCCTCAATTCCAGATGGATTATCCTATCCAAAATAAGACTAGGCTTTCTGAGTTAATCGGATTCGCTCAATAACCGGTGACGACATTTTCATTAGCCTATCTCTCAATCCTAATCGTTTATCAAAAATATTCCGCGTGTCCTCCGACATTTCTATTAGAATGTCAACATCAATGTAATCAGTTTGTTCATCCCGTGCCTTGGAACCGAAGTGGAAAAGAGCTTAAATTCCACCATTTTTTATTATTTTAGCTCTATAATCTCCAAATCCATCCGTTATGAAGAACAGAGCCATCCCCGGACGTCCCATCCGCCCGCGTGTTGATATGCCCAAAAACAGCCATATTCACCGTGGCTTGACCCCGTTTTTCAAATCCCGTAACTTGCAACGCGAAAGCCGGCTAAAAGAGATGTTCCAGATCAACCTCATTGAACACCGCCTGCAACGCCGGCCCGACCTATTGTACGGAATGTTTGCCGGGGATTATTCAGGCAAACCGGCGCCCATCGACCGCAACGACATCCGCTTACGTCATGGCCGCAAACTGAGCCGGGCACTGGATGTGTTTACCTTTTTCGGGTTTTTTCTGCTGTTTGGACTGGTGGGAGAGGCATCGGGCGCAACAGTCAGGAGTGAGGGGTTAAGAGTGAAGAATGAGGAGTTGGGAGTGTTTTCCCCGATCACCATCCAAGGAACAGTCTGGAGCACACCAACAAACAATTTCCCAATAACTGATGTCGCAGTTTACGATAACGATGGAATGATCTTTCTCGGAAACACATCTACCGCACAAGGAACTGGAGAGTACCAATTAACAGTTCTACCTGTAGGCATAGACGACAAAGTTAATAGAAATTCTGAAATGGTCGTTCTTGGAAATCCAGTCATGAACGAAGCCAACCTAGAACTACAAGTTCTAAATCAAAACAACTACAACATCAGCGTTTTTGACGTCACAGGAAGACAACTATACACTCAAGAAGTAAGTCTTGCTGAAGGAAATAATAAAATCACAATCTCAGGCCTTGGCGCACCAGGAATCAAACTTGTAAGAGTTACAGACGGACAAAAAACATACACTGCAAAAGTACTTCAAGCAGCAAATTCAAATTTTGGCCCGACGATACGTGCAGCACCATTCTCAGGACACACAGGAGTATTAAAATCAAGCAACTACACAACTACACTAAGAATTAATTTTACACCTCCAACAGGATATGTGTCAAACTTCAAATTAGTTCCTGCAGCATCCGCAACTGTAAATGATACAGTCTGGCAAGAATCGCAGACAATCAACAAAATACTAAACGTCTTCGACGTAAACGGTTTAGCTGTAGCTCCAGGCCAAAGCAACATCGCAACATACTACAACCTCAAAGTAAAATTCAAAGACAACACAGAAATAGTCTTCCCAGCAGTCAACGGAGTAATCACAATCAACAGAGTAGAATACGGAACATTCTCAGACTCACTAACATTCATCCCAGATACCAACCTAAACCCAAAGTTCCTCGAATGGATGATCGGAAGAAAACAAAACCAACCAAGATACGAAGCAAACGTGTTCCAAAACGAAAAACAAAGATCTTATCCTAATCCATACACTCCTCCAGGAAACGTTAAAATAGCAATCACAAACATGCCTGAAACAACACAAATGTATCTAATCCCAGAAAAGATGCTTGATCCAAGAAACATGACAGACTCAATCACACTTGACGCAACAGGAACAACAGTTGGATCAACGTTTCAAATGATGACAAGAGATCCAATTTATATGACTAAATTTGTCGATGTAACCACCTCAAGACCTTTATACTTTGTAATCGATACTTGGGATGTAACATCAGGTGCACCAATTCCTATTGCGGATCAAGATAGAGTACAAAATGAACTTGAAAAACAAGTCAATGTTATTCCATTCCTCGCAAACGGCGATAGTTTACTCCCCGGATTTGTAATTACAAGAGAAGACAGTTATAACTCAACAATTTGGCAGGAAATTATTGCACGTGGAACAAACCAATACCACGAAACAAAATTCGAATCAGGAGCACAACCAGGAAACGGAGTATTCTTAACAACAAATGGCTCATACAATGGAAACTTAATCATGAAAAATTCATCTTCAACATATCCTCCAAGTGCAACAAATGGAGTAATAGGTGAAGAAATGTGGGAAGGAATATGGTGCATGACAGACCCATACACAGGCGGAACTGCACAATTTATCTACAACAACAACGCACCAACAACAATTAGTGATTATTGCAAAGCGATAACCAGATGGAAACTTCTACTAGACCCTGGAACGTACGTAGATTAAACAATTAGTTGAAAAATATTTTTTAATTAAATTTTTATTTTAAATTATTTCATTTCTTTTATGAATTAAACTAAAAGTTGTCTCTTAAAATTTTGCGAATAGTTCAAAAGAACAAGTCATTTTACTTGAGAAGCTCATTTGTTGAAACTGCCTTACATTGCCCCCCCAACCGCTCCCATCCCGCGGGGAGGGGCAGAGTTGGGGAATTTGATTTTTTGTTGTATTTTTGTGTATGCGTTTCAAAACAAACTCTGAATTATGATAACCGAGATTAAGGCAAAATCGTTGAATGAAATAAAAAAAACCGCCTCCGATGTCTGGGCCTTGATTGCTGACCCGGTTTATTCAGAAAAAGATGGGACTCTGAAATCGGGACATCTCCTGCGGCAGTGGTGCAAAAGTGGTTCATAAAGTGAGCGCGGCTACTTATCTGTGAATTTTCTTAAAGTAAAATAAGGTTTCATAATATGTTAGATGGTTCATCGTAAGAATGCGTACTTATAGATATATTTGAAAAAAATTATCTTTCTTACCATCCTTGGTCTCATTATGAATTCAGTTGAAGGCCAATTCGTCCGTATGCCACTGGCATATCCCAACGATGGGTATTTTTATTCTCCGGAATCCATGTCGATCGTAGATCAGGATCATGTGTGGGTGGCTACAATGAAGCGAAATGCAGCTGTATTGGGTCAGTCTTACTACCAGGCTGTAAAGACCTCAGATGGAGGAAACACTTGGCAGTTTTTCCAGATTCCTGCGACAGGCGACAAGTTTTTACCGGATGTAGAAGCACAATCTGAGGATGTTTGCTATTATTTTGTGGATACTCCGACCGGTAATAGTGATATCTGGAAAACCACCGACGGCGGGACTACATGGGCCAAAAAAACCACAACTGAATTCAACGGCAGTTGGGGCGATTTTGTCCACCTGTTTGGGAATGATACTCTAATTGCAGTCGGTGATCCAGTAAACGGGTACCTTGACATACAGCTTTCTGACGACGGAGGGGATACCTGGAGCCGGGTTTCCCAATCAAATATCCCTCCGATACTTCCGAATGAATCGGGTCTTGGTGGCAAGGTGTTCAGCACAATAGGCAATACAATCTGGTTTCCTTCCAGCAATGGAAGATGTTTTAAGTCCATTGACCGGGGACATACCTGGACAGTCTCTGATGTAAATTCAGCGGGTGGTTTTCAATATGGCAATGTCTGTTTCAGCGATCAGCTGCATGGGATCTTTTATTTAACTTCATCACCGTATCTATTGAATTTCAGCTACTATAAGACGGATGATGGGGGTACAACCTGGAACCCCGTTTCCATTCTTCCGAATACTTCAAATACTTCAAATACCGCAATAAGCCGTATTGATGGGATTACTGCAAAATCCGGTGATATTGACCACCTAAATCCGGAGTAAATTGACCACCTTCTTTCCGGATTAAATTGACCATCCCCTTTTTCTCATCATTTTCTTTAGATTTTTTCGGTTTTAGACAGTTTTACA
>Ga0209749_1000112_pt1 | contig 139315 bp, 126 predicted proteins | sample EPASupsiteSAE347_FD_187267 | JGI IMG/M metagenome (GOLD analysis project Ga0209749, IMG submission 187267) | Bioremediated contaminated groundwater from EPA Superfund site, New Mexico - Sample SAE3-47 (SPAdes) (version 2) | ecosystem: Environmental > Aquatic > Deep subsurface > Groundwater >... | reverse complement strand
TTGTCAAGGAAGATATCCTGCTTTTTTGCGATCCAAAATTGAAATCGAAAACGTTCATGACATCGATTCTGTATAGATTTTACAAGGTCAATCTTGAGATTGACCAAAAATTAACCGGACAGTAGTGATCGGCAGGAACAAATAACCAAGAAAAAGGGTTAAGATGAAAAGATTGGCAATAATTATTATCGGATTTTTGATTGCGATAAACTGCCTGGCGGCCACTCATTACGTGGTAACGAACGGAACACCCGGCTGGATCGGGGCGGCTAACCCATACACCAACTGGGCCACGGCCGGAACAAACATTATTGACGTGGTCAATGCCGCCCTGACCAATACTACCCCACGGATTATTTGGGTTACCAACGGCGTGTATTACTTGACGAACGGGGTTAATATAAGCGGCGCATTGACAATTCAGAGCGTGAACGGGAGATCAAATACGATTATCAACGGGAACTATCCGGCGTTATCAAATTATTGTTTTTATGTTAATTGTTTGTCCGGCTCTACGGGCATCATCGACGGGTTCACGATTACTAATTTCTGTTTTACCAACAGGGCGACAATTTATCTGATCAGGGGGAGGGTGATAAATTGTTTTATCACCGGAAATCGCGGAAAAACAGCGTTTGGCCAAAGCGATGGGGGTGGAATTTATATTAGCGATTATGGCGATGTGACAAATTGCGTGATAAGAGCAAATACCGTGAACCGGTATGGCGGCGGTATTCATATGTTCAACCACGCTAATGTTTGGGACACGTTGATTGAGGATAATATCGTTGAGGGACTGAATGGCGGAGGAGTTTTTATGAGTACCGTTATAGGCAATCTTTCAAATTGTGTTATTAGGGGCAACATCGCTTATGGCGATGGGGGCGGCATAGCGTGTATAAATTCTGGAAATGGCCGGTCCATTCTATCATGCGTGATAACCAGCAATACGGCTTTGACTGGTAGGGGCGGCGGCATTTATCTTCACGCGACCTGCGTGGATACCACGCTCATTGCAAATTGTGCCATCCAAGGCAATTCGGCGACCAATTCCGGCGGTGGAGTTTATGGATATAATTTTTTTCTCAGGAACTCGCTGGTTGTCGGAAACACGGCGTTGACAAACAACGCTGGCGGAGTATGGGCACGCACAGGCGTGGTGGAAAACTGTACGATTGTGAGCAATTATGCCAAGGTTTCCGGCGGCGGGTTTTATATTGACACGGCCGGAAGCGGGACGAACGATATCATTTATTTCAACACATCACCAAGCGCGGCTAATTTCACCAACACGGCAGGCAATACTGGCCTTGATTATTCCTGTGTCTTCCCCGCAGTGGCCGGAACCGGCAACATCACCAACAATCCTGTTTTGAAAGATTTGGCGGGCAACGATTATCGCCTGTGCATGCGTTCGCCGTGTGTCAATACGGGAACCAATAAGGACTGGATGACCAATAGCGTTGATTTGAATGGCAATGCGCGCATTCTGAATAACATTGTTGATATGGGGGCGTATGAAACGGTTTTATGGCCGGGAACTATTTACAGATTTCAATAAATGCCGGCAAAACGACCGTGAAGGCAAAGGTTGATTTTATGGGATATCCTGACTGCAAAATACCGGTTGATGCGGGGGCTGTGCGTAAGTTCGAGGATATAATTCTTAATTTTTCACCCGCAAAAATATACAGCCACTGGCCGGTGGATTATCACGTTGACCATCAGACGGTCGGGGTTTGCACGCTCAGGGCCTTGAACAACCTGGAAAACAAATTAAGACCCGAACTTTATTATTTTGAGCCGTGCGCCGGTTATCAGGATTACCATTTTATTCCGAATACGCATGTTGATGTTACTCATTATGTTAAGCGCAAAAAACAGGCGGCCTTCCGTCATCGCAGTCAGAACCCTTCTAATTTTTATCCCATCAACGAGACCATGATGAAATTCCGCGGATACGAGGCCGGCTGTTTTTATGCGGAGGCCTTCATCCGGATTTATTTCCGCCATCCACCGGTGCGTGATTATGTCATAGGCGAGGGCAGAGACGGGAAATGACAATCAACTGCAATTTAACATGATGAGTTTTGAATAAATAAAAATCGAGTAGAAACCATGAGACAATTGAGGAATGATGGCGTTGATATTCGCCGGACAAAGGATGTTGTTGCCGTAAATACCCCGAAATTCAGTTTTCAGGTCAATGCCGGGAACGGGACGCTTGCGGAACTGACGGATCGGAAAACGGGGATCAATTTGTGGCATGGCAAAACAGTTGGGATGAGCGTATATGACGAACTTAAGGGACGTGAGTTCTCTGATATTTTGAATCCTGTTGACGTGCGTGAAATACGCATTGTGAGGAAGCATGCCCGATGCGCGGTCTCCATTACGAAACGGCTCAAAGGCGCGGACTTTGAAATAAAAACCGTTTTGAGTATTGGTAAAGACAATTTTCTATGGTCGGTTGAGTTTCACAAGGTGCGAGGGCCCGAAAGGAGCCTCAGGGTTACCTTCCATCTGGCTGAACCGGCGGAAGAGCAAACTGATCCCAATATCTCAGGGTTGATGGCCTGGCGTCTATGGGCTCCCGTGAATAACGCGCCGTTCAACATCAGCGGATCGAACACGCCGGGTACGCTTGTCTTCTCTCACGGTAAGCCAGTTGATGGAAGCGACGAGATCCCGATTCCGGGGATCGTGTGTTATGATCCCTCCCGGGACGTTGGAATGACGTTCTTGAAACCGTTCGAGGAAATATGCCCGCGCGTGTTCTTTGAGGTGGATCAACGCGAGGGGAATATTCGCATAGATAATCGCCACGTTGGTTTGAAGAACGATTATGACCCGGTGATTTCCCTGTATGTCGCCGTGCATGAGGGCGACTGGCGAGCGGGTCTTGGATGGATTTTTAACCGGTACCGGGAATATTTTGTTCCGCAAAACACCAGGATTTTCGCGCAGGAAGGTGTCATGCATTATGGCAAGATGCTTACGGAACAGCGTGTACGCGAATGGACACGAAAGATGGGGTTCAAGTGGCAGGAGATCCCGTATTTCCGTGATATTCTGGCATGGGGACCGAATACTCCGACCAAAGAACCGTGGGACGCCGTATGGCCGGATATCCCCCAGATTAAAGTGAAGAGCATGACATACCGTAAGGCGAATGACTATGTGCGGATGTTGAAAAAGCATGGGGTCGCCGGCTTCATCTATCACAACAGCGGCGATTTCAGCAGGCAAATTGCCGAGGAAAAGTACCCTGAGTCCATCATCAAGTTGCGTGACGGGTCGCCACATGTTTCCTGGCGCGCAAAAGATCCAAGCGCCCTGCCTGAGGCCAGGGGAGTGCTCATGAATCCGGATCCCGGCTTGCCGTATGGACAATGGGTGTTGCGGGAGTTGGAAATCGTATTTCAGAAATTTCCCGGCCTGGCGGGCATATTTATTGACCAGTGCTGTTATCCGCGCTTTGACTTTGGCAAGGATGACGGCAGGACAATGGTTGACAATCGGCGTTGTGAGTTCACTCTGTATTCTTACATGAAGCTTCACGAGCGGATATGGGCATTTTTGAAAAAACATGGCAAAACGTCGTTCTCCAACGGCCCCTTCTGTCCGCAGATTCAGAAGCATACCGACGCCATCATGGCGGAGGGCACGTATGTGCAGATGGCATATTTTGCCTTGGCGAAACCGCTCGTTCTTCTGCAGGTTGGAGAGTGTGCGTTCAAATGGTGCCTGAAGTACGGCGCTTTTCCGCACGTCGCGCCGCTGGGCCGTGAATACGCCACATTTTACCTGAATGAGGCGCCTTTGCCCAAGAAGGATGTGCTCGTCTACCGCAAATATCTGCCGTTGTTGGAATTCATGCGCGGCAGGAAGTGGGTTCTTACACCGCACGCCTTGACATTGCCGCCTGCTTGCGAAGGGAATATATTTGAGACCCGCGCGGGGAATTATATCGTTACTGTTATGTCGTCCGAACGTTCCATTATGGAAAAACAGGCGAAGCGGGAAACCATGACGGTGCGTGTCCGTCTGCGGGATGGGAAGGCCATACGCAAAGCGGAGTTGCTGAGCGTGGATGCGTCAAAATCTGTTCCCGTCAAGCTGGTTCGCAATGGCGGTGATATCTGTTTCGATGTCCCCCGCTTCATCACGGCAGGCGTGGTTCATCTGCGGAAATAAAGGAATCAGGAATCCAAACCCATGCAAATTGAAAATATTCTGAACGAATTACAGGCGTCGGACCTGTTGGCGACCGTTCAACCGCACTGGCAGGAATCAATGGCAAGTTTTCCGGACTGCGTTCCCGATTTCCTCCGTCCGGAACATATCAGTACCAATCTACAATGGTGTGGATTTGAGGCCGAATTTGAGCCGGCGCTTATCGGCGCAGCCGGCAAGATTGCCGCCGACCGTTCTTTACTATCTCTTGCGTGGCACTATTACCGGCTGATTTTTGACTATGAACCCGGAAAATCGCCGGAGGGGGAATGAGTCTTGAAAAATGTTCCGAATCACTGCGGGAAGCCCGCCGCTTTTTCCGGGATTATTTCCCATCCCCGGCTCCGCGCGCGATAGTTACCATGTCATGGATGTTCAGCCCGATCCTTGAACAGATCCTGCCGGCTGATTCCAACCTGGTAAAATTCATGCGCGAGCTTTATCTTTGCCCCTTTAATTCCCGCGGCACGGATTCCTTATGGTTTGTTTTTCTGCAAAGGCCGCTTGATCTTGCCACTGCGCCGAGCGAAACCAGCTTACAGAAAGCAATTCTGAATTATTTGCGCTCCGGAAAAACCTGGCACGACGGCTGTATGTTTATGATGCTGGACGATATTGACCGCTTTGGCAGTCAATGGTATCAGACATCCTATTCAACCGCCGGCTTGTCCTGCACTGCAGAAGGAGAAATGGCTCATGAAAAACAATTATGCTCAAGCCCCGCAAGATAAAGCGCCGGGCGGAAACGAAAAACATCAGCAGAGGATTCATGCGGTTTTTTCGGGCCAATGGCCGGATCGCATTCCGATTTGCGAGCAGGCGTTTGCATCTTCCGTGGCCGGAGCCATCATGGGAAGACCCATGCATACCGGTTCCACCGAATTACATTACGAGGAAACCCTTGCTTGGTTGAAAGGAGAAGCGGCCCATGAGGACTTCGTGGAGCAAATTTATCAGGATACGGTGGCGCTTCATCGTTATTTTGATTTTGATGTTTTCTTTCTGCCGTGGAGAATGAGCGCGCGCCCAGCGCGGCAGGTTGATGAATACACTTTTCTTTACGGCGATCCGGAAGGAGATTACAGCCTGTATCGCTTTGATCCGGATTCCAGGACGTATGGGCTGGTGAAGTCCAGCCGGTCCTGGGAAAGCTGCGATGAAGTGGGCGCATATATCCGCCGGACACTGAAGAAAACATTCCAGCCGGCTCCTGTTATGGACCCGTTTCTGGCGCGGGCGCAGCGCGAGTTGGGCGATGAATTCGTGGTGGCGGGGTTGTCAGGAATGGCAATCCCCATGCAATCCGGCTGGCTTGAAGCCACAGTGCTGGAACCGGAACTGGTCGGCGAATGGCTTGATTTTAATCTTCAAGGCGAACTGACGCATCTTGAGTCCCAGAAAAAGGCCGGAATAGCGCTGATCAATGGCGGCGGTGATTTCGCGTTTAATACCGGGCCGATTTACTCGCCGGTTTTTTTCAAGAACATCATGGCGCCGCGTTGGAAGAAGATTTTTGATAAATGCCGGGAACTGGGATTATATTATATCATGCGTTCCGACGGCAACTTGTGGCCGGTGGCCGATTCCCTGTTCGGATGGGCCAAGCCCCATGCCTATTATGAATGTGATTATGACGCCGGCATGCGTTTCAGCGAGCTGCGTTCCCGTTTTCCCGACCTGGTCCTGATGGGGAACGTCAGTTGTGATTTGATGCTGCGGGGGACCCCGCAGCAGATCAGGGACCGGATTGCCGAATGTATTCAGTCCGCCGCGCCCCGGATTGTGGCCGCCACCGCCAATTCAATTTTACACGGCACGCCTCCGGAAAACGTCCTGGCGCTCTATGACGCTGTCAAAACGTATCATTTATAGAAACGATTATGGAGGACATTGATTATGCAGATCGGAGTTCAATATTACCGGCCGCCGTTCCCGGAAGAACGGTATTGGAAAGAGGATTTGAAAAACATTCGCGCCGCCGGATTAAATACCCTGCAATTGTGGGTGTTGTGGAGTTGGGTTGAAGCCAAACCGGGAAGTTTTGATTTTTCCGACTATGACCGGCTTATTGAACTGGCGAACGAAGCCGGACTCAAAGTGGTTTTGAGCGCGATTGCAGAAGTCCAACCGCTCTGGATCCACCGCGAGATTCCGGGTTCGGAAATGCTGAACCATCTCGGACAGAAAGTCGTTTCCACCAACCGTAACGAATGCCATTTCGGGATCACTCCGGGCGGATGTTTCGACAACCCCGCGGTCTGGGAGCGGATGCAATCCTTTTTCCGGGCCGTGGCCGGACAATACAAGGATGCGCCGAATTTGTACGGCTGGGACGCCTGGAACGAATTGCGCTGGAATGTGCACGCCCAGGGCCTGGTGTGTTTCTGCGAGCATACGTTAAAGTATTTTCGCGATTGGCTGGGAAAGCGTCACGGCGGACTGGACGGCTTGAACCGCGACTGGCAGAGACGTTATGTTTCCTGGGATGACGTCACTCCCGGCTGGGCGGCCAACCGCCCCTTCACGGAAACCATGGCATTTCAATGTTTCCTGACCGAACGGGCGAACGAACACGCCCGCAAAAGATACGAAACCATGAAGGCCGTTGACGCGGCCCATCCGATCACCATGCACGGCGGCGCGCCCAGTCTGTATTATTGCGGCGGCGAACATGGGGGACAAATCCTTACTCCCATGGACCGGAGCAATGACTGGGCCCTGGCCGGCCACCTGGACGGGATCGGCTGTTCGAGTTTTCCGAAATGGGGGCATATGGATTGGGCCGATTATGCGGTGCGCATGGAAATCATCCGTTCCGCGGCCGGTAAAAAACGTCTCTGGCTGAGCGAACTGCAGGGCGGCCGCGCCGGATCGGGCTTTACGCAGCAGGGGGCCGTGCGCTCCTTTGAACAACAGTACTGGCTCTGGAACGGTGTCGCGGCCGGAGCGGAAACGATCCTGTTCTGGTGCTGGAAGGATGAAGTTTTCACCACCGAGGCCGGAGGATTTGGGATATCCGGATTTGACGGCTATGCCGCCGAACGGCTGGCGGCTTTTAAGACTACTTCCACGATATTGGATGAATACAGGGATGTTTTTGTAAATTACCGTCCCCTGCGTCCTGAGATAGGAATATATTTCAGTCCGCAGTCGTATTATCTGCACTGGTGCAACAATCGAAACAGCGAAACATATCTGAACGCCATGCTCGGTTACGGCAAGGCGCTGGTCCGGAAAAATATTCCTTTCGAGATGGTCGAGGAGGAACATCTGGACGACTTGAAGCGCCTGAAGGTTTTGTTCATGCCGCGCTCTCTTGTGGTTGACGACAAGACAGCCGAAAAATTGGCGGCATACGTTTCCGGCGGAGGGACGCTGGTGATCGAGTCGGAATGCGGGGCGTTCGATTCGCGCGGAATCTACCGATATCCGGAAAACAGGTTCCTGCAAAAACTCGGCCTCTCCGAGGTCGGACGCCGGACAATACAAGGGGAAACCTTCCGGTTTCAGGCGGTGATGTCCGGGAAGCGTTTCGGCCTGACCGGATCCCAGTGGCTGACTCCTTACAGGGCGTCCGGCACGGCCAAATGGTCCGGATATGAAAAAGACGTTCTGGCAGGCGAATTTGCGATCGGAAAAGGCCGGATAATTCTGCTGGGGACATATCTCGGTGAAACTTATTTCAAGAAGCGGTACGCGGGGTTCGAAGATTTTTTGAAGGCGCTTTGCGTCCAATCCGGGTTTGCTCCCAAGGCTGAATCCGCTATTGACCGCAAGGGCGAGGTTTACATCCGTGAAGGCGTGAGCGGCGGCAAACGCGTATTGTTCGTCTTTTGTCAATCCGGATTGGGAACCGTGACGCTGAAAACGGGCGGCAACCTTGCGCAGTCCGGTCAGTTGCGGGACCTGATTTCAGGCCAGGCCATAAAAGGAACCGTGAATAACAAGAAAAACGAAACGTTTTTCAAATTCAAGGTACCGAAGGAACGCATCCTGATTCTGGCGGAAAATTAACCCACAGCGTTGTTTTCCTTCGCTGTTCCTCATGTTTGAGGCGCTACGAAAACATGTTCCCAGGATTTATTCTTCCGTCCGGGTCAAAGACTTTTTTCACGGCGCGCATTTCGTCCATGCCCTGGCCACCGTACATCAGCTCTAGAAATGAGCGCTTGATCTTTCCGATGCCGTGTTCGGCGGATACCGTCCCGCCCCATCCCACGATCGTCCGCGCCAGTTTCAGGTAAATTTCCTTGCCGTATTTATACTCGTCAAAATTTTTCGGCAGTATGTTGACGTGCACGTGGTTGTTGCCGATATGGCCGAAGATGACGTAGTCCAGCGCGGTTTCATCCAGCGTTTTTCGGTAGAGCGCAAAAACATCGTCGAGGAAATTGTCCGGAACGGCGAAATCGGTCCCCAGCTTGGTAAGGCCCGGACATGCCGCCACGCGCTCGCCGATGCGCTGGTTGATGGCCTCAGGCAGGGCATGCCGGAATTTTTTCAGCTTTTCGGTTTCTTCCGGGGAAATGGCGGTCCAGGCCGTGTCCGCACTGCTGCCGCAGGCCTCCAGAAGAGCCATGAGCTCCTCGGCTGTTGTTTCCAGTCCGCCTTCGGTGGTCGGCAGTTCTATATAAACGGCAGTATGCGCACTTTCCGGCATGGCTGGAATTTCGGATGCGGCGCCAAGCTTGAGTTTTTGATCGCGCAAAAGGTTCAGGGCCTTGAAGTCGAAATATTCCAGGGCCAGGGGGGCGGCAGGGCCGCCGGCCAAAACTGACGTCCGGCCGGCAGCCGGCAATGTTTCACATTTCTCCGCGAACTTGTCATAAGCTGCGATGGAACACCCCGGTTGCGGCAAATTTTTGTCTGGTTTCTCTCCCCGCGCCGCCTTCACAAACAAAAGCGCTTTTTCCTCTGATGGAAAGAAGGCGATGACCCCCAGGATTTCCTCCGGCGGCCGGACCAGCGCCAGTTCCGCTTCGGTCACGATCCCCAGGGTGCCCTCGGAACCGATGAACAGGTCGATCAAATCCATGCCGGGCTTCGCAAAATAGCCGGCGGCGTTTTTGACGTTCGGCATCCGGTAAGAGGGAATTTTTCCGTCGCGTTTTTCTCCATCCGGAAGGACCAGTTGAAATGCGCCGCCGGCATCCGCAAAATACTCGCCACGTTTGATGTTCAGGGCGGAACCGTCGGCCAGTACCACCCTGAGGGCAAAAACGTGGTTGCGGGTCGGGCCGTAATGCAGGGTACGCGCGCCCGAGGCGTTGCAGGCGATCATGCCGCCGATGGTGGCCGAGGCCTCGGTCGGGTCCGGCGCAAAGCGGTGCCATGGGCACGCTTTTCTAAAAAGATCCAAATATAAACTGCTTTCTGCGCTCCAAGCGGAAACATCCACAAAATCTCTTTTACTGATCATTTCGTTCAGTTTTTCCAACGTCAGGCCGGGCTGGCAGCGCAGAAAAAATCGGTCTTGCCGCTCGTCAAATCTCAACCCCAGGACAAGATTCATTTTTTCGGTGGAGACGAGCCAGCCGCCTTCGGGGACTGCGCCGCCGGTGATGCCGGTGCGGCCGCCGGAAACTGTCACTGTCTTTTTTTCGGACTTGGCCGCGAGCAGAATGGCGGCAAGCTCGCCCTCGGATTGCGGGAAAAATATTTTTTCGGCCGAGCCTTTCATCCGCGATTCGTCTGAAAGGTAGCTGGCCGCGGCGGAGGGATCACTGCTGCGCGGCGCGGCCTGATCCGGAGGCGGACAATATTTAACGATCAACTTGCTCATTTGAAAACCGATGCATCATACTTATAACAAATAGTTTTCCTATGCAAACAAAAACAGGATTTTGAATTTTCAAATTTTCAACACAGGATAAGGGCCTGGTAAAAAATAAACTTTACAATGACCCGATCTGTTTTGTCGTTTCCGCAAGGCGCGCGCGAAGGAGGAATACCTGAAAGGTATTTCCCTTCGCGCGGAACGCCGCGGAACGGCAAAACAGACGATGCCCGAAGGGGTTGCATCGGTTATTCGTTCGGGGCGGTGTTGGCGCAAGCGGCACGTGCCTTTCAGGCACGCCTCCGCTTGCGCCGCCTTGCCCTGAGCGAAAACCGATGCAATCATTTGTAAAGTTTATTTTTTGCCAGGCCCTAAGTAAAATAAGATTGACTTTGGGACAAAAACGGAATATCGAATAATAATCAGTTTAAATACGCTTGCAGCCGCAAAATCCGGAATCTTCTAGTACCTATGGACATGATCGACAAGAATTCCGTCCTGGTCGTAGACGACAACAGGGAAATGCGTGACCTGTTGTCCGCCATACTGGATCGGGTGGGATATCAGACCAAATCGATGGAAGACGGCAACAGTGCTTTGGCCGAATTGTCAAAAGCATGCTGGGATGTGATTATTCTTGATTTGAAACTTCCGGGCATGGATGGGTTGACCATACTTGAAAAGATCAGGGAAAACTGTGAGTTTTCCAACGTGATCATGCTCACCGGAAACGGCGCGGTGAATGACGCCGTCCGGGCCATGAAGCTTGGCGCGTTTGATTTTATCACCAAGCCGTTTGAATGCGAAGAGCTGTTGATGGTTGTGAAACGCGCCTGCGAAAATTCGTCCATGCGCCGCGAATTGAAGATGCTGCGCGCGCAGCTTGAAGACCAGCGGGAAGCTCATAAAGTCCTGGGCAAAAGCGAGGCAATCCAGAGGGTGTTGAAGCAGGTCCGCCTGGTGGCGCCGACCACGATGACCGTCATTCTTCAGGGGGAAAGCGGCGCCGGCAAGGAGGTCATTGCCAATATGATTCACCGGATGAGCCGCCGGTATGACAAGCCGTTTGTGCCGGTGGATTGCGGCGCGATACCCGAACAACTCACCGAAAGCATCCTTTTCGGCCATGAAAAAGGCGCCTTTACCGGGGCGGACAGCGCGCGCGAAGGACAATTTGAGCGCGCCCACGAGGGAACCATATTTCTTGATGAAATCGTCAATACTTCCCAATCCACGCAGGCGAAAATGCTGCGCGTTGTCCAGGAGAAAAAGCTGAGACATCTCGGCGGGAAAAAAGACATTGACGTTGACGTGCGCATCATCACGGCCAGCAACGTCAACCTTCGCGATGCGGTCAATGCCGGCAAGCTGCGGGCGGACCTGTATCACCGCCTGAATGAATTTGTCATCAATGTCCCGCCCTTGCGCGAGAGACGCGAGGATATCCCGGTGCTGGCCCAGCAGTTTCTTCTGGAGGCCAACAACGAAATGCAGAAAAACGTTGCCGGGTTTTCGTCCGAAGCCATGAAACTGCTGCTCAATACGGGCTGGTCCGGCAACGTGCGCGAACTGAAAAACGTCGTTAAAAAGGCGGTTCTTATGGCGGAAGGCGACATGATCCGGCCGGTAGACGTTATTTTGGATGAAATTGTCCGTTCTGCCGCCGAGTTCCTGCCGGCGGCCGCGGGCAAAGGCGTGTCAATAAAGGCCGCGGCCGATACCTCGCGCGAAAACCTTGAGAAGGAAATAATAAGCAGGGCCCTGGCTGAAGCCGGCGGCAACAAGGCCAAGGCCGCAAGGATTTTGAAGATTGATCGCGGAACCCTTTACGCCAAGATCGGAAAATACAAGTGTTGATTGCATTCAACACTTGTGTTGAATTGCCTGAACGCTTTTTTCTTTTCCCCCGCCGGCCGCTCTGAGGCCGCGCGTTTTTACGTTTTTTTTTCGCCGGCCTGAGCCTCTTGTCATCAGGGTATTTTTTTGGCCGGCGCAACTCTCCGTTTGCTTTTCTCCGGACTTGGCACGCCCCCTGCTATTTTAACAGCCGGCGAAAATAATTCAAACAAGGAAGAGGTCGGAAATGATTTTTTCAGATTCATCGGCCGGAAGGGCGCATGAGTTTAAACTTCTGCAGGAAGCAAGCCGATTGGACGAGGAAGTCCGCATGATAATGGTTTCAGGATATAAACTGGAAGGGGAACGCGGGGCGAAGGAACGGTTGAGCCTGAAACCATTTATGGCCCGGGAGATTTTCCAAGTGGCGGCGGGGTCCGCCGGCCGGGGACGCGAAGCGTAAACGGCGCGCGCGCCCGGCAAGACCGGAAACATGAATTTTGACGAAGGTTCACCGCTCCTTCTTTGGTTAAAAGCGGAGTCGGTAAAAAGAAAGGGGGTGTAATGTCATGGCAGTAGAAAAAACAATCGGATCATCCAGCCTGGTCGAAGTTATTGACCGTATTCTGGATAAGGGCGTCGTCGTTGACGCCTGGGTGAGAGTGTCGCTGGTCGGAATTGAAATTCTGGCTATTGAAGCGCGCGTGGTTGCCGCATCGGTTGAGACATATCTGAAATATGCCGAAGCGATCGGTTTGACCGCCACCGCCGCCGCTTAAGGGCTGCGGTTCAACCTGGAGATTTCTGCCGTCTGACCCTTTGCCAATAAGCATCGGCCGCCAGAAACTTCCAGAAAAAAATTCCCCGCCAAAGATTTTTCGTCATGCAAACCGCCGAATCATTGAATTTGATGCAGGATCTTTTTGCGTCCTATGAAAAGGGCGTGCAGGGCATTGCCCCGGTTTTTTCGGTTGCCGCGTTGTTTCTGGGAGAAAATTTCGAGCGGGAAGCCGACAAAAGCCGACTGCGCGAAAACCTGGCCCGCAACGGGAACCTCAGGAAAAAGGATTTCGATCAGATGCTCGACGGGCTGGTTGACGCCCGGCAAAACAGCGCGCAGGAAACCCACCGGCTTCTGCTCGATTATATCCGCAGCCAGCAGGAAACCATAAACCAATTGGGCGGATATTTCGCCGAAGCGCGCCAATATATGGCCGATGGGGATTTTGCCAGGATAAAGCTGACGCTTGTCCAGATAAAAAAAACAATCGCCCGGCAGGAGCAGAACCGGCGGGAATTGGAAAACGAACTGGTTGAATTCGAGAAGGAACGGAACGAAATAAACTCCGGCATAAAATGTCTGCTCCAAAAGGGCCGGGAGTTGCAGGTGCGCGATTTCAAGGAAATGCTGGCAAGGATAAAACGCCAGCGGAAAGGTCGCATCGAGGAAAACAGGTTGCGGCGTGAAACGGTGGGCCGGATGCTGGCCGATTTCAAGCAACAGCGAACGAACTGCGCGGATGTCCGCGGGTAACCCAAAGAAGGAGGATAGAGTAATGAAACTGGCTGAAAGCATGAAGGATATTACGAACAACATAATCGCATGCCACAACGCCCGCGTCAAGGCGCTGGGCGATTTGATAGACCAGGTCGGCGCATCCATGGCCGATGTAAACAGGCAGATCAAGGAGATGGCCGCGCACAGGGAAAAAATGAGCGCGGAACAGGCCGCGGAATTGGCCGGTTTCGCCGGCAATATGGCAAGCGAGGTGGGCAAAAAACTGAAAGGATTCCGGCATGAATTGGAAATCGTTTCCAAGGACCGCGTGTTGGGCGCCGAAGAGCTTCGAAACAAGATGCGCAAGGAGGCGCGCGAGCTGGCCGATATGGTGAAAAAGAGCCTGGGCGACTATCGGAAGGACCACGCCGCAATGAGCGCGGCCCTCAGGCAGAACCTCGGATCGTTTGTAAAGGACATCGTGGGCGCGGTCCAGGATTTGACGGCGTCAACCACGGGCATGATGAAGCATTACCGTGACGATATTCATAACGCCTCGGACGCCTGGAAAAACATGACCCGCACGCTGGCCAGGGCCCGCGGGGAAAGCGCGGGGGCGGCCGCCGGCATCGAGGGCGAGCAGAACGTTGATGACGTGGAAGGCGCGGCCCGCAAGATCAAAAGGCGCAGGAAGAAGAGGAAATAAGCAATATGCCTGACAATGTTTCAACCGTTTTGGAGCCGGTTCCAAAGGCGGGTTTCGTTGAGACCGAATCGGTAAAAAGGGTCGTGAAACGCGCTCTTGGTTATATTAAGGCCGGTTATCCGGTGCATTTTCGCGGTCCCTCCGGCACCGGCAAGACCACGCTGGCTTTGCGCGTGGCCGGCTGTCTGAAAAGGCCGGTCATGTTGATCCACGGCGACGAGGAATTCACCACTTCCGACCTGGTCGGCGGCGAACACGGTTATCATTTCAGAAAAGTGGTGGATAATTTCATCAGCCGCGTGAAAAAGACCGAGGAAGACATGGAGAAACGCTGGATTGACAGCCGGCTGACCGTGGCCTGCAAGCACGGGTTTACTCTGGTTTATGATGAGTATACCCGTTCGCGGCCGGAGGCGAACAACGTGCTCCTTTCCATATTGCAGGAGGGCATCATGGATCTGCCGGCCGGGGCGGGAGAACAGGATTCTTATCTGCAGGTCAGCCCGCAGTTTACCGCCGTATTCACCTCCAATCCCGAGGAATATGCCGGGGTGCACCGCAGTCAGGACGCCCTGCGCGACCGGATGATCACCATTGACCTGGATCATTTCGATCACGACACGGAGGTTGCGATCGTGCACGCCAAAACCAGGCTGCCGAAACAGGATTGCACAACCATCGTGAAAATAGTGCGGGAATTGCGTTCGTCGGGGAAGTGCGAATACGAACCGACCGTCCGCAGCGCGCTGATGATTGCCAAGACCATGCGCCTCGGCGGATTGACCATTGCCGGAAGCAACGGTTATTTCCGGGAGGTCTGCCAGGATATTCTTGCCAGCCAGACGAGCCGCGTGGGATCAAGAACGAACCAGAATATCGTCAGGGAATTCGTGGCGGGGGTGATCGAAAAAAATCTGCACCATGAAGGGAAATCCTCTAAAAGAAGGAGAAAGAAGTGAAAACCACGCCATATCAGCGTTCGCTGCGGGACATCAAGGGGATCCGTTACGCGCGTATTTCCTCTATTCCCAAGCAGCAGCGCTCGGCGCATCTCGATCTGTATCTTTTGTCCAGCGAAAAAAAACGCCTGGAGAAGGAGCTTTTCCAGTTGCAGCACAAGCTGAAGCTGGTCAAAAAAAGACTTCACCAGGCGAATAAGCACATGCGGGATTTGATAAAGGAAATCGGCAAGTCGGCGGATGTAGACCTGCGGGACGGCAAACGCGGCCAAAGGGCAGCCCCGCTGGTCAGGAAAATGAAGATCGGTTATTAGATTCCAAAGCGAAAGGAAGCTGTCATGGAGAAGAAAAAGGAGAAAAAAACGGCTGCAGACGCCGACATTGATTTCGGCATCGGCGGATTAAGTCTCGGCGGCCTGTTCAAGGGCGTGGAACAACTTATTGATCTGGCCTCCGGTTTAAAGCAGGCCGGGGGAGAATTGAAGCGGGAAGGCGAAATCAATCTTGACCATCTCAAGCAGGGCATGAAGGCCGTTTATGGTTTTTCGGTGAAAACTATGGCGGGTGGAAAGCCGGTTGTGGAACGATTCGGGAATGTCAGGAAAACGCCCAAGGGCCCGAAAATCGACGAGGAACGCGTGCCTATCACCGACATATTCGACGAAAAGGATGAGATCCGGATTTGCGCCGAAATGCCGGGACTCGACGAAAAGGATATCGGGCTGGATTTGAAAGACGACATTCTTGAAATCGCGGCCCAAACCGGCGAGCGCAAATACCGCAAGGAAGTCCTCCTGCCCGTCAAAGCGAAGCCGGAAAACATGACCTCCGCTTATCGCAACGGCGTGCTGGAAGTGAAGATCAGGAAGCAATGAAGGATGGTAGTCTGTAGGCGCTAAGCAACTGAATGGTTATGAATGAAAAAAAACAACTTTACCATAAACTTGAAAGTAAAGGAGGCTCTTCCGAAGGATGTCGGCCGGGGTATCGCCCGTATCGATCCGGATGAGATGAAAGCCCTTGGCCTGGACGTGGGCGATATTATCGAGATTGAGGGGAAGCGGAAAACTCCGGTCAAGGCCATGCCATGTTATTCCGACGATCGCGGCAAGCACGTGATCCAGATAGACGGGCTCTCCCGCAAAAACGCCCAAACCGGTCTTGATGAAAAGGTGCGTGTCCGCAAGGCGGACGCAAACCCCGCCCACAGGATCACCCTCAGGGCGACATCCCCGGCCGGCAGCGCCGGAGGAGAGAAAGACACGCAATACCTCGGTTCGTTGCTGGCGGGCCTGGCCGTTTCCGCGGGCGACCTGGCGCGCGCCTCCCTCTTCGGTTCGCGTTCCTGTGATTTCCAGGTGGTTGACACGGTCCCGGCCGGCATGGTGGTCATCACTCCTTCCACTTCACTCAAGCTGGAAGCCCAGGCCCAGGGCGAACCCAGGTCGGCCAATATTTCCTACGAGGATATCGGCGGGCTTTCCTCCCAGATTCAACGCATCCGGGAAATGATCGAACTGCCGCTCCGTTACCCGCAGGTTTTCGAAAGACTCGGCGTGGAAGCTCCCAAGGGTGTTCTGTTGCACGGACCGCCCGGCACGGGCAAAACCTTGATAGCCCGCGCCGTGGCGCATGAGACCGAGGCTTATTTCACGCACGTTTCCGGCCCTGAAATAATGGGCAAATTTTACGGCGAAAGCGAGGGGCGCCTGCGGGGGGTCTTTGAGGAGGCCCAGGCGCATGCGCCGGCCATCATCTTTATTGACGAAATAGACGCGATCGCGCCGAAACGGGAGGACATGGGCGGGGAAAAACAGGTTGAGCGCCGCGTGGTCGCCCAGTTGCTCTCCCTGCTCGACGGCCTTGAGTCGCGCGGCAACGTGATTGTCATCGGCGCCACCAATATCCCCAACACGCTCGATCCGGCCCTGCGCCGGCCAGGGCGTTTCGACCGTGAACTTGTCGTGCCCATTCCGGACCGCCGCGGCCGGCTGGAAATTCTTCAGATTCATTGCCGGGGCATGCCTCTGGCCGCGGATGTGTCGCTCGAGCGCCTGGCCGAAATAACACACGGGTTCGTGGGCGCAGATTTGCAGGCCCTGGCCCGGGAAGCGGCCATGATCACGCTGCGGACGATTCTGCCAATTATTGATTTTGAAATGGCCGATATTCCCTATGACACCCTGATGAAGCTGGAAGTTAAAATGGACCATTTTCTGGAGGCCATGAAGGGCATCGAGCCTTCGGCGATCCGTGAGGTCTTTGTGGAGGTGCCCGACGTTTCCTGGGATGACGTCGGCGGCCTCGATGCGGTCAAAGAAACTTTGCAGGAGGCCGTGGAATGGCCGTTGAAACACGCGGACGTATTTTTCAAGACCCATACGACCCCGCCCAAGGGCATTCTGCTCGCCGGGCCGCCCGGCACGGGCAAGACCCTGCTGGCAAAGGCCGTGGCAAAACAGTCGGGCGTCAATTTCATATCCGTCAAGGGGCCGGAGCTCATTTCCCGGTTTGTCGGCGAGAGCGAGCGCGCCATCCGGGAGGTATTCAAAACAGCCAAGCAGGCGTCGCCCACCATTCTTTTTTTTGACGAAATTGACAGCTTGATTCCGCACCGCGGTTCGGCCGGCTCCGATTCCCACGTGGCGGAGCGCGTGGTAAGCCAGTTTTTGACCGAAATGGACGGGATCGAGGAATTAAAGGGCGTCGTGGTTCTGGCGGCCACCAATCGCCTGGATATTGTGGATCCTGCGATCCTGCGCAGCGGACGGTTCGATTTTATCCTGGAAATGCCCTTGCCTGACGAAAAAACCAGGGCTGCCATTTTCCGCATTCACGTCCGCGACAAACCGCTCGCCAAAGACGTGGATTTGTCGGAACTGGCGCATCGCACCGCAGGCAAGACCGGCTCGGACATCGAAGGGTATTGCCGCAAGGCGGTCCTGGCGGCGATTCGGGAATTTTTGGATAAGGGCGAGGATAAGGGCGGCCCGGTGATTGCGAAAAAGCATTTTGACGAGGTATTGGAAAGCGTGAAGCGCACCGCGTGAAACGTCAGAATCCGGAGAAACGCGAGATGCGCTTCACAAGCGACGAATAAGAGTCATGAACGCTGAACCATTGGCTCAATATATTTACGGCATTATTCCGGCGCCGGTACCGGAAACAATCGCCCGCGACCTGCTGTCTCCGGCGCAGCCGCTGCCGGCGGGCGGCATCGCCTTTGTGGGGCACGAAAACATGGCCGCCGTAGTCGGGCAGTCGGAGCGGCAGGACCTTGCCGGCATGCGCAAGGACACGCTGGCGAAGCTGCTGATTGAGCATCAAAAGGTCATTGAGCTTGTAATGCGGTCGGCGCCCGTCGTTGTCCCCTTCCGCCTTGGAACATATATCCGGACCGAAAATGAAATCAGGGAGATTCTGGCAAAAGGCCGAAAGCTGATTTGCGGCATTTTCAATGAAATCAACGGCAAGATCGAAATGGACGTGACGGCCGGCTGGGCGGACTTTGCATCCGTCCTGAAAGAAATCGGCGCGGAGGATGAAATAAGCGCAAGCAAGGGCGCGCTCGCAGTTGGTTCAAGAGCCGTCAGCGTTGAGGAACGGATAAAAATCGGCCTGCTGATCAAACACTCCCTTGACCGCCGGCGGAGCGAAATCAGCCGGCTGATTTTCGAAAAACTTTCGGCGGCAAGTTGCGCGCAAAGCGTCCACGAGAACATGGATGACCAGATGGTCGTAAACGGCGCTTTTCTGGTTGAAACCGCCCGCCGGCCTGAATTCGAGCGCGCCCTGGACGCCCTGAACGCGCATTTTCAGGAAAAATTGCGCTTCCGTTGCGTCGGGCCCCTGGCGCCTTACAGTTTCTACACCCTTGAACTCAAGAAAATCCGGTGGGAAGACGTTGACTGGGCCCGCCGGATTATCGGGCTCGGGGATACGGCCACGGACGAGGAAATAAAGGCCGCGTTTTTCCAGGCCGCCAGGGCGGCGCACCCGGATCTTAACGGCCGGAACGCATCCGCATCCGTTTTCGGGGAAATTGAGGATGCCCGGCGCATTCTGCTGGAATATGCGGGGTCCTGCCGGCAGACGGCCGACGCGGCGCGGGTCGCCTTCAGCGAGGAAAGCGTCCGGAAAAATTCAATGCTGGTAAAAGTGCGAAACGACGAAAAATGACAGGATGAAAAGAACATGCGCAAAGGCGGATTATATATTTACTGCGTGGTCAGTTCAAAACACGAGAGAAATTTCCGCAGCCTGGGCATCGGCAAGGCGGACGTGCTGACCATCAGTTATGACGATTTAAGCATGCTGGCGAGTTATCATCCCCTTGCGCGCATTGCCATCAGCCGCGAGAACATACTGGTCCATGAAAGGGTCATTGAGCGCATCATGCTGGAATTTGACAGCGTCCTGCCCGTGCGTTTCGGCACCATCGCCGCCAATGCCGACGAGATCAGGGGGTTGCTGGACCGCCGCCGCAACGAGTTTCTGAATTTATTGCGTTACGTGGAGCACAGAATAGAGTTGAACGTGAAGGGGATCTGGAAAAAAATGAGCGAAATTTACGCCGAAATAGTGCGCGAAAATCCTGTCATCAGGGATAAAAAGGAGAAAATCCTGCAACAGTCCCAGGCCCGGATGCAGGAGAAATATGAAGTCGGCAGGCTGGTCGAAAAGGCCCTGCTGAAAAAAAAGGAGGAGGAGGCGAATGCGATCGTCAATCAATTCCGTAAAACGGCGACGGAGGTCAGGCTGAACAAGACCAGCGGCGATGAAATGTTCGTAAACGCCGCCTTTCTGGTGGACCGCGGCCGGGAAAAGGAATTCGATAATCTTATTGATGAGGTTGACAAACGTCATCATAAGCGGACGCTTTTAAAATATACCGGTCCGTTGCCGACGTATAATTTCGTCAACGTCATACTGAGTCCGCCCCAGGCGGGTCAGGCTGCAAGGATGGGGGCTTGACATGGAAACACAGGCACAGGAGGGATTTTATATCTATTGCATCATCGGGGCGGCCGCGCCGTCGCCGGCTGCGCCTGACGGGGCCGGCCGGCCGCGGACTTTCGGTCCGCACGGCATCGGCGGCCGCGGCGATGAAGTCTATTGCGTGTGCGCGGACGGCCTTGCGGCCGTGGTAAGCCGCACCCCGCTGCAGAAATTCAGGATGTCGCGCGACAATCTCCTGGCGCATGAACGCGTCATAGAAGAGGTCATGAAGACCGATAACGTACTGCCGGTGCGTTTCGCCACCGTGGCGGAGAGCGAGGAGAAGGTGGGGCGGATTTTAAAAAAGGAGGAGGAGCGTTTTTCAGTCATCCTGCGGGAAATGGAGGGACGCAAGGAGATGGGCTTGAAGGCGTTTTTTAAATCGGAGGAAATTTATCCGCATATCACCGCGCGGTATTCGAACATCAGGCAGATGCGCGAGCGCCTGAAAGCCATGCCGGACGATAAGATCTATTTCCAGAAAATGGAAGTCGGCCGCCTGGTTGAAGATGCCTTGAAGAACGAACGGGAGAAATGCCGCGCCGAAATCCTCGGCATATTGTCGCCCCTGGCCCTTGATTTCAAGTCCGCCGTTCCTTACGGCGAACTGATGATCCTGAATGCCTCGTTCCTGGTGGAACGCCGGCGCGAACCGGAGTTTGACGAGGCCCTGCGCAAGCTGGATGACCGGCTGGGCGCCCTGGTAACCTGGCATTATGCCGGCACTCTGCCGCCGTTTAATTTCGTGAACGTGGTCATCAATGCGGAGGATTTGTGATGTTCCTGCTGGATGACATTTTATTGGCCCCGGTGCACGGCATCATCTGGCTCGGGCAGAAAATGGACGAGATCATAACCGGAGAGGAAAACAACGAAAACACGCTGAAGGAAAAACTGCTTGAACTGCAGTCCCTCCTGGAACTCGGCCGGATTGACGAGGATGAATACCGGCGGCGGGAAACTGCGATTTTGGAGCGTCTGGAACGGATTATGGAAGCAAAAAAGGAGGGCTGAATCATGGCAACCATCGAAGAAGCCGGCGCGCGCGCGGTGGAATTCGTCAAAAGAACGCTGTCGCTCGACGACGCGCGGGTGATAAAAGCCGGCCGCGGCGAATCAGGATGGGAAGTGGATATCGAGGTGTACGAAGAAAGCGCCTTCGTCAAGGCGCTCGGATTGCCCAGCCGCGTGCGCGACCGCAACATATACCTGGTGAACCTGGACGACCAACTGGCCGTTCAGTCGTATGAGCGGAAAGGTGGCGGCGCGTGAAGCGGCATTCGTGAAGCGGGAAGCGCAATATTCAGGAAATTTATCAGATACTCTTCACGAGATGCGAAATACGGATTATGAACTTGTACCTTTATTGTCTGCGGGAACCGGCGGATTGTGCGTCGGCGGGAACTTGTTCCGCCCCTGGCGTGATAAAAGCGCCGGCCATAAACGGCGGCCGGGTGTTCTGCCGTCTTTTTGACGGCATCGAGGCGGTGGCCGGCGAGGTTGACGGGGATTTTCTGGATGAAATGCGCGGAAAAGCCGGTGAGGACGTGAGCTGGATAAAGGAAAAAGCCCTGGCTCACGAGTTGGTTGTGGAAGAGGCCATGGGCTTGTCCGGCCCAGGGCAGGATAAAACCATCCCGGTCATCCCGGTTAAATTCGGCGTGCTTTTCAACTCCGCGGATCGGCTGGCGGAAGTTCTCCGTCGGGAGGAAAAAGCGATCAAGGCCGTTTTCAACCGCATTCGCGGCAGGCAGGAATGGGGCGTCAAACTTTTTCTCGGGGACAAACGGACGTTCGCGGAGCGGATCAGGATGGAGAGCGAAGATTTGAGCGCGAAACACAAGGCGCTCGCCGCCCTTCCGGCGGGAAGGGCGTATTTCATGGAGGAGGAATTTAACGAGGAGCTTGAGCGCGCATGTTCCCGCCGGCTGGATGAGGAGGCGTTGAAGATTTTCGGGCAGCTTGCATCTCTTGCGGAGGAGGCGGCGCCCGCCAAAATCCTTGACGGCAAGTTAACGGGCCGGAACGAGCGCATGGTTCTCAATGCGGCCTTTCTGGTCTCTCTCGGCCGGCTGGGGCGGTTCAAGGATGCCGTTGCGGACCTCGGGGCGCAATTGCTGCCGGAGGGTTTTCTGGTTGAACGGGGCGGCCCCTGGCCGGCCTATCATTTTACGGAGTTCGCTTATGCTTGAAACCTCCGAAAAAAACGCGACGTTGGTTGACGCCCTTGACAAGGTGCTCGAAAAGGGGGCGGTGGTCAACGGTGAAATAGCCATCGGCCTGGCCGACGTGGATCTGATCTTCCTCGGCCTGCGGCTCATTTTGACTTCGGTCTCCAAGGCCGAGAAGGTTTCCGGCAAAGACTATTCGTTCCGCTCCGCGGCGCTGACGCCGGCGGACCGGGCTTATATTCAAAAATTGGAGCGGGAAATAGCGCAAATCGAGCGGAATATTCCCGCAAGCATTCAGCTCGACACGCCCCGGAAGGCTGAAAAGGGCATTGCCAAACTGGTGCTGGCATTGGTGGAGTTAATCAGGCGCCTTTTGGAAAAAGAGGCGTTCCGCCGCATCAAGCGGGGCAGCCTCTCGGAGGCTGAAATTCAAAAGCTGGGTTTAAGCCTCAAGGCGGTCAAGCAGAAGGTTCGGCAGATGCAGGCGCTGTTCGGCATAGAGGAGGAGGAACTCAATATCGATCTGGGGCCGCTTGGAAAGGCGCTATGAAGAAAGGCGGAATTATGCATGCGGAACAAAACAAAATTCATTGTCCGTTGTTTAACGAACACGAACCGGTCGTCGGCAGGATTACGGAGGAAATCAACAAGGCGCATGGACAGCAGAAGGCTTGGTGGGCCGAGGAGTTGTTGAAGGAATTGAAACCGCTTCTTGAATGCCCGCGGCATGACGGCGCCAGGCCGGATTGCGCGAACTGCCGGACCGTCAGTCAGTTGCGCGGTCGCACGGCAGAGCTTGCGCTGAAGGCCGGGAAGCTTGCTTAGGCTAGAGGAAAGACATGGAACAACAACAAATGACGCATGCGGTTGACGCCAGGAACCTGGCCGATATTCTGGAACGGGTGCTTGACAAGGGCATTGTCATCGCCGGCGATATCCGCATCCAGATTGCCGATATTGACCTGCTGACCATCAAAATCCGCCTCCTGGTTGCTTCGGTTGACAAGGCCAAGGAAATGGGGATTAACTGGTGGGAGGAAAACGCGTTCCTCTCCAGCGCGGCCCGGCAGGCGGAACTCGAAAAGGAAAACGCCGCGTTGAAAGAGAAAATCGCACAAACCGAAGGCGGTAAAAATTAGCCGCAAAGATGCGCAAAATTCACAAGCAAGAAAAAACGGGGAAGGATAATTTTTGTGCTTTTTTGCGGCAATTATTCTGATTATGAGAACGTTGTATTATGTCCCGATCATTCATACCGGCGCCGATATGGGCTCCCTGTCCAAGGCGCTTGCCGCATGCGGGGTAAGCCATCTGGGGGAGAAAAAGTGGCATGAGCATACCGGCGCCGTTCAAAAATTCTGGGACGTTATCGCCGACTATGCGGCCGCCCTCCCGGCGGACGGATTAAAGATATACCAGGACGGTCTGGTCGCGGACGGCGACATCGGCTTGAAAATAGTCGCCGCCGGAGTGCGGGCCGGCAGCCCCAATTATCGGATCGTTGAAATGTTGGTCAGGCGCGGAGCTGAAATCGTTAAAACGGAGGATTTCAGGCTTGTTCTGGAGGAGCGCGACCGCCTGCTGGCGATTGTTGAGGCGCCGTCCGGAACGGCAAAAATATTTGCCGCGCTAAAATATCGTTTCCTTAAAAACCGGCTGTTGGACAGGCGGGATGCCTTCATTGCCCGGCGCATTGCGGAAACGCTTCCCGAAGGGGGGGGCGGAATCCTTTTTATCGGCGCTTATCACAAGGTCAGGCAAAGGCTGCCGAAGGACATCGAGGTTATCGAGTTGAAGGAGGCCGGGAAAATAAGGCGATATCAGGAGCTGCTTCTCCCCCGCAACGGTCATCAGGACGAGTTCTCCGTTTTGAGCCGTTATCTGGAGGCCCCCGTTGAGCGGGGGCGAGATAATTCTGGAAGAGATCCTCAAAATGCGGTATACGGAACAGGCGCGGATGAATAAAACTTTTATCGCGGTAAACGATCCATGAACTTGCGCAAACGCATCTTATTGCTGGCCGGCCTGCTTTTCCTCGTATCGGTGAGCGGGATCGGCAACGTCGTGCGCCAACTGCCGTATTTCGAACATGATCCGAAGGCCGTCATGCAATGCCTGGCCCTGCTGGGCTTGTTCGGCGCCGGATTGGTTTTTTCCGTCCTCGAACTGGTGCGCCACGAAATCATAGCCCCGATCCTGCAATTGGCCGGCCAGATCGCGAGGTTGCGGAAACAAAAGAACGGGAACTATCGTTTTACGCTTACCGGCTGCAAGGACCTGGATCTGTTGACGCGGGCGCTTAACGATCTGATGGGCGACTTCCAGCGGCATGAATATATATATCGGATCTTCACCGAAGATTCGCCGGACATGATCTACCTGATGGACCGCGAAGGGCGCGTCATTTTCGGCAACGGAAACGCGGCCAGGCAATGGAATTTGCGGCCGGATGAAATAATCGGCAAACGCCAGGAAGAATTGTTTCCGCCGGAAATAGCCGGGCGGCACAAGGATGCCATTCTGAAAATATTCGCCACCGGTCAGCCGGTAGTCGCCGAATTCCACGAAATGATCGGGGCCCGCCGGTGTTGCGTGGATGCGCGGCTGGTCCCGATTTTGGACGAGGCCGGACGCGTGACGGCCGTTTTCGGAGTTTCGCGCGATATCACCGAGGTGGAAAAAACGGCGGAACAGTACCGGTGTCTTTTCGAAAACGCCGGCGAAGGCATTTTGGTCGCCGACATGGAGACAAAGCGGTTCAAGCAGGCTAACGCCGCCATCTGCGGCATGCTGGGATATGACGGTCCCGAACTGCTCGCCTTGAGCGTGCGCGCCATTCACCCCGAAAAAGACCTGGATTGGATAGTCCGCGATTTCCAGGATCGGGAAAAAGCGCTGATGCCGAATGTGCCGTGTCTCAGAAAGGACGGGACGGTTATTTACGCCGATATCCGGAAAACCAGGGTGGCCATTGACGCCGTGGAATACAATATGGGTTTCTTTGCCGACGTCACCGACCGGAAAATTATGGCAGACAGGCTTTCCGCAACAAACAGTTGTCTGCTGGGCCTGGGAGCGGATTTCGAAACCAACGTAAAAAATATCACGGCGTTATGCGGCGAGTTGCTGGGCGGGGATTGCGCGCTGTATAATCGCCTGGATGGGGGCGTGCTCCATACCGTCGGTCAATGGAACATGCCGGCGGGTTTCGATCTCGGCGGCAATCCCCGGGGCCATATTTGTTATGATGTCATAACCGGCGACGCGCCGGACGGCATGTTGTTCGTGCCGGATTTGATTAATACCCGCTATGCCGAAACGGACGTTAACATCAGGAAGCATGGAATCAGGACTTATCTTGGGCACGCGGTCCGCTGCAATGACCGGAATATCGGCTCGTTGTGCGTCGGATTCCGCCGTTCATTCAGTCCTACGGAAAACGACCGGAAGCTCTTCGGAATTCTGGCGTCGGCGCTTGCCGTTGAAGAGGCGCGCCGCCTTACCGCGGAAGAGTTGCGGCAAAGCCGGCAAAGGTTCAAGGAGCTGGTTGAAACTCTGCATGATTGGGTCTGGGAGGTGGACGAGACCGGACGTTATACCTATGTCAGCCCGCGCGTCAGGGACATTCTGGGCTATGAGGTCGGGGAAGTTCTCGGAAAAACGCCGTTCGATCTGATGCCGCCCGACGAGGCGTTGCGCGTTTCCGGGATTTTCGGATCGTTTGCGGCCGAACGCAAACAGTTTGTGGCCCTGGAAAACGCCAACATCTGCAAGGACGGCCGGCGGGTGGTCATGGAAACCAGCGGACTTCCGTTTTCCGGCGCGGACGGCGCTTTCAAGGGATACCGCGGGGTTGATCGCGATATCACCGAGCGCAAGCGCATGGAAGAAAACCTGCGGCAGTCCGAACTGAAGTTCAGGGCGATTTTCGACAATACTTTTCAATTCACGGGGCTGCTGACCGTGGACGGCGCGGTGGTCGAGGTCAACAAGACGGCGCTAGAGTCGTGCGGGTCGAAAGCGTCCGAAGTTTTGGGCAAACCGTTCTGGGAAACGCCCTGGTGGTCGCACTCGAAGACGCTGCAGGAAAAACTGCGGACCGCCATTAAAAAAGGCGCGCAGGGCGAGTTTTCGCGTTTTGAAACGACCAATCTCGCGGCCGACGGTTCGCTCCGCCACGTGGATTTTTCCCTCAAACCTATTTTTAATCCGGACCGGAAGATCGTTTTTCTGATACCCGAAGGCCGGGACGTTACCGAACGCGTCAAGGCTGAAAAAAAGGCCGCCATGCTGTCGCGGGCGATCGAGACCGCCCACCACGGCTGCCTGATTATTTCGGCGGATTACAGGATAATTTTCGCCAACGATTACGGGATGGACAAGTTGGGATTCGACTTCGATGCGTTGAAAGAACTGGATCTGTTTTCCCTTTGCTCCGACCCGGCGCAGCTTAAGGACATTATTGAGACGGGCAGGATTGCCAAACGCTGGATGGGCGAAGTAACCGTCACGCGAAGGGACGGCGGGCAGTTCCCGGCGCTTCTGAGCGTCACAAGGTTCGATGCGGATGCCGAAGCGACCGACGGCGGCGGGGATATCATCCTTTTCCAGGATATTTCGGCGCAAAAGGAACTGCAGGATAAAATCCTGAATTCCGAAAGACTGGCGGTCATGGGCAGGCTCGTGGCGGACGTGGCGCATGAAATCAACAACCCCCTTGCAATCATAATCGGCACCAGCCAACTGGCTCTCAGCCGGCTCGACGCCAGACAGCAGACTTTGTTCAAGAATCAGATCGAGACGGTCTTGCGGAATGCCAGGCGCTGTAAAACAATTTTAAACTCTCTGCTCGGCTATGGCCGGACCGTCGGCAGGAAGGAGGAAACCGTCAACCTTCCGGAGTTGATTCAGGAGGCGATTCACGACGTCAATTATCAATACGACATGGGCAACATTGCCATAGTGCTGGATGATAAAGTGGACAATCTTGAGGTTGCCGGCAACCGCGTGGCGCTGCTTTCCGTTTTCGTCAATCTCATCCGCAACGCCCGGCAGGCCATGGGTTCGACCGGATGCCTGACCATTGCCACCAGGAAACAGGATGACGGCTCCATCCGCATAGACATTCGGGATAACGGCATCGGCATGGACGGGGAACAACTGGCAAACTTGTTCAAGCCGTTCCTGTCCGGATGGAAAAACGAGGAAGGCAGCGGGCTCGGGCTTGCGACCAGCCTGGGGATTGTCGAAACTCACGGCGGCCGCATGTCGGCCAACAGCGCGGGCGAGGGCAAGGGCACGGTTTTTACCATTATTCTGCCTTCCCCGGCGATTCTTAAAAAGAAGGAATCAAGCGATGAATGAAGTTGCACGGAGCAAGATACTTGTAATTGACGATGAACGGGAATTGCTTGTCATGATGAAGGCGATTCTTGAAGAAAAGGGATATCGGGTCTTCTGTGCCGCGGATGGGCCCGAAGGCATCCGTCTCAATGAACTGGAGGATCCCGATCTTATTATCCTCGACCTGCGCATGCCCGGCATGAACGGCATAGAGACTTTACGCGGCATTCGCGCCGCGGATGCTGAGGTGCGGGTCATTATTCTGACCGGCTTCGGCAGTCCGGATTCCATCCGGGACGCGGCCGACCTGAACGTCAACGAGTATCTGAGCAAGCCGTTTGAAAACGAGGCCTTGTCGCAGATAGTCAAAAACAATCTGCCTTTAAACACCGGAATGTAAGGGCCCAAATGAAGGAAAATTTCAGACGGCTTGTTTATGTTCCTGTTTTGCACGCGCGGCGCGATGTTGCGCAGCGGACGTCCGTTTTGCGCGAAAGCGGCCCGGCCGGCGAGCCTGCCTCCGGCAATGGCGGCGCTCAGCCGGAATTGAGGGAAATGTGGGCCGGCATCGCCGCTAAAATTGCGGAGTTCCGCCTGCCCTGGGGCCAGATGCGTATTTATCAGGATGGACTTCCGGTTTGCGGCGGGGAATTGCGGATTGTCGAACAACTGGCCGCAAAGGGCAGTTTTAACCACCAGCTTATCCTGAGTTTTGTCCGTCAGGGCGCAAAACTGGAGGGGACCGAAAACATGGATCTCCTGCTGAAGGAATACGATCTGCTCAGTGTTCTTCTGATGAGGAATACGGAGGCCGGGCCTGATTCTTCCCTGGCGGACTATCAGGCCAAAAGCAGGGAACTGCTTAAGGCAAGGGATGCATTTATTTTAAATCGCATCAGGGCCACGCTGCGGCAGGATGAAACCCCGCTTGTTTTCATGGGCGTTATGCATCGGCTGGACAAACTGCTCGAGCAGGAATTTTTTGTTTCCTGCGTCATTTACCGTCTGCCGTTCCGTACGGTGGGAGCGATTTATAATGCCTGAAGAATCACGGAATGAAAAATCTGCGCCAAAAACCCTCCTTGCTGCGGTATAACCCGATTCTGCTCTCGCCGATCTACCTCAATGCGGAACAAATGTCCACCGAAAAACTGCTCGCCCTGTACCGCTTTGCCGGCCTTTTTTTCCCGCAACTGGGACCCGGCCTGGCGAAGACGATCCTTGACATGGAAAAACACGGCGAGCGGATGACGGCGAATATTTCGCCGGAGGAGCGGGAAAAATTGATCGGCGAAATAAAGGGCCTGAGCATGGACATCCAATATGCCCTGAAGGATGAGGGCCGCAAAATGCTGGAACTTTCAATTCACATTGTTCCCGGCGAGGTCCTTGAGCGCGCCCGGCAGGGCAAGCCGGATTTGGAGCAGTGCCGGCAGTTGCGTGACGAGCTTGACAAGCTGGTGGTCAGACTGGTGAAGCGGGAGGTGCGCCGGAGATTTACCTCGAAAGTGGAGGAGTTTTTCCATGCCTTTCTGCGGCGCAAGCATCTCCCGGCTTTTATCGCGCAATTGCTTGACATGGGCTGGATAGACAATAAAGGCCGTCTGACGCCCAACGCCACAATCGAAGACCTTCTGACCGGTAAATACCGCGCCGAGTTTGAACGGCTGATGCCGGAGGAGGTTATGCAGGAAGGCCTGCTGATCCGCGAAACCATCGAAACGTGTTTCTCGGACGGCATTGATGACGCCGATGCCATCTTTCAGGATGCTGAAAAACGGCATACCCTGCTCGAAATAACCATCAAGGAGGTGAAATCGTGATGTAGATGCCTGAGAACGCTTGACGGAAACGACCGGATGGTATGTATTATTGGGCTCATGTTTCATATCAATGCAATCCGATCCGGCACGGGAGAGGCAATTCGAACTGGACATGGAATATCCCGTTCCGGCCCGGGCACCGCCAGGTCGGTCAGTTCGAAGTCAACGCCGATCCTTTTCACGGCGTCCATGACGGTCACCACGTGTTGAAACTTCACGTCCCGGTCGGCCTCGATCATCACCGGCTGGTTCTGCGGATCGCCGATGCGTCCGCGCAGGCGGGTTTCAAGGGAGTCGCCGGCGATGCCTTGTCCGTATTTTTTACCTCACGGTTTATTACACTTTTGTAATTTTTATCAGCATGAAAATGTAATCTCGGCGGTGTTTACTGGCGGCACAAAGAGGGAAAACCGTCTTGGAAAGGAGGCGCCGCCGAATTGATTTTATTCCATCCCGAATGCTGCGCTTTTAAGCGCCGCCAAACAGCAAAATGAAAACCATGAAACAGGAGAAACACATGAAAAAAATGTTTGCGATCGCTCTGCTCGGAATGATCGCCCTCGCCCTGAGCGCAACCGCCCAAAACATGCAGGGCCCGCCGCCGCCTCCGCCCAATCCGATCCTCAAGGCGCTGGACGCCAACGGCGACGGCGTCATCAGCGCGGATGAAATAATCAATGCGCCTGCGGCGCTCAAAACATTGGATGCCAACGGCGACGGGCAATTGACCCGGGACGAGATATGTCCTCCACCCCCGGGCACCCCGCCCTGTTCGACGAATTCGGCCGGTAACTAGTCCCCTCTAAATTACCGGACCGGCCGGGGTCTGCCACGTCTCGCGACGTGGCGACCCCGTGCTTTTTATTATACCTTCCATCAAAACGCCACGAATATATCGAATTAAAGCTTGCAGATCAGTGGCATTCTGTCAAGGTGAGTGGTATGCATTTAGCCATTTGCAGAGATGTAGGGCCGCCGCTTGTCGGCGCGCCGTCTTGTTTGCGTTGCGATCTGACGGCCTCTGGCAAGCAGAGGCCCTACATCGGAAGTGGAAATGTTTCTCCTGCAAATGGCTAAATGGTTACGGTGAGGGGCACGGAATGATTTTACGCTTACGCCATTTGATCGAATATCTGCTTCTCCGGGCTGTGGCGGGAACGCTTTGCCTGATTTCATACCGGGCGGCGCTGCGCGTGGGTTATTGCATTGCCTGGGGCGCTTTTTATATTTTGCGTTTTCGCGTGAAAGAGGCAAAACGCCGCATCAGGGAAGTGTTCGCCGACCGGTTTTCAAAAGAAGAAATAGACGATATCGCCTGGAAATCGTGGCGCAATTTCATATTCAGCTCCGTGGAGACGATCCGCATTCCCGTATCCGACAGGCGCTGGGTGGAAAGCGTCATAACCGGATGCCACGCGAACCAAAATCTTTTCTTGTGGCCGAAGACCGGCCGTGGCGGAATCATAGCCACGGCGCACGTCGGCTCCTGGGAAACAGCCACCCTGATCGGCCGCACTTACAACGTGCCGCTTTTTTCGATCGCCGCGCCGCAGAAAAACAAAATGGTTGACGCCTTTCTCAACCGCACGCGCGCCGCGGCCGGATTCGAGACCGTCATCAGAAACTCGTCCGTGCTGAAGGAAATCCTGCGAAAGATCAGGAAAGGAAAAATACTGGCCATTTTGCCGGACGTGCGCGGGAAAACCGACGCGCTGCCGGTCACGTTTTTGGGAAAGACCGCCAATATTGCCGGCGGCATGGGATTCATCGCCCGTCAGGCCGACGTGCCGGTGTTTCCGGTGCTCATAACCAGGATCGGCTGGGAACGGCTCGATTATCATTTTTTTGAACCGATTTTTCCCGATCCGACGGTCGAAAAGAAGGCCGATGCCCTGCGTATGACCCAGGCCTTTTTCGATATTCTCACAAAATGCGTCAGCGCCGAACCGGAACAATGGTTCTGGTTCAATAAACGCTGGATTTTTGACCCGGTTTGCGCGTGAATGCAAACGGAAGGAACATAAATGAAATATAAACACGCTCTTGCCTTGAATCCCTATTTCCGCGACACCACGGCCACGATGGGCATCTTCCCGCCCACCGGCCTCGAGTATATCGCGACCAACATGAAGGATCTGGTCGGCCGGGTCACGCTTCTGGATTTAAGATACGAACAGGAATACCAGGACATCGAGGTATTGGCCGATTTCATCAGGAGGGAGGTGGATCTCCTTTGCATAAGCGTCACCTGGAGTTCCAGGTTTGACGCTATGTGCGATTATATCCGCAAACTGCCGGATGAAACGACCACCGTGGTAGGGGGCTACAAGGCGACCCTGGAGGTTGAAACGCTTTTTGAAAGGTGCCCGAACATCGATATCGTCGTGCGGGGCGAAGGGGAGGAGACGATCCGGGAAATTGTCAGCGGCGTTCCCCTGGGCGACATAGCCGGCCTTTCGTACCGGGAGAACGGCAGGGTGATTCACAATGCCAATCGCGTGCTTCCGGATGTTCTGCGCATTTCGTTTCCCGACCGGTCGCTCAGAAGGCACCCCTACCGCCTGATACAAAACGGCGTGCAGATAACGGAACTGACCTTTGACACGGTGCTGGCCTCCCGTGGTTGCCCGTTCAACTGCAAGTTCTGCACCTTTAACCTGAACCCGCTCGGCCAGAAAAGAAAATACATCGAACGCCCGGTCGAATCGGTGATCGAGGAGATAAGGGAGATCACGGCCGATATCGTCATGTTCAGCGACGATAATTTCTTCACGAACCCAGCAAGGAGCAAAAAGCTGTGCGACCTGATCGTGGCAAACAAGATCAAAAAAAAATTCATCGTCCAGACCAGAATTGAAATCGCCCGCGACGAGGAACTGCTGCAAAAGGCGGAAAAGGCCGGGTTCAAGATTTTTCTGATAGGCATCGAATCGCCGCACGACAGGATTTTGAAACAGTTCAACAAGGGGTTTACCCAGTTGCAGATCAGGGAGGCCTTCAAGGTGCTGAACAAGTACGATTTCTTCATCCACGGTTATTTTATTTACGGCAATATCGGAGAAACGGAGGACGAAATGGTGTACATCGCCAAATTCGCCAGAGAGTTGAAGCTCGATTCGATAAGCTTTCAGAAACTCCGGATAGAAAAATTTTCCCCGATGAAGGAATTGCTCGAAAACACCCCCGGCTATCATTATACCGCCTCGCACGGGTCGGTGTATTCCGACAAATACGGCCTGAAGGACTTGAAGCGGATACGGAACAGGATAAAATTCAAATTTTACACCCTGGGGCAGATCAGGCGAATGTTCCGAAAAATCCTCAAAATACAGCTTGTGCCGAAATCGGACTTGATCTTCACGGCCGCAAGACTTCCGGAACTGCTGTTTACCGTGCTCAAAAGGGAATTTTCATGGAAAAAGACGCTCGGAAAACTTTTTTATTCAGGATAATCTCCGCCGGGTTGGATGACGGAACCTATTATTGACCGATATTTAGATTTACATAAGCCTTAAGAGGGATATAATAAGGTCAAAGACGGGAGATTAGCATGAAAACGACCGTAATTTTGTTGACGTCCGCCTGGCTGCTATGGTCCCTGCCCTCCCAGGCCCAGACGCTGGCGCCGGTGAATCCGAAATTTATCAGGCACATTGAAACTTTAAAGGCCAAAAGCTCCGGGACAAAGTCCGTCTGCTATCGTTCGCTCGGATACGCGCCGGCCCCTCTGGATTTGTCGCATCTTGCCGGTTCGCGGCTCAGGGGAGCGGCAAAATCCTTTGCAGCCTCGTACGACCTGCGCGGCCAGGACAAGCTGACGCCGGTCAAAAACCAGGGCAGCTACGGAACTTGCTGGTCTTTCGCCACCTACGGTTCCCTGGAGTCCTGCCTGCTGCCTTCAGCGACCAACGATTTTTCCGAAAACAACATGGTCAATTTGCACGGCTTTGACAACGGCGTTGACGACGGCGGCAACGCCTATATGTCAACCGCCTACCTGACGCGCTGGGCCGGACCGGTCAATGAAAGCGATGACCCCTATCCCAACATCGGCGGCAGCCCCGCCGGGCTGCCTGTCAGGCGGCACATTCAAAATGTCGAGTTCATTCCCGACCGTTCCGGGGCAACCGACAACGACAACATCAAGCAGACCATCGTTGATTACGGCGCGCTTCTCACCTCGCTTTGCTGGGATGACGCATATTACCGCTCGGCCGCCGCATCCTATTATTACAACGGCTCGGAAGACGCCAACCATGCCGTGGCAATCGTCGGCTGGGACGACAATTACAGCAAGGCGAATTTCGCCACCCAGCCGCCGGGAAACGGCGCATTCATCATCAAAAACAGCTGGGGGACGGCCTGGGGAGAAAACGGGTATTGTTATGTCTCGTATTACGATTCGGGCATCGGACTCAACAACACCGTATTCCTTGACGCCGAAACAACGAACAATTACGGCGCCGTTTATCAATATGACCCGCTTGGCTGGGTAGGCTCCTGCGGTTATGATGAAACGACCGCCTGGTGCGCCAATATTTTCACCGCCACGGAGTCGGCCGCCTTAAGCGCCGTGGGCTTTTATGCCGCCGCGGCCGACGCCTCTTATCAGTTTTATGTTTATACGGGCGTTTCCGCCGGCCAGCCGCGGAGCGGGACGCCGGCAATAACCCAGTCCGGCACGCTCTCCGCGGCCGGTTATTACACGATTCCGCTGGTTGCGTCCGTTGGCATCGGCGTCGGCCAAAAATTCTCCGTTGTTGTAAAATTAACCACGCCGGGCTATGGCTATCCCATCCCGGTCGAATACGCTTATGCCGGTTACAGCAGCGCCGCCGCCGCGTCAACCGGACAGAGTTTTCTGAGTTACGATGGCTCCTATTGGGAGGACGCTCTCGATGTCGACTCGACCATGAACGTCTGCATCAAGGCATATGCCTCCGCTTCTTCGGCCTCAGTCGATCCGGAACTTTTCATTAACGACAGCGTCTCTTCGCCGGCCGCCCTGAAACTGGGCGAACAACTCTCAGTGACTATTACGCTGGATACGGACTCCGCGCATGCGGCGGACTGGTGGCTGCTGGTCCATACTCCGTCCGCGGGCTGGTATTATTACAACGCCTATTATCATTCCTGGTATGCCGGACTGAGCGTGTCATATCAGGGAGTGTTGTTCAATATTTCCGTTCCGTTCGAAGCCTTGAATATGAACACCGCGTCCCTGCAGGCCGGGACGTACGATTTTTACTTCGGCGTTGACCTGTCCCAAAACGGACAGATCGACGAAAATACTCTCTGTTACAAACACGCGGCGCTGGAGATTGTCGAGTGATCATGCAAAAATCTCCACCCCATTGCGCGAAAATACTGGGCGTGTTTTGCCTCCTGGCCGCGCTGATCGCCGGCTGCGAAATAGAAGATTCCTCGGATTCGGACGTGACGCTTTCCCCGTCCTCGGCCTCCATAGACGCTTCCGAGACCAACACGATCGAATTCACCGCCTCCGGCGGGACAAAAACCTATGCCTGGTCAATGAACCACGAGGAACTCGGCACGCTCTATGTGGCCACGACCAACACCGCCCGGGCGCTCTACCTGAATTTCACGAACGCCGTGGGAACAAACCTGATCACGGTCCGCGATTCACAAAACTATTCCGCCAACGCGCGCATCGTGCAGAAATGAGTCCGGGCCATCCCCATCTGACAACGCGCCGCACGCGGGGACCGATATCACGGATGTGGCAGAAATGGGCGAACCAAATTCGCACCACATTCGGAAGGGAGCATTAATAACATTGGGTTGCGGGCATAGCCCGCCTTGGCCCAAAAGGAAATTCGGAAAATACCAAAACTCGCAGATGCGACCGGGTAAGGCGCTGTCATTCCCGATCAAGTCGGGAATGACATCAGGCCTTGAGGGGGTTACCTTGCCCGCCGCATTTCTCTTGATTCTCCGGCAAAACCATCTATTATCAGGGACAAAATGAACGGAGATTCCACAAAAAAATATCGTCTGGAAAAGGATTCGCTCGGAGAACTCGAAATTCCGTCAGACGTTTATTTCGGAATACAAACCCGGCGGGCGCTGGAAAATTTTCCCCTGACCGGCCAGAAAGTCAATTTTTCCCTGATCAAGGCCTACGGTCTGGTCAAAAAAGCCTGCGCCCTGGCCAACCTGGAGTTGAAACTGCTGGACGCCGAAAAGGCGGAGGCCATCATCCGGGCCTGCGATGAAATCGCCGGCGGCGCTTTCGCCGACCAGTTTCCCATTGACCCGCTGCAGGGCGGCGCAGGCACGTCCACCAACATGAACGTCAACGAGGTGCTGGCCAACCGGGCGATCGAACTTCTGGGCGGAAAGCCCGGAGATTACGCCCTGGTCCATCCCATCGAACACGCGAATTTGAACCAGTCCACAAACGACACTTACCCCACGGCCCTGAAAATCGCGGCCATACTGAAATTCCGCGAATTGAGTTCGCAAATCGCCGGACTGCAGGGCGCTTTCCAGAACAAGGAAAAGGAATTTGCCGGAGTGGTGAAGATCGGCCGGACCGAACTGCAGGAGGCCGTTCCCATAACTCTGGGGCGGGAATTCGGCGCTTTCAGCGAAGCCTTTGCGCGCGACCGCTGGAGGACTTTTAAATGCGAGGAACGCCTGCGCCTGGTAAATATCGGCGGGACAGCCGTGGGGACCGGCCTGACCGCCCCGCGCAGTTATATTTTTCTTGTGATAGAAACCCTGCGCCAGGTTACCGGCCTCGGACTCGCCCGCGGCGAAACCGCGCTGGATCAGACCGCCAACAACGATTGTTTCGTTGAGGTGTCCGGCATGCTTAAGGCCCATGCCGCCAACCTGATAAAAATTTCACGCGACCTGCGTCTCCTGAACCTTCTTGGCGAGATAATTCTGCCTGCGCTGCAGCCGGGTTCCTCGATCATGCCGGGCAAAAACAATCCCGTTGTCCCCGAGGCCGCCGCCCAGGCGGGAATGAAAGTCATCGCGAACGACCTTCTGGTCACCCAGGCATGTTCCGCAGGCAGTCTCCAGATCAACGAATTCATGCCCGTCATTGCCCACGCCCTGCTGGAATCGCTCGATCTCCTGGTCAATGCGGACCAGATGTTCGCCCGGCACGTTTCCGGCATAATCGCCGACGAAAAAAAATGCCGGTGGTATTTTGACCGCAGTCCCGCGATAGCCACCGCCCTGCTGCCGCATCTGGGATATGAAAAAACACAGGAGCTTCTCGCCGAATTTAAAAATTCAGACGGCGATGATTTGCGCGCATTCCTGTCTGAAAAACTCGGCCGGGAATTCATAAACCGGGTCTTCGATCCTTATAACCTTGTTGCCCTGGGCCATGCCGACAATGGAAAAAACACCTAAATCGCTGCGTCTGCACATCGGCATTTTCGGCAGGACCAATGTCGGCAAATCGAGTTTCCTGAACCTGGTTGCCGGCCAGGACGTGGCCATCACTTCCCCGGTGCCCGGCACCACGACGGACGTGGTGGAAAAAACAATGGAACTCCTGCCGGTGGGGCCCGTCGTTTTCCTGGATACCGCCGGCCTCGACGATGGTTCCGTGCTGGCCGAGGCCAGGATCAAAAAAACAAGAAAAGTCTTTGACCGCTCGGATATTATCGTGCTTTTGACCGAGGCGGAGGTCTGGGGCCCTTATGAGGAACAGGTCTTGACAGAGGCGGAAAAGCGGAAAATCCCGGCCATCGCGGTCATTAACAAAACCGATCTTAAACCGCCCTCCGGGGAATTCCTTGCCGGGATAAGCGAAAAAGTCGGCAGGATCATTTCCTGTTCCAGCCTGGATTCCGTCAACCGCGACAAATGCGTGAATGCGCTCAAGGAGCATATTCTGGACGTTTGCCCGGATGATTTTCTCAAGCCGCCGCCCCTGATCGGCGACCTGCTTCCCGCCGGCGGGCTTGCGGTCCTGATAGTGCCGATAGACTTGCAGGCGCCGAAAGGGAGGCTGATACTGCCCCAGGTGCAGGCGATCAGGGACGCGCTGGACAATGATTCCGCCGTAATGGCGGTCAAAGAACGCGAATACTCCGCGGCCCTGGCAAAGTTGAAAGTTTTGCCTGACATTGTGGTCTGCGATTCGCAGGTGGTTCAGAAAATGGTCGCCGATACGCCGCCCGGGGTTAAATGCACCACTTTTTCAATTCTTTTCTCCAGGCACAAGGGCGACCTGATCGCGGCCGCAAAAGCCGCCGCGGTAATCGGCAATCTGAAACCCGAAGACAAAATCCTGATCGCCGAAGCCTGCAGCCATCATGCCATAGAGGATGATATCGGCCGCGTCAAGATCCCGCGCTGGCTGCGCCAGTACCTCGGCATGGACATCCGGATTGATGTTTCCAGCGGCCGCGACTATCCGGAAAACCTGAAGGAATACAAACTGGTCATACACTGCGGGGGCTGCATGCTGACGCGCCGGGAAATGCTTGCCCGCATCAGTAAGGCCGCCGAAGCCGGCGTGCCGGTCACCAATTACGGACTGGCGATTTCCGCGCTGCAGGGCGTGATCAGGCGCGTCCTTTCCCCGTTTCCCGCTGCGCTGGACGCATATAATCAAGCATGCAAATTGCGTTGACCGGCGCCAAAAAACATGAAAGAAAAAGCGGGGAGGGTGACGGTCCGCCGAGGAATACCGCGGGCGGTTTAATTGAGATTGTAGATTCTGGCGGCGTTGCCGCTGCCGACTTTGCCGGCCAATTCGGGCTGCAATTGTTTCACGATGACCTTCAAGCCAGGATCATTTGCGCGAATTTTGCCAGGCGTTTGTCGAGGTCTTTGCGCGTGATGGCGGCAAGCCGGTCAACGCTGAAGGATTCCACGGCAAAGGAGGCCGTCACGGTCCCGTGAATCATGGCCCGCCGCAAAGCCTCCGCGGAAATATTTCCCTGCGCTGCCAGGAAGCCGATCAGGCCGCCGGCAAAGGAATCTCCCGCGCCGGTGGGATCAACCACGCTGTCAAGCGGATAGGCCGGCAACAGGAGAATGCCGTCCCCGGAAACCAGCATGCTGCCGTGTTCGCCTTTTTTAATGATCACGTAACGCGGCCCGAGTTTCAGAAGTTTCCGGGCGGCCTTGATCAGGTGCCTTTCCCCGGCCAGATGCCTGGCCTCGGAATCGTTGAGCAGCAAAAGGTCGACTTTTTTCAGCAGCTTCAGGAGCGGCGCGCGCGCGGTGTTTATCCACAAATCCATGGTGTCGGCCATCACGAATTTCGCCCTGCCCGCCTGGCTTAAAACATGCAATTGCAGTTCCGGGGCTATGTTGGCCAGGAACAAAAACGGGCTCCGCCGGTAGGTTTTGGGCAGTTCGGGCATGAACGACTGGAAAACGTTCAACCTTGTGCATATGGTCCGGCGGTTGTTGAAATCCTCCTCATAGATCCCGGACCAGCGGAAGGTCTCCCCCTCGGCGATATGCAGTCCCTGCAGATCAATCCCGAATTTTTTAAGTTTGTTCAGCGAAGGCTTGGAAAAATCGCTGCCGGCCACCGCCACCATGCCGCATCTTGAAAAAAATGACGCGGCCGCGCAGCCGAAAGTCGCGGAGCCGCCCAGCGCGTTTTTACGCGAGGCGTGTGGCGTTTGAATATCGTCAAACGCCAGCGAACCGACAATGACTATTTTCGGACTGTTCATTTTTCCAGCAAACTCATCTGGTCCTGAAACACGCTCGGCGCGTGGCGGTAAAGCTCCTTGAGCATCAGGGAACAGGCCCGCCTTATTTCCCACTGCGCCTGCGGCGCGCAGCGCACGGCGAAAATATGCCTGAATTCCCTGAAATTGGCGCTGATCACGATTTCGCTCGCACAGGCGTTCGGCAGGACGAAGCGCGCATCCTCTTTTTTAAGTCCGCGCTCCTGCCATTTGACGTACATGGCCCGGATCGCCTCCATGTCCTTCCGGAATTCATCCTCCTGGCCGGGCTGTATCGTGGGCGGGACGACATAACGGAACGACTTTTCATCAACATAACGCTGGCTCTGCTGCGAAATGGCCAGCAGCCTGTGGCGCACCAGTTGATGGGTCATGGCCCGCGAACAACCAACAATATAAAAAGTGGCATAAGCGTGTTCCAGAGGAGACTCGTGTCCCATGGCGATCAGTTTGGGGATCAGCTTTGCCGCAGTGCCGGGGCCGCGTTTTTCCGTGCTGTGATAACAGACCCGTCCGGCGAACTCGATCACTTCCTCGGAACGCGGGGTGATGGCCAGCAATTCGACCTTCAACGGGCTGCCGCTTTTGACGTCTTTTCTGGTTTTTGTCGTTTCCACGGTCAAATATATAATTCACGCTCGCCATTTTGTCCAGTTATTGTTGTGAGACACTATTCATCGAGCTGCCAGCCGAATGATACGGTTATGGAGACATAGCCGTTGGCTGATGAAGCGCAAGTCCACAATCCGTCAGTGGCCCGATACACGGTGGGATCGGCCTTGCCATCGCCGTCAAAATCCGCCGGAACAGGGGTCCAATCCGGACCGCCGAAAGCGTTCACAATTTGCGTGACGTAACCTGACCCTGAAAGCGCGCACAACCAGGTGCCGTCCAGCGCACGATACACGGCCAGATCGGCCTTCAAGTCGCCGTCAAAATCCGCCGGCACAGGAGTCCAGCCCGATCCGCCGAACTCATTAACCACCAGGGTATTGTAGCCGCTGCCGGAAAGCGCGCATTGCCAAGTGCCGTCCGCGCTGCGGTACGCGGCCACGTCTGTCTTCAGGTCGCCGTCAAAGTCGGCAGGCACAGCGGTCCATTCAGGGCCTCCGAAATTATTCACAACAACCGTCGCATAACCTGACCCTGAGAGCGCGCACATCCAGGCACCGTCGAGAGCGCGATACACGGCCAAATCCGCCTTCAAGTCGCCGTCGTAATCGTCCGGGACAGGAGTCCACTCCGAACCACCGAAATTATTAATCACCACGGTATTGTAGCCGCTGCCGGAAAGCGCGCATTGCCAAGTGCCGTCCGCACTGCGATACACGGTCACATCGGTTTTAAGGTCGCCGTCAAAGTCGGCGGCAACCGGCGTCCAATCCAAACCGCCGAAGTCGTTCACCACCACGGTCACATAGCCGCTGGATGAATGCGCGCAGAACCAGGTTCCGTCCGCGGAGCGGTACACGGCCGGATCAATGGTTCTGTCGCCGTCATAATTGGCCGGAACCGGCACATAGTATATGGTCCCCACCCAGCCGGCGTCAGGCGAACTCAAGGCGCTGGTGCCATTATTATTTAGGGCCCTGACTCGGTAATAATAAATGGAACCGGTTGTCACTGCGGTGTCGGTGTAGGCGGTTGCCGTACCTGAAGTGGTCGCCCCGATCTGCGCGGCATATGCGGCATTATTGCCGGAGTAACGCCACACCTGATAGCCGGTGGCATTGGTCACGACGCTCCAGGTCACCAATACCTTGTTGGTATAGGTTCCTCCGCTGGCCGAGACGCCGGTCGGCGCGGACAGGCCGATCCATTTGGCTATGTTGTTAACTGCGGTTTTACCGGCATTGGTGAAAAAGCCGCCGGCATAAATGTTGCAGTTGGAATCCGCGGTCAGGGCGTAAACCGTGGAATTCATTCCGGTTCCAAGGTTGGCCCATACCGTGCCATCCCAGCGGGCCACGCGGTTTGCAGCCGCGCCGCCGGCATTGGTGAAATCTCCGCCTGCGTATAGAACCCCTTTGGCGTCAATGGTCAGGGCGTAAACCGTGGAACTGACTCCCTGCCCAAGGTTCGTCCATGCATTTCCGTCCCAGCGGGCCAAACGGTTTGCCGCAACGCTCCCGGCATTGGTGAAATCTCCGGCGGCATAGAGCCGGCCGTTCGTATCAAAGGTCAGAGCATAAACCGCGGAACTGACTCCCTGCCCGAGGTTCGTCCACACGCTTCCATCCCACCGGGCCACGCGGCCGGCGGCTACGCCGCCGGCATTGGTGAAATCTCCGCCCGCATAAAGCCAGCCGTTTGAATCAGTGGTCAGGGCATAAACCGTGGAACTGAGTCCATTTCCAAGATTGCTCCATGAGTTGCCGTTCCACGCGGCAATATGGTTTGCGGCGATACTTCCGGCATTGGTAAAATCTCCGCCGGCATAGAGCCAGCCGTTCGTGCCGAAGCTGAGGGCATAAACCGTGGAGGACACGCACAAGCCGATGTTGCTCCAGGCGCCGCCGTCCCAGCAGACGATGTTATTCGTGCCTTGCGCGTTTGTGATGAAGCTTCCGGCCGCATAAAGGCGGTCATTGGTGCCGATGGTCATTGCGTAAACCGTGGAGGAGGCGCCTGCCGCGAGATTTGTCCACCAGGAACCATTCCATTGGGCGATGTTTGTTGCGGCAACTTTTCCGGCATTGGTGAAAACTCCGCCCGCGCAAAGGTATGCGTTGGAATCGAACCGCAGCGCATAGATCGCGCCGTTGGTCATCCCCGTGCCAAGATTGGTCCAGGTCTGGGCTTTGCCGCCGGACACGCAAAAGAACACGGACAAAAACGCCGCAACTATAGAAGCGATTTTTATTTTTTTAGCGAACATATTAATTCCTGATTTTCTTCATGTTTGAGGCAATAAAAATATCATTAATGGCGTTCGATGTCACGTCCGGATTCGGCCAGCGCCACGATGTCTTCCGCAACAACAACCCGCAGGTTTGCGGCGGCATAAGCCACCATGTTCTCGTAGGCCTGCAAAATCCTGGCGCGCTCCTCGGCCGGCCGCATCCTGCCCCGATCCGGCGCATCCAGTCGATATGGCGGTTCCAGCGGCGTCTTGGCGCGCGGGTCGGCAAAATAATAACTTTTCCAGGCTTCGGGACCGAAGTGATAAAAATTGTTTTCGTGAATAAGCGCAGTGATGAAGGGCGGACGCGGCCCATCCCACGCCGCCAGTTCCTTTTTGAGTTTTTCCGTCGGATCAAAAGCGGCCGGGTCGGCGCGTTTGCCGGCAAGCTTGTTCCACCAGAAAACTTCATTCCGCTCATCCGCCGCAGTCCAGCGGGTTATGCTGAAATCGCTGGGACGGATCAGGAGTCCATCCAGATATTCGAACGGCTTGTCGAGCGCCGTGCCGGTTTCATGATATTGAATCACCATTTTTGCGCCCATGTTCCGGTAAATGCCGTCAAGGATGCCCTTGATGCGCCGATCCGACGTTTGAGGCGATACGCAAACCGGCGGCCGTCCGAATGTTTTGGATACCAGCGCATATCCGCCGGGCCGATTCATCTGAATGCCGCCGGTGGCCAGGTCCAGCCGATAATTTTCATAGTCAAGCAGCTTTTCCCTGAGCGCCCGGCCATCCAGTTCCTTCAAACGCAGGTCGAATCCGGCATAGGCCGGATGCGGCGGACGCAGGTGGTAATTGATTCCCATTTTTGAATCAATCAGGGCCTTGATGACGTCCGGCCGCTTTTCGAGGTATTTCTCGATGACCGGGGCTGTAAAATAAAAATCGCCGCGCACCTTGTATTTTCCGAAAATACCGATGAGCTTCATGAGAGTATCGGCGCTTTCGTCAGGGTTGACCCAGTCATGTACGTTGACGGCAAAGTTCATGTAGCCCCTGAGCGCCGCCACGCCGTTGGTCGCCACCGCATTGTCTCCACTGCGCGGATCCGCGCCCGGATGCGATTCTTCCCGGTTTTTATAGGCATCGGCCATCCGGCTGAACGTGGTCCAGCGGATCTTTCCGGATTTGACCAGCGGATCCACAACCTGCGTCAGCCACTGGTCCACAATGGCAAAGGGCCGGGAAGTCCTGGGTGGGCCGTGGCATTCGCCGGGATGGAGGGTGATATGAAACACGTTTACGCGGTCTTTGCGGGCGGCTTTAAGGGATAATTCCAGCCCCTCGGTCATGGCGTCGAACCAGGCGCCGTCGCCGTTGCGTTTGCGCTCGGCAAAATCACTGCCGGCAAAAACGCCGTCCGGCAGGTAAATGATTTTTCCATACGGATCGTGTTTGGCAAACGCTTCAATATCGTCCTCCGTCGGACCGCCGGAGGGCCGCCAGGGGTTGACCGCCAGAAGCTCCTCGAACGTCTTCTGGCGGCGCGGGTTTTTGTGGTCTCCCATCACATCGAGCCCGGCATCCGAGGCGGCGGCCAGAAGTTTCGGGTAATTATTGCCTCCGCTCCAGTAACGCACACGCGCGCCGGGACAGGCCTTGGCAATCCATTCCTTTTCCTCCAGCATCACCGCCGCCCAGGTTGCGCTGCCCAGTTTCTCGCAGCCTTTACCCAAATGGGCGTCCTCGTGAAAATGCAGGGCGATTTCATGGCCGGCCTTCTGGAGGTCCGAGAGAACGGACTGGCAGTTCTCCGCGCACACGCGCGTGAACGGCGTCTGCGCCTGTACGGTCAATTTTCCGTTGTGGCGTTCCACGAGATCGGCAAGCTGGCGGATGTTTTCAACGTGGCGTTTGAACAGGACCTGATTATTATAATCGCGCTCCGCCTTTTGACGTCGTTTGCCTTCGGCGGATTTTCTTTCATCCCGCATTTCCCTCTGCTCCGCCGGGTTTTCCGCCAGCCGGCTGACTTGCGCGCCGAAGGGCTCGATATGCAAGCCTATGCAGAACAACAGCGGGGCGTCCGGGGACCCGGCGTCGGGAGGAATTTGACGCGACAATTCGGTTTTTCCCCTTTCCTTTTCGGGGACTTCCTGTCGTTTGGCTCCATCGGCCTGGAAAACTCCGAAAGTAGTGACGGTAAAAAACAACAGTGATAAGCCAAGCCCGCCGGAACACTGGATTAGTCGGCAATTTATCATGAAATCGTAAAGTTACTTCCTTCCATTCAAGGCGCAATAATCATAATCAACTCAGTCTCGCCGGTTGGTATTTCATCAGGAATTTTATGTCCAATTTCACCCCATGATTGGCCGGTATGTCCAATTGTTGTTTGATCGCATGGCAAACCTTTTTTTATCTTTTCAGAAATTATATTGATTATTGCTCGGATAAGCAATGCCTTAATTCAAAAGCATCAAGGAAACAGCCCGGACAGCAGGATTTCAGGATGCCCTGTATTGAAACAAAAAGCGAGATACGAACTACGCTTCACGAGATACGATAATGTCCGCCCGCCGGCCGCATTTGGCGCAGTTTTTGCCCGTCAAACCCACAATCCTGCTGCGGTAGCCCTGACGAAGAATCAATTCCGCCCCGCATTGCGGACACAGGGTGTTTTGTCCAAAATCTGAAAAAACATTGCCGATATAAACATACGGCAAAACGGCATGACATAACCGCCAGGCGCGCTCAAGCGTTTCCGGCGGAGTCGGCGGCAAGTCCATCTTGAATTCAGGATGATAAGCGCTCAAATGCAGCGGCGTATTCTCACCCAGATTGGCAAAAATCCATTCCGCAAGTTTCTTTATCTGGTCGTCGCTGTCGTTCAGTCCCGGAATAATCAGGTTGGTGATTTCAACGTGGCATCCGGCCGCGACCGCCTGTTTGCAGAATTCAAGCACCGGTTGAAGAGAACCGAAGCATTGCTTCTTGTAAAACTCCTCATCCATGCTCTTGATGTCAACGTTCAGCGCGTCAATCAGCGGCAAAATGAATTCGGCCGCCTTTCCTTCAATGTAGCCGTTTGTCACAAGCACATTGACCATGCCGGCCTCGCGGACCAGGTGGGCGCAGTCGGCGACATACTCGATATTTATGAGCGGCTCGTTGTAAGTATAGGCAATGCCGATCGCTTTTTCCTGTTGCGCGGAGGCCATGATCTTCTCGGGCGGGATCACAGAAGATCCCATTTCCGCTTGCTGCGAGATGGTCCAGTTTTGACAGAAAAAACATTTAAAATTGCAACCCCAGCCGCCTATGCTGAATATGCTTTTGCCAGGATAAAAATGATACAACGGCTTTTTCTCGACAGGATCAGTATGCGCGGAAGAAACTATCCCGTAACCGGCCGCAAAGAATTTGCCGCCCCGGGCCAATCTTACGCCGCAAATCCCGCGATTGCCATCAGCTATGCGGCAATGATGCGGACACAATTCACATCCGATCTTACCGCTTTCGGCCAAATGCCAGAATATTGCTTCTTTCATAAAAATATTGTTCCTTTCTGAAAAAAATTATATCATATCTTCGACAATAGGAAACCGGAAATTGGAAATTTGAGGTAACCTGTTATGAAACGCGCAATATTGCTTGTCCTCGATTCCGTGGGAATCGGCGCCGCGCCTGATGCCGCCGATTACGGCGACGCCGGCGCCAACACCCTCGTTCATACCGCCGAGGCCGTGGGCGGACTTCATTTGCCATGTTTGCAAAAAATGGGGCTGGGGAATATTCCCGCCTTGATCGATCCCGCCGCCAAGCCGGTTGACGGACATTCAAAATCTGAAATCCCGGGCGTTCCGCCGGCCGCAAAGCCCCTGGCAAGTTACGGCGCCATGCGGGAAGTTTCCAAAGGCAAGGACACCACCACCGGCCACTGGGAAATGGCAGGACTCGAACTGAAGGAAGGCTTTCAACTGTTTCCGAAAGAAAAATCGTTTCCTCCGGAATTGATACATGCCTTTGAGGCCCGAACCGGACGTAAAGTGACCGGCAACAAGGCGGCCAGCGGCACGGTGATCATCGAAGAACTCGGTCCGGAACAGATAAAAACGGGGAACTGGATCGTTTACACAAGCGCCGATTCCGTCTTTCAAATCGCGGCCCATGAAAAGATAATTCCGCTGAATGAATTATACCGCGGCTGTGAAATCGCACGCAAACTGGGAAATCGATACCGGATCGGAAGAATCATCGCAAGGCCGTATACGGGAGAACCCGGCGGTTTTGTGCGGACAAAAAACCGGCGCGATTATTCCTTTCCCATGCCTGAACCTACGGTGCTGGACCGCTTGCTCGAAGCGGGCGTCAGCGTCTTCGCCGTGGGAAAAATTGAGGATATATTCGACCGGCACGGGATTACGGAATCATTTCATACCGGCAACAATTCTGACTCGCAGGCGAAGATAATCGAACTCCTGGCGCAAAAAAAAACCGGATTGATTATTGCCAACCTGATAGACTTCGACATGCTCTACGGCCACCGGCGCGACGCCCAAGGCTATGCCAGGGCCCTCGATCAAAACGATGCCTTCCTGGAAAAAGTCGTCTCAGGCCTTAAGGAGGAAGAACTTCTAATCATTACGGCCGATCACGGCAATGACCCGACGTTTCGCGGCACGGACCACACGCGCGAGTATGTCCCGCTGCTGGTTTATCAACCCGGCAAGCCAGGCGGATCGCTCGGCATCAGGACCGGCTTTTATGACGTGGCCCGGTCGCTGGCGGAATATTTCCGGATAGGGCCGCTGAAGAGGGGAAAAAGCTTCTTGTTGTTTATGGCATTTCCATGTCCTGAACGCCGAACCGCCTACCGCTCAGGCAAATCCGGCTCTTGTTTTTCATCAACCGCAGCCAGATGATCATCCAGAAAATCCCTTATTTTCTTTTCAACGTCATAGAAGACCATTTTTACGGAAGGCACGAATTCCTCCGAGAACATTGTTCTAACCGGCGCAAGAACATCGCGGCTATTCGCCTTTTTGTTATACCAGTAATAGACGATGAAAACTATGAGTGCCAGCGACAGAACCATTGACAGATTGCCCTTCAAGTCAAACCGCTTTTTCTTGGGAGGCCTGGATTTCGCCCCCATGTTGCCGGCCTGGGACGGCGGGGTGTTGACCGGAGCATGCGACGCGGTAACGGCAGGTTGTAAACGAATTTTCGCGGGCGCCCTGCTGAGCGCCTTGGCTTTCGCCGGCAGTTTGGTCAAATCCTTGCCGCAGTAGCGGCAATAGATGGCTTTTTTCCTGATAGGCTCGGCGCAGTATGGACATTCCTTGAATTCATCATTTTCGTCTTTTTGCTCGTCGGCAGCATCCGGCGCACTGCCGACCTTTGGCGTACCAAGCGTCTGCTTTTTTTCCTTATCGTCTTCACCAGGCTGCTCGGAACGACGATGGTGCAAAAGAGTGGTGATGGCTTCCAAAACCTCAGACCAGTTTTGAAAACGTTCGTCCTTGTTTTTGGCCGCCATTTTCAAGATCAGGTCGGTTATTTCAGGGGAAAGATCCGGGTTTATGAGCCGCGGATTTTCCAGAGGCTCCTTGATCTGTCTGTCGACAATCTCCATGGCATCGCCCGTGCCGTAGGGCAGTATGCCGGTCAGGATGTGGTAAAGCGTCATGCCGAGGCCGTAAATATCCGTGCGGCAGTCAAGGTTGTTGCTGCCGGCGGCCTGCTCCGGAGACATGTAATTCGGCGTGCCCATGATAATGTCTTCGCCGGAAGCCGGCGCCTGAACGCCCTTTGAAAAAACAATATGGGCCAGCCCCAGGTCCATGAGCTTGACCGTGCCGTCGGAGTCAATCATCAGATTCTCCGGCTTGATATCGCAATGAATGACCCGCGCCTGGTCCCAGGCATATTTCAGGGCTTCACCCACGTGGTGTACGATAACCACCGCGTCAGCTTCCTTGAGGCGCCCCCGCCGGCGCAGCCATTCCCCGACCGTGTATCCGGCCACATATTCCATCACAAAAAAGTACCGCCCGTCGTTTCTGGTCTGGCCGAAATCATATACCTGGACAATGCCGCTGTGTCGCAGTCTGGCGGTAGTCTGGGCTTCGCTGATAAAAAGTTTTACATCCTCGGGTTCCTTGGCCAATTTTTCGGAAAGCACCTTGATGACCACGGGACGATCCAGAGAAATCTGCTGGGCCTTCCAGACGTCCGAGGTGGCCCCTTCGCCGATTTTCTCCAAAACTTTGTAACCTTCAATGACCGGCGCTGAATGCATTTGCATTGGAGTGAGAAATATATCTTCTGTCCTCGTTCCAAACAAGACTATTATTTGATCAGAACATAAGGCTTGGTATCGGATGGGTCATAAGGCCCAGGCGAAAATTCCAACACCTGCGCATAAGACAATGATTTGAAGGCATGGGCCACCAGGGGAGCAATCGTGATGCGCTGGCCGGCGGCCACGGCGACCTGTTCGCTCTGTGATGAGGCCGTATCCGAAATGTGCAGCTCAAGTCTGCCGCCGATGACATAGTAACGCTCTGTCTTGCGCATATGATAATGATTGCCGCGCGCCTGGCCGCTCTTTTGGCTGTCCAGATCCCAGTAAACCAGATGGCTGATGCCGTCGCCCTCGCCGCGGTTGAGTATCTGCGCCATTTCGCCCTTGGCCGAGATAAGCCGGCGTTCCACGGCGTCGGCTCCGCCCACGGGCAGTTCTTCGACCGTGACTTTTTCTGAAAGGTATGTCTTCATGGATTTTGCTGGTGCCGGAGGAGGGACTTTCCGCCGCATGCGGATCCGCTTAAGGCGGAGAACCCTCACGGTATTCCGGCTAACCAGTTTTCTCAAACTGGTGCCGGAGGAGGGACTTGAACCCACACGGTATTGCTACCACTGGATTTTGAGTCCAGCGCGTCTGCCATTTCGCCACTCCGGCAAATGAGTGATAAATACTAGTATTTCATCCTTTGCCAGACAAGCAAAAGATGCTACAAGGTTTTTCCGGGCGGGCCGGGGAAGGAGCTTGATTTATTCGGTTTTGCAGAGGCTCAAGTTCGTGCAATGAACAAAGTCAATTCTCAAGGGCTGACCCTGATAATTGCGTAACGTCCGGCGTATGCCGGACAATTTTGCCCTCAATGAGATAAATGAGGTCTTCCGCTATGTTGGTGGCATGGTCGCCGATGCGCTCCAAGTGCCTGGAAATATGCATGATCTGCAGAAGCGTCTCGAACATTTGCGGGTTCTTAATAATGGCCTCCTTGACCTGCTGAAAGACTTCCTGGTTCATGTTGTCTACCTCATTATCGGCCGCGCATACCTCGCGTGCCGACGCCTCATCAAGGTTCACAAAGGCGTCCAGAACTTTTTTGAGCAATTCCTCGGTCTTGGCCGCCATCTGCTCCAGACGCACCGGAATGGAAATCCGCGGCCGGCCGCAAAGAAACAGGGCGCGCTCGGCGATATGCACGGCCAGGTCGCCGATGCGTTCGAGATCCTGGTTTATCTTGAGCACGGCCACGATATAGCGCAGGTCGCTGGCCACCGGTTGATGCAGGGCCAGTATTTTCAGGCATTCTTCCTCCACGTCCACTTCCATGGTGTTGGTCAATTCCTCGCGGTTGACAACCTCCCGGGCTGTTTTTTCGTCCTGATTGTCGGCCGCGCGGACCGCCAGCCGCAAGTCGTTTTCCACCTTGGCGCTCAGGGCCAGAACCAGTTTTTTCAGTTTTTCGATTTCCTTTTGCAACTGGATGTTCATGTTTCTCCTTACCCGAATCGGCCGGTTATGTAGTCGTCGGTCTGCTTGTTTCTCGGTTTTGTAAAAATCTCCTTGGTCAGGGCAAATTCGATCAAGGCGCCCTCGTACATGAAGGCGGTGAAGTCCGAGACGCGCGCGGCCTGCTGCATGTTGTGGGTCACTATGATGATCGTGTATTTCCCGCGCAGTTCGGCTATCAGGTTCTCGATGCGCAGCGTGGCGCGCGGGTCCAGGGCGGAGGTAGGCTCGTCCATGAGCAGGATTTCAGGCTCGACCGCCAGCACGCGCGCTATGCACAAACGCTGCTGCTGGCCGCCGGAAAGTCCAAGCGCATTGTCGTTGAGCCGGTCCTTGACCTCGTCCCACAAGGCCGCCCCGGCCAGGCTGCGCTCGACAATCTCCCCCAGTTCACCCTGCCCCACCCGGTTGTGCAGGCGCGGACCATAGGCCACGTTATCGAACACGGATTTCGGAAACGGATTGGGTTTCTGGAAAACCATGCCCACCCTTTTCCGCAGCAGGACAACGTCCAGGTTTGCGCTGTAAACATTCTGCCCGTCAAAAATCAGTTCTCCCTCGGCGCGGCACCCGGGCACCAGGTCGTTCATCCGGTTTATGGCGCGCAGAAAAGTGCTCTTCCCGCAGCCGCTCGGGCCGATAATGGCCGTGACGTATCCGGCAGGAATGTTGAGATTGACGTCCTTGACCGCCTGATTGGCGCGGTAAAAAACCGAAAAATCTTTTGCCGCCACGTGGGACCGTGCGCCGTTGGCGCTTTGAATTTCCCGCCGCATCGGCATGGTTATGTTTAAATGATTCACGCCTTCAGCCTCCTTGTTATCCTGGCGCGCAGGATGATCGCGGCCAGGTTGAGCAATAACACCAGGGCGACCAGCGTCAGCGCCATGCCGTATTGCACATGGCGGATTTCATCGACAGCCTCGTGTTCCGTCGCCAGGTTGTAAATGTTCCATGAAAGCGCCGGGGTGGGTTGACTGAAAATCTGCCAGAGCGCCGGCGGCTTGCCCACGCTCACGGCCGCGGTAAAAATAATCGGCGCCGTTTCGCCCGCAGCCCGGCCCATACTGATGACAACTCCTGTTAAAATGCCGGGTAAAGCTGCCGGCAGGATGACGCTCATGACCGTATGCCAGCGACCGGCGCCGAGGCTCAACGCCGCCTCCTTGTAGGCGCACGGCACGGCCCGGATGGCCTCCTCCGAGGCGCGGATCACGGTCGGCATGATCATCAGCGCCAGGGTCAGCGAACCGGCCAGCACGCTCTTGGAGCTCGACACCTTCACGGTATTTATAAAAAAAGCCAGGCCGAAAAGTCCGAACACGATACTGGGAACGCCGGCCAGAGTGTTTATGCACGTGCGTAAAATCCCTATTAACCACGCTTCCGAGGAAGAATACTCGGTCAGATAGATTGCCGCGATAAGCCCCATGGGCAGCGCAAACAGCATGGCGCCGACCGCAAGATAGAACGTGCCCAGGATTTCAGGCCGTATCCCTCCGAAAAAGTGCGCGTCATACGATTCATCCGTCAGGAACTGCCAATACAACGTCCGGCGCGGCAGCATCATTTTCGCCAGGTTTTTTTCAAGATAATCGAAAAGTTTTTCCAGCGGCGTTCCGGAAAATTCGTCCGCGCGTTTTTTCAACACCTTAACCCCGCATTTTTCCGGATGGGAATAGTCCCATTCCTCGCGATAGAGCACGTTGTTCAGTTTCACCAGGGCACGGTCCCAGCGCGTCTGACCGTACCGGTCGCGCATGAGCATTTGTTTTGGGGCGCCGGGCGCCGGGCCGAGCAGCGAAGAAAGAACATTTTTCAGATCCCGCAGGGGTTTGGCGTATTTGCGCCTTTTTTCGGAATCGCCGGCCGCAAGCTGTTTTTCAAACACGGAAATCATATTGTAAATCGGCGCGCGCGCCGCGCGGGCGGCATTCACTTCCGCTTCAACTCGGGCCGGATTTCCCCGCTCGAACCTCTCAAGCATAAGTTTCCGGTGTTCGATGGTGCCGGTGAAAAATATCGCGCCCCACCCGCGGACCACTATCGGCGCAAGCAGAACGATCAGGGCCGCGGCCATGAGCAGAATGGAAAACACGCCTGAACCTGCAAAGGCCCTGTCGAGAATTTTTCTTGTTTTCAGTTTCAGTTTCTCTATCCGCCTTTCCGCCTGCGCCGGACGATCCGCTCGCTGACCAGGTTCCCGCCGAAGCAAAACGCCAGCAGACAAAACGCCATGGCAAAAAGCACGTGGTAGCGAGCCGAACCGGTGACCTGGTCGGCTTCGCCCATGTCGCCGGCAATGGTCGCCGTCAGGGTGCGCACCGGTTCCAGAAAATTATACCAGGGCTGCGGAATATGGGCGGAATTGCCCGAGGCCATCCAGACCACCATGGTCTCTCCGATGGCCCGCATCACGCCCAGGATCACTGCGGCAAGTATCCCGCTGCCGGCCGCCGGCAGGATGACCTTCATGATCGTTTCGGCGCGGGTGGCGCCCAGGGCATAACTGCCTTCCCGCAATTCCCGGCCGACGGACTGCAGGGCATCCTCTGAAACGCTCACTACGGTCGGCAAGGCCATGATACCCAGAATGACGGAAACATTCAGGGCATTCGTGCCGCTGGAAATGCGCAACACCGCCAGCGATTTGGCGATCAGCGCCAGCGCAAAAATTGCGGCGCCGCCAAGAAAAAAAACGAGAAACCAGCGGAGCGGCAGAGCCGAAATTTTCAACGTCCAACGTCGATCTTTTCCGCCGGATCCTCCCGGGATGGACAGGATCGAGTCCGGATTCGTTTGTTTTAACTCCGAAAGCCGGTCGCTCAGCAGGTCGCTTATGACGATGGTTGCCAGGATCGCCACCGGCAAGCCGATTATCCAGACCGCCGCGGCGAGCAGGGCGCCGCCCTGCTGTTGAAGCAGGGGCGCGAAAACCACCAGCGAGAAAAAGCCGTAGGCCACGGACGGAATGGCGGAGAGCATTTCAATGACCGGCTTGATGAACTGGCGCATGGCAAAGGGGATTACGTCGCTCAGGCACACTGCGGCGGCGATACCCAGCGGCACGGCCACCAGCGCGGCCCCAAAAGTCACATAGATGCTCCCGGCGAAAATAGCCAGGGCGCCGAACTCCGGTTTGTCCGCCGAAGGATACCAGCGCGTGCTGGTAAAAAATTCGCGCAAATTTTCAGACTTGAAGAACGGCCAGGCATCCCGGGCGATGAACACGAAAATAAAAATCACCGCCAGCATGGAAAGCGAAGTGACGGCCAGAAGGAAAAAATTGCCCAGCGCGGCGACCAGGCGCTGACGCCGCCTTGCGCGGCTGGATAAAAGCAACGATCCGGTATTTATCCCTGTCATCTGTTTCCCATTCAATTCTTCAAACGGCACAGGCGGCCGCGTGCTCTCTCCTGCCGCCGGCCGCCCGTGTTTTCCTCCCCGAATACGCCTTATTTCAAGGGAACGAATCCCGTATCTTCAATAATCTTTTTGCCTTCCGGCGTATTGGAAAGCTCGATGAATTCGCAAAGCGGCGTTCCCGAGTCAGGACGGCAGTTGGTATACATGTAAAGGGGCCGCGCAATGGGATAAATCTTTGCGCGCACGGTTTCCGGCGTGGCCTCTATGTTGTTCACCTTCAGGGCCTTGACGCCCTCCAAAAAGGCCAGGCCGACATAGCCGATGGCCCCTTGCGTGTTCAGTACCCTTTGGCGGATTGCGCCGTTGCTGCCGACATACTCGGCCTTTCCGGAAATTTTCTCCTTGTTCAGAACCATGGTTTCGAAGGTCTCGTATGTGCCGCTGTTCGTGTCGCGGCTGATCACCACGATCGGGAGGTCCGGTCCGCCCAACTCCTTCCAATTTTTTATCAGGCCGGTGTAAATGGCGCGGATCTGTTCCCTGGTCAGGCTTGCAGCGGGGTTGCTCGGATGCACTATGACGGCAATGCCGTCCATGGCCACTATGTGTTCGATCGGCAACACGCCCGCGCCTTTGGCCGCCTCTTTTTCCGAACTTTTCATGGGACGGGACATGGTGGCCACGTCGCAGGTTTCATTGATCAGACTTTTGGCGCCGTTGCCGCTGCCCGACTCGCTTACCGTAATGTTCACGTCAGGATGTTTCCCCATATAATACTCGGAAAAAGCCTTGGCAATGGGGCCGACCGTGGTCGAGCCATCCACAACGATTTTGTTATTTTCCTTGGCTATTGCCGCGCCGGTTCCAATCAAGGCCATGATGGCGATTCCCGCCATGATTTTTTTTGTCATCCTCATTTTCCTTTCTTTTTCCTTATTCGAACATACGAGCGTTAAAACAATGTTAGGACATTGTTAGAATATTGTTAACGGAATGCTTGTAATCGCCCGCCCCGAAATCGTCAATAAACAGGTTTAGCGCCTGCTTGATCCCGAAAAACCAGCGCCCGCGATCAATTCTGACCTTCGGCGTTGGAGGGGGACTGCTCAGCTCAAAGAAGTCCATGTCGTCATTTTCATAATTCGGTTCCATGTGATATATCCTCCCTTCCTGTTTCAGAAAGCGCCCTGCAGGTCCACTTGCAGGCGGTTGTAACTGGACTCGGTCTCGTTGTCCGCTATGTATTTTTTGTCCAGGAAGAAGGTCACGCCGAACTGCAGATATTTTGTGAGCTGGTATTTGCCGTAGAACCGGCTGCCCTTGCCGTCCGTGCCTCCGCCCCACCGGTCGGAATCGGTCCACATGCCGAGCACGGCGTCTTTTTCGAGTTTGGCATAAGCGTAGCCGAATTCGAAACTCTTCGGATTTTTGGCTTTGAAAAGCGAAATGCCGCCCATGTAACCCTTGTTATTGTCATCCGCCCCCGGATTGCTTAGCGCCTGGCCATAGATCGAAACAGGCACTTTGCCCAGAAAGAGATCGAGGTTGCCGAATCCCATGATAGGCGTGAATTCACAGGCCCAGGCCTTGTTGGTGGTGCTGCCGCTGACCGTTCCCTTTTTCGTGCTGTTGCCGTAGGAATTGTTATTGTTCTCCCAGTCTATCACGTCATATCCCTCGAAATTCTGGAAACCGAGGTAGGCCGCGCCGAGCGTGAGCGCCGCCTCCGGCACAAACGTGAACTGCAGCGCGCCCTGGCCGACCCAGGCCCAGGCGTTCGGCTGCGAGTTGCGGTCCTTGATATACAGGTATTCGGCATTGGCCAGGAACGCCACCCATTCATTGCCGCCCCTTGCTTTGGCCGCAAGGCCTTCCGGCGTCAGGTCCGAATCCCAGACCAAATCGTCGTTTCCATAATTGATAAGGGGATTTTTCATTTTACCGCCGATGACGTTCAACCCATAGGCGTCGTCATTTATAAAACCGTAATCCAGGTAGGCAAGGTCGAGCCGGATTTCCTTTTTCTGATCTCCGTCGCCGAGGGTCGCGTTGCCCGAAATGGGATCGGCGCCGCCCGTGGAAATTCTTATTCCGGCTTTCAGATCGTCCAGTTTTGCTTCGGCGCCGAGCCTGGCCCGGATGCGCAGGCGGTCGCGCGTGTAATGTTCGCCATCCGATTTCTTTTTCGAATCGTCATTGATGACTTCCTCGCGCAGGCGCATGTCGCCTTTCACCGTCACATAGTCGGTCCAGTTCTTTTGCGGCGCGGAGGACGCCAGCGTCATGGCGGCGGGCACGGACGAGGGTGATTCAAGCGCGCTCGTTTGCGCCGCATTTGTCCCTGCGGTTCCCGGAACCGAAGAGTCCGTATTGTTCATTTGCGCCGGACTTGTTCCGACAATGCCCAGCGCCGACAGGATCAGTACGGCGCTTTTCCATTTCAGTTTCCTCATTTTTTCCTTTCTTTCGGCCGTATTTTCTTCAGTCCCGCTTCCCGAATTTTCGGGAAACTTTTCTTCAGGACATGGTTCGGCCAAAATTCATGAGGAAAGTTAAGAAGGAAAGAGTTAGGAAAAAATGAGGGGCCGGTTAGAAATTGGTTAGTACCTGTCAGAAAATAAAATGGCGAATTTTGCTGACCACATGGAGGGCGAAGCTGAGCTGAGCCGTGATAAATGACTGTCACCAAAAACAGAACAGAAATAAAGGGAACCGGCGGAGAAATTGTCCTTTACCGGACGAGTCAGTTGCAAAAGTCATTCGGACGCGATTCCTCGCGTCCGAATGACTTTTGCAAGCAACTCCATGTGTGCCCCTATTTCGTCCGGATGGCCTTAAGGATGACTGGGGAGCCCCAACGCTGCGTCAGGCCGTAATGCCGGAATTTTTCCTCGATCCAGGCCGAGATGCCCCGGCATTTCAGTTTTCGGTGCAACACCATCGGCAGAAAAAACTGTCCGGTCCGTGCCTCCACGGAAAATTTTTGCGCCAGGAAAACGTCTTCAATCTCCTTGTGGTTGAAAAGCCGGAAGGACCGCGTGTTGCCCTCCAGGATCTTTTTCAGGTTGAAAAGACGCGGGGCGGCGAAATTGACGCTCTGGCTGGTGGGGTAGTCTATAATAGCCAGATACCTTGCCACGCGGCATAATTCCGCTATCAGGGTCTGCCAGCGCTCGCAATGAGGAACAAGCCTGAAACAGAGGACGGCATCGAAAGACTTTGCCGGAAAGGGAAGCCGGAGCAGGTCGGCCACCTGGAACTTGCACATTCCCGAATCAATCATATTGGCCAGGTTCCGGCGGCAGGAATCGGCGCTGCCGACCACCGTCAGGGCAAAACCCTCGCGGCAGAGCGGATTTGCCAGTTGCCCATGTCCTCCGCCCACATCGAGAACCGTGGAAATGCCGGGCTGCCTCAGAAATTCAAGGACAATGCGTTCCTGAACCTTCAGCATCCATTCCCCGACTTTTCCGCCAAAACGGCGGGCATAATCGTCCGATGCGGTTTCTATGTCCGCAGCCTCCATGAGCCACCCGTTCCGTTCCTGGTCAAGATCTATCATTTTAATTGACCACATCGTAGAAGGAGGTGGCCATCAGTTTGTACCCAAGAATATTGGGGTGCAGACCGTCGTCCTGCAAATAATCGTCGTTCCAATCGAAAGCAGCGTCGAGGTCCACAAGGGCCACATTCATGTCCGAAGCCATCTGGCGGATCAGGACATTCAGGCGGTCCACGCCGCTGGCAAAGGCGTGATGCTCTCCGCTGACCGGCGTGAGTGTGGCGATTACCGGAATGGTTTTATTATTGATGGCCGCCTGGCAGATGTATTGCAGGCTTTCTATGGCTTCATCCTCGCTGTAACCCATGATGAGGTCGTTGACTCCGAACAAGATCAGCAGAAACCCGGGTTTATAGTCGCTCAAAAGATTATTGACCATGGCGGCGCCCACAAAGGCTTCCGCGCCCGGATAGCCTTCGTTAATCACTGTTTTTTGAAGCATAATGGCCAGCTGGGTGGGATAACTGTAACAGGAATCCTCTCCGGAACCGTAAGTGATGCTGTCGCCGAAAGCCACATAGAGGCTGGGATTGTTGCTGCCGAAATCATGCCCGTCGGCCAGATGGCTGCTGCCGCCCTCGCAGCCGGCAGTCATGAAGAGAGTAACAAAGAGGCACAAAGGTACAAAGCAAAAAAGGTAAAACCTGGTCTTAAAGAGTAATTTTTCCATGAATATGCCTTTCATTTGACACAAATAGCGTGGACTAGTATATTCAAAAACCATGCTGCCGCAATGGATAATTGAAAAAAAAAGGGATGATTCCGCGCTCACGGGCCAGGAAATAGGCTTTTTTGTGGGGGGATACGCGCGCGGCGCAATACCGGATTATCAGATGTCGGCCCTGCTGATGGCCGTTGCCATACGCGGCATGAACCTGAAAGAAACCTTTCATCTTACCAGGGCCATGCTTGCCTCGGGCGTCATACTCAATCTCTCGTCAATCCGGCGGCCCAAAATAGACAAACATTCGACCGGCGGCGTGGGCGACAAGATTTCGCTTGTTCTGGCCCCGCTGGTCGCCTGTTGCAACGTGGCGGCGCCCATGATCGTCGGACGCGGACTCGGCATAACCGGCGGCACCCTGGACAAGCTCGAATCCATCCCCGGATTCCGCGTCCATCTTGACGAAAGCGAATTCCGGCGCGTTATTCAAAAATGCGGCTGCGCGATCATTGGCGCGTCCGAACAGGTGGCGCCGGCGGACAGGAAAATGTACGCCCTGCGCGACGTCAGCGGCAGCGTCGAATCCATTCCCCTCATTGCCGCCAGCATTTTGAGCAAAAAACTTGCGGCCGGCCTGGACGGAATTGTTTTCGACGTAAAATGCGGCCGCGGCGCCTTCATGAAAAATCTTTCCTCGGCAAAGAAACTGGCGCAAACCCTGGTCAAAACGAGCGGACTCATGAATCTGCGCGCCGAGGCCATGATCACCGACATGAACCAGCCGCTTGGGGAGGCCGTCGGCAACGCGCTTGAAGTTGCCGAAGCGGTCGCGGCTCTTAAAGGCACAGGTCCGGCCGACGTTCTTGAATTGACTTTAAGACTGGGAACAAGAATGCTTTTGATGTCCGGCGGATTCAGGAATGAAAATTCAGCGCGTGCCGCCCTGCTCGAAAAACTAAGAACCGGGGACGCCTTTGAAAAATTCAAGTTGATGGTTCGCCTGCAGGGAGGCAAGCCTGACTTTCTTGACAGGATCGGCGACGTCATCCGTCCGGAGGTCGAATGGACTCTGAAGGCAACCTCCTCAGGATTCGTCCAGGAGGCTGACGCGGAATTGATCGGCAAGGCTTCCCTGGCGCTCGGCGCCGGCAGAAGCAGGGTTGATGAGAAAATAGATCATGCAGCCGGCATCAGATGTTTGAAAAAAATAGGCGACGAAGTGGAGCGCGGCGAACCGCTGGCCCTGCTTTATGCGAATTCCAGAAAGAGTTTTTTTACTGCAAAACAACTGGCGACATCGGCGTTCAAGCTCGGCCGGAAATTCGTCAAGCCGCCAAAACTGATTTTGGAGAAAATATGAACTCAAGGATTCTCGAACTATCCGCAAAAATCGTCGCCCGGCGTTTCAAGGGGTGCAGACCTCTCTGCGGATTGATTCTGGGGTCAGGATGGGCAAATGTGGCGGAGGAGTTTTCCGTCAGAGGAAAAATTCCATACTCCTGTCTGCCGGCGCTTGGCAAAACCACTGTTGCCGGGCATGACGGCGTTCTGCTCCGGGCGGAACTGGCCGGACTGGAGACGCTTATTTTCCAGGGCCGAAGACATTGGTATGAAGGAACCGGCTGGACGCCGGTGGCGCTGCCAATTTACCTTTTGAAAAAATTCGGGGCTGCTTCCGTGGTTTTGACCAATGCCGCCGGGGGAATCCGTTCCGATCTCAAGTCCGGCGACTTGATGCTCATTAAAGACCATATAAACGCCATGGGGGCAAATCCGCTTTGCGGAAAACATGACGGATTCTGGGGGAAACGTTTTCCGGACCAGACAGACGTTTACGACAAAAAACTCCGTGTTCTTGCAAAAACAGCGGCGCGTTGCCTTAAAATCTCCATGAAGGAGGGAGTTTATGCGGCCGTTTCCGGGCCTACTTATGAAACACCGGCGGAAACTTTTGCGTTTCGCAAACTGGGCGTTGATGCAATCGGCATGTCAACCGTGCCGGAAGCCATGCTGGCCAACGCGGCCGGATTGAAAGTCCTGGGCCTGTCCATCATCGCAAACACGGCATCCGGTTTGCGCGGCGGGAAGAGACTTGCGCATGATGAAATATGCCGGAACGTGGAAGAAGCTCGCGAAACGGCGAAAAAATTGTGCGGGGAATTATGGCGGGGGATGGCGAAATGACCCATGATTCGCCTGCGGGGTAATTGTTTCGAGGAAAGCTTCGGGCAGGCAGGCGATAAGGTCGCGGGCGATAATGGCGTTTTCGGTCTTCTGCGCCGCGGCAAGGTCGCCGGCGCGGCCGTGCAGATAAACCGCCGCCCGGGCGGCATCCAAGGGAGGCATGCGTTGCGCGAGTAAGCCTCCCAGCAGACCTGACAAAACATCGCCCATGCCGCCGGAAGCCATGCCGGGGTTGCCTGTCAAATTGACGTATATTTTGCCGTCCTTTTCAGTCGCCAGCGTTGCGGCGCCTTTTAACACGACCGTGGAACCGGTGAGCATGGCAGCTTTTCCGGCAACTTCGAATCGGTTCGACTGCACTTCCTGCGTGGTAATGCCCAACAAACGCGCCATCTCTCCCGGATGGGGGGTAATCACCAGTTTCTCTTTCCTTGCCGATAATTTTGACGCTTCGCCTTCAAACACGTTCAAGGCATCGGCGTCAAGCAGAAGCGGAAGCTTGCCGGCATGCAGGATCTTTTCGATCAACCTACGCGTTGCCGCGTGCCTGGTCATGCCCGGCCCGGCCAGCAGAGCAGTAAAATTGCCGAGTTTCCCCTCCCAGGCGTCCCACAACGAATCGTCGAGGGAACCGGTTTCGGTTGCGCTCGCGCCGTGAACCATCGCTTCCGGAACGGCGGCGGCCGTCACCGGCACAAGGTGTTCAGGAACCACGACGCTCACCAGACCGACGCCTGAACGCACTGCCGCCCCCGCAGCCAGGGCAATGGCGCCGCTGTATCCGGCTGATCCGCCCAGAATAAGGAGATGGCCGAAATCGCCCTTGTGCGATACTCTTTTGCGGCGCGGAAACATGGGGGCAATGTCGTCCCCGGTGATCAATTCAATACTGGATTCAATTTCAGCAAGCAGTTGGGGCGGGAATCCTATGTCGGCCACTTCCAATTTTCCGGAATATTCAAGGGCGCACTGCTGTATCAGTCCTTTTTTCGGGAGCCCCATGGTGACTGTCAGATCCGCGCGCACGGCTTCGCCCTCGACCCGGCCGGTATCGGAATTCAACCCGGAAGGCACGTCAATGGAAAGCACACAGCTTTTGTTGGAGAGCGAATTTATAAAACGTATGGCCAGCGCCGCGGTTCCGTGGACCGGACCGCTTATGCCGGTGCCCAACACTCCATCCACCACAACCGCCGGAAGTTCCGACTGCGTTCCCGGCTGGCAGGCGTCCAGTTGTTGCCAGTCCTTCTCAGTGGGCAATTCCCTGGCCGATATTCTACTTTTGGACATTTGCTTGAAATGCTCCAGCGCATCGCCGTGTAAATCCGCTATCACGCCCGCCAGGAGCACGTTGACGACAAAGCCCTCCTCCTTGAGAAACCTTGCCGCGACAAATGAGTCGCCGCCGTTGTTGCCATGGCCGGCAACAATCGTTATATTTTTGTTTCCGGGATAGTTTTCCCTGCAAATGCGGATGACGTGGTCTGCGACCCTGCGCCCGGCCCGTTCCATTAGCAAAAAACCCGGAACGTGGAATTTTTCAATCGTGATCCGGTCAAGCGTTCTTATTTTCTCGGTGGAAACAACTTTCATGGGAATTGATTTTCAAAATAAACCCCGAAACCGAAAAAGTCAAGAAGCGCCGCATCAATCTTTACGTATTTCAAGCCGATCTTCTTAATTGTCCGCAGGCGGCCTGGATGTTTCCGCCCTTTGAAATCCTAAGCGTGGCATTGATGCGGGCGCGTTCGAGGACGGCTATGAACATTTTGGCCGTCTCCGGCGGAGGCGTTGCTCCGGAAAATTCGGCGACCGGGCTCAGCATGATAAGGTTTACGCGGCAATGCAGTCCCCCTAAAACCCGCACCAGCCGCTCGGCCTGCGCTTTAGAATCGTTGACGCCCCTGATGAGCGTATATTCAAAGGTCACTATCCTTTTTGTCCGTTCCGCGTATTGCTGGCACTTTTCCAGAAGATCCGCCAGCGGATAGATTTTGTTCACCGGCATGAGTTTCGAACGCAGCTCTTCATCGGGAGCGTGCAAGGACACGGAAAGCTCGATCTGCAATCCCTCCCCGGCAAGGCGTTCTATGCCCGGAATGATGCCGCAGGTGCTGATTGTTATTTTCCTGGCTCCGATGCTCAGTCCTTCGGCGTCGTTTATGATCCGGATTGCCTTGAGGACATTTTCATAGTTGTCGAACGGCTCGCCCATGCCCATGAAAACGACGTGGGCCGGGGAGCCGCCCAGTTGCCTGGCCGAGTGAACGACCTCGCCCACCATTTCCCCGCAGTCCAGATTTCTGCGGAACCCGGCCTGTCCGCTGGCGCAAAAGGCGCACTTGTATTTGCAGCCGACCTGACTGGACAAGCACAGCGTGGTTTTTCCCTTTGCCGGGATGAACACCATTTCAACGGTTTCGCCGTCCGCCAGACGCGCGAGATGTTTGGCGGTCGAGCCCGGTCCGCCTTCGTCCTGCTGCCGGACGATTTCAAACGGCGTTATTGCGAAACGTTGTTCAAGAGCGAGGCGCAGGGGACCCGGAATATTCTTCATCGCGTCGAAATTTTCCGCGCCATGGAGATAAAGCCATTGCCAGATTTGTCCGGCACGGTATTGAGGCTGGCCGAGTTCGGCGCAGAGCTGCGCGATTTCGGCGCGGGTAAGGTCATAAATTAATTCTTGTTTCACGCCTTTAAAAGGAAAATTCAAGGTTGCGCAGACTCTCGGCCAGCGTTGCGGAAGCGTTCCGTAATATCACCCGCGTATAGCGGAATTCGCGGCGCATATGATAATTCTTGCGCATCTTTTCAAATTCCTTGCCTCTTGTCTCTTCATTTGCCGTCGTGAAAGACCGCAAATCGCGGTCATCCGCCGCAATGTCGTAAACACGGCCGACAATTTCCGCCAGGGACTCTTCGTCGCTTTTTCCCTCTGCGTCAAAATGGATTTCAGGAACCGGCGGCGGTGGCAGCAGGGCATCCAGGGTCAAGTTCGGCTCAAGTCCCATAAATTTGCACAATTCGCGATAAACATGAATCGTACCCATGGAGCGGCCTTCAAAGGAATAACCGGCAATATGCGGAGTGCCAAGATCGGCCGCCCGCATTACGTCTGGACGGAAAGCCGGCTCATTTTCCCAGCAATCAATCACCGCATGTTCAATTGCGCCCCCGGCACGCGCTTTTAGAAAATCATCCGAATTCATCACCGCCCCGCGCGCGGCGTTGATGAAAATGCAACCCTTTTTTGCGCGGCCAAAAAAATTCCGGCCGGCCAGATGGAAGGTTGGATATTCCCCCCCCCTTTCAAGCGGCACGTGCACGGTCACAACATCCGATTCGGCCAGAACTTCATCCAGGGACCGGTAACGGTCGTCGCCGGTCAGATCAAAAAGCGGCGGGTCGTTCAGCAAAATCCGCATGCCCAGCGCGGAAGCTTTTTTGACGACCAGGCTGCCGACGTGGCCGACGCCGATTATGCCGATGTTTTTGCCGCGCAGTGTAATATTGTGCTTGCTGGCAACATGCAGCAGGGCGGCCGTCACATATTCGGCCACGCTGTTGGCGTTGCAGCCCGGCGAGGCGGTCCAGACGATTTTACGCTTTTCCAGATAATCGAGGTCCAGGTGGTCGTAGCCGATGGTGCAGGTGCCGACAAATTTTACACCTGTGCCTTCAAGCAATTCGGCGCCTACTTTCAGGGTTGAACGCGTCACCAGAACATCGGCGTCCTTCAGTATCTTCGGAGTAATCTGTTTCGGGTCCAGGATTTGCAGTTCGCCCAACGGTGCAAAGGCCTCTTTCGCATAAGGAATGCTGGTTGCGCAGATGATTTTCATGATTCAAGTTGCCTTATCAGCGCCTGGGTGCCGAGTTTGCCGCCGTTGTTGTCCCTGAGGCGCCGGTAAAGCTTTTCCGCCAGCTTCAGTGTCGGCAGGCAAAGTTTCATCCGTTTTGCCTCGGTCAGGGCTATGCCCAAATCCTTGACAAAATGTTCAACGTAAAATCCGGGACCGAAATCTTTCCTGAGGATGCGCGGGTAAAGGTTTGCAAGGCTCCAGGAAGCCGCCGCGCCGCCGCCGACGCTCTGCAAAACTGTTTCCGGGTTCAAACCGGCCGTGCGGGCGTAAAGCAGTCCTTCGCACATGCCCAGCATGGTGCCGGCAATCATGATCTGGTTTACCATCTTGGCGTGCTGGCCCGAACCGGCTTTGCCCTGATGGACAATCGTTTTGCCGAAACATTCGAAAATGGTCCTGGCGCGCTTGAACGCCTCTGGCGCGCCGCCGACCATGATGGAAAGTTTTCCTTCGCGCGCGCCCACGTCGCCGCCCGAGACCGGCGCATCCAGCGCGGCAATTTTTTTCTTTTTCGCCTTCTTGAATATTTTTTCCGCCAGACTTGGGCTGCTGGTCGTGAAGTCAATGCAGAGCGCGCCGGCCTTTGCGCTCTTCAGAATACCGCGGCGGCCTAAATAAATTTCCTCGACGTCTTTCGGATAACCGACCATGGAGCAGATAATTTTGGCGTCCCGCGCGGCCTCTGCCGGACTGTTTGCCCAGGCTGCCCCGCGTTCAATCAGGGCTTTTGCCTTCTCTTGTGTCCTTGAATAAATTTCCAGGTCATGCCCGGCTGAAAGCAAATGGCCGGCCATTGAACAACCCATCACTCCGGTTCCTATCCAGGCGATTTTCATAATTGGCACATTAAATCAGATCAGATCGTATAATCAACCAAAAATTTTTCTGGCAATTTTATTCATAACGGCTATGATTTGATCTTATGAAGGAGGTGATTGGCATGTGTAAGACTTGTGGATGCAAACCGGCAAAGAAAAGTTCGAAGAAGAAAAAAAAAGGCGGCAAGAAGAAAAAATAAGAGATGAACAAAAGTTCACGGTTCAGAGTTCAGTCCGCCTGCGGCGGATTGAGCCCTGAACACGGAACTTTTTTTGAACTCATTGCAGAAGCTTTGCCAGCGCTTCGGCGAATTCCTTCGCGGCCTGCGGTCCGATTGCAGTGACTATCTGGCCGTCAATGACCACGTTTTGCCGCACAACCTGGGCTCCCCTGGCGGCCAGCCGGCCTTGTTCCGACGGGAATGAGGTCGCCTTCCTGCCCTTCAAAATCCCGGCATTGGCCAGGATGGCCGGGGCAATGCAGATCGCCCCCAAAACCTTGTCCTTTGAAACCGCCTCGCGCGCCAGAGTCCAGGCCTGCGCGTTATCGAAATATTCCGTCGCGCCCGGCCCGCCGACAAAAATTACGGCGTCATAATCATCGGCCTTGCATTCATTGAGCAGGAGATCCGCCTTTATTTCCCTCCCGAAAACTCCCGTGGCCTCCCTGCGCGAGCAGGCCACCTTGACCGTGGCGCCAAGTCCTGTCAACAGATTGCAGGGCTTTGAAAATTCGTCGTCCTGAAAACCTTCGGCCGCGATTATCATCAATGCTTTTTTTCCGCTCAACGTGGCTGTCATGTCGTTTTCCTCCCCGTAAATGAACATTGCGGACGTTGCAATCGCAAGAACGCAGACGTTTATAAAATGGCGCATCTCAGACGTCTCCTTTCCGAAAAATTATATCCTTACCAGCATCTTGTGCAACCAAAAATTGCCGGATGGGGCTAAGGGGCGCGCCATGAAGTCAAGCCGGCAGGATGACGGCATGGGCTTCGCGCACAAAGAATGCTCTGCATTCTTTCCAGTTGAACGGCTCCAGCATGACGGGCATGGGTTCGGTTTCGGCATCGGCAAAATACGTGAGGCTTTTCAGAATATGATACGCATTCGTCCGTCGTGTTCCGTACTTGCGTGGAAGCAAATCGAAATAATCTTTAAGGGATGGACCGCTGCGGAGAATCGTGCACAGATCAATAAAATCCTTCCGGCTTCCGCGATTGGCAATGGCAACCAGTTTCATCAAGGCAATATCACGGACGTCGGCAATCGAAAAAAAACAGTACGGTTTTGTGCGGAACAGGAAACGGTCCGCCACCTGAAAGAACGACAGTTTTACGCCGTTCCGCAGGATCGTAAGCGTGTTTTCGGCCTCTTGGAGAGTTTCGTAATGTCCGCGCTGCGCAAAGACTTCATGGAGGGCGCCAATCTCCATGCCTTCGTTCCTGAAGAAGTCGAAATCTTCGGACTTCCTGTGTCCGGCCTGCAAGGCCAGGCCGGTTCCGCCGGCGAGAATCCAGCCACGGATGGCCGGTGACGCGCTTTTTTTTAACTCGGCCAGGATTTGACGGCTTCCTGCCGGAAGAACTTTTTCGTGCATGGTCGGTTCTCCTTTTTCAGTATCTGCCTCCAGAATATCCTTGTTCGCGCGGATTTGAAGTTGATTCTCGAGACAATATCAAGGAATTTTTCGCGTTCCAGAAATTGAAGAAGGATTTGAACGTCGCGCAGCGTCCCGTATTCCAAGACGCGTTCCACGATCCAGGCCGGATGTTTTTTCAGATGTTCCGCCTTGAGCGGGACATCCCAGAAAAGGCGTTTTAATTGAGCAATGACGGCATCCGGATCTATGGACTTTCGAACAGGGCCGCAGGAATCGCCTGTGCGGCGGATTGGTTCGAAACTGATTTTAAGATCGTATCCAAGGGCCGTTGCGATCTTTTTCAGGGTGTAGATTTCAAAGCGTTTCCAGCCGTTTTCGTAACGCGAGAGGGTGGCGGCGGAAGTGTCTATTCTGAGGGCGGCGCGTTGCAACGATAACCCCCTTTTCCGGCGCATTTCCCTGATTTGTCGCGAGATGTCTTCCATTGTTTTGTTATCATATATGATAAATAATAAAAATGGCAAGAATAATTTAACCAAGAGGTCTGAGCAATAGCCATCCTTCCGTGAAATTTCCGAGAATCTTTTGTGGGTTGCCTGCTACTGAATGGAACATCGGCTATACCGTTTCCGGGACAGTCCGGGAAATCCTGGCGCAGGGGGAAACATGGGAGCATCCCCATGATTTCATGGTCCTCAAGCCGGGCGGTTCTCATGCCTGGGAGGTTCCGCGTGACGCGCGCGAGCCGTGGCTGCAGGCGGAACTGAAGGCCAAGAATTCCAGAATTGACCGGCGCGTCCAGAAGGCCATAGAGCTCTTTTCAAAGCGGCTCGCGAAACCGTCGTCCTCCATACCGGAGGCGGCCGCGGCATGCGGACTTTCGCAATCGCGTCTGACCGGACTGTTCCGGAAGCATATCGGAATGACGCCGCAAACATGGCTTGAACGGATCCGCCTTAAGCACGCCAAAAACCTTCTTGTAAACACCGGCCTGCCGGTCAAATCAATCTCAGATGACTGTGGTTACGGCGACCAGCGCCATTTCGCGACCCGTTTCCGCAGGATGGAAAGCGCGATTTTACGTCCGGCGTTTTCCGTTTCAAGGTGATGCTGCAAAAAGCCTCCCAGCACAGCCCCGATATCGCCGGTCTGCCGCTCGCTGCAGACGGTGTTGAAGATGGCGTTGGTTTGCCGGGAGGACTGCCAGAAGCGCAGCAGGGCCAGGGTGTCGGCCGCAATCAATACCGAGTCCGCCTTATGTTTTGCGTGGCACGCTCCGCAGAGCGCTCCTCCCCGCGCCGTGGAAAATGCGAAATGTCTTTTTTCTTTTGAGTCGGAAACTTCCGTTCCGGCCGGCAAAAGCGGCCGGCGGCACAGCAAACAGGCCTGCAGGGACGGAGAAAATCCCATGAGTTCGAGCAGTTTCATTTCGAACCAGTAGAGGCCCGTCTCCAAAGTAGCGTCCGAAGGTTTCGATCCGGGCAGGGCGGTCCTGCCGCTTTTCCCGGCAAAAAAATCGAGCGCCGCATCGAGAAGCGCATAAATGCCGCGTTGCGGAGCGTAAGGATGCGTTACCTTGGCGGCCAGGCCGGTGAAATACGAGGCGCAGGCCGCGCCAAGCCAGTAATCGCGCAGTTCCTGGCGGCTCTTCAGGGGGAAACACTCCTTGACAATGTGCAGTCCCTGAAACAGGCGCATATAACACAACAACTCGCACGTATAAAAAAGATCGTATTGGCCCAGAAAGAAATTTCTAGGCCGCAGGGCGCCCTTGACGATCGTGGATATTCTGCCGTGATCGCAGGTCAGCCAGGAGACAACGTGCGAGGTTTCCGAAAACGGATGGACGTTCAGGACAATGGCCTGGGTCTTGATGATCATTTGTTCAAACGTGGATCGGCAGGATCAGGAAGGGCTTGCCCTGGTGGAAAAGTCTGCGTTGCAGGGCGAATACCACGTAATTGTGCAGCACGCGCACAAGCCAGGATTCACGGGAGAAGACCAGTTGCCCGGCGAAAAAGACGGCTTGGGGGTAGAGCTTGGAAACCTGGGCGGAAAGATCGCTTACCGTGTCTATGATGTCCGCGCCGATGTCCGTAAAGGCCTCCGCAAAAAACCCCATCTGGCGCATGCACTCCACGTAACGGCCGGTTTCCCGGCCGGCGTGTTCCCGGAGCCGTTCGATCTCGGAATTTCCCTTGAAATTGCCCGCATCCACCATGCCGGCGTAGATGAATATGAAATTACGGAACGTGCCCGGAAACATGCGGTTGACCGTCAACAGCGTATGCACGCCGAGCCCGTTGAATCCGTTGACCAGAATCACTGCCGTTTTTCCCTTGGGATCGTAGGCGGGGGAGGTGTCCACGGCGCCCGATTGCGCCTTTCTGGAGGCCTCCGCGCAAAATTGAACCAGCAATTCGTTTAACCTGGAAAGGTCCCGGATGACGTGCCGGTAATGCCTCCGGATGGCATAGGCGATGGCCACCAACAGGGTCGTCACCAGCAGCGTGGCCCAGCCGCCTTCCAGGAATTTCATCGCGCTCAGCATCACCAGTATGAAAGCCGTGAGGCAGAATCCCACGCCGTTGATGACTATTTTGTGCTTCCAGCCCTTTGCCTCGGCGCGGACCCGCCACCAATGACGCACCATGCCAAGTTGTGAAAGGGTGAAGGTGATGAAAACGTTTATACTGTAAAGCACCACCAGGAGCCCTATCGAACAGCGGGTAATCATCAGCACCAGCAGCGCCGCGCCGCCCATCAATAGAATGCCGTTTTGCGCCACGAACCGGTCGCTCAGCGAGGCAAAACGCGTCGGGAACCAGCGGTCAATGGCCATATTGGCCAGAACACGCGGACCGCCGAGAAAACCGGTCTGCGCCGCGATTAAAAGCAGGGCCGCGGCCGAAATCATGGCGCAGGATATGAATGCTTTGCCCAGGATCGGCGGCCACGTCTTGATAATGTGTCCGAACAATACCGCGTTTAAAGTCCTGGAGGATTCGGGTTCAACGTTGTAAAAGAGATAGCAGATCAAGAGACCGCCCACGGTCAGGGCCAGCGACAAACCCATGTACAGCATGGTGCGTTTGCCGGTGGCAACACGCGGTTCGCGCAGTATGGGCAGTCCGTTGCTGACCGCTTCTATGCCGGTGTAGGTTCCCGCGCCCATACTGTAAGCCCGTATCAGGAGCAGGAATACGCCCAGCCAGCCGAGCTGCGCGTGCGCGGAACTCAAGTCGCGACTGGTATTCGCCGCCACCTCCGGCAAATCCGCCAGATGAGTTGAAATGGCAAAAATTATGCCGGCCGCATGGGTGGCAAGAAAAAGGAAAAATATGGGCATGCATAACAGAACGGATTCCCTGACGCCGCGTAAATTCAAAAGCGTGAGGAATGCCGTCATCCCCAAGGCGCACGGCAGTTTCCAAGCCTGCCATTCCGCGGGAAACAGGGAAAACAGGGCGTCCGCGCCGCTGGCAATTGAAATGGCGATGGTCAGGACGTAATCCACCATCAGGGCGCATCCGGAAACCACTCCGATACCCGGCGAAAGCAGTTTGCTGGCCACGAGATATCCCCCGCCTCCGCCGGGAAACACCTCGATGATCTGCGAGTAGCTCGCGCATATGACGGCAATGGTCACCATACACGCCAGGGCGATAAAAGGCGCCAGCACTCCGTGGGCGCCCAGCGCCCTGAAGGCTTCCTCAGGACCGTAGCATGATGACGACAATCCGTCGGCGCCCAGCCCCACCCAGGCGAACAAGGCGATCAAAGAAACCTTATGAAAGAGACTTTTATCGGAAAGATTGCGCGCCTTGCCGATGAAAATATCCTTTGCCAGACTGAATATGTTCATTTTTGGTACGTTTTACCGTAAAAAAGAGATAACACCAGATTGAGACCCGAAAGTCAAGGCAGGGGGTGGGGAGATAAATTGTTCATTGCCATAAAGAACAATACATAGTAGATTCTTTTCAAAAAATGAATATTCCCTCGGACAAACTGGTCAACGCCTTGCTGCAGAAGGGGATAATAATTCCCGTCCCCTCTTCGGTATTCATAGATTCCTCCATTCTCCCGGAAAGGATCGCCCCGGGGACGGTGATCCATCCATTCTGCCGCATTTCCGGGAAAAACACCTCAATCGGCCCCAAATGCGCCCTGGGCGTCGAGGGACCGGTCACAATCGAAAACTGCCAGCTGGGAGCCGGGGTGAAACTGGGCGGCGGATATTTTTCAGAGGCGACCTTTTTAGATAACAGCAGCATGGGCAGCGGCGCTCATGTGCGACCAGGCACCCTGCTGGAGGAATTTTCAAGCGGGGCGCATGCGGTCGGCCTGAAACAGACCATCCTGTTTCCCTACGTCACTCTGGGCAGCCTGATCAACTTTTGCGATTGTCTCATGGCCGGCGGCACCGGCCGCAAAAATCACAGCGAGGTGGGGTCTTCCTACATTCATTTCAATTTCACCCCGCACCAGGACAAGGCCACGCCCTCCCTGCTGGGCGATGTTCCCCGCGGTGTACTGCTGGACCAGCCGCCGATTTTCCTGGGCGGACAGGGCGGGTTGGTGGGGCCGTCCGGAGTTGCCTTTGGCGCCGTCATTCCCGCCGGCGTCATCCAGCGCAAGGACGTAATAAACAGCGGATTGGTCATTGCAGAGGAACAGAGAAAGGCCGCTTCCGGCGGCTTCCTTGCCGGCGCGTACCGTTCCATTGACCGCATCATCAGAAACAATCTGACCTATATCGGCAACATCTGCGCATTGCGCGCGTGGTATCAAAACGCAAGGCCCATCTTCATGTCGGATGATAATTTTCAGTCCGCCTGCCTTGCGGGCGCGTTTGCCCGGCTCGATTCCATTCTGCGGGAACGCATCACCCGGCTGGAAGAACTGGCTGAAAAGATGTCGTTTTCCATTGAACTGCATGAAAAATCAGGCAATGGAGCAGCCCCTTACCTGCGGCAGCAAAAGATTTTCTCCGACGGATGGGAAGAGATGAAGGAAAAAATCCTGCGGCTTGCCGAATTCGATGGAGATGCTTCTCGAAAAGATCCTTTCCTGGCGGAGTTGGCCGGCGGCCAGGGCCGGCAGAAATATCTTGAAGCAATGCCGTCCCTGACCGCAAAAGCCAAAAGTTGCGCTTCCGGCTGGCTGCAATCAATTGTTGACCGGGCTTCAGGAATCTGGAAAACTTTCTGATGAGTCAGTCGCAAAAGTCATCAAAAAACGGGCGCACGAAAGTGCGCCCCTCCCAAAATGGTCCTTTTTCCGAATGGGAGGGACGCGATTCCTCGCGTCCGAATGACCTTTGCAAGCAACTCTGATAGAAAAAGAATGTCTCTCGCAGAAGCACGCAGAGGCCGCAGGGATTAAAATTTGTGTAAAATTTTATTCTGTGCCCGGTCTCTGTGGACTCTAGCGAGTCCACGAGCGAGTGAAAAAATCATTATGGCGAAATTATTCGGAACCGACGGAGTACGCGGCGTGGCCAATATCGAACCCCTCACGGCAGAGACGGCCCTGGCCATCGGCCGCGCCGTGGCGCACGTCTGCAAAAGACACCAGAACCGCCACCGGATCGTGATCGGCAAGGACACGCGCGTCAGCGGCTACATGATCGAAAACGCGCTCACGGCCGGCATCTGCTCCATGGGAGTGGACGTCCTGCTGGTGGGGCCCATGCCGACGCCCGGCATCGCCTTCATCACCCACAGCATGCGGGCCGACGCCGGCATGGTTATCTCCGCCTCGCACAACCCCTACCAGGACAACGGCATCAAAATATTTTCCCGCGACGGTTATAAAATTCCTGACGAGTCCGAGGCTGAAATAGAAAGCCTGGTGACCGCCGGAAAAATAAAGGACATCCGCCCCACCGCCGAGGCCATAGGCAAGGCGCACCGCATAGACGACGCCATCGGTCGCTACATCATTTTTTGCAAAAACACCTTTCCGGACGATTTGACGCTCGAAGGTCTGAAACTGGTGCTGGACTGCGCCAACGGCGCGACCTACAAGGTGGCGCCCATAATTTTTTCCGAGCTCGGTGCCGAGATCATCACCATCAACGACCACCCCAACGGCATGAATATAAATGATAATTGCGGCGCGCTTTATCCTCGAAGCCTTGCCGAAAAAGTCGTCGAAACCGGGGCAAACGCCGGCCTGGCTTTTGACGGCGACGGCGACCGCCTGGTGGCCGTGGACGAAAAGGGCGACTTTCTGACCGGCGACCACGTCATGACCATCTGCGCAAAGGCCCTGAAGGATTGCGGCCTGCTGCGCAACAACATGGTGATCGCCACGCCCATGAGCAATTTCGGGTTCCGCGAGGCTATGCGGCGGTTCGATATCGGCATCGCGGAAGCGGATGTCGGCGACCGTTATGTGCTGAAAATGATGCTCGAAAAGGGCGCGATTTTTGGAGGCGAGGACTCCGGGCATATAATTTTCCTGGACCATCACACCACCGGAGACGGCATTATCTCCGCCCTGCAGTTGCTGGCCAACCTGCAAAGTTCCGGCAAAAAACTCTCGGAGCTGCGCAGCCTGCTGACTCTTGCCCCGCAAAAAATGATCAATGTCACCGTAAGCCGCAAACCCTCCCTCCAGGAAATCAAACCTCTGCAGGAGGCGATCCGCGCCGCCGAGAAGGAATTAAGCGACAGGGGCCGGATACTTGTGCGCTATTCCGGCACTCAGCCCATTTGCCGCGTGATGGTGGAAAGCATGGAACAGGCGCTCACCGACCGCCTCGCCGATTCATTGGCCGACATTGTAAAAAAGAACCTTGCCTGAGTTGAGGGTATGCTTAACGATTCCCCTGCGTACAATCCACGCCGGAACAAAAGGCGCAACCGAAAAAACGCCATTTAGCATTGCATATCCTCCGGCATATTGTATATATTCCATCTGTCGCGCAAAATACGGGAACCATTGCCATGAATCTTGATCCGGATATGAAGGACAATCTGACCTTGATGGACAGGGACGGGGAATCCAGCTATCTGAAACCCCTGCTGGTTCTGCTCGGCGTGGCGCTTGTCGTCGCGCTTGTTTTTTATGCTTATGAATATCACCGGCGGCATCCGAAAGCCGCAGACGGCTCTCCGGCGGGCAAGACCTCCCTCGATGCCAGGGAACAGCAGCGCGCGCTCGCGGAAATCAAAACGTTTATTGCCAGCAACGCCGTGGCTCTGGCCAGACAGCAATGTTATGAGCTTTTGCAGAACACCACCAATGCGGCCACGGTGAAGGAAACCGAACAGGTACTCGGACAGATCAACATAAGCCTTTTGATGTCGCCAGCGCTCATGCCGGAAAAAGTAGAATACGTCGTCCGGCCCGGCGACAGCCTGGAGCGGCTGGCAAAACAGCACGGCACCACCGTGGAAATGATCGAAAAATGCAATTCGCTCCGCAGCAGAACCATTCATCCGGGAGACCGGCTGCGCATATTCAACGCAAAGCTGGAAATATTCGTCAGCAAGAGCAGGAACGACCTTCTGCTCAAGGCCGGCGACCGTTTCTTCAAGCGCTACGGCGTGGGCACCGGCAAATTCGGCACAACCCCGGCCGGAACCTTTGTCATCGCCGATAAAATCGCCGAGCCGCCCTGGTGGCGGCCGGACGGCAAAATGGTGCCGTTTGGCGACAAGGAAAACGTGCTCGGCACGCGCTGGATGTCCATCGCCGCAACCGGAACAACCCCGAAAGTGCGCGGCTACGGCATTCACGGCACCTGGGAGCCGGAAACCATCGGCAAACAGGCCAGCGCCGGATGCATCCGGCTTGTCAATACGGACGTCGAGGAGCTGTTTCTGATCGTGCCCGTGGGAACGCCAGTGACGATCGTGGAATGAATGTGAATCAAAAGGAAAAAATCATGGCAGAAAAGAAAACCAAACCCGAAGAAACCAAAGAGGAAAAGAAACCTTCCGCCATTCTCGACACCGTGCTGGCCCAGATTCAGAAGGAGTTCGGCGACGGCGCCATCATGCGTTTGGGCGACGCCGGCGCCCGGGTGGCCGTTTCCGCCATTTCAACCGGTTCCTTCTCGCTCGATCTGGCCCTTGGCGTAGGCGGCTTGCCGCGCGGCCGGGTGACGGAAATTTTCGGTCCGGAATCGTCCGGCAAAACCACCCTGACGCTGCACGTGATCGCCAACGCACAAAAGCAGGGCGGCATCGCCGCTTTCATTGACGCCGAACACGCCATGGACCCGCTCTATGCCAAAAAGATAGGCGTCAACATCGACGACCTGCTCGTTTCGCAGCCCTCATCCGGAGAAGAAGCCCTGACCATTGCGGAAACCCTCATCCGCAGCAACGCCCTGGACGTGGTGGTCATTGATTCCGTGGCCGCCCTCACGCCCAAGGCCGAGATCGAGGGCGAAATGGGCGACCCCCAGATGGGGTTGCAGGCGCGACTGATGTCCCAGGCCCTGCGCAAGCTGACTGCGGTCATTTCCACTTCAAAGACCTGCTGCATTTTCACCAATCAGTTGCGCGAAAAAATAGGCGTCATGTTCGGCAATCCCGAGACGACCCCCGGAGGCAAGGCCCTCAAATTTTACACCTCCGTGCGCCTCGACATCCGTAAAATCGGACTCCTGAAGGACTCCACGGGAAAAATTTTCGGAAACCGCACCAGGGTCAAAGTGGTCAAAAACAAAATGGCGCCGCCTTTCCTGGAGGCTGAATTCGACATTCTCTATGCCGAGGGAATTTCCTGGGCCGGATCCATCGTGGATGCCGCCCTGCAATATGAGATCCTGGAAAAACGCGGTTCCTGGCTTTCCTTCAGCGGCGAACATATCGGCCAGGGACGCGAGGCCGCCATAGAGGCGGTCAAGGGAAATCCGGATATGCAGAAAAAACTTGTGGATGCCGTCACCGAAAAACTGAAAGCAACGCCGCTGTAATATTAATAAATTTTTTACCGCCCGCTGCGCTCGAGGCGCAGAGTACACAGAGAAAAAATAATAAAGATTTGTTTTACCTCAGCGGCCTCCGCGTCTCTGCGGTAAATTATTTCCTCCGATGCGTTTTCTGACCGCCAACGAATTAAGAAAGCTCTTCCTCGATTTTTTCAGGGGCAAGGGCCATGCCCTTATCTCGGGCAGTTCCCTCATTCCCCAGAACGATCCGACCGTGCTTTTTACCACGGCCGGCATGCATCCGCTGGTGCCCTATTTACTGGGCGAACCGCACCCGGCCGGGAAGCGGTTGTGCGATGTCCAAAAATGCATCCGCACCGGCGACATTGATTCGGTAGGCGACGCTTCCCACCTGACATTCTTCGAAATGCTCGGCAACTGGTCCTTGGGAGATTATTTCAAGGAGGAGGCCATCGCCTGGTCGTTCGAATTTCTCACCTCCGAAAACGGCCTGGCCTTCAGGCCGGAACAGATATTCATCACCGTTTTTGCCGGCAACGAGTCCGTGCCGGCCGACGGCGTCTCCGCCGACATCTGGAAGAAGATGGGCATTGCCGAGCAACATATTTTCTTCCTGCCGGTCGAGGACAACTGGTGGGGGCCGGCCGGAAAGACCGGACCCTGCGGTCCGGACACCGAAATGTTCGTGGACACCGGCAGTCCTCCCTGCTCGCCGAACTGCCGGCCTGGATGCGGCTGCGGAAAATATTTTGAAATCTGGAACGACGTTTTCATGCAGTACAACAAGCAGGCGGACGGCTCCTTCATTCCATTGAAACAGCATAACGCGGACACCGGCATGGGCGTCGAGCGCACCATCGCCATGCTGCAGGGGAAAAAATCCGTGTATGAAACCGAATTGTTCGCGCCGGTCATGGAGGCCATCGCCTCGGCCTGCGGCCATAGGCCTGACGAGACGGAAGATATTGAAAAAGCTTTCCGTGTCATAGCCGACCACTTGCGCAGTTCCGTCTTCATAATAGGAGACGAGCACGGCATAGTGCCCTCCAATCTCGGCCAGGGTTATGTTCTGCGCCGGCTGATCCGCCGCGCGGTGCGCCACGCCAAGCGGCTCGGCCTCAAGGAAAACTCCCTGGGCAAAATCGCGGAAAGCATCGTCGGCGGATACGCGCAGGATTACCCGGAATTGGCGCGGAACCGCGAAACCATCATTCGTGAATTGAACGCCGAGGAGGAAAAGTTCGAAAAAACCCTGGACCAGGGACTGCAGGAACTCGAAAAGACCCTGTCGAAAATGAAGGAACACAATCAAACCTCCCTGGCCGGACGCCTGGCCTTCCGGCTCTACGACACATACGGATTCCCGCTGGAATTTACCGAGGAAATCTGTTCCGAGCAGGGAATCAAAATAGACCGGGAGGGCTTTGATAAGGCCTTTGCCAAACACCAGGAAATATCCAGGCAGGGCGCCGACAAGGTTTTCAAAGGCGGCCTGGCCGACGGTTCCGAGGCCACCACCCGCCTGCACACGGCCACACACCTTCTGCACCGCGCCCTGCAGATCGTGTTGGGCGAACACGTGAAACAGAAGGGATCGAACATAACCGCGGAAAGACTGCGCTTCGATTTTGCGCACAACGCAAAAATGACGCCCGAGGAACTTTCAAGGGTTGAAGAGCTTGTGAATGACGCCATCGTCAGAAAACTGCCGATCACCATGGAGGTCATGACGCTGGAAGAAGCGAAGCAAGCGCAGGCCACCGCGCTCTTCACGGGAAAATACGGCGAGCAGGTGAAGGTTTTTACGATCGGCGATTTCTCAAAGGAAGTCTGCGGAGGACCGCACGCAAAAAACACTGGCGAGCTTGGCAGATTCAAAATCGCCAAGGAGGAAGCCTCCAGTGCCGGCGTGCGCCGCATCCGGGCGGTGCTGGAGGCTTGACTCAGGCCGCGAAACGGATTTTGTCATTTATTTTCAGTAATGGAGGGAACCGGCTCTCGAGAAAAAAACGAAACTTCGGCAGTCCCAGCGCGTCATCCTGACCCAGCCTGTCGGTCTGCCTGTGAAATGACCGATTTCTTTTCCGATGGTAGGGCAGAGGAAAAACTACGGCGCGATCAGACCGGGGAACTGTATCATGCCCTGCTGGGAGGGGGCGGAAAGTTTTTGAAAAGCCTCGATATTGCGCAATGGTTCCAGGCGCGGATCCTTGCGGATGACGTCCCTGACCGGCTCGCCGCCGAGGGCTACGGCCTGCTGCAGGGCATAAAGCGCATTGCTGGGTTGGCCCATCGCGGCCTGTACGCAGCCAAGTTCGTGCCAGATGCGCGGATCGGAACGCTCACGCCGCAAATAGCGCTGGTAGGCTTCGGATATCATGTTAAGGCGCGGAGGCTGGCCGGAGGCGGCAATTTCCGCGACTTTCAAATAGACCTGCGGCGGCAGGTTGGTGTTGTTCAGCACCTGCATGGAGAGTTCAGTAAAGGGCTGATCCTTGCCCGTTCGTACGTAAAGCGTTGAAAGCTCGAATACCATGTCGAGCGTGCCTTTGCCGGCCGAAAGCTGTCCCTGCAGTTCGGCGATGCGCGACTGCATGCGCTCCATGTCCTTGATCTGGTTGATAAAGCCCACGATCTTGTCGTTCCGCGGGTCCTGCTCCAGGTTTTTCTCCATCACCTGCAGGGCGTCCGCGTAACGTCCGCTTTGCAGATAGAGGTCCGCCAGGCGGAAATTGGCCTCCGGGCTGCCGGGATAAAGGGCGATAGCCTGGCGGAAGGCGGCCTCGGCCTCATTGAACAGCCTGCGGTAGGCGTAGAGTCCCGCGATGGCGCAGCGCAGTTTCGAAAACGATTTCCTGGCCACGGAGTCCCTCAGGAATTTACGGTTGTTCAACAGGCGGTTGGAATACCAGTTCCAGAAATCCATGTCGTTCTTTATCATCTCCGGCGTAAGGGCGCCAAGCGGCTCCTTGTTGATCTTCATGATCAGGCCGTGCGGGGAAAGATAGGGATACATCCAGCCGATGACGTAGCTTTCCTCGACGTAGAAGGCATGCTTCGCCTTGTTCATGTCGAAGATGGCCTTGCTGATGATGCCGTTGATTTCCATGACCCCCTGCACCCCCTGCACGCTCACCTTGCCGTCCGGGCCCACGGACACGGCGGCATTGGCCGGGATGCGTCCGGCGCGCACGTCTTCGACGTAGGACTGGAAGGCGCGGTTCGTGTCCTGCGGCGTGGGCATCCAGATCCGGTCGCCGTAAAGATCGCGCATCACGTTCATGTAGGTGTTGTCGGCCAGGGCGTTCTGCGTGATCAGATAAACGTCCGGACGCACCAAGGCAGAATAAATCATGTAGGTGGGCACAAACCTTCCCGGATCGGTGCCGCCATAAAACACCGCATTGGTTTCCATCTCCGGCGGATATTTTGGATTGGGCGGCGGCAATTCCCCGGGCTTCAACTCTTCCTTGATGGCATCCACTCCGCGCAACTGGTAATTGCCGAACTGCCAGCCAAAATCGTGTCCGTTCTGCTCGTTGCCGCCCGTACTGTTGATGATCTTTTCGTCATAGGCGTTCTGATGAATGAGTGAGACAGGCAGGAGCAGGGTTATGGCCACGGCCAGCCAGAGCCAGAATCTTTTACGCAAAAAGTTTTCGATGAAGGCCAGGCCGAACAAGAGGCCGTATCCCAGCCAGATGGCATACACCGAGGTGGACTGGACAAACTGCACTTCGGCGATGAAGAGCGACTGCACGTCATGGGGCGGATTAAGGATGACCATCATGCCCGGCCCCATGAAGGCAAAGCCGATGATCGTTCCGGTGAGCCAGGCCCAATTCTTGCGCCAGATGTAACGGAAATATAAAACCGGCACAAGCGCCAGGAAGGCTATCGGGAACGGGAACTGGTCTTCCAACTCGCTGCAAAATTCATAGGACTGCTTGAGAAACTCCATCGGGGTCAGGGCCGGCGACAACGCCTGGTACTGGCCGCGCGTAACGGCGTGCTTGAATCCTTCCCAGGTGCGCGGGTAACCCCAGTTCATGGGCGGATTGAAATCCGAGGAGATCGGCAGGTAAATGAACAGACCCAACCCCAGAAAAGCAAACAGCATAATCGGCAATACCCGCCGCCATTCGGTGAATAATTCGCGCGCCACGATCCACATTACCACCGGCGCAGCCAGCATAAGTCCGGCGGCAATATACCACTGGTCATGCGGTTCGAACGGCCGGATGGCGTATTCGGGGCAGCGGATCGAAAAGATTATGAAGCCGCCGATAAAGATGAGGCCGGCGGCCACGCAGTCACGGCACAACTTGCGGTCTGTGGCAAAGAGCACAAGAATAATTGCCGGAACAAGGAGTACCACCGGCTGGCAGTTCGTAAAAGTGATGCCGAAAGCGAGGGCCATCCAATAAAGAAACTTTGTTTTCCGGGGCCGCTTCATCCAGGCGTAAAGCAGCGTAAGAATGAGAACGTGCATGAAGGCGTTGAGCGTGTAAACTTCAGCGATGACCGCCTGCGACCAGATGAAGGGACAAAATGCCAGAAGCAACCCGGCGGAAACGCCGCTGGCCCAGCTGATTATTTTTTCGGTATGGGTGGACTCCCTCTCTTCCTCCTCATGACGGCGGAAACGGAGCATGTCCAGTCCGGAACGGCTGATAAGGAGCGCTATGGTCCCAGACAGCAGGGCGCCGAAGAATGCGGAAAGAAGCGCCACGCCCCAGGCGGGGTTGGGATGACCGTGGAAACGCGCCCAGCCGAATATCCTGGCGAACATCCAGGACAGGATCGTCCAGAGCGGGTAGCCGGGCGGATGCGGCACGCCCAGGTAATCGGCGGCAACCACCAGTTCTCCGGAATCTTCCAGCGTGACAGAAGGCGCACAGGTGTAAGCGAATACAGCCAGGGAAATGACAAATGCCACGGCGAACGCCAGCCAGTCGTTGATCCGGAACAATGGCTCATTTATTGTCTCGGTATTTTTTTTACCGAAACCCGGCTCTGCGCCGCCTCTTTCCTGTTTACTCATAAGTTGCCCACTATAATTCAGCGGAATTCGCAATGCAATCTAATTTTTGGCCTTTGCCTTATCTCCTGTACCCGGCAGGATGAACAGAAAAACGCCATGATTAAACGGACAGCATCCAACGGTTTGAGGCGGTAAATTTCATTGCCTAATTCATCGTCGTTTAATGGAAAGTTTTTTCAATTTTTAGTTCGCCACATTTACTACATGTTACCGCCCCAGTTCAATGAGAGGCGTACAAACACAATAAACAGTCCGGCCAACATGACCAGGATCGCTATAATTAAAACTATCGTTTGCTTTGTGGCCATTTTTCTAGCCGTTGTTTGTCGCCGCCAACTGCAGCAGGTTTTGCGGCAAGTCTGCTGATTTGGCGTCGGTCCGCGTTGGACGGTTTCCTACAAAAGATGAAGCATGCGGAACGAAATTGACGGCATTCTGGCCGTATCCCATGAGATAATTCCGATTGTCCGCGGTTTGCGAAATGACGACTTGCCTGGCCGCGACCTGCAGGTTCGCGGACGGATCCGTCAGATACGATATTACTACAAAAACCAGGACAGCCGGCAGCGCGGCCGCCTCCAGAATGAGGCGCATGCGGGCGGGCCGGAACAAAATCTCGAGGATATTCCATTGCCGCCCTCGGACGCCTCTTGAATTAGGCCTTCGGCAACTGCCGTGCGCGGAGCGCCCGGCCCACCTGAATGTCTTTAAGGTGGACGTCGCGCTCCGCGCGACGTTTCTTCCGTAAACGTTGAATTTCCTTATCATTGAATTAGGACGCCAAAACCGGCGATTGTTTGCTGTTTCCCATGTAGGGCCTCTGCTTGCAGAGGCCGTCCGAGAGCCGCCAGGAAAAAGACGGCGCGCCGCAAGCGGCGGCCCTACATGAACTTTGAAATCCCTATACGCTGAATTATATGTCAATTCCCGCGCCATCCTGCCGAACAGCGCCTCCCTGAATTCCGGCCGATAATCAGCCGGACGGGATTTTTTCAACAGTCTTTTCAGATTGTCTTCAAAATGATTTGTTTTCATCTTTAAATTCCTTACGAAAGGCGTCTTTTGCTCGCATGAGCAGCGATTCCACGGCTTTTTCGGAAATTTTCATGTTTAGGGCAATGGTCCGCACGTCCATATCCTCGATATATTTGGCCGAAAGCGCCTGCCGGTAACGATCCGGCAGGCCGGCCAATATGCCGGCCATGCGGGAGCGTATCTCCTTATTCGAAAAAATTTCATCCGGAAGCGGCTGTTGTTCTATTTGCGCCAGGATTGCGTCGCCGCCTGCCCCATCCAGGTCCGGATCGCCGTCCAGGGATTCGTGTTTCCGCTGGAAACGCAGCGCATCCGTGATGCGGTGCTTTGCTATGCCGCAAAGCCAGCCGAAAAATTTTCCTTTCTGTTCCCGGAACAAGTTCAAATCCTTGACCATCGTTAGAAATACGTATTGGGTTATGTCTTCGGCCATGGCTTGGTTTCCATTCACGCGGTAAAAAACAAAGTTATATAAAGGCTCGAAATATTTATCATACAGCCGTCCCAACGCTTCGGTGTCGCCCTCACGGGCCCTCCGAATCCATCTTTCCTCCCGCGTTGGAAACAGCCGTGAAAACATACTGCCTTTGATTGTTATTCGCGCCACCCGGCAAAATCATTCGATTTTTTTCCATTTTTTCACGTTCGCCCGCCAAATACAAACATAAAGTGCTTTGACTGCGGGCGGAATCGTGGTATTTTAACCGGCATTTTAAAGGCATTTCAGGCGCAACCATAATCAAAACGAGGAAAATAAACATGAGCAGGAACAAGTTGAAAGTCGGGATCATCGGCCTTGGCGCCATTGGCTCCGTGCACGCGGACGCCTATGCATCCTCGCCCGAGGCGGAAATCGCGGCCATTTGCGATGTGTCCGAGGCGCGGCTGGCCGAAATCGGAAACAAATACAACGTCAGGCAGCGGTTCAGCGACTACCGCGATTTGCTCAAGAGCGACATGGAGGCGGTCAGTATTTGCGTGGGCAACGCGCTGCATCGCGAGACTGCAATCGCCGCCCTCAGTGCCGGGAAGCATATTTTACTGGAAAAACCAATGGCCATGAATGCCTCCGAGGCGGCCGAAATTGTCAGGGCCGGAAAACGCGCCAAAAAAGTCATTCAGATAGGAATGGTCCGGCGCCAGATGCAGGAGGTAAAAATAGTCAGGGAATATGTGGAGAAAGGAATGTTCGGAGAGATTTACCATATGCGTGCGGTCTTGATCCGCCGGCGCGGCATTCCTGGCTTGGGCGGCTGGTTTACGACCAAGTCCGCTTCCGGCGGCGGGCCCCTGATCGATCTTGGGGTGCACTGGTTTGACGCGGCCATGCATATCAGCGGACTCTGGAAGCCCACCGGCGTAAGCGCCATGAACTATGCCGCGTTCGGCCGGGACATGCGCAACTACCGCTACGTCAGCATGTGGGCCGGTCCGCCCAAATACGACGGCATCTGCGACGTGGAGGATTATTCGGTCGGGCTGGTGCGGTTCGGCAAAAAGGCCTCCATGGTTTTTGAAATAGCCTGGGCGGCGAACTCCGAGGACACCGGGTTTATTGAGATTCTCGGCAACAAGGGAGGCGCGCGGATTTTTGACAAGCAGTTGACGATTTACACGGAGCATAACGGCCGGATAGCAAACATCACGCCGATAATAAAAGAAAACAACATGTTCCATTCCCAGGCGAACGTTTTTGTGAACGCCTGCCTTGGAAAATGTCCGCCGGCCGCCACGGCCGAGGAGGGCTTGACGGTCATGAAACTGATTGACGCCGTTTATGCTTCCTCGGAAAAAGGCCGGGAAATCGCAATAAATTGAAAACCGAAAGGATAAGACTATGATCATTGACGCGCATGCCCATGTTTTTGCGTTTCCTAAAATCAAACTGCCAGGTTCAACGACCTTCATGTCAATGGAGGACCAGATTGCGCTCATGGACGCCAAGGGGGTGGACAAGGCCGTCATTCTGCCCCTTAACAACCCGGAAACGCCGACGGAACATCAAAGTTTCGGCGAGATCCTTTATATTTGCGAAAAGTATCCCGGCCGTTTCATTCCCTTCTGCAACATAGATCCACGGCTGCCGCGCAGACCGGACCTTATAAAACTCGAAGATTTTTCTTTCCTTCTCGAACAATACAAGGGAATGGGCTGTAAGGGCCTGGGTGAATTCACGGCGCGGATGTATTGGGACGATCCCTCCGTGCTTTTGCTCCTCGAAGCTTGTGAAAAAGTAGGCTTTCCGGTGACTTTTCACACGATCACGGCCGACGTAAACAGCTATGGCTTGATTGATGAAACTGGTCTTCCCCGCCTTGAAAAGGTACTGGGCAGGTTTCCAAGCCTGAAAATGTTCGGCCACAGTCCGGGGTTCTGGAGCGAAATCAGCGGAGAAGTCACCCCTGAGGAGAAAAACGGCTATCCGAAAGGTTCCGTCAAGCCCGGCGGCAAACTGCAAGAACTCATGCGGAAATATCCGGGACTGTACGGCGATCTTTCGGCCGGCAGCGGTTTGAACGCCTTGACGCGCGACGCTGCTCATGCCTATGAATTTATCGACGAATTTCAGGACCGGCTTCTGCTGGGGCTGGATTATTGCTCGGTCAGAAACGATATGCAACATATCGAGTGGTTCAAGGCCGCGCGCGCGGCCGGGCATGTCAGCGCCGAGGCGTACGAAAAAATCATGTGGAAAAATATCAATAAGGCCATCAATTTGGGGCTGTAGCCGAAATTTCAGGCTGATGTCATTTTTCGGCCCGCAGAATGGTGCCGCCTCCAAGCACGAGGTCTCCGTCATAAAACACAACGGCCTGGCCGGGAGTAACTGACATCTGGGATTGGGCGAACTTTACGCGCGTGCAGGGTTCCTCGGAACACCTCGCCGGCGAAATAAGCGCTCCGGTTTCAGGGTGCTGGCGCCGTATTTTAGCATTGACGGACCGCTCGCGCACCAGATTGTCAAAGGCGATCCAGTTCAAGTCGCAGGCGATCAATCCCCTGGCCATGAGGTCCGACTCCGGCCCCACGGTAATCGTGTTTTCCTCGGCATTAATAGCCGTGACGTAAAGCGGATCGGGGTTGCCGTTCAACCCCAGTTTTTTTCTCTGGCCGATGGTGTAATTCATTATGCCGGAATGTTCGCCTAGAATCTTGCCGGTGGAATCAATGATCGGGCCGGTGCGGGCGTCGGTGTCTTGAAACAGGACCTGATAACTGCCGTTTTCGACGAAATCCTGACTTTCCCTGTGTTCGGCCAGCGTTTTGAATCCGAGCTTTTTAGCCAAAGCTTTTACTTCGGGCTTGGTCATTGCGCCCAACGGAAACATGGTCTGTTCCAGTTGTTCCTGGCGCAGCAACGCCAGGAAATAGGACTGATCTTTTTCGCGGTCCAAACCGCGCTTCAGCAGAAAACGCCCGCTTTTTTTGTCATGCTCCACTATCGCATAGTGGCCGGTGGCGAAATAATTGAACTCAAGATCCATTTCCCTGGCGCGCGCGAGCAGCAGGGCGAATTTTATTTCCCGGTTGCAGACCATGCAGGGATTGGGAGTCCGGCCGGAAAGATATTCATTCCGGAAATACTCGATCACATGATGGCGGAACTCGCTCGCGAGCGGAATGGTATAATGGGGAATATTCAACTTGCAGCAGATATCGCGGATATTGTTAAGGTCGTTTTCACGGTCGGGACTGTAACAGGCGCCGGTTTTGCCGGTTGTCGTCCCGGGATCGTCCCAAATTTTCATCGTCAGACCGGTGACGTCATATCCGGCCTTTTTCAAAAGATAGGCGGCTATGGTTGAATCAACCCCGCCGCTCATGCCGACCGCAACTCTGGTTTTATGGCTCATAAATTTGCTCGCCGCTCCGGAACATGGGTTCGGACGCGCGTTGTAATTTTTCCGGGTTCAAATCAAATGAAGGGTAAAAGTTGACATAAAGGCATACTCTTAACAAGATTTTTTTGGGCTTCTCCGCAAATTAATTTGACCGAAAACTTGCGCCCTGCGTCAGGAGATCATTTCAAGCAGTCCGCACGCGCGGCAATCGGACCTGTCGCCAAGGCAGAAATCATGGAAAATCTGGATCAAACCCTGCTGTAGCAGCCCGTTGCGATAACAAGCCGGATTATGGTCCGGTCCGAGCAGGTTTAATGCGGCCTGCCTGATGACGATGTTGTTTTCCTCGGACGGCAGATTGCCGAAGAGGCCGTCCAATGGCGGCATGGGACGGCGTATGGCAATCCGAAACGGGATCACGACGTTCGACACGATGGCCGCCGCGCGCTGCCGGCCGATCAGGGCCGTTGGGGCGGCGGGAGGTTTGCTTCCGATGGCCAGTCGGCGGCTCCAGTAGGCGTCTTCGGCGCCTTCAAAAATATTCATTATTTGTTCCATCCATTCTCCGGTCGCGACAGGATCCGAATTCATGATCCTTTCACCGAGATTTCTCTTGCCGGTAAAAATAACCGCCGCCGCCATCAATCTGCGCCGCGGATGATTTTGCGGCCGTACGGAGCTTAAGATCCATGAATCGGCCGGCATGACCGCCGGCGACCATCTGGCCTGCAATTTCCACCAATATGACCAAAGCCGCCGCACAAACCTCCGTGTTTCTTCGTCCCAATGCGGCCTTGTCACGGATGGAAGCAGACCGGCCACTCCGGCCAGCAGTGCGTAGGCCGCCAGAGGATCCCCACCGGCGTCTTCACGCAGCATGGACAAGGAAACCCGTTCGGCCAGTTGCCGGAACGGGACGCGGTTGTGCTTGTAGCCGAGCGATCCCATGATTTCCTCGAAAAGGACCTGTTCCGCACCCTTCCTGGTTATCGCTTCCGCCAAGCGGCTGGCTTTCCTTTCCAGGCGGTATTTCCCGGCTGCCGCCAGCAGGGAGGCGATTTTGGACGGGTCCCATCCGGAAATGACTTTCGAGCACGGCGTGCGGCTTTTGCGCTCGGCGAACGGATAAGCGGTGACGTCTATTGACTCAAAGGAAAAGAGAGGATTGCCGTCCAGACTGTTTTTCAATGAAATTTGCAGCGCTCCCCCGGGAAGACTTTCAGGCGGGATATGTCCCGGGAAAAAAGTGACGTGCGCAATAACGCGTCTGTAGGCCGGGTCTGAGGCATGACCGTGATGCTGCCAGTCGGACGGATGGACGTGCACTTCCACGTCGCCGGTCACACGCCGCCGTTCCGTACCCGCCAGCAGGGCTGCATCAAGGAAATCCGGGCCATGTTCAAGGTTCCAGCGCCCAGGTTTTTCCACAACAACGGTTTCGCCCTGCGTGGAACGCAATTCCGCCGGTCGCAAATCCGGCGAGAACCAGACGCATTTCAAATGCCGCTCGCTATAGGCGAACGAACCGGCTTCGCCTCCCGGCCGGGAAGAGAAGGTCGCATAATTTATTCCCCTGGCAAAGTCTCTCATGTTTTTTGCATTTCCGCCTTGATCATGCAATCCCGGAAAAAATTATTTCCGATAATTACCACAAACTCAGCCGGGACGGAATTCTTTTTTTTGCATGTGGGGAGTGACTGGTTCTGGCAACGCCGGAGGAATACCTGGGAATGTTCGTGGGACTGGTGGATGGCGATGGACTGACGATATCGCCTATTCTGGGATGGCCGGCCTGTTGCTGAATACGAGTTTAACCGCAAAGCAGCGACGCTATGCCGAGATCGTCAAATCCAGCGGCGAATTGCTGCTGAACAAGATCGGGAATATCCTGCCCCTTTCCAAATCCGGACGGAAAGATGAAATTTAAGCTTTGCAATCTTGCAATTTAAGCTGGACATCAAAGCAAAACAATGGTATCTTTTCAATAAATAAAAAGGAGGGGACAATGAAATCGACAACAGGAAGATACTTGCTTGCAGCCATCGCCGGGATTTTGCTGGTCGCCGGCGCGGTTCATGCCCAGGAACCGGCAATCCCAGTGCAGGCGCCAATGACAGGCATCGAGCTTTCAGCTCCGGATGAAGCGTTGCTTGCCGGAATGGCAGCCGCGGAACCAAAAAGCTATTACTCCAATTACGTGTATTATTACAACCTGTACTCCACATATTACAATTATTATTATTACACCGGCAGCTATTACTATCTGGCTTATGCCTATTATTACGAAGCCTTTGCGTATTATTACTACATGCTGTATTATTACGGCGATTACTATATAGCCGAATGCTATTACAACTATTACCTTGCTTACGCATATTACTACTATTACGCGTACTACGGCTATTACGGCACGGCATATTCCTACTACAATTACTTCATGGCCTACACGTATTATTACTATGCCATTTATATCTACAATTTCTACGCGTACTATGGCGACTACAGCTCGGCCAACTATTATTACGACTACTACATGTACTGGGCCTACTACTATTATTACCAGGTTTGATCAACAGCGTTACGGATAAGTTCCATAAACAAAAAAGCCCCGTTTTTCACGGGGCTTTTTTGTTTATGGCTACAGGCTGAATCTGATTTGGAGGCCGCGGTTATTGGACGGGAAGAAAGTGGGCCCGGTAGGACTTGAACCTACGACCAAAGGATTATGAGTCCTCCGCTCTGACCAACTGAGCTACGGGCCCGAATAGAAAAGAATATATACAGGAAACCTTGGCGCAATACAAGCCCTGCGAACCGTCTGATCGTTAATTTTTCTCAAGTGCGGGGCGCCATCAGTCTGTGGTCTTTTGCGTGGTGAGAGTGGATATGGATCAGATTGTTGGCCTGCAACATGACGGCGTCGGCGAGTATCTCCGCCGGCGAGCCGCAGGCGGCTATTTTCCGGTCCTGTCCGAAAACGTATACCTTGTCGGAAATATCCTCGATGATGTGCAGGTCGTGGGTGGCGGTGACGACGGTCTTGCCGGCGCGGGAAAATTGCAGGAGCATTTCAACGAGCTGCATTGAGGTCCTCGGATCCAGGCCGGCCGTGGGTTCATCGAGAAGAAGCACGTCCGGATCGATAGCCAGCACGGTGGCAAAAGAAACCTTGCGTTTTTCGCCCACGCTCAGTTGATGCGGGGAACGGTCCAGCAAATGGCCGATCTTCAGGGTTTCAGCCAGACTTTCCAGTCTGTCCTTCACTGTTTTTTCATCAACGCCCAACTGCAACGGGCCAAAAGCAATATCCTCCCTGACCGTCGGACAAAAAAGCTGTACGTCCGGATTCTGGAAAACCAGCCCGACCTTTCTGCGGAATTGCAACGCAAAATCATCGTCCCTGAATTTTTCTTCCGTCAATCCGGCCTCCATAAAAGCCATACTTCCCTTATCCGGAAAAAGGAGGGCGTCCAGCATGCAAAGGAAAGTTGATTTGCCGGTGCCGTTGGCTCCGACCAGGGAAATTCTTTCACCTTCGGTAATGGTCAGATCAATACCGCAAAGGGCCGGGAATTTGCCCCGATAGGAATAATGGACGTTTCTGCAATCAAAAAGTGTTCCGGTTTCCATGTCTTTGGGTTCAATGTATTGTTATAACCAGGCCGCATATTCGGCATACGCCAGCAAAATCGCCAACCCGACCGAGCCGGCCAGCCACCACCAGTCTCTTGCCTTTGCTTGAAACCGGTTCAATACCACCGGTTCGCCCCTGAAGCCGCGCGAGAGCATGGCATTATAAACCTGCTCGTTCAGCAAACAGGAACGGGTCCACAAATGGGCGATGTTCCAGGCCACTATGTTTTGTCCGCTTCGCCAGCGTATTCCGCCGCCCACCCGGCTTTTGATGGCCAGATAGGTGTTTTCCACTGTCTCGACAAAGAGGTAAATATACCGGTAACTGATGCCGAGCACCATCACAAACATCTGTGGAACACCGAATGAGCGCAGGGCCTTCAGAAGTTCAAAATGCCGCGTGGTCATGCTCAGCAGCACCGTCAATGAAACGCAGGTGATGACGCGCCCCACAAAAAAACAGGCCGCCCGGATTCCCTGCCGCGTGATGCACAATATCCCGAGGGACCTGACCGGCTCGCCCGGCGAAACGAAGCTGAACAGGGCCGGAACGGCGATCATGAGCGCAAACAGGGGAATGAATATCCAGGTCCTTTTCAGGAAAAAACCCAGACCGATTCGGGAAAGCAACGCCAGAACAAGGCACAAAAAATAGAGAAACCCAAGGACGGAAATGCTGCGCGTAAAGAGCGCCAGCAGGATCAGGAGCAGGATGGCGGCGGATTTCATCCTGGGATCGAGAGATTGCAGAAGACCGGGTTTGGAGGCGGTCTCGTCCGCAAAAATGGATTGTTTGAAAAAAAATAGAGCGCTCCCTATGGAGCGCTCCACGAAGTCTCGTTTTGTCATCAATTGTTATGCATTCCGCTTCACAAATATTTTTCCGATCACCCAGACAATCAGCACGCATAGAGCGACGCCCAAAATTGCGGAAACTATATATGCAAGGCTCAGATGAGTCAATCCTTTCTCCTCCCATCCGTTGAAAGCATAATCCGGAATCGGGGCCTTCCAGAGTTCGCCGAGTTTTGCCAAACCCTGGGGGATATAGCCGGCCATCGTTTGAATCTCGTCCGCCCCCCACTCTCCCCAGGCGCTGCCTGCCTTGAAATGATCTGGCAGGATAAGGCCCAGGGGTGAAAGAAGAATGAGTACGCCAAGCGCGATCCAGAGTTTCGTCGTGATTTTCATTATTGCGCCTCCTGTCCAAGGTATTCGGGGGCCTGTTTCTGCAAATATTTCACGACCAGGGCCGTGACAATGGCCTCCACCCAGCCGAATATCAGCAGGTGTTCAAGGACCATGGCGGGCACGGCGACCTTGAGGCCGTAGGGACAATAAAGCGCCTGACCTTCTGCCGTATGGCAAAGGGCTGGTTGCAGGCCGAATTCCACTCCGGCAAAGAGGGCCGCCACGTTGATGCCGATATAACCAGCGATAAAGGCGGCCACCAGCCTGCGGTTCGAATTGATCGCCGAATCACCGGCGATCAGACGGTAAACATAATATCCCGCGAACGGAAGCACCACCGCCATGTTGAAGCAGTTTGCGCCGATGGCGGTAATGCCGCCGTCGCCGAACAGGAAGGCCTGGATCACAAGCGCCACGCTGATCGCAATCATGGCCGCCCAGGGGCCGAGCAGAATGGCGACCAGCACGCCGCCGATGGCGTGACCGGTGGAACCGCCCGGAATGGGCACGTTGAACATCATGATCACGAAACTGAAAGCGGCCCCTATGGCCAGTAAAGGCACCTGTTTGACCGTCAGAGTTTTTTTGACAATCCTGGATGCCGCCGCCCAAAAGGGAAGCATGACGGCATAAAACACGCCGCATGTGGCCGGCCCCAGGTAACCATCCGGAATATGCATTTTTTTCTCCTTTATGTTATTTCTGTTCCTGTTTTTCTTCTTCTTTCTTGGTAAAACCGAATTCCCAGGTCAGACCGGCCGTGGCCGTGAGGTCCGGGCCGGCGCTGCTGATATGAGAACCGGCCGCCGCGTCGAGGGTGAAACCTTCGCGCAGTTCCCAGCGCAAGCCGGTATTGAACATGATGATGTTGTCCGTTCCGCTCATCAGTTCCTTTTCCGCGTAAATTTCGCCCACCCACTGGAGGGGATCAACGATTCGATAGTCGAGCGCCACGCCGTAGTGGATGATGTCCCCGACGTCTTCGTCGGCCGGCTCTCCGATAAACGAATAGCCCGCGTTGAGATGGCCGCCCCATTTTTCCGTAAAAGCCTTTGAGGCGATCCAAGTCACGTCATAATCTAATTTGCCGCTGCCCAGTCCCTTGTCCTTGTCGGCCGTGGGAAATTTTATGGCCGGGACAATGGCCTGGCGCGGGATCCAGGTTGTTTCCTCGAGGAACTGCCACTTCGTGTTGAGGGTCAGGTCCCCCATGCCGTTCTCGCTTTCTACGCATTCGCGGCCGTTATCGTCGATAATCGTCTGTTGCTGGAATGTGCCGCCCAGGCCAAGATTGACCTCGAGGCTCGGGATGAGGCCGTAGCCGAGGCCGATGGGCCAATCCCAGTTGTGGCAGGAGCCATCCTTCTCATACCAGCCGCCGGCCTCGATTTTGCATTTCTGGAAATCGAGCGGATCGGCGTCGTCTATTATCAGGGGCCGCGCTGCGAACGATACCGTTGCCATGGACAACAATCCGGCCGCCAGGGCGCCGGCTTTCAAGCACTGTTTCACTGTCATGCTCCTTTCATGTCCGCAGTCCAGATTCATTTCCGGGCATGCGAAATAGGTAACACTATTTGATATAGTGTAATATGATGCAAGAAAAAAATAAAAAAAAATGCGAGGCCTCCGGCGCTGTCATTCCCGAAAAAGCGGAAATCCGACGTCGGGGAACAATGCGGATGGAGGTCAGAACGTCGCCTTTACCCCGCCCATGACGCTGAAACCTGGCATGGGATAGCCGTTGACCAGTTGATACTGTTTGTCCAGAAGGTTGTCGCCGCGGGCGAATATTTCCAGGCCCTTGCAGATGGTCTGGCCGGCATAGGCGCCCATGGTCATGAAGCCGCCCAATTCCTGCGTGTTGGCGCGGTCAATATAAACGGAATCGGTGTAATCCGCGTTCACGTTCAATTTCAGGCCCCATTTGCTCTGATAGCCCGCCATGGCGCCGACCTTGTTCTTTGGCCGGTAAATAAGGGTTTCGCCGTCATATTCGCCGCTGGTGTCCTTTGCGCCAAGGAGGGTGTAATTCAGCGAAGCGGAAATTTCACTGGTAAGCCAGGTGGTCAATTCGGTTTCCACGCCCTGCAGGAACGCGTCGCTGACGTTCTCCGCCTTGTAAACGCCCGTGCCGTCATCGAACCAGGAAATCAGGTTTTTCACGTGGCTTTGGAAGAAAGACACCTGAAACTCGCTTTTTTCCCAAAGCTGCTGCCGGATCCCGGCGTCGTAGCTGAACGATTCCTCCGGTTTCAGATCCGGGTTACCCTCGGTGTAGTCGTCCCGCAAGTAGAGTTCGTCAACGGTGGGCGCCCGGAAACCGCGGCCGACCGAGGCCTTCAAGGCGGTCCCGTCAATGATTTTGTACAGGGCGCTCAGTTTGGGACTGAGTTCCGCGCCCCATTTGGACTGGACATCGCAGCGCAGTCCGGGCGTGGCGGTGAATTGTTCCAGCAGCTTGATTTCATCCTGCAGAAATCCGGCGCCGGTGAAAAGGTCGCGGTTGCCGCCGATACGGGAGGCGCCGTCGGCGCCACTGATGTTCACGTAGTCGTTTTCAATATAAACGCCGCCAAGGAGAAGTTGTCTTTCTCCGGCCGGAAGGGTCTGCTGAATGTCCACTCCGGTTTTGTTGTTTTTGCTGATTTCGTCGGTTGCGCTGTCCGGGTCCTTGTATTCCTGCCAGTCCTGGTTGACGAAGGCCTTGCTGGTGAGGACGGAATTGGTCTCGAACTCGTATTTATGCGTGAGGTCGAACCAGTATTGCTCGTCATATTGCTTGGCGTTGGGCGTTTCCCAACTAGTCGAGCCGGGCGAACCCTTGTTCTGCCGCGAAAAACCGGAGTTCAGGGTCAGGCGCGACTCCTCGGTCATGTCATAATCCAGTTTGCCGGTGACGTGATAACCATCGCAGGCGCTGTTTTCGCGCCAGCCGTCCGATGCGTTCTGGCTGGCCGTGATCAGGTACCCCAGATCTCCCAACCTCGCCCCGTTATCCAGCTGGAGAATACGGGTGTTTTTCGTGCCGTATGAGGCCAGCACATCCGTGGTAAGTTCCCTGGGCGGGTCCCTGGTGACGATGTTCACCACGCCGGCCATGGCGCCGGAACCATAAAGGACCGATCCGGGGCCGCGAATCACTTCTATCCTTTCCACCTGGTCAATCGGGAACATGGAGAGATCGGCCATGCCCGTCGAAGCCATATTGACGGACCGGCCATCCACCATGACCAGCACCTGGTTCGCCGAGGAACCGCGCAGGGTAATGTCGCTTTCCGCGCCCATGGAACCATAGGCATTGATCTTGGCGTCCATGACTTCGTTCAACACTTCTCCCACGTTCTGCGCGTTCAGTTCCTCGATCCGTTCCCGCGGAATCACCGAAACGCTCACGCCCACGTCCCGGGCCGCCTGGGGAATCCGGGTCGCGGACACGATCACCTCGTCGGATTCGGAGACCTCGGCAACTTCCTGAGTTGCCGCCGCCACCGGGGTGGATTTTGCTTCCTCCTCCTTGCCGGATTCCTGCGCCCGGTTGTTTTGTGAAACCGCCAATGCCGCCGCAATCCCGATTATGGCCGTACTTGTTTTCCAGTTTGTTTGCATTATTTTATTGCCGTATCTCATTTTACTTCCTTTCAAAGTCATCTTTTGAACAAAAAAACCTTCAGACTCCCGCGCGGGAACCTGAAGGTCTTAAACAAAAATCCCTCATTCTCCCTTCATGCGAAGGAGCCGGCAACGGTTTCCTGCCGTTGCGCATAAAGAACCTGAAAAGAAACGTCTCCTGACTTCCGGCTTACCATCCCGCTTGGCGGGACAAACCTACTCCTTCGCCTTCCCCTTCGACCTGACGCAGGGTGGTATTCGAAGTTTCGTAGCCGGTCACAGTGGCGCGACCGCATCCGATTCGCACGGATTTCCGTTCTCTCTTCACGAAAAAATTCAATTCAAAGAACTGCCGCCAATCTATAGCGTAAGTCCAGAAACTGTCAACAAAAAACTCCATTTGGCCTCGGTCTCGAAGAATACGCTAAAGTCAAGCGCAAATGATTCCGGGACGCAAAGCCTCAAGGGTATGATGTTGCAGCCTGTCTAAAAAAAGCACAGGGCGGAGGAATCGAAATCTCATAATGATCAAAACCGGCGCAGCGGTTTTTTGCCCCGGACAAGACACAGAAGACTGGCGGCGGCGGTTTTGGGGTTCGGGGCGGCGGTAATTGCCGTGACCACCGCAATCGTTTTTGCGCCGGCTTTGACCAGCTCTGGAATGTGGTCGGCCTTGATCCCGCCCATGACCGTGAAAGGAATTTTTATCGCGGCGGCAATTTTTTTCATTTCCTTTACGCCAAGAAATTTTCCGTTCCAGTTCTTGGTGTTCGTTGGAAAAAGCGGGCCGATATTGACGTAACTGGCCCCCGCCTCTTGTGCCGAAAGCGCCTCCGCCAGGGAATGCGTCGAAGCTCCGATTATCAGGTTTTTACTTATCTTTCTGGCGCAGGCAATCGGCAGATCATCCTGCCCCAGATGCACTCCGTCGGCCTGGACGGCCAAAGCCACGTCCAGCCGGTCGTTGATTATGAGCAATGCGTCGGCCTTCCTTGTCATGGCCCTGATTTCTTCGGCCAGCCTGACGAATTCCGGGATGGGCATTTCCTTTTCGCGCAATTGTATCAGGCGCACTCCGCCGGCCAGGGCGGCCCTGACGATTTCCGCGGTCGAACGTCCGCGGGAAAGCGCCTGCGAAGTGACCAGGTAAAGTCCCGCCCGCCTGAATTTTTCCATGCGGTCATGATGAATTTTTAGCATATTTTTTGCCGTCAATTTTAGAGGAAGGGAAAAGAGGGCCGCCGGAAAACTCACCGGTTGTTCCGCGCATTAGGCGCAAGATCCAGGTAAGGTTCGGGCGGGTCGGCCAGGAGGCGGCACTCCTGCGGCAGCCGGATTTTCACTTCCGCCGCAGGGGTTGTCGGAGAACGTATCAGGAATGGCAGCGCCGACAGGCCCAATGCCGCCACGGCCAGTATAACCACCCATGCCTTTAACGGCAGGACAGGCCTTCTGATGGCCGGCGCCTTCGGCAAATTCACTTCCGGCAGCCTGATTTTTCTGATCGAATCCGTCAGTCCGGCAAAGAGCGGCCTGCTCCGCCGTTTTCGCGGCGCAACGGACGGCACCGCCGCCGGCGCCGCTACCGGCGGAGGGGTCATCTCTTCCCTTTTCCCGACTATTTCGTCGGTAAAAATATCCAGGCCGGAAAATTGCCTCGCAAGTGGCGTGGGATCAAGGCCCACAGCCTTGGCGTAAAGTTTAATAAAACCCTTGGCGTAAACGGGCGCGATCAGGTTCTGAAACTGGTCTTTTTCGATCGCCGCCACGTAGCACACCTTTATCTTGATGGCCCTGGCCACTTCCTCCTGGCTCAGCCCCTTTTGTTCGCGCGCGGCCTTTAATTTTTGTCCGATCGTTTCCATATTTTTCGGTACTACGGTTATCTACGGCGAAACTTAAAGCCGCTCAGACCCTTCCGGTTGCTCTACCTGAACATTTGAATCGTTTTGGGCGTCAAGGTCAATTAAAATCTCACGCGGATCGGAGCCGTGGGCAGGTCCGACAATGCCTCTCTCCTCCAGCTGGTCCATGAGCCGGCCGGCGCGGTTATAGCCTATCTTCAGCCGGCGTTGGAGCAGGGAGACGGAAGCCCGGCGGCTTTCGCGTATGATTTCTATGGCCGCCTCCAGCAGGTCCTCGTCCACAGAATCGTCATCCAGTCCGTCAACGTCGCCGGACGAGGATTTTTCAATATGCTGCTTGATGGCCAGTTCGTAATTGGGATTGGATCTCTTTTTGATGAAATCAACAATGGCATGGATATCCGCGTCGGTTGTCATGGCGCCCTGGGCGCGGATCAGCTTGCTGGAAGAGGGCTGCAGGAACAGCATGTCGCCGCGGCCGAGCAGTTTGTCGGCTCCGACCGTGTCCAGAATGGTGCGGCTGTCCACTTTCTGCGCCACCTGGAACGAGATGCGCGCCGGAAAGTTGGCCTTGATGGTACCGGTGATGATGTTGACCGAGGGGCGCTGGGTGGCCAGGATCATGTGGATGCCCACGGCGCGCGACAACTGCGCCAGGCGCGCAATGTAATTCTCAACGTCGGCCTGGGCGACCATCATCAGGTCCGCCAGTTCGTCAATTACGATCACGATATAAGGCAGGCGGGCCGGAATCTTTTCCTCGCTTTCGCCGTCGGCGACGTCTTCGGGTATCAACTGCTGTTCGATGGGACGGCTGTTGAATCCCTGGATATTGCGCACACCCGCCCGGGCGAAAATCTTGTATCTTTTTTCCATTTCGCTGATTGCCCAGCGCAGGCCGAAAGCGACTTTTTTGGGGTCGGTAATCACCGGCGCCACAAGATGCGGCAGGGTATTGTAGGCCGCGAATTCCACCAGCTTGGGGTCTATCAGCATCAGGCGCAATTGGGCCGGCGCGCGCGACATCAGGAGTCCGGCCAGGATCGAATTCATGCAGACGGTTTTTCCCGAACCGGTGGCGCCGGCGATCAGGAGGTGCGGCATGGCGGACAAATCCGGGACAATATCGTTGCCGCCGACGTCTTTTCCCAGGACGATCGGCAGTTCGGCCCGGCCGCTGCGCCATACGTCGCCCTCGAGTATTTCCCGCAGGTAAACCTTGGTGGCGGAGGCGTTGGGCACCTCGATGCCGACCACGCCCTTGCCGGGAATGGGCGCCTGCACGCGGATGCTGGTGGCCTTCAAGGTCAGGGCCAGGTTGTTTGAAAGCGAGCCAATTCTCTCGACGCGCACGCCCGGCGCGGGCAAAAGCTCATAACGGGTCACAACCGGCCCCTGTTCGACGTGTTTCACCTCGCATTGGATTCCGAACTCCGCCAGGGTCTCCTGCAGTATCTTTGCGGTGGTCTGGTGGTCGCCCATCAGCTTGCGTTCCTTGTCGGCCGGCAGCGGCTGCAGCAAATCAAGCGGCGGCAGCAGATATCCTTCGGGAGCCACGGGCCCGGGCCGGGCCGGAGTCGGCGCAGGCTCGCCTGTTGCGGCATTCAAGACGGCCGGTTCCTTGCGCCGTTTTTCCGCCGCCGGTTTTTTCTCGGGCGGCGGAAGTGGCATGAAGGCAGCCTCCTGGGCCTGCGTGGCTTCAGGTTCCTTTTGAACCGTCTCTTGTTCCGGAACGGCCTTTTCGCGACGAACCGCCTTTTCAAGGGAGGCGCGCTTGCGGGCTATTTCGCGCTCTTCAATGATTATTTTTTCAAGCTTGTCGCGGCGCGCATCCAGCACCTCCTTGAATTTTCCGTTCAACGCGGCGCCGGCGGCGGCAATGCGCAGGACAAAAGATTTCAGCCGGCCCAGCCCGGCGCACATCACCAGCGCGGCCACAAGCATGGCCGCCAAAATCACCGTGGCGCCGGTCGGCCCGAACAGAGCGGCCAGAAATTGATCCGCGACCAGCCACCCCCCCAGACCTCCGCCCAACCCGGAAATATTGAAGTGCGCGCAGAAAAATTGCCAGGCAACGTTGTGAATCGAAAAGAGGGCGCTTGCGGAGACAACCGCGATAGGGCCCCAAATCAGCCAAGGCCTGATCGCCTCTTCCGGACGCAGGACAAGCAGCAGGCCCAGTCCAAGACAGAGCAACGGCAGCAGCATGGCGCCCATGCCGAAAAGCATCAGGGTAATAAATGCGTACCAGGCGCCCACCGGACCGATGTAATTGAGCGGCGGGTCATTGGACGGCGTCCTGAGTACGGATATGTCGCCGCTTTGATAGGAGGCGAGCGCCAGGATCATCAGGATGCCGGTCGTCAGCAGGGCCAAACCCCAAAGTTCGCGCAACCCGGTTCTCCCGCTGGTTTTTGTCTTTTCCATGATTATTTTCCGAAAACAACGCGGACAAATTCCGGTTCGACCCTGGCGCTCACGTTTTTACCCGGAGGCAGAAAAACCAGCACGGGAAGATCATATGAGAGCGAGGGATCAAGCTGGGAGCAATCGACAAAAGCCTTCAAACCCGACTTCCTGAGATCCTCAAGGTCCTCGGCTTTGCCGGTGAGGGTGATCGTCACCTGGTCCGGAATGGTCTGTATTTTAAAGAGCGAAGCCGATTTGACGACCACATCGACGGGTATGTTGGAAAACTCCAGGACGTCGTTTTTCACCACGATCTGCACGGTAACCTGCACCTCGGCAGGCTCGATCACCGGCGTCCAGGTGTTGCTCGGCGGAAGAACCTTGCAGCGCTTGGTGAAGGATTCGATGCGTCCCTCCACGTCAACCGGCTCGGTATAAACCCATTCGGTCTGCGACAACTGCTGGGCGGGACCGCGCAGCAATACGGCAGCCGGTTCGCACACGGTTTTTTCCACCTCGCCGGAAAACGGTTTGCCGGTGGCGCGGCTCTTGACCGGAACGACTTTTTCGGACTCGCGGTCAATGCTGATCTGGATTGTTTCCGGCTCGAGGCGGATCGGGCGCAAGCCCTGCACCCCCTTGATAAATCCCGGCGCAAGACGCACGTCAAAAGAGCCGGCCACGGCGTTCGTGCCGAGATCGATCAGAACCTTGACCTGCTTGTAATCAATGAGCCTGATGCTTTCCTGTGAACCGCGGAAAGTCACGCGCACGGAATCGGCCGACTTGTGCAGAACCGCCCAACCCTCGCCAACTTTGAATTCCACGGGAATATCGGGTATGGCCACTTCGTAATTTATGGTCTCATGAATGGCATACCAGGTGACAACGGCCAATACCAGGGACAGCAGTTTTACCCGCAAATTATTGAACAGGATCTCCCTCATGTTATTTCTTCTTATGCCTGTTTGTTTTCAACGCCTGGGCGGCCCAGTCGGCAATTTTAACAAGACGGTTGACGCCGCGCCGGCCCGGCTGGAGCAGCAGCCCGGATAAAAAGCGCCGCAACTGGTCCTCGTCCAGTTTCTGGATCAGATGGCCCTTGTGGCCGACCGAGATAAAGCCGGTTTCCTCGGAGACAACGACCACGATGGCATCGGTATCATCGGACATGCCCGCCGCAGCCCGGTGGCGCGTGCCGACCATGCGGCTCAATTCCGGCTGCTGCGACAGCGGGAACGTGCACCTGGCCGCCACTATCCGGTTGCCGGCAATGATGACGCCGCCGTCGTGCAACGGCGCGTACGGATAAAAAATCGAAACCAGCAGTTCGGGCGTCACGGAACTGTCCATCCTGACGCCGGTTTCCTGGATGGTACGCGTGCCGATGGATTGCTCTATGGCGATAAGCGCGCCGATTCTCCGGTTGGCCAGCAGTTTTACGGCCTGGATAATCTCGTCAACCAGCGTAGGTTCGGCGGCAAGGTTGCTGAAAATATGCTGCTTGCCGAGTTCCGCCAGGGCATGGCGGATTTCAGGCTGGAAAATCACCAGCAGCGCCACAGCCAGATAAACTGAAAGGCGGTCCAGCAGCCACGTCAGCGCCTCAAGCCGGAAAAAACGCGTCGCCGCGCTTAAAATGACGAAAATCATGATCAGCCCGGCCATCATGGGAGCGCCGCGCGTGCCCTGCAGGAAATAGAACACGTAATAAAAGGCCGCGGCCAGGCAGAAAATCTCGATAATGCCGTTAAAATCCGGAAGCAACCCGGTATTCAACATGCGACCTTCTCCTTGTAAATGGCGTTTAAAACCTTGAGCACGTCTCGCGATTCTTTTACGTCATGCATCCGCATGACGTCGGCGCCTTTCATCAGGCAGTAGGCAAGGGCAGCCAAACTTGCCGCCAGCCGCTCGGTCACGCCGCCGCCTGTTATCCGGCCCAGAAAATTTTTCCGCGAAAGCCCGATGACCAGCGGCCGGCCGATGGCCTTCAAGTCTTCAATGTTGGAGATCAGTTTCAGGTTATGATCGGCGGTTTTCCCGAAACCGACCCCCGGATCAATTGCCATGGTCTCTCTTACAATGCCTTCCCCGGCCAGAAAATCAAGACGTTCCTTCAGATAATTTGTCACTTCCCCCACTACGTTATCATAACGCGGGCTTTTCTGCATGTTCTGCGGCTCGCCTTTTTTATGCATCAAAATGATGCCCGCCTTGTACCGGCGCGCGGTTTCCGCCATGCGCGGGTCGAATTCAAGCGCGGATACGTCATTGATGATATGGGCTCCGGCTCTCAAAGCCGCCTCCGCCACCACGCTTTTGCGGGTGTCAATGGAAATAAGGACACCCGCCTTTTTCTTCAAATGTTCGACAACCGGCAGAACGCGCTCCAGTTCGACTTCCCCGGTGACAGGCAAAGCCCCCGGCCGGGTTGATTCGCCGCCGATATCTATGATGTCGGCGCCCTCCTCGGCCATCTGCAGGGCGCGCGCAAGGGCCGTTTTCGTGCCGGCATAGCGTCCGCCATCCGAAAAGGAATCCGGAGTAACGTTTAAAATGCCCATCAGCATGGGGCCGGACCGGAAATCAATCGTCCTGTCGCGGCAAACCCATCGTGTTGCCGAATATTTCATTATTCGCCTACTTGCCGGTCGGGTTGCACGCCGCGGCGTCCGCCGGACCGGCCTCCGGCTCAGGCTTCTTGTCCGTTTCCTCCGATTTCGCGCGTTCCTCCGCGGATAAAATGCGGCCGTGCTTGATGATATCCTCCACGTCCCGGCCGTCCAGCGTTTCCTTTTCCAGTAGAAGTTTTGCGATGAAATCGAGCTTGTCCCGGTTCGTGCGCAGAATTTCCATGGCCTGATCATGGGCCTCGCTCAGCAGGCGGTTGACTTCGGAATCAATTCTTCTGGAAGTGTCCTCGCTGAAGTCCTGGTTGCGGGCGATTTCCCGACCCAGGAAGAGCAGTTCCTCCTGCGCCCCGAAAGTCTGGGGACCAAGCTCCTTGCTCATGCCCCAATTGCAGACCATCAGCCTGGCTATGCGCGTGGCTTCTTTCAGGTCATTGCCCGCGCCGGTGGTTATATCGCCCAAAACAAGCTCTTCCGCCGCCCGGCCGCCCATCAGCCCGGTAAGCGTTCCCTTCAACTTGATCAGGCTTTCGGTATAGCGGTCCTTCTCCGGCAGTTGCATGGTCGCGCCCAGGTAGGCCGTGCCGCGCGGGATGATCGTTATTTTGTGCAGAGGCTCCTTCTTTTCCACCTTCAGCAGAACGATGGCATGTCCGGTCTCATGGTAGGCGGTGAGTTTTTTCTCCTCGTCATCCAGCACGCGGCTGCGGCGTTCGCGTCCCCAGCGGACCTTGTCGCGCGCTTCCTCCAGGTCGTTGCTTTCCACCGCTTTTTTGCCCTGGCGCGACGCCAGCAGGGCGGCCTCGTTGACCAGATTGGCCAGGTCGGCCCCGGAAAATCCGGAGGTGCCGCGCGCCACGCGTTTCAAATCGGCCCCGGTGGCCAGGGTTATTTTCTTCGCATGGATCTTCAGAATTTCCTCGCGCCCTTCCAGCACCGGCAGGTCAATCACTATCTGACGGTCAAAACGTCCGGGCCGCAGCAGGGCCGGGTCAAGCACGTCCGGACGGTTTGTGGCGGCTATAATGATCACGCCATCGCTGGTTTCAAATCCGTCCATCTCCACGAGGAGCGCGTTTAGGGTCTGCTCGCGCTCGTCATGCCCGCCGCCGATGCCGCTGAAGCGGCTGCGGCCGACCGCGTCGATTTCATCTATGAAAATTATGCAGGGGGCGTTTTTCTTGCCCTGCTCGAACATGTCGCGCACGCGCGAAGCGCCCACGCCCACGAACATTTCAACGAAATCTGAGCCGCTTATGCTGAAGAAAGGCACATCCGCCTCTCCGGCAATGGCCTTGGCCAGGAGCGTCTTGCCCGTGCCGGGCGGCCCCATCAGCAAAACTCCCTTGGGCATCCTTCCGCCCAGCGACTGGAATTTCTTGGGGTCCTTCAGAAATTCCACGATTTCCTGGACTTCCTCGCTGGCCTCGTCCACCCCGGCCACTTCCTTGAAGGTGATCTTGTTTTTGTCGCGGGTCAGCAGGCGCGCCCGGCTTTTGCCGAAACTCAGGGCGCCGGATCCGACCGCGCGGATCTGGCGTATGAATACGAAATAAAAGAATGCCGCCAGCAGCAGCCAGGGCAGGATGTCCATAATGATCTGTCGCCAGTCGAATTTCGGACGGCTGAACCTGAACGGCACATTGTTTTTCTGCAGCCAGGCCGGCAGGCCGTCGGTGACGACGACATCCACCCGGAAATTGCGCGGCCGGCCGGTCTTCGGATCAGGGGCGACCATTTCCCCGTTGATGTACTGGGCGCCGGAAATTTCGGTGACTATCTTGCACGTGCGGATTTTGCCCGTTTCGACCATCCGGACAAAATCAGGATTGTACGGGATTTCCTCGGCCCCGTTGCGGTTGCCCTGCAGCATGTTGAAGACCATGATCAGAAAAAACGCCAGAATGATCCAGATGGCCACGGTCCTAAACGAGACCTGGGGGCGTTCGTCATCCTGGCGCTGCGGTTTTTGGCTCTGGTTTTCCATACGTCCTTAATCAAGCACAAATTAGTATCACAGCGCAAGAAAATATACAACCATACAAAATCATTTTATTCAACCAGCAGTTTCGCCTCGGCAAACCATCGCGCGCTGAAAAATGTTTATTTTATTTGTTGACATATTAATACATATATAATACAGTCTATTGTATTAAAGAGAAATTATAATTTTGGAAAGGCTTGCGCATGAGAAAAATTCGCATAGGGCTGGTCGGCTGCGGCGGCATGGCAAAAAATCATGTTGCGCGTTTCGAGAAGATCCGGGACCGGATCGACGTCGTGGCGGCGGTGGATATTGATCGAACCAGGGCGGAAGCGACGGCGAAAGCCCTGGGCGCCGGGACAAAAGCCGCGTTCGATTATCATGAGATCGTTCCGGACGTTGATGCCGTCCTGCTGGTCCTGCCCCATCACCTTCATCATCAGGCCACGCTCGATTTTTTAAGGGCGGGCAAGCACGTCCTGGTTGAAAAACCGCTGGCCAACACCGAAAAAGAATGCCTGGAAATGATCGCCGAGGCAAAAAAATCGGGAAAAATCCTGATGGTGGCCTATTGCATGCGCTTTCATCCGCTCGTGGTGAAGATGAAAGAGTTGCTGGATAACAAGACCTACGGGGAATGTTTCCAATTATCCATCTGGACGGAACAGTTCACCAAATACGCCGAAGACCACTGGGCGCACAAGGCGGCCACTGTTGGCGGCGGTCAGTTTTTCAGCCACGGGTGCCATTACGTCGATTTGATGCTTTGGATGATGGGGCGTCCGGTCCGGGGCTGTCATTTTGGGACCAACAAAGGAACGCCCTGGATGGAAAGAGAAGGCACCAGCAACGTCGTGATTGAATTCGAGAACAGGGCCATGGGCTATCACTTCGGTACCTGGGGCGCAAGAGGAAGCCGTCTGAAATACGCTTTTCACGCGCATTGCGAAGGGGGGATGCTGGAACTGGACCTGGCCGACGGCAAATTGATCGCGCACAAGTCAATGGGGGAACACGTTCCCGGCGAGACGGATGAAAAAGAGAAAACGGAAACCCTTTTGCATGTGCCGTTCGCCAAGCCGACCGAAGTGGAAATGGCTCATTTTGTGGATTGCATAGAAACCGGCCGGCAGCCGTTGACTGACGCTGTCAGCAGCCTGGAGGGACTGAAAGTGATCTGGTCCCTTTATGAAGCCGAGGACAAATCAAAATTGGCGGATTTGAGGGGATTGGGGCTGGGAACCTTAAAGCATGCATAGCATTGACATTCAATTGGATAAATCCGGCGGCATCCCGCTTTTCCACCAGATTGAAACGGCGCTGGAAAAGATGATCGGATCGGGCCGCTTGCACTCCGGCGACCGTCTGCCGGGCGACGTGGCTTTGGCCGGACAATGCGGGGTAAACCATCAGACCGTCCGCAAGGCCTATGCGCATCTGATGAAAAAGAGGTTGATCAGGCGCAGTCCCAAGAGTGGTACTTTCGTGGCGGACAACATCATACCGGCGACGCCGACAGTCGGGTTGTATTATTTCAAGGAAACCGAACCGGTTCTGCTGAAAATGATGGAGTCCCTGCAACGGGTCCTTGCGCGCGAAGGTTATGATCTGAAAATTTTCGGCTACGAGCGCGGGTTCTATGACGGCGCGCATCTGGCCAGGGAAATGCGCGAGAAAAACCTCGCCGCCGCCATCATAATGCTTTTGGGTTCGGAGAATTGCAGGCAAGCCGTCCTGGAACTTGAACGCGAACGTTTTCCATACATCCGGCTGGGAAACACCGTTTTTGTGGGTGAACTGAAAGCGCCGCTCATTCGCGGCAATGAGCGGCAGGGTACGCGGACCGCCCTGGATTATTTATGGAACAAGGGACACCGCAAAATCGGATTAATCGCCTGTTTTAAGGATAATGACACTGCCCGGGAATACAAGTCATACCATCAAGGCAAGGCCGGATGGAAAGAGCGGTGGCTCATGAGCGTCGATTTTTCCGGAACCGTCGAGCAATGGCGCCAAATGCCGGGTCGTGAAATCACCCGCGGATATCTGGAACTGAATCAGGATTTGACGGCCGTGATTGTTGAGCATCCCGGCGTGGCCATAGACGTCCTGCGCCAGGCAAATTTGATGGACAGGCCGGTCCCGCAGACCTTGTCCCTGGTATGCCTGAGAGATTGGGCGCTTGAAGCGGCCATTCCATCCATTACCGCAATGATGATTCCCGAGAATATCTGGGCGGAAACATTGGCGGCGAAATTACTGCGAACCATAAAACACGGTTTCCCGGCCAAAGAAGACATCACATTTCTGAAATATATTCTCCAAGAGCGCGAATCGGTAATACGAATTGAAAAATAGTACAAACTTAATCGTTCGTTAAATTAAAATCAGTTGAAGGGAAACGGCCATGATTAAATTAGGTGTCATCGGATATGGTCAGCGACTCAGTAGTCTGGTTAAAAATGTTTTACGCCCTCTAGTGCCGGAATTGCGCGTAGTGGGCATTATTGATCCGGACGAAAAAACAGTGCGGGGGAGGCTTGACGAATGCGACCGCGACAATGCCATATTTTACAAAACGTTATCAGACTTAACGAGAAAAGCCAAACCTGATGCTTTAGCAATTGGAACCTTATGTCATCTGCATGCACCCTATGCCGTTCAGGCGGCACGCTATAATTTGCCGTTGTTCCTGGAAAAGCCAGTAGCCGTGACTATTGAGCAGACACAAAAACTTGAAAGAGCCTTTGCGCACAGCCGGTGTCAAGTTGTTGTAAGCTTTCCGTTGCGTGTTTCGCCTCTCTGCGTCTTAGCGCATCAATTAATTCAAAAAGAAAACGTGGTCGGCAGACCGGAACATATTCTCGGCATTAACTATGTGCCTTACGGCACGTGTTACTGGGATATGCCGATGTATCATTACCATTATACAGGCGGACTATTTCTTCAGAAGGCGACCCATGATTTTGATTATATGAGCTATTTAATGGGTTCATCAATCACAAGAGTGGCGGCCATGGCAAGCTGGAGGAGAGTGTTTGGCGGCCACAAACGCTCTGGCTTGGTCTGTTCCAAGTGCAAGGAACAAGACCAATGCCCTGAAAGTCCGAGCAATCGTGCGCGCAATCAATCAGGTGGCGTTGAAAAGGATCATCCCTGCCTATTCAGTGTGGATCAGGGAATGCCCGAAAAGGACATGAATGAAGACTCTTCTAGTGCCTTGCTTGAATTTGCCAGCGGAGCGCATGGCGTTTATACGCAAGTATTTTATTCCCGGCGCGATGCCGCTGCGCGCGGGGCTACTGTCAGCGGCTATCATGGCACCGTCAATTTTGACTGGTATACTAATGAACTTAAACGTGTCCGTCATCACGCTCCGTTTACGGATATTGTTAAAGCAGGTGCTGGCTTGAGTCATTTCGGTGGCGATTTTGAATTAGCCCGTAATTTCTTTGAAGTAATCCGCGGCGCCACGAAATCACGAACACCTATTGAAATAGGGATTCAAAGTGTTTATGCCTGTCTGGCGGCTAAGGAATCGGCGCGAACCGGAAGATTCGTGCGGGTAAACCAAGTAGGAAAATAATTATTGCCTAAACCGGAGGGAAGCAAGTTATGTTGAGAAAAAATATAGTTAAGTTGGCAAGAAGTGTATTATTAATAATTTTTTCGATAGGTTATGGGAAATGGATTCCTTTTCGGGAGAAATAAGAAAATGAAAAGGAAACAATCCGCATTGCTTAAAGTGATAACCGATGAAGAGGTGGAGAAGATTCATCAAACCAGTCTCCGCATTCTTCGCGAAATTGGCGTGAAATTTCCAAATCCTATTATGCTCAAGCGATTCGCAGAAGCCGGTGCGAACGTAGACATGAGCCGACAGATCGTGAAAATACCGGAGGATTTAGAAGAGAGACTACGCTGAACAGCCCTGTTGCTCTAAAAAATCATCAGCCGGAGTCTGCCCGAAAATGGCCTTGTCCCGCCTTCAGGGTTCATCAGAAGAGGGAAAGCCTCCCAAATCGCGCTCCTGTTATCCTTTATACCGCATCTTCTCTCGCCTTTTATCTCTCTCCGGCTTTCTTGACACAGCCTTGGTAAGAACTGAATTACAATAATTTTTGTTGTTGACATAATTTTTAAAGTAAACTATATTTTCGCTGTTTACCATAAATAAGAAAAAAAAATGGCTGAAGACGAGTTTTCATTGCGGGAAAAAAAATTTGCGAGGACCAAGATCGCTCTGATGAACGCCTTTATCGAGCGTCTGCGCAAGGCCAGGTTCGACGACATTTCCGTCAAGGAGGTCTGCCAGAGCGCGGAAATCTCGGAAGGCACCTTTTTCAACTACTTTCCGGAGAAAATAGACGTCATCACCTATTACGCGAACTTGATGACAATAGGAAACATCTGGAAAGCGAGGCAAAAATCTCCCGCCGGACGATATATCCCCCTGCTCAACGCCTTTTTCGGTGAATTGGCGGATCATGTGGAGGCCGGCGGCGTTGACATCACTTATGAGTTTATTTCAATCATGGTCGTCCGGCCGGAGCGGCCCAGGAAAAACGCCATTTCCAATCTTGAGAAGCGGCTCTTCTTTCCGGAACTGGACGGCATAGAGGACATCGATACTTTTTTTATGGACGAATTTTTCAGGGACTGCCTGGAAAAAGCGTCTAAAAACGGCGAATTGCCCGTCAACTCCGGAAGAATTGACAACGTGTTGGTGTCTTTGTTGACCATAATGATCGGCACCTTGATCGCCGTCAAATTCGGTCATGACGCCAAAAATTTGAAAAATCATTATCAGCGCCATTTGCACATGCTTTGGCATGAACTTGGAATAAAAAAACAGTGAGGATTACGGAAATGACTAACACAATTCAACTGCATGTAGGGCCACCGCTTGCGGTGTGCCGTCTCTTCTTGTCCGGCGCGCGGCCGCTTCTCTGTGGGATTCTGCTCGTGGCCCTCATGCTGTCCGGTTGCGGCAAATTCATGCAGCGCGGCGGCGGACAGATGCAGATGCCCCCGGCCGAGGTTGCGGTGGTGACCGTCAAGCCGGAACGCGTGACGCTCACCACGGATCTGCCGGGCCGCGCCTCCGCATTCCTGGTGGCCGAGGTCCGTCCGCAGGTCAGCGGAATCATCCAGGGACGTTTGTTCGAGGAAGGCGGCGACATCAAGGCCGGAGACCTGCTCTACCAGATTGACCCAGCCCCTTACGAGGCCTCCTATGCCGGGGCCAAAGCCGGGCTGGACATGGCCGAAGCCAATCTTCTCCCGATAAAATACAAGGCCGAACGCTACCGGGAATTGGTGGCCATCAATGCGGTCAGCCGGCAGAATTACGACGACGCGTTTGCGGCTTTGAAACAGGCCGAGGCCTCGGTTGAAGTCAACAAGGCGGCTCTTGAGAATGCAAAGATCAATCTGGCGTACACGCGGGTCACCGCGCCCATTTCCGGCCGCATCGGCAGGTCCGCCGTGACGATCGGCGCGCTGGTGACTTCTCATCAGGGCTCCCCGCTTTCCCTGATCCAGCAGCTCGATCCGGTTTACGTGGACGTCACCCAGTCCAGCGCAAACCTGTTGCGCCTGAAACGGAGTTTGGCCGACGGCCTGCTCAAACACGACGGCGAGAACCAGACAAAAGTCAAACTGATCCTGGAGGACGGCACCGTCTACCCGCTGGAGGGCGTATTGAAATTTTCGGACGTGACCCTTGATCCAAGCACGAGTTCATTCATTCTCCGCATGGTATTTCCAAACCCGGAATACACCCTGTTGCCGGGCATGTATGTGCGCGCCATCGTTGAGGAGGGAGTCAACGAAAACGCCATACTTGTCCCCCAGCAGGGTGTTGCCCGGGACACCAAGGGAAACGCCGTTGCCACGCTGGTTGACGCTTCAGGCAAAGTGGAACAACGCCTGATCAAGATTGACCGCGCCATCAAAGACAAATGGCTGGTGGCCGAAGGCTTGAAGGCCGGCGACCGGCTGATCGTCGAGGGCGTCCAAAAGGTGCGGCCGGGCGCTCCGGTAAAGGCCGTGCCGTTTAATACGGCAGGAAAAGATGGTCAGGAAGCCGAAAAAACGCAAAATTAAACGCATGGAAAATTCGAAGTTACCTCATTAAATCATTACAGAAAACATTTCTCACAGAGACCATCGTTCACAGAGAGAGAAGATATGCCTATTTCCACTGAAAAAACACCTTGCTCTGTGCGCTCTGTGAGAGATATTCCTATTGCTTATGCCGCGCATGCAACATTTAATTTCCTATTCCTTAAATTAACGGAGACGCAAAATGCTGTCTAAATTTTTTCTGGAACGTCCTGTCTTTGCCTGGGTCATCGCCATCGTTCTGATGGTGGCCGGGTGTCTGGCGATTTACAAGCTGCCCATTTCGCAATATCCGCCCATCGCGCCGCCTTCCATCGCCATCGCAGCTTATTATCCGGGCGCCTCGGCCGAGACGGTGGAAAACAGCATAACGCAGATCATTGAGCAGAAGATGACCGGCTTCGACAACATGCTGTATCTTTCCGCCAGCAGCGATTCCTCCGGCTCTTCCCGCATAGAACTGACCTTCGCGCCGGGGACCGATCCGGACCTGGTCTGGGCCCAGGTGCAAAACAAACTCCAGCTGGCCATGGCCAGCCTGCCGGAAGTGGTGCAGCGCCAGGGCGTGAAGGTGAGCAAGTCCACCCGCAATTACCTGTTGATGGTGGGCCTTATCTCAGAGGACGAAAGCATGGACGGCAACGACCTGCGCGATTACGCCCAGTCCAACCTCGAAAAAGTGCTTTCGCGTGTGCCGGGGGTTGGCGAAGTCGAAATGTTCGGTGGCCAGTACGCCATGCGGGTCTGGCTGAACCCGGACAAACTTACGCAATACAACATGACGGTCGCGGAAGTCACCACGGCGTTGAAATCCTATAACGTGGAAATCTCCGCCGGCCAGTTCGGCGGCGCGCCGGCAGTCAAGAACCAGCGTTTGAACGCCACCATCACGGTGCAGAGTCTGCTCAAGACGCCCGAGGAATTCGCCGCGATCCCGATCCGGACCAACCCCGACGGCTCTATTGTGCGCGTCAAAGACATCGGCCGTACGGAACTGGGAACGGAATCCTACGATGTGGAAGCTTTTTTTAACGGCAAGCCCTCCGCGCTCATGGCCATACGGCAGGCCGCGGGCGCAAATGCGCTTGATACGGCCAAGGCCATAAAGGCCAAACTCAAGGAAATGAGCCAATTTTTCCCCGCGGGCATGCAGGTGGTTTACCCCTATGACACCACGCCGTTTATCCGCGTGGCGATCGGCGAAGTGGTCAAGACGCTTTTCGAGGCCATCGTGCTGGTGTTCCTGGTGATGTATCTTTTCATGGGCAACATGCGCGCCACGCTGATCCCGACCATAGCGGTGCCAGTGGTGCTCCTGGGCACTTTTGCCATGCTGGGGCTCTTCGGGTTTTCCATCAACATGCTTACCATGTTCGCCATGGTGCTGGCCATCGGCCTTTTGGTGGATGACGCCATCGTGGTGGTGGAAAACGTGGAGCGCATCATGAGCGAGGAGGGGATTTCACCCAGGGAGGCCACTGCCAAATCCATGAGTCAGATCACCAGCGCCCTGATCGGCATCGGCCTGGTGCTCTCGGCGGTCTTTGGTCCCATGGCGTTTTTCACCGGATCAACCGGCGTCATCTACCGCCAGTTTTCCGTGACCATCATCGCCGCCATGCTGCTTTCCGTGGTGGTGGCCCTGATTCTGACACCTGTCCTGTGCGCATCCCTGCTCAAACCCGTGCGCAAGGGGCACGAACCGGCCGAGAGCGGCGTCTGGTTCATGCGCCCATTTTTCAGATGGTTCGACCGTTTCTTTTTCGGCGCCAGAGACAAATACCTGAAATTTGTGGGTCATTCCCTGGCCCACAAGATCCGTTACATGATCATATTCATTCTGATCGTGGCGCTGATGGGCTTCCTTTTCAAGCGCATGCCCACGGCCTATCTCCCTGATGAAGACCAGGGCATCCTGATGGTGCAGGCTTTGCTTCCGGCAAACTCCACCATTGAACAGACCGGGGAGATTATGAATGGGGTAAGGGATTATTTCCTCAATCACGAAAAGGATGCGGTGGAATCCTGCATGACGGTTAACGGCGCCAATTTCGCCGGGTATGGCCAGAATGCCGGCATGGCTTTTGCCAAACTCAGGGACTGGAAACTCCGCGACCGTCCGGACCTCAAGGTCGGAGCCATCGCGGGAAGGGCCATGCGAGTCTTTTACGGCATCCGCAACGCCATGGTGTTTGCCTTTGCCCCTCCAGCCGTGGTCGAACTTGGCATGGCCAAGGGGATTGACTTTCAACTGCTGGACCGCGGCGGGTTGGGCCACAACAGCCTGATGGCGGCCCGTAACCAGCTCCTGGGCATGTCCGCCCAAAGCAAAGTCCTGAGCAAGGTCAGACCCAACGGACTGGAAGACGTGCCTGAATACCGGGTTGACGTGGACTGGGAAAAGGCCGGCGCCCTGGGCGTGCCGATCTCTTCCATCCACAACACCATCTCGGCCGCCTTCGGCAGCGCCTATGTCAACGACTTCATCCAGGGCGGACGCGTGAAACGGGTATATCTTCAGGCCGACACTCCTTACCGCATGCTGCCGGGCGACCTTGAAAAACTTTACGTGCGCAACAACGAGGGCAGGATGGTTCCTTTTTCCTCCTTTGCGACCGGACATTGGACCTCCGGTTCGCCGAAGCTGGAGCGCTTCAACGGATTTCCCTCAATGAATATCCAGGGCGAGGCGGCGCCCGGAAGGAGTTCCGGCGAGGCCATGGCGACCATGGAAAATTTCGTTAAAAAATTGCCCCACGGGATCGGGTTTGACTGGACCGGCCTTTCCTACCAGGAGCGGCAAAGCGGCGCCCAGGCGGCCCCGCTTTATGCGTTTTCCATTCTGGTGATCTTCCTGTGTCTGGCGGCCCTGTACGAAAGCTGGCCGATCCCGATTTCGATCCTCATGGCCCTGCCCCTGGGAGTCATCGGCGGGGTGATCGGTTCGACCATGCGGGGTTTGCCCAATGACGTTTATTTCCAGATCGGACTCCTGACCACCCTGGGATTAACCACCAAAAACGCCATCCTGATCGTTCAGTTTGCCAAGACAAGGGTGGAAGAGGAAGGCATGGACCTGATAGAAGCGACTCTGGAGGGCGCCAAACTGAGGTTGCGTCCCATCCTGATGACCTCGCTGGCGTTCGGGTTCGGCGTTATGCCGCTGGCATTTGCGACCGGCGCCGGCGCCGGCGCCCAAAAGGCCATCGGCACATCCGTGCTGGGAGGCGTGGTGACATCCACCTTCCTGGTGACCCTGTTCGCGCCGCTCTTTTACGTGCTGATCGAAAAAACGCTCGGGAAAAGCAAAAAGCAATCGGGACGAGCGACAAGATGACTTGCGGTATTTAATTTGAATCGCCGGCATAGTCCACTACGGAGATAAAATGAACAAATACATGTATCTTCTTTTGCTCGTAATCATTGCCGCAACCCTGGCCGGCTGCTCCACGACCCTGGCGCCGGATTACACCAGGCCAGCGGCGCCCGTGCCGACCAATTGGCCGAGCGGCCCCGCTTATCAAGAGATGAAGGCCGCGACCACCAACAACGCGGAAAATATTCCCTGGCGTGATTTTTACATTGACGCAAAACTTCGTAAAATAATCGAACTGGCGTTGGCCAACAACCGCGACCTGCGGGTTGCGGCCATGACCATAGAAAAGACCAGGGCCATGTACCGCATTCAGCGCGCCGACCTCCTGCCGACGATAAACGCCGTCGGCTATGGCACCAAACAGGAAATATTCGCCAATGTCGCCAGTTTTGAGGAAAAAATGAAGGTTGAATATTACAGCGTTAATATGGGGTTCAGTTCCTATGAATTAGATCTTTTCGGCAGAATCCGCAGCCTCAAGGAACGCGCCCTGCAACAATACCTTGCCACGGCGCAGGCCCATCGAAGCCTGCAGATATCGTTGATTGCCGAAATTGCCGGGGTCTATTTGAACCTCGCCGCCGATCACGAGAGACTGAGGCTGTCCCAAAACACACTTGACAGCCAGGAGACCTCTTATGATCTCATACAACGCCGCTACGAGACCGGAGAAATATCCGAGCTTGACCTGCGGCAGGCGCAAACCAGCGTGGAAGCCGCGCGGACGGACGCGGCCAAATACCTCGGCCAGGTGGCCGTTGATGAAAACACCCTCAATTTGCTCTCCGGCGCACAGGTGCCCCGGGAATTGTTGCCCGGAGAACTCGGGGAAATCACCGCGCTGAAAGATATCAGCACAGGCTTGCCCTCGGAAATTCTACTGCGGCGGCCGGATATTCTGCAGGCCGAAAACCAGCTTCAAGCCGCCAATGCGAACATAGGAGCGGCGCGGGCCGCGTTTTTCCCATCCATCACCCTCACCGGCAACTACGGAACAATGGATGATCAACTGGGCGGACTGTTCAAGTCCGGTTCGGGGGTCTGGCAATTTACGCCGCAAATCACCGTGCCGATCTTCGACACCGGCAGAAACTGGGCCGGTTTGGATTCGGCCAAGGCCGACCGTGAAATTTATCTCGCCCGGTATGAAAAGACCATTCAGACGGCCTTCAGGGAGGTGGCCGATGCCCTTGCGCAGCGCGGAACCCTGCAGGATCAGTTGAAGGCGCAGGAGTCGCTCGTGGACGCCACGGCCGCCGCTTACAGCCTCGCCGGAGCGCGCTACGACAACGGCATTGACAGCTACCTCGCGGTGCTTGATTCGCAACGCTCGCTTTACACTGCGCAGCAGGGATTGATCGCGGTCAGGTTGGCCGGGCTCGCAAATCTTGTGACGCTCTACAAGGCACTGGGCGGGGGATGATTGCATTAGGCCCCGCCGGCTGACGGACAACTCCGATGTAGGGCCTCTGCTTGCAGAGGCCGTCTGATCTCCAGGCAGGAAAAAAGACGTCATCGCGCAAGCGCGAGCCCCTACATCTGAAAAAGAACAAACTTAATTCCTATACCCTTTGTTCTTGCGAATTCAACCGTCCGGTTTTAGGAGTCATGAAAAAAATTCTTTTTCTGGACAAGATATTTCTCGAGCGCAAGTTGAAACTGCTTTGCGGCGTGGAAATATTCAACCTGTGCCTGCTCAGGGACCTGGCCTCCTTGGGATATTCCGTGGCCGTTCCGGCCCACTCCGAGTGGGGCCGCGTCATCAGGGCATGGACCGGCAACGCGCCGGTGGAGATCATTGACCTGCCGTTTAATACGGGGAACATGCCCGGCGGATTGCTGGCTCTGAAAAAAATCAGGGAACGGCGCTTTGATCTGCTTCTCCTGGGCAACGTGGGGAACAGTCTGATACCCATGATCTTTTTGCTGCATTGGCTGCGCGTCATAAACCGGATTGCGCTGATTGCCCATCGAGAACCAAAACCCGGCTTCATCCGCGCTCTTAAGAGCCTGCCCATGACCGTGCTGGCCGTGAATAAAAACATAGCGGCCGCCTTCGCGCACAAAAATTTTACCTTGATGAAAAACCGCTACGGCATCGCACAATCGGAGCAGTTCTATCCCTCCCCGCCGGCGAACGGCAATCCCAAGCCGTGGGTTGATTTCTGCGTCTTAGGCCATCTTGACCGGAAATGGAAGGGCGCCGACACGGCCGAAGCCGCTTTCTGGGCGCTCCCGGACGACGTCCGGAAAACATGCCGCCTGCATCTGGCCGGTTTCAGCAGCGTAAAGCCGTTTCCACCTAAAAACATTATTCCGTACGGCTGGGTGCCGTTCCAGCAGATCGGCAATCTTTTAAGGGGAATGGACGTCATGCTGGTGCCCTCGCGCGATGAAAACAACGTAATGAAAGAAACGTTTTCGCAAGCCTCGGTTCAGGGCATGCTGACCGGCCTGCCGCTGATCGTCAATAATCTGCCGGTACTGGCGGAAAAAGTCGGTTCGGGCGAAGGCTTTGTGTTTAACGACGTCGAAGACCTCACGATAGCCATGCGACGACTGGCCGAAGACAAACAGCGCAGGCTGGAAATGGGGGAACAGGGACGGCGCACGGCTTTGAAAAAATATGTCTGGAACACGCAAAATTTCGTTAACGAGCTATTGGGGCGGTGATTTTACAATAACACAATGGCTTCGGTTTGCATGCATATCCGTTATTGTCCTCGCATGCGGCAGCGCATTTGCCTCGGCGCCTGTTCTGGAAGATGGCGCGCTCACCAATATGGAACTCGGCATAATATCCGCGCCGCAGGAGAGCAGTTCGGATATCCCCAGGCTGATGACCATTGACGCCGGCACGTCGTTGGATGTTGCGGCGGCATCTCTCCTCCCGGCGCCGAAACCGGACCGCTCCATCCATTGCGTCATTACGGCCGGCTCATCCGTTGATCTCCAGAACAGCCTTGAGGATCATGCCGGACATGCGCGCGCAATAAGGGAATCCCTGCTTGCCGGATTGAACGCGCCGATTTCCCGGACGACCTCGCTTGGCGCATCGTTTGAACGCGAATGGAGCCAATATGCCTTTGACTTGAATCCTCCGGACATTTCCGATATAGGGTTCATGCATCTTTCCATAACGCGTTTCGGCATGGTCGGCCGCCATAAAATCAACGACGAGTGGCTTTTGCTCGCCGTGGCCGACCTGACTTTTTCGGTCGAAAACCGCGCTTCCTGGAGCGACGGACTTACCTACGGCGGAATGGCGGCCGTGCGTCAACAGGTGAGCGGGTCCTTTGCCTGGCAAGTGGGACTTATCGCCCATACCCGCCTGGAAGATAAAGCCATAGTGCTTCCCATTCCCGGCATTGACTGGAAGATAAACGACATGTTTTCTTTGCAGACAGCCCAGGGCGTTACCCTCTCCTGCCGGCCGGAAAAAAAATTGCGCTGGATTTTCGACACGGGAGTCTATTTCGAAAACCGCGTTTACCGGATGGACGACCGTTCGTCCCTGCCCGACGGAATTTTAATAGACCGGCGCATTCCGTTGGTTTTTGCGGCAACCTTCAAGCCGAACCCGGGAATTTTTGCCAAATTCGCCGCTTCGGTCCCTGTTTACCGGGCATACAAATTCTGCGCCGGCGATGGAACCACGGTCGAATCCTACGGCTCCGATCTGGCGCCATCCTTCAGTCTTTCCCTCGGCATGATGTTTTAGATCTTTTCGTTGCAACATCAGACATCCTGCTCTCGGCGGAAAACAAAATGGCACATTTTTGGACAGTGTAGCATGATTACATAGTTTTATTCTTGGTTTTTTGCTTGGAAATGGCGAGAATACTCCGAAAGCAGAATTATTTTGGAGGTTATCGTCAGCGACTATCTTGCCGACGCCTTGCGGGAATTTTCGGGATATATCGCCGCGGACGAACTGTATGACGGGCCATTCTGTGTGCTTTCCATTGTCGACAACCGGACCTTCCGGCGTCTGATATATGAAGTGCTGGATAACGATCCCACGCAGAAGGACATTCTGCGCTTCTTCCGGCGCTTCAAGCGCGAACTCGACCTGCGCGCCTTGAAACTTCGAGGCATTTCCACGGACGCCTCCGACCTTTATCCCGCCCCTGTGGCGGAAGTATTCGGTCCCGTCGGGCATCAAATCTGCGAGTTTCACACAATCGCCGAACTGACAAAAGCCGTACTCAAGACTTTGAGCAAATTCCGCCGGGAATTGAAGGCGCGCCTGCCTAAAGTCTGTTTTCTCCGTCTATAGAGATTTTTTAGTCGTGTAAAAATGACGATCTCTTGCTCTTAATCAGCGGGTCGGGGGTTCGAATCCCCCAGCCTCTATACCACAAGCTGCTTTCCATGCCTTGAATTTGGCGTACTGATATATGAGGGTCAGCACGCAGAAATTTTCCCATTAACATTTGCAAGGTGTTGGATCGTTCCATTCCATCACCATGATGAAAGCCACTCCTTTGCAAGGGTCGTGATGCCTGGTTTGATTTGTTCCGGCGCGTGTTCCATCAACGCGCTGATAATTTTTTTCTTGGTGGAGGCGCAGGGCGGCTCCAAAACGCGCAGGGCGGAGCCTTTCGCGTTGATTTCCAGAATCTTCATGACTCGGTGCGGGGCCCATATGCCGCCCACCCGGCGCGGGGAGAAAGCCTGTGAAACACGAATGTTCTCCAAGTCAGACCATTTCACGGTGTTCGCGCCAAATAATCCTTTCAACGTTATGACTTCGCGCGTGATCCCCAGCGTCTGGCTGGACACGGCCGTGGTAATCAGCGCCAGCGCCGGATACGCGAGCGCCACCCAAAAAACCCCCATCCCGACCGCAAAGTCCTCGCCCCATTCCGTGGCGGTCTGAAAGAAATTTGCCAGGACGAACTCCAGAAACCACCACGTGAACAGGCTGCCCACCAGGACGATGATAACATCCCAGATAATGATCGCGCTTCTCCGGCCGACACGAATGCCGCCGGACCGGGGAAGATAGGTTCCGCAAAGCGCCCAAAGGCCAAGAATCAAAAAGAGTCCGCCTGCCGCCTTGCACCCGGTTTTGAGATGCGCGATTTCAACCGGGATGGAAACATCTTCTTTTTTGACATGCCCTTTGAAAATATACCGGCCATACTGGAATGCATTTTCCTCCGCGGAGATTCCGACAGCTTTTTTGAAGGCATTCCAATCTTCCGGCGATACTACGTCCTGCCGGTTTAAACGGGGGGCGTACGACCATATTCGCTGCATGGTCTTGACCGCATTCGCGAGGGCTGGATAATGCGCCATGGTCTCAGGCTCTACCAGGGGATAACCGTATGGATTGAGAATTTTTTCAGCGCGGGCGTCTTCGATGGCTTTTTGTTTCCGCCGTTCATTCATTTGTTGCCATGCATCTTCCGGCGAGTTCGGTTTAGGTGGCGGCTGTGCAGATTTCTCTGCGGCGAGGAGATTTTCGCTGTTTTCCAGAAAGAAACAATCCTTGTCAATGTTTTCCATGCGATGGGTGCATAGCGGGACAAAGAGCAGTACCAGCCCGGAAGAGAGCAAAAGATACGCCACCCATCGTTTCAGCCACAGTAACATAAAAAAATTTCCTTATGACAGGCCTCAGCCCCGTCCGTTTCAGGCCGCGAAACGAGAACGGGGTCAAGCGGCTTGAAGTCTATTTGGTTGACGATGGCGCGGAAGCAGGCGGCGCGGCGTCTTCAACAAGTTCAATGTCCGTGACTGGCACTAAGCCAGCGTCAAAGGACGCGTCGTATTTGATTTTTACTTTTTTTCCATCCATGGATTCAAGCCGTTTGCCGTTTTCATCCGGTTTAATGGCGCGAAAGTCAACGATGACCTTCATGGCGGAAATCTGGCCGGCGGCATCCTTGGTAATACTGATAATGCCGGTTTCACTGATCGGCACGCCGGATGATTGATTGCCGGCGCTTTTGGCTGCGCTGCTGGTCCCGGCTTCTCCCGTCTGTATTTGCGTCTGCCGGGGCGGATCCAGTGCAATCAACTTCTTCCCGCCTTCATCATTAAGCATGCCGGTAACGAGGGTTCTTTCGCCATCCATATAAATCAGCTGCTTGCTGTTTTCATCAAGTTTAATGTCGTAACTGGTGACAATGAGCTTGATGGCGGTCACTTTGCCGCTGAAGTCCTTGATGACGCTGACGGTTCCGGTTTTGTTGGTTTCCTGGGCCGACAATGCCGAGACCGACAATGCCGCAAATACGAAACTGACAATGAATTTGTATTTCATGTTCTCATGCCTCCGGTTTTTTTTCTGCGCGGTTTACATTGATTGCGTGCCGTGCCGCGTGAACTCTATAACTCAAATCATAGGCGCATTCCGGCTGGAATCAAGCAATAAAAATTCGTATTTGTTGCCGTCAAAAAAATGCATAATATTCTTGAGGATAAGGAAATTCAAAGTTCATGATCGAACGTCGCGCGGAGCTCGACGTCCACCTTCAGGGTGGGCCGTGCGCTCCGCGCGCGGCGGTTGCCGGGCCTAATTGAATTCTTCTGTCATGACGCCATGCTCATTCCGCTTTGCCGGAAGGCTCATTGGCCAGAGATGCGTCGTACTTGTTTTTGGCCTTTATGAAATCGGCATAGGCCTTTTGCCCTTCAGGCGTATCGCCCTTGCCCGCGGCCATGAGTTTTGCCATGGCGTTGTGGGCGGCCATATACTCCTGATAGGCCTGGGATGCCGCCTGATTATCCTGCTTGGGCTTGGCATCGGCATCCTGCCTGCCGGGCGCGGGCTTGCCGGGTTCATCCGCTGCCTGGGACGTCGGCGTGTTTGAGGATGGCGAACCCCATTTTTTCAAGGCGTCGTGCCAGGCTGTTTGCAACCGGCCCCATTTTTCATGGGCCGGGGCATAAACGTCGGCGGTATGGCGGGCCTGGTAACATCCATAGTAGATGGAACTCCCCAGGGTGGTACTGGCGAGCGGTTGCAGGCCGAGCGCATTCCAGAATGAATCATTGGCAATGGCCAGAAGCCGGGCCGCTTCCGCCTCCCGCTTGTCAGACGGCATGGAGGACAAGGCCTGGATATCACTGCGCATTTTTTTGTTGAGGGCATCCATGGCGCCCAGCCAGGCGGCAACCATGTTGGTGGCAAGCGTATCACCCGCGCGGGGAAACTCATAGGTGGCGATCCAGGCGACTTCGCAGCGGTCCGGCCACGGAGATTTTGACAGCCGGGTCAGGTCCTGGCTCAGGGCATCCGCCTGCCTGATCCAGTCAAGGGAATCCTGCAGATACGATCCGGCGCTGATGCCGGCTACCATGAGCGTGTTGTATTTGGCGATCCATTCCTTTGCCTTGCCGTCGCCGCGCGCCATGATATCCGGCGTTGTAAGCGTAAGGAAGCGATCCAGTTTGTCTGCGCAGAACAGCGCCCAGAAGGCATGCTCGGCAGGACGCCCGGATGCGGAGGGCAGGGTCTCGTTCGCTTTCCATTTTTGTTCCAGGGCCTTGATTTGCCTGAAGGCGGGTTCCGTTAATGCGCGCTCATCCAGCCGGCCAAGCGTCGTGATACTATTCCGGATATCGCCTGCTGTCGGGATATCCTGCAGATAGAGGGCGAGAAGCGGTGATATTCCGTCCGCCTGGCGCATAGCGGCTCGCTTCTGGCTTTGCAATTGCTCCTGGACAACGGCTGATTCCTGGAGCAATTCCGTCTCCGGCGTGATGGCCGCTTTTGTGGCGTTTTCAATTCCGGAAACCATCTCGGAGAGAGTATGCTTCTGCGGTTGGGCGGGGTTCTCCTTATTCCCCGTGACGAACGCGTACAACTGATTCAGGGCGATGCCATGGGAGGGAGCCGGGTCAGTCCCATCGGCCCAGGCATTGAAAGACTGCAGCAGATCAGAGAGCTGACGGAGATATTGGGGCTGGCGGATATCTTCCTTTATCAGCGCCTCGCTTTGCTTATGCAGTTCAGCCGCGCGTTTCTGAAGGTTCTCGATCGAAGGCAGATAAAACGCGGCTTCTGCGGCCGGCCCGGACAGCCGCGCCACCTGCATGTCATAGGCGTAGGGTTTATACTCCAGAATGCGCTCGCATTCCGCGAAGACCTGCTCCGTGTCCTGCTGGGCAGTGATAAGGCTGTCAAGGGCATTAATGGCGACCGGAAGGCGGTGGGCCGGGGGATTGAGGTTGATGAGTTGCCGGGCGGCGTCTTTCAGCGCGTCGAGCCGCCGGGTGGCGAGCGCTTCCGTTTCGGCCATCTGTTCCTTCAGTTGTTTTTTGCCCTGTTCGATTTTGCTTTTGAGTGCATCCGCGTCCTGCTTGATAATCTCCCTGTAGGCCGGCATGGGAATGCGCATTCGCAGCGCGCCCCGGTCCACGGCAGCCGCCTCCTTGCGAAGCGGGGTTGCGAAGTCGGCGCGAAGCCTGGCGAGCCTGGCATTGAGCGCGCCGACTTCCGATTCAAATGCCTTAAGCGGCTCAACTAATTCCTGGTTAATGCGCCGGTCGGCAAGTTCCTGATAGTTGTCCGGCGAGGCATTGAAAGGCAGTTGATAGATGTAGTTGAAATAATCCCTGGGCTGAGTGCCCGGGGCGGCCACGAACGCCCTTGCCGCCTCCCGCGCGCGCGCGGCGCGCGCTTCGGCATCGTCAATTTTCGGCCGCTGGCGCGGAGTGAAATCACAGTCGAGATTAACCTCCGATTCCGGGCACAGAATGGTCCTGTTTATTGAGAAGGACGTGGTCTTGTCCGGCGGGTCCCGTTTTGGGTCGCGCTCGGGATCCGGCATCCGGAACGCCAATCGGACGTCTATCCTAGTGGATCCGTATAAGCAGTCAAGAGCCTCATCCGTGGGCAGGCCGGATGCCTTCAGGACGGCCAGAAAATCTATCTTTCCGCCCGTGAAATATTTCTCCAGCGGCAGAACTCCCTTCGGCAGGCTTCCGGATGCAGGAGTGCGTTGGAGCGATATATTCCTGTTGCCGAGCTGGAAACTGATCCCATCAATCGTGGCTTCCTTGTTGAACTTCAGGTTGAGCTTCTCCACCAGGTCGGGACGCCAGGAAAAGCGCACCGGGACCCGGAACTCGCTCCACATGCTCTTCTTGTCCGCAACCTGCTTGACGTTCTGCGATGACATCATGTCCGCGAATGAAATAAATTTCGAGGCGATGTTCTTGTTGTTGCTCTTCAGGCGCAGCGTGATGCCGCCCAGATCGGCATACTTCGCGCGGAGCTCGGAGAATTTCTTCATATCAATCGTCTTTGCGAACAGCACATAATTGCCTTGCGGACCGGGAACGACGGCTTTTTTTTCACGCCAGTTCAATTCCAGGCACTCGATTTCGTATTTCAGGCCCTCGATGGGTTTTTCCACGTCCACAACGATTATGATGCTGCTCATGGCGCACCAATCCCTGGCGAATTCCCGCCGGCGCTTGACGGCGATATCCAGGCCCTCAACGACGACTTGGGCGTTCCATGTTTCGAGCCAGTACTCCTTGGTCTTTTCGAAAGGAACCGGCTTCTCGGATGTCCAGAAGCGGGACCACCATTTCACGGCAAAGGGTTGCTTGTCATGCTCGGCATCCTGGATGCGCATTTGGGCGGTATTATAGAGATATGCCGACTTCTGGCCGTCACTCATGAATTCCTCGTCAATCCACCGCTTGACGGTGTCCTGGCCACGGTCCGGCACCGATTCGCCGCGGGGATCCTCGGCCCAGCGTACAAAATCGCTTGTCTTGTACGTGACCTTTTTATTGTCAAGCTCGGCTTCAAGATCGGCCAGGCGCAGTTCGCGATACTTGTCAAAATGGATTTTGATTCTGGGCTCAAAGACCTGCTTGACGACTGAATCCCGGAGCAGTTTGCCGGCATCAATGGACGTGACAAAAGGGCCGACGGTGGAATCAAAGAAGGTGGTGAGCCCTATCTTCAGCAGGGTGGCCATGGCCTTGTCGTATTCCCCGTTATGGGCCTGCTCGACCGCCTCGCAGATGTCAAAAATCGTCATGATCTGTCCGGCGCCTTCCGTGTAGGCATTGCCGATTTTCAGGACGCTTAAACCGCCCAGGGCATTCGAAGCATCGGTCTTCGTGTCAACAAGTGCATTGTCACTGGAAATTGCCGCGGCGGGAGCAAGGGCCGCGAGGAATATGCCGAGGACCAGGATTGCCGCTTTACTGCGGTGCCGGCCCAGTATTTGCATCAGAAGACCGCTTGACCCGGCAAAGATTTGATCTGTATTTTTTGGATATTTGATTATTTGTTGCATGATTTCCTTTGTATAAGCCGGGATCGCCGCTTCTTTTTCAGAGCCAACCGCTTCCCAGGCGGCATCCGCCAATTGTTAACATCATAATCGAAAGAGACGGCAACTGACAATCTGTTTTTTTGTTTCCAGCCTCATTTTTTCTTGACTTGGTTGTTAAAAAATCAATAAAGTGCGGGCTTACAAGTGGAAAAGGAGGGACGAAATTGTCCCTCCATAATTGGAGGAAAAAGCGATGAGAAAGATTTTGGCCGCGTTTGCAGGAATGTTTCTGGCGGCGGCTGCCATGGCCACGCCGATTCAACAGGACACGCTGGAACTGAGACTGGGCGGCAACGTCGATTTTGACAACCCCAGCGGCAAGTTCGACTTCCTGGTTGACACCGGCCTGGGTTACTTCGTTCTGGACGACATTGAATTCGGCGGCCTGGCCACCTGGGGTTACAACGGCAATGACTTCGGATACGGCATCGGAGGCTTCGGCGAATTCAACCTGGATCTGGACGTGTTCATCATGCCCTATATCGGCATGAAACTGCAGTATTTCTTCGGCGATTTTTACGTCAAGAACTTCGTCAACGTGCAGTTCGACGGCGGTTTGAAGTTCTTCCTCTCCGAGGCCGTTGCCATTTACACGGAATTATTTTATGACCTTGCCAGCGAGAACGCCTACATCAACAACAACGAAGCCAAGAGTTACGACGTGGGCATGAACATGGGTATCCGGGCGTACTTCTAAACGCCCCCTTATCCGTCGGAGTTGTTGTTTTTCCGGGCATCCCGCCATTGCCGCCACACTTCGTAGGCGATCGGCACCACTGAGAGGATGACGATCGCCGCGATGACCAGCGAGAAATATTTTTTAACGATGGGCAGATTGCCGAACAACCTCCCCGCGGTCACGAAAAGGCAGACCCACAAACATCCGCCGGTTACGTTATAAACGGCGAACTCGATGTAGCGCATGCTGCCCAGGCCGGCGACAAACGGCGCAAAAGTCCTCACGATCGGCACAAACCGCGCCAACACGATCGTCAGCTTGCCGTGTTTTTCGTAAAATTCGTGCGTTCGGTCCAGGTATTTCTTCTTGATCAGCCTGCTTTGGATCAGCTTCTCCCCGATGTAATAGCCGATCGCATAGTTTGCGGCGTCGCCCAGGATGGCTGCGGCACAAAGGCCGGCAATCAGCCATACGACGTTCAAGGACGTGGTCGCCGTCAGGGCGCCGGCGGCAAAAAGCAACGAGTCGCCAGGCAGGAAGGGTGTCACGACCAGCCCGGTCTCGCAAAAAACTATGAGGAAAAGAACGCCGTAGGTCCACATACCGCAGGCGCTGATGAGCTGGCCGAGATATTTGTCAAGATGCAAAAAAAAGTCCACTGCCTGTCTGACGGTTTCCATGAGTCCTCCTCGCTTTTATCTTGAAAGCTCAAGATCGTATACCGACTTGTCGTTCCGTCAATGAAATTTTGAATTGACCGTGGCCGGCAAACCTGGGAAACTGGAAAACGGAATTGCATATTGGATGAACAACAAACTGAGCATCAGAAAATTTTTCGAGAACAACTGGGAAACCATGGTACTCTGGCTTATCCTGGTTGGTCTGTTCTATCTTTTGAGGCATTTCTTTCTGCTGATTTTCCTGACCTTCCTCATCACCTTCATCACAAAGGGAATCGTCAACCGATGCGTGGCGCGTTTCAAACTCAATTACCGGTTGACAACCGCGATTATTTTCCTGCTGTTTCTCGGCCTGGTGGGGGCCGTGGGCGCATGGGTGGGGCCCCGGCTGATTATCGAGTCCAACCGCGTGCTGGCGGACATTGCCGGCGCCGGAGAGCAGGAAAATTTCGAAACGACCGAACAGTTTGTGGACAAGATCATAATGGGAGTGCTTGGCGAGGAAAAAGCGCAGAATTTTATCGGCTCAAAGGAATACATGGCGCTGATGCAGACCCTCAAGGACGAGGCCGTGCTGGCCGTCAAGTCCGTTTTCCCTCACGTCCTTTCGGCACTGCTGGATATCGCCAGGCTGGGCTGGAAAGTGCTTTTCTTCTTTTTCCTCTCGGTAGTTCTTTCGTTTATCCTGGTCAAGGACTGGCGTTTGATCGTGGAGACGATGAAGGAACTGGAGACGAGCCGGATCAGGACTTTTTACCTGGCCGCCATGCCGCACCTTGTGGCCTTTGCGTATGTCCTGGGCAAGACGCTGCGCGCCCAGGCGGTAATTGCCTCCTGCAACACCCTGCTGACGGCAGCCGGTCTTTGGTTTTTCGGCGTGCCGAACATCGCGCTGCTTTCGACCATCGTCTTCTTCTGCGGTTTTATTCCGATACTCGGCACGTTCCTGAGTTCCATTCCGATCCTGCTTTTCGGAATTCAGGCCGGCGGCCTGCCGCTGGCCTTCAAGCTCATCGTGCTCATTTTTGCCGTCCATTCCGTTGAGGCCTATGTTCTCAATCCAAGGATCACCGCCAATATTCTGCACGTTCATCCGCTTCTCGTTCTGGTATTGCTCCTGCTCGGCGAGCGCTTCTTCGGCATCTGGGGCATGGTGGTGGGAGTGCCGATAGGCTACTATATTATCAGCGTCCTGGCAGGCCGGGACGAAACCATGCCGCCTTGATCGGGATGACGGTCACTTGTGGTAATCCGCCAGGCAGCCGGCCTTGCATTTCGGGTAACATCTGTTTTTGCAGGGTTCAACGTGAATCGTCACCACGGATTCGGGCATGATCTGCCTTATTTTCAGGGTAATTTCCTCGGTCAGCTGGTGAGAACGATTCACGGACATGGAAGGGTTCACCATGATGTGGAACTCAATAAAACGTTTGCCGCCCGACTTGCGCGTGCGCAGGTTGTGAAAGCCCCTGATCTGCGGATCGTGGGACGCTATCAGGTTGCGGAGTTGTTCTTCCTCGGCCGGGACGAATCCTGCGTCGAGCAGGTCCCGTACCGATTTGATCGTCAGGTCATAGGCAGCCTTTAAAATCATGGTCGCCACCAGCATGGCCGCCACCGGATCAACCCAGTGCAGGTTGATTTTCGGAAAAAAATACTCTCCAGCCCACACGAGCGCCAGCGCCACCATCACGCCCGCCGAGGTCCACACGTCCGTGCGCAAATGCCAGGCGTCCGCCTCCAGCGCGATGGATTCCGTTCTCCTGCCTACAATGAAAAGCATGCGGGAAACGAACCAGTTCATTCCCGCCGAAACGAGCATTATGCCAACGCCCCAGAACGGATCATCAATGTGCCTGGGATGAAGAAGCTTCAAAACAGATTCGTATATGATCCAGCCGGCTGCGGCAAAAATAAGCAGGGCTTCAATGGCGCCGGACAGGTTTTCAGCCTTGCCGTGGCCGAAAGGATGCCCGCGGTCCGCGGGCCGGCCGGAGATTTTAACGGCGATAAAGGCAATCAGCGCCGCAAGCAGGTCCATGCCGGAATGAATCGCCTCGGAAATGACGGAAACCGAATTGATCGCCAGCCCGATCGCGATTTTGCCGATGACCAACACGGCGTTCGAAGCCACGGACAACATGGCCACGTTCGTTTTCTGGCGTTGAACCTCTTGCATAGTCATTTTCTCTTCCTCCGACACAAACTTTAAGACGGGGAGTTTTGAGAAGCAAGAATTAAATTCTGGCAGCGCTACGCGCAAGTTTTGCGGAGGGGCGCCGATTGAAAGATCAATAACTGCGGAATTCCTTTCGATAGCGCCGGGGCGGAAGGCGATAGTATTTTTTGAACAACCTCGAGAAATAAAAACTGTCGACAAGGCCGCATTGTTCGGCAATCGTTTTCAACTGCAGGTCGGTGGCGATCAGGCTGGCCGCGGCCTGCCGCAGCCGCGCCTGAATCAGGAATTGTCCCGGCGCCATGCCGCAGTGCAGCCGGAACAGTCGGCGGAAATGCGGATAGGAAACGTTCATTTTCCTGGCCGTGTCCCGGAAGTCCCAGGGGCGCTCCGGGGTTTCGTTGACGCGGGCGGTCAGCTTCATGAATTCGGCGCGCCTGTATTCGGGAAACGTTTCGGTTTCGGGGGGTTGCTCATGCAACTGCAGCAGCAGGTTCTCCAGGGTATGCACCGCCCGGCAATATTGAACGTCGGTAAGCGGATTCAATAAAAAGATCATACGCCGGAGCGTTTCCAGGAAGCGTTCCGGCCGCGTTATCCTGATCAGCGGTTCGCGCGGATTAATCGGCAGCAAGCCGCTCTTGATATAGGAATCGACCCGCGGACCTTTGAAACAGACAAATGCGTGAAATCGCCGTCGGCCCGGGGGAGCTCCGTACCGGAACAGCGGTCCGGGCCGGGTGATCAATACCCACGGCCCGCTGACGGTTCGTTGGTACGCCCCGTTCATTGAGACCACAAACTCGCCGTCCTGGCTGTATTGAATGCCGTAATAATCCTCAAAGCGGCGCGTGAAACAGCTGGTATAATCCGCAACGCATCCGCTGCAGACGAAACGGACGCCGTTGAAATAATTCATGCTCAGTTTTTCCATGTTGTTGCGCATGAAAAAAATCCGGGAGGAGTTTGCGGCACGAACGCGGGCAGGCCTGCCAAGGGACAAATTATTTTGCCCCTGCAACCGGTTCGGCGACGACGCGGAAACCGAGATTGACGTATTTGTAATCGGCCGGATAAGTGCGGCGGCAGCCGGTTCCCAGAAAGAGAGGCGCGCAATCCGACCAGGAACCGCCCTTGATTACATGCGCGCCGCCTTCACCGTCCTCGCACCATTCCCAGACGTTGCCGGCCGCGCCGTAAAGTCCCCATTCATTTCTGACGCTCTTGCTCACGGGACAGGACACGCAGTAGCCATCCATGGTTTCGAGCTTGCGGGTCGGCCCCCTGTTTTCCCGTCCGTAATAATTAAGTTTTTTCGGCGGCGGCCAATCGGCGCCCCAGGGATATTCGCTTCCTTTGCCGCAGGTTGCAAAGGTCTCCCATTCTTTTTCGCGCGGCAAACGGAAGGAAAATCTGCCCCCTGAATTCCGGTCCAGCCACTTGCAGAATGCCTGAGCGTCGTTCCAGCTTACGTTGACCACCGGCTGTTTGTCGCCGTTCAGGGCGGAATTTTCATGATAACCGCTGTCATGGGAAGGCTTGAAACAGCGGAATTCGCGGTTGCTGACCTCGTACCTGCCGACGTATATCTTGAGCGGCGCTATATAAACCAGCCGCATTTTAACTCCGGAGTCGAGCTTGATTACGGTGGTATTTTTGTCGCCGCAGCCGGTTTGGAACAATAAAAGAGCGGCAAGCAGACCGAAGCTTATCCAGCTCCAATTTCTAGTTTCCGATTTCATCAGGAATCCTGGATCTGAATGCGGACCGTGGAGTGTTTCAAGGCATCCATACTGACGCTGGCATCATAAGGCATGACGCCGGTGGAGATAATTTCGAGCAGCTTGCCGAGCGCCGAACGGAAGGAGTCCGGGTCTTTTGATACGATCTTAACGCAGAGCATGCTTTCCGGAAAAAGCAGCTGTGATTTGAGATAATCGGCCTGCGACTGAATAACGAACGGCTTGCTGCAGTTCGGACAGCGGCCGCGCTTACCCACGTCCGTGTCGCGCAGCCACAGTTTCTGACCGCAGGAAGGACAGCTGATTTTGAAATCCAATTCGCCTTTTTCCCTGAGATAAAAAACCGCCCGCGGGGCGGACGTGTTGGCCTGCGTCAAATGGTGGTAAACGCCTCTGATCTTGTCCAGGGAAAGCACATCCAGGAACCTGGCCAGGATAACGACCGCATGGGCCTTGCTTATTTTTTCCTGGAAGGAAGGGTCCGAGGAAGGATCGTCCGCAAATACATCTATTGCAACCTTATGATTGCCTATAACCAGTTCTCCTCCGGCTTCCGAGATGAACTCCTCGGCCAGATCACGGTAGGAAGAAACAATCAGAATGTTGAAAACTTTTTTTACTGTCGCTTCAATACTCATCGTTCTGCATTTCTTCTTTATTCTTTGCGGTAAGAATAAAAATATAACCTCTTTGGGAAAAAATCAACTATAATTTGTCAAGATTTGTTGAAATCGCGCGGTTGAGCCAATCCAAAGCCCCGGCGCGATCATTGAATTTGCCCTCCAATTGCGCGTCATAGGCCGCTTTTTTCACCTGCCCCACCCGCGGACCGGGCCCAACCTTCAGGGCCATGATGTCGTGACCGGTTATCAAAGGCGGAGGCAAGACCGGTTCGGCTTCGAACGCCGTTTTAAAATCCTTCAGGAAAGCGTAGTTTTGCATGTCGCCATGGCTGGCCTCGCAATCAAGACGATGCAACTCGAGTTCGTCCGCGAACGTTTTTGCGGTAACCAGCCGGCGCAGCGTTGCCCGGCGCATGCGGCGCACGTCCATGAAGCGCATATGATTGCCCACGATAAAACTGACGGCCTTGATGTCTGCGGCCGGAAGGCGCAGGCGCCGCAGGATCGTTTCCGTCATATGCGCGCCGTGCGAGGCGTGCCGGTTGAAACGGATGCGGTCTTCCGCCTGAACGGCGGTGTCCGGCTTGCCGACATCGTGAAGCAAAACCGCATAGGCCAGACGCGGCGAAGGTTTGCGCATGGCGTTCAGCATCAACATGGTATGCGTCCAGACGTCCCCTTCCGGATGAAACTGCGGCGGCTGCTCCTGGCCGCGCATTTTCTCCAGTTCCGGAAGAATTTCCTTCAACAGTCCCAGCGAACTCAACATTTCAAAGGCGTCCCCCGCCTTTTCGGACTCGATCAGGGTCCTGGTCAGTTCCTGTTGAATTCGTTCGGCGCTTACCCTGTTGATCAGGGTCGCGTTGCGGCGAATGGCGGCGGCGGTTTCAGGTTCCATGGAAAAAGCGAGCGTGGAAACGAAGCGCACGGCGCGCAGCATGCGCAGGTGGTCCTCCCTGAAACGTTCATCGGCATCGCCGACCGTGCGGACAATTTTCCTTGAAATGTCCTCGCGGCCGCCGGCATAATCGTGAAACTTTTTTTCGAGCGGATCGTAAAAAATGGAATTGATCGTAAAATCCCGCCTTTGCGCGTCGGTCTTTTCATCGGCAAAAACAACCGACTGCGGCCTGCGGCCGTCACGGTAGGCGCCGTCGCTCCTGAAAGTGGCCACTTCATAATAATCTGTTTTATCAGGGCTGGTCTTGTCCCTGATTCCGACGCGTATGACGCCGAACGCCTTGCCCACGGCCACCGAGCGGGGAAAGAGCGCCTGCACCATGTCGGGCGGCGCATTGGTGACAACGTCAATGTCCTTCGGTGCGCGCCCCATAATCATGTCGCGCACGCAACCGCCGGCGAAAAGCGCCTGAAACCCGGCCGCGCGCAGTTTTGCCGCGATCGTTTCAGCGCCGGGGGCCAGCGGCGAATTGGTTGAATTGTTGTTCATGACAATCTAAACGCCTGCGGCAACAGATCGCGCAATTTATAAAACTCGGTTTCGCCGGGCCGGTCCGAGGCCGCCGCAAGAATGATGAAGTCCGGCCCGCAAAATTCAGCCAGAACCTGCAGGCATGCGCCGCAGGGCGGCCTGGCCGTTTTGCCGGGCACAACAACCGCGAGCGCCTTGAAACTGCGATGACCGGCGGCCACGGCCGCCGCCAGGGCGGCGCGTTCCGCGCAAACGGTCAATCCATAAGAGGCGTTCTCGACATTGCAGCCGGAAACGACACAACGCCGTCCGCCGGCGACAAGCAATGCGGCCCCAACGCTGAATTTCGAGTAAGGGGCATAAGCCCTGTCCGCAGCTCTCGCCGCCTTTTTAACCAGTTGTTCCTGTAATTTCTTATTCATATTAAAGATACTGTCCGCAAGTCACAATAACCGTTGAAAGCTGTAATACTACTTGAGTGGCATTGCAAGGATTTTTTTTGCGTATAAGTATCTTGTCTTTTCAAAGCTTAACGTGTAACTTTCGTTACCGATTCAAAGAAAGAGAAATCATGCACTGGATAGACTGGCTGATCATTGCGGTTCCGATTTGTATCGTGGCGTACATAGGGTTGAAGTGTCAAAAATACATCAGGGGGGTTGCCGACTTTCTGACTGCGGGGCGCGTGGCCGGCCGTTACGTCATTGCGGTGTCCGGGGGCGAGGCGGGCATGGGGCTGATAAGCGTGGTGGCGATTTTCGAGATGTATTACAACTCCGGCTTCGCCTTCAGTTTCTGGAATGGGATAATAAATCCGGTCAGTATCATAATGGCGTTGACCGGTTATTGCATTTACCGTTTCCGCGAAACCCGCGCCATGACCATGGGGCAGTTCTTCGAGATGCGCTACAGCAAGTCCTTCCGCATCTTTGCCGCCACGCTGCAGTCAATTTCTGGCGTCATCAATTACGCGATATTTCCGGCGGTCGGCGCCAGGTTCCTGATTTATTTTTGCGGCCTGCCGCTGCACGTGGATATTCTGGGGTGGTCATTTCCGACCTTCGGGTTGCTGATGGCCGGTTTTCTGGGCCTGGCGGTTTTCATTGTGATGCTCGGCGGACAGCTTACCATAATGGTAACCGACTGCGTCATGGGAATTCTCAGTTATCCCATGTATGTTATCATTGTGGTTTACCTGTTTTGCAAGTTTTCATGGTTTGATCAGATTGCCCCGGCGCTGCTGGATCGCGCTCCCGGCCAGAGCATGCTGAACCCGTACGACATCTCCAACCTGCGCGATTTCAACCTATTTTATGTATTGGTCGGCATATTCGGATGCTTTCTTAACCGCATGTCCTGGTGCGGCACCCAGGGTTATTCCACCGCCGCCGTTACGGCCCATGAGCAGAAAATGTCCAATATTCTCGGGACCTGGCGGAGTGGATTTTCCGGCCTGATGATCGTTCTCCTGGCAATCACCGCCTATACCTTCCTGAATCATGCCGACTTTGCGGCGCCCTCGACAAAAGCTCGTTCCGCCCTGGCTTCCAAGGTTCTGGACGACGTGGCCGGAACCGAACAGTTCAAGAACCTTCGGGAGGAAACAGATGCCTATCTGAAAACCGGCGCCATCGGCCCGGCATTGCAGGCGCGGATAGACAGGGCCGACGCCGAGGAAAAAAGCGCTTCTTCCTCTGATGGCAAGAACGGCTCCGGTACGAAAACGGATGCCGCTGTGAAAAATCAGCGCCCCGATCGCGAAAACATAATGCACGTGGTTCAAAAGGCGTTGAAGTCCGAGGATAAGGGCAAGGCCATCACCTTCGGAACAATCTTTGGCCAGATGCGGGTTCCCATGGCTTTGAAAACCATGCTGCCGACCGGCCTGCTCGGACTGTTCTGCTCGATCATGATCCTTCTGATGGTCAGCACGGACGTTTCCTACATGCACTCGTGGGGAAGCATCATCGTGCAGGACGTCATTCTCCCGTTCCGTAGGAGGCCTTTTACGCCCCATCAGCAGTTGAGACTTTTGCGGCTGGTCATAGCCGGAGTGGCTGTTTTTGCCTTTCTCTTTTCATTTTTCTTCGCCCAGATAGATTTTATCATCATGTTCTTCACCATCACCGGAGCTATCTGGCTTGGCGGCGCGGGTCCGTGCATTGTCATGGGATTATACTGGAAACGCGGAACGGCCGCGGGGGCGTTCGGATCTTTGATCGGCGGATCGAGTATCGCCGTGGGAGGCATTCTTGTCCAGAAATACTGGTCCGGGATCGTCTATCCGTGGCTCTTGAACCACGGCCTGCTCGAGCCGGTGCGAATCTTCTTCGAGACGGTATCGGCGCCGTTCAATCCATACATCGTCTGGAAGGTTACCCCGGATAAATTTCCGATGAATTCCATGGAAATATACTTTATTGCCATGGTGCTTTCCCTGTTTCTCTATGTCACTTTATCGCTGCTTTCCTCGCGCGAGGCTTTCAACATGGATCGTCTGCTCCATCGCGGAAAATACCACCGCGAGGGCGAACAGGTGGTCAAGAAGAAATTCTCCTGGAAAACGCTTTATGAATTCTTTATCGGCATTGATTCCCAGTACACCAGGGGAGACAAAATCCTGGCGTGGTCGGTTTTCCTCTGGTGTTTCGGATGGGGATTCGGGTGCGGTTTTGTGGGACTCGTCGTCTGGAACATGTTCAGACCCTGGCCCAACAGCTGGTGGGCCAACTGGTTCTTTCTCAATAATTTCATCCTGGCAACAATCATCGGGGCGATTTCCACGGTCTGGTTCACCATCGGCGGAACATGGGATTTGAACCGCCTTTTCAAGCGGCTTAGGGCAAAGGAACTCAACGTGCTCGATGACGGTCGCGTGATCGGTCATGTCTCCGCCGATGACGTGGCCCTGGTGGAACATGCGGACAACGTCGTCATCGAGGAAGCCCACAAGGAGGAGGCCATTCTCGAGGAGGAACTTGCCGAGGAACATGACGTCGAGGACCTGGAAAACCTCCGCAAACACGAGAAAGAGTAACACCGTTTTATGTCAATCCCATGGCGTTCCCACCAATCAACTCCTGAATCTTTTTGCCCAGTGTCAGATATTTTTGATACAGTCTTTCATATTTCCGGGCATTTTCCGGGTTCGGATGATAGACTTTGCTGAAGCTGCTGCCGAGTCTGGCCTGGGCCTCGACAACATTCGCATACAATCCGGAAACCACCGCCCCGAACAATCCCGCGCCCAGCGCGCAAGCTTGCTCCGATTCGGCCACTTTGATCGGCATATTCAATACATCACAGGCAACCTGCATCACGAAGTCATTTTTTTTGGCAATACCGCCGATGGCGATGACCTGGTTGATTTCAACCCCCTCCTCGCGAAGACGTTCCGCAATGGCTTTTGATCCAAAAGCCGTGGCTTCAACCAGAGCCCGGAATAACCTTGGCGCTGTGGTGCCCAAGGTCAATCCGATCACGGCGCCTTTCAGGGTCTGGTCCGCGAAAGGAGTTCGGCGTCCGTTCAGCCAATCCAGGGCCGTCAAACCGGATGATTCAACGTCAATGGTCGAGGCTTCCCTGGAAAGTTCCGCCAGAATTTTTGCCTCACTTTCCGCTCTCAGCCCGGCAATCATGTCGGGAGCAACCAGCGTTGTATCGGCCAGAATCGCCTTCAGGGGCCAGGATAATAAACTTCTGAACCAGGCGTAAACATCGCCATATGCCGATTGACCCGCCTCAAGGCCTATTTGACCCGGCACCACCGAACCATCCACCTGGCCGCAAATTCCGGCGATTAATTTTCCGCCGATGATTTCAGGGGGAACCACCATCACGTCACAGGTTGAAGTCCCCATTATTTTCACCAGTGTGCCGCGGCTTATCTTGGCGCCGACCGCACCCATATGGCAGTCAAGAGCTCCGGCAGCCACCGCGGTGCCTTCCTTCAGTCCAAGTTTATCCGCCCACTCCGCGGTTAATCCGCCGACCTTGATGTCGGCGGTGCAGGTGTCCTTAAAAAGACGGTTCTTGATGCCTTGAAGCAACGGATCAATTTGTGCAAGAAATCGTTCGTCAGGCAGTCCGCCCCATTCCGCATGCCACATGGCCTTGTGTCCGGCTGCGCAACGGCTCCGTTTCATGGTCAAAGGATCGGTGGTTCCGGTCAGCAGGGCCGGAATCCAATCGCAATGCTCCACCCATGAAAAAACATTCTCCCGCACGGCTTTGTCTTCCCGGAGAATATGGAGAATCTTGGACCAAAACCACTCCGACGAATAAACCCCGCCTTCGTATTTTGTAAAGTCCGTTCCGCCCCAGTTCCTGGCGGACCGGTTGATTTCCCCGGCTTCCGCCACGGCGGTATGATCTTTCCAAAGCACAAACATGGCGTTGGGGTTATCCCGGAATTCCGCTTTAAGGCCCAACGGAGTCCCCGACCGATCAACCGCACAGGGAGTTGAACCGGTGGTATCCACCCCGATGCCGATCACATTGTTTCCGGTTCCAGGGGCCATTTTGGCCAGGGCGCCGGTAACGGACATTATCAGCCCTTCAATATAATCAAGCGGATGCTGCCGAAACCGGTTTTCGGCTGAATCGCAATATCGTCCCGCCTTCCAGCGTGGATAATAGAAAACCTCGTCGGCTTCCTCTTTGCCTGTGAAGGCGTTAATCACCAGGGCCCTCACGGAGTCCGTGCCGTAATCTATTCCCAATACGTATTTATCCGCTTCTGCCATCATTTTCTTTCCAACAGTAACCCGGTTTAAATATGGCAAAAATTATGACGACATAATGTATGGCAATGGCAAAAGTGTCAAGCGCGAAGGTAGACTTGGATAAATCTGTACACTCCGCAAATGATTTGCAAGGCAAATGCAGACTTGCTATAACATATCGGTTCCTTGCCGTATTGATACGGACCGGCCGCAAGCCGACGCATTTTATGCATAGCATTATAGCCAGGCAAATCGAGGATTTCATCGGACGCCGCGATCTTATCCGGCCCGGACAGCATGTGCTGGCGGCCGTGTCCGGCGGGGCCGACTCGGTCGCGCTGCTGCATATCCTTAAAGAGCTGGCGCCTTCCTTCAAACTGCGCCTGACAGTCGCCCACCTCCACCACAAAATCCGCGGCAAAGAGGCGGATAAAGACGCCCTGTTCGTGAAACAACTTGCGCGGACATTGCGGCTCGGTTTCGCAGGAGGCGCCGCTCCTGTTCCCGAACTGGCGCGCAAGGCAAACATTTCGCTGGAAATGGCCGGACGCCGGGCGCGTTATTCCTTCTTTGAAAAGGCGGCCCTGAAACTGGGATGCGACGCCGTGGCCACGGCTCATACGGCCGATGACAATGCCGAGACCATCCTCATTATGCTGCTGCGCGGCTGCGGCCTGACCGGCCTGACCGGCATTTTTCCCTCTTTGAAAACAGGAAAAATAAAAGTAATCAGGCCGCTCCTGGGAACAAGCCGCGTTGAGATCGAAAAATATCTGCGCGCGCGCAAAATCGAATGGCGCGAGGACCTTTCCAACCGCGATTTTTCCTTCTTGCGCAACCGGGTGCGCCACGAACTCCTGCCGCTGCTGGAGACAAAATATAACCGGAACATCAGGGAAACCCTGAACCGGATGGGTGTTTTGCTCAGGGAGGAAAACGACTTCATTGAAAGCGCCGTTGAAAAGGCATGGGCGGAGGCTATGGGTGGGCCTGATTTAATGATAAGGAAATTTCCGCCAGAGGCCGATCAGCCTCCCGCTTTCGCGAAGCCTGCTTCGGCGGGCGAAGGAAGGTCGGTGGACAAAGTTGCCTCGCAACCGTCGCGCGGAGCTCGACGGCCACCCAGATCGTTTTTGTACGCCTTAGGGTGGGCCGGGCGCTCCGCGCACGGCAGTTGCCGAAGGCCTGATTTAAACCTGCAAAACTTGAAAAAACATCATATTGCCCTCCGCCGCAGAATATTACGGCGCTGGCTTACGGCGAACGGCATTGACAGCGAAAAGATAGATTTTCAACTGATCGGTAAAATTGATAATTTAATCATGCGGCCGGACAGCGGAGGAGAAATAAGCCTGACAGGAGAACTGGCGGTCAGAAAACGATACTCATGTCTGGTAATTAAAAGCCGCCAGGCAAAGGCGTCTGGCAATTATCGTATCAAAATAAAAATTCCGGGCACGACCGTTCTGCCGGGAACCGGCCTGCGGGTTGAAGCAAAAATCGGGCCGGGCGTGCATCGCGAGCGTTCCGCCTTCGGCAAATATCCCGCCAAAGCTTCCCTCTCGCTGCAAAAATGGCGACGAAAAAAAATTTGGGCGCGGAACTGGCGGCCCGGCGACCGCATGCGGCCTTATGGGATGAAGGGATCGAAAAAGATCCAGGATATCTTCGGCGACGCCAAGGCGCCGGTTGAATTGCGCCATTCTCTGCCGATTTTCGGGTGCGGAAATGAAATCATCTGGATTCCCGGCTACCGCATTGCCCGAGGGTGGGAGGTGGCGCATGGTGACGCAAAATCCCTTCATTTGATGGTGAGCTCCGGATGTTCATAAACGCCCTTTGGATACATGGCGCCTCAGGAAAAATATTCGCAATATCATATATCTGGCGGCGGCACTCGGAAAGTGCATAATTCCGGCATTCGGAAAATACACAACTCTTTAGCTGGTTAATACTCTATCTATTGGATTGATTCATGGCAAAGTTTTCCTTCCCCCTCCCGCCCTTAGCCCGACTTCGCGGATTCGAGGAGTAGGAATGCCAAAACCCCTTTAAAAACGGGGGACAGGCCCCAAAGGTCTGCACTACAACCGGCTATTTGACGAGTTCCCCGGAAGATGATATCCGTGGTGGTGATTGATTCGGCAAGCGCAACTGTAAACGGGAAAGCAGCAACTGAAGATCGTGCTCTGGCTGAGTATAGCGCGATAAAATCACTTGGCGGCCATCGGTGCTCGGCAAATGCACATCGACCATCTGCATGGCCTTGAACTTCTCCAGAACAGCACGGGGGTCAGTCCTGGCGCCAAGCTATGCAACCTGCGATGCAAAGTAACATGCAGCGCATAAGCCATGAACGCCACAAAGATATGGGCTTCAATCCGTTCCTGTTTTTGATGAAATATCGGTCGAATTGCCATATCTCCTTTCAGATTCCGGAAGGCTTCTTCAACCTGCACCAGTTGCGTATAGAAGCTCCAGAGTTCAGCCGGATCACGGCCGGTCAGGTTCGTGCGCAGAAGATAGCGACCTTCCCGCCGGCGCACCTGACGCAACTTGTCTTTACGTAACGTAAACCAAAAATCATCCTTGTGGTTGCCATCCGGAACATTGATCTTAACCAATCGCCAGGCCGAGGGAGATTGGTCTTTCGCAGCTCCCAATTTCAACAACAACTGATCACGCGACAGTTTCATGGCCTTGAGCTGACAACAGTGCAGGTTCCACGCTGATCACCAGCCAGTTTCCGCCCGCCCGCTGGCACGAACTGATCGGCGATGCCACCGTGGCTGACGCCATTCTCGACCGGCTTATCCATGGCGCACACCGTATTGAACTCAAAGGTGAAAGCATGCGGAAGAACAAGGGTAATAAACCATGAACAGATCTCGGACCCCCGTCCCGATCGCAAAGCGTATCGGGACAGGCCATCCATCGCCTGTCTGGTTATCTTGTTTCGGCTTCCAGGCAACGGGCATCTCTCTTTGCCTGTCACTTGCTACCAGAAGTATTTCCCTTTAGCGCCATCCCATTCCCTCGCGGCTTCTTGTCGAAGATCCGCCTATGGAGGAAACCAGGGATTAGTCCCGACCGCTCCCTACGGTCGAGTCGGAGCTAATCCTTTGATTGTTCGATCCTATTTCAGTTTCTTCATGAAATACTTCGGTGAATCCTCGTATCCTTGCCGAGTGTAGAAACGATGGGCGTCGATTCTCCTGCCGTGACAATGCAGTTCAATCCGGTCGCATCCTCTTGCTCGGGCTGTCTCCTCAGCGTATTCCTCCAATTGCCGCCCGATACCTTTACTCCTGACGCCCTCTTGCACACAGAGATAACTTATCCGCGCAAATAGACCGTCCACGGCCAGTTGCGGGATGAAGTGCAAAGACAGGACGGCAACGACGCGACCGTTTTCATCCCCGACAACCAGTTCCTCGCCGGAATCACCCGCCAACAACTTGATCCGCTCGGCAAGATACGTCTGTGTTCCCGAATACCCTAATTGCTCCAGCAATGCCGCGATGGCCTCTGCATCTTTCTGATTTGCCTTTCTGATTTTCATCTCTTGATCGAACGTCAGCGTTGAGGCTGAGGCGCGCTTGGCGCGACGATAGCCTCCGACGCTTTGTTGGCCGGAACTTATGATGCCCACTTCATCCGCAATTTACGCTGGGAAAGCACACATTCCCTCAGATACAAATTAATCAGGTTCTGATAGGGGATTCCGGTTTGTGACGCCATCGCCTTAAAATAGTCGATAATGTCCACACCCATGCGGATTGTGAGTTGTTTCTTAAGCCGCTTGGCATACGGATTAGGCCGGCTCTTCATCTTGCTCAAGTCATATTCTTCTTTCATGACGCACCTTTTGGGTAGAGTTTATTTTCATTCTTTGTTGCCTTACGGGCTGAAATGATACGGATGATCGAGCCGTTTTCGCGCAAACAATGACAAACCAACAGAACTCTCATCTTCGTGCTGATTCCGAGGAGAAGGAATCTGTCTTCCCGCTCTGAATGCTCGTCGTCATAGAACTCCACGGCGTTTTCATCAAAGAAGACCGTCTGAGCCTCCATAAAGGATACGCCGTGTTTGCGCTGGTTCTCTCGGTTCTTTGCCTCATCCCATTCAAATCTCAGCGATTTCATAATTACAATGTAGGTATATTGTAGCTACGTGTCAAGTTTTTATCTTCACGGCCAACGACGGCCTTCAGCGGCACCGCGTAGCGGTGTACGCTGAAAGGCTTGGTGTACGCCCAGCATGGGCGCAAACTCACGGGCTTAAAGTCCCCTACAGGAGGTCAGCATAGATGAACTGTTAGCGAAAGCCAAGGTAGAAGCCGGAGTGTTGATCGTGGAACGGTGGATTTTGGCGGCCCTACGGAACCACATTTTCTTTTCCATCGGAGAATCCAATGCGGCAGTTCAACCTTTGTTACAGCGCCTGAATGAACATCGGTTCAAGAAACTGCCCGGCAATCGGCGGGATGTATTTGAGCGGCTGGATCGACCGGCGTTAAAACCGTTGCCGGCGCAAGATTACGAATTTGCGCAATGGAAAAAAGTTTGCGTAAATATTGATTACCACGTGGAGATAGACGGGCATTATTACAGCGCACCTTACACGCTGATTCGTCAGGAATTAATGGCGCGTTATACCGGACGAACAGTGGAACTTTTTCATAAATCGCGCCGGGAGGCCGCACATATTCGTAGTTATACCAAAGGCCGCCATACAACTCTTGAAGAGCACCGGCCGCCAGCCCATCGTGAGTATTTATCCTGGACGCCCGAAAGGGTGCTGCAATGGGCCGGAACGATCGGTCCGAACTGCGGTGAGGCAGCCCAGTTAATCATGAAGTCCCGCGCTATTCCCGAGCATGCCTTTCGTCCCTGCCTGGGACTGATCCGGCTGGGAAAGAGCTATGGAAACGAGCGGGTGGACCAAGCCTGCCGAAGGGCATTGAGGTTGAATATCGTCGGATATAAGCACATTGCCTCCATGCTTAAAACCGGCCGGGATCAAATACCGCTGATGGATGATGAACCGGCGTATTCAGTCATTACACACGATAACGTCCGCGGCGCGCAATATTATCAATAAAAGGAAAAAAAACATGCTTAATGAACCAATGATGGCGCGCTGTCGGAATACTACCGCCCGGTGCCGGAACTCGATGAGTGGATTCGCCGCCGTGTCCGCATGTGCTACTGGAAACAGTGGCGCCGCTGCCGGAAGCGTGTGGGCGAACTGCTCAAACTTGGCGTCTCAGAACGGCAGGCCGTTCTGACTGCGCTCAGCCGTAAAAGTTACCGGCATCTCTCTCGCACGATGGCAACTCAGTGGGGCTTGAGCGACACATGGCTGAAATCACAGGGCTTGACCTCGATTCGTGAACTGTGGATCGCGTTTCATTACCCGGCAGCAAACCAGTCCGGGAAATCCGCCGTGGCGGAGTAAACCTTCTGAACCTCTGATTGCGGACCCGCATGATCAGTGGTGTGGGAGCGG
>Ga0209749_1000109_pt1 | contig 140818 bp, 185 predicted proteins | sample EPASupsiteSAE347_FD_187267 | JGI IMG/M metagenome (GOLD analysis project Ga0209749, IMG submission 187267) | Bioremediated contaminated groundwater from EPA Superfund site, New Mexico - Sample SAE3-47 (SPAdes) (version 2) | ecosystem: Environmental > Aquatic > Deep subsurface > Groundwater >... | reverse complement strand
TGCCATTGCCGAGAGCAAGACCCAAGCTGGCGACAGGATCCGCCTTCATACCCTGATCGCTCAAGATGCCCTCAAGAAAGCGAAAAACAATTTCCTGATTGAGCGCATCAAAGAATTCACTCGCCAGGCCGCGCCGGTTGCTTCGGCTCCCGCCGCGCCTGCCCCTGTGACCACGGCAGCAGAACCCAGCAAGGCACCGCCGCGCAAGGCCTCACCGAATACCGAATTGGCCAGCAGGATCCTGTCGGCGTTCAAAGAGGGCGTCGACGAAAAAGGCGCTCAGGTATTTACCGCCTCCCGCTTCCTGCGCAACGTCAGCTTCACCGAGATTCCTCCTGCGCTCCTGAAAACGGCCTCGAATGATTCGCTGGCCGCTGAAGGCATGGTTGCCCAAGCCCTCTCGAAGGGATGGAACCCCATCAACGCAACCGGGACTCCCGAGTTTCAGGCGAATGTTTTCTATCACGCGGTTCGCATGGGGGTCCAGGTCTCCAACTATGTCCCGAACGCGGCGGATCTCGCCTTGCTGGCCAAGTCGAATATCTCCGTACCGGAATGGGTGACCACGAATCAGATCAGCCCGACATCGACGACTCCCGCCGCAAAGCACAAGCCGGCTTCGCCCGGGATGGGGATGTAATCATGTGCGGCCCCGCCCCTTGTGACAAACCTGACTGCACCTGGGGCGAGGCTTTTCGGGCCAAGACCGAGATCAGATACGTGCAGAACCTTGCGCCCGAAGCATGCGATGACTACCTGAAGGAAGTCAGCCGAAAGCGTGGCGCAGACGTTGCAGCCCAACTTCGAGCGGACGCCGGCGTCGACAAGAAACCGGCCAAAGCAGAATCGAAGTTTTTTGGGCGCCGCCAAGCCGCACCATCGCGCCCTCCATCGTTGTTCTAACGCCCCTTGACTGGCTTTCTTTCGCTCCCATCGACGGGAGCCTCCATTCGCATGGAGGCTTTCTCCATGTTTCGTGAGCTTCAAGAAATTGAAGACCTGATAGCGTACGATTTCAAGCCGACATCCTCCCGACGGCATCATCGGCCGCCTGGCGATTTTTCAAGGAAGCGGTTCCTCTCGACGAAACGTACGATCGTTATTGGCCCGATGGTTGCATTTGGTGGCCACCCAGAACGCACAGGGCTGGGCTGGAATTGCGACATTGCCCTAGTCCTTGCCACGGCAAAGCCTTCGATCAGCGCGAAGGCCTTCGAGGGCTCAGTTCACTTCTTTGGATTGAATGCTGAAGCCGAACGGCGAGACTGGATCTGCTCGATGCGGAGAAAAGGCTACACAGTTGTTCGCATGCCATCCTCGGCCGCTGTTCTTGCCTTGCCTGAAGCGCCAATTGAGAAGCTGGTTCAGTATGGCTTGATCTGATGACGGGGTTTCTTAGCTACGCCTTCTGCGGCCCGGATTATTTTGCGTAGGCGCTTTCTGCGTCGCCAATTCACGATCTATACGGTCTTTCTCTGATGGCCCATCAGCAATAGCGATATCCGCGTACACAAAACCTTTTTGATCAACCAAATAAATATTGGTGACAACCACCCATGCCGTATACAAAGAAGCGTCCGCAAAAAGGGTGTATTTGCTGCGAGTATAGAGCTCAGTCAATGAAAACCCCGAGCGCAGGCGAACCTTCATGACTAAGGCGAAATCCTCGCCAGTCTGGTTCTCCCGCAAGTATTTCGCGGTGTTTTCCGAAATAGCCAAAGATGCCTTATTGACCGCTTTGATATTATCAATGTTGATGCATGCGTGAGGCGCCTTCTCGCTATATGAAAACCAGCATCCAGTGCCAAGAACAATCCCGCCTCGAACTCCGCTGTATTCAATTAACTGGTTATGTGTTACTGGATCATATGGATTGAGTCGTTTGAACTCGGCCCCGTTCATCAGAAACTCAGTTTTGCCGGCCAACGAGAGAATTTCTTCCTTTGAGATTCGTTCGTACTCGTCTATGTATTTCGGACTATCTGTCTTCATGTACTGGCAGACAGCTTGCCTTAGGCGGGTCAGGTTGCAAAAAGCGGGAATTTGACGGCCCGCTTTTTGCATATACTCACCATTACGAATGAATTCTGGATAATTGGGGAGCTTTCCTGTTTGAGCGGAGAAAAGCCAACCAACTCGCTCGAAATTCAGCCACGGCAGTTTTGGCAAGGCCCCAATTCTTTCAAAGCCAAGCTGTTCAAGCCTATTTGACATCAACGGTGTGTCACCCAGGGCATCACCAAGCGTCCTGGATTTGCACCCAGCCAAAACAAATAACGCCAGCATCGCACCAATAATTAAGGTTCCCGGCCGGGGATGAGCACCTCTGAATTCCATCTACGGCTTCTCCGTAATCCCAAAAACGTAGATTTGTGATCCAACATCGAACATCCCCACCACGATTGATCCGGCGCACTTGTTCGACGTTTCGACAGCCTCCGATATGGAATCAAACCGCAACGCAAGTTCGGGGGTTTTGGCCCAGACTTTTTTCAGTGCCGCTGCTGTGTCAGAGAACTCCGCCAAAAACTCGTCTCGTTGTTCAAGATGCACCGCATAACCAAGGTATTCTGCATCATCAGGAATGCGGAGTCTGGTCCGCAACTCAGCTACTGAGCTTTCTTTCAGCCCCATGGCCTCAGCCATCCGCTGATCTTTCGTCCCGCGCTTCTTTGCTTCCCCCATGCCTTCTTCTCTCTCGTGTCAAATAGTTAGTTGAGTTCAAGTGAAATAGCCCCTGTCTATCCTTCCCGCTCAGCAAAATCTGTGCAGCCCGGATGAGGCCGGTCCGGAGGGTCATGCCACGGAGCCTGTGCGCCGCAAGGCTTATACATCCCGCCGCCCGGCCTCCCGGTACTGGCATTCGTTCCGATCAGCCAAGGCTGCCAGAACTTTGCTTCAGCGGCACGCACAGCGTCATCCATCTCGGCCTGATTGTCTGCGTTCAGAAGCAAAACATCAAACCCATGGCGACCGTCCCACGGATGCCCGGCGTTGCGCCGCACCTCTGATTTGATGGCCATTGCCAGCCCTTTCGGTTCAGATGTTTTGCAAGAACCCATGTTCTCGGAAAACCTCGATATCTGCTGGGTCGGCAAATTTCCAATCACCACCCATAGGGAAAAGGTGTTTCGCACACTGGTCAAAACCCGCCTTGAGAAGTGCGGCAACTGCACAAAAATAGCCGCGCTCGAAACCGTGGTCACATTCGCTATCCAAAGCCGCTTGCAGCTTGCTTGCGAACACATGAGCCGATTTAATTTTGGCGCCTTGAATGTCAGCGTCGGCGAGTTTCAGAAGTTTTAACGCATCCATATTCATCCATTCTTTCCAATCAATCTGCGCAGTAGTGAACGACATTGAAGAGCAAATCACCGTTCTCGTCTTTGTTACACGAATAGACTGAAAGCGCGTTCCCCTTGTCGCCATTCATCGTAACGAGCACATCCGCTTCGTCATCCACCTCGGCAACGATTGCTTTCAGGTCTTTGCCCTTAATGGTCTGCATGGGGAACGACATCCTTTTGTTAATTCACTACGCGCTGTTCATGGGTGTGCGGCGTTCCACCAAAATTCAGCCGGTCGTACAGTTCTTTGAGGGTGGACTCACTGTTCGTATAGTCAAGCTCAAAGCAGGGAAACGGGCTTCGCATGAACCGAAGCTGTTCGGGTCTGGTTAGCGCAGAGAAGCAAACGTCGCCAAATACCACCAAGTCACCGCTGATAAAGTCACGCAGCGCACTGATTCGTTGTTGTCCGTCAATCAACCACCCAGCCATCGGCAAAGTCCCCCCCGTCTCATCCCAGTCCAAGCCATTTTTGACGTAATAGCCGCACCCCAGCCCAAGGAATATGCCCTCGACAAACCGACGCTTCTGCTCAACCGTCCACACCTCGGGGCGCTGCCACGGCGGCAGCACCAGATTCATCAGAAGGCGCTCTCTGGGCATGGTTGCCTCTGCCGCCATAGACTCGACCAAATGGCTAATGCTGTAATCTCGGCGGGCGCCGTTCAGCAGGGGTGCGGGGATTGGCATCGCGATCCTTTCCGGTCACTCAAACTTTGAATGCATGCCTTCAGTGTAGCGTTTATATAAACGGCGTCAAGCCGGTTTCTTCTTTTTGCTACGCCCAACGGCCTCTTTCAGAGCGCGGTGAACAACACCTCTCTGGTTCGCCGCATACCCTTCCTCCAACAAGTTTTCCAGGTCAGCCTTGCCCCCCCCATCAAGATCCACGACAAGGCGCTTCCCCTGCCCTTCGGCCAATCGCTCCAGGTACACCCCTTGGCGCTGGGTCCGGGTAGAGTCCTTGCCTCGTTTCTGCTTTTCTTCACTCATATCCGTCTCGGAAATTTGCCTTCATTAGGATCACCCCTTGAATTGACCGGCTTCCCGGTCGATTCGATTAGTCCGCCAACGACGCCATGACTCGTTCAAACGGACTGGCAGACACTGCGTCCATCATCATCGGATGGACATCGGCGGCCTCGCAGTCGATACCCTGCGCCTTAAACCATTCGCAAACCTGTTCGTCAGTGACATGCCCTTGTTCAGCGAGCTTCGCCCGCTTTTCGGAAACGGCTCGCTCGGACTCTTCGTTCCAGCGAAGGCGGCGCTGCGGTCTATACATTTGGCTCTCCTACGAGTGTTATTTCTCGGACCATACCTCTCGAAGTATAGCGTTTATATAAACGCCGTCAAGTGATCGATGGGCAGAAACGAAAACGACCCGGCCATTTTGCAATGGTGCCGGGCCGAGGAGGAGGATGGGGCTCGGCGAAGCCGAAACCATCCTCCCAACAAGCGCAGCGCGTTAGCTTTCGTCGGCCTCTTCAGCTTCGTGCTCAAGGCAGAAGTCGAACTCTTCAATAACCTCGATGCCGCCGACTGCCGCATTCCCCTTGTGCTCTTCAACGCCTACCGGGTACTCCCAGAGACTCCAAGTGACTTGCCCAGCGTTTTCCCTGGATTCGCTCTCGATGTCGACCACGGCCGAATGACACAGACGAGCTCCCATTGGCCCTTCACCTTCACCTTCGGCCCCCCAGTCCAGCATATCGGCCCGGACTTCAACAATTTCACCCGATCCGATGATTCGAACCTTGGCCACACCTTCACATACGACGCGCATAAAACCCTCTCTTCTTTGTTAGTAATGGACGGCTGTCCACGTCTATTTAGGCACAAAGTTTTTGCCGTTCGGCAAATCGCGCTTTTAACCATTCCACGGCATCGCCAGGGGCGCCCAGAAGCCCTGTAGCCCGTCGCCGAGAGACCATTGCCCCACATTGCCGCTGAGTGATCTCAAGAGCGCCAAAGGCAATTGCGCTCGTTTTTTTGGATAACGCAATATCGTAGTGATCGCCTTGGTGCCAACGCCTGGCCACGCCAATCCGGTCAGCCATCGCATGTAGTTCAGCCTCGGTGTCAGCAATCATGTGGCACATGACCATCCGCCCGAATTTTGCTCTCATGTCATCAACGTAAACCATTCTACATTCCCATGCTAGGCGACTTCGCCTTGGGTCGAGAGGGCTCAACAGGAGCAAGCGAGCCAACACGGAAGGCATGCGGCTTGTAGATCTCGGACGCCTTTTCGCATTCCGCCAACGCATCATCGAACGTCTCGAACTTTGCCGCCATGTCGGGATCGGTTGTACGAGGAAGATCTTCGGGCTCGTCTTCATCGCTTGGCACACCCAGGTAGGTTGTTTGGGGGAACCCATAGATTTCAACCACAAAATCCTGAACTGGCCGGGGGCCACCACGCTCATCCATTGGCGCCGACGCCATCAATGCTGCCAACAAGGCAGGCCGGGCCTGGATGGGGATGATCGTTTTCCAGCCTTCAGCGACATTGTGCTCGTACGTTTCGGACGGAATCCCCGCGCCGTCGATTTCTTCCATCTGCGCAGAAGAAACCGCAATGGCAACACCGTCGCTATTCAGTATCTCGCCAGAACGGCGCACGGCTTCGCCGCGCTTGAACCCGTACTGGCCATGCTTCACCGCATACCCCTGAGCCATCAAAGACAGGATCGCCCTACACTCTTTGGACAAAGCAGAAATATTCATGTCGTCTCCTTGAATGCTTTAATTGCACTTCCCGATCAAACCATTCTGGTTACGTTCCTGTTCCAGACAGAGAAAGGCCAAGGGCTCGACGTTCCTTGCAGAGATATTCCGGAAACCCATCCATGGCAAGATACACATCCTCGATATCGAAGAGTTTCAGCGAGGCGTTCGGCTCGGCACCTTTTTTGCCTATCGCAATATGGTGATTCCCTTCATAAACATACCAACCTAACGGCTCCAGTTGTTCCCGCATTGCCGTGGCAGCGCTACTTAATTGGAGGTGTGCCGCCGCAAAACAGGCATTTAGCAACAACTCCTGATCGGTTTTATTCAAAAGGTTTAATTCAATCTGATGGCTATCCACTCTTAACATTTTTGTTTCTCCAGTGTTTTAAAAACAATTACAACTTCCTGCTTGATCAGGCCGCCATAGCAGGGGCTGCTCCTACAACTTTTTTTGGAATCACCTCAGCACTCTGCTGCATGCCATTCAGAACCTCACGCAATCGGGCAGGGGCAAAAAGTCCACCGCTGATCCGGTAAATTTCAACCAGGGCTGCATCAAGCTTGCTGTCCGGAATATCAACGGACATCTGACTCCGGTTGCCGGCAAATTCGCCGAGAAGCGCCATCAGCTTTTCGTCCAGGAAATACTTGCCCCCCGTTTGCTTCACCCCGGGGACGACCAGGCTGAATACCGATCGCTGCACATCCTTCGATCGGATGGTAGCGGTCTCTTTCCCTATATTCGAAGGGGTGGATGTCAAATCTACCCGAGGCATCGTTCTGAGGATCTCGGCCGCCAAGCTGGAAGTTGGCACGCGCGGCGGCGCCGACTTGATCTTTTCCATTTCCAGGCCAGATCGCAAAATAATCGCTCGTTGGCGGTTCCCATGGTTGTCGACGTAAATCCCAGACCGGCCAAGAGATTCTTGCGCAGCAATTTGCGCGGCCCGGAAGAGATTGCCATCAAGCACAAGGCGATTCCGCTTCAACTTCCCACTGGGGGCATCAATGAAGCGCTTGGCGATCGCATCCCGATAATTGAAGTGATCATCACGCGGGAAGACGTTGAACTCGAACCCATCCTTCTGGAGGGAATATACGGAATGGAATTGCGGCTTGCTTTCGCCGGGCACCGCAATGGTTACTTCGTATTTGCCAAGCAGATGCTGGTAGCGCTCATCCTCCGCCAGCTTGAAATTAACCACCATGCCGTCTTGCCACTCGCCGGCATCCCCGAAAAACCGCACCATGCGCCCGGGGCGCAGATTCCGGATCGCACGAACCAGGAAATCCCGGCGCTGAAACGCACTTTTCACGGAATTTGGATCCTTCGCGTTCAAGGCGTCGTGCAGGGTCCGGATCCCTTTGCTTTCGTCCAGAACGTTCGGCAACGTCTCTGTGACGATCTCGGCGAAGGTCGTCATCACGCCGTCCTCAACCGTCTCAAGGTTGAGCATGGGGAAGCCGTTGATCACCTTGTTTTCGACCACTGAAATGCGCCCATCGCGCATCAGTTCTTCAATGCCGTGCACCGTCGCAGCTTCAACATCCTCCCACTGCATCGGTTTGACATCCACCTCCCACTCCAGAAGGCTCAGATACACCGGGCGTTCGAATACCGAGGCATTCGGGTTTTCAGCACCGTCGAAAAGTTCTCGGCTGATCACTTGAGCTCCCCAGTTGTTTTCGGCCAGCTTGAAGGGGTTCTCGCCAATCTTTTCCAAGTGCGCCAGCGTTGTCTTGAACTCGGTAGTAATGAGGTCCAACACCTCCTCTTGCGTCTGGATCGGCAGCAAAGCAATCCGCCCGGTCAGCCGATTAACGAAATGGATATCGTCAGTGTCTTGAAGCAACTCAGAATCGATCTTGATATCGAGCTTGTTGGCGATGCCCGGGTTGCTTTCCAGGAAGCGATACACCACTTCGTTGCCAAGCGGATTCAGGATATCCGGGACATCCCGCGATTCGGCAACGTTTTCCCGGTTGGACTGGGTGTTGGCAGAGAGCCGGCGTAATTTGGCATTCTGCATGGCCAGCACTCGCGTTTCCGAAGGCAACCCGGAGGAAATCGAGCGGATGATTGGCGAACTGGTTTGCCCCTTGCGATTCACCCGGCCGAAGAACTGCATGCGCTCGGCCACATTATTGGGGATCTGCAATTCGATCATGACACGCTGGCGCTGATCTTCGAAACGCTCGGACGCATGCAACGAAATACCGGTTGAGCCGGCCCGGGTCAGGATAGCCGCATCGATGGCGCCGTTGTTGAAGCCGTGGATCGTTTTCAGGCGGTCATCCGGACGCGGAACAACTGTAATCCCACCATCAATAACGGTGTTGACCTGAATCTTCCGCCCGGAAATTTCCCCGCAAGAAAATCCTGCGGCGACAATTTTTTCCCGAATGGTATCCAGAGGGGAAACTGGCAAGTCGGGGAACTCATCAATCAATTCCCTGATATTGCTCTTTGAGCGTTCCCAGGCCTTGGCCTGATCTTCGTTTTCCGCCTTCGCGATCGCCGTAGTTCGCGTCACGGAGCCGTAGTCATCCCGCTCGATGATGGTGTCGATCTTGTCCAGCACGCGATACAGCACGTCCCGGAATGTCAGGGGCTCAAGCCTCACGTCTCCGGCGATCCGGATTTCTTCGCCCTCAGGATCTTCAGGGTCAGAATTCAGCAACGTCTCCGCAAGAAGACTTTCCATCGTCTGCTCGGTAACAATCACGGGCTTGCAGCCGGCGTTGAGCGCTGAAATTGCTGCATCAACTGTCGCGTCGACCGAGATGGCCAACTGGAACTGGCGCAGGATGTTGTACAAGCGCGAGCCAAAATTCAGGGATTGCACCCCAAGGCGATTGCCCTTGCGTTGATCGGCCCCCAGCTTTTCCAGCTTTTTGCGGAGCTCCTTATTCAACTGATGGCACATCTTGTCCACATCCCCTGCCATGTAGGACATAGCGAGCAGGATGTTCGAAAGCTGGTCAGAAAACTTGCGGTTACGTTCAAAATTCACCCGATCATGCAGTGTCTCGAACGTCAAATTGGAAAGGTCGTGCTCTCGACGAATCATCGAGCCGTCTTCAGCCAGATTGGCCGACAGGATCTCTTGCAAAGGCTCCCCGCCGACGGCAAGAATATCCGGCAAGTCACTTGTCGAAATGGTGGTCGGGAAAACCTTGGCGTAGGCGGCCATGCTCTTTGCGTTTTTGGCAAAGGTGGCCGACGAATAGACGCAGCCCCATGACTTCTCAACCGCAGAAGCAATGTTGTCAGCGGTATTGGAAGCCCCCGCAGCATTATGCGACTCGTCCAGAAGCACCAGGCTACCCTCAGCGGCATTGCCCAACCAGCCGGACTTCGGCGACTTCGCCAATTCGCGATTGAACTGGGAATAGGTTGCGAAGGTGATGGTATAGCCGGCCGCCGCTGGGTGCGTGTTGTCCTCCAACAGCTTTTTGATCGTTTCCTTCTTTGTGGCAGGAAAGACGATCGTGTTGTGCTCGTCACGCACGCTGACGCCATCGTTCAGGATCACCGGCTTGAATACCTGGCGAGGATCCATGTCCGGACAAATATCCTTGATGTCACGCCACAGGTCGGAGAAGAGGTTCGGCTTTTCCGTCAGGAAGATGATATGGCGCTTTGTGACCGCCGCATAACGGGCCATTGCGGCCATTTGCCGGCCTTTACCGAGACCGGTCTGATCACCCACGATAAAGCCTCGACCCTCATTGACCCGGGCAATCGCCAGCGCGATCGCATCAACCTGTTCCGGGGAGAACGCAAGGTTCAGATCCGTGAGCGTCATTTGCAGGCTATTGGCCACAAAATCATCGACCGTGCCATATTCCTCTTCGAGCTCGTCCAAGGCTTTTGCAACCGAGGACTGCATGTTGCGCGGAATCATCGCAGTGGCTTCGCCAATTTTCGAAGAGGCAACGTACGGCGTCTGGTACGAATTGTCGCCACGCACCACTTCCGCTTCTGCCTTCGTCACTGCCTCAACTGTTTGATTCTCGACCTGCATATCGGCAGTCGGGGCCGGCGCATTGGCTTCTGCAAACGTCCAGACCTCACCCCAAGAGCGCAGGACAGGGATCTTCTCGCCCAAACGAAACTCTTTCGTTTGGCGGGCCTTGGCGGCGGCCTCCGGGGAACGCCGGGGGCCAACAACAACCAGGCGCACGGGGTAGCCGGCGCCCTGCTTCTCATACAAACGCCCATCGACCTCCGCGACAGCTTCGAGCTCGTAATGATCAGCAAGCCAGTTGAAGAGGTTCTTTGACCCACCGCTGATCTTGCCAGCGTTCTTGTCCATCAGATTTTCACGGTCGGCACCAATGATGAACACGGCCCGGCCGTCGTCTTTTCGGGCTTCAAGCGATTTCATCAGGATCAAATGGTCCAGCCGAGATATCCGCAGCCCACCCATTTCCTGATTTGGGTTCAGACCACCAAACGGCGGATTGGCGATCACAAAATCATATTTGACGGGGTTTGTTGCAGTATCAATCCGAGTGAAATCTGCTCGCTTCACCAGCAGATCCTCCCTCAGCCCGGAGACCTGATCGACCCGCGATTGATCGATGTCATAACCCGTGATCTCGGTCCCCGCCGGCAAAATCGAGACCAGCGAACCATTCCCGATCGTTGGCTCAAGCACCTTGCTTTTTTGGGTATCGCCGAGCATGTGCTGGGTGGCCACCGCCAACGGCAACGGGCTCGAATACTGCTGATTTTCGACGGAGGAGCTTGTCCTGAAAACGAAGGGCGGCTGACGCTCGGTCAGCGCCACAGCCCATTCGAATGCTTCACGATCTGCGAGCGATGCCGTCTTCTCAAGGCGGCGCTGCATAGCTGCCTCTATGGCCTCCTGAATACCTCGCAACCTCAGATCGCCAATCTCCATTTCGCCGGGCAAGCCGTAGACCACCCCAGCGAAGCGGCGCAGATCATTGGTGCGCAGCACCTCGCCTCGAACCATCGTTTCCACCAGGCCATCAGCACACATGGCCAATGCTTCCGGCGAGACGGCCCGAAGGAACACCGCCGGATGGGACTCTCGCTCATTGATCGGCTGGCCACCCTCTTCCGGCCGCACAAAACGACCCGCAGCCCCTTCAAATACCTGCTGCCCGAGGTAATTCAACCCCAGGACTCGGGACGAGCGCAATTCAACTTCTGCTTGGACCGACTTGATGTTGTCGGGAGACACAACGCGAACCAACTGGTTACGCGGGATATGGATCCGCTTGCCCTGATTGAAGTGAGCCAGGAACTTGGAAAAGGAAATCTTGGTGTCCGGAGTAAAAAGCGAGAGCCGGTTCGGCGACGGTTGGTACCCGTTTTGTTCTGCCCAGCGCCAGGATGCCGACCCATCCTTGATCCCGCTGAGAACAATCCGGGTGCGCCCATCGGGCATTCGCAGGACAGACAATTTCGCGCCATGCGCCGACAGATCGAGCCATTCAACAGTATCTTGCATCTTGTTCTCGCCCTTGAGATATGTGCTCGTTATTGACTAGATACGCACACTTCAGTCACCAAAAAACCACCCCGCTTCCCGAAAATCCGGGAGGGCGGGGTGGTGACTCAAAACCATCGTGGCCAGGCCTGTTTTCGACCATTAATGCTTGTCAATGCAACCCGGAGTACAGACCCCGTATTGCCGGCAAGAAAGCAGGATCTCGCTACCTCTGATTTTTTTGCGCGCGGAAATGCACCCCGCACAATGCCCATGGATCTCTTCCTTGGTTGGAGCCGGCGCCTTTGGCGCAGCATCGAACAGGTAGGCAACGGCTTTGACATACCGGTCACGCTGGAACGAGGAATTGGGTTGGCCAGTGGTTCGCATTTTTTACGCCTTGTTATACATACGCACATTCTAAAGGATGATTTATACCCAGCCAAGGCAATTCGTTGAACGTCCAGAACAACAAAAAGCCCCCTTGCGCTCTCACGCAAGAGGGCCTCTAACAAGCGGCAAGCTTGCTACTGCTTTGAAACAGCCCAGCCGTTCGGGCCTTTTTTGAAGAACCCCTGGTCCCGAAGGCTTTGGGTCTGAGGGCGACCAGCGACCGTAGATACCAGCGTGTATTCGTAGGAGCACAGAAAACGCTCCGCAGATTTCTCGCACTTCATGTCCGAGACTTTCTGCTGCGCTGGAGATGCGACAAACGGCAGCTTGATGGTCTCTCCACCTAGGGCCTGGACCGCCTCCGCCTCAGTCGGTGGAATTGGCCCTCCGCATGCCGACAAAACAACCACTCCAAGCAGCACCAAATAATTTTTCATGATCACCCTCGAAATAATTAGACAAACCTCTTATTGGCCCATCACACCGGCGCGGCACAGCCTGCCGATTTTGTAGCTTCCCAGACTTTAAAAACATCTTGCATGAAGGCCCCGTTCGCCGCATCAGCGTAACGCTCACCAACAGACTTAAATCTGGACTTGAACTCTGCACATCGGGGCTCACCGGAAACCCTCGCTTGCCAGTTTTTGATGACGTTATCGCGGTAGGACGTGTTGTACGCACCGCCAACTGATTTAGCGATTGTCGCCGTCTGCTCCTGCGAACACCCCGCAAGCCCAAAAATCAACACCAGAACAAAAACGTGTTTCACCCTATCTCCCCCTGAATTCTTAATCCCGACAAGGAATCAGCACGGGATCATCCTCAGAAACCCCATTGGCAATAGCCATTGCGCGATAGTTGGCATGCAGTTCATGCCCGCCATCGCCGACATCCAGATTCTGTCCTCGCATTTTGGCGAGACGAACAGAAAGATTGTGATCAGCCCCACGCAAAAGGAACCCAGCACAAATAGCCGGCCGCGTGACGCCGCTGGCATGGCAAGAGAAGACATGCTGGGACATGTCATAGGCGGTTTCCGCGCTGTGCCGGAAGGCCTCCGCAGGGAAGGCTCCGGTTGCATCCTTTCGCCACGGGCAATCAGGGCATGGCTTCTTTCGATGCCGGCCACAGCCACTGCCTTTGACTGTCACAACTTGATGACCATCCCCGGCCGCCCGAACCTGAAGAATTTTAGGCATAGTCAGTTTTTTGGTGCAGGCTTTGAACTACGGTTTGATAGCAGGTTGTACCGATCAAGCCAAAACTGACTTTTGGCGTCGTATTTCGCAGCCCTGTCGAGGTCATTGCGTTCCCGTGCCTCGTTTGCATCCGCCAGCCATTTCGAGGCGCGAACTTCAGCATCCAAGATGCGATCAGCCAAGTTTTGTTTAGCCACGAAAGGTCAAACCCACGATTCGTCGACAACCGTACGCGGCGTGAGAACACGCCGCTGCGTCTGTCCGCACCAAAGACAGGTCCGGGTATCGCCGTCTCCTTGAAACCGCTCGGCCCCGCTGAAATACTCCTGATGACCAGGATCAATGGCGCAACGACCAACGGCCAGATACCGATCCCAAAAACCATGGACGAGTTCAAGATCCGGCACCATTCCGCCGTGGCATCCTCTGCCGGCGCCAGCGCCGTTGCAAAGAGTGCTGATCAACAGCGCCCCTGAAAAATCAGTGTCCCCAGGATAGCCGTTGATGGCAAAGCCAATCATGAGCGCCCCTTCTCCATAAATCTTCGCTGCTTTCGTCCCCGCTTTGACACGGAAAACGCTCTCGGCGATGCCGCCGTCGGTATAGAAGTGGGCGTTATCTCGAAGCCAACGGTGGAAGTTCGGCGAGAACGCCGGATTTTTCGAAGGCAGAATATCCGCCAAACGCAACGTTGCATGGCCAAGAGGAACGTCTGAAACAACGGTCGATTCCATGTGGTCTCCCATTCTTAGGGCAACTGAAAAACTTCGTGGCCACCAACGGATGACCACTGCTCGATTACGACAACTTCCTGATCATCACCATCACCATTGACCTGGCAGTGCTCAACGATCCAGTCCCAATTCACTTTTTCGGCGTCCTTCACCGCCATGCGTTCGGCCAGCGCCTTCGTTGCCTTGCCGACAACGACTCGTTCACCAGAACCTTCCGGCTCGCAGATTTTGCCGCGAAAAAATCGCTCTCCTGATTGCATAAATCGCCTCAGATTGATTTGAGCAACTGTTCGACCCCACTACGCACCCGGTCCTTTGAATGCTTCCCCAGCGCAGCCCAGGCCCGTCTCTGGTACTCGATATCATCTGCGGAAAAAACCGCCCCGAGACTCCTTGCAAACAAAAACCGGGCGCACGCTTTGCCCCGATGGCCACGAGATACGGAATTTCGAAAAAGCGCCAAGGCAGCGTCTTTATCGCCAGACCTTGTGAGCGACTTGCATTGAGCAAGATCCTTCTTCGTCAGTTTCATGATTCTCCCTATCTGCCATACACAGCGCGGTTCAGCGCCGCACGGTCGATTCTCTTTAGCCCAGCCATCGCAAGACGCTCAACACTTTGCTTGTCGCGACGAATTGCGCTCCTGATCAAACCTTTCGCAACATCGGAGGCCAATGCCTCTTCATGCAGAATTCCATGGTCCGCACTGGCCGAAGCACCTCTACTCCCCTTTCCCATGACCGGCATCACCGTTCGACGGGCTTTTTGTGCGAGTCCCGCACGATCATCATCATAAATGGGCGCCGCATAGGGGCGATCGCCATTTAGTGCGGGATCAACAAACCAGACAAACACTTCATCAACCCGGCCCCAGCGGTCCTTCGTGACATACAGGACGAGTGCATCGGCATAACAGTCCGGAGCCGGGTTAAGCTGCCGCTCGCTCAAAGACAACTTGGAACGGGCAACAAACCGCATACGAGGCATCGCACGGACAATAATGGGCCGACCAGGAACGATGCTGCAAACATCCCACGGATCCAACGCGGTGGCGTAGCCGCTGGGACTTCTGACCTCCAGCCGGCCATCATCAAGCACCCTCTGAAAGTAAAGAAACGGCAGTTCAGCACGATAGCCAAGCTGCGGAGCAATCTGCATCTCGCGAATCTCACGCGCGTTGTTTACCTGAAGCCGATCCAAAGGCCTGAGACCAAGGACCGAACCTAGCTTTATGCCCGTGTACAGAGGGGATCCTTCGTTGCCCTTCATGCCGCCACCTTGAAAATTCGTTTAGAGCATAATAGCGTTTATATAAACGCTGTCAAGCGACTTTGGTCTTGCTGATTTGCTCCCGATACGCCTTCTGGTAAAGCCACAGCAGTTTTTCCCCTGCGCTACGCGCCGGAGGGCTAATCCCTCCATTGAACTTTCCACGGTGCTGCTCGATAGACCATTTGCCTCCACTTTCAAGCCAAAGACCAAGGGTCGACCGAGTTCCGTCTGGCTCGATAACGGTATAGATGCAGTAGTAGCCGCTTGCGCAATCCTGAGCGTACCCACCTACGCAGTGGTGTTGGCGATACCCTTCCAGAGCGACCTCTCTACTTGAATTCAACGGGGTCACAACGATGTCGTCGATGACGGTCTCAGGAACAAGCGACTCCCACATCAAGTTCTGGTCAATACTTCGCTCAACGTTTTCGATTGCCACACGCTCATGCCAATCGTCGCATGCCCGGAGCAATGATCCCCAAGTAGATGCCACCATGACTTCCGGTTTCAAAAAGCCGGTCGACCACAGATATTCCGATTTGGCCTCATCGTATTTCGTCTTCTTCCCCAGGTATCGCCCAATCAGCGCATAAGCCATCTTCTGCGGCGGCATTTCGGGGCGCGGCAAAGAACTATCGCGGGATCGCATCTTGTCGACTATCGTCTCGTAGTCTTCGTAGGTGTAGACATCCGGGAATGGCGTGAGGCTTTTTGGTAGCTCACCATAACCGGCCGCCATCAATGCCTTCCAGATCGCGGCTCTGGCTATGTCACGCCACCAGGCCAGCGACTGTGTTTTATGGACCGGGAAAAACGGCACGTTCGGCCAATATTCCAGCGTGGTCACTTCGCCCCATCGCTGTTCGTTCAACAGGAATTCAAGCGTTTTGACGCTCCCGTCCGGGTAGCGATCTATCCGCCACAGGTTGCAGATGACGATGCTTTTGACCCCATCGCCAAGTTCCGAAACGGAGACCATCCGGAAAATGCCATTCTCGACGATCAAGTCGCGGGCCTTGTAATAGACCGCCGCAAGATCGGGCCGCCCGAACAAGTTTTTGCGCCGCTTTGCCTTACCTTCGGCAACCGCAGGCCTATTGATCGCATGGCCTACGCCTTGAGTATCAGGATCGAAGTACATTCAGACGGGGATCATGCCGTAGTCGACACCGGCGGCCATGTCGTCTAAAAATCGGGCAACTACTTCAAGCGTCGGTTTCCCCCCGCAGATGATGCCGTCGACGCCGTAGGCGTTCGTGTACCACGTCATCATGTCATCGTCGTCGAATCGGGCTGTATGCCCGTTCGCCTCGACGGCTTCGCCGGCCAGGAGTGTTTCGAGGGCTTCTTCTGGTGTTGGAAATGCTTGGGGGGATTTCATCGGTCGATTTCGATAGATGGGGCCGGCGGCAGCCTCCAAGCCAGTGGCAAAATCACAATCAAGGCCCAAATAATCCCAAGTGTCGGCCATAACAGTTCCCAGCCCATGACCTCGTTTGCCGTGACGACCAGGAGCGCCACGATGACTAGCGTAAGCGGCGCGTGCACCTTGAAAAAATACCGCCATTCGTCGCTGTAGGTTTCCAGCCGTGTGACTGGCCGTTCGTGATCCACGCAACGATTCATAAATCAGAACCCCGGGCCGTTAGATTTCGACCTCGGTTTAGCAGCCGTTTCGCGCCCCTTGGTCGCATCGCGCGACACATCCGGGACGTATGGCCCCAACAAATTTAGCGTGAGCTCGACCGCTTGTTCCGTCGTTTCGACGCCGCCGCACAGCAGCCGGTCCCACGAAAGCTTGGTGATCGGCTCCATGATCCCGATCAGCCGCTGCTTGGCTTTGATGAGCTCATACTCAGCAACGCACAGAGGGCACTGCTCTTCTTTTTCAACGTGAAGCTTGGCCTCGACACGCGCTTTTTTGCATTCCGCGTCGTACTGCGCGAAATCCTCTTCGCTCATCAGATAAGAGAGCTTCGGATCGGTGATCACTTCGTCTCCGATCATTGAGCCACCCCGCCGGCGAGAGGCGACTTGGAACTCAGGCTTTACTCGCCATTGCCCCTTGGCCAGGATGGCCGTTTGGTACCCGCGAACCACCGGCTCGATCGTGCCTAAAAAGGCTTTTGCAACGAAAACATCCGTAGCGGCCTCGACCATCTCTTTGGTTGGTTGAAACATAAAAATTTCTCCTGAAGGATCTATCCGGCTTACCCAATCCCGAAAGAAGCATTCACTCGCTTTTTCGGGGCATCCTTAACTGATTTGGCCTCTCCGACTTTGTTCAGGCACTCGCCAATACGCTGACCAACAGCCTCGAATGGGGCGTAGAGGATCCCCTGGCCAAGCAGTTGGTGCGCGATCGTGTCGGACAGCCCATCGATCAGGTGATCGGGCACGCCCTTGATGCGCGAATGCTCGGCCGCCGTAAGCAAACGAGAAAGTTCAGGATTGGTCGGGTGCAACAGACGGGGGTCTGTCGACCCGCCCTTTTGATACCCCTTGCGCAACGTCGGCACGCTGGTCGACTCGGCAGTAATCGTTTGCATAGCGAACGAATTTCCCTTGGCCGCGTCCCGCTCCATTTTTTCCTTCAGGTACGAGACCGCCCGGTACCGGGGATCGTCCGGACCGATGGAGGCATCAAGATAATCCCCAAGCTTCTTCACAACCGTCACGGTTGGCGCCAGCTTCTCAATGTCAAAATCAAGTCCGTTGGTCACGGCAACCATGCACCATCTCACCCGATTTTCCATACAGCCGAAATCTTTGCCTTCGAGAATGGCTTCGTGGGTGTGATACCCCATATCTCGCAACTGATTTCGCAGAATCATGGCAGAAGCAGAGTCTGCATATTCAGGAACATTTTCGAGGAGAACCACGGCCGGCTGGGTCTGATTCAGGATGACAAGCGCAGCGAAAACGAGGTGCCCAACTTCGGGGTGATCTTCCATTTTCGTGAGGCCTCGCTTCGAAGCCCCTGCCTTACTCGCACCCGAACACGGAAGGCCCATTTCGAGCACGTCCAGCTTCGGCAATCTGGCGAGCAGCCAATCGTCCTGCGCGGCCTCCTGCATGGGCATGGCCACGGCCATTGTATTTTCGCTCCAAGCATCGTTGTGCTCGATCGCATGGCAGAGCAGATCCTCGCGGATCTCATTCGCAAAGGCGAGCTCGGCATCCACGCCGGCCCTCTTCAGCCCTTCATGGATAGCATGCGACAACACCCCGCCGCCGTGCGACAAGCTGGCCATCGAGAGGGGCGTTCTGGATGCCATCTTTTCGGCAATCCGGGTAATGCGCTCCCGCTTTTTGACCTCGGAGGCAAGGGGCAAAAGATAGACCTTTCCCCCTTGAACGATCACGCGGATGCTGCTCATCCCATCGAACAGCGCGAGCAATTCCTTGGAGTTGATGTCGACGACCGGATAATCGACTTCCCCTTTGCGCTTGGCGCAAACGGTACGGGAACCATCTTTGTTGGCAGAAAGGACTACCCGATTGCCATCAATATCAACGTCGTATTTCTGCCCCGGCGAGAACCCTGCCCGAATAGCCTGCATCCCGTCGAAATACACGTAAGGGGCGCCGCGCTTCTCCCCGATCCCCTTGATCCAAATGTCTGTTTTTGCCACGGTCACATCCCCATGCCAAGCGACTTCGCGACTTTCTTGGGAGCCCTCGCCACCTTCTTCTCCGGGGAGAAGTCATAGACCAGGAATCCGTATTTAGCGGAAAGCTCACTGGCGTAGTCTTTCGCCAGTTCTCGCGTCTCGTGGTCACCAACACACTCCACGCCGCCTTCCTTCAGATGAACGTAAACCGAGAAAAACTGCGGGTCTTCGTCATCGACTTCGCAACAAGTGCTGTCAGGACGCCCGGGATCCCCCACATCGCGGGCACCATGAATTTCAATGGCATCGTAATCGCAGGCCCGATCTCGAATGATGCTCTCGGCGTAACGCTCATCTTTCGGCTTGTCGGCCTGCTTATGGGTCCAACGGTGGTTTCCATCATTGATGGATGGCACAACCCCGCCTTGCTTCAAAAATTTGGCCAGCGGATCAAACTTGATTTTTGTCGTATGCATTTTCCTGTTTCCAATTCAGTATCGAAGGAGGCTCATGTAGCCAACAATGGCTATTCATGGACCCCGACAACAATCTCGGTCACATAGCGGCAACCGCGCTCGGCGGCTGCAATCCCGGCTTCATCGTGAGCCTTCTCTTCGCAATCCAATTCAACGCTGATCACTTCAACGCTGAGGTGGATCTTGCCCTCGGACAAGTCATAGACCGTGCAATCGACCTTCATTGCTCACATCCCCGGACAACTCGGCGATCTGCGCTGGCGAGCAGGAGAAGAACTTTCGCCCTGGCCGGCGCCGATCTGAGCAACGGTCTCCGAATACTCGGTATCGTGAAAAATCGCACTGGATTTCACGATGAAAGCCGCCTCGCGTTCAGAAAAGGTCTGGCGCTGACCAGAAAAAAGGGAGCCAACCATCACGGCATCAACATCTGCCCGGGTGTATTTTTCTTTGCGGGGCAGGATCAAGCCACGGGCAACAACATCTGAATAAACCATTCACATCCCCAGACCAGTTGATGGCTTCACTGCCTTGAGAGAAGGCTTATCGGCCCCCGGAAGCGTGTTTGCCGCTGCAACTGCGGAGCGAGCAATGAACGCGATCGTGTCAAGCGAGCCGGAGGGATTCGGATCCAGACCGTAGCTCGGCCCGATTTCCTTCAGTATCTGCTCAAGCGCAGCGAGCATGACCGGGGCGGAGAGCAGTACCTGCGCCCGTGCTTGCTCTTCTCGGCTCGCGATCGAGCGCCACAGCGCGAGGGGGGAAAGTTTTTTGTCATCCCACTTCGCCAGAATGGGCGCCTTGGCGGTATGGGGATAAGCCACCGGCAAGCCATCCACGGACAGAAAGGCAAAGTTCTTGCCCAATTCATCACTGACCAGCTTCCAGGGGCCTCCTACCGGCAAAAGGACATCACGGAAAGCCGCGCGAAGAGACTTCCGCACAGAGTCGAGATTGTCGTTCACCCTGCCGTCGGGATCGTGAGGGCGACCGTTGAAAGAGACCACAAGCCCATCGGAAACCCCAATCCGCATGGTTTTCCCGTAGAGGGTCAAATCAGCGAAATCCCACATCCCGAGAATGTTCTCGTTCCGCTTCCACTCCGACAGGACGCCACCAAACTCAGCCGAGACGGTTTCCATGAGCAATTTCGCTTCGGCTTGTTTTTGTTCAGACAATTCGCTCATGTCACATCCCCGGAGAATGAGAAACCTTCTTGCGACTGGACAGTGCGGGCTTTGCATCCGGAGAAACGTCCCGAAACACTACGCACACGGGCCTATCCAATGCGCAGCCCGCTCCTTGACCAGCCACATAGGCGGACGACTCGCCATCCTTGGGGACTGGCGCAGCGTTCGCCGGAATCGTTTTGGTGCTTTGCTCGCTCATAATCACATTCCCAAAGAGGGAGCGTTCACCACTTTCGCCGGGAATGAAGGGGCGTTTTTCGGCTTGGAATAAGACGCGTGCTCCCGCGCATACGCATCCTTCAAGCTCTGGCTATTTACCGAAACTGCATTTTTCATCGTGGGTCTCGACCGTTGGGGAAGACAGCACCCGGGTTACCCCGGGCGCATCAGGAATCACACACCGGGCGCAGCTTCGGCCTTCTTGGCCGGCTTGGCAGCAACCACTTCCTTGAAGGCATCGACGAGCTCGGCGGCCGCCGGGCCGGTTACGGAACCCTGGCCAACATCCAGCGCTTTCGCGTCGGCCCCGACCTTGATGAACCGGTCCAGGCCAACGGACAGGAAGGGCTTGCTCAGGTTGTCACCGTCCTTGAGAGCAGCACCGCTTTCGTCGGTATGGAAGAGATCCAGCTTGCCCGCCGTCTTGTTGACGAGGCCCATGACCTTTTCGTCGCCGTTGGAAAACACCGGCAGGCCGCGCGAATCCTTGCCACCGTTGAAGAACAGGTTCATGACGTTTTTGTGGGGCTTGTTGTCTTTCGACTGGCCGTCGGCGAAGCGAGCCGTCAGGTACGTCGGGGCCGCCTTTTCCGCAGGCACGGAGGGCGTTTCGGTAACAGGTGCCATTTCAGTATCTCCTGATGAGGTGGTAAGAACTTCAGTTTCATGAATAGCGACTTGAAAATCGCCATTCATGAAACGACCAGCCCCAGCCGATGGCCGGGGCTGAACGCTACTTACATCGACAGACTGGGGTTGCGCGGGCGGCGCTGCTGGGCGGTCTGCTGGTCACCCATGGCATCCGCCAGAGCGGGGCCGAGATCGCCGTCGGAAACGCCGACTTCCAGGGTGGAAACATCGATGCTCTCTTCGTGCTCAGCCACCACCGGCGGCGGCGCACCGTTGAAGCTGATGCCCGGCATGGCGTCGACGCTCTGATTGACCGAGGCCACCACGCGTTCCATGGAGAAGCGCGGAGTACCGGTTTCCTTGTCGTTGAACGTTTCCATGATCAGGTTGGCCGGCGTGAACTTGCCGTCCAGATTGTTGAAGGCCGACAGAACCTTTTCATGGGACGCCCAGCGTTCCTGGAAGGACATGTTGGCACTGAGGGTGCCGAGATAGTTGGCGAAAGCCGTACCCAGTTCCACGGCCTTCATCTTGTTGTAGTCGATCCGGAAATACGGGACGCCAACCGACTGGCCGTTCGCTTCGATGAACTTGCCGGCACGTTCGAGGGTCTTGGCCAGATCTTCCGGGGTTTGCGATTCGGAGAAAACGAAGCTGCCGGACTTGCCGTTTTCGGCAACCAGCATGACACTGCCCTTGCGATTCTTCAGTTGCTCGGCGGAATCAACCTTGAAGGAATCCTTCGGCGAGTACACCGGCAGAGAAACACGCAGCACCGGCTTTTCGTAGCCATTGCCGTCCAGGATGCGCTTGTTGATCGCTTCCTGCTCGGCGGCCTTGTTGTGCAGGCCCTGCACGAAATCTTCCAGGGGAACATTGAAGTTGGCAGACGAGCCGTTCCGGCGAATCTGAACGCCGACATCCTTGGCGTCGACCGGATGGGCAGACATCGTGATCACGGCCTTTTCGTTCGCATCGATCAGTTCGATGACCGGGCGGCCGACGACGGCAGAAGTAATGGAACGGGGGGAATCGACCTGGCCAGCAACGCAATAGGTGCCAACGGCACCGCGCTTGGCTTGCAGACGGCCATCCTTTTCATAACAGACGGAAAGAACCACTTCGGTACCGGCAAACCAGTCCGGGTCACGCTTCGGGAAATCGCGCAGGCTACGCGCCAGGTTGTGCCCCAGCGAATACTTGAAGTCGCCGGCATCCATGAACACTTCCGTCGGCACGCCGACCTTGCTGACCGAGGATTCGGACTCGGCCACACCACGGAGGATCACGCCGCCGTCAGTGGTAGCCACTTCTTCGATCTTCAGGACAAAGCCCGCATTTTTCGGGGCGTTGGCCTTGGAACGATCCACTGCCTTTGCAGAATTGAACATCGCCATCTTCACTTCTCCTCACTCGTAAATTGAAAACCAACCCAGATCAGGAATGCCGGGCTGCGTTGACCGAAACCCATGCATCACTTACTACAAAACTAAATTTGTGATTCTGTATTTTAGTCATCATACGCAAATTTACAAGAGGCGCAAGAGGACAACAAAAAGGCGCCACGAAGGCACCAAAGTCAGTTTGGGATTTTCAATCCTCGGCAGGGGATGCCAGGTACTACGTGGAGAAAGCTGTCAGTTCAGCCAGAAAATCAACCGCCACGCGAGGCAAGATGCGCAGCAAGAGCAGCCCGCGCCACTCTGGCCTGCTCTTCACCTTCCGCGACGCTGGTGTGGTTGTCGTAGTACATCGCATACATGTCGGCCAAGCGAAGAGCCTCCGTGACCCACTCATCATCGGCGGGCTGATTGTTTATTGTTCCGTCGAGCGCAATAAGTGCATTAAACATTGCAGCGGCAGGAGAATCCTTATGACGACGCTTCGCCAGCCAGGCACTCCCGAGAATTCCTGCGACCATGCAACAGAACCACAGAACAATTGCTGGGATCGTCCCAAGTGCAAATAGCCATTGCGCCCCAAACGCCACAACTGTCGCGAGAACAGCGATAGCAAACTGCTCAACTTCTTCCGGAATAAAATCGAAGCCCATGATCTTTTCCTGTCTATGCCAGAACGGTAGCGGCGGCATGGGCCGCTAAGCCCTTGGCCGTGATGTAGTGGCCACGCCGGAAGATAGGTACGCTGCGGCTGTCATATTGAACAAGCCCCTCATTTTCCAAATCCCGAACAATTTTTGCAGCAGCAAAAGCCGCGCCCTGCGGCGACTTGAAATTGTAGCCAGGGTAAGCCGCATAGCCGATGGTCGACTTCGCTGCAAGGGCGCTAGCATCCCGGCAATGCTGCGCCAAGAACGCCAAGATGTTCATTTTGGCGTCGTCTGCGCTGGTATGCTTTCCGATGTTTCGCTTCATCATGCGGGATCTTTTTCATCCTAGTTAGTCAGACTTCACGAGCGATTGGCACGCGAAGAACATCTTCCGTTCATCAAGATAATGGCCCGAGATCACAAATGATGGACCACCAGAAACAACCCATCCTTTCGCCAACTGCTCTCTGACTTTGGCTTCCAAAGCATCCAATGCCTCGCCCGGTTCTTGTCTGGCAGTTCGCACAATTTGATAATCAGTCACTGGACCTCTTCCTAGTCTTTGCGCTCAAGCATGATGCGCAGGATGTCATCGGCGTCGTACAAGCCGAGCCGGATTGCAAAAGATCGGAGGTCTTGCAATTGGGAGTTGGCCGAGTCCTGGCGCTGCGGCTGCTGCGGTATGGCGTCCAGGACGGCTTTAAGATGGACGGGCATGGTCATCAGTGTCTTTTCCTAGCCGATGTAGCTGCCGTCAGCGGCACGCATGCGCCAGCCGAGCTTACTGTCAAACCCGACCTTGCCCTTCTTGCGCAGGGCTTGGAGGCGGCGGTCAATAACGCGAAACGGTTCATCCTTTGGCGTCTTGCAAAATGCTTTCGCGGAGCCTTCAAGCTTGGCTTGCAGACCGTTGAACGTACGGTTGCCTCGACCGATCTCAACCACAATTTCAGCGTCAAGCAATGAATAATCCGGGGCACTCATCTCTTCGTTTCCTTATCTGTCAGCCGCAGTAACGGTTGCTTGGATCCTTGCCGCAATTTTTTGCAACTCGGTTTGGGCGATGACCAATTCTTCATCAGTCAAGCCTGCTTGTTCCTGGTGCCACGCCACTTCGGCATTCTCGATCAAGCCAGAGGCAAAACTTCTGGCCCAGTTTTTTGCGAACATCGTGCGAGCGGCCGGCATGGTTCCCTTTCCTATGCCTTGCTTTCGGCCAACGCAGTCATCGCAAGCTGGTGGAACTGCTCAAAAAACAGCGGCACCAGCTTGTCGTAATCAGGTCTGCCTTCCAGCGGGAAGCCAATGACCTCATCGAGATAGTCGGTCAATGCCTGGGTGGCGGTATGCACGGCCTGATAGATGTCGTCATGGTCCCGATGGACAAGTTCCGGGTCACTAACCCCATGCACGGCGGCAACATAAAACTGGCAAAGTTCTCGGTGCCTCTGCGCTTTTTCAGCTCCATTTTGGCGACCATCAGCATTGCTCATCAAATACCGCCCGACAGCAAAATCAGTGTGAATTCGGCAGGCGTTTTTGAAGTAATCCATGCTCTTTTCCTACGAATTAGCTGCGCCGGCCGCCGCATCCGACATCCGCCACGTAAAGGCCCGCCAAAACGCGCGCCCCATGAAGAAGAAATAGCCGGGGAAGGTGAAAACAAGAACCGCACACCCAACCGCCAGAAGAATGTCCCGCAAACACACGGCAATCAAACCTTGACCTTGACCGCGAAATTTCACTACGGCGACTACTGCGGTCGCAAAAAAAAGCATAAAGCCAAGGATTACCGCGACATGCAAACCGATGCTGTATTCACCCAAGGCCCCGTTAAAGGTCACAAGATTTGAAATCGACTCGAAGAGGCGGCCAGCGGGATTATTCATTACAAGCATTTTGATTCCTTCCTATTCTGTTTCCTGGTTACTTGCCAAACGTCTTGCCGCTTACGCGCAATCCGGTCGAAGCATCTTTCGATTCCATACAAGCGCCACGGCGCGGGCATCTGCGCCCTTCGGCCTCAGCTTTGCATGACGCTGTGGCGATGCTCTTATGGTCACCGGCACCATGTCCGATGTCTGTACGGACCACAAGATCTGAGCACCAGTCCATGAAGTAGGGTTTTGCCATAGCGCTCTTCCCTCCGCTCAAATTGTCTTGCCCAGCGCAGCGCGGACGAAGGCTGCGGCGGCCGGCTGGGTACCACCGAAAAGATGAAATCGGTGCAGCGCAATCAACGCCTGATCTTCTGCGACCCCACCGGCAGCAGCCGCCAGAGACAGCGTCCACGTTCCCGCAACTTCGCGGATGAGTTGTGCCTTTTCCTCAGATCGGACAGCGCTATGGTGGCGCCCTTCAAACAAATTGCGTACCTGCTCGGCCAGAGTGGCGTCATAAGTCATCAGGGCATCGGCGGCGGTTTTGGCACTCATGGAGGATCTGTTGCGCTACTTGTTTTGATGCCTTCAGTATAGCGTTTATATAAACGGTGTCAAGCTATTTTGCCCGACACTCAGCCGCCCTCATGACTCAAGTGCCTTTCCGAGCCAACTCTCGCGTACCTCGCGCGGTCGTCCCGATCACGTCAAAGCCAGCGCTGACCAACAGGCGCACCATGCCATCAGAGGGCCTGAGACAGCGTGCATACAGCGTCACGCTTGACGGGGCACAGTTTGTGAACTGAGCCACCAGGCGGCGCCCATGCCCCAACCCTCTTCGATCTTTCCGCACCCCGGCTTGGTATAGCTCCAATTCGACATCTCCGGAACCAGGGAATCTCTCCGCTACCAGCATGTAGCCAATCTGGTCGTCAGACGCCGTGCCATACACCCAGAGACTGGCCTGGATTCTTTCAAGAGCATCACGCTGATCAGCGTAGCGCTCCAACCACGAGTACCGAATCACATTGCCAAGCTGTGCCATCCATCCGGCCAACTGCACGGGATGCAGCAGGGTATCGCGATAGTGACCATCATTCACGCTCTGCTCAATCTCGCCCCGGATAAAGGCCAAGTCATCCAACGTCGCAGGGCGACACCCGTAGCGCACAGATTTCTGCCCACGTAGCCATTGCCAAAGATTGAGAAGCCGCTTCACTAATTCTGTTTCCGTTACTTTGTTTCTTGTAGGCCACCGGGAAATAGCGACATACCGCTACCGGCGGGCGCAAACACGCAATGGTTGAAGCTGCTCTGGCCAACATCAAACACGCAAGGTTTTGCACCGGGCATTTTGGAAAGCAGCGAATCAGTCAATGCGGACATCCCGCGACCAGGATAGGAATACGTTTTGACCTGGGTTTCACCCTTGTCATCCGCAAACAGCGCATTCACGACACCAATTTCAAGCAACGCTGCGTCCGTGCCTTCCGGATTCTCGCGTCGAGCCACCGCTACAGCACTTTCCCAAATATCAACGCCAGAGCCCGAATCAAGCCCGCTGAAGGAAATGCAGGATTCAGCCTCTTCCTTCCGTTGCTCCAACCAGCCTTTTGTGTTGCACGCCGGGCAAGGCATGGAGTGATCGGCTGGGTCAAAGCCATCAGCATCAGCATCCCAGCAATAGCCATCACCGCGACATTCAATCGTTCCGTGTTGAAAATCACACATTTGCAATCCTCTCTGTAGCGTTATTGGCGGTCAGTGAAGGTATGCCAATTCCAGCAACCCGCACGCGACCGCCTGCGTCGCCAAAAACCAGATGAAGCGCTTAGCGACCGGCGCCTTTGATTTTACGGTTCCGAGCAGGGCTGCGACATTCTGGAACAAAAAGCCAACCGTCGGAACGAAGGAAAACATTCCGTTCAGATTGCCGAACCCCCTTCTCTCGCCCTCGGCCGCAGCATCGATCATCCACGTTGTACCCATGAATGCACCAATGGCCAGCAACACGAATCCACACAAGAACAGCATGAATTGTGGCGACAACAGCCGCCCGTGGCCGTCCTTGCCAGAACCGGTGGAATTCCCATCTCCTGCATCCGGTACCCAAATGAAATCCATATCTACCCCCTCATTAAAAGCTCTGCCTAGTGTAGCGTTTATATAAACGGCGTCAAGTCACTTTTCTTTTCAACGCCAGCCGGCAGTTTTTTTCAGACGGGAGAGCATTGGATACGCCGTCAGAACCCGATTCCCGGCGACTTAACTTTGGGCTTCTGCGCTTTGGATTGTTGGGCCGTATATTCCGACAAAAGACGGTTTAGCTCACCAGAGGCGGCAATCCCGCGATCTTGATGCGCCATTCTCCATTCGTCATCGCCGGACTTTATAGACACCGTTTGCATGATACTGGCCATCTGGTCACTCGAATATTCAGCGACCAGAGCGGCGAGGCGCTCGTTTGTCCAATCGCGGCCCTCTCGCCCATAAAGAGCCGCGCGAAATGTGCTGACGAAGGTATCCCCAACGGGAAGGCCGTCGCGATCACGAAAATCATGGCAGAAGATACCGTTTCGACGAACATTAAATGGCTGAAGAGGCAACGGCCCGGCCCCACCAACAACCGTCAGAAACGGTCTGGCGCCAGCCTGCTCATAAAGAGTCAGAGCCCGCACAACACCATCTTTCGCGAACATCTCTACTTGCATATTCAGGCGAGAGTAATGGCGATCATGCCGGGGCACATCATCATTCGACGTTAGCGCGAAACGCTGTAGACGACCATCGTCCGAATCTTTGAAAGCAGCATAAGGCTGAGACCCTGCGCCCTTCCACAACACAATCGCTACAGGCCTTTCGTACTGAAAATAAACATCCGCATGCATCTTGCCGCTTTCAATGCTGACCAGTGCATTTTCAGTCGCCGTTGAAAACTCGTTAGTTTCTGTTTTCATGATTCCTCATTTGAGAAACAAATTAGAACCCCGGCCCTAGCTGACTGCGCCGGATTCGCTTCACCGGACGATCGTCAGGCGGATCGGACCCCCGCCACATGCTGAGATAGCACGCGATTCCCTCTTCCTGGATGCCAGCATCGAAAAGCCTTTGTCGCGCGGATTCAACATCGCCCGAGTTGAAGAGATTCAGCGCTTCCGTGACAGCCACCTCGCCAAACCGTCTCGCCTCTTCAGCCCGAATTTGGCGCTGCTCTGGCGAGTGATAGCGCACGAACTCTTCTTGACTGGCAAAGTACACGGCGTCTCCTATCGCACGAACGCAGCCGCCCGGCGGCCGGTCTCGAAATTCGGATTCGGCACGGCCACATTGACGAAGGGAGGATCCGACTGGCCCTCTTTCTGCAACTTGATCGAGATGGCCTCCTTGGGCTTGATGAACTTCAGCCCTTCTTCGGTAATCCGCAACTTGGCCACGGACCCCTTCCAGTAGGAGGAATCAATGCCCAGCAGGATTTTCGCGCCGCAGTTGGTAATGAACGACTCGGGGAAGCTGGTCGGTTGCTGCGCGGCACACCAGAGCCCAAGACCAAACTTCCGAGCCTCCCGAGAGATCACATTGATAATGTCGTCCTTGTCCTCGGTGAAATATTTCGGGGCCTCATCGAGAAAGGCCACATGGCGAAGCTCGGTACCGGACTCGGTTGGCCCACGGCGCTTGCACTCCTCGAAAATTTCCCGCAAACGCAGTTTGGTGAACAACACCTGCTGTTCATCACTCAACGACTTGATCTTGTGCACCTTGACGCCAGAACCCTGGAAATCCGGGGCATTCGCCCGGAAAATCCCGGAAGCGGCAAGGATCTGCAACCGCTGAACGACCGATACCAGGACATCGCGCGAATCGTATTTGATTAGATCCTTCGGCTCGCGGCTCGGTTTGGCCATAATCGCCGACGAGTAGGTTTCAACGCAACGCCCGGAAAGCGTGGTGATCTGTTCCTCAAGCTTTGTCCGCTCCTCTTCGGAATTCGACTTCGCGTAGCGCATCGACATGGCCTGAAGACGAGAATTGGCCTTGCAAAGGTTATCCAGTGCGGCCATTGCTTTGTTGTCCCCACCAAACATCATGGTCAGAACTTTCTTTTCGGCATAATCCAGCAAGTCCGTCAGCGTCGGATAGTAATCCCGCAGTTCGGCCCACTTGCGATCAGCGATGATCCGATCGCGCTCACGCTCGGTGATGCTTTTCCGCACCCATGACTTGGGGTTGTCCGCGAAGATCCCCTTCGTCATGTAGGTGTCAATGATCAGGTTGCGCAATGCTGCTTCCTGTTTTGATCCGAACTGCGAGGTAACCTGCCGGATCAAGCCCACGATGAAGTCAGCCTGGCGATTCACGCCGCCGGAATGCGGGTCCGTATCCAGAACCAACGGGTTGTAACCATAGTTGGTTGCCTGCGAATATTTCGCGGCAACGCACCCCGGGATCGAATCGAGCTCTTCGTGAACGTCGAAAACATCAACCATGATCCCCGACGCGGCCGCGCTATCGAGCAAGCGCATCGACTGATACGATTTGCCGGTACCAGACATGCCGCAGAGCATCAGGTGACCATTGATCAGCTTGTTCGGCTCGTAGTAAACGCCAACCTCTTTGTTCTGCTGGCGAAGGTAGTATTCCGACAGACCAATATAATGTCTCATCAAATTTCTCGTGTATTGGCCAATTGGCCGTGTAAATACCAGTCCTGCCTCAGCACATACCCGGCGATGGCGAACGTTTCTTGGGGGCCGCTTGGGGCTTCACAATTGGACTTCCCTGGCTGGAAATGTAGGCAGCACTACGAACGTGTGCATGGGCATCGTTGAGCAGCACCGCGCGGGTGTCGGCAGAGCACTTAGCCCACAGATCGCACGCCACCTTGAACCGCCCAAGACGATCGAGGGCGAGCAAATCACTCGGCTCAACGGACGCCTGAGCAGCCAAGCGCTCAATCGCTTTGTCTCGCTCGGCATACATTTCCTTGATCTCGGCCACGCTGGGGAATCGGGGCATCGGGCTACCCTCCCATCGAAGGCGCACTTGCTGCCTTCGGCTTCTTTGCCGGCCCGGTTTCAAGGGGAATCGACTCCTTGACCAGATCCACGCCCATCCTTCCCAAATCCGAATTGGCCATGGCCATAACGCGCTGGACGGCCTCCTTGTAATCAGGATCTGCTGCATGGTTACCAGCGTGCCCTTGAGCCAGTTCTTTTCTGACGTTGGCAGCAGCATCCCGCATCGCTGCAACGGAGGCATCTGTCGATGCTGCATCGCCGGCCAAACGTGCCGAATAGCAGTCACCAGCGATCTTTTCCAACTGAAGCACAGCCTGACGGAGGGATCCGAGATCATGCTTCGTCAGATCCCGCGAAGAATCCGCCACAACGGCAGTCTGGGCGCCTACGGCAACTGAGGGTGACGAAATCATCCAGGTTGCGGCAGTCACCGCCATAACCCCGGCTGAGAAGCCTGCAATCAATTGGTTCCGAAAACGCCGCGCCCGATCCGTCAGATGGGCACCGTCTTGATATTCGACAAGCGCCTTCTCCTGAAGGCGCCGGAAAGCCGCCAAGCCGGCGGAGGAAGGGGCCGTGGCTACAGCCGAAGGCCCGGCCAGAAACTTGGAAAGCATTGATTTCCCCTTTTTCAGCCCAAACATTCCATCACCCGATCAATCCGGCCGCGCACCACCGGGAGCATCAACGGATCAATCAACCGATCACCGGCCTGCGAAAACAAATCGGCCTTGGAAACGACGCCGAACACCTGGCGAACTTGCGGATGCGCCGCAGACAACAGAATCAAATCAGCGCAAATACGGTGGAAATTGGCATCATTCGCACCAACGGCGAGGCTTTTTGCACCCATCAAGACCTTTGCCGACTCGCACAGCACCTGACGCGCGAGATCCGGGCTCTCTTTGTAAAAAGAAGCCATTACCTCGCGATCGGCCGGGGGAACGACTCCCATGACCCCTCGAAAGGCCTCATCCAAATCCTTGCTGTCCATCGCACCCATCCTCATCGGCTGAAATCAAACTTCGTTTTCCCATCCTTTTCCAGGACGAGCGTGGCACTAAACCGTTTCTTCTTGGCCTGGCTGAAAAAGCCATCCAGCGGACCGATCCGACCAACACGAATCAGGTTATTCAATTGGGCATCCGAGAGCTTCACCGTCGCGACTTCCCGGAACAGCGTGAAATCACCTTTCTCGCACTTGACCCAGCGCTCAACCATCGAAAGTTTGCCGCCGCAATTCGGGCACGGATGATCCACCGGCACTGCCGGCGAGGAACTTGAGCCACCACCCTTGCCCTGCAACTTGATGGAGCTACTGCTCGACTCTTCGACCAGTTTGCCAACCTGGCCTTCAATCAAGGCCATGAACTTTTCCATCGGCATTTCACCTCTGGAAATCTTGGCCAGCATTTCTTCCCACATCGCCGTGGTGCCCGGGTCGACCAAAACTCCCGGCAGGCCGTGCACAACCGCCCGGCTCGAATCCGTCGATCGAATCGTGGCCTTCACGGCAACCAGATACCCCATATCCTTCAACTTCTCGATCGTGGCAGCACGAGTTGCCGGCGTACCGATCCCTTCCGCCTCTTTCAGCGCCTCGCGCAGCCTCGGGTCAGTCAGGAACTTGGCCGCCGCTTTCATATCCCCTAGCAGCGTTGCCTCGGTATAGGGTTTCGGCGGAGTTGTCTGGCGAGCCTCATAGCCCACCTTCGCAACACCACGTCCGGTTTGGCCGGTCTTCCAATTTTCGATTTGGGGAATCACACAATGCCTAACTGTAAATTTTGCACATGGACCATCATACAGATATTTTGCCGACCCGAAAACAAGGAGACAAGACATGGGGTTTGTGTCTCACAAAACGGCCTTCGTGAGACACAACACCATTTGTCGTTAACCAGCGATACACAAGCCCAGTTGTCGTGAAGAATTAACGATTTGTTAATGTGAAAAAGCCGCCGAACCCAGAAAGGATCGACGGCTTAGAAACCACAGAAATTACATCCCGGGATTGCTCAGCTTGGGTTTTTTGAAAACTTGACCGGTGCATGGGAGATGGCAACCGGGGCCATTCTCGTGTGGTTGGCGCACCGTTACATTGGCTTCAAGCGGGAAATTCAACGCCCACTTTCCAGTGCCTTCAATCGGCTCGGGCACTCGACCAAAAAGCTGATGTTTTTCTTTGTACTCTTTGGCCTCTTCCTCGCTGTTGAACCGTTCTTTCATGCTGGGATCCTTTCTGGGCGAGCGCCCTATATCGTGAGCTCTCAGTTTGCCTACATGCCAAGACCTACATTTCGTGGCTTAGCACGGGGCTTGGGAGAGGCGATCGCTTCCGGTCGAAAGCCATTGGCCTTTGCAAGATTCCAGGCCCCGTTCCAAAGGGCCACGCCCTCATCTGAATCCAACTGATCGTCAATCCCACCGAAACCAAGACGATCAGAAGCCGCGAGCATTACTTCGTTCGCATCGCAAAAATCATGCGAATGGCAAACCCCTGGCACAGCCGTCGCGTTTCTAGCGACCACCTCAAGCATATCTTCAACCGACAGACGTTCCCGCAACAACACAGAAAACTCTCTGGCGAGTTTGGAAACCTTATCCGCATCCGGCAGCACCTTCGCGACAGGATGCTCCACCGCATCACGGACAATCCCGCCCGGAGAGATGCCACTCACCCGGTCGACCACCGCCCTCTTTTCAGCGATGCCGACATTGCTGGCAGCATCGTATGTGCCGTCGGCCAGCCCGGTCTCGATATCAACAACGTGCGACAAAGACATTTCCAGCAACATCGCCAAATCACGCCGCGACACGAGAATCGCGTCCTGCATGGGACGGGAAGGGGCTTGATGATCAAAAGAAGGCATGATTTACATCCTGTCTGAATGGGTTTAGAGGGTTGATGGTCAATCGCACATCAAAACCCCGGGCTGGATGGCTTGGGCTTGGCGGAGGCCGGCTTGATCGTGCATTCCTTGGAGTGCAGCCAGGCCGGGCCAAGTTGATTTCTGACTTGGCGCAGATAATTGCCGCCGGCTTCATAGTCATCCCGGCCGTTGTGCCACACAACCAGGAGCTCATCTTTCCAGCGCCGACCCCGAGAGTCCGCAAAGATCTGTAGCGCACCACGCTCCCAGCCATTCGGCGAAGCGATTTGAGTATCTGCCGCCAAGGCCTCGACATCCTTGCCGGAAACAAAAGCGAGCGGCTTATCAAGGCCATTCTGGCGAACATACCAATCCGGCGGATCCAGCGGGAACACCTTCAGCCCCAGCCAGCCATCCTCCAGAAAATAACCTCGGACCGCTGCCGGGCCGATCTGGTTCACCTTCAAATTCACGATAGCGCCGACTTTCGGCGGCAGGTCATTCCCCGTCCATTTCGGGAGGCCCGTCTGCGACTCGTCCCCACCAAGAGCCACATGCTGGAATGCCGGAAGCTCGCTCAATTCTTGAACCTTCTGATTGGTCATAATTTTGCCCATCCTTGGTTAGATACGCATATTTTACACACGGAAGAAAGAAGCGCCAGCCCACGAAGCAGCGTATTGAGCAGGAGCGACAGAAAGGCCAATCAGCTTGAGGTCAGAGCCCCAACCCGGAACTTCTCGACGGCCGCCTCCCCGGGGCGGCAACTGGGGTCTTGATGAAAGATCCCGCCAAACCGCCGGGAAATTTCCCGGACTGTACGTAGCCGGCCAATTCTGAGGCAAGCACGCCCATGTCGGGTTGGCTCATGCGCTCAAGTGACGACATCTCACTTCCTCGGACGATCGACCGGGCGTACCCATCAATGAACATCTTCTCCATCAACTGCACATTGCCGAGCTCGTAGAATGCCGCCATTGCCTGAATGTAGTCAGCCTTGTTGATATCGACAAAGGAGATCGGCAACAGCCCGGCGCCCAATAGCGGCAGATTTGCTGCCAGCCGGGCGGTTCGCTTATTCCCGTTTGCGAACACCTGAAGATAAGGGATCCGTGTCATTAGGAAAAATGCACTTTGAACCGGCGGTAGGCCCTTTGCGGTCTCCACCAGCTTCGAAAACGCCTCTCCCACAAAGCCGGTACCAGGCCGGAACGGGGGAATATAGGCCGAACGGTTAATGTTCACGTCCTCGTTTTCGCGGGGCCGCCCGCGCTGGGCATCGGGGAGGAAATGGTCGGACTCTTCGAGCTCCTTGATCCCGTGCCTGTCGGTCAGTCTCGCCTGTATCTCGAAGATGGTCGACGTCGAAATTTCCCTGTTGCCCCAGAGATATTCAATGGCGCTCTTGTGGGTCAAAATAAGTGCGGCATCTTCAGTCGGCTTATCCTGATTTTTCTGGCCATACTCAATCAGGGCTTGGGTATCCAAATTTGTATAGGTTCCCCCCTCAAGGACTTGAGACCCCCACGACAAGTCAATCAAGAAGTTCGACAAAAACCGACGATCCAAGGGCTGAGCTCGCGCATTCAACCCACTCAACCGAAGGGCCTTGCCTTCATCCAACATCGGCACAGGGGAAAGTAGCTCCTCGCGAAAAGGAGCCGGCGGCCGCGATTGCCAGTCAATGGCCAGGTAAGCGCGAATCTGATCAAGGGAAAAAGGACTTGCAGAGACATAACGGGACATCCTTCCCCCGCCAACCAGGCGCACAGCACCAGACTCCACAAGGGTAGAAAGCCTTCGATTTACCGTTGAGCGACTGACATCAGGAAACCGCGCCTCAAGCGCCTCGGCCGTAACACCTGACGGTCCAGCTTCAATAACGAGTTTTTCTACCACCGCCACGTCCATAGCGAGCCCCAAATGACAAGAATGATTTAGCAATAAACCCGTGTTTATATTAGCTCTTTTTTCTTCTCGTCAAAATATTAAAAAAGCTATCCTTTCTTGTCACATGGAAAGAGACGCACTCGGCCGGCGGCGCGGCTTCTTCACCGCCTCGACCATGCCCGCGACTTCCGGATGCTTTTGGAGGACATCGTTCAAGGAATACTCCCCAAGGAACCGGTACTCTTCCAAACGAGACGCATCTGCTCCGGCCTTCATGGCCTCCTTGATCGCATGCGCCGCCCCGTCCGCGTACGCACCCGAATGCGTCAGCCACCGATCGACAAGCAATCCGAGCACTGGCGGCACGGATCCGTTGATCGCCGCTGGAACATCAACCCCTTTGGCCAGCGCCTTGTTGAACCAACCCGACGCCAAATTAACCAGGAAGCCTTGCGTCCTGGCATCGACCCATTCTTCAGGAGATGCCGGGAATTCGGGAAAGCTGAATTCCGCCTTGACGTGAGAGAGCTCGGTTTGCTTCACGCCACGATATTCACCATGCCGCTTGACCTTGGCTCGAACCGCCGTAATAGTCCCTATATCCATCCCCTCGGGGGTCGATGCAGTCTTCCAAGCGTAGGCATTCCCATTGGCATCGCTCATCGAATAGATGTAGGACGGCCCAAACTGCGTTTCAAACACACTGCGACGATTCACTCGCAACACGGTCTCGATCGGCTCGCCTTCGCGCCCCTGATACACGGACATGGACGCCTGCTCAGCACGCAAAGCCTGATCCAACTCCTTTTGATAACCCTGAATCAACCATGCTGCCCGCCCAAATGATTTCTGGGATATCTGGCTTGAGTGGATAATCAGTTTGAGGTTTGCTTCAAATTCACCAAGCACCTGCGGCTCTTCGATCGGGAACCTCGAACGCCAGTGCGCCAAGGCTTGCTCAGCCATTTCCATGTCTTTTGCTGGGGTCTCCGGCGGGAAGGGGCGATTACCAATGGCACGCGAATATGCCTCAGAAGCGGTCGACTCGATGCCGAGCTCCGATGCCCTGGTAACGCTACACCAACCATTCAGACGAATCGCAGTAGCCACGCCGCCGAGATAATCGAGCAGAGGCACCCTTGCGCCGCGATTGCCGCTCAGTTCACTCTCTTCATCGCCCCAATATTCTTCTTCCATCATCTTCAGGATGGAGAGGGCTTCATCAAAAAGGCCAATGGTATTCACCGCTCTAGCTGGAGAAACCCCCAGATAAATTTCTGAGCAATCACCGCCAATCTGCTTGATGTCACCGGAGGCAAGTTCCTTCAACAGGAAAAGCACCTTGCGCTGACGCTCCGTCTTGCAATGGTCGCAGCGTTCACCACAATTCTGCTGCTCGGGCGCGAATTGATGCCCACCAAAACTCACCAGGCGATTGGGATCCCCATCTTCACCGCGATAAAACACCCCAGCCAGCGAATACCCCGGAATCTTGAAAGGCTGGCCAGTGATTCGAAGGGTTATGGCGGGGATATCGACAGGATCCCGATCATCCCGTGGGGCGATCGTCTTTACTCCTCGCCAGCCTTCTTCGAGCACGAAAGGAGGCGCACCCCGCTTTGCCATCTTGCGATTGACAGCCGCAACCCGGGCTTTGACGTTCGGCAAGTACCGTAGCGGGATGGTGACCTCAAAATCGTCCATGATTATCTCCGGGCGCCGGGTCGATAGACGAAAGGACGCGGAATACAACCCGCTTGCATGGCCTGAAGGCGAAGATCAATGAGGGCACGCGACATTTTCGCGTCATAGGGGCGCCCCTTGCTGACTTCGACCACACGGCTCTTCAACCCCTTGCATGCGGGGTGGTCAATGATTTCCGAATACAACCCTTCCCCCCAAAACATCTCCCGTTGATGCGAGCGCCGGATCCGGTCCCCGGCTGCGCCATTTTCCATTTCAGCATTCTGGCGCAAGAGCGAATCAACATTTCGCCGCTGCAATTCCGACATTTCGGCCGGATAGACAAGCGCCCTTTCCTGCGCAGGCGGGATTTGAGCAAAGGCAGCACCGGAAAGCAGGGCGGCCAAGAATGCGCCGCAACGGGCAATACTCGAAATTACAGGCTTCATCATGGCACCTTATTGTTTATCCATACCAGCACTTGGCGCAGCCTTTCGCGCCGGCCCATCTTCCGAACCGGAGATCTCGGCGCTATTCCCAAGCACCGATTTCCAGCCCGGCTTCAGAAGCGACTTTTCCGCAGCACGGAAGCGGTCTTCGCCGCCGAACAGAAGCTCAAGCTCGGACTTCTGATACTTGGCCGGCGGATAGAACTGAGCGATGTAGAACTTACTGATCGTTTCGAACGTCAGCTTTTCGTCCGGGCTCAAGTTGCCTCTGGGAACCTGGCCAGTGGGAATGATCGCGTGGTGAGCCGTGACCTTGCTATCGTTCCAGGCGGCCGTCTTGATATCCGGGTTGGCTCCGCCAACATCCTTGCCAAACGCCGGCTCGATGCCCTTCATGATGCGGTCGCGCTCTTCATACATGGAAAGCGGCAGGAAGCGACAATCCGACCGGGGGTAGGTCGTAAGCTTGTGCGTTTCATAGAGCGCCTGGCAAGCATCCAGCGTGCGCTGCGCCGACATTTTGTGGGCAGCATTCATGTGCATCTGAAGCGAGTCCAACGAATGCGGCAAGGGCGGGGCCTCGGACACCTCGCCACTCTTGGCCACATCCACGCGCCATTCCATCCCTGCACGGATTTCGGCAACAATCTTCTCCGCCAGCGCCTTGGTGGAAATTCGGCCTTCGGGATCCAGTCCTTCACGAACTTCGGACTTGCAGCCCACCCATTCGAGTACGGTACCGTCAGGCATTTCAACGTAAGGTACGAAGAAATCGACCGGCTTGAAATTGGCAATGAGCTCGTCACGACGAACCACCATGGCCATAGTCGGCGTTTGCACCCGGCCAACCTTGACCAGAGTACCGGTAGCCAAGGTAAAGGCACGCGTGCCATTCATCCCAATCAACCAATCCGCCCGCGAACGGGCCAGCGCGGATTCACGGAGATTGCGATACCCGGCATTCGGCTTCAACGAAGACAGCGCCTTTTTGACCGAATCATCATCAAGCGCAGCCAACCAGATCCGCTTCACGTTGGACGCCTCGGGATTCACCCCGGCTTCGATCAGCACCTCGTCAATCAGCAACTGCCCTTCCCGATCCGGGTCACCCGCCACAACGATTTCATCCGCCTTTTTCAGGAGAGAGGAAATCAGCCTGAATTGAGCGGCATTGTCTTTGCTCGAAGGGCGCAAGCGCCAGTTCTTCGGAACAATCGGGAGATCACTGCGCATCCACTTCCGTGCGCCGTTTTTGCCGGCCTGATCGGGGGTCGGCGCCGGAAGGTATTCATCCGGGCCAACCTGCTCCAGAATATGGCCAAAGCACCACGTCACAACATCGGCGCCATTGTTGATTTCGATAAAGCCACGATCCTTGTTGGTCTCGCGGCCGAGATGAACGGCGATCCCCTTACCAAGGCTGGGTTTTTCAGCAATAAATAGACGCATGCTCACATCCCCAAGGAAGCAACAGGTTTTTTGACGGCTTTGGGCTTCGGCCGCTCACACAGGGCAAGCGCAAGCATCGCCTTCTCGGTAAGCAACTGCGGGCACGGGTCACCCGGCATCGACGAATGCGCGTCTGCCCAGTTGCGATCAAGGATCCCCGCGTCGACCAGCAGTTTCGTGATGCCCGTCATTTCGTCGTAGTCACGGATCCATACCGTTTGCTGATGCTTGCCGTCAGCCCCGGCGCCGGCCGGGGCCGGATTCTTCCAGGCAACCGTGCAGGTCGCGTAAGGTTCGCCCGTCGCCAACTCGCGCAGCTTGATTGCCGGCGAACCGTCGTTGTAGTAGCCGAAGGTCGCCTCGACCATCGTGTCATCACCATCAGGACGGCTATCCTTGAAAATGAAGGCGGCCGGGCCAGCAGGATCCTCGATCGGAATATCATCGGGAGCCAAGTCGGCAAAACGCACCGGAAGCGCCATCTCGGGCTTCCCCTCGGGGCTTTCGGCCAAATAATTCATCCAGTCGAACTCGACCAGATCAACCCCGGGATCAGCGTAGGTTTCCAGGATTCCGCCCGACGTCACGACGGCAACCACCCGGGGCAATGCCGGCGGAGTCGGGTCATCAACAAAGCGGATGGGAGAATCCGATACCAGCATGTTCGTCACAAAAACCGCTTTGCCGTGCTGGCGCAACGCCAACTCGCGGGAACCGTCGGGTTCGGAGTCATAAATTGCGCTCTCGAACAAGGACTCGGCCTCCTCGCGAGAGGTTTTGCCAAAGACAAATGTACTGTCTTCGTCTCGGCCGGGAATACGGCCTGTCACGGCAATACTGGCAAAAATCGGCTGCTGTGTATTTTTCATGTTCATTCCTCGTTTAAGCCGCCATGCCCAGATCGCGAGGCTTAGCCTTCTGTTGAAGTTCTTGCGTGTTTTCCCGAATGACCTGGCATCCCTTGTCAAACAGAGTCTTCATGGCCACGGCAATCGCCTTGCGTTCATCACCGGCCGGATAGGGATTGCCAACCACGTTTTCCGAAGCAAACCGGTTTTCCTCAACCCCATGAACCAGATAATCGGATTGGCATCCGTTCTCTTTCATCGCGTAGAAGATGTATTGCTCGCCGGCTCGCGCCAAGAGCTCACGGGGCGTTGCCCAATAACCCTTCGAACGCGCCTTATCCAGCTTCTTGGCATTGGCCAGATACTTGGAGTCATCCAGCGCCTTGGGAAGATCAAAGATTTTTTCCGTGTACAACGGCATGCCCGGCTTCGGGGCGACGAATGCCGTTCGTTCTTCCGGGGAATACTTGGCCATTTCGACGATCCCGCGATTGCGGGATGCGGTGTGAAGGCACCCTTCCATGTTGGTCATGGCCTTCCGGCCGAGCTTGATGCCGTAATCAATCCGGATCTCACTGCGGATTTGCTCCGCGACCACAGAGGCAGGAAAAGCCTGCCAACCACCGGAATACAGCAGCTTCGCGTGGTCGGCAACAGCCTTCTCAACGATTTCCTGCGCCGTTGAGATACCAGCCTTGTACGCCCCTTGCAGCGCGACAGGATCGGCACCGGCCTTCTCCCTGAAGTAGCTGACAAGATCGTTGCGGATCCAGCTAGCCGCCCAATCCATACGACAATCCAGCAAAGCTTGCGCCTCCTGAATGATCGCGGCGCTTGCCTTTTCACGCGTCTGCATGGCATGGAGAACGGCGTACATCGCTTGCGCTGTCTCGCGCCAAATCGGCGTAGGATCGATCGACCCATTCGCCAAGAACGATTCAATGCGCTCTTCAGAAACCCCTTCGCTCCGCATTTCTTGGGCAGACCGACGAGAAGACAAAGCGACCAGAGAGGCATCGCACAAATACCCACCCGGAGCCTTTGCGAAGAGCTCGCCAAGCCGATTATCAAAAGCATGCTTCCATTCGTGCGCCAAGGCGCCCGCACCCTTAATCCGCGTCAGGTTGATGACTTTCCGGCCCGGCTCATAGTGGGCAACTGCCGCCCCTTTGCCGCCGCGCCCACGCGAACCGAAGGCCAGCGCGAGCTCACCGTGGAGACTCGCCATCTTCGGTTCCATGCCCAAGGTCTCGCACAGGGCGTGCATGCCGTCATAGGCGAGATTGATAACCGACTGGCGTTCGTCCTGGGGAACCCAGTTCCCAAACTCGATCGCGCGAAAACCAAACTTCGACAGCAACTCAGTTGCGTCGATATCGCGACCACCGCGAACATCCGAGAAGCCAGAATGAACAAGATTTTCCAGGTGCGGCCGCTCGGGGATGACGATATCCGTCTCCTCCTTCGTCACAACCCGGCGAGTCGGCATCAAGCGTGAACGCCCGTATTCCGGATTTTTCTCGAAGTATTCCGCTTTGCTGTTGTACCACTGCGCCGGCGTGAACTCGGGAGCGCTGTAGCTTCTGCTCTCGGAAATGTAGGTGCGCCGGGCGCTGTTATCGACCATATCGAAAGCCCGCTGGCCAACCGACATAACCTCCGCGTTGATCGCTTTTTCGTAGTAACGCGAACTGCTGACACGCTCACCCGTTACCGGATGATCGAAAGGCATCCACAAACCATCCTCGTACAGCCGCAGCCTGAATGCCTTGATGTTTTCGGCCAGTTCAGCACGCGTTTTCGGCTCGCCAACGGCATCTCGAAGCATGGCAACACCGTTGATATAGACCTCCGGCTCTTGGTTTGGCATGTAGCGAGTGGCATCACCAAACTCCCGAACATGCCGTCGAAGCGTCTTGATCCACTGGATCACACACGGCTCGACACCGTTCTCCAGCGCCTCTTTGACGGACCACGGCCAGATATTCGCTTTCTTGACCAGTTCCTTCTTTTCCAGATCATTCATCGACGGAAGATCGGCAATGGAGAGCGCACGCTTGTAAAAATCCTTGCGGGCCCCACCGATCTTTTCGCCTACATCGTCAATGCGATCTTCAGCTTGAGATTTCCGAGGGCGCCGAATCTTGGGATTGTTGAGCACCTCAACATCAACCGGGGCCGAGACCAGGGACGCCCTCCCCTCCGCCTCGACTTCTGCCTCATGCGACGGCGGCAATACCTCCGCCGCTGGGTTTCTGGCCACCACGGCTTTCACTTGACCAATGGTCATGTGAGAAAAATTGGGATACTCAAAGCCCGGAATCAGCCGGGTCAAAGCCCCCGCGAAATCATCGTCGTAGTCGTAATGCTGCTCGATCGTATGATCTTCCGGATACCAATCCAGCACATCCAGATCGACCGCCTCGCCCGCAGGATCCGCTCGGTAGGTTTTCAGCGCTTCATCGGGAACCGGATAATCCGGCAACGCAGTTTCGACCAAGCGGCGATGATCAGCGAAAGCCAACGTAACGGCCTCCCCTTCGCGGAACACGCGCAAGGCTGGCATCAGAACTTTGTCGCCAACCTTTTCGATCGCCACCACACTAGCCGTCTTCAGCGCCTGATGCGCTTCTGCCGCAATTCGCCCCAGCAGGCGCTCAGCGACAGCCGCACGGCGCACTTGCAACTCGCCTCGACCGTACAAGATGTCCAAGACGCGCTCCGTGGCCAATTCCGGATCCACAACCTGGCCGCTGGCATCCAGTCGAAGAACTCGCTCAGCCGCAACCTGCTCGAATGCCTCGGCCGGATACTCCCAACCATGCAGGTTCAGCAAAGCATCAACCGCATCCAGATCTTCTGATCGTGGCCAGTTAAAGTCGAAGAACCAATTGGTCATTGCCGCCGCTGGTTGAGCCACCATAAAAGAGGGGTGGCGCTCCCGCATGTCGGCAGTGGCATCGAACCCCGGAAACCAGGATTCCAATTCGCTCATGGTGAACTTGGTTCGATCGCTTTCCAGTCGAAAAGGCGATTCGCCGACAGACTCGACCGGCACAAAACCAGCGGCCGAAAGAACAGCCGCAACCTTGCCCGTTTCGGCATTGCCAACCGCCTCAAGGTACAAACCACTTGCCTGCCGTTTTCCTTCCGGCAACTCCCGGTAAAGCACGCCAAGCTGCCAGCCAAACCGGGAAAGATCAGGCCACAATTTCATCGGATTCCACCTCGAACGACATGACAGCTACGCGCTGGGGCTCGTCGTCGATAAAAGTCCAAGGGTGACCAGCTTCGACAAAAGCCGCGATCGCTGATTTGAAGTAATCGAGGTGATCAGCTACGACGTAGGGATCAACCAGAGGAACGGCGTGGTCGAAACAAAGCACCTCGTCCTCAAGGAGGGAAATCGAAAAATCCCCCAAAGAGAGGATGGCTTCGGGATCCGCAAAGAGCCGTTGGATCGCACCCTGCGGCACACCCATTGCAATCAGCAAATCAAGGGGAGTCGTTTTCATCACAGCCTTCCGTAATCCTAGAATAGACGCATGATATTATAGATACGCAAATTCTAAAGCGCTACATTCGCTCATGAATTAGTTCCGGAAAGCCCTGATTGGCTTACCATTGCAGCCGATCAACATCCTTCAAAGATGACAAGGAGTTCAGCATGAAAAGCACACCCACCCCGCACACTCACACCGCCGTGACCACGGAGGAAATCAGCACCGTCGTTGGTCCGAGCAAATATGAGGTCACGGTGCCCGCCGGCACTCGCTGCATCAAGCTCGATGGCGGTAGCGGCGCCACGTCTTGGGTTGTCGACGATCTTCGCTTCATCGAAGACAAAAGGAGCATTCTTTACTCCGACGCCGACACTTACGGCATCCGGATCCCGGAGGACAAGCTCACCAACATCAAGCCGAAGGCGAAGCCCGGCGCCAGCTTTTCGCTGTAGAGGGAGAAAGCCATGCCGAACATCATTGACCGCATCAAGGCTGATCACGCCGCAAACCAAGCCGGCCACGCCGCGCCGGGAACCACGCTTGCTGCGGCCGCCATCAAAATCCTCTCCGACTGGGAAGCCGCCGACAACGAGATTGATGGACCTTCGGGTGCCGATTTGTTGATTGCTGCCGGCCTATATCACACCCGCGATGAAGCCAACATGCGTGCAGGCATGCCGCAGTACGTTCCTCATCAAGTTGTCGCCCTCACCTTTGAGGATGGCAGTCGGGCGGTGCAGTTCACGTCGTTTGAAAACAATGAGCCGCTTCGCACGCCATGGACCGCAGTAGCCCCGGGCCTGTTGTCCTGCGGCATGCGCCCGAGCGCTAGCCCTGCACGGCCTGCGACGAAGCCGAAAACATCCGGCCCCGGGATGTAATCGAAGGATATTCCCAACCCCAAACAGAGTTCGCAATGGGATTTCGTGAAACCGCCGCCAGCAAGGGTTGGTCCATGGTCAATCTGGCCTGGCGGTGGAAAATATCACCGGAATATCTCTCGCGCCTGGCCAACGACCCTCGCCGGGATCCTTGGTGGAATGATGCTCTTGTCGGCCTTCCAAAACTGTCCGCGATCGCTGCCCGAAAACTCGACAAGGAAAGACTCGCCGCGAAACCATCGCCAAAACGCGACAGGAAGCCTCCAGACGAATCCAGCAAAGAAGGTTATCGGTATCACAACGATCTTGAACCTGGCGCCGTTGTAGCGCTCATTACCGAGCTCGCTGGATACCCTGAAGGAACCCGAGGAATGGTGAAAGACCGAGCACAAACAGGAAAAGGCGAGAAATACCACATCGCCATTGGCGATTATGTTGACTGGTACGACCCGGATGACATCGACCGACTCATGGTGGCAACTGGAGAAGTCCGGGCCAAGATTGACTTGTAGCTGGCGCGGCCAGCCGGCCTTGCCGGCTTCTCCGCTTCCGTTGGAGGGCGGAGAAGCATGCCGCGCAGTTTAGCGGCCATCCACGAAATAGGCTGTCACGCCGCAAGCACGCAGAAAATCCCCAGCCTTTGCCGACGACTCGAAAAGTTGCTGGCCTTCGGCATCCGCCAAAACAACGGCGCCGTTACTGTAAATTGCCCAAGCGTTTTTGTCGGCCACCAATCGCACAACAGGAACCACATCATAGTGAGTAAAGGCCTCAACGACCGAGCCGAGGTCCGTGGTGGAATGCTGGTCAAAATTGGTGGTATCGATCGTCATTTCAGAACATCCTTCCGTTGAGCATTACAAGCCAAAGCCGCAATCAGATCGGGGTTTCCTTACGCGCCCTTTGGCCTTGAGCGCTTCCACGGCATCGTCAATTTGTTCTCGGGCACAGTTGACCATCACTTGCCAATATTCGATGTCGTTTTCGTCGTGACCGTCCTGTTTCACGCCGCTTGCGTTTTCGGCACAGACACAGGGATCGACAACCCTGTGTTCTTGTTCCAACTGGGCAAATTCCGTGCGGAGATGCCTGACCCGCTCTTCGTAGGTAGTCAGAAGTGTTGCGGCTTGCGAATGGGCTGCGAGCATCGCATCAACATCATCCAGTGCAGCCGCTTCAAGAGCACGCTCGGCGGCATCAAACGCTGCCGTCAATTGAGCATGCTTTCCGGCATCAAACCGGTGTTTTTGCCACCAGGCTTCCACCAAGGCTTTTGTTTTTTTGTCCACGTTGCTCACCTCCATCACGCGTCGTTTGTTGGCGGAGGCGGCAGCGGAATGAGATCAGGCTTCCCATAATACGCGGCTCGTTGATAGATTTGTTTTGAAGTCATTTCGGCAACCTCGGAAAACCGGTTGTATTCGATGTCCAGGGCCACAAAGAAATACCGCCCATTTGCTGACTTGGCATAGATCGTCCATTTGGGGCCGTAATGCTTATATCCGCCTGACGTGGACTCGGCATACGCTGATTGATAGACGGTCCAAAGCACCGTCGACTTAGTGCCACTCCATTCAAGATAGCCTCCAGCATGATCGTCAGTTTTCGCCGAAAACTGTATGAACGCACTTCGCGCAGCCGAGTCATCACGGTCAACGGATTCGACGGGAGTCCGCTGGTGATTCGCGAACTCTTTTTTCGCAAGCTCAACTTCATGATCGACCGGCTCACAGGCGATCAACGAGAACATCAGCGCGAGCACCACGAGAATTGAACGTTTCATCTTTACCCCCGCAGATCAACCAAAGGCAAGCCTTTGGCGGCCTTGATGGCGTATATGCACAACCCTGTCGCCGACAAGGCGATCAGGGGCCAAAGCCAGACAGAGAGGCGGGAACTCAGGAAATAAACCAGACCGGAGGGCATGCCGATTGCTGCAATACCAAAGATCAGCGCGACCAGCCGATCTACGAAATCCGGAACGCTTTTCGGCAGCTTCCAAGCTGAATGCAACGTACTGATTGCGATAATCAGCACAACGATCCACGCCCCAACATATAAAAATTCCATGTCCATTTCCTTACCGGTTATCAGGCCGGCACAGCGGCATTGGCAACGCGCTCTTGACAGCGCATGCCAAGAGCAAACCCGAGCCACATGGTATCGGTATCGGGGTCAGTGTAATGGCTGAACGATCCGTTCATCTCCATGCAGTCCAGCGGCGTATTGGCCGCCAGAGCCGGCGTATCACGAATCACCTTTTCAAAGTATTGACGCATCGCCTTCACGGTAATGCAGCCCGGTTTGTCTTTGATGTTCAGCATGTCTTTGTCCTTTCCCTGGCAATAGATTACTTGCTCTTGGCCACCACCGCCAACCGCCGTTTCAGCGCTGCAAGCTGGGCTTCATAATCAGCAATATCTCGCTGCCACCCCAGTATCTCGGATGGTATTGTTTCCTCGGCCATGTAGCCCTTGCATTTAGTGATATCCGACTCAACCTCGGCAATTGCATACACCAAGGCCGCCCGGTGCGTCGTATAGATGCCATCGGGGAGGGCGCTCCCGACCTTGAATTGCTTTGTACACCAATCCGGGATGCTCTTCAGCCAACCATAGTCGCCGGCCTTGCTTGAACGCTTCCCCCACGTCACATATTCAAGTTTGCGCGTCAGATTGACATATTTCTCGGCATCTTGCGCTCCTCGCGCAGCAACTCCAAAACGGGTCTTGCTTCCACGTTTTGCCCGGATGCTCCGTACTACCCATTCCTCGATTTCGCTACTCGTTTTGCGACTGTCATCCGTGGTCGACGAAGCCAAATACAGGACAGCACCAATCTTGATCTTGGTTGCCGGGTACGGTTGTGCCTTCAGGTTTGCCATCTGCTTATTCCCGCTTCACGATATGCTTCTAGTGTAGCGTTTATATAAACGGCGTCAAGGGTTGCTTAACGCCTCGCCACCATCTGGCCTTCGTAGCCGTCAGAACCCGGGGCCAGAAGATCGAGGTTTTGCTTTCGCCTCCCGGCCTTGTGTTGGCCTGACCTCTTCAGGATCTGGATACCAGCCCTTGGCGTCGTTGATCGCAACTTCTTCCGTCGGGTGGCTTTTCTGATCAATCCACAATTCCAAGCGAGGATTGAAAGTCTCGACCTCAAACCAGACCCCAGACCCACTCTTCCTTTCGGTAACGCGCATTGCTTCAGGGCGAAATTTGGTGACAGGCAATGCCAGCACCAAGCGTGTAGCAACCGGTTCCAGATAACGATCCTGGCCAAAATCACTGAAATCAACCTTTAACTCACCCATGGCGACCTCTTCTCAAAATTTGTCAGTTTCAAACCAAATACTGCCCGGCCGCCTTGCGCATCCGCTCCGCCATCCCGGTCAAATAGTTGGCTGCTTCAGTTGTCTGGGTAACCACTGCCATGTTCTGCTCCGTCATGGCAGCAATTTGCTCTACAGACCGCGCCATCATCCCCATAGCTTTTTCTTGCTCGACAGAGGCATGGGATATCCCTCGCACCATTTCAACTGTCCGCCCCATCTCCTCATTGATTTCGATGAGCGTGTTTTGGGCATCCTGGACAAGCGCCACGCCGTTTTCAACCTGATCGGCCCCCTGGCGCATGCACTCAACCGCTTTACCGGTCTCTTGGTGAACAGATTGCGTCAAGGCGCTGATTTCACCCGTAGCCTTTGTGGTTCTCTCGGCCAGCTTGCGAACCTCGTCCGCGACAACAGAAAACCCGCGTCCGCTCTCCCCTGCCCTCGCCGCCTCGATCGCTGCATTAAGGGCCAGCAAGTTGGTTTGGTCCGCGATCCCCTTGATGACTTCAGTAATCCTGAAAATCTCGTCTGAGCGGCCACCAAGGAGCTCAACCTGGCGAGCGGACTGCGAGACTGCCGTCGCCAAGGAAAGGATCGCACCGCAGGCCTCGCCAGAAAGCACGGAGCCCTTCTTCGCGGCCTCAGCGGCGAATACCGCTACTTCCTGTGTTGAGGAGGCCTGAACAACCACTTCAGCGATCGAAGCGCAAATTTCATCAATTCCCGAGGCTGAAGATGCCGTCGCGTCAGTCTGGACCTGGGCCGCGTTTTTGACGCCTACCACGCCTTGTTCCACCTCGCGAGCCACCCGATCGATCTGAGTGGCCGCATCCATCATCCCCTGCATGGTGGAACGAAACGACGAAACAAAACGATCGAGACTGCCAACGATTTCACCCAATAGGTCATGGCGGACCAAACTGAGTTGTCCTCGCAAATCCCCACCGGTAAGCAGCCCTTCCAGATGCTGATAGACCGCCAAAAGATCAGATTTCAAGCGCCGAGAAAACCCGAAAAGGAAATACAGGCTCAACCCCAAGCCAACACCACCAAGCCATTTGGCAACGTCAATTGAAAAATATTGAGGAGCGATGGCCGGCAAGAGGAGAAGAACGCTCAGCACGCACCCCAAGAGCCCCATCATCGGCAACTGCACACCCAGATTGCCGAACCCCACAACAAAAGACCGGCGGGCCGGCACGACATTCCCGTGGCGAATGCGGATAGACGTGTCCCCACCAAGGATCCGACGATAGGCATCTGACGCCGCATCAATCTCGGCCTGGCTGGGTTTCGTCCGGATCGATTGGTAACCCACAATTCGGCCATCCTCACGAACAGCGGAGGCATTGGCCACAACCCAATAGAATCCCCCATCCTGACGACGGTTTTTCACCACCCCTCGCCATGGGCGACCATCCTTGAGATCTGCCCACATGTCGGCGAATGCTTCTGCCGGCACATCGGGGTGCCGCACGATATTGTGCGGCTGGCCGATCATCTCCTCACGGGAATACGCACTTATTTGGGCAAAAGCCTCATTGGCTTCAGTGATGATCCCGTTCAGATCTGTCCGTGAATAAACAAGCTGACTATCGGGCAGGCTTGTCTCAATATTCACTATCGGCTGGTTGTTTCTCACGTCTTGGCCGCCTATACAGAGACACTGCAAGCTCGGGCAAACTTCACGAGCCCCAAGCGGATATCGCGCTCGCTGGGCGATGCACCGGCCTTCTTTGCTTCACGCCGAAAAAGGCTTCCCTGCCCACCCAAAACACGCATCATCCGGAACAACCGACGGCGCGAAACCACCTCGCACCGTTTCGCAACCGGAGACAGGTCTTCACCAGGCACCGCAAACAGCGACAACGAGACGCCAAGCATGCACGTTTCCAACAAGGCCTGCGCCTCTGCCGGCGGCAAGTCATCGAAGGCATTTGCGGGCGCTTGTTTCTGGATCTCGCGCTGAGCCAGGGCCAAGTCAATCGAAGAAAAAAGCCCAGCCCCCGAGGGGAATGCCGGGCAAGGGAGGTGTTCTTTATTGGACTGCATGTTCATCGACCTCAAAACTTCATGCCGGGGACTTTACGGCTGCTGACCTTCACCGCCTGCGCACCCGTATTACCAACCGGGGCATCCGGCAAAATGCTGTCGAGGGTTGAGTTCACTTCCTCGGGCGTCACCGGCCTTGCCGGGGCTACGGGCGCTTGCGGCCGCATGTAGTTGCTGGGGGCAACCAGACACCGGCTGATCTCGCGATTGTTGACCAGGAGCGCCGTTGCGCCGGGGCCGCAATCCTTGAGGCCATCGTGCATATCTTGAACCACGACGTAGACTTGGCCGTTCGGCTCACCAGGACGGGAAAAGGTAAATTCCACCACCGGGATCTCATGTCGGTCCATGGCCTTGTCGACCGAATCACCGACCGCCTGCCCAAATGCCGCACCCAGAAGCGTACCAACCGTCTTCGCCTGGCCTTTCCCGCGAGTCAGAGAGCGCCCCGCGAGACCACCCACAACACCACCCACAACGCGGCTGGTGTTGAACGAACTGTGCTGCTCATAGGCAACCCGAGTCATGGTCCGGATGTCGATCACCTTCACCATCTGCGCCGGCATCACACCCGAAGTACGGGAATACTCATCAGCAAGCGCCTTGCCGGATGCCGTCAAGCCAACGCCAAGCGCGGCGGCAACAGTACAAGCGACCGCAAAACTCTTACCAAGCCGGCTCGGCCCCTTGCTGCCTAGAAATTGCTGAAGTTTGCTCATTACGCACCCCATAAAAAGAGAGGGCGAAAACGCCCTCAAAATTAACGACAGGAGGGAAAACTAGGTGGTTTACAACGGGAAGGCGCGACTCGCCTCCACAAACGATTGGTACTTCGCGTAATCCTCGGGCTCGATCACCATCAGGCCGTCTTCGTCTTGAACTGCGCGGCCAGAAAGAACAACTTCGCGCTCACCATCCACAACGTCATACACACCGAAGCTGAAACAGCCAGAGGTCTCCCGAAAGACTTCCAGCGTCGATGGGTTGCCCGGCTCCGCCGAGCAGCGAACCCAAGCATCGTCATCGGCAGACATGCTGCCGATGATTCTCGCCAAAAGCGGCAAATTGATCTTCATGACCTCGCCTTAATTTTTTGTATGTAGTACATCATACGCTAACGCAAATAGTCGCGCAAGGCACTAAATTAGCGTGCGAAAAACCCCGCCAGCCTTGATAAAACTGGCAATCGAATCCAGCTTTCGTTCCTCGACCTGCCACGCGCGGAAGAACCGGACAAAAGCGATCCCGAAGAACATGGTAGTGACACACAAGGTATTCAGCGTCAGCAACAAATACCAGAAAAAGGTGCTTGAATTGAACGCCGCGACCAGCCCGGCCAGAAGCGAAATGTAGCCCATGACACGAAATACCTTGCCTTGAAAAATCAAGTCTTCGCGCCGGGCGATCAGATCTTCTTCCGACAATTCAAGTCGATCGCAGGCCTCTTCAAATGACTCCCTTTTTGCATCAGCCTCCGACTTGGATCCGGCCAGGTGGCGCAATGAATCCCGGGTGGTCTCATAGCCCCACTGGGCGGGCGTATTCCACAGCATGGACTTTGCCGTACCAACCGCTCGGACCAACGTCCCCCAGCCCAAGGCAAAGGAGACGGTCTTCCAAATAATGCCTCGCGCCTTGCGTGGCTTGGCTGCTTTCTGGGGGGTATCGTTTTCAGTGCTCATTCGCTTTGCTCAAAAATTAGACAGACAACCTAACGTACTGTTTGGGATAGGAAAAAAACACCAAAAACAAAGAACAATTCACAGAATCTGTGCATAACCCTTTTTGCATACTCAAATCAGGTAGTAAGGATGGAGCGCATGATGTCATCAATCTGCTGCTGAGCACTGTCCTGATCCACCGGCGCAGCAATGGGCTTTGCCGGCTCGAAGGTGATTCCTTCCATCAGGATCTCCGATGCCTCTTCCGGACTTCCTGGAGGACGGGCTGACAGAACCGAATCAGTGATCTGCAACGCCTCCTTGATATTGGCCTTCACCGCAAGCGACTCCGTTGCCTTCATGACGGTGTTGGCAATGCAGTCAGCGATATCGAGCCCACTGTCCTCGGCTTCATCCGACAAGCTCGGCTGATCACTGACCACCTCAACCGGAAGCGAGTCGATGTATTCGGCCACATCAATCTCGTCTCCCTCGACGGAACCGGAGGCGGCAGCAACAGCAGCAACCAAATCCACCGTATCGGCCCCATCAGTGCCGCCGCTTTCTTGCACCAACGGAGGGGCCTCGGCCAGAGAGGAGAGCCTCGCAAACATGGCGATATCACCATCCTTGCCTGAAATATCCGTACGCGTCGAGGGGAAGGTCTGCGACACTCTGGACAACGCCTGATCGAAAACGGAGAACTCCTCAAGCGCAAAGCTCGGCTTCAAGAGATCCGCCACGAATTGCTCCATGATCAATTCGATATTCCGCTGTTCCCCACCAACTGCCTCGGAGAAGCCTTGGAGATCCTTGCGCTCACCAACCATCACAGGGGGATGCAAGCCAACCAAACGGTTCAAACGAACAGGAAATTTCTTGATGGCCTTGGCGCCGCCTTGCTTGGCCAGGAACGGGGCAAACGTCTTCATCCGAACGATACGATCGCGCCACATCATGATGCTGTCGGCCGTATCCAGGTCTCGCAACTCCTGAAGCGTCACGCGCTCGCGTTCGCTCACACTGGCATCCATGCGATCACGGTACGCCGTAGAGGCGACCCCTACTTCACCGGAATAGCCAGAGACCTCAGTAACGATCGCCTTGCCAGCAGTCTTCAAGAAAAAATCAGCCGTTTTTTCCGAGTCTTCCATAGCCAAGGCTTCTTTGAACTTGGTGTTGGCAATCACCGACTCAGCCTCTTCCTTGTTCGACCCTTTCATCAGCGCCGGGAAATCCTGCATGGCCGCAACCATCGCGAAGCCCAAGGACCGGGCCTGAGCAAAAATCACCGCCAGGCCCTTCGTAAAGTAGTAACCCAGTTCGTCCAATATGCAGATATAGGGCGAGTTCGAATTGGTAGCCTTCGACTCAACGGCGTCGTCATACATCCCTTCAACCTTGTCGCCAAGGTTCAGGGCCATGATCATGCGCAAAGCGGTAACCACCAGCTTACCAACAGCGCCAGACTCTTCCTCCGATTTTTCCATGGAGGGGATCATCACCACGAGGATCCGGTTGTTCAGAATGATGTCGAGCATGTCGACTTCCGGAATCTGCTGACGGAACACCTTGCCATAGGTGTCCGCAACCATCGTCAGTTGACGCAAAAACTGCATCGACCGGAAGTCATGTTGCTTTTTCGTGTCTGCCTCAACGGGATCCCCCGCTTTGACGTGGGTATCCCAATCCATACCCGGCAAATTGACCAGATAGGCACGGATCGGCCGGAAAACCAACTCATATTTCGGGGTGCCGGGCTCCAATGACTGGAAGCGGCGGGCCATTTCGATAATGGCATTCAGTTCAATTGCGTCCCGAATAATGCCCGGGTCAATCTCCTGGCCACGCTCCGCTCTATCCAGACACAGACCTCGGATAACCGCGTCGATCATGCCCACCGCCAGCCCTTGCCACATGGCGTTATCGCCGCCAGAGGTTGGCATCAGGGAAACCATCAACTGGATAAAGTCATCCGCAGCCCCACGCGAAAACGGGTTGAAGCTGTTCGACCTGCGGGCACCGTCTTTCTTGGCAGAAAAAACGTCTTGGCCACCGGTCATGAAATTCAGAACGTAGACATGGTCCTCGCGTCCCATACGGCGGGCCATTGAATAGATGTTGAAGTACAGCGAATTGTCCGCCTTCCCATCAACATAGATGCAGCCAGAGCCCCAAGTCAGAGCGTTTGCCACCATCCCCAACAATGTCATCGTCTTGCCAGAGCCCGTCGTGCCGGCAATCAGGAAATGGGTTCTTGCCTGGGAGTTGTTGACCCAACACTCCTCCTGGGCGCCGCTCGGCGAACGGTTGTTCCCGAGATAGAGGATCCCAGATCCTTTCTCATGGCGCTTGGTCACCGGATTGAGCTCAGAACGATCAATGAGCCCGGCTTGCTGAGGAACCTGCAAAGGAAGTTGCTTGCGCGACCCCCCTGCTGTTTCCCACCAAATGAAGAAGAATGAGCCAATGGCCAGACAAGGAATAGCCATCGCCGGGGCAACCAGCCCCGTAAATCCGATGGCCGCCGCGATCGAAATCATGGCCTTTGGAGAAGCAAGGCTATCCGCAATGCGGACCTGGAACGGCCGAGCATCGCGGTATACCCACTGGCTCTGCCACTCCTGATTGCCCTCTACACCACTTCGTTTCGCCATTTATCCGCTCTCAAAATAGCCCGAAAATACCGGGCGCGATGAATTACTTGCCCTTGATCAGCCGCTCAATTTCTTGCTGGTTTTGGGGAATCGCAACTCGCCCGGTCGCAGCGCTCACGACACTCGGCGTACCCGACAAACCGAACTTCCGGAAGGACTTCATGTTGTCGATCACCTTTTGAGCACAGGCAGCGAGCTCCTTGCGATCAATCGTTTCAAGCTGGGAGTCCTCGCCGTTCATCTCTTTGGCCCAAGCCTTCGCCTGGTCCTTTGCGCACATGACACGAGCCGAACGAACGGCAGCATCTTCCCCTCGCAGGGCGACGGGAATCACCGCATAGCTCACTTTCATTTGCTGAAGCGTGGCATCAAGGCTCTTACAAGCAGGGCAAGACGGGTCACCAAACACGTACAGAACGGGTGCGCCCCGGCCAATCTGGATCTGGTTTTGGCTTTTAAGATCGCTCAAACTGAGTTTTTCGGGCAGCGACTCCAGTTGCTTCGGTTGCTGCGGCTGGCCAGCACTGGCCATTGGCAGCGGTGCCTGAGCACCGTTAACCTCACGCAGCAGATCCTCATAATTCGCCGTCGGCGGAGCCGAATACAGCCCCGGCATCACCGGAGGCGCAGCGCCGAGAGAGCCAGACCGGCCTGCCGGACTCTTGGCGTTACCAACAAGCGCCAAGGCAAGGAACAAAGCCAAAGCAGGCCCACCAACATACCGGATCCGACGACGGAAAACCTCGCCGGTTGCCGCACCCTTCAAACTCTGCGTGACGAGATCAAGCGCCTGCTTGGCCGAGTCACGATTCGCGAAGAGGTCGATCTGGAGGTTGTCAGCCATCAAGGCAAAATCCTGACCAGCCTCCGAAACAGAAAAGGTGGCCACGGGCGGGAGTCCAACCAGAACACCCCGGCGGCCGGTCGCGGCGAACAAGCAATACACAACGCCTTTGTGGAACCAAACATGGTCAGCGATTTTCTTCCTACTTAGCCACACGGGAATCTCCTTGAGATAAAGCTTTCTTCTGAATAGCAGCCGCTTTGGCTTGCTCGTTTCGCTTCATGAAATATCCGGACAGGCCCGGCATAACGTACTCGTCCCGAACGTAATTGAAGCGGATACGCTCGTTGGTGATGCTTTGGATCCTTGACGAAATTGTGCTCGGGTAATCGATGTCCCCAGCATCTTCAAGTTCGATGATCAGAGAGGTCATGGCATTGACCAGATAGGGAATTTCCACCCGGTATTCAGTCTCTGTATCCGAGTCAATCCGCGTAACCCCCATCCTCATCCGGTTCTGAATCGCCACGCTTTCGGCTTGCCACTGTGCGGCAATCGAAATGCCTTCGGAAAACGAAGCAATCGAATACCGCCCCACATCAACCGGCGCCCGATCAAGTCCATACCAGAGCGTTCTATCGACGGGTTTCAACCAAACAAAACTGGATGTCGGCAACTTGCCATCGAACCGTCGAGCCTCTACGAGCATCTGGAACAGCACCGTCCTCACGTAGCGATATCCACGGATTTTCGCGAGCACCCGCTTGTCGGCCCGATACTTTTCGAAAAGGGCGTCAGCCACTTTGTAATTCGGGATCCCTTTGCCGCGACACGACTCATTGATGTCATCGAGCAGAGCCGCAGCGCCCTTTTTGTCGCGAACAATTCGCGCCGCAAACACCGCGAAAAGTGCCTGCTCGTGGGGTTTCATGGCCGATATATCGAACACATCACCCAGTTGCCGTTCGAGGAAAAGCCAAGTCTCCTCAAGTTTCAACAACCGGGCGTGGATGAGCTTGTGCTCTTTCGCTAAATCGGAGCATCGACGGGCAGGAAGCCACGGCTTCGAAGTGTCATCCACAAGATTCAAATGGGCCACCGGAACAATCGGCTTCCAGAACTCCGACTGGTATTGCACCAGGCTCTCAAAGGTGTGGGGAGTATTCAGATGGAGAATCGGGTGGCGCCAGGCTCTCCAGGCAAACCACCCCATCAACAACACAAGAGGCCACCGGTAATACTGTCCCATCCAGGACGACAGGCCAACCAAAGTCGAAAAATCGACCAGCTTCAGGTTGGCCGGCGTCATCGAGAGCTCAAACTGGCTATTCAGCCCATCGAATACTTCAGACTGAAAGAGACCAACCGTGAATCTCAACGGTTGCAACAACCCTTGCCCAATCACCAGAAAGATCTTGGCAAAGGTGTTGTGGAAAACGAACCAGAGAATAATGAAGAGGGCGACCATCAACACGAGCGCCAAGCCCGTGTTTGGACGATCATTACCCCCCCTGTTGTTCTCAGCCATTTGCCGCTTCCTCGACCTTGCCACCAAGAGCAGCAATGATCCCGGGCAGCAGGCGGGCGAGCTCGCCAGTCATCAAGGCGAAATCTGCGTCAAACTGCTCGTCCGCGCGTTCGGCGCTCTTTTCCGCTTCTTCCTTGATCAGGTCCAGGAAAGCCAGTCGGCGAATTTCAAGCTTTTCCGTCAAAACAAAGGACAAGCGATCATCCCAGGTGAGCGCCAGCTTGGTCGGCAGTTTGCCGCTGGCGAGGTGAGCCTTGATCTCTCCCGAGATGGCATCGCCATCCAGAGGGTGGCGGACATAACGAACAGCCGCCTTTTCTTCGCCCGCCGCTTTCAGTTCGCAATCGCGATCGATGGTAAAACCGGCCGGGGCATCGCCGCCAGAGAGCCAGTCGGCCATGGCAGATTGCGGAGAAACTTGCGTATGCAGGTTCGTCAGCGGGAGATCGTCCAGGCAATGGCGCAGATGTTCAATCACTTCTTCTGCTTTGCTCGGGCTTCCTGCGTCCACGCAAAACCAACCTTCTTGCGGATCGATCCACACAAAGGTGGTATGCCGACGCACAAATGCGCGCGGCAAAAGTTCTTCAGTAACCCGCTCGCGCAACTCTTTCAGTTGCTTCCGCCCCGGGGCATAACCTTGTTGCGCTTCCAGCGCCTCCGCACGTTCGGCCACTTCGTCATTGACAACCGACGACGGCAGAAGACGCTGCTCAGTAGTCAACGCAATCATCCACTGGCGGCCGAGAGCAAAGACCAAGGCGCCATCCCGGCGAGGAGAAACCCAGCCGCGACTCGACGGCTGATTGCTCGGACATTTCACAAAGGGGCCACGAGCAAGTTGCTCCTCCAGTTTGGCGAGGTCCATATTCCAGGGACGGGGCAGGCAATACACTTGAAGGTTTTTGAAAAACATATCGTTTCCTCTCAGGTCAATTCATCGCCAGGCGATATGCCAGCGCTTGGTAGGTCGGTTCGAGTGTTTTTGCCGCGACAAACACTTTTTGAATGTAAGCAGCATGAAGCGAAGGCGTAGCGCTGTGATAGCGGCCGACGCCTTGCCAGAAATCTCCGCCCGCACGATTGATGTGGTAGCGAAGGATGTAGCCGGCGGAACGAATCGCCAGGCACGGATCATTCCGAATCATTTCAGCGGTAATCCCGAACGACTTGTTCAACTGGGAAACCCACACATCATTGATCTGCATCTTGCCGTGATCGCGAGACCCGTTTTTATTGCCGTTCGATTTGCCAACTTCGCCGCCTTCAACCTTTGCGATCGCAGGCAGCAAGACAGGCGGCAAGGTGTACATGTTGGCCGCTTGAAAAAAGCATTGGTAATAGGCCGGCGGATCGGCAGGGACGTAATCAAGCATTACGCCAGCCCCACCCTGCTTCGATGTATTGAGCAGTGACTGTGATCCGACTCACCCGGGTCGGCGTGAACAACTCAGCAAGCCCGCTCAATTTCTCGAAATACTCGACGCGACTGAGCGAAGCGCGAGCTCCCTCCAAATACGACCTCACCAATTCACCATGCTTGCTGTTCAACATATCAACCACAACCTGGAGGGAATGGTTGGCCGGGACGCCCTCAAGCATGGAAACAAAGTCCTCAACCGAGGCGGTTTTGATGCGTTCAGCGCTGGCATCGACAATTGCACCGCCAACATCCTTGATGCTTTTCGCGAGCCCCGGATTGATTTCCGGTAGCTGCTCCTGCTCCTGAATTCTGTCCGCCGCAAAACCGATCAAATCCCGCATTTGAAGACCTTTCCGAGTCCCTGAATTGCCCAATCATATTTTGCATATTACAATACTTACGCACATTTGTTAATAACCGGAGAACGCCATGAAACGTCAGTTCAAACCCGTCTCAAAAAAAGTTGAGCAACAACGGGCGCCGTTGTTTGACGCACCGAGTCCGGAAACCGTGAACATGGTGATGTCCCATGTTTCGGATCTGCTCGGTATCGGCGCACTGTTTACAATCGCCAAACTCGCGAAAACACTGGCTAAGCCAGTTCGTGGGACACCCTCCGCACAAACAGACCGGAAGAACGTCAACCCCCGAAAGCAACTGGACCCGAAGACAGCCTTCTTGCCAAGCTGACCACCGTGGTCACGCAAGGGGTTAAGCCGGTGCCGAGCGCTTCGTTGCTCCCGGCAAAATCAACGCTCAAAGCATTCATTCTTGCTAGCGTGGCCAAAGCCTGCGCTGCCGGCGTTCCCGCGTTCAACCGGCGACACCAGTTGGAAGACATGTCCGGTTTTGTCGCTGCCAGAAAACGCTTCGCTTTCTTTCGAGAACCATAGGTATGAATACGCCAACAAAAAGGGGCGTATTCGCCTCGGTCAATACTGCACTCATCATTGCAATACTGGCATCAAGCCAGGTAGCCTACGCATACAACGCCACCGCATTGCTCGATGCGTTTGGGGGATCGACCTCCAAGAAATCCAACTTTGAACCAGGGGCGACATATTCCCTGTGCTTCGTTCCTGATGGGCCGTCTTGCGAAGAGCTCATTGTGAATTCAATAGGCAAACTCAAAAGCAGCTTGCTTATTCAGGCCTATTCATTCACCAGCCCTGCCATCGCACAAGCTGTTGTCAGGGCATACAAGCGTGGCGTCGATGTTCGAGTCATCGTGGACAAGAGCCAGATGTCCGAAAAATATACGGCCGCAACTTTCCTGAAAAACGAAGGCATACCAGTCTGGATTGATTCGATCCCGGCCATTGCGCACTCCAAAGTTCTGATCCTCGACCAGGAAGCAATATTCACGGGCTCATTTAACTTCACGCGATCAGCACAAGAGCGAAACGCTGAAAACGGGATCGTGATCCAGGGGGATGCGAACGTAGTGAAGGCCTATACGGAAAACTGGCAGAAGAGGCTTCGGGCCTCCTCACGTTTCTAAGGGGTGGTTTGGCAGTTGGGGGTTGCTTTTCCGAATCAAAAAAACACCACGGCTTCATTGAGGGTTTTATTAAAGTAAACCCTTAAAGATTGTTTACCAAATACGGAAACCGTTGTGGCGCAAGGATTACAAGGTGTTTAGGTGAAGGTTTCGGAGAATGTTAGGTGAAGGTTTCGGTGAACCTTTTGGTGTTTTGGTGCAGGAATTGGTGAATGTTAGGTGAAGGTTTCGGTGAACCTTTGAATGATTTGGTGCAGGTTTCGGTGAATCGACTTACGAAGGTTCAATTTGTATTAGGTGAAGGTTTCGGTGAATCACTTTTGAATTCTATCGAACATGAAAATAGCAACTGATGACATGACCAACGATCTGGTTCGAAAACAGCAAACCTTGAAAAAGCCCAATCCGGAAATTGGCTTCCGGATCACGGCTGGGGAAATGACCTTTCTTGGCAGGAAGATCTACAACGCCTTGGTATATCGAGCTCAACAACTGGGGCATGCCGGCAAAGGGCAACTCCCCTTCCCTCTTCACTACGATCTTGGTGAGCTCATCCCCTACGAGAAATATTGGTGGACACCGTTGAGCAACATCATTTCTGACGCTTCCACCGGCCCACGTAAGCACGCCATGGTTTGCAAATACCTGCGCGGCCTCATGGGCGTTGTTGTCGAACGGAATGTGGTCGGCTGGGAGGCCTGCCACATTATCAGCACGGCCAGAATCATCGGTACCCGAGATCCAAAAGGCGCCGGCAAAGGCGATCAACTGATTGTTGGTTGGCGCTTTCCTGAAGAAATTGAAGACAAGCTTCTCGAACCGGACCAATACACACGCCTCAGCCTATATTTCCAGTCTCTCCTTAAAACAGAGTCAGCACTGGTTCTCTATGAAATCTGCAAACGCTACTCGACCAGCCCGGGGCATCTCACGCCCCGCCTTGAGTGGCAAGAATGGCAAGCGCGACTTACTTCCGATCGAACCAGATCCGAATACAAATTTTTCAAACGAGACTTTGTTCTTCCTGCCATCAAAGAAGTTTGTGCATGGACGGATATTGATGTCGAATTGATCGAGCACCGGGCCCCGCTTCGAGGCGCCCCAATCGAAAGCATTCAGTTTTCCGCAAAGCAGAAGGCACAGACATCTCTTGAGTTCACTCCTGGCCCGGCCGTGCCATGTGAATTGCTGACTCAAATGGAAGAAATGGGGGTCTCGACGATGCAGGCCGAAAAATACCTGGCCCAATACGGCGAAGAGAAAATCCGGGCAGCGATCGAACACACAATCGAGCGGGTATCGAACATTCACCTACCCCCCCTCGCGGTGCCGGCCGCATATTTCAAGAAAGCCATGCTGGAGGATTTTGCTGGAGGCGCCCGTAATGCGCTGGCGAGCAAGGCCAAGAAAACCATAGAAGGCAATAACGCAAGGGCAAAGCTGCTTGCCCAGAGCAGTCAAGAAACCAGTTCTCAACTTGAGGTGGATATCCCATCGGGCGAAGACTTGTTGCTTGCTTGGGCTGACTTCCGAATCTCACCGCAAGCAAAGCTGCTATTCAAGAACTTGCCAAACTCGTATGAAGAGGCCGGGCAACGCGAACGCGGGGTCTTCAGTGGGTTTTTGGCAACCCGGGCGTAGGAAGTCTTGTGGCCACCAGAAATAATCGACTGTAGGCCTTTTCTGCATTTCACAGTTCAAGGCTTGTAGTGCCAGGATTGAGCCCTGAATGTCAGGCCATTCTGCTCCATCCCTACAATCCGAATCCCCCCGAGATCTATCCATTCGACTCTGGAATACTGAAGCTCGGCAAGCAACTTTCCGGCAGACGAAAAAGCTTGCGCAACACCATCCGATGCTCGCCACGAAACCGTAGCCTCAACCGGTACCGGATGCGTAATCTGTTGCCCTTTTTTGTTGATGAGGAGCGCGACTGTACCCACAACTGCCTTTCCGTTTACTCGCCTTTTTGAACAACAAACTGGGATCCATCCGGGCGGTTGAGTCGAACGAGCACGTCTTGTTCATCTTGCCGAATAAACTTGCGTCCCTGTTCAAACCACGAACGTGCTTCGCTATAGTTATCCAGGTCCAGCGCTGCCATGACATGGGCTAAGCCTCCCACCGCCTGTTCCTTGGTAATCACTCCAGCTTTGTAGTCTTCAAGGACTGAGCTCAAGAACGCGTCCATGTTCTTGTGGTCTTTCGAAGTCAGTTCAGGACTCGATTTCATTGTTTTCATCCATTCAGTTTTGAATCAATTTGGCTCTCGATCTCTTTCATCGCTGCCAGGCAGTCAGGATCCCCTATCTCTGCCATGCAACGCAAACAATCACCGCCACAATCCTTTGTGGTCGGATCGTCAGCTTGATCCAGTAATCTATCGCAAATATGGCATCGGCTCATACGTTTGTCCTGCTTTTCTAGTGTTGATGGAGTCATGCGTACTCCAGTTCGAGACGTTCCTGAACACCTTCGGCGCGAATCCGGCGGCGGACTTCGCGGTCCCTCTGTTCGGATGCGGCTTGACGGGCGGCCAGCGCACCCGTACATAAATCGACGATATAGATGTAATACGTGCAGGTCATCGGGCCTGTCCAGGCGCCAACCTCTTTGGTGATCGTTTCAATGCTGGTGTGTTTGGGATCCATGGTTGCCCCTTTGTGAGTGCATGCCTGAAGTATAGCGTTTATATAAACGCTGTCAATCTTTCTTCATGGATCTGAAAGGCACTTAGCACCAACTCAATTTTCCCCAGAGAAAGAAGGAAATTCCGGCCACCTTCCAATGTGGCGATCATCACCGATTGATACCAAATTACTTGGCTGAATCACTTTCTCTGACGGACTTTGCCGCATCGGCGATAGCTCGACGAACAGCATCTGATTCAGTAGGGCTATAGCCCTTCTCTACCAAATACCCGAGATCGTTTGACCTCGCCTCGTCCAGTGACAAAGTGATTCTCTTGCCCCCCGCATCGCGAACGCGTTCGCGTAACCGGGCCGATCGCTGAGTGATAGTGTGATCAAAATCAGCCTTGGGCTTCTTCGTGGAAACGTCTGTGGTCTGGGGGGTCGGTTTTTTGGGCATAGATCGCCATTACACCACTCATTCACTCACTGTTTCAAGATTCAGAAGAGTGGCAAAGGCTTCTCGCATCGAGCCGGACAGCTTATCCACGTCCTGCATGACAGAGCGAAACTTGCCATATTTCGAGAACAAATCTCCGGCCATAGCAAACCGCATTGCTTGTGCAACATCCTCAGCGGGAACCCAAGACTCCAGGTCGATTCCAGTTAATTCCTTGATTTCATCTGCCCGCTTTGCCAATCGAGCCGCGCGTTCTGTTCTCCGTTCGATTTCACGCTCAACTCGGTCTTTCTCGCGCTCGCGGATTCCTGCGGTTTCCTTCTCAATGATTGCTCGAAGTTCTTCGTCGCCAACTTGTCCGGACCGGCGCATCAAAGCCGCCATAAAGGATCGGTCAATCGCAACAGGCGCAAGTTTTGGGGCTGCGGTGACCTGGCGCAATTTTCCATTCTTGAACTCAAGGTGCCCCCATGTGACCGGTAATTCACCGTCCTTCAGGACGTTTTCCGCAGCAACAAGCCACCACCGATCACAATACTGAAAAACAGATTCCGCTTTTACCGGGCTCTTGAGCTCACGAAGCCAATCAGATCGGCTGACCTTGATTTCAAAGCCGTGAATTTCAAGTCCGCGAGAAGGGTACATGTTCATTGAAACCGCATCGGCATAGCGGCGCTGGTGCCCCCCTGTTCCGTTGGCCACCTCAAAAAAGGTAGCCCACTCAGGGGAGCAATAGCGTTCCCGCAGGGCGTCTTTAATTTCAACCGTCCTTGCCATCTGATTGTCCCTTCGTCTGTTTCCGCTGGAGCTTACTCAGCAGCTTCCTGTGCAGACTCCGGGGCAACGGCAGCACCCTTCGCTTCAATTTCGCCCACGATCTTGGCAATCAATTCCCGGGTTTCCGGCTTGAGTCCAGCAATACCAGGATCCTGGGAAACTTTCTTTGCAGCGTCATACAGCGCAAAACCATGTTTTTTCGCTGCCCGCTCAACCGGGTTGGTCAAATGCTTTTTGGTAATGCGAGTTTGGCCGCCAGACTGAACCTTGTTCAAGGCTTCGAGCAGCTTTTCAACTGCATTTTCGCCATGGGTGCGCAGTGCTTCAACGGCAGTCGACGCGGACACCTGATCTTCGATCACCATGTTTCGGATCGCGATCGGAGCAGCCATCAAGAACAGCAAATTGTCGACATACTGACCGGAGAAGCCAAGGCGTTCGGCGATCTGCGGAGTTTCCCAGCCATAGCGCTGCAACCGTTTTGCGACAACGGCTTGCTCATACGGCCGCAGCGGTTCGCCAGAGTTGGCACGAACCAGGCTGACCACCAGATCTTCAGTGGATACGCTCTGCGCCGAAACGACAATCGGCAAAACTTCGATCTGGGCTCCAGCAGCAATTGCCTTTTGCGTGGCTTCATAACGACGATGGCCATCCGTGACAAAGATAACGTTCTCACCGTTTTCCTTCGCCACATAGCCGGCCAACGGCTTGTCTTGATAGAAGCCCTCAGCCAGAATCGACTTCGCCAGTTCATCGATTTTTTCGTCGTACTTTGCATCGCGAATACGGACATTGAAACCATCAATGATGCGAATGTTCGCAACAGGTACCTGCCAGAGATCCCGGCTTTTCGCATGGCTCGACGCCATTGCTTGTTTGACGGCGCCGGGGAACAGTTCCAGACGGAAATCGTCGCGGGGACTGGCAGACAGTGCAGCTTCGTTGGTATCCATGATTGATCCTTGAAGGTGGTATTTGAAGGGGCTTCCCCCTTCGGTGATTATTATTTCGAGACAGCAGCCTTGAACGTTGCACCGGCCACAAATTTCGGGGTCACACTGGCGGCAATATTGATCGACTTGCCGTTCGAGGGATTGCGGCCAACACGAGCCACACGCTTCGTCGTCTTGAAGGTGCCGAAACCAACAACAGTCACCGTGTCGCCGGCCGCCAGCGCCTCGCCAAGAACCTTGGGCAAAGCAGCGATCAGTTCGCCAATCTGCTTCTTGGACAAGTTCGGCGTTTTCACTTGCAGGGCATCAATCAATTCGCTTTTGTTCATGATGGATAAAACTCCTATTTTGAATATCCCGGGCCGTTCAGGGTCGCCCAGAAATTAACCCTTGGTTTGGTCGCGGGGCGTCATTGAAGCGGCCGCACGAAAGAGCTCCTGGCGGCGAATGATCACACCTGATTCGTACAAGAAAACCGCATCGGTCTGAGAAGCAGCCGCGTACAGCGACGGCTCACCGTCGATGACGCAGAACGCAATGTTTCGGGTTGGAAGCCAGCCAATAACAGAGCCACTACCGAGTTTCAGCAGCACGCCGGAATCGCAAAGAATTCCCGCCACTTCCGCGCTGAACTGCATCGTGTTCTTCTCCGTAGGCTGCACTTGCTCGAAAACAGCACGGGGAAGAACCTCAAGCGTATTGGCCAGGTCAAATACCTGAACAATTTCACCGTGCTTGCAGCAGAACAAGAACAGACCATGACGCATGGCGTCTTCCCAGAAGACTTGTTCCGCAACAGTCCAGGCGAGTTCCCCTTCGTCAGCCGGGCTGACTTTGGCCCCTCCCTGTTGGATTATGAACTTACCATCTTTCGAGATGACATCAAACCCAACTGCCCGCAGCGCCTGTCTCAACAACATGTTCCGCCTCATTAATCTTTCATAAGATGGCTTCATCATACCGTTGCTGGCAACGGTGTCAACATCTTCGCGAAAAATTATTTTTGGCACGATTTTCAAGCTGGGGCAGTCCCTGGATCACAAGGCAGCAAGATGCCCTTCTCAACAGCCATCAGGAAATCTTCTGTCAGCGTGGGCATCACTGTTTGGATAACGGATTTCCCATGGAGCCGATATACGGCTGCACCATTTACGCAGCCACCTCCACCAACATGCACGACTTGTTTTCCATCCTTGGTCCGCATCCAGAGTCCTTGCACGGCCGCTTTCGCTTTCTGAAGGAGAGCCGCGCCCTCTTCCCTTTGTGCTTGCTTCTGTGCCGTCACGACCTCTTCCCCTCGTTTCTTATTGGCCATCCATGCCCAATCCCTGTCGCTTCGAATCAACGTCATGAGATAGGCAACCAGGCGCTGGCCAGATAGTTTGCGGAGATATTGGGCAGACAAAGCAGAGATATCTGAAAGCCGCTGTTTCACCTGGCTTGCAGCCTTCATCAGCATCAACACCGCCGAGGGTTTTATCCCTTGATCGCTTACAAGCCAAGCAAGATCAGATGGAATTGTGAATTTCCCGATCTTCGTAAAGCCAGATGAGGGCGTTGATTTTGAATTTTGCTTTTTATCCACAGGCTCTGCGCTTGCGCCAGAGTGTACTTCTGAAAGAAGCTGTAAAGCACTTCCTTGATTATCAGTTGACGTGCAAGAAGTGAGAGGTAATAGAGCGTCCGGAATGCTGTCTGATACAGGGTTTCCAGCGTCTTCCTGTTCGAGTAGATCCTCTTCCTCATCCCTGATGACTGGAAGCTGGAGGAGGGCACAAAGAGACTCTGAAAAGGTGATATGGGATTCAGATCCCCGCAGGCCTGCGCATGCTTGCCAGTCGCGTTCAATCCACCCTTCCTGTTCAAACCGCGTCAAGGCTCGGTAGAGCGTGGGGAGGCTGCACCCGGATTCATTGGCCAGGGTCTCGCGTTTGCAGAAAATGGGTTGTTGCCCATTTGTCGCGGACACTTTTTTAATCAGGCGCCGAAGAATGTTGGTGTAACTCGCTGGGATTCGCTGAAAGACAGGCTGCGAATCGACCGCCGAGCAGGCGAGCAGAATGGTGTACGGGTATCTCGTACAAACTTTATGTGATGTTCTATGAACCATTTGTGTAAGTCATCCAAATTTTGGACGAACAGCCACTTGACTCGCTAGAAACAAATAGTAAAATCAGCACAAAGCTCTTGTGTTGTACCCAGTAGCTCTTAGTCTTGCGTCGGGAATCCTTTGCAGAGGAAACTCAACAAACCAAGTTCTAGGTAGATCTCACTGTTTGGTTACTATCGAACCTAAAGAAAGCCCGCCGCCAAGCGGGCTTTTTTATTGGCTATTCTTTCTGTCGTTTAACCCAAAAATAATCCCTTTAAAAACAATAATGTTCGTGACGCACACTGCGCCACGAAACCTAAAAAAACCAAAACCCTTTAAAAACAACGTTGTGCGTCACGCACGTTTTAACTTGGCCTACGCGATCAGGTCTTCAATCCGAGCCATAAATAGGGCTTCAATGTCTGCTCCCTTGAGGCCTTTTGCTGACACCTGAAAGCTCCCATCCTTGACGACGATCCGAACCTTCTTCTTCTTGTGAAGGAACTGCTTGTCGCTGATAAGGGTGGTGTCCTTTTCTTTTCCTTCGCGTTCCTTCTGCTGTTGCTTGATCCATGAAACTGCGCCAGCTTGTTTCAGGCGCTTCTCGCCAACTTCCTGGATAGCTTTCGCAACAAGTTCCGGCTCGGCTTGCGCCAGGCCTGTTGATCGAAGCTTGGATGCAAGTTCGCTTCCGATGGCGCCGGGGTGTTCTTTCAGTGCTTCAATGGCTGCTTCCGGAAAGTCCTGGAAGGACCACATCTTCGACACATAGGATCGGTCCTTGCCTATCAGTTCGGCCATGTCTTCATCGGTGGTCACAAACCCATCGTCGTGAAGCATTTTGAAATGGAGGAACGTTTCAAAGTCCGTGAAGTTCTTGCGCTGAATGTTGTCAGCGGTAAGGGCGCGAGCGGCTTCACTATCAGTCATTCCACGAATGCGTGCGGAGACAGTTTCACGCCCAAGCAGTTTATGTGCTTCGAGTCGGTTCTCGCCGGCCACAAGCTCATATGTGCCATTGGGGAGTTCTCGGACCAGAATATCTTGGAGTAGCCCGTCCTTCTCGATGGATTTTGCCAGGCCCTTAACGTGGTCAGGGTCAATCTTGGTGCGGCGCTGGAACGGGCTGGAGTGGATCAGGCCAATGGGCAGGTTCCGGTGAAGAACCGGCGCTTCGTCAGGGGCATCCAGAATACTGGGAACGTGCTCCGCCGGCCGACGATTTCGAATCATCCCTGCCGCAATGGCCTCGGGCGACCCCTTTTTCGGGGCCGGCTTTTGCGTATCGGTCGTCATGGTTAGGCTACCTTGATTTCTTCAAGGGCTAGACCCATGATGGTCGCGGTTTCGCGGGCGAGGGCAGCGACAGCCAGGGCGGCGCCACCGTCCCGATCCTTTGCCATGACGGTGCTGGATTCGGCGGCTGCGGTCTTGATGCTCGTGGCGTCGGGGATCTTCGTTTCAAGGAGTTTTTCCTGGAAGAGATCCGAAGCGGCAATCTGGGTTCCTTTGTCCACGCGGCGGCGTCCGTCGTGGCGGTTCAGAACCGCGCCGCCGAACTTCAGTGCGGGGTTCATTTCGCGAACTTGCTTGACCAAGCCCATCAGGTCATCCATGCCGTCGAGACTGTACGAATCGCCACTTTGGATCGGGACGAAGAAATAGTCCGAGCAGGTCAGGGCAATGGCCGGCATCAGGAAGAGGTTGGGCGGAGTGTCGACCAAGACCAGATCGTAGAGCTCGCGCAGATAATTCATCTTGTTGACGAACACCCGGGCCGGGGCCAGTGTCGTCGCGCGTAGGCGCTCTTCAATTCGCATCAGCTTGATGGTTCCGCCGATCAGATGAACGCCCTTGATTGTCGTTCTCTGCTGGATGTACCGGCTGATATCTGTCCCGTCATGGAAGATGGCATCCATGACGGAAGTCTCTGGCGGGTAATATTCCGAACCAAGCAAGGTCTTGGTGGTGTTTGCTTGTGCGTCCATGTCGACCACAAGGACAGAAAGTCCGAGGCGGCTGTAAGCATCAGCAAGATTGACCACTAGGGAGGTCTTGCCGACTCCCCCTTTGTGGTTGGCGATGGTGGCGACAATTCCCATGAAATTCTCCTTTCGAGTTTTGATGGGATAATTGTGCGCCTGAACTATTGAAATTGCAACGCCGTTTTATTGTGATTGCAATTGGCGTATATCGCCGATCTAGTGAAGGCTGGCGATTTTGTGCAGCACGCTAACCCGAAGTTCGCGCAAATCGTAGTCTTCTTCCAGATCAACAAGGTGGTTCGCATACTCGCGCACCTGTTCTTTGTCAGAAAAGGTGTCTGCAAACGTTGAAAGTACGATTGCGTCGCGAACGCAGCAAAATGCTTTGAGCTCGTTTTCAAAGCTCGCGGACATCTTTTTCTTCATGCGATCCCGGAATTCGTCGTCGGTCAGGTCGAGATAGGTTTCCAGGGCACAGGAGATTTGGGCGCTGGAAAGGTAGACCGAGCGGCGGGCGTTCTCAAAATCTCGGTAGAAGGGGATGTTGGTGTGCATCGGTAGGCCTCCGGGAGATTAGTTAAGGGACATTGCCGAAGCGCTCGGCTTTGCGTTGTTGGGGGATGCCGGCTGGTGCGCAAGTTCGCGCGTCTTGTCGAGCTCGTAGCGGCGGATGGCCAGAACGAAGAGATTGTTCTGTTCGGCGTTTTTGTCAAAGTTCGACACGTCGTAGCCGTAGGTCGCCAAGTCGTTTCGCGCCTGCAAATAAACCTCGGAGTCCGCAATAACGTCTTCCTCCGCTGCCACCAGGCGATACTGAGCCGCTTCGCGATCGACAACCTGGCTGTTGCGAAGATTGGTGAATGCTTCGCGGTATTCACTCAGCGAACGATTGAGAAAGCGAGTCACGATGGCCATCTTCGATTGGCCAGCCTGATCCAGCGGTTCGGCACCGGACGGGGTGGTATAGACCAATTTCATCCGGCCCCCACTGATTGCCCCGGCTTCAGCAACAGAGGAAAGAATCGCAGACCGGCGATTTACCGACTCGAACGCATCCGGTTCCTTGTTGGTTTTGCCGGTGGCGAATTCCATGATTGCCGCCGCTTCTTCCGCCTTGATGAAGCCGGGCGTGCGAGCGTGGTTAATGGTCACGCCGGAGAGGCGTTGTGCAGCATCTTTTCCCCGTTCGGAGAAATAAGTGCTCTTGATGCCTTCCATTTTGCTCGTTTGAGCAAAAACAGAGGCTTTCGAGCGAGCAACCACGTCAGTGAAGATTTTTTCTTTGAGGATTGCTTCAATACCAGTTTGGGTCATGATCAGTCTCTCCGCGAGAGTTACATTGTTGGGCTTGCAGCGGGTTTGGTGAGCTCAACCTTTTCGTTGATGCTTTCAAGGTACTCATACAGGGCGCTCATTCGGGCTTGGGCTGAATTCGTCATATCCGAATATGCATCAAGCGCTACGGTTTCGCCAATTTCAGAAGCGAGTCGGTCGTACGCCTGAGAGTTTTCTTGCAGCAATTCGGCAATTGCCCGTTTTGCCCGTTCAGCACGGCTTGTATCGAGCAGATGAGCCTGCTCAAGTTTGATCAGGTTGCTTTCTAATACTGCACAAGCGGTAAGGAACGAGGATTGAACAACTTGAATCGTCTCGTTGTTGCTAACAGTCGCTGCGAAGTTTGAAACAGCAACCATCGCGGATCCGCGAGCAGCTTCAACCGCATTAATCCGGAATGACGAAAGCCAATCTTTTGACGCAGTTTGCTGCACCAATGGGTCGTCGGCTCGTTGAAGGCGAGGGGATACGACCAAATGCCTTGCGCTCAGTCCGGCCGCGAAAAACTTACCCAATTGGCTTTTACCAACTGGCAATTGTGTTCCCGTCATGGAGTCAGTCCCGCTTGTTTGGGTTGTGAGGGCTTCAGAAGATCTTCTCTCGAAAGAGCGATCGATACCTTGGATTCCACGGCGGAATCCAAAATTTGGAGGCCTTTCCGCCAGTCTTCAATGACAGGCTTCAAATCAAGTTTTTCCCCGGGCATCGTGGCGTTGAAGGCGCTGATGAGGCTAACCTTCATGATCCGGCCCGACACGCCAAGATGATTCTGGATCATCATCAATCTGCTGGTGGACGGCAGATCTTTGCTGACTCGCGACAGATAGTTCATGGACTCATCGAGCAGGAAGTCAGCAAGCTTTTCGAATACTTCCGGTTCGTGAACGTCGAAATCATGCAGCGTCGAAATGATCGGCTCGCTGGCCTTGACCATGGACATGGTGAGACCTGCGCCAAGCTCCGCCCCGAGAGCATTGCCGCCTGGCTTCCAGCTTGTGCTTGCGATTTCCTCGACAACATCGTCCATCTCGGACAAATGGTCGATCGCGAACATTACTCGGTCATGAACGTCGGTTTTCCCATTGAACGCCCATTCCGTACCAACAAATTCCGAGACGGCTGAGATGGCTTGGTCCTGGATGAACTCGCTGTTGAGTTGCCCGCCAGAAATCCGCTCAACCATTTCGTTGGCGAGATTGAACGACGACTCCATCATTTGTTGCAGAGCCGATGAGATATCTTCGTTCTTGCCCTTCGGGCCGGGACGATGGATTACCGCCAGGACAAGCGGAGCAAAGCGCTTCAGCGCTGCCATCCGGGCCATCGCTTTGCGCTCTAGTTCGTGGCGAGTGGCAAACGCATCCTGACTGACCTTGATCGACCGGAAAATCCCCTTTGCCCCGATATTCGTGGCTTCGTCGATTTCGGAAAGAACAGCGTCTGCATGAAACTCGGCAACAGGCTTGTTTTGATCACCAGGCATCGTTCATTTACCCGTTCAGTTGATGCAATTTATCCAGGATCGGCCGAAGCTCAATTTCGGTTCGGCCGTCTGTTTGTTCTGCATCCGTAATACCAAAAAAGTCTTCAGCGGCTGCAATGAGCAAGAACAGATCGATGCTTTGCAAATCCCGGATCAGAGACACGACAACCCCGAATGCCGCCTCGTCATTCGGGGTTTCTTTTTCGATCAAACCCCGGCCGTAGAACTTGAGCGATGCATTGTCTGCGGCAACGGCAATCGGGGTAAGCGCCAATAGCGGATGAAACATTTCCTCGCTCTTGATGCGATACCCGTCAAGAAAAAAACGGACGCCAAGTGTTTGCCCGAAATGGACGCCGAGGAACCGGAGTGCGTGGGTGATTCGAGTTTCGTCCATGGCCTAATGGTTTCGCATGATTGGTATAATACGCAAATTTTATAGATAAATGATATAGGTGATGGCTAGGGGCGTCAACAATGCTTAGGGGTGGGCTGAAAGAAGGGTAGAGAAGCCAGCCGAAGACAGGGGGAAGAACCCTGACGGCAGTTTTTGAAAGCGGGTCGGCGTGGTTGCCGCAATCCCTGCCTGGCTGATCACCAGGAAATTTACGCCCTGAAGAACTTCGGCGCCGATGGGAAGGAAGAAGCCCAGGTTCCCGCCGATATCGAAAACCAGATTTCCGTTTTCCTTGAAGACGGGGACTCCATCTAGCCACTCAGCCTCAGAATTGACATCCAGCGTCAAAACGTCCGCCTCTTTGGCATACCCCACTGTTTCGAGATATTCCGGGCAGAGGGTGATCGCCCCATCCTCTTGGGAGGTTGCGTATCCTTGACGAATGGCTTCAACAATCCACGGAGTTGCAGGAGAGGTCATTCCTTGTCCTCCGATGAACCCTTTGTGGATCCCACAGAACGCGGCAACTTGGGCTTCCCCGCCTTTTGATAGGTGCGGCCAAGGATCTGGCTTGTGTCGAAGGATTCCGGCTTCGTCCAGGATCCGGTCTTGTACGGATTCACGCCTCGGTATTTGGCTTCCCTGATCGACAGGCGCTTCAGATCTTCAACGCCATCCGGCAGGCGCTTCATCAGCCGGCCAAGCGCCAGCGGCTGATCCGACATCGGGCGGCCCTTGTGAATCCAGCGATAACTGGCCGAACTATCACGACCAAAATAGACGCTCAGGTGCCGCAGCTTGTGTTCATCCGTACCGGTCATCGACTGGAAAAACTCATTAATGTCGAAGCGCGGAAGCAGATGAGGGAATTCCGAATATGCTCTAATCAAGAGAGCGACGGCGACATCTTTCACGGGCTCACTGGATGACAGCAAGCTCGGCAACTTGCTCTTCGGGATCGAGAGCAATTCAGAAAGTTCGTCCATCGACAAATTAAACCGCAACATGAAGGCCGAAATATCGGTTCCTGTTATGGCGTGATCGATTGAAATAGGGGTTGGGTTCACGGCTAATATGCTCCTTTACGGTTTTTGTGTCATGGTACAATATGCAGCATAAAAATGTTCGCAAGATAGCTTTGCGCACCGACAAATTTTCTAGCGGAAGAAATCAATGAAACCATCGAAAACGGTCGATTTATCCGTAATGTGGGCAAACGACAAGAAATTGCCCGAAAAAGTTCCGTTTTCGGAATGTTTAGCGACAAATTTTTTCCAACATCCCGGGCACGTCAGTGGCTTCTATGGATTCCATGGACGAGGCAAGGGGCTCCAATATTGTGCATTTAAAGCCGATGAGCTCGGATTGAAATTTTTGCCAATCACGCTTTCTGTCAAGCTTGATAAGGAAATTTCGGCCCGAATGATTACCTTCAAGACGCTCCCCGATGTTGATATGTTCAACGTGGCCAGAGCGTCCCGAGAGTTGATCGATTTCATGGCTGAATTTTGGTATTCCCGCCTGGAAGAAAAGGGCTGGTCAGATAGCGACCTCGCCAAAGTGAATTGGCGCCTAACGGAAAAGTTCATGCATCAGGATGAAAGTCTTGTAACGGAGTTGCTGGCCTTGCCTGAGTTCTCGCACCTTCGCTTATTCGTTTATCCTGCAATGCCACAGTCCAATCCAGGGGTGATTACTGCACCAATCTCTCTTGGTGTGACCAAGAAGGAATTTATCGAAACGGCAATTTCTCCGATGTACCCCGATATGGAAGTTGTGTTTTGATTCTTCTGCCAGGCATTCACCAAACAAAAACCCCGCTTCCTGAGCGGGGTCTTTGTTTGTAGGCGTTCTTTTGCCGACTACATCCCCGGGCCACCTGTTTGCGGTTTTCTCTTGTGGGCGGCTTTCAGTGCAGCCAGCCATGAGCCATCCTTGAAAGAATTGATGGCTTCCTTGATTCGAGACCATTCCCCCTCGACATATTCAACCGGCTCGCCTTGTCCAGCCCTGTAATAGCCCAGACCAAGAAGATCGTTTTCCGTCAGCCCCCTGGCCATGTCGGTCTCATCGTTGGTCAAGAGGATGCGGTACCCATCATTTTCCAGATACCACGCTTCATACCCCCCTCCTGTCGATATCACCTCAAGTCCGAGGGCTTCAATTTCAGGGTCAAGAATCACAGGTTTTTTCATGGTGCATTCCTCACTGGAGAGCCCTGCGATCAGTCCATTCACGGATCAGATCGTTTGCCAAGGATTCTACAACGCCTTCCTGAGCATCATCGCCCAAGCCGGCTCTACGACGGTCGATCTCAGCCATGGCGGTTCCTGAGGGGAAGCGCTCGGTAAGCAGCTTGCGAGCCGCCTTGCCACCCAGGAGGGCATACAAGCGATTCCGCAACGACATGTCCTCGGCCGTCGTGCTGAGTGCCCAGCGTTTCGTTGGGCCGATGGTATTGACCAGGATCTGCGAGTACCGTCCCTTCTTCGTCTGGTAGATTGCCAGAAAAGGTGCACCGGCGGCCGTCGGGCCGGTCAGCTCGTTGCTGATTCGCTTCGCCGCGACATCAGAAAGGCTGAACAAGTGCTGGGCCGTATCAACGTCAGATTGATTCGGTGCCTTGATGATGTAGAGAGCCGAGAGCAGCTTGATCATTTCGTCGCTGAAGTCTTCCAGCAGTTGGCTGGCGAGCACCACACGGACGTTCCATTTACGACCTTCGCGCATGTTTGTGACGATTTCCGCACGAAGCGCATCCAGCCCGCCTGTTTTGTGGAATTCATCCATGATGATGGCCTTTTTGTCTTCCTTCGTTTCGACAATACGGGCCTTGTGATACGCGCGGTAACGTTCGCCGCAGTTTTTCAGAACGTCGTCGTCAATGAAGAAATTCCGGGCCGCGTACGAATAGCCGAGGAAGTACATGATGGCTGAGCGCCGCTTGCTTCCCGGGTCATCCCCGCTCGCCACTTCGTTCAAGTCGAGAGAAATCACACGGGCTGCGCCAACGTCAAATTGGGTCGCGCCATTGAGCACTGGGTATTCCCGTAACGACGAGGAAATAACGGTTGCCAGCGCGTCGACCAGGCGTTGGCCATTGCCGGCGTCGACCGCAGATCCGTCGTCGCGGTTGAACATGTCATTCACGCTCTGACTGCCAAGCGCGATCATCAAGTCCGATACCGTTGGGAGGGCATAATCTTGAGCTCGTGCGGCCGCGTGGTGCGCGCCCTTGTCAAACAAGGCATCCACGATCTGCCACCACGTAGTCCCGTCGTTGATCGATACATCGCACTCGGCAATACCTTTATCGACCACGGGGTCAATGTGCGGCTCGTAAAGCTTTGGACGGTTCTTGTCCGAAAACATCATGTAGAGCTCATCGACCAGCAGGCCGGCTAGTTCCCCTGCCATGTTGTAAGGGCGAGAGGATCCGATCGGAGTGGCCAGAAGGGTCAGAAAATTGACCTGCATCGAGCGTTCGCGCGGGGACGGGAAGCGGCAACCCAATTGGCTGGCGAAAATGTTGATTGCGCAATCACGAGAATTGCGAAGTTTGAAATACCCAACTTGATGTTTTTGATCATCCGGAAGGGCATCTTGCAGCATGGAAATCAGGCCGGAGCTCGATGGACCAATGTCCAGAATGACCATCAGCGGAAGTTTCGTCAGACCAGGGGACAAGCAAAAAGCCAAGTTTTCACTGTTCATGGTGACAGACTTGCCCGAGCCCGGCGGGGCATAGATCAGCAGGTTAAACGTGTCCTGCATCGGAGAGACCGGTTGCACGGGGTAGAGCTTGCCGTCGGGGGTTCGGTAAATCAAAGCGCCCTCTGGCCAGGGAGAAGCCGGCCTATTCAGCGGGAGCATCGTTGCAATCTCGCTGAGCGGAGCGGCCATTGTCGGCGCCGGATTCCGATTGGTGAAGCCCGGGATGGCAGAGAAGAAGCTGAGCGCCGGATCACCAACCGAGTCAGTGATTTCACAGGATCCCCATGCCTGAAGCGATCGAGAAAGCAATGCGGCATTCTTCGATAGCGTTTTCTCGTTATCCGCCCAGGTCATCGCATTCACTTGGAAGCCGACAACGCTTTCGCCATCAGCCTGAAGATCCTCAAGGCCGGTGATCGCTGCACGGATGCGCTTGTTGTTCTCGCCCATGAACCCGAAAATGCCGGTGAAAATCTTCGCAAACTTGAGCGAAGACAAGCCGTTTGGCGTGAGATTGATGACCAAGCGCCACGGGACTTCGCGCTTGATGCGCCGGAATAGCGAAAGGAAGTCTTCCGGAATTTGCGGCCCAGCGTCCATGACGAGCGGGGCGTAATAACGCTCGCCGATCCGGACCGTGTAGCGCGACTGCCCGCCTATGTGCAAGTCGCGGGGAACAAGTTGGGTGCCCAGCAATGGTGGAAGCCAATGAGATCCATCGCCGAGCGCCGACGGTGCGATTCTCGGATACGGACAAAACCCTCCTTTGCTCTTGCCGGTCTTCGGGGCTGGCGTATTTGCGTGCCCGCCAGGCAGGGAAGGGCGCCAGTTGGGCGAGGTGAATTCGCGGTCGATGCAAAACCGAATACGCAAAGCAGCTTGATCGACATCGAGGCTGCTGATATTCAGCAGGCTTTCCCCGGTGCCTGGCAGCAACGATTCAACAAGCGATTTGTGCGCGTTGATGATTTGCGTGATGGGCTTGAGGGGGTTTTGAGCCTGCGACATGATGGGCAACTTTGTGTCGTTCATCATCTTGCGTTGCTCTTTTACCGCTTCTTTGTAATCGGCCTTCGCCAAGGTTTGCGGATAGGTTGTGACGACGATAAAGCAACGCTCGCTGGTGGCGAACTCAGCGATTCGACCCATGTCACCTTCAAGGACATCTTCGATCTCAAGCCGCAAGCGCTTTGCGGTTGCGAAGGTCGGCAGATACATCTGGCGAATGTCATCCATCGTAGATGCATCGTCGCGTTCAAAAATGACACTTACCGACTGGATGGCATTGCGGAAAGCAGTTGATATCTGCTTTTGGAAGTTTTCCACCACCTTGAAAGCTTCTTCTTCGCCGGCCATCGCTCGCATGCCATGAACTTCAAGCATACTCATCAAGCCGCCATCCGACAGAACGAAGGTCGTGTCATCCAGCACTGTTTCGATTTGACAATAGGACGATGCATCGTGTCCAAGCCCATGGAAAATGCCTTGGGCAATGTTGTTTTGTGATTCGCGGAATTTTTGAAGAAAGCTCAATTTCTCTCCTTTGCCATTTCAGCAATCTTTCTTGGAAGGTCGGCCGCTGAAATCAATTTGACCATTTCGGTGGATTTGCCTGCTGCCAACGATTGGGCAAAGACAGCGGGCCGAAGATTAAAAGCGGTATTAACCAGGGCGTCCGCGTGCATGACCGAACGGATGCCGCCCAGACGCAAGGTGGCGATCATTAGGGTTATTTGGCTAGGCGTCATTTGAGTTGGCGATCTTGCGATCGGCGATCTCGGGAAGAGGGAACGCCAAGCCGGCATCACGAACAAAGGCCGACAACCCGGGTAGCATCGGCGTTTGTGTGCGAATCAGAACGGATCCATTTCCGTAATACATGATGGTGTATCCCTCGTTGCGCAACGAGCGAACCAGCGGAAAGGTCAAAGCACGATCCATCGCGGCCAGATAGACGGCGCGAGGGGAGTATTGCATCATCTTCGATTGGTCGTTTCGCTTCCCCATGGTTAAGGCGGCGAGGTGTGACTCTGCCATCAGGCCAACCGAATAGGAGAGCGCAAGGAGGCCGTCATCTATGGTCTTCGGCAGGCAAAGCTTCTTTTGCAGCGGAACGGCCGTTTCCCAGAAAACAGCGCCTTTGACTTTCACCGTCGCAAATTCAGCCAGAAGCGCGAGCTCCGGACCGGCAACCCATTCGCGAATCGAACGCCCCTGCCGGCCGCCAAGATACGAGCCAAATCCAAGAATGCCAGCAACCTCGGGCTTCACTTTCGAAATGGATACCTGAGCGAGGACCGGACGATTCTGCCCAAGCAAAATATCTGGGGTCATCGTCTTCTTTGTGCCACTGATGTACTCGAAGCCCCCATCGGGAATGAGCGTTTCCATAACTCGGGCGGCATGCAAAACTCTGTTGTGCCGAACCTGGACGGATTTCGCGTTCTTCAGGAAAGGTTGCGAGCGGGTGTCACATGAGGCACCTTTTTGATAGGCCTGCATCAAGGCCGAATCAAGCCACGGCTCTCCAGTCGTTGGGAGTCTGCTTTCTCCAATGCAATCGAAGATGCCAGCGCCTAAAGAATATTTGGCGACGACGGTATCCTTGTAGCTTTTAAGGGCGAACCGGCACGTCTTATCAGCGATCGCCGATAGTTGCTGCGCCACTTGGTTGTTCGCGGGGTGTGCGCCAGCGGTGATGTCATCCAGGATGGCCGGCAGGCGGCTCCCCAAAAAGCTGTCACCTCGTTGATTGTGGAGGGTGTAATGCTTTGCTCGACGAGCGGCATCGAAGCTGGCGTTGTTCAGCCAAATCGTGTCACTTTCAAGGTCGCTGAGTCGAGAAAACCGGAAGGCCTTGTTGCCTTCAACAGATGCCCATCCGCTGGTGTCCTCGCCCTCCATTTCCGGGTCATCAAGGATGGCTACACCGAAGTGAGATATTCCGGTGATATCGAGTGTTGCATCTTCACTGTAAGGCAGGTTTTCCATAGCGCCCATGTCTAGGCTCAATCAAATTTATCGAAAACTTGCTCGGCCAATGCCATCCAGGACTCTTCCGGGACTTTGTTGTATACGCCACTAACCCAATAATCAATCACGGTCCCACCTTTGGGCAAAGCCAGCATCAATGACTTGGGTTTGATGAAAAAGCGCAGATGCGCCAAGGGAGTTGCCCTGCTGTCGAAATCAATTTGAGAGGCAGAGCCGAGGGCGTTGGCCAGAACGATCGGGTCGTAACTGCCTAGCGCGTTCGTGACAGGCTGTTGCCGCGACAAAAGGAATTGCCACAGGTTGCCGGCGCGTTTGCGCCATTCAGGAGATCCGACCTTGCCAATGACGTACATGGCCCGCACAAGTCGGTTCAGTTCGACCTGGCTAATCTCCGGCAAATAAATGATGGATCCGCCGTTGTTCATTCCAGCGAGTCCAATGTGGTGACAAGCGTGGCAGATCTTGCAGACGGTGATCAGGTTTTCACGACGGTTGTCATGGTGATCATCGTTCACATGATGGATGTCCTGCCACTTGTCAGCCTGGAAACCGCAAAAGTGGCAGGTCTTTGCATCCCTGATTTGAACCGCGAGTTTGGTCTCGCCAAAATCGGCGTCAGCCGATTCCGCTTCCAGATCATCTCTGCGGAATCGGCCACGCTTAATGGAAAGAACAATCGGGTTCAAGGGATCAGTTGCCGCAGTAGGTGCCGGCCGCGCAACCGCCTGCGGACATGGATTCGCCGACGCCGTTGGCAATAGCGCCGAGGCCCATCAATGCACCACCGCCGAACGTCCAGCCGGTGCCTTCGCCGAAGGTCGTTTGCTGATCACCCTTGCTGAGCTTGATGAACTTGTTCACGCCGATGCCCGTGCAGCCCATACCGCCAGCGTATGCGCCGTACATGCCGAATTCCAGAAGGGGCTTCAGCGTATCGGTCTTGAACTTTTGTGCCCAGACGCCCAGGCCGGCGGCCATGGCTTGATCAGCCACCAGCATCAGGGCAGTAAATGCCACCATGCGGTTGGCGATAATCATTTCACGCGGGTGCTTGGAAACGAAGTCCTGGACGGCCAGTTGCGCGTGGATCGTGCCTTTAAGCGCGAGTTCGCTGAGTTTTTTCATACTGCTCTCCTTAGAGTAAAAACGAGGGAAGGGGGAAGCCCAAAAACGAAGATGCAACTTTCAGTGTCCACATCATGTTTGCCGCAAAAGAGCCAAACACAATGAACATCAGCCCGGACATGGCTGCATCTTCCCCACCGTGTTGGGCGGTTGGGTTGGATGCTCTTTTCAGATGGAATACGCCGCGCATGACAGCGATGATTCCGAGGAATTGCGTAAAGCTGATTACGCTTTTAAACGCCTGTTCCATGGCCGATGCGCCATGACTGGACCCCAGGTACGAAAGGACGTTGGCGGTGCTCTGGTAGTCTTCAGTGAAGCTGGAAACGAGCATCGGAAGCCAGAATCCGTTACCCATCAGAATGCCACCAAAAAACACCTCACCAAGCGGCTTGCCCAATGTGTTGCTGCGCGGGTCAGTCGATAACTTCATCATCCCGCCGGTGCCGAACCAGACCGAAACAATCCCCATCACATAGGCAAGGTATTGCGTCAAATCGAGGGCGGCAGGAAGAGAGTCCGCGAGGTTATCGAACATGGCTTGTTACTTTCCGGCGATGATGCCGCGATTGGTGACAACCGTTCCAGCGGACGAATTGATCTTCGTGACCGTGGCACCGTTTGAAAGGGTTTCGCCAACTCGTACGATCTCAACATCCCCGGACGAAGTTTTTTCGACCCAAGCTTGGCCGGCAAGCACACTCAGAATCTGGTATTGCCCATTTTTCTGAGCCACACCTTCTTCAGGATTGGTTTTCGCCACAGGCTTTGAAACAGCCGGCTTCTGCGCCGGCTTTACCTTCGGCGTATTTCCGGATGCAGCAATGCTCGGCTTCTGAGCCTTGATGCTTTCGGCCACTTCCGTTATCTGCTTTTCGATATTTCCCAGGCGAGATTCGATAGCATCAACCCGTTTGTCGAGTTTCGAATTCGCGGCAGTGGTTTCCGAGGGCTCGATCGGCGGGGTAATTACCGGTACGGATGCCGGCGCAGTCGTGACGGGAACAGGTGCTTCCGCTTGGTGAGTAACGGGCAATGCAGGCTGGGCAGCGGGTGCCACCGGCGGCGCCGGTTCGGTTGGCGTCTGCGCGATACTGGGAGGTTCCGCAGGCTGTGTTGCCGATGCGGGCAACGATGCCGGTTGCTCATACGGATTTTGCATGGGAGGGGCATCCCCAGGCTGCTGAGCGGGGGTTGCGGCCACGGCTTGGTAAGTTTCCGCCCCGCCAGTTTTTTTGGCGATTTTGGAATAAATCTGGAAGCCCATGAATCCGAACATCACCAGCCCAACACCGCCAGCAGCAATGATCGCTGCGATGTTGTTCCCTTTTTTGGCCGGAACTGGTGAATGTTCAATTTCTTCCGCGTCGTGAAAATTGTGGCCGTAGTTCTCCCCGCCCTCCGGCTCTTCCTCGATCGGTGAAATGGGGGTGTTCCCCCCATCCCTGAAAAGTTCGTCGACATCAGCCATTTAGTCCCGCCTTTTTATCCATGTGATATTAGATACAAACATTCTATAACTTTTTGTTGAACGATCAAACAGGGTTTAGTAGATACCGATGCCGAAGCGTTGAGGCGTGAAAACTGAGTTTTGACGCGCCGTCGATTGGTTTGGAATGGATTCCAAAGTCTGCCGGGCTTGCTGAACTGCTTGGGCCGATTCATCGACTTTTTGCTGCAACTGTTGCCGAGTGGTTAGCTGCTGGCGATCTTGCGGGTCGCGACGGTCGACGCTGGCTTCCAGTGAAGATCCGGCCTTTGTGGCGCTACCTGTTTTTGCCACGGCGTCCGAAAGGAGAAAGATACCAACCGGCAGGCCGGCAGGAATAAATACTGCGGGCTCCGTTTTGTTTGCGTTGGCCTGAATTTGACGGGAGACCCCTTGCGCTCCAGCGCCGAGGGCGGCGCCAGCGATTTGCCGACTTGAAAGAGGCGTCGTGACAGCAGTCGTGCCGGCCGCCGATGAAGTCACTTGGGATGCCCCTTGTGCAATCGCAGCGCCCAGGCCCGTAACCAACCCGCCAAGGAACGGAAGGCCGTATCGCTGCATCAGCTTCCTGTCGACTTCGCCACTCAACACCCCTCGGGCCGTTTCAACGTCCATAACCTGAGCGGTCAGGTTGTAGGCCTTGCGATTGAAAAACAACGAGGTAATGACAACCTTGACCACCTCATTTTGACGGTTAGCTGTACCGACCATGATTCCGCCTTTAAGCGGACCGGTCGTGATGGTGAGATGCACCATGTCAGGTTCGTCAGTGTTGATCTGAGAGTTGAGCACGCCAAACAAGGTGTCACCCGCCATGGCGATAGGCGGTTCAACCTCTTCCTTGGTGGTAGTGGCCGAAACTCGGGTCGGTTGAGCGGTGCGATCAGTCGGGGCCGCCTGCTTGCTGGAATCCTCTGCTGGCGGCGTGGCCACTACAAGCACCCGCCCCGGTTGAGGACGCTGAATAAGGCCATTGATCATCGTCCGCATGGCTTCCGTTCTGGCTTGCGCTTGTTCGGGAGTCATCGTCGGCTGATCCGATTGAGGGTTGAGAGGCGGTGTGCCGCGAGCGGCCGCAGCGGCATCGGCCTCTTGTTTCGCGCGAGCAGCACGAATATCTTCAGGTTTGGGTTGTGCTTCCGCCTGAGAAGGCAAAAGAACAGGAAGAACAGACTGCCCTTGTTTCTCACCTTCAGCCCGGCGCTCTTCGTTGAGTGCGTGAACCTGCTGGCGATAGACCGGCGTCGTTTCCTTTACCTTTTCAGGGGTGCCTTGCTGGATGGCGATTGCGCTGGGCGTCTTGTCGGTCTTGTCGCCGCCGCCAAAGAGCTTCGCGGTGCCATAAATAATGACGACAATTAACAGCACTACGCCAGCGCCGATAAGGGCAAATTGCTTGGATTTTGTGGTTTGTTGGGCGGACATGATTTTTAGTCGGAAATTTTCAAGGAAAGAAGCCGGCCGTCGCTACTCACAAGAACCTGAGGGGTGTATTCAAGTTCATATGCGCGTGTCCCGTCTTGAGATGCGGTCATCTGAATCGGGGCCGGCGACATCAGGGTGTAGGTGGTTCGCAAGAGCAACCGATTGCCCGAACGCCATGCCAAGCCGGGCTTACCATTTACATTGACGGGTTTGAGCGTCGGAGCAATGATCCCATCCAGGACATCCCCAAGATTTGGGCTGAACTTGACCGTAGCTTCGGCACCAAATCCGGCGTTCGGATCAACCGGAATGGGATCGGGCTGGGCATTCGGGCCGCGAGCAGGCATCCGCAAGTCAACGCGGTAATCAACATCCTGTTGTCCAGAAAACAAGGAAACCGCAATGGGAGTCGAGAAATCTTTCAGGAAAACGAGCATGTTGCCGTTCCCATACTCGGAAGTCGCATTGAGGGTCACAACGTTGGTGCCAGGCACGGACAGGGCTGCGCTGAAATCTTCCTTGTTGGCCAGGTCAATTGCGGCGATCGGCCACGGCGCACCAGTGCTGTCCATGAAACCTGCGCCAGCCCCATTGCCAACAGCCAGCCGAACAACAGGAGGAGTGGAACCGGGAGAAAGATCAACATTGATGTTCCGGATTCGCGGTTTCGGCGGAGTTTTTGCGGGGTCAGAAGCTGCCCGCTTGATCTGGTCCTGTTTTTGACGAATCGTCGTGACTTGATCCGGAGTCAGCGGAATCGCGTTGTCCAGAAGAACAGGGAAAGGCGAGGGGAGCGGCGGTAGTCCAACCGGCTTTCCCTGTGCCGCAGCCGGTGGAGTCTGTTGAGGTTGTGCCGGCTGTTGCGGCGATGGTTGCTGTGCATTCGCTCCGGCGGCCGTAAGCAACGAGATGATCAATAGCAGCTTTTTCACGCGCCACCTCCGAGAAGTTGAGTTTGGAATGCCTCGTTTTTCTTGATCTGCTCAGCAAGCCAGCTTCGGCGTTCCGGCGTGGGTGCGCTTTCAAGCAACGCGGTAAGTTCTTCTTTCGACCCAAAAAAAGGATCGATGCGATCAACGCGATCAAGCCATTCGAATTCTGATTCTTTGACTTCAGATCCCGTGCGGTCAATGTTTGGCATCGGTGTGCCCCCCTAGTTTGGTGAAAGTTAGCTTACGAAAACCTTGTCAACTGCAATTCCATCCGGCTTCTCTGCCGTCGGAACGCGAACGATGACTACCCGGGCTTTCATTTCTTGCCGGCGCCGCTCGGTTTGGTTTTCCAGTGTGAGCGTCATCGGTATTTCGACGACGTAGCCGTACACCCCGTTTGCCCCGGTGCCTTGCGCAACCAATACCGGACGGGAAATTTCGGTGACCGTAGCAGTGAAATACCCTTCTTCCAGTCGCTTGACCCATTTGGTTTTCTCGATTTCCTCAAGAAAACTCTTGTAACCAGTAGCGGTGTAGTTCGGCTCGACGTTGGCGAGCTGCCCGCGCCATTGGCGGAAATTCAGAGAGAGGGATTCCGAAATCGTGGTTACGGCGAATCGCTGAACAGCAACTGAAGTTACGGTTGGCTTGTCCAGGGGGACGATAGGAGTGATTTGGCCCGTGGGCGATGTCGCGAAATAACTGGCAGGGCGGTAGAAAATAAATACCGCAACGACCAAAACGAGAATGCCCGCAGTCACAGCGTTGGAAGTCCCCAGTTTCATGCAAAGGGAGCGCCATTTATCACGGTCGTCTTGGAGCTCGTTCAGGGTCGCATGCACCAGCGTCAGGCTATTCATCGCCTGGCTGGGTTTGCTTTGTTTTGCAGCCGTCGGTTGCGGAGATTGGGTTTGCATTACTTACCCCCTTCCGGAATCGGCGACGAAACATTGGAACTGCGCTCCTTGAGCCATTTTTGAAGCTCGGCGCGGCTGTATCGAATAAGCCGTGGGCCGAGCGTGATGAATTGGATCCCGTATTGCCGATCACGCCGGTCACGCCGGAGAGATGACTCGGACACCCCAACATATTTGGCGGCCTCTTTGGTCGTCAGATGGTCTTCGCTTGGTGCTTCCAACTGCTTTCTCCCTATTTTGTTGTTCAGGAATACAACGAACCCGAGCGCTTGTTGATCGTCCTTGGCGCTTATTGGCGTCTATTCTCTTATAATGGTCGTATTCGTGTCAAACTTATCATACGCACAAAATACTAACGCGCATCATGACCTGTATACATAGTCAATTTATGACCAAAAAACCTAACGAATTTAGTGGTTTGAGCCGCCGGGCCTTTGTGGTCGGGTGCCTTGGCATGATTGCCGGCGCGGGAGCCCAGTCTGCTGAATTGGGTAACCCATACTCATTGGTCTATCTACGACGCGGGGCGGATCAGGGCTGGGTAAATCTCGATACCGACGCGGGTTATGAGTCTTTCCGCTGGTTGCTCCGCGATGTAAAAACGGGCACCGTCGGCTACCCCCCTCGGTTTCTCGGCTATATCCTCTCATGGATGCAAACGTTCTTTCGGGTGTGGGGCCACGATCTTCCTGTCGAGATTACCAGTGGTTTGAGGTTGCTCTCGACAAACGCGCATACCGAGGGCGCGGCCAGAAACTCTTTGCACATACCAGATCAAAACGGTTATTTCCGGGCTGTGGATGTGAAGATCCCCGGCATTCCTGGAGAGTACACCGGTCGGCTTGCTGCCCTTGCCCAGAGGGGAGGTGTTGGCTTCTATGGCGATCAGGGGCATACCCATATTGATATCGGGACGGTCCGTTACTGGCGGAAACTGCCGAAATCGTAGCCTGTCGCTTGTGTGTATTACACAGAAGCATCACATAAAGTTTTTGTGCAATAAACACTAAATACGCCTATTGTGTTTGTGTTTTTAATGTGCGTATAATGGCACATACGCAAAAACATAGCGGGGAATTTATGGGTGATCAACTTAGCGATAGTGACTTGCTGTGGTCAGGAGGGGAGCGCTCCCCGGTGGTTGCTGAGCCAGCGAAGATTGAAATGATCGTGAATTGGCCGGCGGTTGTGCTCGCCGGGGTGGTGTTGGTTGGCGGCGGCGCGTTGCTATCGGCCGATTTGCGTTCCTCAGTCGTGACGACTTACCAGGCTGCTATTGGCCTCGCAGCGGACTCGTTGGCGCCAATGGTTGAGCGCTATCTGGCGGCGGCACCAGAAACCCTGCCTCAACCATCAAGCAGCAAAGCGCCTGCGCCAGAATTGGCGCCGGTCACTTCGGCGCCAGAAGAAGTCAAGCCATTGCCGATCGTGCCGCCGTCTGTGCCATTGGTGGCTGAGCCGCAATTGCCGCCTGCGTCTGCTGTAGTGGTGCCTGGGGTTAAGCCCATCGCAGTTGAACCCGCCAAACCGGCCGTAGTTGATCCTGAAAAATCGCTTCCAGCCCCAGCTAAGCCGGCGCCAGCAAAGGTAGCGACCCCGCCAGTTCCAGCTAAGCCCTTGCCTTCCCCTTTGGTGGCGAAGCCAGTTCAAGCGCCTATTGCCGGCGTGGCCACCGAGACAGATACCTCGCAGTGCGAAGCATTGTTTAAGCGGGGTGTTGTTTCGTCCTCGGAAGCCGGTGTTAAGGCAATGTCACCCAAAGGAGCCGCCTTTCGAGGCTGCGTGATTCGACCGGGCGTAAAAATTGGCACGGTTGGTGAAATCGTTGAATCCATCGACCCGGTAGGCATGGTCGTTCGAACGAATCGCCGTGTTTTGACCATTGTGGATTGAAGAGAGAGGGGTTGTTATGAAGAACGTTATGAGTCTGTTCATGAAAAGGGTGCCTGCCAACGAGAAGCCGGCGGTGTCCCTGCACATTAAGGCGACGTTGCTTTCAAATGTTGACGAAGCTGTAAAGCAAAAACGCGTGTCTTCCCGCTTGGCGGCTGGGGCCGTCAATGTTGGTGATTTGTGCATGGAAGGTGGTCTCCATGTCATTGGTACGCATGAAGGCCAACTGATTATTACCGGTGACGCTGGCGTCGTCTGGATCAACGAGTCGGGCGCTGTTACGGGCGATATCGACGCGCCCCAGGTCTATGTGCAAGGGCGGGTCAAAGGTAGTGTCCATGCGGAATTCGTCATTATTGAAGGAAAGGGCCGTATCGAAGGTGAAATTCGTGCCAATCGTGTCTTGCTTCGTCATGTGGCCGACATCGGTATGTACACACGGATACTCCCCAAGGAAACAGTGGTTGGCCAGGCTTCGGCAACCCCCTCCATTGTGCCCATTGCTGCCTCGGCCTAAGGAAAGGAACGATTGTGAAAGAAACTGACCTTTCGGCCTTGCGTTCTGAATTGGCGGCGACCGAGAAACCGAACAAAACCCTATCCGTTCGGAAAACAATCTTCGCACTCATGCCGGAGATCATTCAAAAGCGCGAAGACGGAATGACGCTCGATGATTTGGTGGCGTGGTTCGCTACCAAGAACATCAAGACAACCCGTTCGGCGTTGTGCAATTACATCAGTGATTTCAAGAAGGCTGAAAAACAGCCTGCGCCAGTTCGCGTTGCACCAGTTACCAAGCCAAAAAAGGCGGTAGTGGCGCCTGCTCTTGCACGAGCTCCGGCTGAAGGAGTTCCGGAAAACCCGTTCAGGAAAAGCGACGGTGGCGAAGGCAAAGAGAAAGGTTCAGGTGCCTCGGACAAGGGGTTCATCAAGACGTACAAAGATCTGTAATCGTTTAACCATTCACTCAGGAGTAAATAGCATGGCACTGGTACTTTTTCATGGTGACAAAGGCGGCACCGGCAAATCCACCGTTTGCAAGGCCTTCGTCGATTGGGCGCTAACCCACGGGATTCCGGTTCATACGATTGACGCGGACACCCGCAATCCGGATGTTCACCGCATGTTCAGCGGGTTCTCCCCGGCCGAGCAGGTCAATTTGCGTACGGAAGATGGTTGGGCTGAAATGGTTGATCGCATGGTTGAAATGGGCGAATCCCGCAACATTGCGGTAAACCTGCCGGCCGGCATCGGCGATGAGGACGAGCGTCGTTCGGAGATTTTCCTCGAAGCTGCCCAACAAGCGGATATCCCCATCGTCTTGTTTTGGGTTATCAATCGTGGGGTCGATTCGGTGAACCAACTCCGCCATCAGCTTGAACACGGATTGGCGTCTGGCCTTCGCCATATGATCTGTGTTCGCAACCAACACTTCGCAAGGGAAGGTGAGCGCTTCGAGATTTGGGATGATTCCAAGACGCGTCAAATGTTCGAAGAAATCGGCGGACAAACGGCCGACTTCCCGGCTTTGTCCGATCGGGTTGTCTCTGTCCTCGACAAAAACAATCTGCCCTATTCCAAGGCGTTTGCAGACGGCATCTTTGGTGGCTGGGATTCGATGACCCTCAAAAAATGGAATACGGCCAAGTCCGAGGTGTTTGAAAGCCTGGACCTTCCCCTGGTCGGCGCTGAGGTAAAGGCGGCCCCGCTGAAGAGCGCATAACTGGGCACGGTGATGGGGGAGTTATCCCCCTTCTGGGCTTCAATTGTAAGGAGATATCAATGCAACTTGATCGAACCATTAACCCCTCGGGCAAAGGCAAGTATGCCCTCATCGGCCTGAGAAAAATCCCTGGCGATCCGCGTACGCCGCAAGAGCTTGCCGCTGCGATCCTTGCCAATCCGGAATGCGTTGAATTCGGTGAGGCCGGCGGCCAGAATGAGTTTTTCGTCATCAAGCTGAAGGACGAAAACGCGGATGCAGGTTTGTATGGCTACGCGGGGAAGGCTCTTTGCAAGGATCCGGAATACGCCAAAGAAGTCGCCGAAATGGCTGCTCGTTCTGGCCCTAATAATCCGTTTTGCAAAGCGCCAGACTGACCTGCGGGGGCCGTAATTTTTTCGGCTTCCAGAAACAAAAATCATCGAAACAACACATATACATACCATGAACCAAACGGAAACATCGCACAAACAAATAGAGAGTGGTTTCCGGAAGTTGCTTGGTAGAACACCAAATCAAGCGGAAATCCTTGACCTCATTCACATTAAGGATGCCCTGTCGCTTCGTGGTGATGATCCGTTGTGGATGATTCTCTACGCCTTGCAGTATTACAAGGCGGCTTACAAGCAAATCCCTAGCGAGATCAATGCTGCATTGGCCAGGACAGAGGCCGTCCTGGCTCAATTTGATGGGGAAAAGATTGCAGAGGGGCATTTTTTCCGAATGCTCGGCCGTTGGGGGCAGACCAAAATTATTGGTGGCTTCCTGGTGGCAATGGTCGTCGCCATGGGCGTTGGTGTTGTCATAGGCAGGATCTCGGTTGATGAGCCTGCTCGCCGATTGGCTAATCTAAATGGCGGTGCACAAACCTTGATTTCTTGTTTCAACGGAGCCGGTCAGCTTGAGCAACGGTCGGACGGTCATGTTTATTGCTTCCCCACGTCGGCCGACGGCAAAGTCATGGGCTTTGCCGTGAAATAAAAAATGGCGGATCGCCTGCGCATCAAAGGAAGGGAATGTCACGAATGTCAGATGTCTATACCAAGACTTTTTCCGGGATGCTCAAAGCGCCAGATGGAACTTGCCGGTGGTTCATTGATGGCGCCTATGGTCGCGATAATGATCTGCCCGCTGTTGAATATCCGGATGGCTCCCGCTGCTGGTACACCCTCAATCCGAAGAGAGGAATGATTGCTCAGCCAGGAGCGCTGGTGCATCGCGAAAATGGCCCGGCCATGATTCACGCGAATGGTGATGCCTATTGGTTTTCAATGGGGAAGCTGCATCGGGAAGATGGTCCAGCGGTCGAATTGGCAGATGGAACGCGCAAATGGTTCAAGAAAGGGGAGTGCTCAAGGGTTGAGTTCCCAAAAAAGGATGCTCAAGGCAAGGATGCAACCAATTCTCATGGTGGAGAGAGCCTGAATTCGATGGTTTCAGCGCTGCGGGCCAGGGTTGCTCATCTGGCGTACTGCTACTACGACAGGGATGCGCCGGAAGCTTCTGATGCCGAGTATGACCAACTCTTTCGCGAGTTGCAGCGACTTGAGCGGGAGAACCCCGATCTCGCTGTTCCGGACTCGCCGACTCAACGCGTTGGTGGATCCCCTCTGAAAGAATTCTCCTCGGTGGTTCATGCTTCCCCCATGTTGTCGATCGATAACGCCATGGATTCGGAAGAGGCCGCTCGTTTTGTGCTCGCGACTGCGAAGGATCTTGATATCCAAGCCGATGAGCTCGTGTTAACGGTAGAACCAAAATACGATGGCCTTGCAATTGGCCTGACCTACCGGGCGGGAGTGCTGGTTCTTGCGGCTACACGAGGGGATGGAGCCACAGGAGAGGATGTGACTGCTCAAATAAAGACAGTCCGATCCATCCCCCTGTGTCTGCCCCATGCGATCGATCTTGAAATCCGAGGGGAGGTTGTAATCCAGAGTGCTGACTTTGATAAGCTCAATGCCAGACAGAGAGCGCTTGGTGAAAAAGAGTTCGTCAATCCGCGCAACGCAGCAGCAGGGAGCGTTCGGCAATTGGATCCGGCCATAACTGCTTGCCGTCGCCTCTCTTTCTTTGCCTATGGGGTGGCTGATGCGTCCACTTTGCCGGTGGATGATCAGAAAGCCATTCTTGAATATCTTGAAGGGTTGGGGTTTAAGGTGAGCTCGCTAGCTTCGCGCGTCACTGGGTTTGCCGGCATGAGATCCGCCTTTGAAAGCATTGCGCAACAACGTTCCGGTTTGCCTATGGACATCGATGGCGTTGTATTCAAGGTAGCAAGCCTTCGTCACCAGAACCTGCTTGGTTGGAATCACCGCTCGCCCCGCTTTGCTATCGCATGGAAGTTCCCGGCAGAAGAACTTCCTACTCAAGTCCTGGCTATCGACCTTCAAGTCGGCCGGACTGGGGCTCTTACTCCTGTTGCCAGGCTGCAACCGGTGTTTGTTGGTGGCGTCACGGTTAATAACGCTACCTTGCACAACCTGGATCAGATTCGTCTGAAAGATGTTCGAGTCGGAGATACGGTCATTGTCCGCAGGGCAGGGGATGTCATTCCGGAGATTGTTCGTACGCTGCTTGACCGGCGGCCATCCGAGGCCGCCGAATGGGTGATGCCAGAAGTCTGCCCGGAATGCGGCTCCCCCGTTCATCTGGTTGGCGCCGAGCATTTTTGTGTTGGTGGCGCCTCGTGCCCTGCGCAGCGCCTGTATCGTTTGACCCATTTTGTCTCTCGGCTGGCCATGGATATTGATGGGATGGGCGAGTCGACGGTGAAACTTCTGTTGGAGTCTGGGCTGATCCGGAATGCATCGGATATTTATTCACTGGAGGAGTCTCGTGTTGCTCATCTTCCCGGCTTGGGTGCTTTGTCTGCGGGAAACCTGATCGCAGCAATCAACGGGACAAGAGGAAATCGAAGTTTGGCCAAGTTCCTGTTCGCGCTTGGTATTGAGGGCGTTGGAGAGAGAACGGCCAAGGATCTTGCTAACACCTTCGGGTCGTGGGCGGCTTTTACCGAATGTTCCCATGAGGCGCTTGTCGCAATTCGCGATGTCGGCGAAGTTACGGCGCAATCCATCCTTGCTTTCATGGGGGATCCTGAAATGATGGGGGAAGCCAATAAGCTTGCCGGGTTGATCCAGCCGCAAGTCCAGGCCATTGGGTCCGGGTCGCTCGCTGGGAAAAGCTTTGTGCTGACAGGGGTCTTCCCAACCCTTTCGAGAGAAGAAGCGACGGCTCTTATTGAGGCCGCAGGGGGGAAGGTTTCAGGATCTGTCTCGAAAAAGACTTTCGCGGTAGTCGTCGGCTCTGCTCCAGGTTCCAAGCTTGAAAAAGCCAAGGCGCTTTCTGTGCCGGTTTGGGATGAGGCGGAGTTGCTGTTGCAGGCTGGTGATGTTGAGGTGGTCAAGCCGGCTGTCTTGATTCAGGGTGGGGCCAAAGAGGAGCCTGCTCAAGCCGCCCTTTTCTAGGGTTCAAACTCACTTTTATCACAGGTATTTTCTGTGAGATTTGCGTAAAGTCTTTAGGAGGTTTCGAAAAGGGCAGGCCTGAATGGTCTGCCCTTTTTGCCGTTGAGGGCTTGTTGGTGGTCAGTGGTCGAAGCCAGTAACGAATGGGTTCAACTGCAAGTGAGCGGGGTGTTCCATAGGCGGCCAGTAAGGGTGCGGGTTGATCCAAAAGCGGCCTGGCTGCTGAGCGGATTTTCCCAAAATCGACCTTTGTGGTTTCTGGGATGAGCTCGTCCAGACGGATTTCTCCACGGGTTTTTTGTTTCGACCAGTTTTTGGGCGGAGGCCTGAAGGCGCCTTGTTTCGCCATTTCTGGTCAGGAGGTGGCCGCGAACATCATGTGGGGTGTACGAAAAGTTTTTGTGCACTCCGCATGATGTTTTGACTAGGAGCCTGGAGAGTTCCCGCCCATGTCCGGGGTGCTGATGACTGATGGCATCTTCATCTTGATGGCCAGTCCGGAATGGCCGGATCGGCGTTTGCCGTAGTGTTCGGAGGCGGTTTCTTCCGAGGCGTGGCCCATCTGGTCGGCGACTTCCCGCTTGGTTTTTCCCTCACGTTTGAGATTGGCGCAGAACTGGTGGCGTCCGGAGTACAGGGAGTAGTGCCGGCTCTTGTTGTTCGGCCATAGCTCTAGGACGGCCCGGCGCAGTTCGTTCCTGGATGTCGCGTAATAGTCTTCGTAGTCGAAGCCGTGGGATAGCCAGGTCTGGAGCTCTTGCAGGTGCTTGGTCACGTATTCGGCCATCCAGCCCGGAGGGATGCTGATTTCACGGTATTCGCCATTGGCTCGGCCATTCGTGTTCTTGGCGTTTGCCACCTTCAGGGTTAGCCCGCCATCGCTGGTTTTCTCCAGTATTTCGGTGTTTTTCCATTCAATCGGGCGAAGCCCGCTGATGATTCCTGAGGCCAGCCACAGGCAGGCCCGCCGCCGCCATTCGGAGTTGGAGGTCAGCATGTTGAGGCAAAGGGCCATTAGGTCGTCCAAGTGAACGTATTTGACCTTCCCAGAACTGGTTCGGTTGGGCAGGGCTTTGCGTGGAGCAGCCAATTTGCTCGATAGCTTTTGCAATTCGGCGTGCCCGGCGGCGTAGTCATCGGCTGCTTCTGGGTATTGCTTGGCCATGTGTTCCATGTAGCAGCCAAGTGCGGCTTTGTATAAACGAAATGTGCTCTTGCGAAGTCCAGGGGCCGTGTCGTGAAGCCATTTTGCGATTTCTAGTGGGTGCAATCCGATTTCTGGGTTCGACAAGTAATTGGCTGGGATGGTCATGAGCAGTTGCTGTGCTCGGGCCAAGTATTTTTGGGTAGTCCCTTCGGTGCGTGTTGGCTTAACTATTTCGTTCATGTTTTTACTTTCCGGGTTTTGGTATGAGCAACCTTGTTAATGGTCCTCCCCACGTTACTGCATCACTTCAGGTCGCTACTGTAACGCTTTTTTCTACACGTTGAGTTTTTGAAATGTCTATGTATAATGGGCATCATACGCAAAATCGGATAGACCTAGATGCCACGCTTTCCTCTCTTCGCTCTCGTGCCAATTTTCGCCGCCTTGAACGGCTGCGTTTCAACGCCGGCTGTCGCTCCGTCGCCTGCTGCTGACCCCATTATTTCTCGCCTGGATAAGACCAGTGCGCAAGTTGAGATGATGCTGGCCGAGATGAATGCGCTTGAGCGTTCGCGGCTTGATCAACCTGGGCAGTGGAAAACCGCTGCGGAAGTTCTTCCTGCGGATCACCCCATGATGCGGCGGATTACGGCGATCTGGTCTGGTGATGTCCGTTTGGTTATTCGCAAGCTGGCTGACCAGTTTGGTATGGATGTTGTGGTCAAGGGCAAGTCGCCGACGCCAGTCATGGTTGCGGTCACCGCCAAGGATCAGCCCTTCGTGTCCATTCTGGAAACCATCGGTGCGCAGACCGGAAACATCGCAAATATCACATGTGATGTTTCTGCAAACTTGCTGCAAATCGAGTATCGATAACCCATGTACAAATTGCAAACTTTGTACATACAAATTATGTGCGTATAAATATATGGATGCACTTCCTCCGAGTCTCGAAACGCTACTGAACCCGGCTGTCGCCGAAGTGCGTACGACGGTTCCGCGAATGCGTGAGCAGATGATCTGGGAGGCGGCCTGTTCTCTTGGCGCCCGAGGTGGTCTTGCTAGCCGTACCCTGGAAATTCGCAAAGCGCTGGATGCCCGAGCTCCGCAACTGGATCGGTTTTCGTTTCAGCCGTTCATGACTAGCGAAGGTATGTTGCCGCCGGTGATCGCCGAAGAGCGGGACTCGGTTCGGCAGGAGGGCGACAAGGATAAGCGATCGGCGAGTTTCATTTACCGGATGGTGCGTGAAGCTCGCCTTGTGACGATTGCGCCGACGTGGCGTGATTACCTGTTCGCCGGTTTGGTCCAGGATCTCTCGGTTGAGATGCCGCACAAGTCGTTCAATCCGGCGAACGCTGCGGAGAAGGAAATTTGGCGGCGTGCGGTGACCGAATGCTGGACTGCCGGTGTCGCCCAGGCTGATGGGGTGTTCAACGAGAACATGTCGCGTTTTGAGCGGGACTATTACGGAACGATCCGTTACAAGATGCTGGCGGGTCGAGGCATGGTTGAGGGGTTGCGTGTTGGCACGGAGTTTCGTCCGGTTTCCGGAAATAGCACTGAAATCATCATTGATGATCAGCGCTATCGGATCACCGGCGCCGGTGGGCTGATCCCTGACATCCGGAGGTGGAAGTGAGCGTTCATGTTGGCTTCGAGCCAATCCAACTTCCCTTTGATTTTGTCCGTGACGATTTCGAGAAGCTGATGGTTACGCTGTCCGACATCCAGTCGTCGGACATTACCATCGTTACCGGCCGTCCCATCATGATCAAGTTGCATGGCAAGCAGTTGCCAGCAACGGTTCGCGCCCTTCAAGAGGGTGAGGTCCGGAAGATCCTCGAATGGATGTATGGCAGCAACGCCGTATCTGAAATCGCTCGGCGCCGTGCGCTGAACATGCGTTACGAAATCCAGCTTGGCAACAACACGCGGATTGCTTTCCGCATGAATGCAGTCGGGATCCTCTCTTCTCGTGGCAATGGCCAGCACATTACTTTGCGTGCGATGCCTCGGGATCTTCCCCGGATTGAAGATATGTCGGTGCCGGCCGAGATTGTTGAATCGATCAACATTGGCAAGGGCTGTTTTGCGGTTGTGGGCGAAACAGGGTCTGGCAAGTCGACGCTGTTGACCTCGATGATGAACTACATCAACAGTGCTTGCGAGAACCGCAAGGTTGTCACTTTTGAAGCCCCGATCGAGTTTGATATGACGAGCCTGAAGTCATCGTCGAACATGATTATTCAGTGTGAAATTGGAGAGCACCTCCCGTCGTTCTATGACGGCGTGAAGGAAGCGCTCCGCCAAGGTCCGACCGACATCCTGATCGGTGAAGCCCGGGATAAAGAAACCATCCTGGCGATGTTGCAAGCCGCCGAATCCGGGCACGCTGCCTATGTGACGGTGCACGCCGAATCGGTCCGCACCACGTTCACTCGGATTGCACAGGAATTCGATACTGCCGTTTTTGCGCAGACCATTTTCAAGTTGATCACCCAGTTGCGAGTGGTGGTTTGCCAGCGTCTCGCTGTGCCAATCAAGCCGGGGCGCCGGGTGCCTATTCGTGAGTGGCTGGTTTTGGATGCGGCGCTGAGACAGCGCTTGCTGCGTATGCCCGCCATGGACGCTCTGAACGAGATCGAAATCGAGATCGAGCGGCAAGGGCAGTCCTACCCCCAACAGGCCATGATTGCCTACAAAAAAGGCCTGATCTCCGCTACCGAATTGACGAAGTACGTTGGCGATGAAGCTGTTTCGTTGCCTGAAGTATGGGACGGGGAGGTGCCGGCATGAGTGGCGAAAAACGCCGCTGGTTTTGGCGCGACACGGCCTCGAAGCCCGAGTTTTTCGGTGTTGATGCGAGAGCCGCCATCCCGTTCGCGCTGTTCGTTGTTCACATGCGCTTGTGGACGTTGATGCTGGCCGTCACGTCGCTTCTGGTCCTCGGGGTGCTGTCGAAATTTGGTTACACCGTGCCGGTGTTTTTAAACATGCTGAAACGGAAGCTGGCCGGCAACACCGTGGCCTCTCGGCCGTGGTGGTACTGGGAACGCTTTTTAAGGAAATGAGTGCGATGAATCGTAAAAACACACTTTTGGTGGCGGTTGTGGCGCTGGTCTCGATCAACGCGCATGCCGGGTTTTTCTTGGTGGACGGGAAGTCCCGGGGTGAGGGTGCCGTGCCGGAGGCGCAAAACCAGACCAAGCCGGTGGCGCCGGAGCCCAAGAAAAAGATGCTTGGTTCCTTCACGGTTACCCGGTGTGACGCGCCTTGCGGTGCGCCGGCCGCGAAGGAGGTGACTGCTCCGCCGGCCGTAGTAGAGAAGACCCGTTTCAAGCTGCCGCTGAAGTCCAGCATCAAGGCGGCCGACCTGGCGGAGATGCGCGAGATGGCCAGCGTATCGATTGTGGCGGACGGATCGAAAGCCGGGTTGAAGAAGGCTTCGGCGATCAAAGAGTTGATTGGTAAGGACGGCGTTTCGATAAAGCCTGATGGCGCCGCATCGGGGTTCGTGCTGATTCGCGAAGGGGAATGATTTGAAAAAGAAAACTTTTGGCGTGTTGGCTGCGCTCTGTGTCGTGTCGATGGCCCATGCCGACGATTGCCGTCCGTCGTCGCAATATCAAGTTGGCCCGATCACCTTTTCCAAGATGGATGTGGAAGGGGCCGTTCAACGGTTGCTGGCAAAGACCCCGTTCCAGCTTTTTTATGCAGCCAAGGGGATCAGCCACCAAGTCAGCGCCGATGGCGTGAGCGGGGATCTGGGCACTGTCTTGAGTGCGCTTGGCGATGACGCAGGGTTCGTCTGGGAGCAAAAGGATTGCCGGATCCTCATTGCGAGGAATCCGAACGCCCATGAACCGGAGCCTGCCGCTCCTCCGGCCCCGGTTTGGACCATCCGCCAAGGGGAGCGCTTCTCCGCAGCAATGACGGAGTGGGGTAAGCAAGCAGGTTGGCAGGTGTTCTGGGAAACCGGTGAACTGGAATCCGAGATGTCGCAGTCTTTCTTCGGCTCGTTTGAAGATGCCGCGACAAAAATCATTGAAGTCCTCGCCGGCCAGGGGGTTCCCGTTCGTGCTGTCGTTTATGGCGGGAACAAAGCGATTCGCATCATGGAGAAGAAATAATGGACGGCCGTCAAAAAATTAAAGCGGTATGCCTCGCGCTGGGTGCGTGCTTTTTCTCGGGTTGCTCGGTGAACTCGGTCGTTCCGATGAAAGCCGATATCGAGCGTTCGTCGACGGATGCCTCCGAAAAAATGGGGGTAATCCAGCATTCGAAGGGTCTGCTTTCGAGCGGCCCCGGCATTTCTCCGGTTGAAAAAACGGCGGAGATCTATTTGCCTGTGCGCAAAATCGCGGCTCGGAAATCTGACAAGGGCGACAACGACCCGGCGCTGCGCCGTCAGATCGCCGTGAATCGCACATTCGTGTCGGCTCAGGACTTTGCCGAGCGGATTACGGCTCTGACCGGTATCCCGGTTGGTGTTCAGCCGGATGTTGTGCCGCAGAATAACAACGGTTTGGCCAACATGGGCATGCCGACCGGTGCAGTTGGGGCTGTTGGCGCCACGGGCCTGCCGTCACTGCCGTCGCCGATGACGGGCGGGATGAACACAATGGGCATGCCGGGCATGTATGCGCCCAATGCCTCCGGTTTTCCCTTGAACCTTTCGTACAGCGGCTCCGTTGCCGGCTTGCTTGACTCCGCTTGCTCCCGGATGGGTGTGTCTTGGGAAATGGGCAACGGCGAAATCAAGCTTTTCCGCTATGTCTCAAAGACGTTCCGCTTGAGCGCTTTGCCGGGCGATACCAGTATGAATGCCGGGATCGGCAACACCACCTCAAGTGGGTCCAACTCTACAAGCGGTGGGACGAACGCGTCTTCGCAGTCGAACTCTTCGGCGCAGCAAGCCGGGGTCGCTTTCACCGGGCTGTCTGTCTGGAAAGGCATTGAAGACTCCATCAAGGCCATGCTGACGACGAATGGCAAGGTAATCGTCGCGCCAGCGCTCGGTACCGTGACTGTGACCGACACGCCGGCCTCGGTATCGGTGATCGAAAAGTTCATGGAGAAGCAAAACGCTGCCCTGTCTCAGCAGGTTGTGGTGAATGTGCGTGTTCTCTCGATTGACTTGAACCGTGGTGAGAACTACGGCATCAATTGGGATGTGGTTTACAACACGATGAGCAAGAACTTCGGTTTCGGGTTCAGTTCGGGCACGCCTGCGATCACGGGCGCGGCCGCCCTGACCGCCGCTGTACTGAATACGGCCGGCACGTCGACCAACTCTTCTCTCCAGTCCTGGCAAGGGTCGAAGGCGCTGATTGAAGCGCTTTCGACGCAAGGCAAGGTCTCTTCGGTTACGTCGGCCAGCATCACAACGCTCAATAATCAGCCTTCGCCGCTCCAGGTTGGCCGGCAAACGTCTTACCTGGCGTCGTCGCAAACCACCTTGACCACGGGCGTGGCCACAACGTCTTTGACGCCTGGCTCCGTGAGCACGGGTTTCTCGATGACTTTGGTTCCCCACGTTATCGACGGCAACAAGATGTTGCTCCAGTACGCCATCGATATGTCCAGCCTGATCGCAATGAACACCCTCGCATCGGGCACGACGGTCATCCAGTCGCCTGACCTTGACGCCCGGACTTCGATCCAGCGCGTGATGGTGTCCAGTGGTGACACGATCGTGGTGACGGGGTTCGAAAACAGCGAAACGACCGCTACGACTCAAGGCGTAATTGATTCCGAAAACCCGGCGCTGGGTGGTTCTGTGCTCGGCAAGCGCAAGAAATCGACGCTTGTCATTTTGATCCAACCTGTTCTGTTGTCGAACAACTAAATGAATACCTTCAAGCTCGATCGCGCGGTGTTCGTCAGCGGTCTGCATTGGCAGATCCTGACGGGCAAGCCCTCTGCCTTCAAGAGTGAGATCAAGGATCTTGCCAAGCAACTGAGTTTCGACCTGGCTGTCGTTCGGAAAACGGGCGTCCCTCAGGTTGGCCTTGGCGCTTTGAACGAAGGTGGCGGTGTTGGTATGTTCTCCGCTGCTGCAATTATCTCGAAGACTGTCGAGGTCGAGAGCAATCAGCGGGATTTCATTTGCGCCACGAAAGTTCCGGATGGCCGGTTCCTTTATGTTTGCCAATCCGAAGGGGTCATTCTTGCCGATGGCGATTTCATTGGCACCGCAGAAGATGTCCGGTCGCGGATGCTGGAGGATCTTTCGGTCGGGAAAGCATGGGAAGCGGTATTCGCTCCGATTGAATGGGGCCTGTCTGGTTCGTCTGAGCGGGACTTTGTTGACTTCTTGCCCCAGAAAAAGGGCAAGGTTGACCTGAATCACTCGTGGTGGGCACTCAGGCGGGTTGAGATGTCCGTCTTCGCTCCCTTGAAAAAAATGTTGTTCCCGCTTCTTGGTGTGGCTGTCCTTGGCGCCGGTGCTTATGGTTATAAGGCGTGGCAGGCCGAGCAGGCAGAAGCGGCCCGCCTCGCGGCGGCGGCAAGCGGTGATGCTGCTGCGCCACCGCCTCCTCCTCCCTGGACAACTAAGCCGCGAGCTACGGCGGCAATCGGCGCGTGCCTGGAAGCGATAAACAAAGTTAATACCTTTTGGCCGGGCAATTGGTCACCGGTCAGTGCGTCATGCAATGTCGCTTCTGGCTCGATGACGGTTTCGTGGAAGCGCGGGGAATATGGGTGGGCCAAGCACCTCCTGGAAATTGAGCCGCGAGCCACGATTACCCCTGATGGGGCGATGGCCAGCCTGGTAATCCCGGTGCAAGTCACTGTTGAAGGCGCCAACGAGGATCTGGTTGCTGAGCACATTCGTTCTGCGCAGATGAATAACGCGGCCCAGGAGTTGCGGGTCCAGTTTTCAATGGCCCCTCCGGCGGCTCCGGCCGTTTTGCCTGGCGCCGCTGCGCAGCAAGCTGCTCCGGTCCAGTCCTGGCATGACCTGGCGTGGCTTTTGAAAGCTAACGGATTGTCGCCGGATTCTCTGATTCCGGCATTCGACGGCCCCGGCTTCCGGGTCGGTAGCGTCACCGCTCTTTTCGATAGCGGAAAAATCTCATGGGAAATAGAGGGAGTTCAGTATGTTCAATAAAAAACGAGCATTGGTCGTAGCGGTCTCTTGTGCACTTCTTTCCGGAGGTGTTTTCGCGGAAACGCCGGCAGAGCAAATTCGAACCATCAACGAGCAAATTGCGGTGCTTTCGGCGCAACTCAGCGAGTTGGAGTTCAGGGCAAAGATTGCAGCCAAGCAAGAAGAAATCCGCAAGCTGAATAGTCCGCCCGTGGTGCTTACCCCCTCGGCAAATCAAAATCAGTTTGGGCAAGACGATTTGCCGATTGTTCGCTCCATTGATGGTGTCGACGGCAAGCTGAAGGCGACGTTGTTTCTACGGAATGGTGGCGGCCTTCAAACCCTTGGTGAGGGAGACAAATTCGGTGCTTGGACTATTAAAAATGTCAGCGTTAATGCTGTCACCATTAGCAAGGGGAAGGAAGTCACCCGCCTTGTGTTTGGAACCGATCCCGCAAGCTCTGCTGCCAGTTCAATCCAAACAACGAACGTCCGCGCAGCGTACCCCGGCAACAGTCAAGGTCTCCCCGCCTTGCCCGGAGCGCCCGGTTTCTCGCAAGGGCAGTGAAGCCATGGCCATTTTGCCGATGCGTCGTCAGTCCGACCCTGCGCCAGGAGCATCCTACAAGGATGTAGTGGCGGGACTTTCCAAGGAGGTATTGGAATACCTTCGCTATTTGGAAGATGGGCGCCTGTTGATTTCAAAAACGCACAGGTTCAAGCCGGAAGTGACGGGGTTTATTGCCCGCCTGAAGCGCTTGAACATGCCGTTTGTGCCGCACTATGTTGAGCTTTCCGTGCTCATGGATCTCCATGATGACGAAAATTCAGACACCACTCAGCGTGCGGCAACTGACATGCAGCGGCATGCTCGACGGGTTTTTGAAAAAGCAGTTTTGATGCGTGCCTCGGATATTCATATCCGTAACGATCGGCAAAAAAGCACAGTGATTCTCATGCGGGTGCATGGGGATCTTGAACTGGTGGAAGAGCATCCGTTCGACTGGGGTGACCAGTTGTGCGCGACGATTTATCAGGCAATGACAGATATCTCGGATGCTACGTTCGAAACCATGTCTCACCAAGATGCTCGGATCTCCGATCGCGCGAAGCTTCCACAAGGCGTTGACGGCATTCGCGTTGCCACAACCCCCCAGGTTAATGGCTACGCCATGGTTCTGCGATTACTGTACAACGACACGGTAGAGAGTTTCGACCTGGCGTTGTTGGGGTACATGCGCAGCCAGGTTAGCGCGGTGAACTTGATGAAGCGTCGCCCGACAGGGATCAACATCATTGCTGGCCCGACTGGCTCCGGCAAATCGACGACGTTGCAGCGCGTGCTCGGCTCCATCATCAAAGAGACAGCGGGGCGCAAGCACGTTATCACGGTGGAAGACCCCCCTGAGTATTCCATTCCTGGTGCGGTTCAAACCCCCGTCTCAAACGCGAACACCATTGAAGAACGGAGCGTTCAATTTCAGTTGGCGATTCGTGCGGCCATGCGCCTTGATCCTGACGTGATCATGATCGGCGAAATTCGGGATACTCCTTCAGCCAGGTTGGCGGTGCAGGCCGCCATGACTGGCCACCAAGTCTGGACGACGCTGCATGCGAATGGGGCTTTTGCGATCATTGATCGTTTGCTTGACCTCGATGTGCCGTTGGAAAACCTGACCGATCATTCGATTATCACTGGCCTGACCTGTCAGCGCTTGGTCAAGGTGCTTTGCCCGAAATGCAAGGTTCCATTGCTTGACGCACTGGACCGCTATTCCGATTCGGACCTGCGCCGAATCAAGTCAGTGGTCGATGTCAGCAACGTTTTTGTCACGGGAATGGGGTGTGATCACCCGGATTGTCGGCATGGATCTGTAGGGCGCACAGTCGTCGCTGAAACCGTCATTACCGATGCCAGCTTGATGAAATTTATCCGGGCTCGCGATCGTATTGGCGCCCAAGAGTATTGGCAGCGCGATCAAGGCGGCAAAACGATGCTGGCGCATGCGATCGAAACCGTCAAACAGGGGCTGATTGACCCGTTCGCTGCTGAAGATACCGTTGGCCCGCTCAACATGGACTTGATCAATTCCGATCACCGAGTCGACGCACAGGAAATCAAAAATGGCTTTGAAACTGAGTAGGGATTACGAAGTCGCGTTTGCGCGGTTCTGGTTCAGGAACTTCGAAGGGGGATCGCGCCGCCGCCTGTGGGTGAAGCTCGCAAAAATGTTTCTGAACGGCGTCCAGATCCTTGCTGCGCTTGAGTCGCTGCATGCCCGCCGGCGATCAAGCAGCGGGAAAGGCGACGCTACGGTTTTGGCGCTGGAGTGCTGGATCGAAGGCATGCGCAATGGCAAGCGGCTGTCGCAAATGCTTGAAGGCTGGGTGTCGCCTGATGAAATGATGCTGATCGCTGCCGGCGAAATGACCGGGACGATGGAAGCGGCCTTGGCGGCGACTGCTCGCGTTATGGAGGCCAAGGCGGAGATCCGGGCGGCGGTTATCAAAGGGGTGACATACCCGATTCTGTTGGTGGTCGTGGCGTTCGTTGTGCTCTATATGTTCGGGTTCAAGGTTGTGCCTGAATTCACGAAGATCGTTCCGGCCGAGCGTTTTCATGGAATGGCCCAATACCTGATTGTTGTCTCGAAATTTACTCGGGACTGGCTGTTCGTGATAGCTGCTGTTTTCCCAGCCTTGTTGGTCACCCTCGGGCTTTCATTTTCCCGCTGGGATGGGGCTTTGCGTACCCGCCTGGACCGGTACCCTCCGTACAGTGTTTATCGAGTGGTGGTTGGCTCGACCTGGCTCATTGGCTTGGCCGCGATGCTTGAAGCCGGCGTTCGCATCGAAACGGCTATGCAGCGCCTGTCCGAGTTGGCTGACAAATGGCTGAAAACGCGAATTAACGCCGCCATGCTTGGTATGCGCTCTGGTTTGTCGATGGGTGATGCATTGCAAAAAAGCGGGTACGACTTCCCGGATCGGGAAATTATCGATGATTTGGCGGTGTATTCAAGCCTGTCAGGCTTCGATGAAGCTGTTTCGATCTTGGGGCGCGAATGGCTGGTTGAGTCCGTAACCCAAATCAAATCCCGAATGGCGGTCGTGTTTGCAATTGCGTTGCTGAGCGTGACTGTCCTCATTGGCTCAATGGTGAGCGGGATGATGACCATGCAGTTGCAGATGTCGCAGGTCATTCAGCAAAGAGGGCGCTGAGAAGTTTTTGTATGTTGATTTATATGTGATCTATCCGCTGGCCTGTTTATTTCACAGCATCCCGTTGTAAAAGGCCTTTTTTCTTATATTATTCATCCTGTAAATTTTTGTATGTTGGTCTTTAAGGAGAAAGTTAATCATGAAGCACTTGCGTAAAACGTTGCACCGTCAGGCTGGTCTCTCGCTGATGGAAGTTATCGGCTCTTTGCTGATGATCGGTTTGGTCGTTTCGGGCGCTCTGTCGCTCTTCTCGGGCGCCGATTCCTCGCAGAAAGCGAATCAGATGTCGCAGGATCTTTCGGCGCTTCGCTCGGCGGTGAAGGGGCTTTACAGCGGCAATGGTGGTTATGGCACGGTCAGCCTGAACACCACGCTCAAGTTGGCGAAAAAGATCCCGTCCGATCTGTCGGTCGATGCGTCGACGCCGCCGGTTATCACGCATGCGATGAACGGGACGATTGTGGTGATGGGTGCCACGTCGAACTTTACGATTACGGCAACCAGCATCCCGACCGATGTTTGCACGTCCGTTCTGACCAACGCCGGCAATGGCTGGCAATCCATCAAGGTTGGCGCGACCACGGTGAGCACGTTCCCGGTTGATCCGGCTACGGCCGCTGGTGCAACGCTGTGTTCGTCGTCCGCGACCCCCACGATGGTCTTTACGGGCAGCTAAGCGTTATCTGGGGTGGTCCAGCAGTGCGGCCAGTCATGCTGGCCGCACTGCTGGTGAGACAAACAAAGCAAAGAAAAGCCAATGCCTCTGAGCGAGTTAATTTTCAGCGATCTGTATCTTGGTGAGGTCAATCGCTGGGTGTCTGGTGTGCCGCAGACGCTGGACCCAATTCCTGCCCCGCCGGATTGTTTTCCTGATCTGGATGAGTTGCGTGAGCTCTGCGTGAAGTCTCATGCCGCCGACGGCAAAGAAGAGTTTTCTATCGCCCACAAAGGGGTCACTTACCGCGCATCGTTGTTGCAAAGTCTTTCGGAAAACGTTTTTGTGCTAAGGCGGTTTCCAAAGGAAATTCCGCTGCTTGAAACGCTGAATATCCATCCTCATTACGTCAATCTGCTCCTTGGGCAGCGACTGAGTGGCCTAATTGTGGTTGCTGGCGCTTATGGCCAAGGGAAGACCACAACGGCATCATCTATCGTCGCTGGTCGCATTTCAAAGCATGGTGGTGTGGCTGTTTGCATTGAGGATCCCCCGGAAATGCCGTTGGAAGGGAAGCACGGGGAGGGCGTTGTCTATCAACGCTGGGTTGATAAGGGCGGATTTGCCCATGAATGCCGTCAGGCCGCCCGCTGGGCCCCATCGATTATTTTTGTAGGGGAGGTCCGTGACTCGGAAACGGCCACAGAGGCTTTGCGTGCCTCCATCAACGGGCGCCTGGTTGTTTGCACCATCCATTCGGACAACGTGAGAACTGCGGTTGATCGGCTGTTTTCTCTCGCCAATGGTGTGGCGGGTACGAGTGACGATGTGGCTAGCCTTTTGGCTACGGGGCTACTGGCCATCGTTCATCAGCGCCTGGAGGGCGAGCCTCGCCGTCCGAAAATCGAATTCCTTTGGCTTGGCGGCGAGGATGCGATTGGTATCCGAAACACAATCCGCCAGCGCAAGTTCGTGCAGTTGGACAATGAAATTACGCTGCAACGGAACAACCTGCTGATGCAAGCTCGCGGGCGATCCTGAGATGCTGCAAATTGCCATCCTGCTTGCTGCGACCTGGCTGTCAATCAGCTATACGGTGATCCATACCCGTCAGGAAACCGCGCGAGTTGAATCGCTTGCTGGCGACTCGGCGACAATGAATTTCATGGCGTACAGAAGTGCCGTAAGCACCTACTTTACGGCGCATCCGGCAGCAACCGGGGTAATTCCTGATGCGTCATTAACCTTTGCAAGTGGTTTTATCAGGGATGCCCGTTGGACCAATCTGATCAGCGGTGGGCAACTCTATGTCTATTCAGTCGCGGCTCCTACGTCGCGCATGGTTGATATGGTCTATCGGCAGTCTCATAGCTACATCAACGTAGGAATTAAGCAAGCCAATGGTGATTTGAAGGGGCCAGGGGGAACCGTTACGGCCAGCATCCCCGGCACTATCCCCGTTGGTGCCATCGTTTATATCGGGAGCTAGCGTGGAACGAGAATTCATTAATGAACTGACGGAACTGGCGAACAGCCCGTTACCTTTCACGGACATCCGTCTGGAGCAGGATGCCCCGGTGGCGCTGCGCCTTCCGGAGGGTTGGGTTAGCCAGCCTGATACGGTGATGTTCCCGCCGACCATGGGTGATCTGACGCAAGTGATGAGCGCGATCGATCCGAACTGGGAAGAAAAGATCGAAAAGAGGGCGATCAATCGTCCGATCGATCTCTCCCGGTGGCGTCTCCGCATCAACGCTTATTTGGCGTATGGCGGGGCAAAGTTGATGATGTCGATTCGGCGAATTGCGATCGAGCCTCCTACCTTGAAGAGCGTCGGCTTGCCGGCGGTGGTTCGCCTGATGCTGTCGGCGCCTCGCGGGTTGATCCTGATCGCCGGGGCTACTCGTTCCGGGAAGTCGACCACAGCGGCGGCCATGATTGACGAAATCAATGGTTCGAGGAAAGCCCACGTCATCACGATTGAAGACCCCATTGAGTATGTTTTCCAGAACCGCTTGTCGGTATTTTCTCAGCGGGAGGTTGGGGTTGATATCCAGTCGTTTGAAGAGGGGTTGCAAGATGCAATGCGGCAGTGCCCGGACGTGATTCTCGTTGGCGAAATTCGCAACCGAGAAACGGCTGAAACGGCTTTGCTGGCCGGCGAGTCTGGCCATTTGGTGATTGGCACCGTCCATGCCAACACGGCGAGTGGCGCCGTTCAAAAGATGCTTTCCTGGTTCAACGACAACGAGCGTGCGGCCAAGCTTCAGTCCCTGTCCGGTTCGCTGGTTGGCGTCGTGAATCAGATCCTGTTGCCTCGCGCGGATGGGAAGGGCTACGCCCTTGCCGTTGAGGTGATCAATAACTGCGAGCAGGGGTTCTCCTCAATGCTCGGCGATCCGGCGAAGATCGCCAGTGCGATGGAGCGCCCGGAATCCCGGAAGGGATCTGTGTTGATGGCTGAGAGCCTTTTCGAGCTCGCCTCGAATAAGGTTGTGGATCCAGCCGAGGCAATGCGTTCGGTGACGGGTTTGCCAACTGTTCAAGAAAAGCTCAAATCGCTGTTGAAAGGGTAATGCCATGACGTTCCAGGGCCGGCAGAAACAAAAGGGGATAACGCTAGTCGAAATATTGGCGTCGCTTGCCATCATGTCGGCAGTGACGGCCGGCGTCGTGCGCCTGATCGACCAGTATTCAAGCGACACGAAATCGGCAATTACGGCCCAGCATATCAGCGCGGTCGGGGCTGCTGCGCAGGCATACATCAAGGATAACTACGCCAGCGTTTCTGGTGCTGCGACAGCAACGACACCGGCCCTAATTACAGTGCCAATGCTGATTGCAACGGGGTATTTGACCTCGGGGTTTTCGACGACGAACAACTATAGCCAGCCAACGTGCGTTCTGGTCCTTGAGCCATCGGCAAACATGCTCAACGCGCTCGTGGTGACAGAGGATGGCGCGTCTGGTACTGCAATCAACGATGTAGATCTTGGCGGCGTTGCCGGCTTGGTCGGCGCCAGCGGTGGTGGCATTTATTCCGATGCGCCTACGACCCTGAGAGGGGCAATGGGCGGCTGGTCGCAGGCGATCGGCAATTTCGGAAATGCGAATGCCAGCGGCAAGAAATGCGATGGAGTTACCGCTGGCTCGCCGACATTGGCGGCCGGGCACCCCGTCATGGCGCTCTGGTTCCCGAATGGAGATGTCAGTTCGGGGTTCCTCTATCGTGATTCGGTGGCGGGGCACCCCGAACTCAATACGGTCAACACGCCGATCTTGTTGTCAGCAACAATTATTCAAACCTCCGGGAGCGCTTGTACAACGAATGGCGCTCTTGCTCGGGACGCTAATGGTGCATTGCTGTCCTGCCAGTCACTGGTTTGGAAAAGCCAAGGATCATCGTACTGGCAGGATCCGGTTGCTAACGTGGCCAGCTTGCCGGCCTGCAACGCCGCCGCTGCGTGGCAGACGCGAATTGTGCAAGCCCCAACCGTAGGAACAGGGCCGCGAGCTTACTCCTGCAACGGAGCGACGTGGCAACCGCTTGCCATTGATGATAGTGGGAATTTGAACGTTGCAGGGCGCGTGACGGCGGTAAACGAAACCATCACGGGTACATCGACCATCAATGCCATGAACGGGAATCTCCAGGTCACTGCTACGGCAGCCGAAGGGGGGGCTTGTACGGGTGAAGGGCGAATTGCCAGCAGTAGCACGACCAGTGGATTGATACTTTCTTGCCAATCCGGAGTGTGGAAAAAACAGGGCGGATCAGCCGTTGCCTGTTATAACTTTGCGAATACCACTGGAACATTTTGGGGGGCCAATGGGGTTTCCTACGGCGCCTTAGTCAATGGAAATTGGCGTGGGATTGGGACCGTTTCCGCCGGCAGATTTTCAGGAATTATTTGGTGCGAAAACGGAATTTGCACCCTTAACGGTTCAACAAACACGACTGCATCGGGGTTGTTTTATAGCCCACAATCAGTCTTGAATCTCCCGATAACTTCAACTTGGGCGTGCTGATTTGCCAATCCGGAGTGTGGACTCAAAATAGCTGGACGCCTTCTTTATCGACAACTCGTACGGTTAGCAAGACCGCAATCCTCGGAGGATGCGGCGCCTCTACCGCAACGGCAACATGCCTTTCAACCGAAGCGCTCACCGGATGTACAGGCAATTCAACGATAAATAACGGATCTGGAACCATAGGAGGAGCGCCTGTTATTTCTCAAACAGCAAAGTCATGTAGCGCATATCAAGATTCATGCACTGGATATGGGGGGCAGGTAAGCGCATACGCTACTTGCGTAAAATAACCTCATTGCCAATCCGGTGCGTGGAAAAAGGCGACCGGTAGTGGGACTGGCCTACGAGGGATATTTGCTCCGCTAGTCGGAAAAACGATAAGTTGCACCACAGACTCATTCGGTAGTGGTGCTACGGCAACCGTAGATAGCTTAGGTGATCTTTATGTTCGAGCCAAATGGTACGGCTCTACTTCTGCGTGGGTTCCTACTGGGCCTGCCGCGTACGGATTTGTGACAGCTAGAGCCGATACAACAGGGGTCTATGCCACCGATAACAATGTTGGCACGACGTGCTTCACTTCATGGCCGCAGAGCTGATCTGATTCAACATCGATAGCGATGACTTTGCCAATCCGGAGTGTGGAAGAAGCTGAGCGGAGGGGGCAAAAGTCTGGCAGCATTGTCTGGACTATCAGCAACTCTCTGGCCCGACTGGATACGGTGTGATTCTGGGGGGCTAAGCTTCACGTACCATTTTCGTTATCGCGACAGCGGCACGGGGGACGTGATCTATTGGCAGTACAACTCCCAAGTCATTTTCAACTCAGCCGGTACGGTTAAATCGGGGTATGGCAACGTTTGCGTTGGTGGCACTACGATGGACTCATTGATCGCCGCAGGCCTCACGTCGCTATAGTCTTCATTTGATCTTGCCAATCCGGAGTGTGGGCGCGCATAGGAAGTGCGATGGCGCCTCTCGTATCCAGATGCTCTTCGATGGAGCAAGGAACGCCTACAACTCAAGATTGGACAAGTTGCACAATTACCCTCCCTTCGGGTAATTGGCGTCTCATAATTGATGCTTTCGGGCACCAGGGAACATATACGGGTGCCACATTAGCGATCGACGGAGTTGTAGTGAATGCATCCCGAAATGCTGGCATTGGTGACACCTCGGGTACTGGATATACGCCAATATATGCAAGCAGCGATGTCTCAGGAGGACGCACCGTAACCATAACTGGTTGGTGGAAGACCTCAACCGGGAAATATGCCGACAGAGAGATACTGATTTCGGCCTGGAAGATTTAATTATGCGTTGAGGCGATCTTGCCAATCCGGAGTGTGGAAATCACAAGGCAAGTTCTCACCCAATCCGATTGTGACAGCCAGCACGAGTGGAGGCAGCGGGACGTGGTTATCTGTAACCGCGTTATGTACGTCTGGGCTGGCTGTCTCTGGAGGTTGCGTTGGTGATGCCTCGGCGGCGAATGTTTCGCAATACACGAATGCGCTTCGCGCTGATCGAGCAGGTTGGGTATGCCAGTCCTATAACGGCTCGGCCGGTGCCCGAATATTGCAAGCATATTCGTTATGCGTTCTATGACGCCCGTGAGCGTGTTGCCAATCCGGGGTGTGGAAGCCCTCGGCTGCGAGCGTTGATTCCGGCACGATTTGCGGTATCTCGACTGATGATTGGACGCCGGGAGGCTGGGTGTCAGTTACAACGAACTGCTTAGGGGTGTCATCGCGAACATCCTGCCCAACTGGATATAGTTGGCACAACGCTGGAAATGGAACCACCTTCCATCAATTCTGGTGCACGAAAAACTGAGCGCATTGCCAATCCGGAGTGTGGAAAGCATTTGGAAAAAGCCCAAAAGCATGGGTTAACTTCAATGGGCTGACTGCCTATTGTCCTGGCGGATGGTGCGCCATCCGATCATCGTCAAACATTTCAGCAGTGCAAAGAATTGGGACCGGGCTGTATGTGGTTTATTTCACTTCAGCGCAGTCCGATGCCAATTATTCGATATCAGGGAATTGCAATTTTGCGGCTGGATCTGAATGTGAGTTTGTAATTCTTCATTCATGGGCAAATGCATCGCAATACCCGCCAACCACTACTTACTTTTATATCGCAGGGGTAAATCATGGGTATGGCGGAAGAGACAGCGCATATTTTAATATTGTCGTGAATTAAAGATTGTCAACTTGTCAAATTGTCAAAGCGAATGGCGTATTTAGTTCTTGGCGCACGAGTAAGCCCACCCATATATTCCGCCGCCCGCACGAATTGGAAAGCCTATCTGGGTATATCCCGTAGGGCATCCATCAATTGGCGCAATCCCTTTGCACTTGGTTCCATTTCCTGGCCCGGCTCCCCAATCGGAGTTGCCACAAATACTTCCAGGATCACTTCCCGCCGATGGGCTTTTCCACACTCCGGATTGGCAATTACCTGATATAGCCTGTTATTTGAAACCAGCCGGACCCAGAGAAGCTATTAATGCCATTTGGTACCTGTGCAGTAGCACACACAGCGGAAACCCCATTCGTGCCAACAAGAGGAATGGAATTCATGTAATTAGTGCCATTCCCAACACAAGAAAATATCACTACATATTTTGCTGAGGCCGGCACGTATGAATTGAAGTTATAGGTACCTGCGGCCATCATTCCGCCAGTGAAACTATAAAGCTTCCCCGCTTGGTTGCTCCAGACACCGGATTGGCAAGACTATCCTGGGCAGCACATGTAATAAGCGGTATGGAAATCAGCGCCATCAAAAAATGAAAGTCTGCACAGTAATGAGCCCGACCAATAAGTTGATGGGGCGCCGGCCCACGTAGTGCCATATGTTTGCGTGCTACAGCTTCCGGACCACCAAGAATTCGGCGTTGCCCCGGTCTTTTTCCAGCTACCGGATTGGCAAGATCATCTAATGCATGTGATGACATACGTTTGGTCATTTCCGCCACCACATATATTCAGCCCCATGGTCATTGAGGTAGTAAACGCTGAATATCCGGCAGGGCAGGTATAACCCCCTGTAATTGGGTTTGGCATCCAGGCGCAGCCGCTATTTGTCCACTGATAACTTCCTCCATAATGACCTTCGCGACGCCACACTCCGGATTGGCAATGCTATTTCACACAAACAGCATAGGCCTGCATACAGGTTCCTGCCCCTTGAACACCGGCTAATTTGATTTGCCAGGTTGTAGATGAAACAGGCATCGAATTATCCGGTGATGCAGAACTCCCATATGGGCCCCATGTCGACAATCGCCATCCGCCGCCTGCCAATGTATAACCTGCGGGGCATACCGCATTCGCTGTGTTTGTTGCCGCACCACAACAACATGCAATAGAACCATTAACGACAACCGATGAAGCAGATGAAGTTCGCTGCCACGCACCGGATTGGCAAACTCAATTGAAACAGGTGGCTGCGCAAACGTTATATCCACCGGCTGTTGTCGCTTGATTATCCAGTTGCCAAGTGCCATCGGCATTTCGGGAGAGCAAACACCGGTTATATGAAGCGGCTCCTGCATTTGCTCCTGCGCCAGACATAATGCATATCTTGAATTGCGCGGTAGTGATGATCTTTATTGTTCCTGCCGTACCTGCGTCATAGATTGTTGGGGAGTCCCATTTTAGCGCTTGGCGCAACCAAGCACCGGATTGGCAAAGCGGCTTGCGGCCTACCAAGCGGGGCCACATCCGGAGTCGTAATTGCTGCCTTGCGAACCGTCGGCACATAAAAACACGCGCTGATAGTTGTACGCTCCACTTGTGACACAAAAACTCGTAATGGCGCCACCGTTACTATCACAAGCATACGTGTATTTCAGGCTGCCCATGGCTTTTCGCCACACACCGGATTGGCAAGGATGTCAGGTTTTGACGCACGTCCAGGCCCAAGTGGTGTAGACCCCATCGGCAGTAAGAATCTGGGTTCGGATATATCCAGTCGGACACCCATCAATGGGTCTTATTCCTTTACAGGTTGGCCCCCATCCATGCCATGCCTCCGTACTGCCGCAAAACGTGCCGCTATCAGTGACGCTATTCGGCCGCCACGCACCGGATTGGCAAGCTGGTTAGCAATATCCAACCGTGCAATACGACTGGCTTGGCTCCGGCTTGAAAGTGCCTGCGACACAATAATAGCCGGGAGTAATTCGAACACTTCCGTAAGCGTTCAGAATGCTGCCGCTGGCTACCCATTGGGCAGGTATCACATAAATGTTCGCAATGTTTACACCACCAAACCAACAAGCCTCTCCATCGGTGATTTTGAACGTGCCCATAGAGGCTTTTTTCCAGATACCGGATTGGCAAGCTATGGGCAACTATACGAGATAGCGCTGGTAGCCGCGCCGCCGTAATAAAGGTTGTTCGAATAATTGTCTTGAGCCCAATAGGTAACGCTTTTGCTGCCTGAATATATGGTTTGCCATGTCGCCGTTGATGGACCAGAAATCGAATTCTGGACAGACATTATCTGTGTGCTATCAACGTAGGCAGCGCGGGCTCCATTCATGACGTAACTGCAACGTGGATCAAATAGGTTTGCATCCGTAAGGACCAAATTTGTCCAGCCGCCACTCTGTTTTTTCCAGCTACCGGATTGGCAAGCTAGTTCACCGGTGTACAGGTGGCAGTTAAAACTGAGCAGCTAGGTCCATAGTACCAACAAGAAGCAGAAGTAGAGAGGTTCCCGGTACAGGTGCTATAGGTTGTCCAACATGACGACCAACTCGTATAGAGCGCGACGGGGCACGAATACATTTTTGGGGCCTCCCCTCGCTTCCACACCCCGGATTGGCAAGTTGATCACGTCGATGGCCACAAGACCGAGCACGGAGAGCCATAGCTACCATAATCGACTGTGACGCCAATAGGGGTTAGTGCGGCCGTCATTCCCCATTTGGAACAATTTACAGCTACCCCACAGTTGTAGGGGCCGACACCAGCGTTTATCCAAAGATTTAGATTGCCACTCGAATCCACGGATGCGCCACCGCTTGTCATCGGATATGGGGAGCAAGTAATGTTTTTGCTCGCCAATGGAGCATAAACGCCACGAAGCCCCGTGCCATTGGAAGCTTTCTTCCACACCCCGGATTGGCAAAAACCTAGTTTATGTGCAAGGCGCTGACCAACGACTTACGCTTCCATTTGCGCACAAAGAAACATAGTCTTGATAGGAGCCGCCTCCGCCACAATAGCCGCCCGGAATCCATGTGGTTACTTTTCCACCCGTTGATGCGCAGCCATCGTTCGGGTTTCCAGTAACTCCCTGAGCTTTTTTCCACATACCGGATTGGCAAAGTCATCGTAGAAAAATCAGAAGATGCACCCGCCAGACGCGCAGATTTGATTGATGGCCTTACTGCTACATGAGCTGCTATTCGAAGAGGTAAGGAAAGCGCCTGTTGGAATGAACTGCACGGTTGCCCCATTTAGCCAATAAATTACTTTGTTATTGCCTGGATACCTCGCAGTGCCGAGGTAAAAAACATATGAATAACTTGCGTATCCGTCGATGTTTGTACAGGTTATGGCAGAAGGCCAGACATCTGGATCAAGGCCGAGCGCGACTGCTATTTTGCTTTGTAACGCTTGGTTTTTCCACGCTCCGGATTGGCAACGCTGTCACTTGTAGCATTGATAGATGCTCCAAGTCCCATTTCCTAAGAGCAAGCCGTAGGCAAAGTAGCTTGTATATCCCGCTGGACACGAACATCCGCCGGTAATAGGGTTAATGGTGTAGCACCCGCCGGCTGCACCGGACCAGTAAAACCAGGAACCGCCCCAAAGTCGTCCCGGGTAAGTGCTACGCCACACTCCGGATTGGCAAAGAGGAGCGGCCAAACGCGACCAGAAATACCCAATTGGGTTGATACTTTCCTTGAAATTTTGTATCAACCGTCTTCGGTTGATAGCGGATCAATCATGACGATCCGGCTGTCTTCGATCATTTCGAGGTATTGATCAGGTTCGGGTATGGCCTGTGACTCCTTGATCCGGATCAGAATTTGGCGGAGGAGGATGCTTTGAGCGTTCTCGATCGCGGAGGCCATGCAGCGGCCTTCGGCGGTAATCCCATCGAAATCCAGAAGGCGGACCTTGAAGAGCTCAGCCTCCCTATCGATAACCGCAGGGTAGGGGACAAGGTGATCAATGACGGCTTGCTTGCCTTTCGTTCGATTGCCTTCAAGCTTGCGCACCAATTTTTGGGCGCGGAGATGGGTGTATCGCTTCAGCATGGCCAGGCTCTTGTGGCCGCTGATCGCTGCCACTTCAAGGATGTCGAGTGACCCAAGCTCTACAAGGCGTGTGATTGCTGCATGACGCAGATCGTGGAAATGCAGATCCTTGATTTCGAGCCGCTGAACCATGAACCGCCAGGTTGATTTCAGGCCGTTTGAGGTGTACTCGAAGACCCGGCCTTTGGGCTTCACACCAAGGCGGATCAGTGCATCTCGCGCCTTGATGCTCAGAGGCACGTCTCGCTTCGTGCCGTTTTTCGTCTCGGGCAAGTGTGCGATTCTTGTTTTGAGATTGATATGCTCCCAGCACAGGCCAAGGATCTCGCCCTGTCGCATCGCAGTTTCGAGGGCTAGCGCGATAATGGAGTAGAGCGTTCGGTTGTTGTGTGCGGTGCAGTACCGAAAAATCAGGCGCTCTTCACGAGCCGTCAGTAGCCGGTCACGCCCGGGTGGCGACTTTGGCTTTCTGACGTTTTTTACCGGGTTGTCACCGCAAAACCCCCATTCAATTCGGCCGATCTCAAAAAAGTTGGACAGGAGCGACATCTCCAAACGGACGGTCGACGGGGATAGCACTCGCTTTGTCCGAGGGTTGATCGTGGCCAGTCGCTGGTCTCGGTATGTGGCGATATCAACACTGGTGGCTTCGCTGGCCAGCTTTTCGCCAAGAAAGGATTTCGCAATTTGCTCGATCCGGTACTTCTCCTGTTGGTAGCCCTTCTTCAGAATGGAGACGTGCTTTCGGTAGTGCTCAAGTCCATCCCGTAGTGTTATTTCCTGCATTCTTGGTCCTTGGAAAGCTCCGCATCGATTGCTTTGCCCAACGCCTCAAATGAGATATCCATGGCGCCGCACAGCGCCGCTATGGTGTCCATAGTCGGGGAGCGAGATCCGAGCTCAAGCAAGGAAATGTAGGTGCGATCCAAGTCGCTTTCGAACGCCAACCCCTCTTGGGTGAGCCCTCTGGCTTGCCGAAGACATCGAAGGGTGCGCCCGAACGCCAGATTGTGCCGTTTCATGTTGGGCCAATATTTCAAGGCCCGGAATGTAGAAGCGCGGCAATAAAACGTCCTCCGACAATTGTCGGAAACGAGTTGAAACTCCCGTGGGGCATGTGATTTGTTTTTTCGGGCTCAGCTAAAAGCCCTCAATCCGCTGCGGTGTTATTTTTCTCGGCGGGTCGATCTGCGGCTGACGGCCGCGTGGATATCCTCCTTGCGTTTGTGAAGGTAGCGCCCCGTCGTCGCGATGGAGCGATGTCGTGCGACGGCTTGGACGGTGGCAAGATCAGTACCGTCGTCTAGCAAGTGGCTCATGCAGGAATGCCGCAGCCAGTGCGGAGAGGCATTCCGCAGCAGATCAGCGAGCCCGGGTTGATCTGCCTTTTCAGCAAGATCGGCAGCTTCTCTGAAAACTTGCTGCAAGGCATTGGCCACTGCTTCTTCTGTAGCTCGGCCGCCGTTGCCTCGCACCTTCAGAATCAGCGCTTCTCGGTCGCCAGGGGAGGGTAGAGGAGGGCGATTGAACGCGGAACGATACTGCTTCAGGTCGCTGAGCATCCGCTCGGATACGGGTACTGGCTTCTTGACCTGTTCCCCCTTCCCGATGATGTTCAGCCACCAATTCCCTTTGTGGTCACGGGCAATGTCGCCCATGTCCGCATTGGCGCCTTCAAAGAGCCGGATACCGGTTTCGTAGTAAAGACTGATCAGGAATTTCGCGCGAGCTTTCTGCCGGATGTGTGCCGGCGCCTTCTCTGGCATCTGCTCCACGGCATCATCAATCAGGGCGACGGCCTCGATCGGAAGGTATCGTGTGATTTCAGCTTCCTGCGGACCTCGCCCAAGCTTCAGTAGAGATCCCGGATTTTTCTGGAGGTAGCCCGCTTCGGTCAGCCAGGCCATCATTCGGCGAATGATGGTGATCGCCATCCGATGGGAGCCGGAAGATAGGGGGCCTGTCATCGGGCGCCAGTCCGGGTGGTCCCTCGGATATTTTGCGTCGGAGATCCATTCTTTGGGTGGCGCCAGCAAATAGGCGGAGAACACCAGCAGATCTTCGTACGCAATGTCGCGAAGGCGCATGCCTCGTTCTCGACACCAGAACAAAAGGCGTTCGGCCTCGCGGCGGTAAGCCTTGAGGGTCTTTGCCGATCGGCAACCCGCAAGCCAGGCAGCAACGGCTTCGTGGTCGGTTTGCGCCCGAATTAGAGCCTGGTGTTGCCCGAGAGCGCCGGCTGGGCTCTCGGGAGGCTTCGGGGCGAGAATGGTCTCGCCGGCAAGGACGGGTAATGTTTGGCTCTCATCAGATGGGGCTGTCATGATGTTGTGGCCTCCTCAAGAACATGATCTGGCACCTCGAAGAACCCTTGCTTCCCGGTAAATGGGATGGGTTTCTCAAGCGGTTCGTGCTCAATGAAATGCCATGCAAAGCGGCCTGGCCCAAAGTTGCCAAAATAGCCCGGCTCGGCCAGTTGCTCTGTAGGCAGAAAACCCGCGAGAACCGCAGTGCCCAGCAGACACCCACGGGGCATGTCCTTCAGATGACTGAAGCCTATCTGTTTCAGTGCCGCGCAATATGCTTCCCAGGCCGGGTCAAGGGAACCTCCCTCAGCCCGGTCGCAGAGATATTCCATCATCTCTTCCAGATCGTCCGTGGACTTCCCCGCGTGAATCCAGATGCGCTGGCCGATCAGGTTCTTCCAGGGCTTCCAGGAGCGCGTTTCATAGGGTTTGTGCAGGCCGGACATCAGCAAGGAGGCGTGCGGCTGCCAGATCGAGATTGCCTTCATTCCCCGTCGCCTTGACGCTGCTCATTCGCTGTCACCGAAATCTCCAGGGGCTCAAGCGCAATGGCGGATCGCGTCCGCGATAGCTGGACAATTAAGGTATCCAGCCGATCAATCGCCGCCTGGAACGCACGGCGCGGGTCGGCGTCCGTTTCAAAAATCTGGAGCGCGGCATGTTCGAGCGGCGGGAAACAAAACTCTGCCTGATACTGGCCATCATGTTCCGGCGTAATCGTGGCAGGGCCGTTCTTGATGCAGTAATTCCAGCCGCAGTTTTCCCAGATATCAACCTCCCAGCGGTAGCCCATACGAGCGGCCAGCGCGTTGGCGCTTTCGCAGGCCTGATCGTATTCCGCCTTGGTGCAGCCGCACCCGCAACGCGGTGAGCAGAAAAGCTCGCCATCCAGTACCGGTGTCCATTCATCGGCAATAGCCGGTACTTGGTTCGGGTTGTGGTCGTAGGTAGTCATGATCAGTCCTTGATATGCGGCTTGACGGCGTAGATGGTTCCGCTCGGTCCAACACGGAACTGCTTCTTCGTGAACCGGGTCCATTTGGCGCTTTCCTCGCCCGGCAGATCGACGTGCGCTACATGGCACAGGTCTTTGAGGACAAGGCTTACGTCGGCGCATTCCTCGGACAACTCGGTAGTGTCACCCCGCAACTGGGAGGGAAATACTGTCTTGGCCTGTGCTTCGGTCGCTTTCAGTGACTGGTTGTGCAGGGCATCCGCAACGTGCTCCATGACCTGACCGGCACCGAGTCCAGCGGCCAGAGCCAACTCAACTGTCTCTTCGACCAACCGACCCGCAACGGCCGCAGGCGTGCGCCGCTGGCCAGCCACCGAATCAACGAAAGCCCCAACTGTGGCGATCGTAGGCACCTCGCCGCCTCCTGCGTTCCAGACAGCGTGCGTCTTGACGTTGCGTCGGGCCCCTTCGTCCATCGCGGACTGGATCAAAGCCTTGATTTGCTCCCAGGTCAGGGCCATCGAGTGCAGCCCTTCGGGTACGCCCTGCCTCGTGGTTTGGATCAACAGGCAGCGGGAGAGATGATCGATGTCGCCGCCGTGGCAAAACGCCAACACCTGACCGGCCTTCTCCAAATCGAAAGCGTTATCCGTCCGGATGCCGGATTCCATGTCGATCCAGTACGGCAAATCGCGCCGAGACTGCGCCTGTGCAACAGCAGCCTTGATCTTCGGCAGTTCGGCTTCCAGGACATCAGGCCCCAAACCGCCAGCGTAACCACAGAACAGATTGAAGCGGTGTGGCGCCGGCCAGTTGTCAGGCCGCTGGCCGGTTCCCTTGGAGGCATCGAACAGGATATCGACACGCTTCATGCCTTCTTCGTCCAGGTCATACAGGAACTGCTCAATCACCCGTTCAGACCCGGCATGGTGCTGAAGGATCAGCCGCAGTCCCGCCCGGTGCAGTGCGCGATAGATCGTCAGAACCTCTTCGTCGGTAAATTCCTGGCGGCGGGCATTGATGTTCAACTGGATGCGGCGGTAGCGCGACAAGTCCGCAATCAGCGAAGGGGCCGTGGCTGGATTCAACAATTCACGGAAGACCTGAGCACCGCAAAGATGCGCCGCCGTGTAAGGCAGCTTGAGCGCAAGGATTTTATCCCGCCAATCCCCAGAAGGATTGCGCGGCGTGCCTTCCTTTTCCGGGAAATACAGGATGGCCCATTCAACAAATGGGTATTGGGCGGAGAGCGCCGCCAAGGCTTCCGGGGCAACATGATCGTCCGCGCCGGTCAGAGATACAAGTTCGAGGCTCATGCGTTATTCCTTTGCATCAAATCATTTCAAAGCAGGTCGTCGTCCGATGAAGTAATTCTGATAACGCCCCGGAAGTAAAAGTGATTAATTCCTTGCCCCAGAAGGTTTCAACGCGGGCCTTGGCCCGTCGTGTCGCTTCCAGTTGGATGTACCAGAGACCTTCGTGGTGATCGCCGGCAACGCTGTTGCGAGCGATGACTACGCCAACCCGGTCCGGGAACTTGGGCGGGCCAAGGCGGGTTGCAGCCTGGTCGCGTCGTACACGAACGCGCTGATCAAGAGTGATGGTGTGCGACATCTTGTGGCCTCCTTTTGCCTGAACCTGCATTGACCAATAGATCAAGGTTGATCTGGTAACTCATTGATCCGTCACGGGCCGTCTTCGTCGTGCCGTGTTTCATTAGGCCCCTACTTTACGCCCGTTTTCATATTAAGCCAACTAATAACAGTTATCTCGATTAGTGAAGCGATAGCGTTAATATTATAGCGCAACACGCAAAAAACGAACGCTTGACAAGAAAGCGGATTGAATGGAAAATTTGCGCAGATGCATCAAATACGCAAACTTACAAGGAGCGAACCATGAGCGTTGCTCAGCTACTCAAGCAGAGCGAATCGGCCCATCAGCAGCCGGGCCGGCATATCCATTTGATTGACCGTACGCCGTCGAGCGTGCCGTTGCCTCCGCCGAGAACTCTGCCGAGCGGCCTGGTTGTTGGCATCGATCGCCAGGAAGGCATCAAGCGCTTGCTGGCCGGCGGTCGGGCATTGGATGCCTACGAGTTGGCCAGGCTGCTCGGGTCGGATTTCAAAACGATCAGCGATGACATTATCGTGATGCGCCGCAAGGGCGAGATCCGCCGCTCAACTGAGCTTTCTCAGCGAGTGGTGACCTTCGAGCTCGTGCCTACCTCGGATGCGAAAGCATTGAAGTCGGAGCGTGTCGGTCGAGAGGGGTTGTGATAACAATGGCTCAAGGGCCACTCCCCCGAATGCTGGATGCCACTCGACTGCCCATACACACTGCCGGATGGGTATATGTTCTTACCAACCCATCCATGCCGGGGCTCGTCAAAATCGGGAGGACGCAGGAGCCGAAGCCTGAGAAAAGAATGTCGTCGCTTGGAAGTGCTACAGGCGTGCCAACGCCATTCAATGCATACGGATTCGTATATGCGCTAGATTGCAAGGACTGCGAGAGGCGTGTCCATTTGTCGCTGGCGGCCCGTCGCCCAAATCCAAAGCGTGAGTTCTTCAAAGTGTCTCCGGAGGAAGCTCTAAAGCTGGTAAATGAGCATGCCGAGGTTCAGCGGCACCATCCAGAAACGCAATTACAGCTAATGCTGTTTGCAGTGAGCGAAAATGACGCTCAAGCAGTGAACGAACTAGGGGGGCTTGCACCCGCGACGGATGTTCTGGACAAATCCCTTGTGGCCGCCTTAATGGCAAAAGCAGAAGAGGTAGCCATCGCCCTATTAGATTGCGGGGCCAATCCAAACACATTGATTGACGGGGTGGGCTGCTACGCCGTGGCAATCACTGAGGATCTGGAGAGGGTTCAACGAGCGCTAGAGCAGCGAAACGTCGAGCCCTGTGGAACCGCAATTCTCGCGGCGCTCGATCAAGTATATGGGGGGGCCGATTGTTGCGAAGCGCTGGATTACATAAAGCAGCATCGCGCTTTCTCTCATAAAGTCGGCAAAATATTGTTTGATCGCATAGAGCGGCTCCCTTTTGCCATCACGGAATGGTTTCTGAAGCTTGGGGCGGCTCCAAACTACACCGACCAGTTGACTGGGGCCACGCTGCTTCATCAGGTATGCAATAGTAGCCTGTTCGTATCACAGGATGACGCTGTCGGGGAGCCTGACAAAGGCCCTTCATCACAAGACGACCTTGTGAAGCTACTACTTCAACATGGCGCAAATCCTAATGTACGTGACGCCAACGGCCGGACGCCCATTTGTATTGCGGCAATAAATCAGGAATCAGAGTTGATTCAACTCTTGCTGAAGGGTGGCGCGAAGGGATGGTTAGGCGATCAAGATGGGCATGACCCTCTCTACTACTACGTGAAGGATCTTGAGTTTGATCCGACCTACGATTGCGAGGAAAGCATCTATTCGACAGTAGCCGTCGACCTAATACGTAGTGGGTGCAACCCAAATATCTTGCACCTACATAAGGATAGTGGCGAACCCATAAGCCTGTTGCAGGCCGCAATCTTTATTCAAGACCGAACTCTTATTGAGGCGTGCATTGATTCAGGGGCCGACGTGTTTTGGGAGTCGCCAACCCAACGCTGGTCTGCCATCCATTGGGCTGCTTACCGCAACGATCTGCAAACTATCGCGCATCTAACCAAGTCACCGCTTCTGTTTAATCGGCAAGACTTAGCCGAAAAATTACTTTGCTCGATGGATAGTGGCGGCGACACCGCGCTAGCCTTTGCCATCGAAGGTCAAGCATCCGATGCCCACGCCTACCTGCTTGATGCTTGTTCATTGCTGCATGAGTTGGCTCCCGAGGATCATAAGGTAGTTATTTGGCAGCCTAAGGCACGCAAAGATCACGTTAATGGCCATGATTGCGCTGGACACAATCTAAGGCAGCAAGGGGAAGAGATAGAGCATGGGCGATAAAACCGGTATTTCTTGGACGCAGACCAAAAATCAGGATGGCACCGTAACGCCTGGTGCAACATGGAATCCGGTGTCTGGCTGCACAAAACTGACGGCAGAGTGCAAACATTGCTATGTCGAGCGTGACTGGCATCGCCTGACGCATTTGCCAGCCTATGAAGGCCGGGAATTTACCGATGTCGCCTGCCACGAGGACCGCCTTGACCAGCCGCTCCGTTGGCAGCGTCCCCGTCGGATATTCCCGTGTTCGACGGCGGACCTCTTTCATGACGACGTTCCTGATGCCTTCCTCGATCGAGCCTTCGGTGTCATGGCTCTGTGTCCGCAACACACTTTTTTGGTGCTGACCAAGCGTGCCGGTCGGATGCAGCGCTATTTGTCTACCCCGGGCCGGCGGGAAGTGATCGCCAAAGCGGCTGAAGAATTTTCCGCCAAACATCCGCTGGATTGGGTGCGTGCTGATGGCGATGAATCGCCTGAGCGAGGCGGCGATCCGAACGAGAACGCTGAACGTTGGCTTCCCCGTTGGCCTCTGCCAAACGTTCATGTTGGAGTCACGGCGGGAACTCAGGGATCCGCCAACGAACGTTTGCCTCTCCTGATGAAAACGCCGGCAGCGAAGCACTGGGTAAGCATGGAGCCTTTGTTGGAGCCAGTAGATCTCCTGGCCACCCCTGCTGGCGACATCCTGTGTCGATGCGAAGGATGCATGGAAATGACCCCCGACACTCGCCTCGATTGGGTGGTGTGCGGCGGGGAATCCGGGAGCCGGAAACAGGCCCGCCCGATGCACCCCCAGTGGGCAAGGGATCTGCGTGATCAGTGCCGAGCAAATGGGGTGCCATTCTTCTTTAAACAACAAGGGGTGTGGATACTTGGCAGAGATGCCACGAACGACCAACTGAACAACCCGAAAGTATGGGGTTGCTGGGTCAATATTCATGATGGAAAAACGCATGACGGTAACGCCCATGAGGCCTTCCGCGACGGTGATGCGAACATGCTTTACGTTGGCCGAAAGGCGGCTGGCGAAACTCTGGACGGCGCGGAACACAAGGAAATGCCATGAAGTCGAATCCCCTGCCCGTGGTGCTGATTCACCCCGACGGGCGTATCGGCCGCCCGTCACTCTATGGCGACTACCTTCAGGATCTCCGGCTGTTGGTTGGTGGTTCACTTGAAACAGTGCCGTTGTCTGGATCCAGCTACTTGGTGATGAATGAACTGGCCAAGTCCGAAAATCATGAACGCAACGTTCTCGCCACCGCGATCGCGCGGCAGGATGAAGTTATTGCTCGCGATGACTTCATTGCCGGCGTGGCCGTGATTGTTCCTCAAAGCCTGTTGTCTTGTGTGGTGAAGTCATGACTGAAAAAGAGAAGGCCCTCGCAAAAATCCGGAAGTGCCTGGCTCTTTCTGGCTCATCCAATCCCCACGAAGCTGCGGCGGCTTTGCGCCAGGCGGAAGCCTTGATGCGCAAATATGAGGTCGACGAGATGGATGTGGCCATGAGCGAAATCACGGAGGCATCAGCAAAAGCCTCTGGATCGAGCGCCCTCCCCTTGTGGGAGCACATGCTGGCTACGTGTGTCGCCAGTACCTGTGGTTGCAAGGCCATGTTTGTGCATGGCCCCTGTGTCGGCCGACAGTATGTTTCTGGTCGGAAATCAGATTTCCTCCGGAAAACCTACGGCAAAGGCGACATCGTTTTTGTCGGCCGCAAGGAGCGGGCGGCATTGGCCGGGTACTCTTTCGAGACGCTGCGTCGGCAACTGCGCAAGGCAAGGAAAGATTTTGGCAACACGTACAAGGTAACGCCGGCCCAGCTTGATGCGTTCGCGACTGGCTGGGTGAACGAGGTTGCGAGCAAAGTTCGAGATCTGGTCGCGCCTTTGGCGGATGCTGAAATGATCGAGAGCTATCTTCGGCGCAAGAACGGTGATCGTGAGGTAAAGGAAGCGAAATGCCGCGACAAATCGGGGATCACCACGAAAAAACGCGCTCGGGGTATTGCCGCTGCTTTCCTCCATGGAGAAAAGAAAGCGAGCGATGCCCAGTTGCATGCCGGCATTGGCGCCGATGCCCCGCTTCAGATCGGCGTTCAAGAGAGTTTCAACTTGGTTTGAGCATGTCACAATAACCCGTGTGGATGGATGCGTGATCAAGCCATTGGATAAATAGAGCGAACAATGCCAAAAGAAACTGCCGTACCCAGCGAACTGGTCTTTCAAATCGCCTCAGAGTGCTTGGCCAGAGATGAAAATCCGACTGTCGTAGCCATTCAGCGCGAGCTCGTGAAGCGACTTGGGATTTCCGGTGGAACGCAGGTTGTCTCCCGCATGCTGACCGCCTGGCGCGAGATGGCCGCCAGCAAGCTGATCCCAAATCAGCGGATCCGCCCCGGGGTGCCTGAAGAATTGGTTGAGATAGCTGACCGCATGAGCGATCAGCTTTATGGAGTCGCGCTCAGGAAGGCGGAAGAGTCGTTTTCGGAAGCTCGGGCAGATCTGGAGGCGCAGCGCCAGAGTATTCAAGCAGAGATCGAGAGAGTGCAAGCTGAAGCGGCAGAAACCGCTCGCTTGATGGAAGAGACCAAGCGGGATCTCTCGACAACGGCCGATGCTCTTGGCCAAGAGCAGTCCCGAGCGGCCGTCCTGGAGTCGAAGCTGGAAGCTTCCTTGGTTTATGAGGGTGAGCTCAAGGCCGATATCGCCAAACTCAACGAGCGGATATCCAACCTGGAGGCGGACAAAGAGCGTTTGCAGACGGAGCATGCTCGCCAGCTTGCCGAAGAAAATGCCCGGTACCTGGCTGCTCTGGAGGCTGAGCGGACGGCCTGGAAGGGTGAGCGCCAGCATCTGCACGAGCAGACCGATCGTTTGCGTCAAGCGAGCAAAGAGCGCGAAGCGGATCTGGAAAAACAGCTTGCGGCACAAACGGGGTTTTCTGACTCGTACCGGCAGCAGGCTATGCTGGCCAATCAATCTGCCGGAAAATGGCAGGGGCAGGCGGAATCATTGCAGGGTCAGGTTGAAGGCTTGCGAGGGCAAGTGGAAACGCTGCAAAAGCAGGTCGCCGATCTGGCTGAAGCCAAGGCTCGCGCTGAAGCGAAGGTGGAGCCGTTGGAAGAAGAAATATCCAGGCTGAAGCTGCCGACAGATGGGATATAACCTCCCGCCTCTTCCCCTGGCTTGCGTGTTATTATTCAAACCGAAGTAGGGGCGCTGGACCTGATGTATGTTACCCAGGACTGCTTCAATAAATATCAAGTGTTAGCCCGCCTGTCGCCCTTGAGGCGCAGCCCCGGCCAAACAGCGAGCGATTCGAAAGAGTCGAACGTGAGAAACGCAGCACAGCGAGGTCGCCGACCGGTAGCTGCGTACCCACCGGGCGGCCATCTTCGTCATAATACACTTCATGAATTGCCCGCCATGGGAGCGGCTCAGTCGGCGATGAAAATTCGATGACTCGGCAGTTCAGGGAGCTCATACATGCCTCTTTAGTAAGTTGTCTGCAAGCGTACAAGGTTACGGAAGCCAACCAGCGTAAAAATGTGTGTTCCCTGGCTTCAAGCTCGATCCCCTGCTCTCGCGTGAATCATTTCAGACAACTCGGGATGCATTTCAAGTTTTCGCTTCATAGTGCGCCGCCTTCTTTGCAATTGGGTCATGTATTGAATGCCAGTTCCCGAATTGTGATTAAAAGGCGGAGCATAAAGTCGAATGTAAAGTTTCTCGACCTCATTCAATCGATCTTCCGGCACAGCAACGGCGGCAACTTTATTGAAATATTTGGATTTCTTTTCATCATCTAAGTGCTGTCCGATTCGGGCCAAAATATTTACCGACTGTCCGACATAAATTACTTTATCTTCATCATCAAGGAGAAAATAAATGCCTGAGACCTTTGCTGCACTGCCTTTTTTCAGTTGGGGAGATAATTTATCCCACGAAATCCCGTCTTCAAATCCGTCAACCAGTTGTTTCGTCAGGATATCGCCCGTAAAGATAAATGCTGGCGCCCCTGAACTTGTGTAACGCCGTCGCTTTTTGGGAACAAGATTCAGCATCACATCAACAGTCGGCAGCGACAATGGACGCATCGCCTCTTCGAGTAGCCCCGCGTAATCTGACAACTCTGCGTTAAAGGCATTGCGAAGAGCGTTAATCTCTCGCTGAAGCGCTGTTTTCTCTCTTTTGTGTTGTCGCTTCGAAGCCTCTGCTCTCGCTATCAGGTCAGCGATAATTCGTTGTTCTTCCGTATCCTCCCCATTATCCACCAAGGGAATAGGCGCAAAAGCGTAGGTGTGTGATTCTGGAACATGAGCAGATAACTCATGAGCCGAATTGACCCCATACTGAACTTCAAGCTCCTTTAGTCGATCAACATCTTTCGCTACTTTTCGCGACAGCGAAAGATATTCCTTCCATCCGGGATCAATCTCGTTAAGAAGAACAAATTCAAGCCCGGTTTTGTTGCCGAAATTTATTAATTCATCCAGTGAATAATATGCCGCTCGATCAGTTTCGTAACGGCAAATCGTGTCAGGATGTTCGGCGATAATGTCCAAGGCTGGCGTTAGGGTATTTAAATCCACATAGGATCGAGCCGTCGTTGCCGAAATAAACATCGGCTTTTCGAGAAACCGAACGGTGGGTAGTTTGATAACCCTGAACATGGATGTTGTTGCCCTTTGAAGTTACACGGCCACCGTCTGCCGCTGTCAGAACTTCGGCGCCCCGCCCCGGCACCCTGCCTGCGCTTCGAAAAGCTGTTTCTCATTGAGCGGGCGTTGCTTGCTCAGGGTCAGGCCGGAGAGGTTCTGGACATCACCAAATTTCTGAAGAACGACTCCGAGTCGTGCCTTGTCATTCCCCCAGGTCGGCGTGGCGCGATTGGGAAGAGCCTTGAGCTTCATCTTGGCCGCAACCGGCTGCGCGGTACTGACGAGCTCGTTCATCGAAACAGGGGCGAAGTAGACGCCGACGCCAACGATCTCGTAATAGTGTCCGGTCGACTCCCCTGCCTTGGCCGGGTTCGGCCAGTAGGTGATCACATACTTGATGTCGCCTTCGGTGACTTCGCGCGAAGGCGCAACGGTGGCTTCGCCGCAGTACGGGTTGGGATTGCGGGCGATTTCTTCGGGCTGAATCCCGAAGCGCTTCTGATAATTCGCCACCGGATCGCCAATGCAGATGTTGCGTAGGCAGTAGTTGTCGGCTGCGTAAGCGCCCATGCTGGCCATGACCAGGGCGATTGCTGTTGTGAGACGAAGAGACTTCATTGCTTCCCCTTTTCGTTACGAATTGCTTGGGCGGACTGGGGCGATGCCGCGATGTAATCGAGCACGTCTTGCGCCGCCAGAGGCCGGTTGTACAGAAACCCTTGCAGAACGTTGACGCCCTCGTTACGAAGGAACGCTGCCTGCGCGTCACTTTCGACGCCCTCCGCCAGGATATTGGTTCTCAGCGCGGATCCTAGCGCAATGATCGCTTTGACGATTGCATTTTCATCCAAATTATTGGGGATGCCATCGACGAAGGACTTGTCAATCTTCAACCGGTTGAACCGAAAACGTTTCAGGTGCGCCAACGATGAATACCCGGTTCCAAAGTCGTCGATCGCGAGGCTGATTCCAATCGTCCTCAGTTCGTCCATGACCGCAAGAATCTCCGGGGTCGGCTGGATCGAACTTTCAGTGAGCTCGGCTTCAATGAGCGAAGCCGGGACGCCATATTGCTTGATCGTGTTCGCAATGAACTTCGGGAGATCCGGGCTGAGTTGGCGAGGCGAAATATTGACGCCGACACGAAGCGAAAAATTGCCCTCTTTTCGCCATGCTCGAATCTGGGAGCACGCCATGCGGAATATCTCTGCGCCAAGCTCCTCGATCGCGCCGATGTCCTCTGCGACAGAAATGAAGTCCAAAGGCGAGATGATCCCCTTGATCGGGTGATTCCAGCGCACCAAGGCCTCAAGTCCTATGGGCTGCAAAGTATGTGCGTCGACTTGGGGTTGGTAGAGAAGGAAGAACTGCTTTGCTTTGATGCCGCGCCGGAGATCCGCCGCGAGCTCGTAGCGCCGTCGAGTCGCTTCCGCGAACTCTTCGCGGAAGAAACATATCTTTCCTTGTCCGCTGGCTTTGGCGTGATTCAGTGCGTTATCTGCTGCATACATCAGGATGTCCGGCGCAGCGCCATCGCGAGGGCAAATAGCGATTCCCGCGCTGGCCGTGATACTGATCATCTGGCCAGAGACAAAAAACGGCCTGGCTAAACTTTCCAGCAACCGTTGCACTGTGGTGCTTGCGTCAGCTTCTGACGCCACGCCCGGGAGAAGAACAGCAAAGCGGTCGCCGCCCCATCGGGCAAGAACGTCCGTATCCCGTAGGTTGTCGGCGATCCTTGATGCCACTTGGTAGAGCAGCCGATCGCCAGCGCCGTAACCCATCGATTCGTTAACCACTTTGAACTGGTTGATGTCGAGAACGGTAATTGTTGATGGCGTAGGTGGCTGGCTTGGGCCATTGGGGATCAGGGTTTCGCGGGCAAGCTTCTCGAAGAGAGAACGGCCAGGGAAGCCCGTCAGGTGATCATGGTCCGGCGGCGCCTCCGGACTCTCCCCCGGGCTACGTGAACAGTACGGGAGCCTTCTCTCGTAGATGCAGTTGGCCTGTTTGTCTTGTTCGCTGTCGTGCGGGCAGATTTTCCCGCTGGGATCCGGATCGTGAGGGCATAGAAGGCGTTTTGGGGCATTTTCGAAGAGAATGACTCGCCGGCCCGAATCAATGGCCTGTTTGCGGCGGTCCTTGGAGTTGCTGATCCGGTCGGACACCAGCTTCCCGACGAACCCCGCCATTTCCCGGATCCGGAAAGAGGCACGCTTGGGCGTATGGTGGAAACAGATAATCATGCCCCAGAGCTTGCCGGTGTTGATCAAGGGAATGAATAGAGAGGCTTCAGCCCCGCTTTCACGAACATAGGCTGTGCGTTCCCGCGAAAAACAACGCAGCGAGGAAAAGACCAAATCAATGGGCTGGCCCGTCTTGGCATTGATGTTCGGCGTGACAGTGACCTCTGTGCCCGAAACATCGTAAATGTGCCGTGCGCAATTACGCAACCGAAGATCTATTCCCTCCAGCGGAGGGGGAGCCGTTGCGAAGTGGTATTCGCGATACGCCTCCCGTTGGTGAGGAGCGCAGTGCTCCGCCAGAACCTCTCCATCCCATCGGTTGTCGAGGCGGTAAATCGTGACCTGATCAAATTCGGTGATGACAGACAGGCGTTCGGCCACTGCCTGCATGTAGTCCAGGAACGATGAGTCATCGTCGTTTGATCCAAGGATGGCTTGGATATCCGTGAAATCGCCTTCGACCAAGGGGCGCTGATAGTCTGCGCCCGCCGGTTCAAGGTCAAGAATATAAAGCCCGTTGTAGTAGTGAATCTGGCCGACAAAATTGCGGCCGGCGCCGAGGCCTCGAAGCGATATCGGGCAGACACCAATTCGTTGCTCCCCTCGAAGAGGCAGGGCGGCCAGGTGCTTGAATTGCTCGCCGCCAATCAATTGCGATATCGGGGTGCCAATGACTTGAGCAAGAGTCAATCCAAGAAGTTCTTCGACGTTGGTGCTGACATGGCGGACTACCCATAAATCATCTGCGGCCAGCAGAAGCCCATGGGGTTGGATGGCCATCAAATGGTCACCCGCGCTGATATGGCGCTGTTTGCCTGTGTCGCGGACCAGGGCTGCGGGCAAGTTCATTAACAATCTCGGCTCTCCGGATTACCGTGCTATGGGCATATCAACATCGATGACTTGCTGAACTAAATATGTGTATGGTCAAAATTATACAGATACTGAAATTCTTTGCAGATCTAGTTTTTCTGCGGCTTTCCGTAAGATGTAGGCATAACAATGTTGCAAATAATATGCGTGGAATGCACAATATACGCACATTAACGAGGTGCTATATGAAAATAGAGTTGCTTTTTGCCTGTGTGGCGATCTTGGTGTTTGTTTTTGCAATCTCAATGGCGGCAGGCGGGAAAGATACGTTTTCGCCCAAGCGCCTGATGACAAAAAATGAGGAAGAGTTTTACGTCCGGCTGACCAAGGCCCTGCCGGATTTTTATGTGTTCCCGCAGGTTGCATTGCGGGCGCTTGTTCAACCAGGCGCAGCGACGAGCAACAAAAAGGCGTATTTCCGCCAGAACGGGCGGATCGGAAGTAAGTATTGTGACTTTTTGGTTTGCGCCCTGAACTTCGATGTCGTGGCCATTATCGAGTTGGACGATAGAACGCACTCAGCGGCCAAGGATGCGGCTCGCGACGCGATGACCGGATCCGCAGGGTTTAAGACGATTCGCTACAATTCCCGCAAAAAGCCGCAGCCATCAGAGATCCTGAGCGATGTCCGCAAGTTGCTTCTTCCGGCGGCCGCCTGATTTATTTTTCTCCGGCGGCATGGTTACCGAGGCTGTCACTATCCTGTTCAAGAGCGCGTTGCCCTCCTGAATTGCGCTCTTGAACGGGGCAATGTTTTCCGCTCCTGAGAGCTTCCCACTTTCAATATCTTCGACGTAATGCTCGGCAATGCCGAGTAACAGCGCAATCATTCCAGCGATCTGGATTGAAGGGACCGAATCGACTTTGCCTTGTTTGCAGCGGAGCACGGTTTCTGCGCATTCGCCACAATTTTTTGGCGGCCGTTTGGCCGCGCACAATTCCTTATAAAGCTTGCTTCGGTAAAGAGTTGTGAGATGTACGCCTATTTCCTTTGCCGCCTTGTAAGGTGTTTTGCCCTCTTCCAGGATCAGGGCAATTGCCATCTTGGTTTTTTCAGATGGTCTGGCGCACATGCCGCTTACCTAAGCGCAGCAGCCGCAGGGGATATCCGACCCGCCATCAAGCAGCATCTGTTCGAACGCCTGATTTTCTGCAATCCGATGAGCCAGCCAATCGCGATGAACCTTTGAAGGGGCTGTCGACAACATTTGCTCAAGATCGGCTTTTGATGCGAAGAAAGGGTCGAGGCGATCGAGGCGATCCACCCACTCCATTTCAAGCGTCGAATCGGCGGGCAAAGGCTCAGGGATTTGTGAGGAAACAACATTTAGTGCCGGCAAAAAGCCGCTGATAGAGCTCCGATCAAGACCACTCACTACTTGAACATTTCTCATAAAGCCACCCGTGATAAATATCTAATTAATGATACATTTGTCAATTTAGACTAGGCCAAATACGGCCTGGCCAAGCCATTCAACGTGTCTTTTTGTTTGAAATAGTATGCGACCGCTTTCTGCTATATAGCAAATCATATTTGGTATTTCGGCCTCAAAATCTGCGATAAAAACAAGAAAGCGTTGTATTTTCCTGCAAAACGACACATCTATTACTTTTGGCATAGCCCGCGACTGCCGTAATTTGTCATATCAATCAGGATACGAAGGGCGGCGCCAGTCTTGTTAATTTAGCTGGTTCTTATATGACAAAAATATAGAAATTGCCAGCCGCCGCAGATGGTTGCGGTGATGGCACCGTAGGCCGTCCTTCCCCCTCAGATACATTGACCCAACGTCAAAATCTAATATGAGTTCGCCGTTGTCGAAAGGTGTCTTATGGCACCTGCCGGGCGACCAAATCTAGCGGCAAAAAACTTGCCGCAGAAGACTTCCTTTCCTCTAAAATTTGCGTATGATGTACTTTCACAAACATTTAGCGGAGGGTGACATGATTGCAGCGGAGAAGGCGCTTGATGCTGATGCGCTTCAAATCCTTCAGCATTCGCTGGGGCTCGATCGTTATGGGCAAGGCCCCCGCTTCAGAAACCATTTTGTTGCCGGAGGGCATGATCTGACGGTATGTCGCGACCTTGCTTCTCTCGGATTAATGGTCGAACATCCTGCAAGCGACCTTACCGGTGGATCCCCGTGGTTTAACGTATCCTCTCTTGGCATCGTGGCAGTCGAACAGCAGAGCCCTCGGCCGCCCTCCCCTCCGCCGGCAAGCAGTAGCCAGAAGCGGTATCTCGACTACCTCCGCGCTGATGCTGGCTACAACTTTGCTGAATTTCTGGGGATTGATCTTCCTCGGCTTGAGCATGGCCGCATGGACAAGGTTCGCTACACGTCTTCTCGCGGCACGGGTGAATGGTGTGGCACCAAGCAGGCCGCCAAAGCGAGCTACAAACAAGACATGGCCACCAGGAAAGCTCTTGGGCACGTTTCGTTTAGGAGCGAGTTTTGACCAATGATCTGATCCAGTGGATGGGCTTTTTCACAGGGGCCACCGGGGCGTTGCTGCTGGCCATAAACAAGCCCTATTCCGGATATGGCTTTGTCGCATTTCTCTTATCCAATGGCTTCTGGCTTAGCTATGGATTGCGCACAGACGCCCATGGGCTGGTGGCCATGCAAATCGTTTTTACGATGACCAGCCTCGTAGGCATTAAGCGCTGGCTTTTCCCCGATAACACGGCCCCTCAAGGCTCGTGAACGTTCGCCAAAACAATGTGCGTATCTATTGTTAGCTCGATAAATTAAATGGAGTGTCCCATGTTCACAATCATCGACAAGGCGCCTATTCCGCCTTGCATTGCATCCGACGTTTATATGAACAACGAACACCTGGCGTATTTTTCCCGGGTGTTGCTGGATAACAAAACTCAGTTGTTGGCCGAGATCCAAGGAATGGATCTGGCCGAGCCTGAGGAAATGATCGACCCGCTGGATCGCGCCGCGCAGGAAATGGATCGACAGGCAGAGTCCCGTGGTTTTGAGCGGGCTCTCCAACAGATTCGAGAAATTGACCTGGCAATGAAGCGTATCGAGGCCGGCGAATATGGTTACTGCGAAGCGACCGGGGAAGAAATCGGAATGGCACGCCTTTTGGCCAGGCCGACGGCACGGCTTTCATTTGAAGCCCAGCAGGCGCAGGAAAACAAAGCAAAACTTGGCCTTCGCTAGGGTGCCAAATGCAATTCACAATCAGGCTTACCCAACTGGACGGTTCGCTCCCAAACTTGGCCCTCATGAAGCTCGCCCATTGGCATCGAGCCAGAGGCGACGTTGTGGTTTTTACACGGCAGATTGAGCGCGACCTGTTCGAGCCGTCGTATGACCGGGTTTATGGGTCTGTGATTTTCAAGTTCTCGCAAGACAAATTGATGCGATTTCAGCGCCAATGGCCAGGGGCAATCGTTGGCGGAACAGGAACTCCTTACGCCCATACTGTTGAAGACCTGATTGGTGGAGAGCACGAGCATTACGACTACACCGACTATCCGGAGGTGGATTATTCGATTGGTTTCACCCAGCGCGGATGTCGAATGAACTGTCGAAAATGGTGCGTTGTTCCAGAAAAAGAGGGTAAGCCAAAGAGCGTAAATTCCATTTCCAGCATCTGGCGTGGAAAGCCTTGGCCGAAGAAACTTCACCTGTTGGACAACGACTTCTTCGGCAACCCGGATTGGCGTGATCGGATCGCCGAGATCCAGGAAGGCAGATTTAGGGTCTGCCTGAGTCAGGGGATCAATGTCCGATTGATTGACGAAGAAGGCGCGGCTGCGCTGGCCAAGATCGAATACCGCGACACGAAGTTTCAAGAGCGGCGCCTCTACACCGCCTGGGACAACCACAAGGATGAAGCTGTTTTCTTTCGCGGCGTGGATATGCTCGAAGCGGCCGGCATTCCTTCGAAACACTTGATGGCTTACATGCTCTGCGGCTGTGACAAGGCTGAAACCTGGGACCGTCTTTGGCATCGATTCAACCGCATGGTTGAAAGAGGTGTTCAGCCCTACCCCATGGTTTTCGACAAGAGCAGGAAAGATCTTGTCGCCTTTCAGCGCTGGGTAATCACCGGGCTATATCGGGTCGTCCCGTGGAACGAATATCAGCGAGCAACAAAAAGCCAAGAAAGCGAGGAGTCTTTCATGCGCTCACAACTGTGCGCAGTGGGGTAGCAAAGCATGAGCGGAATGTTTGGGGAACAGAGAGCCACGTCCGCGCACAAGAGTGTGGAATGGTACACGCCGGCGTGGGTGTTTGATGAACTAGGGATTGTTTTCGACCTTGATCCGTCAAGCCCTCATGACATGACCACTGACGTGCCGGCGGCCACGAAATACACGGTATTCGATGATGGGCTGAAAAAGCCCTGGTTTGGGCGGGTGTGGCTGAACCCGCCCTATGGACCGGATACCGGCATGTGGGTAAGGCGGATGGTCGAACACGGGAATGGTGTCGCCCTGGTTTTCAGCAGGACGGATGCGAACTGGTGCCAGGAAGCAATGAAGGCGGCCTCGGCGATCCTGTTTGTTGCCGGCCGAATTGAGTTTGTCCCCGGCAAAGAGAATCAGCACAAAAAGAGCCGGTGCGGCGCAGGGACCGTTCTATTCGCTTTCGGGCAGGAATGCGCAACCGCACTTCGAAAGCTCAGCGATCGAGGTGTATTTCTCGATCGCGAGCGAGTCGGCGCCTAAAGGACATGGGCGGAGCCGCATGCCTCAATCCAAGGCAAACGCTTCGCGAGATTCGCCCCAGTTGATCTCTTGAATACCGAAGCTTCGCAAAGCAACATTCGCTTTCGAGAACGGCTTGCTACCGAAAAATCCGCGCCTTGCTGACAACGGACTCGGATGGGCCGACTCGATCACGCAATGGGGGATGCCTCGACCATGACGCTCAATCTCATGTTTCCAGGCCTGCGCATGCTTCCCCCACAGGAACCAGACGATCGGGCGGCTTGATGCCAGCGTTTTGACCCACTCTTGCGTGAAGCCGGCCCATATGTCGAAATGGGATGTCCCATCGAGACCCAATGTCAGCGAGGTATTGGCCAGGAGAACCCCCTGCTCTACCCATGAGGAAAGATCCCCTGTCGCTGGCGGCATCACCGCCAGATCACCAACCAATTCCTTGTAAATATTGCGCAGTGACGCTGGTAATTTTCGGGCTCTACTCGAAAACGCAAGACCCATCGCATCGCCGGGATCCGGATAGGGATCCTGTCCGATCACGGCTACACGACAGGAAAAGGGTGAGACTTGATCGAACGCGCGAAAGATGTCCTGCTTTGCAGGAAGGATGGCCTCAAGGGCGCCTATCTCTGCCAGATGGTTCATTGCTTTTTGGGCTTCGGCAGAAAGCCGACCTCCGCTTGCAGCCGACCACAATGGGATCAAATCACTCGCCGTGATATCCATGATCTTTCCTTGCGTCTCAGCCGCGAGTAATTCGGCTTGAAATAGCAGAACTGCGCCGAGCAATGGCGCGAGGCTGGGGCTTTTTTCTCGTGCTCGTTGTGGCAGGCGCCGGCACGATGGCATCCAAGAAGCCAACAATCAGAGCGGCGGCAATGCCATCAAAAAAACCATACGCCGGCATGCGGCTTTTGAGCCCATCACGAAGCTCATCAAACTCACTGGCAATAGTCATGCTTGGCCTTCCTTCTCACCAGCCGGGGTACGTTGCAAACAGCTTGCCCCAGTCTGCCAGGGCATTGTTGTCGCGCAAAATCTGAATGCCATCTACAGCATGCCACGACTTTGGCACCCTCAGCAGCCAATGCTCATTGCAGGCGCGAGCGTTGTAAAGCCCGAGAATGGCGACAACCATCATCTTCCGCACGTCAGGCAATTTTTTGAAGTCGACACGCCACTTTTTCAGAACATCCGAATTGGCCTCTTCTCCCGATCCAATCGGGCAAATCGAAAATGGCGTACCAGCTTGTCCATTCTCGTCTCTCCGGAAGAATCCCCACAAATCATATTTGTCGATGATGAAATGCAACTGATCGGTAAAGGGGCCGGGATTCCCCCAGAATGGAGGCGTGACATCGGCGCCACACATATCGGCGATAGCGCAGACTTCAAACTCGTCCATTGCTGACCGCTTATCCATCATGGACACGAACAGGAGCTTGGGGAAGCGGCCACGGGCAAATGTTGGGGATACAAGCGCATAACCCACCGTGGCTGTTGGAACGCGAGTGTGATGGATATAACAGGTTTCGGCCTGGGTGAAGTCAATGATCTCCGGCCGCCCAAGTATCGGCAATGACAAGCCAAGTTCATCCAGCAACTTCGCTACTTTGTCACCATAGTGGTGCATTGTTCTTTTCCTTTGTTTCTGGTGAGTTCGATTCAGGGGAAAGGATGCTTTGCACTTCGTCTTTCGCACTCTTCGCTGTCGAAAATGCTTTCACAGGCGTCATCTGGATCTTGTCGCCGGGAATCTGGTTGAGCCGGGCAACGCCCATGTCAGAGGTGACGTGCCATTGCCACCCCTCGATTCGGGCCAACCACTGGCGGCCGCTCTTTCGTACAGAAGCAGTAGGTTTCCCCGCAACCGTTCCCGCGAAGCCAAGCGGCCCGCTTGCCCATTGCACGTTCCCTCGTGGCACAAGCCGATCGGCATTGGGCAGCCAGGCACCAAGCGTCGCAATGTTCTGGGCGTGGCTTTCCATTGATGGATGGGCTGTCAGATCCTTCGGCATCGTCTGTTATCCGATTCGCCCAGAGGAGAGTGAAATCAGATTTGCGCCAATTGGCTTGATCGCCAGTTGCCCGTCAATGCTGATGCAAAGCTCACCGTCGCGCTCGCGGATGGAAAACACTGTTTCACCAACGCGGACGTCAAGCTTTAGGATTTTCGACGCATCAAGCTCTTCACGCTTGAGGTTGTCGTTGGTGACTACCGTTACCTGCATGCCTGTTCTCCAATTTCCTTCAAAGTTCGTCGTAATCGACGGACGACGGCCAATCCGTCACATCATCCAAGGCCGCCAGGCTCGCTGCAATACGAGCTTGAGCCTCATGTAGCTTCTGACGGAAAGCGTAGCGGTCGTGGATGATGCCGAAACCATTCACGCTGACATTGCCACCCAAAGCTGCCGATGCGGACTGCCAAGAGGACAATGCCTTGTCGCAGGCTTTCGCGGCGGCATCAACCCTGTCTCTCGCATTTTTGGCTGGCATATCGTTCCCCTTGCTTGGTGATTTGACGGCTCAATTGTGAAGTATATTTCGCGACACAGCAAGAAATATATTTCACTTACGAATGACAATCGGCAGGTTCTCCACCGCGTCATCGTAATAGCGCGGTCGCTCTCTATCAGCCATGATTTGCTGAATGCGGCGCTTCGTCATACACCAGCGAACCGCGAGCATTTCCGGATCCCACCCACGACTTTCCATGACTTGCTTGAACTCATCTGGGTTTTTTACATCCAGGGGCTTAATATCCATGTTGCCACCTATTTTCACGCGAAAGATACTTCACATCATAGCACTGTTGCAGCCTTGGCGTTGCCGCCTGAAACCACATTTGACGTGCTAAAATCGGGGCAATAAAACACCACTGAGAACCCATGCCTTCGTTCTACTCCGGCACGCTGATCGGCAACAACGGCGAGACTGTTGCATCAACCCCTCATGGGCAGATGGAGCAGCTACGCCGGGCCCTTGGTGACCCGACAGGGACGAACGATGGCCTTCAGGTTGCGCTCCAAGGGGCGTGCCCTGGGATCTCTCTTGAGTCAATTTTTTCTGACTCCGGATCGAGACGCGGCAACTTCGCCGGCCCCGAAGTCAGCGAGCCTGACTGAGCCCCATCGCTGCTAACAAGACACAAAAAAGCCCGACTAAAAAGCCGGGCTAGTTGCTGCATGAATCGCAAGTCAGAGATTCGGATTTCTTATTGCCGCATCCCAAGCTTGGTCGCAAATTTTCTTTCTGAGCGGATTTGCGCCAACTTCCATCGGACAAATCAGTGGGTGCTCCGGATCAGCGTCGTGAAGCGCCTGCTGTAGCGCTTCGAGCAATGCGGCATCCATGCTCACCTCCGCCTTGAGTCGTCGATTTTGCTCCATGAGTGCTTGATTTTGATTGCGCAGACGTTCCGCGTCTTCAGCGTCGTCATCGCCGAAGAGATTTTTGCTGCCTAACAGCAACCCGCCCATAAAGCCCATGATCTTCTCCTTCGCTACGCAAACTTTACCACTCGTTTAATTCAACCGCCACTACCGGGCGGGGCGATTGCCGTTTCCAACCGAGCCGCCGCCTTTGGTTCCGCGATTCTTGCCAAACTTGTTGGCCGCATCACCCGCGCCCTTCGCTATTGCCTGGCCAGCTTGAGAAACACCATGAGCAGCGGAACCCATGCCGCCCTTGGCGTTCCGCTCAACATTCGATTCCATGTGTTGCCCAACATCCGAACCGAATTGACCGCCAACCCAAGCAAACACCTTGTCAGGGATCACGAAAATCGTCCCCATGCTCAAGGAAATGATCTGCTCGGCAAACGCGATCGTGACCCAGATAGCACCGATGATCACCATCAGATTTCCCCACCAATCAGAAGAAATGTTGGTCAGGTTGTTCAGCATGCCCGACACGCCACCCAGGAACAAGCCGAACACTGCGGCCATGGCCAGTTTTGCAAAGATAAGCGCACCCACCATCATGATCGGCCGGAACAACAGATTCAGCAGGAAGATATAACCGTGGCCAGTGCGCTGGAAATTGAGCCCATCGCCTTCCATGTCCAGGTGAACCATTGCCCACAAAGGGGCACCGAACAGCGCCTCGATCACGATTACGAGCCAGTTCAAGACCGCCGCCGACCAGACAATTGCAACCAAGAACGGCAAATATGCTGCCAGCTTGATCCCGAACGTCATCAGAGGAATTGCGAGGGCAACCAAGATGAACCCCAGCACGGTAATGAGCCCGCCGACACCAGGAACAAAATAGGAGATGGCAATCAAGAGGACAGAAACCCCAATGAACCACATGATCACCCCGGCCATCCAGCTTGACACCGTGACACCAAGATTGATCAAGGCCGTGAGAGGGTTGCCTCCTTCGCCATTGGCGCCGCTGACCGCTTCTTGCATGCCTTCAGCGACAGACTTACCAAGCTCGCCAACTTTTTTGTTGAGCTCAGCGTTGAAGCTCTCACCGAACCCCATGACGCTTGCGACCGCCTTCATCCCAGTAGCAGCGGCATCCAGGGCGTTTCCAATGGAGCCAAGAGCATCCGAAACCCGGTCTGTCCCAAGTTTACCTTCAGTACAGTAAAGCTCGCCGGTTGAATTTTCCGAGCAGGATGTGGGAGCCGTTCGGCGGGCCGGCACCGTTTGCGGCGGGCCTCCTATACCGTTGGCTACCCCTGCCCCTGCCGATGCCGCGCGAACATCGGTGAAGCCCAGAGCAACCCAGTTGCCTTTGCCTACGGATAGTTTCGATTCGAACGTATTGGCGGAAAGCGCCGCTGCTTTTGTGGTGAGCGACATGTTGGTATCGAAACTGGCAATTGCAGAGTCAATCCGAGCTCGCGCTGCCTTGACCGCCTCTTCCCCAACCGTTCCGCCCCTTGCTGCGGTCACAAACTCGTCAAAGACCACATTGGCCAGCATGGGAATATTGACTCGCATCGCCGCTGCGGTTGCGTCCAGTATCCCTTTTGCCCCATCGTCAGCAACCTTTGTCCCGTCGGGCAGAATAAAAGAAATTTCGCCACAATCGTTGTCGTAATAGCCACCCGTCGGGGATTTGGCGCCGTACTTCAGTGCGAGCACGTTGCCTTTGTTCGGAACAACCGACTCCTCAACAATAACCCCCCACTCCAGACCAGTAATGTCGGTGTCTTCCACGCCTTGCTTCTTGGCGGCCTCGACAGTCTGAACCCACTCAGCAACGCACTTCGCTTTGGTCTTTGCCAGTATGGCGACATCCTGCCCCTTGACGATATTGGTTGGGGCGCTGTAGATCTTTGAGAACGTCTCCATCTCGGTAATTGCCGTGCTTGCCCCTGCCCCGGCTATACCAACCCCCACGGCCGTAGCCCAGACCATAATCAATTGCGCGAGGTTGAACCCGTTGAAAGCCGGGATCAGCATTGCAGCGCCGATGACCATTCTCAACGGCCCCCAGGTCGAGCTATTGCGCTTGCCGAGAAACTCGCCGTCGTTTGCCGAAGTAATCGTCGCCGAGATGACGCCCCAAGCAACGAAGAGCGCAGCAATACTGAACACCGCAATATTGAACGTCTTGAGGATGGTATGAAGCGCAGTCGTCTTCGAACATCCAAATAGCCCCGTTCCACCAACGTCGCCGATCGTCGAGCACAGCAAACTATTTGCAGTGTTGCCCGTATCGATCCACTCTTTTAGTGGCGCATTTGCCGGCGTAACTCCGTCCGCACCAAACGCCACGCCAGCCGTAGCCACGAGAATCAGGGTAAAAATCAGAGGGACTAGCTTTTTCAATTTACTTCCCGCCTTGATTGATAATTTTGCGCATAATATCTATCATACCGACAAATCAAACGAGATCCAACGGCCATGCACAATCTTTCCGCACCACCCTTTGCGGCTCGCCAAGCAGCAGTTGCATTGACGATCGCTCTTTTAGTCGGTCACGGCGCTGCCTTCGCCGATGACAATTCAGCGGCACTCAATACCCCGGGGGCAACGAACGCTGTCACCGAACGGATGAACAAGGCGGCCGCATATTCAACGGATGCCCGACTGGGAACGCTGAATTCGCTTTACCAGAAACCGCTCAAGACAAATTTGCAGCAAATGACCTGCCTGCAAAAAATCATGGACATCCGTTTTGATGGCCTATCGAGCTTTTCCTTCAGCGGGCTTCTCGACTCTGTTGTTCAAGCCGCCATCCAGGCGCTCATGCAAGCCGCCTGCTCGTATGTGGACAAGGCTTGGGATTCTTCCATGGGCAAGCTGACCGAGATGACCACGGTGGACATGGGGCAAGCAGGAACCGCAGCCATTGGCGTAAATGGCAGCACTGCCGGCGTGCAATACAGCAGCGCCGGGGCCAGCCCGTACATCGCAACGCCCTTGGGGTCTGCGATGAGCAAGAGCAATCCGAGCTACGGTGGATTCGATTCCATTGCGGAAGCCGCCAGCAGTAGCTGGGAAAAAACGAAAAACTTCTTCAAGTAGCCATTGGGATTATCAACAATGCACACCTTCAAAAAACGCCTTTCTGTCGTCCTGGTTACCGTTGCGCTATTCGGTCCCATACGTCCTGCGATGGCTGGAGAGGACGGCATCATCGCCGCTGCGGCAACCTTCGCCGCCTCCCTGCTCGCCGACGTTGTTGCTTGGGCGCAAGTCGCCGCGACCGAGGCAGGGGCGGCCCTCCAGGCCGCTGCCACCGAGGCAAGCGCAGCATCAATCATCTCGGCCGAATACGAATACTTCAACGAGCAGACCGCCGCGATTACTGGTGCGATCAATGCCGCCATGAAGGTCGAAGCAGTGGCCACGACCGATGCCTTGAACGCCCATAAGGACACGATGTTGATGGGCATGGCCGCAAGTGACAAGTTGCGAATCGCCGGGGAACAGTCGCTCACCACGCTTCCCAACGCAAATCAGACCGGGGCCGCAGCAATGGTGGCCGGCAAGGGAATCACCGGGGCCAGCCGGGTAGCTTCCTTCGCCAATATCGCCTTGGCAAAACGCCACCTCATTCCGAAGTCGCCGTTCTTCAACACTGCTGACAGCTACAAGAACTACCAGAAAAACTACGCAGAAGGCGGCGAAATGCCCAATGCGGACATTCTGGTCGACTCCCTGCTAGCCGGGGCACAGAAAAGCGGTAATTTCGAGACGCTTACTTTCTCGCCGGCACAACTGAAAGCCGCACAAGACTTTATCGCCAACGCAGTTGACGTGGCACCTCCGCAGGATATTCCTGACGAATTGGCGAACACGATTCCCGGCCGGCAATTCCGCATGATGGTTCGGGCTGAAAAAGCACGGATGTCATTGTCGTTCAAGGCCTTTGGCGATGCTCTTGCCGCTCGCACACCGATTCCCGGGTTCAACAACGGCAAAGAAATGGGCATCCCGATTGATGGCGACATTTCCTACGCGGAATTCATGGCAAACGAAGTGCGCCGTCGCTACAACAACCAGGAATGGTATGGCCAGATCGGCGGAGCCACGCCAGCCAACCTCCAGCGCGAGGGTCTGTTCATGCAGGCCCTGGAATTGCACTTGCGGATGGAGGAAAACCGGCGGCTGGAGAAGATCGAACTCCTGTTGGCTCAGATGAATATCAATCAGGTTGCCGGCGGTCCGCTGCGGGCGCAAATCGAACAGCAGCGCACTCGTGTAATCGGCAAATAAAAGGAGAGTCACATGGCAATGGTCAATTTTTCGGACATCAAAACGGATGCGGACGATCTCGCCGACGAAGGCGAAAACGTCGTCTATCCGGGCGAATCGAATTTCCCGCTGAAAGCGGCAGAACCGATCGCTGACGCAACTACGACCGAAGCGGCCGAGGCATCGCAAGGGCCCACCCAAGGCGCCGCCGAGCCGACCACCCGGCCGGTCATTGAAGGCACCCTGAAGGAATTTGGCACCGCCAAATACGGCTTCGATGAAAATGGCACCGAGAAGTTCTACATCAAGCTGGAAGACCCGGATGGCAATCTGCTCACTCGCTGGGGCGATGATCTTGAGCGTGCCATTGCCGAGAGCAAGACCCAAGCTGGCGACAGGATCCGCCTTCATACCCTGATCGCTCAAGATGCCCTCAAGAAAGCGAAAAACAATTTCCTGATTGAGCGCATCAAAGAATTCACTCGCCAG